>Ga0335085_10000015_pt1 | contig 711356 bp, 567 predicted proteins | sample Lox_Sample_45_FD_206712 | JGI IMG/M metagenome (GOLD analysis project Ga0335085, IMG submission 206712) | Soil microbial communities from Loxahatchee National Wildlife Refuge, Florida, United States - Lox_Sample_4.5 | ecosystem: Environmental > Terrestrial > Soil > Wetlands | place: USA...
GGATCTCTGGGCACTGGCCGCGATCCTCGGCCGGGAAACTGCTGGAGTCAAGCCATCGAAGGAGAAAGTAGCTTAAGATGAATCGACCGCCCTTGCCGACCTTCAACTACGGCCGGGACACCCTCCGCTCGATCGCCCGCCTGGAACTAATGGAAGATTTGCGGTTCGTCGATCTGGTCGAACCTGGCGGACTCACCTGCATCGGGGCAGACAATCGCTTGACCACATGTTCCTATTCGATCTCACAACGCTGGTCCGCTGCGCTCCGGAATCATCCTGTGAAGCCAGACGGGATCCGTTACAGGTCTCGACACGCCCCCGAACGGGTGGCATATGCAATTTACAGCCGGCCAGCCTCGACTTTCTCTGTCTCCTCGATGGGATCGTTCACTGATCCAGCAAATGCCGCTCTCTTTCGAGAGATCCTGAAGACCTACAAGTTCGCCTTCATCTGAAGCGCGGGGGCTCCGCTTTGTGTCAAACGCTTCACTCACGTGGACATGGGCGCGGAGAGTCCGATCAGTACCCAGATAGAGAACGACAAGCCGGCTGCTGTCCTCTATAAGCTTTCGCCAGGCCTGCGTAAGCGGCGCGATCAGTGAGGAGAATCCGGGAAGCGCAGTTCCTGACCAGTTTTGGTAAACAATTCAAGGCTTGCAGAAGAGGGCTTGCAGCCGCAGTGACAGTTGGTAGAATCGCCAGGCCCCCATTGGATCGACTTGTCATCAAGACGCGCCTTTTGTCAAGATGGTTCTGGGGATAAAGGAACCATCGAATTGTCAACAACCAAACTTACGGAATCAATTATCGAGGCGGCTATCGTCGGCTTCGAGTCGCAGAAGAAGAGTATCGACCAGCAGATCAATCAACTGCGCGCCATGCTTATGGGCACACCGGAATCCGCCACCGAAGCGAAGCCCGCCCCGCGAAAGCGGCGGAAGTTCAGTGCGGCGGCCCGGAAGCGTATGCGAGACGCCCAGAGACTGCGGTGGGCGAAAACCAAGGGCCAGGCCGAACCCGCCGCCAAGTCCATCAAGCCCGCAAGAAGGATTAGCGCGGCCGGGCGGAAGGCCATCGCCGAGGCGATGCGGAAACGCTGGGCCGCTAAGAGAGCAGCGCAGAGCGGATCTACGCCCGCGGCTAAGAAAACTGCTCGGCAGGCGGCTTAAGGCCGGCGGTCATCTCGCGGCGAGCCGCTGCTCCACCGGCGCGAAAGTCAACTGGCCCTGCGCGCCGACATCCAGGGGAGCTCCTGGCATCCCGATGTTCGAACACCATCACGAGGGTATTTGCGGATATCCACGCTGCGGCCCTGCCCGCACCGCGTACCGCCGCCGCGATCAAGCGCGCAGAGCGCGGGCCGGCTCGAGTCAGCGGCCGTTCTCCAGATACTCAAGCAATCCCAGGAGCGCGCCCCAGTGGTAGAAACGATCGCTGCTGGAGACGTCGTCGCCTTCCCCGGTTATGGCGTTGTAATTCTCGTGGACGTGCCCGTTCTGCTTCCAGTCCTTCTCGAAAAGGGCCAGTGACCGTTGCGCGAATGCCTGGCGCGCCGCAGGCTGATCGTAGTTCAGGAGACCGAGGTACACCAGGTAGTTCATCGGTCCCCAGATCCGCCCCCGCCAGTATTCCTGATCGCGAAAACCCGGATCGGACCGCGCGATAGAGGGGATGACCCAATCGCCCCAGAATTCGAGCGGGTTGAGCAGATGCTCTTTCACCATGCGGCCGGCCTGCTCCGGACTTGCGGCTTTGGCCAGCAGGGGATACAGATTGGTCGGCGAGAGGTGGGGACTGAACGCACCCGTATCGAGATTCTTGTTGCGGAAGATGCCGGTCCGGTCGTCCCAGAGAGTGCGGAGAGCGGCGCGATAGTGCGCGCCGCGGTCTGCCAGTTCGCGCGCCTCGGGGCCCTTGCCGATGGCGCGGGCAATCTCGGCGAGAGCGTCGCAGTCGGCCACGTAGAGGCTCATGAGTCCCACGTCGGCCAGGTGCATCTGCTGCGATTGCGGATCGAAAGGAGCGTTGTCGTACATCGGGCTGTTGTCCAGTCCGGATTCGAACTTCGCGCCTTGCAGGGTGCCGATCTCGTGATCGTCAGGGTCCGCCGGCTGATTCGCCGCGTCGCTGCCCAAAACAAGGTAGCCGCCCCGGTCGCGATGCGCGGCCCACCAACGATTCCAGCGCAGCAGCGCATCGAAGGCATCGCGCAACAGCCAGACGTCGTGAAATTGCCGGTAGAGACGCAGCACCGTAATCGCGCCCACCGGCGGCTCGGAACGGTCGACGCTCTTCCATCCTCCCGCGCGGGCGTAGTTGGGAACGAAGCCCTGCGGCGTTTCCTCGCGCAGCATCTCCAGGGCGTTGGCGTACGCCAGGTCCCGGTTCCCGACGGCCGCCAGCGACGCCGCGAAAAAAGTATCCCAGTCAAACAGGACATAGCCGCCCCAGTTCGTGGACCACAAGCGGCTGACCGGCGAAATCACCCGGTCTTGAGACGGCTCGTAAATCGTGTCCCAACCGAGGACGGTCTCGATCGCCTGCGACACCGTCGAACTCGAGGGCCGATTCCGGTCGAGGAGGGCCGTGATCTGCTGCACCGTGCGCGGGTGTCCGGTACTGAGTCCGATGGGTTCGATGAAGGGCGCCGCGAAGAACGGAGCCGCTACCGGGATATCGGTGACGGCGGTATCGCGCGCGGTTGTGAATACGGCAACCTGGCGCGCGGCGTTGCGAAACCCGATCCGATTACCGGCCTTAGCGACAGTGCCGGGACGGTTCCAAAGCACGCCGGCGGAGAAGACCAGGGTGGGAGGCAAGGCGCTCTTCGAAGAGACCGGGACGGCCAGCATCACCAGATCGTCGCCGTCGTGTGCGCTCCGCAAAAGAAGCGTATGATCCCGCCACGACAGACGGAGCTCGGTGTAGGAACCGTTCCAGGTGTGAGGCCCCGGGAAGACCTGTTCCTCGCCGCGGCCCTGGCGCCCGATCAACGCGTCGGAAAGAAAGACGTCCGGGATCAGGGCGGTGTTGTGTTTGAGTCCGACGCGAATGGTGAACCCGTCGGGAAGCAGCACCTGGGCGGCGACGCTGTGGACATCCCAGGTGTTCCAGCCTTTGGCAAGCCGATGCTGGAGCGCATCGTAATCCGGGGAGCGGGGCGCCTGGGCCGCAAGCGCGGGGCACAGAGCAAGAACGGCGATCCAACGCATTTGCTCACCGTAACACCACCGCCGCCAAACCGATACAATCGAGATCGATCCGCGTCAGTACTGTACGCCGTACATCCAAACGTTGAGCTCCAGATCGCCGGCGCTGTTCTTTGAAGCCGTGACGCTATAAGAACCGGTGGAGAGCGGCGCGCCGGCTACGATAGTCGCGGGATCGTACTCATAGTTGGCAGCCCGGTCGAACTGATTGCTGGTGTCATATCCCCAGACACCCACATTCAGTTTGCCCGCCCCGTCTTTGACGATGGTGAAGATCAAGGTGCCGTTCGTGGTGACGGCCACCTTGCTGGCGGTGCCCGTCAGAGTGTAGGATGCCTGGCGCGTAATAGCGCCGGTGGTGGGATCCGCAATCCAATCGATCACTTCGAGCTTGCCGGAACTTTCGATCACGGCCGTCCCCAGGTGGCCCAGGTCGGCCCATGCGGTCACATCCACCTGAGTGATGGCGCCGGCGGAGGCATCGTCCTGATGGGTGATGGCTCCGTTACTGTTCACACTCCAGGAAGATACCAGCAGGTCACCGGAGGCGGTCTCGACCGCGGTTACGAGTTGGCTGCCGCTCATGCCGGCGACCGATACCTTACTGACGGCTCCGTCTGTGACGCTTCCTTTCGCGGTGATGTTCCCGCTGGAGTCCACCGCCCAGACATTGAGCGTCAGGTTGCCGAAGCTGTCTTGGATCGCCGTGACCGCCCGGCTGGCGCTCAGTCTGGCGATGTCCACTTTCTGCGCCGCCACGCTCTCGAAATCGCCTTCGCGCGCGATGGCGCCACTGGAGCTCACGGACCATGAGATCAGCTCCAGGTTGCCGCTACCGTTAATCACCGCCGTAACAAACTGGTTGGAGCCGAGGCCCGCGGTCGAGACGCTGCTGATGGCGCCTGCCGTCGCGGAGCCCTTTCGAACCAGCTTGGTACCATTGGAGTACCAACTGATCACCTGCAGGTTCCCCGATCCGTTACGGATACCAGTCACCACCCAGTTCGCCTTCAGGTTGGCGATGGACACCTGGCTGACCGCGCCCGCCGTGGCGCCATATTCATACGCGATGTACGGTTGGGCGGATGCCGTGGCCGCCGCGCACAATGCAGCGCATAAGATCAGGGTGTTCGCCAATAAGTGTCGTCGTGTGTTCATTTTTTTGCCTCCGAGCGTTTCTGGGTCAGTTCGCGGCCAGTCCGCTCCACTGAAAGAGATGTGGCAGAAAGGGTGCGCTTATTACCAAAGTGAGCTAGATTCGCGGCTCGCAGACCGCTCCCGCCCGGATATCCGCGGGTACTACGCAGTACCATGCTTGACGCCAGTTATAGCACTGGCGGGCACCGAGTTCCATATGAATTGCCCTCTCGTCTTGCATAGAATGAGGATGGCTTGTTAAACGTTCTTATGATCAGTTGTGCTTATCCTGAGGCTCATCGCACCGTCCTGCGGCGGGACACGGCATGAAGGCTCGTTTCATTGCGTGCCTGCTGGTGACGCTGGGCGTCGCGAGCCGCGAAGCCTGCGCGCTGGATCCGCACAAGAGCGTCGCGCAATACGCGCACGCGGCGTGGAATTCGCAAAGCGGTTTGCCCGAAGCCGATGTGATGACCATTCTGCAAACCCAGGATGGTTACGTCTGGGCCGGCACCGAAGAGGGCCTGGTGCGATTCGATGGCGCCCGGTTCACGGTCTTCGATCGCAAGACCGCGCAACTGCCGAACAATCGAATACAGGCGCTGGCGGAGACGCCGGACGGCGGTATCTGGATTGGAACGGAAAACGGCCTGAGCTGCCTCAAGAATCACCGGTTCACCAGCTACACGACCCGGGATGGTCTGCCGAGCGACACGATTCGCGAGCTATGGGCAGAGCCCGGAGGGCCTCTATGGATCACGACCACCGCCGGAATCCGCATGTGGCGGAACAGCCGATTCGAGCCCGACCCTGCGATCGACCGGATCGCAAGGGAATCGCCGCGCCTGTTTCTCCGCGCCGGGAACGGTGACCTCTGGGTAGCCGGCAACCAGGGCTTGATCATGTTACCGGCGAGCCGGGCGGGGCGGCCGGTCTCTGTGGCGGCGGGACTGATCGTGAGGGCCCTGATGGCGGAGTCCCCGACCGGCGTTCTGTGGATCGGGAGCACGGCCGGCCTGTATCGCCTGATCGATGGCCGGCTCAGCGCATACCGCCTGGATTCCCACGCTCCGCATCCCGAGATCACCGCCCTGCTTCAGGATCGGGATCGGAATCTCTGGGTGGGCACGTTGGGGGACGGGCTGTTCCGCATCAACCGCGAAGGTGTGCGGCACTACTCGGAGTCCGATGGCCTGTCCGGAGTCGAAGTGAAAAGCCTGTTTGAAGACAAAGCCGGGAATCTCTGGGTCGGGACTTTCGGGGGAATCGACGTATTTCGGGACACCATGTTCACGCCGTACGGCAAGCGGGAAGGCATCTCGCATGACCTGGTATGGACGGTGATGGAGGGACGCGACTCCAGCATTTGGGTCGGGACGCAAAGCGGAGGTCTGAATCGGCTACAGGACAGCAAAGTTACCGTCTACCCCACGCGCGAAGGATTTGCGGACAATACCGTCGGCGCCGTTTGGGAAGGGCGGGATGGCACCGTGTGGCTGGGCAAGGACTCCGGCTTGAGCCGGTTTACACACGGCAGAGTCGCGGGTGCGCCGCCGGCAACTCCGCCCTTGAGCGAGCAGGTGCACGCCATTTACGAGGACGAGAGCGGCGCCGTCTGGATCGGCACGCGAAGCAGCGGGCTGGCGGTACTTCGCGGGAAGCGATATACCTACTTGACGACTCGTGACGGCCTGGCCAGCAACAACGTCCAGACGATCGTCCCGAGCCGGCACGGCGGACTCTGGATCGGGACGCTGGGAGGGCTCAGCCGTTATCGAAACGGCAGGTTCACGAATCTCACGAGTAAAGACGGCCTGTCCGCGGATCAGGTGCTCTCGCTCTACGAAGACGCGGAAGGCGTCCTGTGGATCGGGACGGATGGGCTGGACCGGCTCAAGGATGGCAAGATCACGGCCTATGGCGATCGCGAGGGACTCTTCCTGCAGAATCCGATGGCGATTCTCGAGGATGCCCGCGGATATCTGTGGCTCTCCACGAACAAGGGTATCTTTCGGGTCTCCAAACAACAGTTGAATGACGTCGCCGGGGGGAGATTAGAGCGACTGTCGGTGGTGGCGTTTGGCGTAGCGGACGGGATGAGGAGCGCCGAATGCAATGGGGGCAGCGCGCCCTCCGGCTGGAAGGATCGTCGCGGAAATCTCTGGTTTGCGACGGTAGCAGGGGTCTTGAAGCTGGATCCGCAGTGGGCAGCCGCCCAGACGCCGCCCCTGCACCTCAACATCGAAGACCTGTGGGCGGACAAAACGCATGTCGATCCGGGTCCCGGCCTGCGGTTGCCGCCCGGCGGCCACGAACTGGAGTTGCATTACAGCGCCCCCTATTTCGCGGGCGCGGACCGGGTCCGCTACAAATACAAGCTCGAAGGATTCGACAAGGACTGGGTCGATGCCGGCAGCCGGACGGCGGCCTATTATACGAATCTGCCGCCAGGCAACTACCGCTTTCGCGTGGCCGCCGTGACGCTCAGCGCATCCGGCGAGCAGGCCGAGGCGCAGATCGCTTTCGATCTGCTGCCGCACTTCTATCAGACTCCCGTCTTCCAGGCCGCGGTGGGACTGGGTGTTCTGGGGCTGGTCTTTCTGGTCTGGCTTTGGGCAAACCGTCTCATGATCGCGCGCCAGAACGAACTGCGGCGCCTGGTAAAGGCGCGGACGCGCGAATTGGAGACGGAAAAGGCGGAACTGCTGCAGGCGAAGGCTATACTGTCGCAGCAGGCTACTCACGATTTCCTGACGGGGCTGTTGAATCGCGAGGCTATTCTCCGCGTGCTGGAACAGGCCATGATCCAGGCGCGGCGCCAGAACTCGCACCTGGCAGTGCTGCTGGCCGATCTGGACCACTTCAAAGCTATAAACGATACCTATGGTCACCTGGCCGGCGACGATGTGCTGCGGGAATTCGCACGGCGCCTGAAATACAATCTGCGGCCCTACGATCATGCCGGACGCTTCGGCGGCGAGGAGTTCCTCATCATCATGCCCGGGCTTCCCCAGGAGAATGCGGACCGTGTCCAGGATCTTCACCGTCAGCTGAGCCAGAACCCTGTCGTATCCCGCGACCTGGAGCTGGCGATCACCTGCAGTATCGGCGTTGCCTGGTTCGACCCGGAGATGACCGGTTTGGAGTCACTGCTGAAACTGGCCGATCTGGCGCTTTACACCGCCAAATCCAACGGGCGCAATCGCATCGAGACGGCCGGGAGTCTGCCGCCCGGCATACCGCAGAACGTGTTGCGAGCCGACCGGGTTATGACGGGCCATCTGACGGTTTAGGATCCGAAAAGTACTCCGGGTAGTGCTTTCGTCCGCAAGCCTCGCAGAATCCGTGTGTGAACCGCGCGGCCGATCGCTCGCTGATGTAGGTCTCGAGCTGTTCCCACCTTCCGTCCGGACAGTGAATCTTTTTGCAGAAGCCGCAGATCTCCAACATGCCCTCGAGAACCCGCACCCGCTGCTGCAACCGGAGTTTTTGCCGGGCGCCGGCGAGCAGAACGGCTAAGCCGGCCAGTACTATCAGGAGAATTCCGCCGTTGACCGCGGTCGCCCACTGCGGTGCGTACCCCGCCTCGGCGGTCATCGAGATGGCGAAATAGCAGGCGACCAACGCCAGCGCGAAACCTATACCGGCACGGCTGGAGAGATACCAGCCAGCCAGGCTGACAGGCACGGCAAAGGCGATTGGAAACTGGATCTGGGGAGGGGTAAGGACATCCAGGGCGACCACTGCAAGCGACATGAAAACCAGTACAATCCACCAGGCAATTCGCGTCACGGCTCTACACCCTTCTGCGCCGGCGCCACGTCCGCTGAACCGATATTAACACCCGAGACGGCGCCGGGATGGGCGGCGCCGGCGATTGGATATATAATCTCGGGCGGATGTGGAACAGAGTGGCCCGTCGCGTCCTCAGCCATTTGTGGATGGCGGCTTACATCGCGTGGCTGCCCGGAACGGTGTCCGCGATTTCGTTCAATGCTCCCCGAGCCTATCTGGCCGGTAACGATCCCAGGGTGGTGGCCCTCGGCGATTTTACCGGGGACCGCATGCCCGATCTGGCAGTCGCCAACGAGGGCTCGAACACGGTTTCGGTGCTGCTGAACCGCGGGCATGGCATATTCCGGCCCGCCGTGGATTATGCCGCCGGCGAGTTCCCGACCTCCGTCGCCGTGGGCGATTTCAATGGCGATCGCAAACTCGACCTGGCCGTGGCTGACTACGGCGTTTCTCCCGGCTTCGCTGGCGCGGTGTCCATACTACTGGGCAACGGAGACGGCACCTTCCAACCGGCCATGACTTTCCCCGCCGGAACCGGCGCGCAATCAGTCGCCGTCGCCGACTTCAATGGCGACGGGCGGGCGGACCTGATAGTGGCCGATTCGTTCACGCCGCAAACCGTCTCGGTACTGTTGGGAAATGGCGACGGCACCTTTCAGCCGCCCGCGAGCTACCCCGCAGGAACGAATCCCATGTTCGTAGCGGTGGGCGATTTCAATGGCGACGGCCGGATGGATATCGCGGTAGCTAACGAATATCAGCCCTGTCCCAGTTGTCCGGGAGTGGTCTCGATTCTACTGGGCAACGGCGATGGGACCCTTCTGCCCGCGGTTACCTATCCGGCCGGGATGATCCCCGTGGCCCTGGCCGTGAAGGACTTGAACGGCGACGGCAAGCTCGACCTTGCGGTGGCGGACATTTCCTCCTCCAGCGTGGCGGTCCTGCTGGGCAACGGCGACGGCAGCTTCCAGCCGGCCACCAAATGGTCGGCGCAAACGGGCCCCGATTCGGTAGCTGTCGGCGACTTCAATGGGGACGGCAAGCCGGACATCGCGGCGGCCAATGGCGGCTCGAACAGCGTTTCGATCCTGTTCGGCAACGGCGATGGTACGTTTCAGCGCGCGGTGAATTACGCCGCGGATTTCGGTCCGGTCTTTGCGGCGGTGGGAGATTTCAACCGGGACGGTCGGGCGGACCTGGCAGTGGTGGGCGCCAGCGTTTCGATTCTGCTGGGCCGACCTGGTGGCGTCTTCGAGCAGCCTGCCAACTTCACCGTGACCAAACCAGCCGCCGTGGCGGCCGCCGATTTCAACGGAGACGGAAAGCCGGATCTGGCGGTGGTCAGCGGCGGCGGGTCCCTCTCCATTCTGCTGGGCAACGGCGACAGCACGTTCGCTTTATCGAAGACCTACGGCACCGGCCTGGGTCCGAATTTCATCGCTGTCGGCGATTTCAATGGCGATCGCATCGCCGACCTGGTGGTGGTGAACTCGTCCTCGGATACCGTTTCGATCTTCCTGGGAAAAGGCGATGGCACGTTCCAGCGCCCGGCGAGTTACCGTGCCGGCAACAATCCGAATGGCGTCGCGGTCGCCGACTTCAATGGAGACGGCAGACTCGATCTGGCGGTGAGTGACTATAATTTCCCGTCGGGCGAACTGACCATTCTGCTGGGCAACGGTGACGGCTCGTTCGCTGCACCGGTGGCGCATGCCACGGAGAACCCGCCTCTCGCCGTGGCGGCCGCGGATTTCAACGGCGACGGCAAGGCAGACCTGGCAATCGCGGTCAATCTGAGCAATGTGATTGCGATCCGGCTGGGCAACGGCGATGGCACCTTCCGGTCCGCCGTGAATTACGCGGTGGGGTCCACGCCTTACGCCATTGCGGTAGCCGATTTGGATGCCGACGGCCATCCGGACCTGGCGGTGGCCAATCAGGGCGGTTGTTGCGGGGCCAGTTCGGTCTCGGTTCTGCTAAACGACGGACGGGGCGTCTTCAAGTCCCATGTAGACTATGCCCTGCCGGATGGGGCGCAGTCGTTGATCGTGGGCGACTTCAATTTGGACGGCCGGCCGGATCTGGCAGCCGCCAGCTATTTCGCCAACACCGCTTCGATCCTGCTGGGGCTTGGGAATGGCGGGTTCCGGGCGGCGGTAAACTTCGACGTGGGGACCAATCCCACCTCGCTCGCCGCCGCGGATTTCAACGGGGATGGCGCGTTGGATCTGGCGGTGGCGAATTCCAGCTCCAACAGCATGACCGTGCTGACCAACGTCAAGCCATAAGACCGCCCGCCAGCTTAATACGCCCAGCGCCACAGGCTCGCGCCGGCCGTATACCCCGCGCCGACCGCGGCGAACATCACCAGATCGCCCTTCTTCAACCTGCCCTGCGCAATGGCGTCCTGCGTGGCGAGCGGCAGGGTGGCGGAAGTGGTGTTGCCGTAACGATCGATGTTGATCAGCACCTGTTCCGGCGCCAGGCCCAGGCGCTCGGCCGCGCCGGTGATGATTCTGCGGTTGGCCTGGTGCGGAATCAGCACGCTGATATCCGACGCCTTCAGCTTATTTCGTTCCAGCACCTCGGCACACAGCTCGTACATCTTCTTGACCGCGTATTTAAAGACCTGCTGGCCTTCCTGGTGTACGAAGTGCTGCCGCCTGGCGACCGTCTCCGCCGAAGCGGGGAGCCGGCTGCCGCCGGCCGGCATGTACAGGAACTGCCCGCCCGATCCATCGATCTCGCCCAGGAAGTCGATGAAGCCCGCGCCGTCATCGGCTTCGCCGGCCGGTTCCAGCAGCATGGCTCCGGCGCCATCCCCGAACAGGATGCAGGTAGCGCGGTCGGTGTAATCGATGATCCGGCTCATGGTATCCGAGCCGATGATCAGCACCTTGCGATGCGTCCCAGCCGCCACCAGGGCCGCGCCCGTGTTCAGTCCGTAGAGAAAACTGGAGCAGGCGGCGACCAGATCGAAGCCCCATGCGTGGTGCGCGCCCAGCCGGTCCTGGACGATGCACGCCGTCGATGGAAACAGCATGTCGGGGGTCACGGTGCAGACCAGGATAGTGTCCAGATCGTCGCCCGTAATGCCGCGCGCCGCCAGCGCCGCGCGCGCGGCCTCGGTCGCCATGTCGGAGGTGGCCACGCCGGGCGCGGCAATGTGCCGCTCACAGATGCCCGTGCGCTCGATGATCCACTGGCTGTTGGTCTCCACCATTCCTTCGAGATCTTTGTTAGTGAGCACACCCGGCGGCACATAACAGCCGAGCGCGCTGATCTTCACTTTGGGCAAGTTCCCTCCAAGACTCCTGACCTTGATATGTTAAATTGTATAGAAATGCAAGAGCACGGCACGGGTTCTGCCGTATCCGGATTTCAAAGCGCCTTGCTCTTCGAAACCACGGAAGAAATCTACGCCCGGGTTTTCCGGGAATTCAAACCTCGCACTCCACTGCCGAGCATCACCGTGGAGTTTTGCCGCTTTGCCAATGCCGACAGCTTCATTCGTATGGAATCCGGCGCCATCCGCGTGCGGATCTCCGACATGCTGGAAGCCGCGCCGGCTCCGGTAGCGGAAGCCTTAGCCTATATCCTATTGGGCAAGCTGTTCCGCCGTCCCATCGCCCGCATCTATTCGCACCGCTACCGGCTTTACTTGAACCGGCGCGATATCCGCCGGCAAATGCACCTGGTCCGCCAGATCCGGGGCCGCAAGTTTGTCTCCGGCCCACAAGGTAGTCATTATAACTTGGAGACGGTGTTCGCCGCGCTGAACGTGGAGCACTTCGCCGGTCTGCTGGCGCAGCCTCAGTTAGGCTGGAGCCGCGGGGTCTCGCGCAACATGCTCGGCCATTTCGATCCGTCCCACAACGCCATCATCATCAGCCGCATTTTCGATAGCCCGGCCGTGCCGAAGATCGCGCTGGAATACGTGATGTTTCACGAGATGCTGCACCTGCGCTACCCGGTGGAGCATAAGGGGGCCCGCCGGCGGGTCCACACGCGCGAATTCCGGGCCGCCGAAAAGAAATTCGCTCTGCTCGCCGAAGCCAAGGAAATCCTGAAGAGTCTGTAAGCGCCGGTCCCGCGCCAAATCATTACGATAGAAGAAGAGCGAGGGGAGAATCATGGCGGAAGAAACCGGCAGCACCCGGCAGAAGGCTTTGAAGATCAACCTGGACGCCCGCAAATTCGGCACGTTCGCCGAGATCGGCGCAGGCCAGGAGGTGGCCCGCTGGTTCTTCCATGCCGGCAAGGCCGCCGGGACCGTGGCCAAGACGATTTCCGCATATGACATGGCTGTCAGCGACGGACTCTATGGCCCCACCACGCACTACGTCAGCCGGCAGCGGCTGGAAGCCATGCTGGACCATGAGTTCAAGAACCTGGTCGAGCGCCTGGGACCGGCCCGCGGCGAGCGTACCGCATTCTTCGTCTTCGCCGATACTGCCGCCACGCAGACGCATACGCGTCCCGCCGGACATAGCTGGCTGGGCGTGCGCTTCCAAACCGAGCCGCGCGGCGAAGCTTCCGAGATCATCATCCACGCGGAAATGCGCGATCCCGTCACGGTGCAACAGCAGGAGGCCCTCGGCTTGGCCGGCGTGAACCTCATCTACGGCGCCTTCTATTATGCCGACGATCCGTCTCACCTGATTAACTCGCTTATGGATGACTTAAGCCGGCGGCGGATCGAGATTGACATGATCAAATTCTCCGGTCCGGCTTTCCACGGCGTGGATAACCGCCTGATGAGCCTGCAACTGGTGGAGCAGGAGCACACCGATGCGGTGATGTTCACCGCCGACGGCGAGGTCGTGCAACCGGCGGAGGTGCTGTACAAGCGGCCCATCATGATCGAGCGCGGCAGTTTCCGCCCGGTCACCAACGTGACGCTGGACATGCTCGAACGCGCGATCCGGCAACTGCAGCAGGATGTCGGGCCGCAGGAAAACCTGGCGCCGATCATGGAGATGACTCTGAATAATCTCATGGCGGAGTCCGCCATCGATCATGAGGACTTCCTGGCGCGCGTCGACATCCTGAGCGCTTTAGGCAAGATGGTCATCGTCTCGAACTACACGCGTTTCGACAAGATCACCACTTATCTGCGCCAGTATACGCAGAACTGGATCGGTATGCCGATCGGAGTTCCCACTCTGCTCGAGATCTTCGACGAAAAGTATTACGCCGATCTGGATGGCGGCATCCTGGAGGGCCTGGGCCGGCTCTTTCAGGGAAAGGTGCGGCTGTTCGTGCATCCGACCCGGCAAGCCGGCAGTTCCGGGTTGACTACGGCCGAGGATTTACAGGTAAAGCCCGAACTGCGCTATCTGTATCAATACCTGTCGGCAAATCGTTTTATCGATTGCGTGCGGGATTTCGACGCCGAAGAACTCCACGTGACGCCGGGAGCTGTGCTGGCGGCGATCCAATCGGGCGACCCGGGGTGGAAAAAGCTGGTGCCGGCGGAAGCCGCGGCGGTGATTCAGCAAAAAGGCCTGTTCGGATACCGGGCCGCCTGAGCTCGGCAGAGTGCCGTAACCGCGAGAAAAATACGGTATCGACGGGATGCCGCCAAGCGGAGGCGCCAGCCTAACCTATACACAGGAAAACATTTCCTGGAGGAAATACCACGTGAACAGATCACTTTGCGCCATGATCGGGGTTGCCTGTCTGGTGGGTGTCGGCTGCTCGAAGAAAGTCGCCGTAAAGCCCCCACCGCCGGCCCAGGCCCAAGAAGCGAAGGCTGCCTCGCCCGAAAAACCCGTGATCTCACTTTTTGCGGCGAATCCCTCGAGTATCGAGAAAGGCGGCCAAGCCACCCTACGCTGGGCCGTGGAGCACGCCAACAACGTTCAGATTTCTCCTGCCCTGGGCTCCGTGAACGAGTCCGGCAGCCGTACGATCTTCCCCAGCTCCGACACCACGTACACGCTGACCGCCACGGGCCCCGGTGGGAATGCTTCGGCCACCACCAGCGTAAGCATCACGGTGCGCACCGCATCGCGCATGCCGGACCAGGCCACCAAGAATCGGATTCAGGAACTGCTCGACCGGATCCAGGATGCGTACTTCGATTATGACCGGCACAACATCCGTCCGGATGCGCAGACCGCTCTGGCCGCCGACGCCAAGACGCTCGGCGAGATCCTGAAACAGTATCCGGATTACAAGCTCACCGTGCAGGGCTACTGCGATGAGCGGGGATCCGAGCAATACAACATCGCTTTGGGCGACAAGCGGGCGGAGCAGGCCAAAGACTATCTGGCATCGCTCGGCGTGCCGGGCTCGCAATTGAAGACGGTCAGTTTCGGCAAGGAAAAGCCGGTCTGCACCGAGCACGATGAGGAGTGCTGGCAGAAGAACCGCCGCGCCCACATCACCCAGGAACAGTAAGGACCGCGTCCACGAAGTAAGATAGCGGGATGGGATTCGTCAGGACCGGCCAGCCCGCCACAGTTGCTTCCCTCAACCGCGCGACCCCGCCGGGGCCGCGCGGTTTGTCGTTCTGGTGGTATCTGCTACGCGCGCCGAACGGCTGGCTGGACCTGCTGCCGTGGTTGGTCCGGCGCTATGGCGATATCGTCGGCTTCGGCTTTTTCGGCTCTCCCGCCTGTGTGATCAACAGTCCGGCCGGCATCGAGTACGTGCTGGTCACCGACTACCAGAACTTCACCAAGTCCATGGACTACCGGGCGCTGTCGCGTGTGCTGGGCCAGGGGCTTCTCACCAGCGAAGGCGAGTTCTGGAAGCACCAGCGCCGCCTGGTGCAGCCCGCCTTCTTTCGCGATCGGATTCTCTCCTACGGCAGCCTCATGACTTCCTACACCCGGCGCATGCTGGAAACCTGGCGGGATGGCGAGGTGCGGGATGTCCACGCGGATATGATGCGGGTAACCCTGGAGATCGCCGCGCGCAGCCTGTTCAACGTGGACATCACGCACGCCGCCGGCACCATAGGCCGCGCCGTCGATGTGGTGTTGCAGGAGATGCCCAAGCTGGCCGGTTTCGCGTTTCTTCCCGACTGGGTTCCGGTCCCCGGCCTGGGCGGCTTTCGCCGCGCTCTGGCGGACCTGGACCGCATCGTCTACGGGATCATTCGCGAACGGCGGACGAACGGTGAGCGTCCCGGCGATCTGCTGGATATGCTGCTGGACGCCCGTGACGACGACGGTACGGGCATGTCCGACCGGCAACTGCGCGACGAAGTCATGACCCTGCTGCTGGCCGGCCACGAAACCACCGCCAATACCCTGGCCTGGACGCTGTACCTGCTGGCGCGGCATCCCGAGCAGCAATCCCGGCTGGCTGCCGAGGTTCGCGAGGTGCTGGGAGGCGCCACGGCGCAGGCCGCCGAATTGCAGAGCCTGCCTTTCACGCAAAGGGTGCTCACGGAGTCGCAGCGCCTGTATCCCCCGGCATGGGCGATCGGGCGCAAGGCGATCCACGATTTCGAGGTGGGCGGATACCATCTGCGCGCCGGGACCAATGTGGTTATTTCGCAGTGGGTGCTGCACCGCGATCCGCGCTTCTTTCCGGATCCCGAGCGGTTCGATCCCGACCGCTGGCGCGAGAACAACCTGCCCAAGTTCGCCTACCTTCCCTTCGGCGCGGGGCCGCGGGTATGCGTGGGGGCCAGCCTGGCGCTGACGGAATCGGCCCTGGTGCTGGCGACTTTGATGCAGCGCTTCCAGTTTTCACTGGCCGCACCGGATCCGGTAAGAGCTTTTCCGTCGGTCACGCTGCGGCCCCGGCACGGGCTGCGGCTTCGTGTGGAAAAGCGGGTTTGATCTCGCCTAGCCGGCCAACGGTACGGTCTTCGGCTGCAATCCGGCTTTCGCCAATACCGCGTACACCACAAAGCCAGTCACGAAACTGTAGAGCACGGCCGGCTGAACGTACGTTTTGGCGCTCTCGCCGACCAGCACGACCGGCAGGATGCCGACCATAAACCCGACCGCCCACGCCAGGTAGCCGGCCCAGTTCACCCCGTCGCGAGGCCCGGCCCAGCGCTTGCCAGAGAGCAGGTAGTCGGCCGCCATGGCACCGCAAATAGGACCGAACGAAGCGCCCACGATGGTGAAGAAGCCGATCAGGTTTTCGGCCACGCCGGTGACCGCCAGAACGATGGAGACCGTCACGCCCGCCATGGTGGAGGAGATGCGCGGCACGCCCGGGATCATCGTGGAGAAGCTGTTGCCCGCGATAAAAGCGCAAAAGCAGGCGGGGGCGATGGACGCGATGGTGAACAGGAGGAACATGGCCGTGGCCAGCACGCCGCCGATTGCCATGATCACATCGTCGTAACCGAGCCCCGGCAGCGTATGAAAGATGCTCGTGGCGCCCGCCACCGATAGCAGCGGCAATCCGGCCGCAAAGACGATCGCCAGCGTGATACCCGTAAGTCCCCCCAGGCGGACATCGGTTTCATTGCGGCTGTTCATTCCGAAGTCGGCGCCCGCCGCGCCCGCCGTGGCGAAGAACCCGATGATGATTTGGATCAGCAGTGTGAATGCCACCCAAGGGTGCGGGTCCCGCGGCGTATACACGGCGATACCAGGGCTGGTACGGAAGAAGACCAGGAGAACCATGGCCGCCGGAATCACGATCAGGTAGCGTGACAGCTTGGCCACGTACTGAATGCCCATGACGCCGATGTAGGCCATTCCGTAGCCCCACAAAATGCCGATGACGATATACGGTATGCTGCCCGGCCCGGCTTTGGATCCCACCGTGTTCAGGATGAAGCGCGTGGAGATGGCGGTGTTCACCGCAAACCAGCCGACCTGCAACAGGCCCATCAGCAGTCCCGGCATCACGTAGCCGCCCGCCGTGCCAAAGGTGGAGCTGCCGACCACATAGAGCGGAAACCCGGTCTTCATGCCGAGCATCGCCGGCGCATAGTAGTACAGCGCGTAGCTGAGCAGCCCCGCGACTACGATGGCAGCCAGGCACAGTCCCAGGCCGGCGTGGGGAATGATGCCTTTGGCGATGGGGAGATAAAAGGCGATCCAGAGAAAGATCCCCGCGTAACTGGGCGCGATATTCGCGTACCACGGTCCGCGATTGGCGGGAGGATTCGGTACGGCTTTGGCGATGTAGCTGGGCAACATGGCCTCTCCTTAACGGAAGCCGGTAGTATACTACGGTGCGCAGCCGCTAGGATTCAAGGCCCATCTGCGTCAGCCGGTAGCGCAGGGCGTTGCGGGTGAGACCCAGTAGCCGGGCGGCCTGGCTTTTGTTGCCGTCGGCGCGGCGCAGCGCTTCGCGGATCAGATCCTGCTCGTATTGATCGAGGGTCATGCCTTCCGGCAGGAAATGATCGGTTTGCGCGCGGCTGCGCGGCGCCATTTCGAGCTTGATATCGGCGGCGTCCAACTGGCCGTGCGAGCACATCACCAGGCTGCGCTCGATCACGTTCTCCAGTTCGCGCACATTGCCGGGCCAATGATAAGACATCAGCTTGTCGATGGCGGGGTCGGTAAGCGACTTCACCCGATTGCCGGTATCCGGTCCCAGCTTCTCGACGAAATGCTGCGCCAGAAACGGGATGTCTTCTTTGCGCTCGCGCAACGGCGGAATGTTCATGGGCACCACGTTCAGGCGGTAATAGAGATCCTCGCGGAAGGTGCCCTGCTCCAGGGCGGCGCGCAGATCCTGGTTGGTGGCCGCTACCACCCGCACGTCGATGCGCCGGGTCACGTTGCTGCCCAGCCGTTCGAATTCGCGCTCCTGCAGCACGCGCAGGAGCTTCACCTGGATGGAGGCCGGCACATCGCCGATTTCGTCCAGGAACACCGTCCCGGTATCGGCCTGCTCGAACTTGCCGGGCTTGGCGGCCAGCGCGCCGGTGAAGGCGCCCTTTTCGAAGCCGAACAGTTCGCTCTCCATCAGGTTCTCGGGGATGGCGGTGCAGTTGATCTTGACCAGCGGACGCTCGCGCCGCGGCGAGTGGAAATGAATGGCGCGCGCGATCAGGTCCTTGCCCACGCCGCTTTCGCCCGCCAGCAGAACGGTGGCGCGCGTGGGCGCCACGCGCGTAATGGTCGCGAAGATCTCCTGCATGGGGCCGCTGCGACCGATGATGTTGTCAAACTCGTATCGCCGGCCCAGCTCTTCGCGCAGCTTGAGATTCTCGTCGCGCAGGGCGCGCACTTCGAGCGCTTTCTGCACCACCGTCATCAGATGATCGAGCGAGAACGGCTTGAGCAGGAAATCGGTGGCGCCGGCCTTCATGGCTTCCACCGCGGTCTCAATCGTGCCGAACGCGGTCATCACGATCACCGGCGTGTGCGAATTCTGGCGGCGAATGGCTGCCAGCAGTTCCAGCCCGTCCATGTGCGGCAGCCGCAGATCGGTGAGCACCAGGTCGGCGCGTTCCGCCAGATTGAGAGCGCTCTCGGCGGTGCCGGCCTTTTCCACTTCAAAGCCGGCGGAGGCCAATTGCAGCTCGATGACCCGGCGCAACTTCTCTTCGTCCTCCACTACCAGAATGCGTCGTTTAATGGGCACTGTAATTGTCTTCATCTTAGCGCCGTCGGCCGCCAAAATATTACACGCGAGCAACTTGTATTCGGACGAGAATTCTGCTACGTTCGCTTGAACTATTTCAGGTGACCGCGGTCTGAAATAACACGTGTGTGGGAGCCCCCGGAAATGAAGAAGCAACCAGAGAGCGGCGCGCCGGCCGACGATTACTACCGCATGTTGTTAGAGAGGCGTGAGCAGGTAGTCTCGGGCCTGGGAGTCAAGTTTGACACCCTGGCGAAGATGGGCCGGGTCGCCGAAGACGACCAGGCTCAGATCTCGCACGACGAGTTTGTATCGCTGCGCTTGAACAGCCTCGATTACGGCCAGCTTCGTCTGGTGGAGGAGGCGCTCGACCGCGTACGTTCGGGCGATTACGGCATCTGCCTGGCTTGTGAGCAGCCCATCCCGGCGAAACGGCTGCAGGCCGTCCCGTGGGCCCGCTACTGCGTGCCCTGCCAGGAACAAATGGGGATCTGGGGGGAAGAGGAACTGCCTGTGCAGCGGTCCCGCTGACGGCTTACTGCGCGACGTGCGGTTGGAGCATGCGCACGACTTCGGACTTGCCGACCGCGCCCACCCGCTGTTCCACGATGCGCCCGTCCTTGAACAGCAATAATGTCGGAATGCCGCGAATATTGTAGCGGCCGGCCGTGTTGATATTGCTATCCACGTCCAGCTTTCCCACCTTCAGCTTTCCGGCATATTCCTGGGCCACCACGTCGATGGTTGGCGCCATCTGGCGGCACGGGCCGCACCACTCGGCCCAAAAATCCACAAGAACCGGCACATCGGACCGCAAGACATCCTGGTCGAAACTTCCGTCGGTAAAGGTAAGCGTGTTTTGACCCGCCATCTACTTCTCTCCTACTCTCCTTAATCAAATTAGATCCATCCGTAAGCCCGGGGATTCAAATCCCGCATAGGCTACGGTAGAGCCGCGCGTACTCCGCGGCGGAAACGTCCCAGGAAAAGTCCTTGGCCATGCCGGCTCGCATGATGGCCTGCCAGCCCTCCGGATCGGCGAATGCCGCGCGGGCTGCCCGCAGGGCGCCCGCTAAGGCGTCCCCGGCGTACTGCCAGAACTTGAACCCGGTCCCAGGTTCGATAGTATCATCAAGGCCACCCGTCGCGCGCACTACCGGGACCGTGCCGTACTTCAGGCTATACATCTGGTTAAGGCCGCAAGGCTCGTACCGGCTGGGCATGAGGAACACATCGGCGCCGGCTTCGATCTTGTGCGCCAGGGCATTATCGTATCCGATGCGCACCGCGATGCGGCCCGGGTGGCGGGCGGCGATGGCATGGAACATCTCCTCATATCGCGGCTCGCCCGCGCCCAGCGCCACCAGGTAATAACCTTCCGCAACCATGGCGTCCGCCGCCGCGGCGATCAGGTCGGCGCCTTTCTGGCTGGTGAAGCGGGAGACGATGCCGATGAGGGGCGCGGCCATGGCGTCCGCCAACCCCTCCGGCGCCGCTCCGAACACCCGCAGCAGATCTTCCTTGCACGCACGCTTGCCGGCCAGATCGGCGGCCGAATAGTTGGCCGCGATGTACCGATCGGTCTGCGGATTCCATTCGGTATAGTCCACCCCGTTGAGGATGCCCGAAAGCACGCCGCTGCGGGCGCGCAGGACGCCGTCCAGCCCGAAACCGTACTCGGCGGTCTGGATCTCGCGGGCGTAGGCAGGGCTCACGGTGTTCAGCGCATCGGAGTAGTTCAGCCCGCCTTTCAGATAACAGACCTGGCCGAAGAACTCCAGTCCCCCGGGACGGAAAGCGTCCGTACCGGCGAGCCCGATCTCGGCCTGGGTGGCGGCCGGAAAAAGTCCGTGATAACCGACGTTGTGCACCGTGAACAGCGTCCGGATGCCGAAAAACGTGGGGTCATTGGCATAGATGGTGTGTAAATACACCGGCGTCAGACCCGCCTGCCAGTCGTGGCCGTGGATCACGTCAGGCCGCCACACGCGCCGGCAGAACTCCAGGGCGGCCTGCGCCAGGGCGGCGAACCGTATATGGTTGTCCGGGTAGTCCTCACCGTCTTCGCCATAGAGCCCGGGCCGGTCGAACAGCACGGGAGAGTCCAGGAAGTAGAAAGGCGTCTCGCGTTCGATCAGATAGAGCGACGTATCGAAACGGCGGGGCGGGACCCACACCGGCAGCCAGTCGTACACCCGGCGCGTGGATTTGAGATCCACCGCCGGATACCGCGGCAACAGCACCGCCACCTCGTGCCCCAGCTTTTTCAGCGCGGCAGGCAAAGATCCCACCACGTCGGCCAAGCCGCCGGTTTTGGCGAAAGGCGCCGCCTCGGAAGCCACCATCAGGATCTTCATGCGGTAACAATCAGTCTACCAAGGAGGCTGCCGCCACATCCGCCGGCACCCTCGCTGGAATAAACGCGGCCCTCTGCGTCTTCTATAATCAAGGCATATGAAGTACTCAGAGGTTACGCCAAAATCGATCTACCTCAACCGCCGGCGTTTTCTGGCCACGCTGCCAATAGCCGGCGCCGCCCTGTCGCTCCCGCGCGCCTATGCCCTGGCGAAGTTGTCCGCGGTCAAGGGTCCGTTCAGCACCGACGAAAAACCCACGCCATTCATCGACGTTTCGACTTACAACAATTTCTACGAATTCGGCACCGCCAAAGACGAGCCCTCCAAGAACGCCGGCAAATTGAAGACCTCGCCGTGGGAAGTAAAAGTGGAAGGCGAGGTGGCTAAGCCCCAGGTTTTCGATTTCGACGCCATCATGAAAATGGCGCCGCTTGAAGAGCGCATCTACCGCCACCGTTGCGTCGAGGCGTGGTCGATCGTGGTTCCCTGGATCGGCTTTCCGCTGAACGTGCTGATCAAAGCCGTCGAGCCGACCGCCAAGGCGAAATTCGTCGCGTTCGAAAGTCTGTACGATCCCAAGCAGATGCCCGCGGCGCGCTGGGCCGGCATCCCGTTCCCCTACGTGGAGGGGCTCCGTATGGACGAGGCCATGAACCCGCTGGCGCTGTTGTGCTTCGGCATGTATGGCCAGGTCCTGCCCAATCAGGACGGCGCGCCGATCCGCCTGGTGGTCCCCTGGAAATACGGTTTCAAGAGCATCAAGTCGATCGTGAAGATCAAATTCGTGAAGAGTGAGCCGCCCACCACCTGGAACCTGGCCAACGCGCACGAATACGGGTTCTACTCGAACGTGAATCCCAGCGTGGACCACCCCCGCTGGAGCCAGGCCAGCGAGCGCCGCCTGGGCGAGTTCCTGAAACGAAAGACCCTGATGTTCAACGGCTATGGCAACGAGGTAGCCAGTCTGTACACCGGCATGGACTTACGCAAGTATTACTAAGTTACAGGCATGAAGTGGATCAAGATCGTTGTATTTGCGCTGTGCCTGGTACCGGCCGGCCTGCTCACCTGGAAGGGATTCCATCAGGACTTAGGCGCTAACCCGATCGAGTTCATCACGCATGCCACCGGCGACTGGACCCTGCGTTTTCTGGCCATCACGCTGGCGATCACTCCGGCGCGCCGCCTGCTGCGCGCGCCCCAACTGATCCGGCTGCGGCGTATGTTGGGGCTGTTCGCGTTCTTCTACGGTTGCCTGCATTTCATGACTTATCTCTGGCTGGATAAGTTCTTCGATCTGCACGAAATTGCCAAAGATGTCTGGAAGCGTCCGTTCATCACCGCCGGGTTCACCGGCTTCGTAGCGATGCTGCCATTGGCCGCGACCTCCACGGCGGGCTGGATCCGCCGCCTGGGCGGGCGCCGCTGGCAGCAACTGCATCGCCTCATTTATCTGAGCGCCGCAGCCGGTGTGGTGCATTATTACTGGCTGGTGAAATCGGATGTCCGGGAGCCGCTGCTCTACGGTTTCATCGTCCTGGCGCTGCTGACCTATCGGGCTATCTTCGCGCTGATGAAACCGGCCTCGGGCGATGTGCGCCGCCGGGGCGGCGCCGTCGCGGCAGGCGATTAGCATAGCCTCTCCGCGCCTTGTGCGCACCAGCACTTCCCGTCTTCAATCTACTGCATGGACGGGATTTGAACCGGCGGCGCCTTGCTTCACACTAAGAATCGCGAGGACCGTGCGCGCCTTGCATGTCTCACAACCCACCCGCGCACAATAGGAGGTTAGTATGTGCAATCGCAGTGTCTTTGTGGGCGGCTGTTGCGTTGCTCTGCTGGCAGCAGGTGGAGTCTTGCAGGCAGCCTCGATGTCCGGCGCTGACAAAGCGTTTATGAACGCGGCTGCGAGAATCGAGATGACGGAGGCCCACCAGGGTCAGATGGCTCAAAATCAGGCCAGCCGGGCCGATGTAAAAGACCTGGGCAAGTCCATAGCGCAAGACTACCGCCAGTCTTACGATCAGCTGTTCGGGCTGGCTGCCAAGACCGGCGTAACTATCCCGCGCGGCATCGATGCGGCCAGGAATCCGGCGATCGCGCACTTGAAGTCCATGCAGGATGTGCGTTTCGATCAGAGCTACGCCAAGGACGAGATCGCCGCGAACCGGCGCGCGATCGCGGTGTTCAAACGGGAAGCCGATCACGGCCAGGATACGGACGTGAAAGCCTACGCCAGCCATATGCTGCCGGTGATGCAACGCGATCTGCAACGCGCCCAGGCCTGTTTGAAACCGAGCAAGCGAGCCTGACCCGATGAGATAATGGGGTCGTGAACCGGCTCCTCCTTCTGCCAGTCTTCGCCACGGCCCTGTGTGCTGCGCAAATCAGCACCGGAGTCATGCTCGGACGGCACTACGACCAACGCGCCTTCTACGTGCGGGAATCGCCGGAGGACGACTGGCAGAAGACCTACAGCGCGCCGATCTACCGGCATGAAGCGCAGGGCAAGCTCATGAATATCCGGCTGGCCAACGCGCTGTTTCTGGACGAGTGGCTGAAGGAGCGCCCGTTCGATCCGGAATTCAACACTGACTCCGTCATTCACGCGTTGGATTTCTACAAGAGTCACGGCGTGCTGATGATCAATGTCAGTCTGCAAGGCGCGCCGCCGGGGTACGACCGGGCCGTCAACGGGATTGAACGCGAGAACGCCTTCCGCCTGGGGCCCGGCCGCGGCACCTCGGTCAGCGCCTTTGGTCCGGACGGCTCACTCAAACCCGATTGGATGGCGCGGCTGGCGCGCCTGCTGCGCGCCACCAACGACCGCGGCATGTTCGTCAACCTGATGTACTTCTTTCACGGCCAGGACCAGCAGTTCCGCTCCACCGACGCCATCCACGCGGCTGCCCGCAACATCACCAACTGGCTGGTGGCGCACGACATTCGTAACGTGATCATCGACGTGGCCAACGAATACGATCTGCCGTTGTGGAACTTCAAGGGCTACATCCCGCAGAACATCATTCCCCTCATCGACGACGTGCGCGAGTGTTTCAAGCATGCCGGGTACGCGCTGCCGGTAGGGGTTTCGAGCGACGGCCGCATGCGCTATCCGCGTTCGCTCGAAGGGCAGGTGGATGTGCTGCTGGTCCACGGCGACGGCCGCGACCCGGAAGAGAAGGCCCGCCGCGTGGCCGAACTGAAAGACTTCGACCGCCCCGTCCTGATGACCGAAGACGACAACGGCAGGACCACCACCCGGGAACACCTCGCCGGCGATCTGGCCAGTTGCGACGTTTTCTTCCGCCACGCCGCCGGCTGGGGATACCTGCCCTGGATCCAGGCGCAGCGTTTTCCGTTCCGTTATCTGCCGGCGGGCGGCGCGGAGGTGCGCGATGACATGCCTCCGCCGGAGCGGGACATGGCCTACTTCCACGCCGTGCTCGATCACATTGCCGCGCTGACTCTCCGCCATCCGCCGCAAGAGGACGGCCTGTGAAGGCCAGCGTGGCGGAGCTCACGGCGCTCCGCCAGTTCCGGTTGATGGAGGCGCCGCTGCCCGACCCGGCGCCGGGCGAGGTGCAGGTCCGCATCGAAGCCGTGGGCATCTGCGGCTCCGATCTGCATTCCTACGCCGAAGGCGCGGTCGGGGACACGCCCTGCCGCTATCCGATGGTCCTCGGCCACGAGCCGGCCGGGACGGTCGTCAAGGCCGGGGCGGGCGTATCGGGTTGGAACGCCGGCGACGCGGCCGCTTTCGAACCGGCCATCTATTGCTATCACTGCGAATTCTGCCACACCGGCCATCACAACGTGTGCGCCCGCCTGCGGTTCATGAGCATGCCGGGCGATCCGGGCTTCTTTCGCGACCACGCCAATCTGCCGGCCGCCAACCTGATTCCTATTCCGCCGGGACTCGGCGTCCGCGAAGCGACCATCATCGAGCCATTGGCCGTAGTCATGCACTCCATGAAATTCGCGGCGCTGAATCTGGCGGAGACGGCGGCCGTCTTCGGCGCCGGACCCATCGGGCTGATGACGGTCATTTGCCTCAAACTGGCCGGCGCCGGGCGCGTCTGGTCCATCGAGCCGGTGGCCGCGCGCCGCGAACTGGCGCGGGCCGCCGGCGCCGACGCGGCCATCGATCCGCTGGCCGTCGATCCCGCCCGGGAAATCCTGCGCGACACCGGCGGGCGCGGTGTGGACGTGGCCATCGACTGCGCGGCCATCGGCGGATCGGTGAATCACTGCCTGCACGCCGCGCGCCATGCCGGGCGCGTCGTCATTACCGGCATTCCCGTCGAAAGAGAAGTGGCGGTGGATTTCTCTCCGATGCGCCGCAAAGAACTGACGGTCTATAACGTGCGCCGTTCGAACCACGAGTCTCTCGCTGCCCGCGATCTGCTGGCGGCAAACCTGGCGCGCTTCGCGGCCATGATCACCCACACGCGCCCGCTCGGCCGCATCGCGGAAGCGCTCGACATGGTGGAGCATCGTGCGGACGGCGTGGGCAAACTGATCATCCTGCCGCATTCGTCTGCCTAGCGCTGGTTGGGTGTACTATTTCTTTAGTATGCTCAGAGATCTCTGGTGGGCCGTGCGCCGGCTCCGCCGCAATCCGCTTTTTGCCGTGGCAGTCACCGCGATTCTGGCACTCGGAATCGGCGCCGGCACAGCCGTCTTCAGTATTGTGGATGCCGTTCTTCTGCGGCCGCTGCCCTATCCCTCCGCCGGGCGCCTGCTGCGCATCGACGAATCCGGCGCCCAGCGGCACATCTCGGGCGTCCCGGCGCGCGACTATCTGCGCTGGTGCGATCGCCGGGAGCTCTTCGAGGCCACCGTGCCGTACGTCAAAGACGTGGTCACACTGACCGGCGGCGTGGAGCCGGATCAGGTTTATGCGCTGCGCGCGTCCGGGGCGCTGTTTCCGCTGCTCGGCGCACCGGCGGCCCTGGGACGTGCGTTGTCCGCGGCGGATGACGATCCGGCGGCGCCCCGGGTCGCCGTACTCAGCGATCGCTTGTGGATGCGCCTGTTCCACGGCGATCCCGCGGCTCTGGGCCGTACCCTGAACGTCTCCGGCGTAGCCTTCACCATCGCCGGGGTCATGCCGCCCGCATTCGAGTTTCAATATCCGAACGTGGAAATGTGGGTGCCCCTGCACGTGACTCCGGCGACCGTGAACTGGCTGCAAGTGATCGCGCGGCGGCGGCCGGACGTCAGCGTGTCGCAGGTCCAAAGCGCGCTGGGCATTGTGGCGGCGCAACTGGAACGCGAAGACCCGCGGCAGAACGCCCGTCTGCGCATCGATGTGTCGCCCTGGAGCGAAGAGCCGGAATCGCAATATGCACTGACCCTGGTGTGTGTTATGGCCGCGGTGGCGCTGGTGCTGCTGATCGCCTGCGCCGATGTGGGCGGCCTGCTATTGAGCCGCGCCATCCAGCGGCAGCGCGAGATCGCCATTCGCGCGTCGCTGGGCGCGGGATGGTGGCACGGGGCCCGGCAGATGATCGCCGAGTGCCTCGTGCTAGCCGCGTTGGGGAGCGCCGCCGGAATCGCCGGCGCGCGTTTTCTGATGGCATTCCTGGCCCGGCAGCTCACGGCCGCGCCAATCATGGTTCCGCATCTGCAGCGCGCCGGATTGAACGGGCGCGTGCTTCTGTTCAACCTGGCGCTGTGCGTGGCGCTGGCCCTGCTGTGCAGCCTGGCGCCGGTGGTGGCCGCTTCGCATGTGGATCTCGAAGCCGCCTTGCGCGCGGGACAGGCCGCCGGCACACCGCGCCGCGCCCGCCGCCTGTTTTCCCTGCTGGTCGCGACGCAAGCCGGCTTCGCATTTTTGCTGCTGGCCGGTTCCGGCCTCATGATCCGCAGCCTCATCCGGCTCCAGCAGACGGATCACGGCTTTCGCCCCGATCACGTCCTGACCGTGCGCGTTCCCCTGGGCACCCGCACCGATCCGCACCCGCCCGGCAAGTACGATTCGCGGCCGCGCCAGATGGCCTACTACCACCGGATCGTGGAACGCCTCCGCGATATCCCGGGCATCCAGGCCGTCGCCGTGGTCAACAATCTGCCCCTCTCCGGGGTGAGCGCCACCACCCCGCTGCGCGGTCCGGGCGGCGAAACCATGCTGACCTCCACGCGCACCGTCAGCCCGCGCTATTTCGCGGCCATGGGCATTCCGATGATCGCCGGCCGCGATTTCACCGAGGCCGACCAGATGGATTCGCCCCAGGTCGCCATCATCAACGAGTACCTGGCGCGGCAGCTTTTCCCGGATCGCAACCCGCTGGGCCAGCCGCTCACCGAACCGGAGGCGCCGAATATGCCCGCGGTCAGGGTCGTGGGCGTGGTTCGCGATTCGTCGCAGCTCCGTTACGATCAGCCTGCCAAGGGCGAGATCTACCGTCCGTATCAGCAGTTCATCTTCGCGGCTTTTATGTCCACCATCGTGGCCCGTACCTCGGGCGACCCGTTGTCCGTGGCGGCGGCCATCCGCAAGGAAGTGTGGGCCGTCGATCCCGATCAGCCCATTGTGAGCGTGGCCACCATGCGCGAGATCATCTCCGGGTCCATCTGGCGGCAGCGCTTTTCCGTCTGGATCTTTTCGGTGTTGGGCGGGCTGGCCTTGCTGTTGACCGCCGCGGGGGTCTACAGCGTAGTGGCCTATACTGCCGCCCTGCGCGCGCGCGAGGTCGGGATTCGCGTGGCGCTGGGCGCCAGTCCGCGGCGCGTGGTGAGCGTCATCATGCGGGGCGCCCTGGCGCCCCTGGCGATCGGCCTGGCGATCGGCATGGCTGCGGCCCTGGCGCTGGGCCGTCTGCTGGCGGCGCTTTTGTACCATGTGCGTGCCGACGATCCGGTGACGTATGCGGGTGCGGCGGCGCTGTTGATCGCGCTCGGCGCCTGCGCCAGTGCCGTGCCGGCCTGGCGTGCCGCCGCCGGAGATCCGGTGGAAGCCCTGCGCAGCGAGTAGGGGAGAGCGCTTCCGGTTAGAATCGGAGCATGTCCGGTACAACTCGCCGGTCGCTGCTGGCCGCCGCCGGCGCCGCCGTCTGGCACGCTTCTCTGAAAGCCGACGGCCGCCGCGCCGTGCGCCTGGGCGGCCCGATTTTCCTGAAGAGCGAAGACCCCGCCGAACTCGCGCGCGAGCATCGCCGCCTGGGCTATAGCGCCGCCTATTGCCCGCCGGCGAAAGCTGATGACACGGCCCGCGTCCGCTCCATCGAGCGGGCCTTCGCCGCCGAGAACGTGGCCATCGCCGAAGTCGGCGCCTGGGTCAACATGCTCGATCCGGATGCCGCCAAGCGCCGCGCCAATCTGCGCTATGTCGTCGAGCGTATGGCCCTCGCCGAGGCCGTAGGCGCGCGCTGCTGCGTGGATATCGCGGGCTCCTACAACCCCACGGTCTGGTACGGTCCCGATCCCCGGAACCTGTCGCCGGAGTTCTTCGATGCCACCGTCGAGAACTGCCGCCGCATCATCGACGAAATCAAGCCCCGCCGTACGCGGTTTACCATCGAAGCCATGGGTTGGTCGATCCCCGATGGCCCGGATACCTACCTGAAGCTCATCAAGGCGGTGGACCGCCCCGCGTTCGGCGTGCACCTGGACGTCTGCAACATCATCAACTCGCCCGCGCGCTTTTATGGCAACCGCGAGGTGATTGCGGACTGTTTTCACAAGCTGGGCCCCTGGATTGTTTCCTGTCATGCCAAAGACCTGGCGTGGATCGTCGAGCTCAACGTACATTTTCAGGAAGTGATTCCCGGGCGGGGACAGATCGACTACGGCACTTACCTCACCGAATTATCAAAGTTGCCGGCGGAGACGCCGCTGATGCTGGAACACCTGAAGACCGCCGCCGAATATGACGAAGGCCGGAGCTACATTCAAAAGGTCGCCGGCCGGATAGGAGTGACATTCGCATGACCCGTAGGGATTTCGTGGCCACCGCCGCGCTGCCGGCGCTGGCCGCCACCACTCGCCTGCCGATCCGGAAGGCGGTCCTGTTTGAGATGCTGCCCAAGTCGCTGAGTATCGCCGATCGCTGCAAACTCGCCATCGACACCGGCTTCCAGGCGACGGAGTGCCCGACTACGCCGGACCAGCACACCGCCGAAGAGATCAAGAAGGGCGCCGAGGGCGCCGGACTCGTCATCCATTCGGTGATGAACATGGCGCACTGGAAGTATCCGCTCTCGTCCGCGGACCCGGCAGTGGTGGCGGAAAGCATCAAGGGTATGGAAACCAGCCTGCGCAACGCGCATTTCTGGGGTGCGGAAACGGTGCTGCTGGTGCCGGCCGTGGTCAACCCGCAGACCAGTTACAAGGACGCCTGGACCCGCTCGACGCAGCAGGTCCGCAAGTTGCTTCCCCTGGCCGAGGAGTTGAAGGTGATCATTGCCGTGGAGGAGGTCTGGAACAAATTTCTGCTCAGTCCGCTCGAGTACTGCAAGTACATCGACGATTTCCAGAGCCCCTGGCTGCGTTCCTACTTCGACGTCGGCAACGTGGTGCTCACCGGCTACCCGCAGGACTGGATTCGCACCGCCGGCAAGCGCATCGCCAAGCTGCACATCAAGGATTTCCGCTTTCGCAACATGCGGGCCGAGTTCGTGCCGCTACGGGAGGGCGACATCAACTGGCCGGAAGTCTACCGGGCGCTGGCGGAGATCGGGTACCACGGCACCGCTACGGTGGAACTGGATAGCGGCGACGCAGCGTACCTGCGGGAGGTGAATCGCCGCTTCGAGTTGATTCTGTCCGGCGCCTGACGGCGCCCGGTGTAACCTCTTGCCGCGTGGGCGCATCCCTCGTTTGTACCCAATGACGCGGATTCTTGTCTCCAGGCGGCGGCTCCTGGCCATGCTCCCGGCGTATCCTCTGGCCAGGCTGGCGTTCGGCCAGCAGAGCCAACCCGCCCCGCCGGGGGCGACGTTCACCACCGGGATCGACGTAGTCACAGTGCTGGCTGCGGTTCGCGACAAGGATGGACACATCGTCTCCAACCTCGGCAAAGAGGACTTCAAGCTGCAGGAGGACGGGCGGCCGCAGGTGATCCGCTACTTCTCGCGGGAGACGGATCTGCCACTGACTCTGGGCCTCCTGGTCGATACCAGCCGCAGCCAGCGCAATGTTCTGGATAATGAGCGTGCCGCCAGCTACACGTTTCTGGATCATTTGCTGGGCGCCGGCAAAGGCCAGGCCTTCGTGCTGCATTTCGATCGCGAGGTCGAGCTGCTGCAGGACCTGACCCCGTCGCGCGAAAAGCTGAACAAGGCTCTGCGCGAGTTGGAAATCAACCAGGATGAATCGCAGCAGCCGCGCGACGACGGCGGCGGCGGGCGGGGACGGGAAGGCGGCTGGCGCCGCGCTGGCGGCACGCATCTCTACGACGCCATCTACCTGGCGTCCGGCGACGACCTGATGAAGAAGCAGAAGGGACGCAAGGCCGTGGTGGTCCTTTCCGATGGCGTGGATCGCGGCAGCAAGGTCAGCATCGGGCAAGCTATCGAGGCCGCCCAGCGCGCGGACACTTTGGTCTATTCCATCTACTTTGCGTCTAACGAGGGCTTTGGACGCGGCTTTGGCGGTCCGGGGATGGGACGGGGCGGCGGTATGGGACGGGGCGGCGGTATGGGACGCGGCGGCGGACGCTACCCGCGCGAAGAACGTCCCGACGGCAAGAGTATTCTGCGGCGCATTTCCAAGGAGACCGGCGGCGCCTTCGCGGAAGTCTCGAAAAAGGATACCGTGGATAAGATCTACGACCGGATTCAGGAAGAATTGCGCAATCAATACAGCCTCGGCTACGTGTCGGATCAGCCGGCGACCGAGTCCGGATACCGCACCATCAGCCTGACCGTCGATAAGAAGAACCTGACCGTACAGGCCCGCGAGGGCTACTATCCGACTCCGGCCCCATCCGCGGCCAAGTCTTAACGGCGCAACGGGCCCTTTCTCAGGCTCTGCGCAGGAACTTGAATCCGATGTCCCGTCCCTGCCCCTGCGCGTAAGCCAGCGAGATCCACAGCAAGGCGAACGGTTCCAGCAGGCGCGCCTGCCGCAGCGGCCCTGCATCCATGGCCTCGAAGCCAAGCTGCCCGATCAGGGTTCGCACCTGCTGCTTGGCGGCGGCATCGTCGCCGCAATAGAACATCACCGGCCGTTCCGCCCCAAAGCCCGGATCGGCCATGATGTTGTAGCCCACCGTATTGAAGGCCTTCACGACCCGGGCGCCCGGCGACCATTCGGCCACCTGTTCCCCGGCGGAGGTGGTGGTGCCGATCTCCAGAGCGGACAGATCCGGCAACAACGGGTTCGTGGCGTCGATCAACACCTTTCCCGCGAGATTTCCCAGGCCGGCCAGCGCCGGCCGGGTGGCCGGCCAGGGCGTGGCCAGCAGCAGTACCTCGGCCGCGCCGGCTTCGCGTTGAGACGCGGCGCGGGCATTGCCGCCGGCCGCCGCCACCAGTTCCTGCATGTCTTTCGACGCCGGATTCCGCGATCCGAACACCACCTGGTGTCCCGCCTGCGCCCAGCGGCGCCCCAACGTGCCTCCCACACTCCCCGATCCAATGATGCCGATGGTCATGCGTGCCTCCTGGGGATGAGATTCTCAGGCCTGCGCGCGCGATTCTACTGCGCCGCGAATACGCGGTAGGAAGCTCTTTCGAGCGGCGTCGTGAACACCGTGTTGGATCCCTGTGGCTGTCCGGTCAGTTCCACCCCGGTCACCACATCGCGCAGCCGGGTAATCCGTTTTTCGGTGAGGATGTGCGCTTCGACCGGGCTGTCCTGGAAGGACTCGACGATGAAGCGATCGTTATCGTACACGAACAGGCTGACGCGCGGCGGCGCATCCAGATGCACGTACATGTCGCGCGTGAGCACGTCGCGGATAGCTCTCCAGACACCCTGCGGATAGCTGTATAAATCCCCCATGGCGGTCGGGATGGTCAGCACGTACAGCAGGCCCTTGGAATATCGGGCGAAGAGCAGAACGGGCGCGCCGGAGGTTTTGGTGGGCGACGTCAGTCCGCTGACGACCTCCCAGGCGTCGTTGGTGGCATAGCGGATCAGCGGGATTAGAATATCCGACTCGGCCTTGTTGTTGCCGCCCAGCCGGAATCCCTGAAATTCGCGCGTGGCCACCGTCTGGCCGGTATTGTCCAGTTCCACGATATCCTCGATGCCTTTGCCCTGCAGCGCTTTCAGCAAGCCGGAAGTGATCGCCACCGTGGCCCCTGCCGCCAGTCGTTTTTTGATTTTGCCTACGATCCCGGGATCGAACTTGGCCTGCTCGGTGAGCAGGATCGTCTGCGCGTCCGCCGGAAAATCCGGCACGATATCCATGGGAATACCGGCCATGCCCAGGTAGCTCGGCAGAAAGTCCTCGCCCGACGAGTGATACGGCTTGTAAGTCTTGACGCCCAGCGGCCGGCCGAGCTGGCCCAGGAAGGTGTCCGCTTTGGCGAAGGTCTCGCCGGCAATGTGCGCCGCCTGGGACTCGGTCGGCGTGCTCGGCTGGTACAGCGAGCCGATGTTGAACAGCGTGATTTCGGGTGCTTTGGCGAAAAGCGTGATCCACAACTCCTCGGCGTAGCGGCCGGGAATGCGCATGCCGCCCTGATCGACCCAGCCACCCGCATTGCCGCCCGGCTTAATGTTCTCGAAGTAACGGAAAATCGAATAGCCGTTGTACTGCTGTAAGTGCTGGCCGAACATCGGATCGCGCGTCTCCGTTCCCGTGTAAATCTTATCGAAGTACTTAGGCTCCGTCTCCAGGTTGAATCCCATGTATTGGAAATGGTCGTACCAGTTGGGATATTTGATGATGATGTGGACTCTTGGATTGACGGCTTTGGCCGGATTGACCACCAGCTCGCGCCCGGCCCGGTCCATGAGCGCCAGGCGGTAGGCGGTCCAGCTCTGGTTCCCCTTGGCCTGGATCTCACCGTCGTTCTTGCAGTCGGTGAAGAAGAAATCGTCGAGGATGATTTCGTCGAAATTGCGGGCCGTGAATTCCACCACTTCCTTCAGCTTCTGACGCTGGGCCGGATCGGAGTAGCAGTAGGTCTCAAACAGGTTTCGCTCGTTGATGGTGGCGGTGATGCCGCCCGAAACCTTCACGCCCTTTGACAGAAAGAACTTTTTGGCCGCGTCGAGTGTCTCCTGGTCCACCACCACCGTGTCCCGATGGGTCTCCAGATAGATCTTGTCGACCTTGAGGTTGCGGGAGATGGCTTCCCAACGGCTTTCGAGCCAGGCGGGATCTTTCATCTGCCTGGTCTCGTAGACGCGGCTGTAGAGGGCCACGTCGAAATTCTTGTAGTTGTTCCCACCCGCCAGCGCGGCGGACATGCTCAGAAGACCTGCCAGGAATATGCGGTGCATCAGACCCGATTATAAACGTAGTCCCACACGCGGTATGGAATGAATCCGCCCTCTGGTTATAATTATCCTGAATTCCTATGCAACTTCAACGATTGGCTTTCCTGCTGGCTTTGCCGGCTTTCGCCTGGGCGCAGGCTACCGCGCAGCCGCCGCGGCCGGCGGATGCGCATCAGCAAAAGGTGCAGGGACCCTGGATGGATCCATCCCTGTCGCCTGACAAACGCGCGGACCTGGTCATCGCGCAGATGACGCTGGATGAGAAGATCCAACTCGTGCACGGCATCGGCTGGGGCGCCCTCCGGCCGGGTGCGCCGGTGCCGCCCGGGTCCAACCAAGGAGCGGGCTTCGTGCCAGGAATCGAACGCTTGGGCATCCCGCCCGTCAATATGGCCGACTCGGCGGTGGGCGTGCGCATGGGTGCGCTCGAGAGCCGCTACTCCACGCTGTTGCCCTCCACGCTGGCGCTGGCGGCGAGCTTCGATCCGGAGGCAGGGTACCTGTACGGCTCGGTGATCGGGCGCGAATTGCGCGATCAGGGCTACAACATGTCGATCGGCGGCGGCGTGGACCTGATTCGCGAGCCGCGCAACGGCCGCAATTTCGAATACGCCGGCGAGGATCCGGTGTTGGCCGGCACCATGGCCGGCCAACTGATGAAGGGCCTGCAGGCGCAACAGGTAATGGGCGACATCAAGCATTACGCGCTGAACGATCAGGAGACCGGCCGCAACATCCTGAACGTGGTCATGGATAAGCGCACTTTGCGCGAGACGGACCTGTTGGCATTCCAGATCGCCATCCGCATCGCCGAGCCGTCCGGCGTGATGTGCTCCTACAACAAGCTCAACGGCGATTATGCCTGCGAGAACGACTACCTGCTGAACCAGGTGCTGAAGAAAGATTTCGGATTCAAGGGCTGGGTGCTCTCCGATTGGGGCGGCACGCACAGCACTACCAAAGCCGCGCTGGCGGGCCTGGACCAAGAGATGCCCGGCGACAGATACTTCGGAGCGGCGCTGAAGAAAGCCGTGGACAGCCGTGAAGTTCCCGAAGCGCGGCTGGATGACATGGTGCACCGGATTCTGCGCAGTATGTTCGCGGCGGGCGTGATCGACAATCCGCCGGTGCGGCGTGTGGTGGATCCCTTCCAGGGCCTCGCGGACGCCCAGCACATCGCGGAAGAATCGATCGTGCTGCTGAAGAACAGCGGCGGCCTGCTGCCGCTCGATGCGGCGCATACGGCCTCCATCGCGATTATCGGATCGCATGCCGATGTGGGCGTTCTGTCGGGGGGCGGCTCGGCCCAAGTGGATTCGCCCGGCGGCGATGCCGTGACGCACCGTCCCGGCGTCTCGCAATGGATGCAGCCGGTCTGGTTCCCATCGTCGCCGCTTAAAGAGATTCGCGCGCGGGCGCGGCTGACGACAGTGGAATATGACGACGGGAACGATCCGGCCGCAGCGGCCAAACTGGCGAAAGCATCGCAAGTGGCCATCGTCTTCGTGAATCAATACATGAGCGAAGGCCGGGACGCGCCCACGCTGGCCTTGCCGGGAAATCAGGATGCCCTGGTGAAAGCGGTGGCCGCCGCGAATCCGCGGACAATCGTGGTCATCGAAAGCGGCGGTCCGGTTTCCATGCCGTGGGCCGACGAGGTGAAGGGCGTACTGGAGGCCTGGTATCCGGGCATCGGCGGGGCGCAGGCGCTGGCCGCCATCCTGTTCGGTGATGTGGATCCTTCGGCGCGGCTGCCAGTGACTTTCGCCCGGACCGAGGCGGACCTGCCGCATCCCCAGGTGCCGGGCATCGATTTGAAACCCGCCTTCCGCCCGCCGCCGTTCGATGTGAACTACACCGAAGGCCTCAAGGTCGGCTACAAGTGGTTCGAAGCGGAGCACAAACAGCCGCTGTTCGCCTTCGGACACGGGCTTTCCTACACCACGTTCGCCTATTCGAATCTGAAGGCGGACGGCGCGCAGCGGAGCGTGACCTTCACCGTGAAGAACACCGGGCGGCGCGACGGAACCGATGTCGCGCAGGTCTACGTGATGCTGCCCACGGCGGCGGGCGAGCCCTTCAAGCGGCTGGTGGCCTGGCAGCGCGTGCCGTTGCAGGCAGGCGAATCGAAGGCCGTCACCCTCCAGTTGGACCCGCTGTATCTCTCGATATTCAACGCCCAGACGGACGCATGGGAATTGCCCGGCGGAGAATACCGGGCGTTTGTGGGACCGCTGGAGGCGAACCTACAGGTCAACTGATCCCTCAGCGTTCACAGTTGGGGACGGGGTGTACGAGTTCGGGCCGCAACAGCCCGTACGGTATGCGGGCATAGGTCAGGCTCCATGCGCCGGCCCCCAGCAGCGCGCTCGACAATATGCCGCCCGTCCTGCCGTCCAGGCGCAAAAGCCGCGCGTTGCCGTGCGCCACGCGCGTGGGAGAATCCACGACGTACAGATCGCCGTCGGGAGCGGCGATCAGCCGGCTAACGTGCACGGACGGCGCAATGTGCCGCGCACTGCCGTTGGCGACATCAATGGTGTAGATTCCGCCGGTAACCGTGCCCGGGCACTGATTTCGGCGGTCCACCTTGTAGCCAAAGGCCTCCGCCAGGAACAGGTGCCCGGATGCGCCGGCCAGGGTCAGCAGCACAGGTTCGTTGCAGATCGCGTGCAAATCCGGCACCTCTATCCGGCGGGGCTCGCGCAGCCTGGTTTCGCCGGGCCGCACGCTCCACACCTGTACTATTCCCGGAGGCGTGTAGCTGAGGACTTCGAGCGTTTCGCCGTCCCAGGCGCCGGTGATCGGGCCGTCCGGAAAAACGAGCTGATGCGACAGGCGCAGCTGCTCGAGGTCGAACATAGCTAAGGACCATTTCGGCGAATTGCTGATGCCGAGCAGCCAGCGGCCGTCCGGCGAGGGTTGCAGGTTGTAGGCGCCAGAAGCCCTCATGGGGGGTGCCTGGCTCAACGTGGCGGCATCGAAGACTTCCACTCCGTGCGGCCCTTGCGTGAACAGAAAGCGGCCATCGGGCGAGGGGACGACGAACATCCCCGTTCCCGAAAACTGGCACATCCTATCGGTTTGCAGATCCAGGGCGTACAGGCCGCCGCCCGGGTCTTCCGGACCGGAGTCTCTTGCCTCGGCAAGGAACAGTCTGCGCCCGTCGTTGCTGACGCTGATGCTTTCCAGTCCAAAGTAGAGGTCAATGCTGCCGATCAACTGCAGCGTATGCGGATCGTAGGCTTGGATGGGGCCCAGGCGCCGGGCCGCCAACAAGACCGGTAACTTCTGCGCGCCGGCCGAAGCCGCCGCAAGCAATAGAACGGCGAACGAGAGCACGCGCATAACTTCCTACCTCACAGGCTTCTCGGGTTCCGGTTTCTTCGGTTGCGGTGGCGGCGCCGGAGTGGAGCCGGCTCCCGGCGACGGTACGGATTTGGGCGGCTGCGGCTTCTGGGCCGTCGGTTTCCTGGCCGGGGGCTTGTAGCCCGGCGGATTCACGACGATGATGCCGGTGTACACCGGCACCGGAACATCCACCTCCACGGGGACCTCGACTGGCGGCGGATTCACGACCGTCACCGGCGATTGGGCCGGCGGCGTATAGCTTGCATCGGCGGGCGCGGGCGGCGCGGGCTGGGCCGGCGCCGGCGTTGCCGGTGGCGCTGCCTGATTGTCGAACGCGACGGCGCTCGAAACCGGGACGGCGCGTCCCAGGCCGGCACGCAAGGGCGGACGGAACGCGGTCAGCCGTGCTGCCGGAAATGCGGGGGATGGGAGCGCCGTCACAAAAATCGCCGTGGCCAGCGGTTCCTTCGGCCGCGCCGAAAAGCCCGCCGGATCGATCTCGTGGGCCTCCGGCGTGTAAGTGGCATAGGTCGTGTTGGCGTTCAGAAACTGTCGCGGCACCTCCGGCGGCTTCCAGTTCTCGCTGGGCGCCAGCGCTCCCCAACCCACCAGCTTTGCGCTCTTCAGCCAGTAAACTTCGCCGGGTAAGAACGTGTCGCCCTGGCCGGGCGCCCACACCCAACCAGTGTCCGGTACTTGAATCCAGCGGCCGTAGTGATAGGGCAGCCAACCCCACGGATCGTCACTGATCCAGGTGTAACCGAGACCGTCGTACCACATCCACTTGCCGTTGCGGAACGGCGCCCAATCCGCTGCAACTTTGGGCTTCCAGACCGCCCCGAAGTCGCCGGTCTGAATCCAGACGCCGTGCGCATCCAGATCCGCGAGGCCATAGCGCAATCCGGGGACATGCGCGGCGGAGGTCGAGGAGACCAGGACCTTGTCGCGCTCGTCCGACCAGCGGTCGGTCTCCAGTTGCGGAATCTCGCGGTAAAGATAGAAGCGGACGCTGTGAGCCGGGTCCAGCTTCACGATCTGTCCGGCGGGAAGGTCGAACTCGGCGGAAGGGGAGGAGAAGCGCGCCGTGCCATCGAGCGCGGCGATCAGGCTCCACGGATCGCGAGCTTCCAGGCGCAGGCGGGCGCTTTGGCGAACGCTGGCTTGGGCACCCGGAACGGTCAGGATCACCGTGTCGGAGCCGTCCGCCGCACCGGTGAAATAAGCCACGCCGTGATCGAGCGAGACTACGGTGATGCGCTGCCCGGAGGAGAGGCGGGTATAGTCGGACAGCTCGGCCAGCGAATCGGGTCCCAGCCGCAACACGTTACCGTCGTCCAATTCGACTTCGACGCGGGCGGGCCCGTCGGTGCGCAGCCAGGATAACTCCCGCAGCGGCAGGTTGGCGCGCACCGCCTGCCAATCGTCGGCGGCTTCAAGCTGCACTTCCACCGCGCCGTCGAATTCGCTTACCCGGGCATAGCGTGCCTGTCCGGCGGACAAGATCAGGGGAAACAGGCACAGAGCCAGCCTTTGCATCGATCCTCCGTATAGGTCCATTGTCTTGACGTAAATTGGCATTCAAACGTGTAAGAGTAATCGGGGTAACCGTATCGCTATTTGCCACGTAGATAATCCTAAACACGTTAAAACCATAACGATGCGAACACGGGGATGGGTGTGCGCGGCTCTCCTGCTATGGGGTGGCGCGCAATCGAGCGCCGCGCCGGCGGCTTCTTCCATGGAGGTTTCCGTCATCGATTCAGCCGGCCATCCTATCTCCGGCGTGCACATCGAGGTGCTGTCCGGGGAGAAAGTGGTCGCTTCGGCTGCGACTGACTCCCAGGGAAAAGCGCGCTTCGGCGATCTGGCGGCCGGTAAGTATGCCGTGGACGCCACCAGGGAGGGATTTCAGGCGGTCCGCAAAGAAGAACTCGACCTGGCGCAGCCCATATCCCTGGAACTCACCCTGGCCCCCGTCGTGTCGCGCCGCGAGAGCATTGAAGTGAAAGGCGACATCTCGCCGGTGGAGCAGGCGGGCTCGGCGCCCAGCGACCTGCACGTCCATACCGTCACCGAGCTGCCGGGCCGGCCCGCGACGGCCGCCGATGCCTTGCCGCTGGTGCCCGGCGTGGTGCGCGATCCGAACGGCGGACTGATCCTCTCCGGCGCCGGCGAGCACCGCAGCGCCTTGATCGTGAATTCGGCGGACGTGACCGATCCCGCCACGGGGCAGTTCGGCCTGACGGTGCCCATCGACAGCGTGCAGAGTCTCAACTTTTACCAGACGCCGTTCAAGGCCGAATACGGGCGTTTCAGCGAAGGGCTGGTTTCGGTGGAAACCCGGCGCGGCGGCGACAAGTGGAAATGGGAATTGAACGATCCATTTCCGGATTTTCGTATTCGCAGCTACCACATGGAAGGGCTGAAAGACGCCACTCCGCGCTTGAACGTCGAAGGCCCGCTGGTCCCCGGAAAGCTCTATTTTTCCGAAGGCCTGGAATACGAGTTCCGCGCCACCGAAGTCTTCGAGCTTCCTTATCCCTATAACCAGAAGAGGCAGGAAGGCGTGAACTCGTTCGCGCAATTCGATTGGATCGCCTCCGGCGGGCACCTGGTGACGGCCACCATGCATGTAGCGCCGCAGCGGCTGGATTTCGTGAACATGAACTTCTTCAATCCGCAGCCGACTACGCCGGATGCCGGCATGCACAATTACACCGTCACGCTGGCGGACCGGCTAACCATCGGCGGCGGCCTGCTGGAAAATACGTTTTCAGCCACCAGCTTTGACGCCCGCGTATGGGGCCAGGGGACGCAGGATCTGATCATGACGCCCCAGGGCAACAGCGGCAGTTACTTCGCGCAACAGTCCCGTAATGCATCGCGCTTGAGTTGGACTCCTGCGTTCACCTTCGGTTCCCTCAACTGGATGGGCGCGCATAACTTCAAAGCCGGCGCTTATATGGCCGAGAGCACCGATAACGGCCAGGTCATCGATCATCCGATCGACATCATGGATTCCGCGAGCCAATTGCTCGAAACCATCCGTTTCAACGGCGGGCAGCCGTTCCGGCGGTGGGATGTGGAATATGCGTTCTTCGGCCAGGATCACTGGCTGGTGACGCCGCGGGTCTCGGTGGATGTGGGTGCGCGCGCCGAGTCACAGCAGGTGTCGGAGAGCTTTCGCGTGGCGCCGCGGGCCGGCATCGCCTGGAACGTTTTTCCGCGCGCCGGCACGGTCGTGCGCGCGGGATTCGGATTGTTCTACGATCGCGTGCCGCTGAGCGTTTATGCGTTCAACCAATATCCCAGCCCGCTGATTACGTTCTTCAACCAGGCCGGCGCGGTTTCCGCCGGACCTTTTCTCTACCAGAATGCTTTGGGAACGGTGACGCTGCCCTATCCGTTAGTGTTCGGGGAAGCCGTGGCCGGCAACTTCTCACCTCGCAGCGCGACGGGCAGCCTGCAGATCGAGCAACCCATCACCCAACGCGTCAGGCTCCGCCTGGGCTACATGCAGAGTGCATCGTCCGGCCTGGTGGTCATGAATGTGACCCCGCCGAATCCGCTGACCAATACCGGCGCGGACTGGCTCTCCGGCGGCGGGCAGTCGCGCTATCGGCAGTTCGAAGCCACTACGCGCGTGCGGCTGAACGACAAGCGCGAACTGTTCTTTTCCTACGTGCGCAGCCGCGTCCGCGGCGATCTGAACGACTTCAGCAGTTATCTCGGCAGTTTTCCCCTGCCGATCATGCGCCCCAATCAATTCGGCAGACTGCCCACCGACCTGCCCAACCGCTTCCTGGCCTGGGGCCTGATCCAGTTGCCCAGCGGCTTCCGGATCGCGCCCATGTTCGAGTACCACACCGGTTTCCCGTATGCCGTCACCGACGCATACCAGAACTGGGTGGGAGTGCCGTACGCCGGCCGTTGTCCGAGTTTCGTTTCGCTCGATTCGCGCTTCTCCCGCGACTTCAAGGTGAACCCGAAATACACCATCCGGCTCTCGATCAGCGGGTTCAATCTGACCAACCACTTCAATCCGGAAGCGTTCCACTCCAACATTGCCGACCCGGCCTATGGATTGTTCTTCGGCGAGCGCCACCGCCATTTCACCGCCGATTTCGACATCCTGTTTTGAGGCGGTAGAGTGGATGGATGGATCCGAGGTGGGCTGACTTTCCGCGGCGCGGATTTCTGATCCGGTCGTGCCGGGGGATCTCGGCGGTGCTGCTGGGCGGCTTTGGATTTCCGGCGCGGTCGCGGGCCGCGCAGGTCCGCGCGCATCCGCGCTATCGTAATGCGTCCCCGTTGGACCTCGCTCTGCGGAAAACGGACGCCGCGCTAGACGACTTCGTCTGCGAAAAACAGCATGACCGGATCGCCCCGATCCTGGCGGGATGGACCGCGGCATTGCTGGACTCGCCCGGCAACCTGCAAACGGTCGCGGCCGCGCTCAGCCCTGATTTTCGTGGTTTCAGCCCGCAGCCGGTGGCGTCGCAGACGGTGCGGCCGGGTCCGGCGCTGGAAGTCCGCCGGGTCAGTTACCCGCAGCGGACCGATTTGGATCGGGATGCCTTCGTTGCCGCCCTAAGCGCCGAGCTGCGCGGTTACTCGAAAATCCTGACGGCGGAGTTTCAGGTCACGCGGTTGACGCCGGACTCCGGTTCGCGGACGCGTGTGCGATACGACCTCGTGGCCACCGGCAACGGTTATCACCGCGAGCAGCGCGTGGGTGTTTGGGATCTCGAGTGGACCGGCGATTTTCATATTCGCCAGTGGCGCGCGGGCGAAGAGACGCGCAGCCGGTCCGCGGCTCCCTGGTTCGCCGATGTCACTGCCCACGCCTTCGCCGGCAATGCCTCTTACGCGGCGCAAATGTCGCGCGGCGTCGACTATTGGCGTACGGTGCTGGACGGCGCCTGCGGAATCGACATCTACGGCCACAACGGTGTTTCGGCCGGCGATATCGACGGCGACGGCATGGACGATCTTTATGTCTGCCAGCCGGCCGGGCTTCCCAACCGCCTTTACCGAAACCGCGGCGATGGCACCTTCGAAGATATCAGCGCCGGCTCCGGCGTCGACATCCTGGATAATACCGCCTGCGCCTTGATCGCGGACTTCGACAACGATGGCCGCCAGGACCTGGTAGTCGTGCGCGCGGGCGGTCCTCTGCTGTTCCTGAATCAGGGCGGCGGTAAGTTCCGGCGAGTGCCCAACGCGTTCCGGTTCGCCAATCCGCCGCAGGGAACGTTTACGGGAGCCGCCGCCGCCGACTACGATCGGGACGGCTGGCTCGACATCTACTTTTGTCTGTACGAGTATTATCAGGGGACGGATCAATATAAGTACCCGGCGCCATACTATGCGGCCGAGAATGGCCCGCCGAATTTCCTGATGCGGAATAATCGCGACGGGACCTTCGCCGATGTGACCGCGCCGGCAGGGCTTCAGCGGAACAATACACGCTACAGCTTCTGCTGCGGCTGGTACGATTACGATCGCGACGGCTGGCCTGACTTATACGTCGTGAATGACTTCGGGCGAAAGAATCTCTACCGCAATAACAGGGACGGAACGTTTACGGACGCCGCCGCGGCCATGGGTGTGGAAGACGTCGGCGCCGGGATGAGTGTCTGCTGGCTGGATTACAACAATGACGGCGCCGCCGATCTGTATGTCGGCAATATGTGGACCGCGGCCGGGGAGCGTATCTCCATGCAGGACGATTTCCAGAGCGCCGCCGCCGCGCCGGTCCGGCGGTACTATCAGAAGCACGCCATGGGTAACTCGCTTTTCCGAAACGGCGGCAGCGAGTTTCAGGATGTCACTGCCCAGGCCCAAGCCGGGATGGGACGATGGGCGTGGTCGAGTGACTCCTGGGATTTCGACCATGATGGCTTCCCGGATATCTATGTGGCTAACGGCATGGTATCGGGCCCCATCCGGGATGACTTGAACAGCTATTTCTGGCGGCAGGTGGTCGCTAAATCACCGCCGGAGGCCAGGGCTTCTCCGGATTATGAGCAGGGATGGAACGCCATCAATGAACTGATCCGTAGTGACCACACCTGGAGCGGATACGAGCGCAATGTGTTCTACGCCAACAACCGCGATGGGACATTTTCGGATGTTTCGGGCGCCGTGGGCCTGGATTTTATCGAAGACGGCCGGGCCTTTGCACTGGCGGATTTCGATGGCGACGGCCGCCTGGAAGTATTGCTGAAGAATCGCAACGCGCCGCAGTTGCGATTGCTGAAGAATGTTGCGGCCGGGCTTCCGCCGTCGATCGCCTTCCGGCTGCGGGGCGTGAAGAGCAATCGCGATGCGATCGGCGCGACAGTAACGGTCGAGCGCCAGGTGAAGGCGTTACAGGCCGGCTCGGGATTTCTGTCGCAACACGGCAAGGAACTCGTGTTCGGTCTGGGCGATGCGCGGGGACCGGTGAACGCAACTATTCGCTGGCCGAACGGCGAGGTTCAGGAGCTTCGCGGTCTGCCGGTCAACCATCGGATCTGGGTCGAGGAGGGGGCTGCGCCGCCGCGCTTCGAGCCGTTCAGGCCGGGCCTTGGGTTGAAAGCCGCGGTGGAACCTTCCGGTGAGTCGTTGCCGGAGACAGTCGAGACATGGCTGCTGTCGCCGTTGGCTGCACCGGACCCCACCCTCGTCAAGGGAAGTCATCGGCCGATGCTGGTCACCATCGGCGAAGAAGGCCAGGAACTGACCGCTGAATATAACATCGTCTACCGTTACTTATTCGACCGGCATCGGGATATGGCTCTGCCGACTTCTTTCCTGGTTGATGAAAAGGGCGACATCGTCAAGGTATACCAAGGGAAGGTGGACCCGGCGCGCGCCGCAGCCGATTCGCGGCAGATTCCGCGCACGGCAGCCGAAAGGCTGGCGCGGGCGCTGCCGTTTTCCGGCGCGGCGGAGACTTATGAATTCGGGCGCAACAATCTGTCTTTGGGATCGGTCTTTTTCGAAAGAGGATATCTCGATCAGGCCGAGGCGGCCTTCCGCCTGGTTTTGCGCGGTGATCCGTCGAGCGCGGAGGGCTATTACGGATTAGGCAGCGTCTACCTCAAGCAAGGGAGGAGCGGTGAAGCGCGCGATTGTTTCAACCGTACCGTGCAACTTACCGCAAGTTATCCCGACACCCTGCCCAATGCCTGGAACAACCTCGGGTTGCTGGCGACACGCGATAGCCGTATGGACGAGGCCATCGGCCATTTCCAGCAGGCGCTGCGCGTCAGTCCGGATTATTGGATTGCATTGGAGAACCTGGGCAATGCGTATCGTGTGCAGAAGCGATGGGACGAGGCGCGCCGGGTTCTGGAGAGGGCCCTGGCGGTCCGTCCGGATGACCCGGAGGCAAATTACAACCTGGCCATGGTGTTCGCGCAGACGGACGACACGGAATCGGCGTACCGTTATCTGCGGCAGGCGTTGGAGCGCCGTCCGGCGTATCCGGAGGCGCTGAACAACCTGGGCGTTCTGTATCTGCGCACGGGCCGGCGCGACGACGCCGTGGCGCAGTTCACGGCATGCATTCACATGGCCCCACAGTTCGATCAATCGTACCTGAACCTGGCGCGCGTCTACAGTATCGAGGGCACCCCGGAGAAGGCGCGTGCTGTGCTTCGGGACCTGCTCCAGCAGCATCCGGAACATCCCCAAGCCCGCCGGATGCTCGAACAGGTCCGCTGACGCGTCGCGCCTGCTAAAATTGAGTTCGGCATGCGCACGTCCACCTGTCTGCTGGCAGCCGTTGTGCTGTCAACGGGTATCGCGGCAGCGGCGACCGTGGAAGGCGTGGTCCTCGATTCGCACGGCCGGCCGGTTCCGGCGGCCACCATCTATTTGCAGGCCAAGGACTCGGAACAGGCTGTCACTGCGCGAGCGGATACCGGCGGTAAGTATATTTTCGCCAACCTGCCGGCAGGCAGTTACACGTTGCGGGCGCAGGCGAGCGGCGTGGGTGAGGCAACCGTGGCCGTAGTTCTCTCCGGCGCGGAAAGCAAGAAGATAGAGCTGACGCTCGAATACGCGTTCTATGACAAACCCGGATTTATCGTAGCCGGGGTGACGGACACGATGAGCCGGGGCGGACACGGTTCGGATACCGTGCTGTGTTCGGCGGAGTCACTCGCCAGGTCTACCGCCGCGCTATCCAGCGCGTCCTCCGCCGGGGCCGCCGAGGAGAGGCAGGGGCATGCCTTGGAGGCCGTGCGCGCCTACGAGCGGACGGCGGAATCGGATCCCAGCGAGGAGCACCTCTTCGACTGGGGCGCGGAACTGCTGAAGCACTGGGCCGCCGAACCTGCCACGGAAGTTTTCGCCAGAGGCAATCGCTTATATCCGCAATCCTTGCGTATGCTGCTGGGGTTGGCCGCCGCATGGTACGCACGCGGCTCTTACAGCCAGGCTGCCGCCAGGTTCTTCGAGGCTTGCGACCTGGAACCGGATAACCGCGAGCCTTACATGTTTCTGGGGAAGGTACAAAGCAACGAGATCATTCAGATGCAGGGATACGCGGAAAGGATGAAGCGATTCGCCGCCCGCCATCCGGACAGTGCGTGGGCCAATTACTACTATGCCCTGAGCCTCTGGAAACAGCGCCGCGGCCCCGAGGATGCCGGCACGCCGCGCCACGTACGCCAACTGTTGCAGAATACCGTTCGCCTGGATCCCGGCGTGGGTGCGGCTTACCTACTGCTTGGAATCGTGGACAACGACCAGGGCGACTATCGCAAAGCCATCGCCGCGTTCGAGAAGGCCATTAAAACAGATCCCGGGTTGGAGGAGGCGCACTATCGCCTCGGGCAGGTGTACGGCAGGCTCGGCGACAAAGAGAAGGCCCACCAGGAATTGGAGACTTACGAACAGATGGCCCGGAAATCCGCGGAAGAAGCGCAGCGCGAGCGGACAGAGATCCGGCAGTTCGTGTACGAGTTACGCGGGGACTCCGGCCATCGCTAATGTGCCGGAGCCGTCATCAAACGCTCGAACATCTCATAAAACCTGGCGGCATTCAGATCCAACTGCACCTCCACCGGCTGCATGGTGAGTCTGGGCTTGTCTTTCTCGGTCCAGGTCAGCGTATTGCCGTAGCCGGCGCCATGGTCCAGGTCCACGTCCATGTAACGCGTCTCGCTGCGCGTAATCACCGATGGGTCGATCCATGCGGCGGCGGCCAGTTCGTCCCACATGAAGTCGGCTCCCTGGCCGGGCTGGAAATAGCGGGAAATATACCGCGCCAAGGGCGTGCCGCGTGACTCGATCCGTTTCACCATGGCCGGCGTGAGACGGGTCTTAATGGATATGTCCGTGGGTGTGCAGACGATCTTGCGCCATGGGGCGCGGAGGACGATATGCGCCGCTTCGGGATCGAACCAGAAATTGAATTCGTGGCGCGGGTTATTCGCAAACTCGGGGTAGTCCGTCTGCGGATTCAGACTGCCGCCCATAAAGACTAACTCGCGCGCCAGAGACGGGAACTCGGGATCGAGCGAGATAGCCAAGGCCAGGTTAGTCATTGGTCCGCCCTCGTAAATTGTGACTTCGTGCGGGTATTGGCGGACCGTCCGCACCAGGAAATGCGCCGCATCTTCAGCGGCGGGTTTAGTTGTGGGCGCGCCCTCGGGAAGCGGCGGCACCACCGGGGGCGCATGCCACCAGCGAGCATCCCACGCGCCGGCATAGGCCACCTTCCCGTAGCGTTCCTGCCAGAGTTGGGCTTCCTCGCGCGTGCGCACCAGCGGAAAGGCCGCGCCACGGAACACCGGGATATCGGTCCGCCCGACGATCTCGAGCAGGCGCAGTGTGTGCGCCACTTCTTCGTCCAGCCACTGGTCGCCGCTGACCACCGTGATGCCGAGCACGTCAACGCCGGGCGACTGGATCATCACCAGGAGCGTCTGCAGGTTACTGCCGCCGGGACCGGAGCAGTCTTCGTTGACGATCACTTTGCGGCGCTGCCGGGCGCCGAGAACGGCGGTCGCCAGCAGCGCCAGTGCGGCGGCGCGCTGGATTCTAGAACGCCAACTTGAGCGCAAACTGCACCACGCGGGGATTGTTCACGGTCGTGTTGATGGCGCCGAAGCCCAGTGTATCGAGTTCCGGACAGGCCGCGCACACGCCGCTGCCGGGCGTCCCGAACTGCGGGTGGTTCAAGACATTGAAAAACTCCGCCCGGAAATCCAGCCGCACATTCTCGCCCGGCAGGATGAAATGCTTGATGGCGGAGAAGTCCGTGTTCACGAAATTCGGTCCGGTCACCGGCGTCCGCGACGCATTTCCCAACTCGCCGGCAGGCGGATCCGCGAAGCAGTTCACGTTGAACCACTCGCTGATGGACGGGTTGCTCAACTGCGGATTGCAGACCTGGTTGGGCCGGATCAGGCTGTTTCCATTGTTCTGGAAGTTGACTCCGGACCCGTTAGCCGCCACCACAAAAATCGGGAAGCCCGAGGTGGCCTTTTCAATGACTGTCAGCTCCCAGTCCCCAAAGATAGTATTCGCCACGCCGTTCCAGGAGCTGCCGTACTTCTTGCCTTTGCCAAAAGGCAGGTCATAGATCAGGCTCGCGGTAAAGTCATGATTGAGGTTGATTTGCGACAGGCCCCAATCTAACTGCTGCCACCCGGGCAAGGGGAAGTAAGTGGCCCCTAAGTTGCTGCCCAGCCCATCGGTATAACCGGTATCATGGTTTCTCGAATAGGTATAGCCGATCAGGGCGTAAAGGCCGTGGCGGGCGCTCTTCGTTTCCGCCTTGATCTGCAGCGAGTCATAGTGAGCGATGCCGATGTCATTGATGTTCGAAACGGTCGAGTACAGAAAGTTAGTCGCGGGAGGACCGAATGCCTGGCCGTTCGGACCGCAGCCCAGGGTATATCCAGAGACAGTACCGCAGGCGGAGGGCGAGCCGACGTTCAGATTATTGCCATCCACCAGGATATGCGATGCGCGCGATCCGGCATATCCTACGGTCAGCACGACATCTCCGGGCAACTGGTGCTCCACATTGGCGTTGAATTGCTGCACGCGGCCGAGCTTGAAATTCAGGTTTTGCGACTGAATCGTGCCCGTAAATGAGTTGGGATCGGGAGGCGCATTAAACAGCGGAAAACCAGTGGCGGTGCCGGGGGGCGTGAATGCGGTGGGCGAGATACTGAGCGCCGGATAGGGCGTCTGTCCGTACGTGGTGGCGCAGGCGGAGGTCGAGAAGGGGCAGTAGTTAACGCCAAACGAAAAGGCAAAGGCGTCAGACTCGGCGTAGTAAGGCGGATTCTGCCACAGGCCCTGCGCGCCCTGGTTCCACGACGAGTCGTGGAAGATAGCGTAACCCCCGCGTACGACGGTTCTCTGACTGCCGAACGGCTTCCAGGCGAGACCCACGCGGGGCTCCAGGGCGGTTTTGTCGAACTGAACGCCCGCCCACTTATTTGCGCCCTGGCCGGAAACCAGGAAGGTCTGAGTGCTCAAATCGAAGTTGGCCTGGCGATTGGCGGCCTCACTGATCGGCGTCACCAGCGCCCAGGCCAAGCCCAAATTCAGGGTAAGATCCTTGGTTACGCGCCAATCGTCCTGCACGTAGGGACGAACCATCTTCCAGCGGCGGCCGGTAATGGTGCCATTGAAGGTCTGGTCGTGGATCGCCAAATCCGGAAGGCCCAATAGCAGCCCGGCGGCGGGGTCGCCACCCCAATCGCCGGCGAAGATCCAGAAGCCATCCTGGAAACCGCTGGCCAGCACGTTCATCTGGTTGTCGCGCACCTGGGCGCCAATCTTGATGTCGTGACTGCCGCGGATCATGTCGAAGGAGTCGGAGATGGAGAAGACGTTGGTGCCTCCCTGGAACGGCGCATAACCGCGATCGCCGAGCGACCAGTAGCCGCTTAACTCAGTCGACGTAAGGCCGCAACTGATGCCTCCCAGGTTGGCGCCCGGGATGCCGAGTTTGCTGGCCTCGCAGGAACCGCTGCCGTAGGAAGTGATGAAATTGAAGATCCGATTGTAGCCGACGTTAACCTGGTTGACGGTATTGGGCGAGAAGATGTGGGTCTCCGACAGCGCCGCATTGCGTCCATGGTTGGTGATGTCTTGCGTGCTGCCGAAGGCGTTGGCCTCCGCGAATCCCGGGGACCCGCCCGGCACGAAGGAGGCGGCCTGATCGTAACTGAACCGGGCGAAGAGCGAGTCTTTCGGCGAAAAGTTGTGATCCAGGCGGGCGTCGAACTCCCCTTCGTTCAGCCTGCGGACCGGCTCGTTCACATAGTTATAACCCAGCGCCGGGTTATTGGCGTTCGGCAGCGGATACAGGTTGATCATCTGCTGGCCGGTCGAGTTGGTCAGGCCGCGGGGAATCTTATTGCAGTCCACGCCGAGGGACTGGCTGCCGTCCGGGGCCACCGGGAGCGGGTTGCCGGACGGGTCGCACTGGAAGTGACTATCCGGCGCGCCCGTCATATAGGGGTTCGACAGAGTCACCGAACTCGGGTTGCCGAACGGATCGTTAGTGAAGTCGCCATTACGCATGGCGGCCGACGGAACCAGTCCGGTAAACGGAATTCCGTGACGTTGCCGTTTGCCCTGATAGTCCGCAAAGAAGAACGTCTTGTCCTTTTGAATCGGACCGCCCAGCGAGCCGCCGAACTGGTTCAGATTGAACTTCTCGGTGGATGTAGCGAAAAAGCTGCGCGCGTCCAGATCGGTGTTGCGGAGAAATTCGAACAACGAGCCGTGAAAAGCATTCGTGCCGGACTTTGTGGTCACCAGGACCGTCGGTCCCGCGCGCGTGCCGTACTCGGCCGAGTAGTTATAAGTCAGTACTTTGAACTCCTGGATCGCGTCAATTGAGGGTAAGATCGAGATGCCGCCGGCGGTGAGCTCATTGTTGTCGTTGCCGTCGAACAGCCAGTCGGTGCTGTTGGCACGGGAACCGCCCACGGAAAGGGAGAAGGAGCCGCGCGCGGAAACCTCGCTGCTGGCCCCGCCGTTGAAAAAGCTGCTGGGATTGGTCTCCGCGACTGTGCCGGGCGTGAGCGTCGCCAATTGCACGAAGTCCCGGCCATTGAGAGGGAGTTCGGCCACCTCCTGGGACGTAATGACCTGGCCCAGCGTGGGATTGGTGGTTTCCACCGCCACCGCGGTGGCAGTCACTTCCACGCTGGACTGGACCGCGGCGGGGGCCAGGCGGAAATCCACCTCGCGGTGTTCATCGACTTGCAGCCGGATGTCTTTCTGTTCGCCGGCCTGGAAACCCGCGAATTCCACGTGCACGGTATAGAAGGCCACCGGGAGCAGTGGAACCAGGTAGTGGCCCGACTCGTCCGTGTTCGAATTGCGGGTGAGACCGAGGGCCGGCGCGGTTATGGTTACCTTCGCGCCGGCGATCGCCGAGCCCGAGGCATCCGTGACGGTGCCGGAAATAATGCCGGTGGCCTGTCCATACAGTAATGGAGCGGCTAGAAACACCAGTGCGCAAATGGAGGTCGCGAGAAACCTGGTCTTGTCGTACATCAATTCTCCCCTCGATGCCGTCCCGAGCGGCAAGGAAAAGTACCGCCTGTTGACTCTGGTCGTGGAGTGCGTGGAGGCCACTAGTATGACGTGATTATTACGGTTGTGTCAACCTGTTCCATTCCTTGGACGGCGCCCCGCCTCAGGGGTCCCGCGTTGCGCCTTATAATAGGTTCGAAGCACGAGAATGCGCCAGAGAACACCCGTGCGAGTCGTCCTGCGCCTCGCCCTCAGCGGAACCTGCATCACGACAGCCGCGTTCTTCTATCACTACACTATTCATGCCAATAGCACCACCGCCTCGCTCACGTTTCTCTTGATCGTGTTGGCGGCGGCCACCCTGTGGGGCCTGCCCGAGGCCATGCTGGCCAGCGCCTGCAGCATGATTTATCTGGATTACTTCTTTTATCCCCCCGTGCCCAAGTTAGGGATTGACGATCCGCAAAACTGGGTGGCCTGGTGCGCGTTTCTGATCACTTCGTTTGTGGTCAGCGACCTCTCGCGGAGGCTGAAGGGCCGTGCCCAGGAGGCCACCACCCGGCGGCACGAGATCGAGCGTATGTACGCGCTGAGTTGCAGCCTCATGGCTGGAGATACGTCCCCGGTCCTGGCCCAACACATCCCGGAACGGATCGCGGAGATCTTCGGTTGTCTGGGTGTGGCCTTCTTCGACCGGGTCGGAGGGCGGATTCATCGCGCCGGCGAGGGCGCCGCGATCTCCGAGGCCAGCCTGACGAAGGCGGCGGGCACGAGTAGTGTGTACACGCCAAATGCGGCAGGCGCATTCGTGGCGGTTAACCTGGGCGCGGAGACCATTGGGAGCCTGGGCTTCCAGGGCACCTCGATCTCGGCGCCCACCATGCAGGCCATCGCGAACCTGGTGGCCCTGGCCATGGATCGCGCGCGTAAACAGGAGGCCGCCGGACAAGCCGAAGCGGCGCGGAAGCACCAGGAATTGAAGTCCATGATGTTGGACGCCTTGGCCCACGAGTTTCAGACGCCGCTGACATCCATCCGGGCGGGAATCTCCGCGATGCTGGCCGAATCCCCCGCACGGGATCAGCAGGAATGGCTCGAGATCATGGATGAAGAGAGCGGCCGGTTGACCGTCATGATGGCCGAGGCCATTCAAATGGCGCGCATCGAGGCCGGGCACGTGGATCTGGACAAGCAGGCGCACACGGTAGAAGACCTGGTCTATTCGGCGCTGGAGAAGATTATTGGAAGCGGCACCCAGATCGCGATCGACCTGCCGCCGGACCTGCCGCCGGTGTGGGCCGATGCCGGCCTGATTCGGCTTGTGCTCCGGCAGCTTACCGGGAATGCATTGAAATATTCGCGGCCGGGCGATGCCGTCACCGTACAGGCGCGCGCCGGGGAAGGCGGCGTCATCATCAGCGTCAGCGATCATGGTCCGGGGATCTCCCCCGACGAGCAGCGGCGCATTTTCGAGAAGTATTACCGCGGCCAGCAGGGAAGGGGGCATGTCACCGGGATGGGCATGGGATTGCCGATTGCCCGTCAGATTGTGGAGGCGCATACGGGCCATATCTGGGTGGAGAGCCAGCCCGGCGCGGGCGCTACCTTCCTGTTCACCCTGCCGCTGGCGCACGAGGAGGTGAACGCATGACCGGGGGCGCGAAAATCCTGGTGGTCGATGACGACCCGCAGATCCGCCGCGTGATGCGCAAAATGTTGGCCGGCCAGGGTTACGCCGTTTACGACGCGCGCAGCGGCGAAGAGGCCCTGGACATCCTGCGGCGCAGCCGGTACGACCTGGTGCTGCTGGACATAGCCATGCCCGGCATGGGTGGACTGGAAGCCTGCCGCCAGATCCGCGCCGGCTGGGATCTGGCGATCATCATTCTGTCCGTGCACGATTTGGAGAAGGACAAGATTACCGCGCTCGATGCCGGCGCGGACGACTATGTCACCAAGCCGTTCAGCATGCAGGAACTCATGGCCCGGATTCGCGCCGGGCTGCGGCGGTCGCCGCTGGCGCCGGAGGCGGCGCCACAGGTTCTTCAGACCGGCGATCTGGAAATCAACTTCAGCACCCGGCGGGTGGTGGCGATGGGGCAGGAGATCCGCCTGACGCGCAAGGAGTTCGACCTGCTGCAATATCTGGCCAGCAATCCGAATACACCGGTGCCGCATCGCCGTTTACTGCAGGCCGTTTGGGGGCCCGACTATGGCAACGAAGTCGTCTATCTGCGGGTCTTCGTGAATCAGCTTCGCAAGAAGATCGAACCTGAGCCGGCCAAGCCTCGCTACATCCTGACGGAGCCCTGCATCGGCTATCAGTTCCGGCTGCCCGTGGCGGAAAAGCAAACCCATGAGCCAAACCCAGAACCGGTTTGAGGCGTTGCCGTTCGACGCGCCGCTGGCGGATTACGAAAAAGAGGCCGCGGAAGCCGGCGCGCTCGCTGCCGCCGGGAGGTACGCTTTTGCGAATTGGGAAGCGCTGGCCGGCTACGTCGATGCAGTCCGGCAACCCGGCTCCCCGGTTTTCCGCTTCGAGTCGGCGGTGGAAGCCGTGATCCACGGCGATGCGGGCGCACTCGACCGCTTACTCCGCGAGGACCCCGCACTGCCGGCCGCGCGGTCGCTCCGCGGCCACCATGCCACTCTTCTGCATTACGTGGCAGCCAACGGGGTGGAGCAGTATCGGCAGAAGAGCCCATCGAACGCGGCCGCCGTGGCAAAGATGTTGATCGAGCGCGGAGCGGATGTGAACGCGCTCGCGGATATGTATGGCGGCCGGTGCACGACGCTGGAGATGTTGGTCTCCAGTACGCCGCCGGCGGAAGCCGGAGTGCAGGTGCCCGTGGTCGAAGTGCTGTTGGATTCCGGTGCGAAGGTCGAGGGCGCCCTCATCACCGCTCTGGCCTTCGGGCATCGGGACGCCGCGGAAGCTCTGGCCCGTCGCGGCGCGCATGCGGACAATCTAGCCGCGGCGGCCGGGTTGGGGCGCCTGGCGGAGCTGGCCCACTGGCTTCCCCAGGCCGATGGCGAGACGCGGCATCGGGCGCTTGCGCTGGCCGCACAGCATGGCTACGCGGAGATCGTGCGGCTGTTGCTGGATGCCGGTGAGGATCCGAGCCGATACAACCCGCCAGGCTTTCACGGGCACTCGACACCCCTGCACCAGGCGGCCCTGGCCGGCCATGGCGAGGTGGTGCGATTGCTGGTGGAGCGCGGCGCGCGCCTGGACCTGCGCGACAAGATGTACAACGGGACCGCGTTGGATTGGGCGGCGTACGCGGGCAGGGACGGAATTCGAGACTACCTCGCGCGCCAGCAGCCGGGTGTGGCGTAATCACCAGCGCAACGTCAGATTGGCCTCGAACTTCTCCTCGGACTTCATCAGCTCGTCCCAGGTAACGGTGCCGTTGGTGTAAGCCGCGTTCCGGCCCAGGATGGCGGTGAGGTTGCTTTCCACCGCCGTTTCCGCGTTGTTTACCAGCTTTCCGGAGTGAATACTTTCTATAAATGCCTTGACGTTATTGATGGCGCCCTGGCGGAAGGTGTCGTCCTTTTCGGCGCCTATCCAGGCGTTCGCGCCGGTGATGCGAACCAGTCCGCCATAATGCGTATCGGCGCAGCCTTTGATGCCGAAGCAGCGAATACACAGGTCGCTGAAGCTGCTGGTCAATTGGTTGGAGCTGAAATCCACCTGCACGTTGTTCGGATATTGGTAAGTGACCAGGAAATGATCGTAGGCGTCGCCCATGTCGAAGGGCGTGCCGGACCAATCGGTGCGTCCGCCCGCGCCGTGCGCCGCTACGGGGTGACCGTCCAACAGCCAATTGGCTACATCGATCACGTGGATGTTCTGTTCCACGATGATGTCGCCGCCCAACACGCGATCCATGTAGAAGTTCAGCATGCGCGCTAAGCCGGGGTCCATGCCCGGTTTGGCTTTGTTTTGCGTGGGCCGGCCGGCATAGTAGAAGACCTGCGCGAAGACTGGCGCGCCGATATCGCCGCGATGTACCCGCGCGGCAGCCTGCTGGAACACCGGCTGGGAGCGCGTCTGAAAATCGACCAGGAAGCTGCGCTTGCCGCGCGCGAGCTTGCCGGTTTCCAGAATGCTGCGGCAGCCGGGCACATCCACCGCCACGGGCTTGGCCAGGTAAACGTGCTTGCCCGCTTCGATGGCGGCGCGCGCATGTTCGGGATGATAATACGGCGGCGTCTCGATGGCCACCGCGTCGAGCTTGGATTCGACGAGTTGACGATAGGCGTCCGGCCCGTAGTAGACGCGGGAAGCATCGACCTTGAGCCTGGATTGCGTGGAGTCCAGCCGCTCGCGAATCACATCGGCCAGCGCCACGATGCGCGCGCCGGTGAACTCCGGAAAGAAGTCAGCGATCCAATTGCCGCGATTGCCGCAGCCGATGAGGCCAACCTCCACCGCCGAGTTGGCTTGCGACCCGAAGACCGTTTCCGGGCGAAGCAGCAACACGCCGGCCGCTGCCGTTTTCACGAAATCACGGCGCTGCGGCCGCGTGGAATCCGATTGCACGAGGACCTCCTGCAACGGAGTGTATCGCATGGCAGCCGCTGGAGATTGCTCACCAGACGTAATCTTTAGCCATCTCCCGCTTGTCGTACCCATCCAGCACGTGCACCACGCGGATTCTCTTCAGCGCCAGCGGCGAAAGCTGGCCGATCGGTATGTAGATGATGGTCCGGCCCAGGCGCGCGGCGATGCTGCGGAAGATGCTGCGCGGCGGCCTGGCCGCGACGTACACGACGAAGCGCTCCAGCGAGTAATCCAGGCCGGCCAGCAGCAAGCGCTCCGGTTTGGACTCGGCGTACTCGTAGTCCGGATCCTGCCAGACATCGTAGAGGCGCCGGGCCGGCAGGCTCATCAGGAAACCGCCGTATTCGCCGCGACCAATGCCCGGGCCCACCAGGTTGTCAAACGGAAACGTGGAGTAGAAGGCCATGTCGGATTCGTTCTGATGCTCGCCCAGCCATGTCGTCATGTATGGATAGCGGCCATCCCGATCTTCATCGAAGATGACGATTACCGACCCCACTTCTCCAGCGATCTTCTGAAATTGCCGGACGTAGATCTTGCGTTGATGCCAGTTGCGTATCGTCTCCCGAAGGTCGATGCCGTCGAGCAACGACGTGGTGAACGGCTCCACCCGGGAACGCTCTTCGGACAGGATGCTCTTGCCTTTCTTCTTCAGAAAACGGCCGTAGTCCTCGATCACCAGGTCTTCCGGCGGATAAGAGCAGATGCTGTTGCCATTCAATTGGGTGGCCCATTCGCCGGGAAACTTTTCCTTCTTGCGCGGCTTCAAGCCGACCGGGCGCAGGCGGCGTTTCAGGCTAGGCAGCCTGCGCCGCAGGCGTATGCGCTTGGTGTCGAGCCACACTTCTTCGCCCGAAATGCGGACGGTCTCCAGGTCGCTGGCGGTCTTCTGCGGCGGGTAGCGGCCCGCCGTCTCCCAAACTTCCCAACCGTAGTTATCGTCCACGATGCTGCGCGCGGCCACCGTGAGATCGAAGACGCCGGCCATCAACGCGCTGTCTGCCAGGGCCAGATTACGGGTATAGCGCGCCAGGAGCCGCCGCTGCCAGTGCGCCACATGGTCGCCGGTGTTGGCCTCGTAACTCTTCTCGGCCTCGCGAAACATGGCTAATTGCGCATGGCGGCGATCGATCAGGTCAGAGTCCGTGAGTAAGTGGCGGAACTGTTCGTAGCGATATTGTAAGTACGGATACTCAACTGTGATTTCGGCCAGGCACTCGGGATGTGGATTCAACACGCGGACGCCCTCGCGCCGCAAGCGCGACATGGGCTGCGCCTGCGGCTCCTCCATCGAATCCAGAACCGGATCGAGCAGATTGAGAGAGACCACCACCAGCACCCGCGCCAACGGATCGCAGCCCTGCAACTTCCAGGCGATCCCGTCGGCATGCCGCGCGATCTCGTCAGAGCGCTCCTGCGGATAAACGCGGTAAGCCTCCACGTATTTGTCGAAACCGATGTGGCGGATGGCGTACGGATCCGGATACGCATCCTTCAGATGCGGGCGCTCTCCGGAGTCCGGATCGGCGAAAACCACGTCCGCGCCCGTCTGGTTGGCCGTGCGGATGGCTTCCACGAACGGGTCCGCCGGCTCGACCGGTACATAGATGGCGCGGTCCTCGTCGGTCTCATCCGGATAGACGATGACGGACATCTCCGGCAGGCGCGCCACCGCGCGCATATACTGCTGCTGCAAGGTGACCGGCAATTCCAGCGCGACCACCTGCGGCCGCTCGCGTAGAATGGCCTGCCGCACCTCGATGGCGAACTCCAGGCGTCCCGGCACCACCGGCAGATAAGTGAAACGGCCGCGCCGCAGACTGCCGGCGTTCGGCAGGTCAGGAAGGTCGATTTCCCCGGGCATAGCGCAGCGCTTCTTCTCCCAGCGTCTCCACGATGGCCGTTTCCAGCGCCGCGGTTTCGTGCGTCCTCTGGGTGGCCAGGCTCTTCAGCTTGATGGCGAAGCGGCCGATGTTGATCCCGTCGCGCACGGTGTACCGCTCGTCGGCGGCATGGGCTTGCTGCAGGAAGTCGGTCACGTAAGTAAGGATGCGCTCCTCGGCGAAAGGCAGGTTCTCTTTCAGGATGTGATACTCTTCGTCCCGCTCCGGGAAGTCGATCAGGATCTGCGGCTGCAGGCGCGAGTGAATGTACTCGGGCAATTCGAACGTGGAAGCGTCGTCGTTCATGGTGGTGACCAGGCGGAACTGCGCGTGCGCCTTGATCTTGATCCCCGCCACGATGGATTCCACGTAGCGCCGGTTATCCAGCAGCGGCGCCAGGCTCGCCCAGCTTTTCTCGCTCATGCGATTGCCCTCGTCCAGGATGGCGATGCCGCCCCGGATCATGGCCGTCACCAGCGGGGACGCTACGTAGCGCAGGCGGCCTTCGCCTTCGATCACGGGCGTCACCAGCAGATCTTCCGGGCGCGTATCCATGGTGGCCTGCAGGATGTAGACTTCCCGGCCCATGCGCTTGGCCGCGGCGTAAGCCAGGGTGGTCTTGCCCACACCCGGCTTGCCCAACAGCCGTGGATTCATGGGCAGATCCTGTTCGCTCACCACCAGCCACGCGGCCAGCAATTGGCGCATCAATTCTTCCTGGCCCACCCAGCGGGCCGGCAACTCATCGGGATGCGCCAGGTGCAGGGTGACGCCTTCGATGTCAACGGTCATATCTGGCTATATTATCGTGCAGCGGACGGCAGGCCGTATACGCGGCGCGATTTTCAGCGTAGCGAGTCTTGCACTTCGCGCAGCCAGTCCGGCCGCTTCAAAACCTCGCGCGGCTTACTGCCGTCCGGCGGACCGATGATGCCGTCGCGCTGCATCATGTCCAGGATCCGCGCCGCGCGGCCATAGCCCAGGCGCAGCCGGCGCTGCAAGGTCGAGGTGGACGCCTTGCCCATTTCCAGCACGATGCGCACCGCGTCTTCGTACATCGGGTCCTGCGCATCCGCTCCGGCCTCTTCCAGGTCGCCGGCATCCTCGTCCGACGGTGGCGCCACCAGGAACGACTCGTCGTATTCCGGCCGCGCCTGCGCCTTCCAGAAATCCACCACCCGGTTGATCTCCGTCTCGGTCACGAACGCGCCGTGCACGCGGATCAGCCGCGACGACCCCGGCGGCAGGAACAGCATGTCTCCTTTGCCCAGCAGGTGCTCGGCGCCCATGCCGTCCAGCACCGTGCGCGAGTCCACCCGCGTGGCGACGCGGAAACTGATGCGCGACGGGAAATTCGCCTTGATGAGCCCGGTGATCACGTCCACGCTGGGACGCTGGGTGGCCAATACCAGGTGCATGCCCACCGCGCGCGCCATCTGCGCCAGCCGCGTGACGGACTCCTCCACGTTGCGGCCCTCCAGCATCATCAGGTCGGCCAGTTCATCGATGAGGATCAGGATGTACGGCAGCGGCCGCAGATCGTCCGCGGTAGCCTCGTCCTCTTCGAACAGGTTGCGCGGCTCCTCCTGTTTCTTGCGGATCTTTTTGTTGAACTGATCGATGTTGCGTACCCCGAATTCGGCCAGCAGGCGCAGGCGCCGATCCATCTCCAGCACTGCGTTCTTGAGCGCGTAAGTGGCTTTCCGCGGATCGGTGATCACCGGCGTCAGCAGATGCGGAATGCCTTCATAGATGCCCAGCTCCACGCGCTTGGGGTCCACCATGATCATGCGCACTTCATCCGGCGTGGACTTGTACAGGATGGACATGACCATGCTGTTGATCATGACGCTCTTGCCCGAGCCGGTTGAGCCGGCGATCAGCAGGTGGGGCATGGATTCGAGCGAGGCTACTCTGATGCGGCCGTTGATGTCCTTGCCCATGGAGATCGTCAGCCGCGACTGCGCCTGCGCGAATTCCTCCGACTCCAGCATTTGCCGTAGCGCGATCACCTCACGCCGCGTGTTGGGCACTTCGATACCCACGGTGGGCTTGCCCGGGATGCGCTCGATGAGGATCGATTCGGCCTGCAGCCCCAGGCACAGATCTTCGGTGAGCGTGGTGATGCGGCTGTACTTGATGCCGGCCTCGGGTTTGAATTCGAAAGTCGTCACCACGGGTCCGGGGTTGATCTGTACCACGTTGCCCAGAACGTTGAACTCCTCGAACTTCGACTTGATGCGAACGGCGATGTCCTTCAGTTCCATCTCGTCGTAAGGGCTGCGGCCCTGGCCTTCGTTCAGCAGATCGGTGGAAGGCAGGCGATAGGCCTGCGGGAAGCGATGCTCTTCCGCCACCGCCGCGGGACCGGCGGGAATCGGCGCGGCCGGTTCAGGAGCGAGCGCCGGCGGCGCATATTCATCGAGCGGGCAGATGGGAATGTCCTGGGCCGGCGCGGGCTCTTCTTCGGCGGTTTCGGCAAGGTCAGAAGGCGACGCGGACAGCGCCTCGGGCGCGGGCTCCACGGCCGGCGCCGCCGGTCGCGACCGCCGCCGCTTCTCGGCCTTCAGGGCGGCGCGCGCGCGGGCCTTCTCCAGTTTGCGCTCCCGGCGCTCCTCGCGCCACGAATGCCAGGCATCCGCCAGCGCCTGCAGGTATCGCATGGGACCGGCGAACCAGCGGGCTAACTTCGACATGGTGAACGTAGAAACCAGATAGACGGAGACCATCAACGCGGTGACGGTCAGCAGGATCGCGCCGGTGGGGTTCAGCGCATGCAGGAGGTGCCGCGCCAGCAACAGGCCCAGCAGTCCGCCGATCGGGATGGCGCCGCTATAGAGGGTGAAGCGGGAGGCGAAGGAGACCGCCGCCGTCAGGCTCAGCAACAGCAGCAGAGTGCCGCCCAGCTTGATGGCGCCAGCCTCGATTTCTTCCGAACGAACCCATTTCCAGGCCAGAACGAACAAAAACAAGGGGAACACGAAGGCGCCGATGCCGAATCCCTGCAGCAGTAAATCCGCGAGCCAGGCGCCGGGATACCCGATCAGGTTTCGCGGACGCGCCGCGGACGCGGTATTCAGGGAAGAATCCTGGACATGATAAGACGCCAGGCTGAGAAGCAAGACCAAGCCGAGCGACAGGAGCAATAGTCCCACCAACTCGTTGATTCGCTTCTGAGGAGTCGGAGATAGAAGCTTCATCCCGCTGGCCGGCGGAAGAAAGCCAGAGCAAGCACCATTATGCCAAAAATAATGCGATAAAACACGAAAAACCAGAGGCTGCGGCGGCGCAGGAAGCGCAGGAACCAGGCGATCACGATCATGCCGGTGACGGCGCTGACCGCGATGCCCACCGCGAACGCGGTCTGCATGCTGGGATCAAAGGCCTTATGCTTGATGAGATCGTATACGTCTTTGCCGGCGGCCGCCGCGATCACCGGGGTCGAAAGCAGGAATGAGAAGCGCGCCGCGGTTTCCCGATTTAAATTGCGGAACAATCCGGTGGTGATGGTGATGCCGCTGCGCGAGACGCCCGGCACAATCGCCAGCGCCTGTCCCAGGCCGATGACCGCGGCGTCCATGAAGTTCACGCCGGCGATGTCGCGCGTCTTGCGCCCGAGCCGTTCCGCGATTCCCAGCAGCAGACCGAGCAGGACCAGTGTGCTGCCGATCACCATGGGGTTGCGCCAGGGTCCTTCCGCCTGCTTGTTGAAAATCAGTCCGGCAATACCCACCGGGATGGATCCGACGGCCAGCAGCCACAGCAGGCCGGTATTCCGCTCCAGTTCCTCGTCGCGGCCGAAACGAATGCCGAAGCCATGCGCGATGATCTGCACCCAATCGCGGAAGAAGTATATGATCACGGCCAGCAGCGTGCCGATATGCAACGCGATATCGAACGCCAGGCTTTCTCCTTGCCAACCCATCAGCCAGGAGGTGAGATACAGATGCGCCGTACTGCTGACGGGCAGAAACTCCGTCAGCCCTTGCACGATAGCCAGAACGATCACTTGGTAAAGAGGCATGCCAGGACAAAATGGAATGGTACACGATTTCGGGGTGAATACCAAGACAGGCCCGGCGGCGAGCTATTGATTCACGCCTGAGGCCAGGAAGCCGCCATCCACGGCGATGCACTGTCCGGTAATAAAGCTGGCGGCGTCGGACGCCAGCAGGACCGCCGCCCCGACCAGCTCTTCGAGTTGGCCGAAACGGCCCATGGGCGTGCGCATCTTCAACTCCTTGCCGCGCTCGGTGCCGTCGAGCAGCGCCGCATTCAGATCCGTGCGGAAGACGCCCGGGGCGATGGCATTCACATTGATGCCGTCGCGGGCCCACTCGACGGCCAGGTTACGCGTGAGCGCCAGCACCGCGGCCTTCGACGCGGCATAAGCCGTTACCTCCAGAAAGCCGACGAAGGAAGTCAGCGAGGCGATATTGATGATCCGGCCCCGCCGGTTCGCCTTGAGCGCCGCGTAGAATGACTGGCAACTGCGCAAGGTGCCGGAGAGATTGACGTCCAGGATGCGGTTCCAGTCCGTCTCGGCGACATCCTGGGTCGGCTGGCGGAAGGTCTGGCCGGCTGCATTCAACAAGACATCGACGTGGCCGAATTCGGCCAGCACGGCGTCGCGGAAGCGGTCGATCGAGGGGCGCGACCCCGCATCGCAGACATGGCAGAGCGTTTTGCGCCCGATGCGTTCGATATCCGCGCAGGCCTCCTTGATGAGCGGCTCGCGCCGTCCCGTGGGAACCACGTGCGCGCCGGCTTCGGCGAAGCCGGCCGCCAGGCGGCGTCCGATTCCGGATGTCCCGCCGATGACCACCGCCACACGTCCGTCGAGATCCATGGTCCGCGGCTCCTAATCCAAATGCGCCGCCAGGCTGCGGGCGGCCAGGTCCGCCTCTTTTTTCGGAAGCCCCGCGACACCCGCAATCCAGGTGCCTTTGGCGAACACGAATACCGGAACTCCGGCGTCCATACCGAAATAGCCGCCAAACGACGGAATCAGTTCGGCGCCGGCCAGCGCCTTGTGCCAATCGAGCAGGAGGAACGCCGCCTCCTGGGCGTTCGGCATGCGGGCGACGAACATGCGGTACCCGGCTTTGCCCTTCTTATAATGCGCCAGGGTGCCGCCCGGCATAAAGGATTTGCCCAGCAGTTGTTTGTCGACAACCTCGGTATTGACCCGGTTGGCCAGTGGAAACCGCCGGGTCTCGTCCGCGGGCTTCACCGCCGTGGCCGGCAATAGCGGGGCCATGGCGAACGCGAGCGCGAGCAGATGGGTGCGCATCGATCGCAGTATAACGCGCGGCAGATACGGCGCAGTGATAACATATATTCAGTTCTTAAAGTACCGTGCGCTTCAGGATCATCATCGCGGCCGTGCTGTTTCTGTTTCCTTTGGCCGGAGCGCAACTGCCTCCGATCACGATTGATTATCCGGAAACCGGCGCGATCTTCCCGCCGGACATCACGCCGCCCACGTTCCTTTGGCGGGAACCCGGCGAGACGGCCTCCGCCTGGCGGATCGAAGTCGTGTTCGCGGAAGGCGGCGCGCCGATCCGCGTCCTGGCGCCCGGACCGCTCATGAAGGTCGGCGAGATCGACGACAGCTACGGCGGCTTCGTCCCGCCCACGCTGACCCCCGAGCAAGCCGCGGCGCATACCTGGAAACCGGACCCGGACATTTGGGCGGCCATCAAGTCCCGGTCCACGCGCCGGCCGGCAACCGTGATCATCACCGGTCTGCGGGATGCCAACGGGGACGCCGCGGTTTCCCGCGGACAGGTCGTCATCCAGACCTCGACCGATCCGGTGGGCGCGCCTCTGCTCTATCGCGACGTACCGCTGATGCCCGCTCTTCCGCAAGGCGAACGGGGTGTCATCAAACCGCTGCCGGACTCGCTTCTGCCGCTGATCAAATGGCGCTTGCGCTACCTCGAGGAGCCGAGCGGCCGGGTCGTCATGGACAAGCTGCCTACCTGCGCCAACTGTCACTCCGTTTCGCGCGACGGCAAAACCCTGGGGCTGGACGTGGACGGCCCGAACAACAACAAGGCGCTGTACAGCCTGCTTCCGGTACAGAAGGTAAGCTCCATCAACAAGGAATCGATCGTGCAGTGGGGCGATTTCAGCGAAAATAAGGCGCAGCGTTTTGGCTTCATGTCGCAGGTTTCGCCCAGCGGCAAGTACGTGGTGACCTCCATCGAGGTGCCCGGATCGGGCAGCCGGCACCTGGGCGACCGCCTGTACCAGGGATTCTATCCCGCCTACGGATTCGTGCAGGTCTTCTACCCCACCCGCGGCATCCTGGCCTGGTACAGCCACGAGAGCGGCAGATTGCAGCCGCTCCCCGGCGCGGACGATCCGGACTATGTGCAGACCTGCGGCTTCTGGAGCCCCGACGGCAGCTACATCGTCTTCTCGCGAGCCAAAGCGCGCGATCCGTATCCGCCCGGCCAACCGCCGTCCCGATATGCCAACGATCCCAACGAGACGCAGATTCAATACGATCTCTACCGCGTGCCGTTCCATAACGGCAAAGGCGGCCCGGCCCAGCGCATCGTGGGCGCTTCGGAAAACGGCATGAGCAACAATTTTCCGAAGGTCTCGCCGGATGGCAAGTGGATCGTGTTCGTGCAGAACAAGACCGGGCTGCTGATGCGGCCGGACAGCCAGTTGTACATCGTACCCGCGCAGGGCGGCGTGGCGCGGCGTCTGCGCGCCAACGGTCCGCTGATGAACTCCTGGCACAGCTTCTCCCCGAACGGACGTTGGCTGGTCTTTTCCTCGAAGCGCCGATCCTACTACACGCAACTCTATCTCACCCACATCGACGAGAACGGCAACGACAGTCCCGCCATCCTGGTCGACAATACTACGGCCGCCAACCGCGCCGCGAACATCCCGGAGTTCGTCAACATTCCCAAAGGCGGTCTGGAGCGGATCGATGCGCCGGCCACGGAATTCTACCGGCTGTTCAACGTAGCCATCGACCTGATGAAGCACAACAAGTTCGGCGATGCCGTTCCGGCATGGCGCAATGCCCTGGCGCTCGATGCGGACGACGGCAAAGCGCACTTCAACCTGGGGTACGCGCTGAGCGCCACCGGCGACCTGTCCGGAGCTATTACCGAGTATCGGAAGGCCGTGGATCTCATACCCAACCAGCCCGTGTTCTTCGCGAACCTGGCTTTGGCCCAGGCTCAGACCGGAAAGCTGGATGAGGCCATCGCCAACTACGGCAAATCGCTGGCCATCAATCCCGCGAATCCGACCGTCGAAGCCGACCTGGGAACCATACTGGCCTGGAGGGGGTTGACGGGCGAGGCCCTCGATCATCTGCACAAAGCCGTGGCTCTGAATCCGGATTCGGCGGACGCCCACAATAAGCTGGCGACCGTCCTGGCGAAGACCGGGCAGTCCGCCGCGGCGGCCGCCGAGTTGGAAACAGCCGTGAAGCTGGCCCCGGATGCGGTCGAGTACCGTTTCGATCTGGCCTACATACTAGGCCAGGAACGCCGGTTCGATGACGCCGTCGCGCAACTCAAAAAGGCCGTGGAACTGAGCGGCGGCAAAGACTGGCGGTGTTTCGACATGCTCGGCACCGTCTATTTTCAGGAGGGCCGCCGGGCGGATGCCATCGAAGCCGAGAAGGAAGCCCTGCAACTGGAGGAAGCCGAACACGACCAGCGTGTCGAAGATATGCTGCGCGACAAGCTGCAGCACTACGAGCAAGCCAACTGACGGTACTTGCGTAGTAACTCGTAGACCACTACTCCGCCGGCGGTCGCCACATTGAGCGAGTGCTTCACGCCCAGCATGGGGATGCGCACGTGCGTGTCGCAGAGCGCCGCGACCTCCGGCCGGATACCGTCAACCTCGTGGCCGAACACCAGGCAGACCGGAAAGCGCGGCTGCCAGTCGAAAAGATCCACGGCGTGGATGGTGGTCTCGATGGCCGCGATTTCATAGCCGCGCGCCCGGAGCGCTTCCAAAAACGGCAGCGGGTCCCAGGCGTACTCCCAGGGTGCGCGCTCCTCCGCCCCCAGCGCCGTCTTGCTGATGGCATTTTTCGGCGGATGGCCCGTGATGCCGCCGAGATACAGTTTCTGGATGCCTGCGGCATCGGCCGTGCGGAAGAACGCGCCCACGTTGTACATGCTCCGCACGTTGTCCAGCAGGATGGACACCGGCAGCACACGGATGCCGTCATACGCGGCGGCGGCTCGTGTAGCTTGAAACGGAATCCGCTCCATTAGTTGGCATGGACTTCGCGTACCAGCACGAACTCGGCGTTGAGTTCCTTCAGCGGCAGGTGAAACGTGACGCTGCCGTGTGACGCGATGTTGGCCACCTCGACGCTTTCCGTCCCCAGCAGACTGCCGGCCTTGTCCGTCAGGTAGTAACTGACTTCCGCGGATGCGATCTTCCGGCCGGTATTGTTCCGCACGACTCCGGACACGGCGGGAGAATGCAGGTCGCGCACGATGCGAATGTTCTCGACCTCCAGGTTCGCGGGACCCAGCGTCGGATCCGGCAAGTGAGGGACGGGGGCTGCCGACGCGCGTTTTTCGGCGCCTGGCCGCTCGTATGGGTCCACCTTTTGCAGACGGAAGACATCCGTAGTGCCAATCATGACCAGCCCGATCAGGATCAGTACCGGCACCGCGGCGGCTGCTCCCAGCTTCAGTTTCTGTTTCCACGTCCGGTTGGTGAGATACAGCGGATCCTCGGGCGCGCTGCCGGAAATAAACCTTTCGATGCGCGCGCGGAGGTGGGCAAGTTTCTTCTCCAACCTCGCCAGCCATGGATTCGACGCCGCCATGCAGGCTTCATTATAACCCGCGATCTTCGCCCGGCCGCTCCGGGCCGGCGGCGAAACAGATCTACATATCCTATCATCTGAATAAGGGTTGGATATGTTCGTGGACGCTCTCCTGCGATCCCAGTTCGGCAAGCCATCCGGCCTGTTTGGCTCGCTATTCATGGGACCGATTCTGAACCTGTCCAACACCCGGCTGGTGCATGCGGCGATCGACCTTTTGCAGCCCGGCCCCAAAGACGCCGTCCTGGATATCGGATTCGGCGGAGGGCTGTCGCTGGTGGCGCTGGCCGCGCACGCCCCCGGCGCGAAGATAACAGGCGTGGATTACTCTCACGAAATGGTGGACGCCGCGGCCCGCATGATCCGCGGAAAGCGCTTGGATGCGCGCGTGACGGTCCGCTGGGGCGACGTGGCGCAGCTTCCGTTCCGCGCCGGGACTTTTCATAAGGTTCTGACCGTGAATAGCGTGTACTACTGGCCGGACATCGCCGCCAATCTGCGCGAGGTGCGGCGGGTCATGAAACCGGGCGGCCGTCTGGTTGCCGCCTTCCGTTCCCCCGCCAGCCTGGGACCGCTCACCCACGGCTGGCAAGGATTCCAATTGTACGAACCGGACGAGTTCGCCGGCATCCTGGAACAGGCCGGTTTGACGATCGCGCGTGTGGAGCATCGCGATCGAGGCGAGGTCCTGGATACCGTGGTGGTGGTGGGAACAAAACCTCTGCGGCGGCGGCCAAAACTCAACGTCCGAAACGGTAACCCAAAATCATCTTGACCAGAAGATGATCGGTGCTCCCCGTGACGCCGACCCCCACGCCGAAGTTGAACTCGAACTTAGGACTCAGGTTGAGATCGATGGCCGGCAGAATCTGCTGCCCCTGTTCCCGCAGCGGATCGAAACCGGTGACCGGCCCCAACTCTCCGTAGTATTCCAGCTCGCCGGCGATCTTCGGCGTGAGGTCGTAACTGATCTTGAAGTTCGGCGAGAACTCCAGTCCTTTGCGGGTATCCGGACCGTGGAACGTGCGATCGAACGTGGGGTTGAACGAACTGTACCAGCGGCCCAGCTTTTTGTCGATGATGGGCCGGATCTCCCATGTCCAGGTGTCGGCGGAGATGTTCGGCCGCTGGTAACCGATCTCGTTGGAGATGCTGAGCCCAACCGGCAGGTGATAGCGCTCCGGAATCGCCACGCGCGGGCGTATATGCGTCCCGACCCACATCCAGCTACCGTCGGCCTGGTGGTTGGTGAACAGATAAAAGCCGGTCTCGAACCATTCGTTGAAGCCGTGCGTGATCTCCACCGTCTCGTGCTCCTGGTGCTCGGTGGGCAGCATGCCGAGGACGATGTTCTTGCTTCCCTGGACCGTGAAATTGCTATGCAATTCCACCATGGTGGCGTGCGGCGGCACCAGGTCCGAGCCGTAAACCTGGACCTCGTAGTTGCCCTGCGCGCGGGCGGCGCCCAGTGCGATAAGGAAAAAAGCGATCCAGAGGCGCAATAAGACAATGTATCGTATCGGCGCGGTGAGACGGGCTCGGGCCGCCCGCGCGGATCGCATTGCGGCTACACTACAGGAATGCCTACACGCCGGTCCTTTGTGCTCTCCGCGGGAGCGGTGCCCGGGGTCCTGGCCGCCCGGCCCGCCGATTCCCCGGTCGCCCAACTGAAAAATCGCCGTGCCGAAGCACAGCCCATCACGGCGGCGGAGCGCCACGGGCGCATCGCCCGCGCACAGGAGCTGATGGCCGCCAACAAGATCGGCGCCATATGCCTGGCAGGCGGTACGTCGCTCACCTACTTCAGCGGCGTACGCTGGGGCAATAGCGAGCGCCTGTTCCTGATGGTGATCCCGGCGCGCGGGGAGGCCTTTTTCGTCAGTCCCGGCTTTGAAGAAGGACGGGCGCGCGAGCAGATTGACGCGGGGCCGCTGGCGGGCGCGCAGGTATTGACGTGGCAGGAAGACGATAGTCCTTATGCGCTGGCGGCTTTCGGTCTCAAGGAGCGCGGACTGGCTACGAGCCGCATCGGCGTCGGGGAGACTATGCCGTTCGTATTCGCCGATAGTCTGGGAAAGGCCGCTCCCGCCGCGTCCATCACCAGCGCCAAGCCGGTTACGGCCGGCTGCCGCATGATCAAGAGCCCGGCCGAAATGGCGCTGCTGCGGCTGGCTTCGAGCGTCACCATTCAGGCCTACGAGGCCGCCTGGAAATCCATAAGGGACGGCATGACCAGCCGCGAGTTCAGCGAGCTGATCGGATCGGCATACCGTGCGCTGGGCTTTCCGGGATTCGCCAGTGTGCAGGTAGGGGAGTTTTCCGCGCTACCCCACGGCTCGCGACAGCCGCAGATTATCCGCGAGGGCTCCATTGTCCTGATCGACGACGGCTGCACGGTGGAAGGCTATCAGTCCGATATCAGCCGCACCTTCGTGGTCGGCAAGCCGACCGACAAGATGAAGCAGGTCTTCGAAATCGTGCATCGGGCGCAGAGCACCGCGCTGGCCGCGGCCCGGCCCGGGAGACCGTGCGAGTCGGTGGATGCCGCCGCGCGCGCGGTGATCGTCGAGGCCGGCTATGGTCCCGGTTACAAATACTTCACGCATCGCCTGGGCCACGGATTGGGCATGGACGGTCACGAGTGGCCGTACCTGGTGAAAGGCAACAAGCTGCCGCTGGCCGCCAACATGACTTTCAGCGACGAGCCCGGGATTTATATCCCCGGGGAATTCGGCGTTCGCCTGGAAGATGACATGCACATCACCGAATCCGGCGCGGAATTGTTGACCCGGCAGAGCCCGTCGTTGGAACAGCCCTTCGCGTAAAACGTTGCGCCTCGCGCCGCGCTACATTCCTACATATGGATAGGTTCAACCGAAGAGGTTTCTTGCAGGCGAGTGCCGCTGTCACGGCACTGTGGCAGACCGCCGTCTCCGGCCAGCCCGTTGCCGCGCGCGGGCCGCTGCGCCGCGTCCTGCCCATGAATCGCAACTGGCTGTACGGCGGACACGCGGTGCCGGGCTGCCCGGCTCCGGATTTCGACGACAGCAAGTTCCAGCGCGTGACCATCCCTCACTCGAACAGGATCTTCCCCTGGCACAGCTTCGACGAAAAGGATTTCCAGTTCGTCTCCATCTATCGCCGCCATTTCAAGCTGGCGCCCGAACCGGGCCGCCGCATCTTTGCCGATTTCGCCGGCGTGATGACCGCCGCCACCGTTACCATCAACGGCCAGAAGCTGGGCGAGTATCGCGGCGGTTATACGCCCTTCTCCTTCGAATTGACGCCGCACCTGAAGGCGGATGGCGCGAACCTCCTGGCTGTCCAAGTGGATTCGACCGAGCGTCCCGATATCCCACCCTTCGGCGAGAATATCGATTACCTGACTTTCGGCGGCATCTACCGCGAGGTGGCTCTGCGCATCGTACCGGCCACCTTCATCGAGAACATATTCGCCAAACCGGTGGACGTGCTCCAGGATTCGAGACGCGTGGAAGTCCGCTGTACATTGAACGGCGAGTCCGCCGGCCGCTTTTCGCTGCACGCGGAGTTGCGCGATGGCGCGCGCGTGCTGGCTTCCGCGACGGCGCCGGCCGCGGCTCAGCCCTTGGTTCTGGGCGGCCTGAAGTCCGTCGAGCTATGGGATCTGGAGCACCCCAAGCTATACACCGTGGCCGTGCACCTGATGGACGGCTCCCATCCGGTGGACGAGTATTCCACGCGCATCGGTTTTCGCGAGGCACGCTTCACGCCGCAAGGCTTCATGCTGAACGGAAAGCATATCAAGCTGCGCGGGCTGAACCGTCACCAGACGTTTCCGTACGTCGGCGGGGCCATGCCGGCGCGCGTCCAACGGCGCGACGCCCACATCCTCAAGCGCGAGCTGAAGTGCAACATCGTACGCACCTCGCACTACCCGCAGTCGCCGCACTTTCTGGACGCCTGCGACGAAGCCGGCCTGCTGGTGTTCGAAGAGATCCCGGGCTGGCAGCATATCGGCGACAAAGCCTGGCAGGACCTGGCGGTGCGCAACGTGGAGCAGATGATCCGCCGCGACTGGAACCATCCCGCCATCGTGCTTTGGGGCGTGCGCATCAACGAGTCGCAGGACGACCACGATTTCTACACCCGCACCAACGCCTTGGCCCACGAGCTGGACAACTCGCGCCAGACCGGCGGCGTCCGCTATCTCTACGATTCCGAGCTGCTCGAGGACGTGTTCACCATGAACGACTTCGGCTTTCCGCTGCGCCCGCCGAACCATCCGCTGTATCTGAACACCGAATTCAACGGCCACATGTTCCCCACCAAGATGTACGACAACGTGGACCGCGTGATGAAGCATGCCTTGCGCCACGCCCGCGTGCACAATCAACTGGCATCCGACGATCGTTATGCCGGCGGAATCGGATGGTGCGCCTTCGATTACAACACCCACGCCAACTTCGGCTCCGGCGATAAGATCTGCTATCACGGTGTGACCGACATCTTCCGCATCCTGAAGCCGGCCGGTCAGTTCTACCGTTCCCAGTGCGACCCCGCGGATGAGATCGTGCTGGAGCCATGCTTCAACTGGTCGCAAGGCGATCAGTCCGAAGGCGGCGGCATACGGCAGGCGGTGATCGTGTCCAACTGCGATCACTTGAAGATCTATGTGAAAGGCGCGCTGAAGTTCGAAATCGACCCCGACCGGGAGACCTACGGCCACTTGCCGCATCCGCCCTTTGTGAAAGACCTGACCGGCGAGCACCTGGAGGACTGGGGCGATCTGCGCATAGACGGCTATCTGAAGGGCGAGAAGGTCATCTCGAAGACCATGCCCGGCAACGATTACGACCGCCAGTTGCATGTCGAGCCGGATGACCAGGAACTGATCGGCGACGGCAGCGACGCCACACGCGTCGTGTTGCGCGTGACCAACGAACACGGCGGCGCCCGGCCTTTCTCTACAGGATCGGTTCTGCTGCGTTTGGAAGGGCCCGGTGAAATTGTGGGCGAGAACCCGTTTTCGCTGGTGGGTGGCGTGGGAGCGGTGTGGGTGCGCAGCCGGCAGGCCGCGGGTGTCATCCGGCTGCACGCCCGCCATCAGTATCTGGGCGAAAAGACGGTCGAGATCCGGGTCAAGGCGGCGCCGCCCGAAGAAGTGTAGATTAGCGCGCGGCGGCTATCTGAAGTCACCGATCATGACGAGTTCCTGGCTGTCGCGCTCAGACAACGGAAAGCAGAGCCAGCGCCCGTCGGGCGACAACGCCAGTTGCGGCACGGCCGGCTTGGGAGGGACCAGCACCAGGCGGTCCTGTCCGGATTCCAGGTCCCGGTAGCGCAATTCGCAAGTGGGCGGAGCGCCCGCGAAGTAATAGACGCCGGCGCCCGCCAACGCATAACCGGAGGGATCCGCCAGGTTCGGGATCACCGTCGTCACGGCGCCGCCGCCGAGGGGCATGCGCTCGAGCCCACCCGGAAAGTAACCGCCGAAGTACAGCCATCGGCCGTCGGCGGATTCTCGCGCCTGCACCACGCTCTGCGCCGCGACCAGGGTGGCCGGGCCGCCGGAACTGGGCATCTTGTAGAGTTCCAGCGGGCCATGGTTGCGCGTGGACGCGAAGTAAATGAACTTGCCGTCGCGGGAAAATGTAGGATACACGTCGTGGCCGGCCTCCTCGAGAAGGCGGGTGACCTTGCGCGTATCCACCGTGACCCGGTAAAGCTGGTACATCCCCCGCGGCCCGGTTCCGAACACGAGAACGTACTTTCCATCCGGCGACCAATCCGCGGCGGCCACCAGTCCGTCGCCCCATTCGGCGAGTTCCGTCAACACGGGGGTGCGGGTCTGGATGGTCCAGAGGCCGAACCGCGCGTAACGGAAAGAGGCAAAGGCTACCGTCGCGCCATCGGGCGAATAGCGGGGAAAGAAATCGTTTCCGCTGGTGGAGGTCAGCCGCTCGGGCCCCGGGGCCGCCTTGCCCGGGCCATCGAGCGCCACCCGGTAAAGATCGGCGATCTTCAGCAGCGAACTATAAATCAGGCGCCGGGTGCCGGTGTGCAACGCCAGGTTGCCGCCGGTCAGAGGACCGTCCAGCCGCGTGGCGGAATGGGCGCCAAGGTTGACGCGAAAAAGCGGCATGCCGAACGGGGCGCCGCTGGCAACCAGCAGTTCTCCATCCGGCGTCCACAAAGGCGAATACGTTACTGTTCCCGGAGCGGGCAGTTCCACGGGCGCGGCGGTTCGCCGGTATCCGCTGGCCAGGGGGACCCAGTAGGCGCGGCTGGAGAACGGCGCCAGTCTGCGCACGAACGCCAGGCGGTCCCCTTTCGCGGAGAAGGCCGGGTCGGCATCACTCAATACGCGCGGATCTTCCTCGGTGAGCGAGCGCTGTTCCCCGGTCTCGGCCGACACCAGGACGAGGTGGTTTCCCGTGGCGGCGGCCAGATAACGGCCATCGGGAGTCCACGCCAGCACCGAGTGTCCTTCCGGACCGAAGTCATCGATGGCGAGTTCCGTCAGTTTGCGCTCGTCGCCGCCCAAAGGAGATATGAGCATCAGGGCGCGGCGGTTGTGCCGCAGGCTGCGCACGAAGGCGATGTGCCGGCTGTCGGGGGCCCAGGCCGGCGATATGTCATGCGCCGGGCCGCTGGTCAGCCGCATCAGGTCGTTGTTCCCGATCAGTTCGATGTACAGATTGTCCGGTCCGCCCTGCGGTCCATCCCAGGCGAACACCACCTCGGATCCGTCCGGCGAGAAACTGGGGTTCAGGACCGTGCCGCCGCTGGAGGTTAGCGGCACGGCCGCGGCCGGCGGAGCCGCGCGGCGGTGGCTTCCCCACCAAAAGCCGATGGATATCGCCAGCAGGACTCCCACCGCCGCCGATACCCGTCCCCACCAGCGCCGCCTCGCCCGCGGCGCGATTTCCAGCGGCGTGAGGGCCTCGGAAATGTGATCGCGCAGCGAAGCCAGGTCGCGGTAGAGATCGCGGGTGCTCTCATAACGCGCGGATGGATCTTTGGCCAGGCATCGCTCGACGATCCAGCGCAGCGGCGCGGGTATGGTGCGCGGTAACGGCTCGGGATCTGTTTCGATGATGGCCGCCATGGTCTGCGGAGCGCTGTCGGATTGAAAGGGCCGCTTGCCGCTGGCCAACTCGTAAAGGATGACGCCGAATGAGAATTGATCCGAACGATGGTCGAGCGGCTGGCCGCGCGCCTGCTCCGGACTCATATACGCAACGGTGCCCAGGACCAGGCCGGGCTCCGTTATCGTCACGGCTTGGGTCTGGCCTGCCGGATCCGGCCGGGGCTCTTGTTTGGCCAGCCCGAAGTCGAGGATCTTTATGCGGCCCTCATTGGTGACCAGGATGTTATCGGGCTTCAGATCGCGGTGGGTGATGCCGCGGTCATGGGCGGCCGCCAGTCCGTCGGCGGTCTGCACGGCCACATCGAGCAGTTTGCGCACGCCAGGCGTCGGCGTGATGGGCGCGCCATCCACGTACTCCATGACCAGGTAGTCGGATCCGACATCGTAGAGTGTGCAGATGTTGGGGTGATTCAGGGCCGCCGTGGCGCGTGCTTCCCGCTCGAAACGCTCGGAAAACTGCTGCTGCGAGATCTTGATGGCGACGATGCGGCCGACGCGCGTGTCGCGCGCCTTCCACACCTCGCCCATTCCACCGGCGCCCGCCGGCGACAACAGCTCGTACGGCCCGAACCGCGTCCCTGGAACTGTAGCGGACATTTCTATCCTGAATTCTAACGTGCTTTCGCGTTGGTTGATTGGGAATCGGGTCGCGTGGGTTATGATGGAAGCTCGCCTCGCATGTATTTCCCCACCCGGTTGGCACTCCTGTGGCTCGCGCTCTGGCTGGCGGAGCCGCTGACAGCCCAACTGCCCTTTTACACGGATGACCCGGCCGTCACGGAACAAGGCAAGTGGCACTTCGAGTTCTTCGACGAATTCGATACGCTGCAACTGCAATATCCCAACCTCCGGCAGAACACGGTGAATTACAAACTGAATTACGGGTTGCCCTATAACCTGGAGCTGGATCTAGATTCTCCCTACCTGGCGATTTTTCGGGCATCAGGCCAACCCGGTTCCACAGGTGTGGGCGATACCGAATTGGGCGTCAAATGGGAGTTTCACAAAGAGGCTCCCGGATCCCCGGCCCCGGCTTTGGGCGCCAGCCTGTATATTGAGTTTCCTACCGGGGACAGCACCCAACAACTCGGCTCGGGCTTGACCGACTATTGGCTCAACCTCATCGCCCAAAAGACTCTCACCGGCAAGACCCACATCAACGTCAACCTGGGATACCTGTTCGCCGGCAATACCAGCACCGGCGTGGTCGGTATACAAAATGCGCGCGGTCACGTTTATACTGGCGGCTTGTCCGTGCTGCGGCAGTTCACCAGCCGGCTGTCCCTCGGTGGCGAGGTCTATGGCGGGTACGCGGACACCAGTTACCTGGCGAAGAGTCAACTCCAGTTCATGCTGGGAGGCCAATACCAATTGCGCAACGGCCTTAGCTTGACTTTCGGCGTTTTGGGCGGTGCATATGTTGCCAGCCCCCGGATCGGCGGCCAGTTCGGCTTCGCCGTGGACTTTCCGGATCTGGTCCGTAAGACGGAGGCCGCCGCGTGGTTGCGCTCTAGCCCGGGCGCAGCATGGGGCGCAAATATCGCATCACGGTAACGGCCACTAACCGGTTGCCTTCCGCGGTGGGATGCAACCCGTCGCGCTGCATGCGGCTGGTGCCCGCTACGCCGGAGAGCAGAAACGGAATCAGCGGCACCTTGCGTTTCGCCGACAGGTCCGTGTACACGCGTTGAAAGGCGGCGATGTAGTCCGGGCCGTAGTTCGGCGGCAGCGTCATTCCGGCCAGCAGCACCCTGGCGCCCGCCGCGAGGAGCGCGCCGATGATTTGATCCAGGTTGGCGCGCGTAGTGGTCACCGGCAAACCGCGCAATCCATCGTTGCCGCCGAACTCCACGATGACCACGTCGGGCTTGAGTGCGATCACGGTATTCAGCCGTGCCAGCGCGTCGGTAGTGGTCTCGCCGCTGATCCCTGCGTTCACCACGCGATAGGCCAGGTGCGCGCGATCCAGATCCTGCTGCAGGAAATCCGGATAGCTCTTCCCGGGATCGGCGCCAAACCCGGCGGTCAGGCTGTCGCCAAAAGCCACGATCAGCGGACGGTTATCGGCAGGCGGGGCCGGCTGCGATGCAGGCGGCGTTGCGCGCGCCGGCTCGGGCGCCGGGCTCGGCTTGCTGCCGCAGCCCGCCAGTACCAAGGCAGCCGCCGTCGCGACGAGTAGACGCACCTGAATGTCATAATAAAACGTAGACCGCCCCGCCATGATTCAGGTACACGGCCTCACCAAAACCATCGACACGGGGACTCATCGCGTCGACATCTTGAAGGGCATCGACCTGGAGATTCCGCGCGGCCAGTTTGCCGCCGTCATGGGACCGTCGGGCAGCGGCAAGAGCACGCTGCTGGGCCTGTTGGCCGGGCTGGACACCCCCACCTCCGGGACGATCTTCCTGGATGGACAAGAGATCACCGGCTTGAAGGAAGATGACTTGGCGGTGGTGCGCGGCCGCAAGATCGGCTTCGTTTTTCAGTCCTACCACCTGATTCCGACGCTCACCGCAGAGGAGAACGTGCTGCTGCCGGTGGAACTGGCCGGCAACGGAATCGCCGACGGTACGGCCCGCGCGCGCGAATTGCTCGCGCGCGTCGGCTTGGGCGACCGGCGCGATCATTACCCCGTCCAACTTTCCGGCGGCGAGCAGCAGCGCGTGGCTCTGGCCCGCGCTTTTATGGTCCGCCCGCCGATCCTGATGGCGGACGAGCCCACCGGCAACCTCGACTCGGAAAACGGCCGCGTGGTGCTGGATCTGCTGCTCGCGCTCAACCGGCAGGAGGGCACGACGCTCGTTCTGGTAACGCACGATCAGGAACTGGCCGCCAACGCCGACCGCCGCATCCACCTGCGCGACGGACGCATCGTATGAGCAAACCGCCGGCCATGGTTCTCATTGCGGCGCGCGATCTGCGGGCCTCGCCGGCTAAATTCCTTTTCGTCATCCTGGCCGTCGCCGTGGGGGTGGGCGCGCTGACCGGTGTGCGATCCTTCAGCCGCGCGTTCCACAATTTGCTGCTGAGCCAGGCGCGCACTTTGATGGCGGCGGATGTTTCTCTGCGCGTCTTCGAGCAGCCCACGCCGGCCCAAAACGCGACGCTCGGCGATCTGGAAAAGCGCGGCATTCGGGAGACGGCCATCACCGAAACGCTCACCATGGCGAATACCGCGTCCACGCCCGATCCGGTATTGGTTTCGGTGAAGGCCGTAGATCCCGCGGTCTACCCTTTTTACGGCGCGGTGAAGCTCGATCCGCCCGCCAGCTTGCGCGCGGTGCTCGACAGCCGTTCCGCCGCGGTCTCCGACGATCTGCTCATCCGCCTGAAGGCCCGCCTGAGTGACGACGTTCGCCTGGGCGGACAGGAGTTTCGTATCGCCGCGCTGCTGGTTTCCGAACCGGACCGCATGACCGGCAGCATCAACGTCGGCCCGCGCATCATGATCAGCCGCGAAGGCCTCGATCGCACCGGCCTGATCAGCCTGGGCAGCCGCGCCGCCCAGCGCTACCTGTTCCTGTTGCCGCCTCAAGGGCCCACCGTGGATCAGGTGCGTAATACGTTGAAGCAGGCATTTCCGGAGGGCATGATCGCGGACTTCCGGGAGACCCATCCCATCATCACCCGCGGCCTGGATCGCGCCACCACTTTCCTCAGTCTCATCAGCCTCATCGCCCTGATCGTCGGCGCGCTGGGTGTCGCCACCGCCATGCATGCGCACCTGCAGCAGAAGATGGACACTATCGCCATCCTGAAGTGCCTGGGTGGACGATCCTGGCAGGTAGCTCGCATCTACCTGGTGCAGACGCTGGCACTGGGCTTGGCCGGAGGACTTGCCGGTATTGCATTCGGCACACTCGTCCAGCGCGCATTCCCGCTGTTGATCGGACGCTTCTTTTCGGTCCAGCCGCACATGGGACTGGACCTGGTGCCGGCGGCCCAGGGCCTGGCGATCGGCATCCTCACCACGCTGCTTTTTACGCTACCGGCGCTGCTGGGGATTCGCGAGATCCGTCCCGCCGTGATCTTCCGCCGCGAGATGACCGAAGCCCGGCCGGACTGGCTGAAGCGCTGGACCCGTTCCCGCCAGGCATTGGCTACCGCCGCGGCAATTCTCGCCGGCATCGGCTTGATTGCCGCCTGGCTGGGAGGCAACACGCTTCACGATGCGCTCCGCATCGGCGCGTATTTCGCCGGCGGGTTGCTGGTGAGCCTTTTGTTCATCGCGGGCGTGGCCTGGTTACTGTTGCGCGGATTGCGCGCCTTGGTGCGCGGATCGGGCCGCGTCCTGCCTGCCGTTTTACGCCAGGGAGTCGCCAATCTCTACCGCCCCGGCAATCATGCGCAGACCGTGCTGGTGACGCTCGGCACAGGTGTCATGTTCACCCTCACGGTGTACCTGGTCCAGCACGCCGTCCTGACGGAAATGATGCAGAGCGCGCCGCCCGGCATGCCAAACGTCTTCATGCTGGACGTTCCGGGCCCCCAGCGGCAGGTGCTGATCGATCTGGTCAAGCAGCAGAAGGGCATTGAGACGGCGCCGGAAGTGCTCTCTTCCGTAGCCGTGCGTCTGGTCTCCATCGACGGCGTTCCGGTCGAAAAACTGAACCTGCGCCAATTCGGGCGGCGCTTCCTGCGTACGCGTCCCGTCACCACCGCGCCGGAACGCCCGCGCGAAACCCAGATCCTCAGCGGCGCCTGGTGGGAGGGACGGCCCGCCACGCCGCAAGTGTGCGCGGCCGAAGAAGCCGCCCGCATCCTGCATCTGAGAGCCGGCATGACCCTGGTTTGGAGCGCCTGGGGACGAACCATCGAGTCGCGCCTGGCCTGCATCCAGCGGACCGATTCCGTGCGCATGTTTGCGCGCTTCGAATTTATCTTCAGCCCCGGAAGTCTGGACGGCTTTCCGGCGATTTATTACGGCAGCGTGCGCATCAAGCCGCGCGACGTGGCCGCCATGCAGCGCGCGGTCTACGAGAAGATGCCCACCATCACGGTCATCAACATGGCGGATGTGCTGGAGATCGTGCAGCAGGTGGTGGATCAGATCGCGCTGGTGGTGCGATTCATGTCGGCGTTCACCATCGTGGCGGGCGCCATCATCCTGGCATCCAGCGTGGCGGGCACGCGCTTCCGGCGTGTGCGCGAGGTGGTCATCCTGAAGACGCTGGGCGCCACGCGGCGGCGCGTGGCCGGCATCTTCTCGATGGAGTTTCTGGTGCTCGGCGCGGCGGCCGGATTGCTCGGCAGCGCGCTGGCCACCGGCTTCGCGGCGGTAGTGGTGAAACAGTTGATGAAGGCTGAATTTCATTTCGACCCCGCGGCGGACCTGTACTCCATCGCGCTGACGGCGCTGGTGGCGGTCGCCGCCGGGTGGCTCGCCAGCTACCGCATTCTAGGCCAGAAACCACTGGAAGTCCTGCGGGACGAATGATGCGCGATTATCTGCTGTCGCTGCCGGAGCGGGTCTTGCGGTCGATGAGCGCGCTGAGCGCCGGCCTGCTGCGGGAATTGAGCGAAGTGGCGCTGCCGCGCGCCATCCGGCGTACGCGGCTCTACACCGAACTGGTCGATAGCATTCTGCGCTTCCTGATCGAAAACGTGGGACAGGTGGAAGGCGCCTATCCGCCGCGCACGCAACTGGCAGATAAGTTCGCGATGCGGTTGCTTGCCGGCAATGGCTTGGGGTGGGTGGGGCTGCTGACGCTGGGGGCGTCGCCGGTGTGGGTCCTGGCCGCCCTGGCGGACCTTTCGGGGGCCGGCAGTCAGTTGATCCGCGAGATCGCGCAGAGTCTCAAAAGCGAAGGTCTGCTGCCGCCCGGCGCCGATTACGACAGCATTCCCAAACTGCTGGATGGCCTCGAATCCACAGCCGGAAGGCTGGCCCAGACCGCCAACACGCCGCCCATTGACATCGGCAGTCTGCGCCAGGAGTGGGAAGACGTGCGCCGCGAAATCGCCCGGATTCCGGCGCCGCGCCTGCCCTCGCCCGCAACGCTCCAGCAGAGTTGGGATGAGCTCAAATCCACAGCCGCCGCCGAAGGACGCCCGGTGTTTCAGGTGTCGACCTTGATGGCGTTGTCCGCCATCAGCCGCATTCCCGGCAACCTCCTGTGGCTCTCGCGTTGCGCCACCGGCGCCGCCCGCCGCACCGGCCGGATCTTTGCCGGCGTCCTGCTGGATCATTACAGCGGTACCCTGGCCGAGATCCGCACCACGGGGTTTGCCGCTTACTGGGCGCGCGAGTTTCAGCCCTACCTGAAAGCTGCCGCGTCCCAGTTCTCGCCCCGCCGCGTCACCTCGACCGAGCGTGTGCTGGGCCGGGTCCCGCAGCCGCCCGCCTGAATGTCTCATACCGCACGAATCGCCAGATTTCACATGGTTTCGGTTGCCGTGTTTCGCTCTTTAGGGGTATAGTCGTTGTATCGTTGAAGTCATTACCGAATGAAGGAGGGCTTATGAAGAAGCTTGTACTCGGCTTTACGTTCGTTCTGGCGCTGGCCATGACCGCGATGGGCGCTGAAGTCAGCGGTTACATCTCGGACTCCACTTGCGCCCACAAGCAGGGCGCCAAAGCTGCCGGCGACGGCCATGCGGGCTGCGCCAAAAGCTGCATCAAGCGCGGCGATAAAGCTGTTCTGGTCACCCCAGAAGGCAAGATATACAGCATCACCAACCAGGACAAGGTCACCGAACATGCCGGGCAGAAAGTCACGCTGGTCGGCAACGTTGAAGGCGACAGCATCACTGTCACGGAAGTAAAATCTTAGGTCCCCGGGGAGGGGCGGCTATTGCAGCTTGCCTCTCCCGGCCACTTCCCAGACTTCTTCGACTTCCTCCCCGCGGATCCCGTATACCCGTTCGTGCAGGTTGACGGCCACGCAAATGTGATTGGGGATGATCCGCAGCCGTTCTCCAATTTCGAACTTCCGCCGGCATTCGCGCACATCCACGTAGCCGTGCTCTTCGTTCATCTTGTGGAACACGGCACGCGGGGCCTCGAGGACATGTCCGAAGGTGACCTCGGTGGATCCGGCCAGCCGGTCCGATGAGAAGGTTTTCGAGCCGCCGTCCACGATGATCTGACCCGGGCGCGCGGTGGAGACAACCGTTACCAATAGGGTCGCGGCGCATTGTTCCTCGGTCGCCGCCCCGCTCATCACCGTATTCCAGTCATTGAATACGTAAGTGCCGGGGCGGATCTCGTTGAGGCCGGGCAGCTCATGGGAGTGGTAGAGCGACGGCGTGGATCCGCCGCTGACGATGCGCGCCTCCAGGCCGGCGCGCCGGAAGTCGTCCAGAATCGATTGAATCAGCCCGGCTAACGCGGCCAGAGCCTGCCGGCCAGACTCGCGGTCGTCCTTGATATGTCCCGGATAGAATGCGATCCCTTCGAGCCTCAAACCGGGCAGACACGCGATGCCGCGCGCCAGGTCGAGCAACTCCGCGCCCGGCGTAACGCCGACACGCCCCAGTCCCACATCCGTTTCCGCCAATACGCCGACCTTTACGCCCGCCGATGCGGCGACCTCGGAAAGTTGGCGCGCGGCATACAGACTGTCGAGCGCCACGGTCACGCGCGTGCGTCCCGCCACCGCCACGAGCCGGTCGAGTTTCGCCCGGCCGATCACCGGGTAGGCCACCAGCATATCCGGTGGGGAGGCGTCCAGCATCACTTCGGCCTCGCCGACCTTGGCCACAGTCAGCCCGGCCGCTCCCAAATCAAGCTGCCGCCGGCCGATGCGCGGCGATTTGTGGGTCTTGGTATGCGGCCGAAGCCGTATACCGTGCGCCCGCGTGTAATCCGCCACGCGCCGGAGGTTGGATTCCATGGTGTCCAGATCCACCACCAGGGCGGGCGTGTCGATTTCCGCTAATCGCATCAGTGCTCTGGCTTGAACCGCATCACGATCTTATCGCCGGTCATGTTGTAGCGCAGCTCCAGGTCTTTTACCTTTTGCTTCTCCATGGGAAAGTACAGCAGGCCGGCTACCGGCTTGTCGGTCTTGACCTGGGGCAGTTCCTTGGCGCGGAGGACACCCATCAGCGGATTTTCTTTCTGATGCGAGCCGGTGCGAACCTTGGCGTCGGCGCTGTCCGGACTCCCCGCATTGCCCACGCCGTCACCCCCCAGGCGGCGGGGTGGGCCGACGCTGCCAGGGTAGCCGCCCCAGATGGGTCCGGTGTTGTCGGCCATCGGGCTGGCGCCGTCTCCGCCTGTCTGGCGGATAACCATGGCGCCGCGCCCGGCGATCTGGCTCGGCGCGAACGGCGTACTCCTCTCGCCGTCCTTGTCGGTCTTCAATACGAAATCATCCGGACTGACCGCTACCTGCTTGCCGAAGCGGGGCGTCACTTCCACGGCTACCACAATGAAGTGGCCGTCCAGGTCCGATCCGAGGACCTCTTTGACGGCTTCCGGCCTGGCATACACGGTCGCGGTGATCACTACCGACTCGTTTTCGCCGCGCGTCCCGGCCGGCTTGCCATTGTCGTTCTTGTGGGCCGCCAGGACGCATGTGAACGCCATGGCGAGTCCAAGGATCCTGACACGCATGACCAACAGCCTCCGCCCGCATTATAGCGCGTGCGGCGGGCCGTTCTATTCCACCCGTAACGCTTCCACCGGCTGGATGGAGGTCGCCCGCCGCGCCGGAATGTAACTGGCCAGTACTGCGGCCAGCGCCAGCCCCAGAGACACGGCGGCGTATGTGACCGGATCGAGCGCGCTGACGCCGAACAGCAGGGTACTCATGAGGCGGGTGAGCAGCGCGGCGGCGGCCATGCCGCAGGCTACCCCGATCGCCGTCAACGCCAGCCCCTGCCGCACGAACATCTGCAGCACGGATTGTCTGGGCGCGCCCAGCGCGATGCGAATGCCGATCTCCCGCGTGCGCTGGGAAACCGCGTAAGAGATTACACCGTAGATCCCCACGATCCCCAGCAACAGCGCCATGCTCGCTGCGATCGACAGCATCACCAGGGTGAACGACGTGCGCGCCATCGACCGCTGGTAAACCTCTTCCACCGTGCGCACGTTGGCGATGGGCAGGTCGGAGTTCACCGACCAGACCGCCCGCCGCACCTCGTTCAACAGGCTCGCCGATCCAGTGCGGGTGCTGCGTATGGCGAAGATCTCGCCGCGCAGGGCGATCTCCGGCTGTCCCCAGAATTTCTTGATCAACAGCGGCCAGTACACCATCGTGCTGGCCTTGTGATTGGCGCCGTCGTCACGCTCGTCGCCCGCTACCCCGATCACCTCGCGCCAGGGCGTGGAGGGCGTTTCGCGAACCTGCTTACCCAGTGCCGCGGCCGGATCGTGCCACAGTTCGCGGGCCAGGGCTTCGGAAACCAGCACCACCGAACGGCCTTCGTAAATGTCGGTCCATGTCAGATCGCGGCCCGCCAGGATATGATTCCCCATCGCCTTGAAGTATCCGGGCGAGATGAACTTGTAGCGGCGCAGCGGCGGGATCCGTCCGGCGGCGTACTGGTGATCCGCGGCGAAGATCGGATCGTTGTCGGAGTAACCATCCATGGTGACGGAGTTGGTCAGCCCGACCGCAGTTACCCCCGGGATCGCCGCAACTTTTTGCAGGATGTTGTCATAAGTCCGGGCTACCTGCTCCGGCTTGGGCACCAGCGCGTCCGGGATGGCGATGGTCATCGTCAGGATCTGCTCCGGATGCGTGAATCCCGGCTGCACCTGCTTCAGCGCGCGCACGGTGCGGATCATCAATCCCGACCCGATCAGCAGCACCAGGGCCAGGGCCACCTGCACCACCACCAGCACGTTGCGCGCGCGATGGCGTTCGCGGCCTTCGCTGGCGCCGCGGCCGCCTTGCCGCAGGGCGCCCGCCAGGTGCGGCCCGGCATATTTGAACACGGGAATGAGTCCGAACAGGACACCGGCGCCCAGCGATATCGCCAGTGCAAAGAGCAGGACTCGCGGATCGATGGCGACCTCCGTCAGGCGGGGCAAATTAGCCGGATGCAGGTAGACCAATAGTCTGATCGCGGCTTTCGCCAGCAGCACCCCCAGAACACCGCCGGTCAGGCCCAGCGAGACACTCTCCGCCAGCAGTTCCCGTGCGATCCGCGGCCAGCCGGCGCCCAGCGCCGCCCGGATGGCGAGTTCCTGCTGCCTGCCCTCCGCCCGCACCAGCATGAGATTGGCGACATTGGCGCACGCAATGAACAGCACTACACCGATGGTTCCCATCAAAACCCACAACACGGTGCCGACATCGCCCACCACGTCTTTTTTCAGCAGGCGCACACTCGGGCCGAAAGCCGCGTCTTTGAACATCTGTATGCTGATGCCGGGCGCGGGCGCGAACTTATCCAGCATCATGGGCAGCATCCGGCCCACATCCGCATTCACCTGCGCCAGCGTGACGCCGGGCTTCAGGCGCGCCACTGTCTGATAGCTGAAATTGCCGATAAAAACCTTGCTCCGGTCGAGTTGCAGCGGCGTGATGAGCGCCAGGTTACGGCTCATGAAATTGAAATCCGGCGGCATGATGCCGATGATCTCGCTCGACTCGCCATCCACGATCAGGCGCCGTCCGATTGCGGATTCGTCGCCGCCGAATTTGCGTTGCCAGTAGGCGTAAGAAAGGATAGCCGTCTTGGGGCTGCCGTGTTGGTCATCTTTGGGCGTGAACCAACGGCCGCGGAACGGCGGCACACCCAAGACCGGCAGCAGATCCTCGCTGACATCCAGGGTATCCACCTGTTCCGGCTCGCCGCTTCCGGTGATGTTGGCTGAGCCGTGCCGCCATAGCCCGATTCCCTGCATGGTGTGATTTTCCTCGCGGAACGTGAGGTACGTAGCCGGAGACGCGTTGACCTCCTGGAGGCCCTGCAGGTGCGCCGTCTCCCATACGCCCACCAGGCGATTGGAGTCCGGATAGGGCAGGGGCTTCAGGAGCACGCCGTTCAGCACGCTGAAGATGGCGGTATTGGCGCCGATGCCAATAGTCAGGGTCAGCAGCGTGATGCCGGTGAACATCGGCGAGCGGAAGAGTCTGCGCAGGGCGGGTTTCATAAAAGCTAATACGCACGAAAAGAACTCCAGTTCCGAAAAGGCCTTCTCGAGGCGCGTCCCGGTGTCCGCGGTTGACATCGCGCGTGCTGCCAAAGATACTGTTCACAGAACATTGCCATGCGAAAACTGGTTCAAGTGGAAGACGCCAAGTCGCTTCTGGAAGTAGCCAAGGACTGGGGCGTCTGGAAATGGCTCACGGAAAAGAAAAGAGTCCGGCAGACGGCTGACATTGCCTGGGAGGCTTTTGACCAACTGGAACAGGAGGTCAAGAGCGGCTGGAGCACCGACCTTCAAAACGCCTACGCCGAGTTGGTGGCCGAAGCGGCCACGGCCGAAGGTGGAGCGCCTGCCAAGCGCAAGTACGAGAAGGCCAAGAAGGACGCTGCCAACGTCGATGAGAAAATCAAGGCCGTGGCACGGAAGCTGAAAGAGGCCGACGACGAGGCCTATGATGTCCGTATGGAAGCCGAACGCATGTTCGACGAGGCTGAGAAGCGTCTGAGTACCAGCATGGCGCGCGAAGCTTCGCAGGTGGCCATCGACGCCTATAACCTCCGCGAAAAGGCCGTGCGTAAGGCCGAGACCGCCGGCCGCAGCAAATAACCACACTCCCCTCTCCGTATTGGCCCCCAAACTGCACTCGTGTGCCAGCGATTCCGGCAATTAGTAATTCCGGACCGACCCCGGTTAAGGTATGTCAGCCGGAGGTGTGCTTTGCTAACTGTTAGAAAATACTGAGGAATTGCAATTTCAGCCGCGGTCGCCGCGGAGAAGAGGGGAATTGAGGGGTATGATGATATCGAATTATCAGACAGGGATGGGTGAGAGCACCCAGTTTGACCCAGCATTCCACGCAATCGAACCGGATGGCAGCGCCATGGTGGGGGTTATGCCAGAGGAGGAGGAACAACCTCGGCATGCTCCGGAACCGGACGATTCGGTCCGGCGGTATTTGCGGGAAATCGGATCGGTACCTCTTCTTACGCGCGCCCAGGAAGTCGAATTGGCGCGCCGTATGGAGCGCGGCAACACGCGCCGCGAAAAGGCCCTGAGCCGCTCCGCGATGGTACAACGGCTGGTGTTGGATCAACTGGGGCGAATTGGCGCCGGTAGCCTCGAATGGGACGAACTGGTCGAACGGGGCGATGTCGAAGAGGGCTCCGCCGCCGACCGCGCCCGCCGTACTCAGTTGACGGCCCACTTTTCCCGTCTGAAGCGCGAATTCGCCAGGCTGCGGCAGATCGAACAGGCCCTGGCCGCCACAACTGCCGGCGACCGGCTGGAGCGGCGGCGGTTGTCCGGCCGCTTGGTGCGCGCCCGCATCGTGGTGGCACGGTCAATCCGCCAGATTCCTTTCCGGGCCGAGCAATGGAACGAATTCACGCGCGAACTGGAACGCCGCGCCGCCGAAATGGAACGGCTGACGCGCGAACTCAGGAGAGCGGAGAATGCACCGGGGCGCGATAGCCTCTCCACAGCCAAGGCACTGCGCGCCGAACTGCGAAACTGCGAAACCGCCGCCGCGCCGTTGGCCGCTCTCGAAGCCACGCTCCAGCGCATCCGGCAGGGAAAGGCGGAAGCCGAGCAGGCCAAATCAGACCTGGTCAAGGCCAATCTGCGGCTGGTAGTCTCAGTGGCCAAGCGATACATGAATAAGGGATTGCACCTGCTCGACCTGGTGCAGGAGGGCAGCCTGGGGCTGATGCGCGCGGCGGAGAAGTTCGACTACCGCCGCGGGTTTAAGTTTTCCACCTATGCCACCTGGTGGGTGATGCAAGCCGTGTCCCGCTCGCTCGGCGAGCAGGCCCGCACCATCCGCATCCCGATTCACATGAACGATCAGCTCAACAAGTTCTTCCGCGCGTCGCGCCAGTTGGAGCGCCAGTTGGGGCGCCTTCCGGTGGATGAAGAACTGGCCACGCAATTGAAGACCTCTCCCGATAAAGTCAGCAAACTGCGAACGATATCGCGTGAGCCGATCTCCCTGGATACCCCGGTGGGGACGGACGAGGTCTCCACGCTGGGTGAACTGATCGCCGACCGCCAAAGCATCTCTCCCGCCGATTCCCTGTTGGCGGAAGAGGTTCACGACGAAACGTCGGCCTTCTTGCGCACCCTCATCCCGCGCGAAGAACAGGTGCTCCGCCTGCGCTTCGGCCTGGGATGCAACCGCGAGTACACGCTGGAGGAGATCGGACGGGATCTGGATGTCACGCGCGAGCGCGTCCGCCAGATTGAATTGCGGGCGCTGCGCAAACTGCGCCGTCCCGAGAGTGCCCGCCGCCTGCGGGACTTGCTGACCTAATATTCGTTCTTGCGCTCCTTTCCAGTCCGGTTGTGAGATCCTGGAACAAAGTCGAAGCCGCATACGTTTCGACCTTAGAAGCGCAAATGGGCGCGTTTGCCCGAGCCGCTATAAAGGACAGGAACCCGCGATATCGAACGGCGCGGGCCGCCCCGCTTTGCGCTCGATCCTAAAGGAGACCAGTGCTGATGAAGAAGTCTTTTTTGCTCATGGCCGGCGCCGCTTTGATTCTGGCGAGCGGATTCCAACCTTTACGGGCCCAGGACAAAGCCCGCACACTGAAAGTGAAACTGCACTACACCGGTTCCGGAACGGTTGACGACAAGCACCAGATCCACGTGTTTCTGTTCGATTCGCCCGATTTTACGCAGGGTAATGCGATGCCCATCGGCATGCAGAGCGCTTCGGGCAAGGACGAGACCGTGACGTTTTCGGGTATCGACAAGTCGCCGGTGTACGTGGCCGCCGTCTACGACCCGACCGGAGGCTATGACGGCCAGTCCGGACCGCCGCCTTCAGGCTCCTCGCTCGGCATGTACACCAAGGAACCGCCCCAGCCGGGTCCGATTACCATCGACGAAGGCAAGACGGCGGAAGTCGAGCTTCCATTCGACGACACCGCCAAGATGCCCTAACGCCGTACCGGCTGTTCAGGGCAGAATCTCGAAATCGGTCCACTGGGCGGCCGCGGCGTTCTTTTTCGCCGGGTCGCTGGCGATCACTCCCAGGTAGTAGTCCCCGGGGGACATTCGTGCGCCCAGTTTCAGATCGCCCAGAATGGCCAGGCGGCCGCCGTCCAGGGGCATCACCTTGGCCGGACCTGAGTAAATGCTCCGCCCGTCGCGCATGATCTGTATTTGGGCGCCCAGCTTGTCCGCCGACTTACCGCCGCCCTTCTCCACCATGCAGAAGTACTCTAATTGACTGCCGGGGTGAAACTGGCGGAGGGCCGGTGTGGTGCCGGAGTCCGCGGGTATACCGGGCGGACGGTCCCCCTGCTGCAGCACGACGCTGGTCAACGCCACCCGGTCCTTCTTCAGATTTGGAATCACCAGGAACTGGCTGGCGGAGCCGACTTTGCCCGTCTCAGCGTCCCGAACCGCCACGTGAATCTGGTATGCGCCGCGCGTTTTCATGGGGATGTCCAGGGTGTAAAAGGCCCCTTCACTAAGGCCCTTTTGCAGGCTATCGCCGGTGGCGCGCAGCTCGTACTCACTTTCCCGGACCGCCACAGGTTGATCGTCCGCCCCCGTCGCCACGGCCAGAATCTGCATACGCGCTACTTGCTGGACCTCGTTGGGCCGGGAGGCATCCAGTTCCTGCCGGAACGTCAGATCCCGCGCATCGATGTGCAGGATATTACGCACCACCGGTCCTTGTTTGGGCACCTCCGCATATAGGGCCGTCAGGCGCAGCCCCACGCCGGAGGACTTGAACGGAGACAGCATGGCTGCCCGCAGTTGGGCCAGAGGCGTCGCGTACTTGGTCCGGGTCTCTTCGTCGGTGGCGCCAAAGAAGCCGCTGCGCGAGCGCACGCGCAGGCCCGGACGCGTGACCTTTACCTGGATGTGATGATAGCCGCGCGATCCGTTCTGGTCCTCGAAAGTGCTCTTATCGGGTTTGTAGCCGATCAGATAATAGCCCCGCTGATCTTCCATCACGCGGTCCAGGCCCCAGTTCAAACTGTTGCCCGGCTCGAAGGCGATGCCACCGGTTGAGTTGGCGATCTGCGCCAGCCCCTGCCGCAGAATGTTGTACTGGGCATCTCTACCGCTGCCAACCTGCGTGGCAAGGCTCAGGGGCGTTTGCATCTGGGCGGATTGTCCGGAAGGGCCCCCGCTGAGTTCGCCGCTGAACCGGTCCTGGGCGGTGAGTTGCAGGGGCTGCACCCCACTGGTCAGCATGGTGTAGATCACCGTGCCCGCGCGGTTGGCCCGGTCCACGAGTTGGTGGAAAGCCTCCTTCAATTGCTCGCTGTAGCCCAGGTTCAGGCCATCGGAAAAGAGGACCACGGATTTGCGGCCGGGCAATTCACGCAACGCGCCCACAATATGGTTGAGCGCGCCCAGGGCGCCCAGGGTCATGTCGGTCTTCAACTCGGCATCATAGGCGGGATCGAGCGATGTGACATGTTTTAGTACGGCTTCCGCGGTGGCGCCGCTGCCGTTGCCGGCGGCGGCTTGGGCGGCTTCCGAGTACTTGCCGTAGGGCTCGAAGTATCCAACGCGTAAATTGAGGCGGGGATCCCATCGCAGAGCGTTGACGGCAGCCAGGAGAAGGCGTTTATCGCCGGTGAACTGCTGCAACATTCCGGCTGCCGAGGCTGTCCGGCAGATGGCCACCAGGTCGCCCGGCTGCATCTGCGTCTCGACGAACTTCCGCAGCGCGTGGCGCACGGAGTCCATCGATTCGAACGACAGGCCGAGATTGTCGACCATCAGCACGATGGTGCGGTGGACGTCCTGCGGACGCAAGGGCGCGGAAGGCGGCGGCGGAAGATTCGATTTAGGCTGCGGCCGAGCGGCCGGTGGACGCGGCTCGGGCTTCGAGCCGGTCGGGACGTAGCTGAAACTGGTGATCTTCTGCGGCTTGCCGTCTTCCTCGACGATGAAGTCGTCCGCCGTAAGATTGGTGATGTAATGGCCTTTGGAATCCGTAACTACGGCGTCGACTTGCACCAGTGAGGTAGTGACGCGGAAGACCACATCCGGAGGAGGCGGAGCGGGAGGCTGCTGCGCGATCGCCAGCACGCAAGCGATGAGGACCGGCAGGGCGCGGCGCATAAGTCATCCACGCTCTACCGACGCATTGCGATCAGACGTGGTTCCGGTAGATCGTGCGATAAGCCGGCACGGCGGCGGCGATGCCGCCGAACAGGGCAATAGGCGCGATGTACGTGAGCGCGCGATAACGTTCTCCCGTTTCGTTGCGGAAATAGGTGCCCACGGTTTGATCGACCAGGACCCCCAGCCCCACGCCGATGGCGGCGCCGATAAGCAGATTCCGCACCCGCCGGGCGCCGGAGCGTACCTGTACGCGCCTGATCCGGGCCCGTTCAATCTCTAGTGGGCCCTGGTGCGTGTCCAGCGAGATGCCGCGGTCCGAAACAGCCCGGAATACACCATGATACTCCTCGCCGCCGGCCGCCCTTACCTTGATCTTCTCGCCCGGGTTCAGACCTTTCAGGACCTCCCACGGCTGCGCCCGAAGCGCCAGACCGCAGGCCAGCAACGCCAGAACAATCTTCACTTGGACTCGATACGCATGCCGTAGAAGCTGCGATATACGAACGTTACCGACACCAGCAGGAAGATCACGCCCAGCACCGTGGAAAGCGCATTGCCCTGCTTGTTGTTCAGCGATACGGCGAGTTCCACTGCCAGCAGCCCGAACAGCGTGGTGAATTTGATGATCGGGTTCAGCGCCACCGAACTGGTGTCCTTGAACGGATCACCCACCGTGTCGCCCACCACCGTGGCCGCGTGCAATTCGGTGCCCTTGGCCTTCAACTCGGTCTCCACCACTTTCTTGGCGTTGTCCCAGGCGCCGCCCGCATTAGCCATGAAGATCGCCTGGAACAATCCGAAGATGGCGATCGAGATCAGGTAGCCGATGAAGTAGAACGGTTCGAAGAAGGCGAAAGCCAGGGTGGCGAAGAAGACGGCGATAAAGATGTTCAGCATGCCCTTCTGGGCGTACTGGGTGCAAATGGCTACCACGCGCTTGGAGTCCGTCACCGAAGCCTTCTCGGCGCTTTCCAGCTTGATATGCTGCTTGATGAACTCCACCGCGCGATAGGCGCCGGTCGAAACCGCTTGGGTGGAAGCGCCGGTGAACCAATAGATCACGGCGCCGCCGGTGATCAGGCCCAGCAGGAACGGCGGATACAGAATCGAGATGTTGTGCACCAGTTCCGGCTTCAGTCCGTTGGTGAGGGCCACGATGATGGAGAAGATCATAGTGGTGGCGCCGACCACCGCGGTCCCGATGAGCACGGGCTTGGAGGTGGCTTTGAAAGTGTTGCCGGCGCCGTCGTTCTCCTCCAGGTTGTCCTTGCCCTTCTCGAAGTTGGGTTTGAACCCGAAATCCCGCTGGATCTCCGCCTCGATGCCCGGCAGCGTCTCGATGGTGGAAAGCTCGAAGACCGATTGCGCATTGTCGGTCACCGGGCCGTAGCTGTCCACCGCGATGGTGACCGGTCCCATGCCGAGGAAGCCGAAAGCCACCAGGCCGAACGCAAACACGGCCGGCGCCATCATTAATGCTCCCAATCCCAGGGTGCTGACCCCGTAGGCGGCGCTCATCAAGCCGAGGATGGCGAAGCCCAGCCAGTAGGCACTGAAGTTGCCGGCGACGAAGCCCGACAGAATCGTGAGCGACGCGCCGCCCTCGCGCGCCGAGGTGACGATTTCGCGCACGTGCCGCGATTGCGTGGAGGTGAAGACTTTCACGCCCTCGGGAATGATGGCCCCCGCCAAGGTGCCGCAAGTGATCACGGTGGAGAGCTTCCACCACAGGCTGGTGTCGCCGTTCAGATCGGGAATAACGAAGTAGCTCACCAGGTAGGTGAGGCCCACGGAGATGAGCGATGTCAGCCAGACCAGCGAGGTCAGCGGCGCCTCGAAGTTCATCTTCTCCCGATCCGCGTATTTGGCCTTGGCCACGAAGTGGTTGATGAAGTAGCTGGCCGCCGACGAAATGATCATCATCACGCGCATGACGAAAATCCACACCAGCAACCGCACCTGAATCTCGGGCTGTTTGACAGCCAAAAGGATAAACGTGATCAAGGCGACGCCCGTAACGCCGTAGGTCTCGAATCCGTCTGCCGAGGGTCCCACCGAATCGCCGGCGTTGTCGCCCGTGCAGTCGGCGATCACGCCGGGGTTACGCACGTCGTCTTCCTTGATTTTGAAAACGATCTTCATCAGGTCCGCGCCGATATCGGCGATTTTGGTAAAGATGCCGCCCGCCACGCGCAATGCCGCCGCGCCCAGCGATTCACCGATAGCGAAACCGATGAAGCACGGGCCGGCCAGGTCATGCGGAATGAACAGCAGGATGATCAGCATCATGATCAGCTCGACCGAGATCAGCAGCATGCCGATGCTCATGCCGGCCTGCAACGGGATGTCGTAGCAGGGGTAGGCCTTGCCGCGCAGGCTGGCGAAGGCCGCCCGCGAATTGGCGAAGGTATTCACGCGCATGCCGAAAGCCGCCACCGAGTAACTGCCGCTGATGCCGATCACGCTGAACAGCAGGATGACCCCGACCTTGTAAGCCGCCATACCCTGGAGCAGGCCGAAGTAGAACACGATGATGACGCCGATAAAGCACTCCAGCAGGATCAGGAATTTACCCTGCGTCGCCAGGTAGGTTTTGCAGGTTTCGTAGATGAGCTCGGAAACTTCCAGCATGGACTTGTGTACGGCCATGTGCTTCAGGCGATTGTAAATAATCAATCCGAAGATCATGCCCAGCACGCAAAACACGAGCCCGAACATCAGCAGGTTGCGTCCGCCGATGCCACCCAGAAACGTGGCGCTGTCCAGGTTGGGCAGGTCCAGATTGGCTTCGCCGCCTTCGGCCTGCGCCAACAGCGGGACGCCCGCCAGAAACATCCAGAGCACGGGGGAAAGCGCGCGGAATGCGCGGTATACCGGCGAATGTGATTGCACGAAGAAAACCTCCTGGATGGGCAAGACCCCTGGGGAAGGGGTCTACCCCAAATAGGATATCAGGGTGTTTAACTCAGCCCTTTTCCTATGGAAAACACAAGATAGCGCACGGCGACCTTGAATTCAAGGACAGGACGTGTCCCGCGAGCCTCTGCATCCGCTACACTGGTGTCGATGGCCCCGTGGCGGGGTGATGAAATTGGCAGACATAGCGGACTTAAAATCCGCTGGCCCGCAAGGGCCGTATGGGTTCAAGTCCCATCCCCGCTACCACGTTCAATCCTCAGCGATTCTTCTCTTCCAGTTCGAACAGAAAATACCACGCCGTACTGGGTGTCCCGGTCTGTTCGGCGACCGGGCGCAGCACCACGGTCTGCGGAAGCATGGGGTAGCCTTCGGGGAGATAGCTGACGCGAAAATGGGCTGCGGGGACGCCGAAATGCCCGGCCGGCAGAATAGCCCGCTCGAGATGGACGGAGGAATCCGGCCCCACGTCCACCCGGAGGCGGTTGTGCCCGTCAGGTTCATCCCAGAAGAACGGCGAAGCCGTCTCGTCGGCGGCCAGCAGCCAGGGTCCGTGGAAAAAGGCGAAACGGCCGGTCTTCGCGACCGGGACGCATCGCGTCCGCATGGAATAGTGGATCTCCACCGTATCGCCGCCCTTCCATATCCGCCGTAGCCTCCGGTACGAAGCTGCGGCGGGCGAACGGTCGTCGATTCCGTCAACCGAGATCGACAGCCGCTCGGCCCACGCCGGCACACGAATAGAGAGGGTGTGGCGGCGGGCGTCCGTGGCGGTGACCCGTATCGTGATGGTGCCCCGGTTTTGCAGGGCGGATTCGGCCGTTACAGCAAAACTGCCGGCCCGTGCCCGGCCGTCTACAGGCAGGTCATACCATAGATCGTCGCCATCGGCGCGAAACACCGAGTCGAAGATATCCTTGTACGCGCGCAGCCCGTGGAGCGTGCAGCACCACCAGCAGCGCGCGGCGCCCGCGCCGTCCGCGTCCTGGCCGGTGGAGATGCCGGTATCCGCAATTACGCGGCTGCCATAGTCACCCGTGGCGAACTGGTTCATCGCGTATTCGTTGAAAAGCGTCAATTCCGCCTGTGCCAGAAATTCCAGGCCATGCGTGATCCGCCACAGCGCCAGGCTGAGCCGGAGCCAGTCGGCCTCCGTACAACCCTCAGTGCGGCGGATGTTGGGCGCGAAGGCTTCCGGCACAGCGCCCTGCGTCAACAGGTTGCCGGAATCCATGACGCCGCGCCATTCGCGGATGGCCTGGTCCAGATAGCTTCGATCGCCGGTAGCCTGGTAGAGCGCCACCAGGCCGCGGAGGCTGGTGAGAAAACCGTGCCCGTGCTGGCCGGGGATGCGGTGTATGCGGGGGGCGATCCGGCGCGCCAGATCCAGGTAGCGGCTATCGCCGGACGCGCGCGATAGTTCCACCAGACCCTCGATGGTCTGCGTCCAGCAGATGTAGGCAGCCGCGAAATCGCCCTGGTCCACGCGCTGTTGCAGGTCATCGCGATTCATGCGGGGCGCGATGCTCACCAGAAAATCTCCCAACCGCAGCGCGGAGGCGAGCACCTGGGGCGAAGGGTGCCGCTGGTAATATTCCAGCATGCCGATCAGCAGGCGGCCATTGCCCCACAGCAGGGCCATCTCGCCGTGGCCAATCTCGGGTCCAAAGGCGCGGCCGAAGTAGCCGCCCGGCTTTTGCAGGTCGAGGATCGAGGCGAGCAGGTGCGCCAGCGGCGGCACATCCGGGTCCGCTCCGGCCATGGCCGACGAGAGGGCGCCGATGTACCGTCCGGAGACGTCGCCGCTGTATTCGGTAAAACGGCGCGTCGGTTGTGGGATCACATCCGCCAGCACCAGGGCTTCGGTGTAGCGCGGCGGTCCGCCGGTTTCGACGCGATTGAGCGTCAGGTGAAACCGGTCGGTCAGGTCGCCGCCCGCGGCGGCGACACACGCCAGAACGCCCGCTATGATGAGACGCTGCAACAAGCCACTCAGCATAACACCCGGATTCGAATGTCTGAAAACATCTCTCTAGCGCGCGGCTTGGTATTTGGCGATGCTGTCCGTCAGCGCGCGGACCAGATCGGCCTGGTTGCGTTCCCTGGCGAGGCGCAGAGCGTTGCGCGCGGTGGTGAGCGCATCGTTCAATCTGCCGACTTGCGCGTAGACCGCGGCCAGCGTTCCCGCGATTGCCGGGTCTCCGCCGGCGGCGGCCCGCTCCAGGTGCGGAAGGGCTTCCGCGAACCGGCCGAGGGTCGCCAGCAGGCGGCCCAGATAGTAGTGCAGTTCGGGCGAGTCCGGCTGGGCTGCCAGGGCCTTTTCGAAGTGTGGAACGGCGTCTTCCAGCCGGCCCTTCTCCAACAGAGCGCCGGCCAGGTTCGCGTGAATCTCACCGTTATCCGGATCGATGGCTGCCGCCCGCTCGAAATGCGCGATGGCTTCATCCAGCCGGCCCGCCTTGGCCAGCGCCAGACCCAGATCGGCGTGAGCGTCGGCGTCATTCGGAGCGATTTGGACCGCCTTCTCGCACTCCGCCATGGCTTCCCCGGCGACTCCGCTTTCGGCTAGAGCGGTTCCCAGGTTGCTGTGCACTTTGGCATCCCAAGGGCTCAGTTGCACGGCCTTCCGCAGGTTTGGTATGGCCTCGTCGAGCCGGCCCTCGCGCGCCAGCGCGATGCCCAGATTGGTGTAGCCGTCCGGATAGTCCGACTCGGAAGCCACCGCCTTACGGTACTGCGCGATGGCCTCGCTGGTACGGCCCACGGTAGCCAGCACCACGCCCAGGTTGCTCAGCGCTTTGGCATCGCCGGGATTGAGCTCGAGCGCCTGGTTCCAGGCCCGGATGGCTGCCTCATAATCTTTCTTGTCGCCCAGTTCAGAAGCCACGTCAAAGAGCCGGTAGAACTCAGTGGCCGGTGCATCGATCTGGCCGATGCCGTCCGGCGGAATGTTTACGAATTCCGGAATGTTGACGGCGCGGTTGGCGGCCGTGGCGTTTTCGATCAGAATGGCCGGGCTGTCGTCGCCGCGCTCGTCGATGTGGGTGAGGTACATCTGCGTGTATGGCGAGCGCGCCTTGGATGAGAAGACCAGCCAGCGGCCGTTGGGTGAGAAACTATGCCAGGAATTCATCCGCGAAGTATTGCATTTCAGGCGCCGGGCGGCGCCTCCCGCCGCCGGCACAATATACAAATGGCTATCGGGCCGCATCAGCAGGCCGTTGCGGCATTGGACGAAGACGATCCATTTCCCATCCGGCGAGACCTTTGGAAAATTGTTGCTCATGCCATTCCGGGAGGCGCCCGCGACAGGTTCCGCGCGGCCGCCCGCGCCATCGTTGAAGGGAATGCGGTAGAGGTCGTACTGGATCTGGGTTTCGTTCGGATCGTTGGCGTACCGGGCGGTCTTCTCTCCCGGCGGATACGGATCGCGCGCCTCCGCGCGCGCGAACACAAGGTACCGGGCATCCGGGCTCCAGACGGCGTTGGTCTGCACATAGCGCGGATCGTCCGCGCCGGGCAAGGGCTGCAACTGGCGGGCGGCGCGGCTGTACCAGGCCAGGATGCCGCGCGTGGGATAGAAGACCTGTCCGAAAGTGTAATCCTGATAGCCGGCGTTGAAGAAACGGTCGGCGAGGCCCCGTGCCATGCCGTTGACGTGCTCGATGCCGCGCGCGCGGGGATCCTCGATCGTGGTAACCACGTACTGGCCGTCGGGCGAGACCTGCGACATGAAGCCGAAGCGCTTGGCCGTTGGACCGTCAGTCTTCACCGGTGCGTCGCCGCGGAATGTGCTCCAGCGGATCACGTCTTCGTTGCGGATGGACATCCGCTTGCCCACCGGAACCAAGGCGTACAGGCCTTTGTCATTCTGCGGTCCATCCACGTCGAGGCCCAGCGTCTTTCCGTCCCGCGAAAAGGAATGGCAGTTGGCGCAGGTCGGCAGGCCGTCCATGAGCAAGCGGCTGCGATCTTCGCTGACATTGCGCAGACGCCACCCGATCAGGCCGATCGCGAAGCTCGGCAGGGGCTTGATAACTCCCTTCTCAGTCGAAGTGGGGATGAGCGGCACGTCGCGATAGAAGATGGGCGCGCCCACCGGGTCGCGGGAGATCTCGACGGCAATGCTGGCATGCGAGACCGGACGGTAACCTGGTTCCGCGAATCCGGTGATGGTGACCGTGGTATGGCCCTGGATTGCCGTCCAGATCTTGCGGTCAGGTTTCCAGGCATGCGCGGCGGCTTGTTCCGGGGTCAGCGTGGGAGGTACCGCGCCCACGCATCGCGGATCGGTCTCGCCTACCTGCAAGCGCGGCCCGTCCGACGTCACCCGCAAGCGGCCCACCTCGATCACCCAGCGGGTCGCGCGCGGGTTGGCATCCCGCCAGAGGAACGTAGGGGGCGCGAAGTCGGGCGGAAAGACCGTGCCATCGGCGGGGTAGTCGATGGAGATGAACGATGCTGTTTCAGTGCGCGGCCCGGCGGCTGCCGCCATCCCCAGCAGCACACCCAACCAGATCAAATGGAGTTTCAGGCCCGCCACGCTGAATCTCTATTGTATCCGGCGTGGCCGGGCCGCGCGCGCACAAAGCGTTATTGCACTACGAAACCATTGGGCAATACGACCTCCTCGGTCCCCGTGGTCACCACGATCGAGGTTGGATTGGGCGCCACACTGGTCCCCACCGCCAGTAGCACCGTCAGACTGGTGGAACTGAGCACGGTCACGCCCGAGACCGTGATGCCGGGCGCCGCCGTCACCTGCGTGGTGCCCTGCACGAAGTGCGTGCCAACGCCGGCCAGCGTCACGGTGACCGTAGTTCCTGCCGCCGCCGAGCCCGGCGCCGCGGAAGCGATCACGGGCGTACCCAAGGGCAGCAGTTCGTCCAACAATCCGGTCACGATGAAAACGGCCATCTGGCCCCGCGACAACTCCTGGTCCGGGCAGTACAAGCCGGGAGCGCAGCCCGCCGTGATTCCGGTCTGCGCCATCTTCTGCACAAAAGGAAAGTACGGACTGGTGGGCGGCACGTCCGTGAAGTACGGTGTCGAGGGATAGGTGTAGGGCGTTGTCTCGTAGCGGCTCTGAATGATGAAGACCGCCATCTGCGCGCGCGTCACGGAGTCGAACGGGCAGAATTGGGCCGGCGCGCAGCCGCTGGTGATGCCCAGGTCGCGCAGCTTTTGCACGAATTTGAAAAACGGATCCGAGGGCGGCACATCGGTGAAGTACGGCGTGGCGGTATAGGTAAACAGGCTGCCGTGTTCGATCGCGACCACCAGGTAGACGGCCATTTGCTCGCGCGTAATCAAAGCATCCGGACAATACTCCAGCGGACTGGTCTGGCACCCGGCGGTGATGCCGGCGGCGTAGAGGACGTCGGTGAAATCGAAGTAATAGGCGGGCGGGGGCACGTCCGTGAACACCGTATCGGTTTCCCGCTGATTGACAGTCACGGTCTGGCCGCCGACCGTCACGCTGCCGCTGCGGAGATAACCGGTGGTGTTGGCGGTGGCGGCGAATGTAACGGTGCCGTTACCGGATCCGCTGGCGCCCCCCGTGATGCTGATGAAGCCGCCGCTGGCCGATGAGGTCCAGGGGCAGCCCGCCAGGTTGGTGGTTACGCTCAGGCCCGAGCTTTGAGCGGAGGCGTCCAGATACACGGTGGAAGGCGAGAGACTGTAGCTGCACGGCACGCCTGCCTGCGTCACGGTAAACAACTGTCCGGCGATGGTAAGCTGGGCCGTGCGCACCGCCCCGGTGTTGGCCGTGAACTCGAAATTCAGAATTGCCGATCCAAAGCCCACCGTGCCCGAGGTAATCGCCAGCCAGGAGGCATTGGAGGTGGCCGTCCAGGCGCAGTTTGCCGCCGTGGTCACGGAAACCGAATCGAATCCCGCGGCCTGGACTTCGCTGGCCGAAGTCGATCCGAGGGAGAACGTGCAGCCGGTCCCGGTTACGTAAGGCGAGATGACATCCACTGCGTATCCGGAGAGCAGATTGGCACTCGGGTCGGCCTGCTCGACGACGTACAGGTTGGCCGCCGCCGCGTTCCAAAACACGTACTTCCCATGGCCGGCGTACGGTTGGCCGGAAACTGTAAACTGCGGCAAGGGCAGGCTGCCGGCATAACCCAGAAAGGCGTCGCCGTACATCGCCACCTGCGTGTCCGGAGCGCTGACCGGGTAATATTCATTCGGAATCACAGCCGTCGAATGCAGTAGGGACGATTCAGCGGCCCAGGCCGGATTCCCGGAATTGGACAGCGTGCCGTAGTAAAGCAGGTCCTGGGATTCGTTTTCCGAGGCCGTGTAAACTGTTCCGCATTCGGTAAAGATGAGCGAGCCATCCTGACTGATCCAGAAATTGCCGCAATTGGAAATGTACGGCACAGTCACGACGGAGGGTATGCCATCGGCGATGTCCACTTTCGCGAAGGAATACGATCCCAGATACATCGAGTGATCGTCCGGATAAAGACGGGCGGGACCTCCCGCATACACGTCGCTTTGAGAGCCCGTTATGCCGGAGGAGAGCTGCAGATAGTAAAGGGGCCCTCCATTGGGGTAGAAATACACATAGCCGTTGCCCGCGAGGACAATTATATTGGCGGTCATGTGAACAGGCAGGATCTGCTGCAGCGCGGGAGTCAGCAGGTTGACATAGCTGATCCACCCGTCGTGCCCAACTGCGGCATAACTGCCGTCGGGTGAAACGGACACCGAAAGCGGCACAGCGGGAAGCGGCACGATTTTGTCGGACTGCGATATCGGATCATAAATATGCAATTCGTTGGGTCCGGGCGACACGAAGACGATCCGGTCGAGGCTGGTATCGTAGGCGGCGTCCGCCGGATCGTATGACAGTGGCGTGAAGGCACTCGCGGCGCCGGCGGCATCCTGGGTAACTGTATAAGACTGGCCACTTATCGAAATCGTGCCGGTGCGGGAGCTCTTTGCGGTATTGGGTCTGGCTATGTACGTTAGCGTGCCATTGCCGGAACCATAGCCGCCCGAAACAATCTGCAGCCAGCCGGAGTTGCTGGCAGCCTGATAAATGCAGGATGGCCCCGCGATCACGTTCACCGTTCCCAAGGTGCCGGTGGCGGCGACGTCGGCGGTAGACGAGCCGAAGGTCGCTCCGCACCCGGCCGGCGCGCCCATGGAGAACGTCTGCAACGCGAAACTGTCCGTCAGCCCGGCGCTCGAATCCGCCTGCATGAGAACATACAGATTCGTAGACGCGTCATTGAAGAAAAGCCACTTGCCGTGTGCCGCGTAGCTTTTTCCACTCACGATGAAGTTCGGCAGTGCGAACTGCCCCTGCGGTTGCAGATAAGCGCTGCTAAAGAGCTGCACGTAACTATCGGTCGTCGTCCCGCAACAGTAGGCGTATTGCACCGCGGCGACAGTTCCCAACGCGGCTGATTCCGCCAGCGCCGTGATCGAGTTAGGCTCCAGCAGGCTGACATATTGCATGTCCTGCGTGGTGTCAGTGGAGGCCTGCTGGACACTGCCGCAACCATTATAGAGCCTGCTCCCGTCCTGGGAGATCCACAAGGGACTGCAAATCGAGACGTAGGGGTAATACGGAGCCAGGACCGCTGTCGTCATAGGCCCGGTTGAAATATCGATGTTTTCGAGTGAGCCGACGCCGTAGAGCGCGTTCAAAGTGGGGTCGAGGCGCGCGGAGGCCGGAGCGTAGAAAGAGGCTGTCGTAACGGCGCTGCTCGAGATGTTGATCGATTCCAACTGATCCCGGAAAACGTAGATCCAGGACGCATTCAATACCAGGCTATTGACCGTAAAGCTGGTCGTGAATTCCTTCTGGATCGAACCGTTGCTCAAGTTGACATACGAAATCAGCGCATCGTGACCTACTGCCGCGTAGTAACCATCCGGGCTCACCGACACCGCCAGCGGCGGCTTGGGCAAACCGACCGTGGTCTCCGACTGCGAAACCGGGTCGTAAATATGTAACTGATTCGGACTAGCGGAAACCATGATGATCCGGTCGAGTGACGTGCTGTATTGCGCATCCACCGGATTGTAAGTGAGAGCATGCGTCTGTGCCTCTAAGTTGGCGCACAAAACGATGAAAATGCCTGCCACGGCCGGCGCGAGGCGAAGGCGCGGAGCTAAGTCCATATAGGACGAGAATATCCTATTATCGCCAACCGGTCCAGCAAATTAGTGGGTGCTGCCTTACTTTCGGGCCAACTGCGCGATGGCAGCGGCGATGCGCGCCGCGGCGTCCGGCCCCACCGAGTTCACTTCGCCGTACCATGGTTTGGCGGCATTCTCTAGATAAGGCGGCTTTTCGTCCCATTCGGCTTTCGGGATGATATAGCCGATCTCGTCGTCGGCCAAGCCGATCAGCATGCGAAACGGCGCGTGGAGCATCGGCTTGATGGGCGGTTCAATGGGCGCATCCGGAAAATCGGCGCCGGCGTAACGCTCCACGCCGCCGACGCTCAACTCGGGGTACATCTCGCCGGGGATCAGGGCGATCTCCAGGATGGGCTGCTCGCCGGACATGCGAATCAGGCCCACCGGCGTGGTGGTTGCGCCGTTGGCCGTGGTTTTCTTGCGTCCTTTGTATAAATCCGCCTGGGCGGCCATCTGGAATCCGCGATTGGTCACCGGTATGTCGATGATGCGCTCGGCAAACGCCACCTTGGTAATGCGCACCGGCTTGGCGGATCGGGCGGCCTCCGCGGCCAGGTCCGCGATCCGTTCGCCGAGCACCTGGGTCTTCCGGAAGCTCCTCTCGGCGGCGATACTGCCGGTGGCCGGGTCCATGATCCTGGCGCCCAGCGGCGATTGCATTCCGCCCACTGCGCCGTTCCAGAGCACGGCCATGCCGCCCAGCGTGGCTTCCAGGCGTTTGTAGAAGAAACCGGGATAGTCGGCGCTGATCTGCGTATTCCGCGAACCGAGCGTTTCGGGGTGATTGGCCCAGTTGACCGCCGTGGCGATTCGTTGTCCGTCCTTGCCGGTAAGAGTCAGCACGATCAGATCCGGATCGTGCTTCACCGGCGGGCGGTCGTCGTCGATGAACGAATCCAGTTCCGGGTTATGCACCACCGCCAATGCCGCGGTAGCCGGCGCCAACGCCGCCAGGGCCCCTTTGGCCGCTTCCGCAATCCGATCGACGACGAAGGCGTTATAAGAATCGTCGATGCCGGATTTCCCCTCCTGCGGTCCCCACAGCCCCATGGTGTCCGGACCTTCGTGCACGTGGGTCGAGGCCACCACTACGTCGGCTTCGGGAACCTTGGCGCGCACGCGTTCCACGTCGTCCAGGAAGAAGCCGATCAGATCGACTTCGCACATCACCAGCGGCTTGGCGCCGGTGCTGAACGCCAGGCAGCGCGCGTACAGATCGTCGTGTACGGTTTTGGCAACGCGATTGTGGCCGAAGCCTGCCATGTAGACCGGCGGGTGGTCCTGGAGGACAGGACTGATCACGGTCTTGAAGGCGCCCGCGCGGAATTCGCCCAGGAGCGAACCCGCGCAGGCCAACAGGAGGAGGAAACGCACTGGAGCTACACCCACCAGGCAGCGGCGGGCTGCTCCTTCATCACCGTATTGTTCAGGAGTTCGGCAGCCTTGCGCAGACCTTCCTCCGGCGACAGCAGGCTGTCCTCGTGTTCGATGGAGAGCACGTAATCGTAGCCGAACATGCGCAGGGTGGAGGCGAACTCTTTCCACCAGCCGGCGTCATGGCCGTAACCGCACGTGCGGAAGATCCAGGCGCGGTTGCGCTCGTCGGTGTACGACTTGGTGTCCAGCACGCCGGTCAGCGGCAGGTTGCGGTCGTAGATCTGGGTGTCTTTGGCATGCACGTGGAAGATCGCGTCGCCCAGCACGCGGATGGCGGCGATGGGATCGATACCCTGCCAGAACATGTGGCTGGGATCGTAATTGCAGCCGATGGAGGGACCGGCGATCTTGCGCAGCTTGAGCATGGTTTCGGGGCTATAAGCCACGAAGCCGGGGTGCATCTCGATGGCGATCTTCACGCCGTGGTCGGCGGCGAACTTGGCCTGTTTGGTCCAGTAGGGCGCCACCTTGGCGTCCCATTGCCACTTCAGGATCTCCAGGTAGTCGGGCGGCCAGGGACAGGTGACCCAGTTCGGCCATTTGGACTTGTCGCAGTCGCCGGGGCAGCCGGAGAAGTCGATGACCACCGGAACGTCCAGTTTCTCCGCCAGGCGGATGGTCTTCTTGCTGATCTCCTGATCGTGTTTGGCGCGTTTCTGGTCGGGATGCAGCGGATTGCCATGGCAACTCAGCGCGCTGATGCTGAAGCCATTGTCGGCCAGCTTCTTCTTGAATTCGTTGAGCTCGGTCTTGCTGTCCAGCATGGACAGCTTGCAGTGGGGGTCGCCCGGATAATTGCCCGTTCCGAGCTCCACGGTGTCGATATTGATGCTCTTCAGTTTCTTCAGAACATCGTCGAGGGAAAGTTGCGCCAGTAAAGCGGTGAATACGCCGACTCGCACGTAGAGTATCTCCTTTCGGCAGGTGGTTGGATGCCACCGTACAGAATAACAGGCGGAGGCGGCCGGGTGAGGGTGGGGCAGACCGCCGATGGCCCGGCAGTCTGCCCCGCGGAGACTACTGTGATGCTACCCAGGTATCGGAGAAACTGGTCAGGTCGGTGGAGAGGATGGACGGAACCGCCTTGGGATTTCCGGAACCGTTCACCATGGTGATCTGGTAGAAGGTCGGGAACCTGCCGATCGGCGAAGTCACTCCGCCCAAAGTGGCGGTATTGGTTCCGGCGACGCCGGTGCTGTCCTTGCCAAAAACCATGGTGCCGAAATTGGTCAACGGCAGGACGCCGCCGCTCGATGGCGCTTCCGCGATCCACTCGGCGGACGCCCGCTGCGCGCCGGCGATGTTGCCGGTCTTCTTATAGGTCTGCCCCGTCGTGACGTTCTTGATGGCCAGCACAAAACCCGAACCGTTGTAGGAGACCACCGCCGCGATCACGTCTCCCGGTTTCACGGGAAAGTTGGAGATGGTGATTTCAGGCTCTTTGCAGCAGAACTCGTACCAGGCGTGGTAACTCGGCGTGGCGCCGGTGCAATCGTCTTCCGTTCCGAGCTGCTCCACGGTGCCCGAGCCGTACCCGTCGATGCCGACCCAGAAGGACGCATACTGACTACCCGAACTGCAGGTCGCCGCGGGTACGACCCAAGAGCCGACGGCCCGCGTAAACCCGGAGCCCAGAGCCGCATAACCGCTCCAGTTGGTGCTTTGGCTGGTCCCGTTTTCGGGATGCTGGGCTACCATGCGGTTGATGTCGTGAAAGCGCGGACGCTGCGCGCGCGTGTTGTTGTTTTGAGGAACCCGGGCGTTACCGATCAGCACAGCGACCGCCGCCACCCCGAGCACACCTAGGAATCCGATACTTCTCGTTGACATGAATTTCCTCCGGATGCGATCCGCAGTTAGATTTGACGGATCTGGTTCAGTATAAATCCAGGCGCGCGCGGCGGCTTGGGCGGCGCGGAAAGATTTTACATGGCGTGGGTACTATCAGGTCTAATCCCGAGGTCCTATTCATCCCGCAGGGCGGACATAGGGTCGAGACGCGATGCCCGCCGCGCAGGTAGAAAAGTCGCCGCGGCAGCGATGCCTGCGAGCAGCGCGGCCGCTCCCGCCAGTGTCAGGGGATCGTAGGGCTTGAGCCCGAATAGCAGCGCGCCCGCGCTGCGTCCCGCCGCCAGCGAAGCCGCCAGCCCGATGGGAATACCGATGGCCAGCAGGCGCGCGCCTTCGCGCATCACCAGGGCCACTACCTGCCCGCGCTCCGCGCCCAGGGCCAGGCGTATGCCGATCTCGTTGCGCCGGCGCGCCACCAAATACGACACGACGCCGTACAACCCGATCATGGCGAGCACGGCTGCCAGCGCGCCGAAGAATCCCGATAGGGTGGCCAACATGCGTTCCCCCTGCAGGCCGTCGCGGATCGCGTCCTGGAAATTGCTGAACTCCCCGATTACGTCCGGGTGGCGGCGCGCCAGGTTACGCTTCACTGTGTTTATCACGGTTTCCGGAGGCAGATTCGAGTAGATCAGCACCTGGGTCCAGGGGCCTTGTGCCGGAAACTGGTCGGCCGGCGCCAGCACCTGCGGCGGGATTTCGCCGCGGATATCGTTGTACTTGGCGTCCGCCATGACGCCTACGATCTGGTAAATCGTGGACGGGTAATTCGGCTCCGGGGCCGTGCGCAGCCGCCGCCCGATGGGATCGGCGCCGTTCGTGAAGCGGCGGACGAAGGCCTGGTTCACCACTGCCACGCGCAGCGAAGCGGCCGTATCGTTTTTGTCGAAGCCGCGCCCGCGCAGCACCGGAATCCCCATGGTGGCGAAATAATCCTGGCTCACCCAGGTGAACTTCGAACTGCCTTCCACCGTTCCCACGTGCACATCGTGGGACCAACTGCCGCCCACCAGCGGAACCATGGTGGTGGTGGCGGCGCTCAGCACGCCCGGCGTAGACTGCACTTCGGTCAGCAGTTGCCGCCTGAATTCCGGCCATTGTTCGCGCGGCAGGTTGGATTGCCAATAGCCCAGAAAGGAGCGTGTCAGTCCCTGCTCGCGCATGCCCGGGTTGAAGATCATCAGGTTATGAAAACTGCGTACGAACAGGAGCGCGGCCGTCAACAGCAGGAGCGAAAGCGAGACCTGCACCACCACCATGGCGCGCTGCATGGAGAAGCGTTCGCGGCCCGCGGTAGTGCCGCGTCCGCCGGCCTTCATGGCGGCAGCCGGCGCCGCGTTGCTAGCGCGCAATGCGGGCAGCGCGCCGAAGACCACGCAGGTGAGCGCCGCCGCGACGCCCGCGTACGCCAGCACCATCCAATCCGTTTCGATGCGCAGTTCGACCTTCTGGCCGGCCGGCAGAACGGCCCAGAACAGCGCGCGGCACAACGTCTGCGACAGCGCGATGCCCAGGCCGCCGCCCACCGCCGCCAGCAACGCGCTCTCCGCCAGCATCTGCCGCAGCAGCCGCGTGCGCGACGCCCCCAACGCCATGCGCACCGCGATTTCACCGGAACGCGCGCTGGACCGCGCCAGCATCAGGTTGGCCAGGTTCGCGCAGGCGATCAGCAGCACCAGCCCGGTGATGGCCAGCAGCAGCCACAGCGCCGGATCGTAAGTCTCGCGCGCGCCGCTCACGCCGGTGGCCGCCGGATAGACCGACAGCCGGAAATGCCGGTACATCTGTTCGGCTTGCGGATCGCGGCCCGGCGGGAGGGTGGCTTCGAACACACCCGGGCTCATCGACGCCATCGCCGCAGAGGCCCGCTCCAGGGTCCAGCCCGGCTTCAATCGGCCCATCACGGTGACTTCGAAAACGTCGCGCCGCAGCGGCTGGTCGGGTTGGCAAAACGGCATGGCCAGGTCGAACGATTCGCCCACCGCCAGCCCGAAGAACTCCGGCGGCGTCACGCCGACTACGTCCACCAGCGCGCCGTCCGCGTACAGCTTGATACCCGATCCGATCTCGCGTCCGGCCAGTTCGCTCTGCCAGTAAGCATAGCTGGCCACCGCCGTCTTCACCGGGCAGGCGCCTTCGTCCGCGGGGTCCAGCAGCCGCCCGCGATACGGCTGCACGCCCAGCACGTCAAAGAAATTACCGCTCACCTGCAACTGGTTGAAATGCCGCATCTCCGCGCCGCGCCCCACGTAGCGTTCGTCCGCGCTCCAGGCGAAGATGCCCTTAAAAGCCGGCTGCCGGCCGCGGATCAGTTCCCACAGCGGGCGGGTCAACTCGCCGTACTGCTGGTTCAGCCCGAAGCCGTGATTGCCGCCGGCGATTTTTACCTCCGCCAGTTGCTCCGGATGGCGGATGGGCAGGTTGCGCAGGCGCACCGCGTCCAGTAATTGAAAGATCGCGGTGTTCGCGCCCATGCCCAGCGCCAGCGACAGGATCGCCACCGCTGCAAATCCGGGCGCAAGCCGCAAGCCGCGCGCCGCGTAGCGCGCGTCCTGCCAGAGACTCTCCAACCAGCCGACGGTATTCATGCGATAGATCTCCTCCCGCACCTGCAAGGGATTGCCGAACTTGCGGCGCGCGGCGGCGGCGGCTTCGGCGGCGGGCATGCCACGGGCAATGTTCTCGGCGGTCTCGGCTTCCAGGTGCGCGTCGATCTCGCGGGCGCGCTCCTGGTCCCACCAACGCCGCCGGATGAATCGCCGCCAGCTCATGGATTCTCCGGGCGCAGCACCTGGTTTATGGCGCGCACGAGCCGTTCCCATCGGCCCATCTCGACGCTCAATTGTCTACGCCCGGCGGCCGTCAGGCGGTAATATCGCGCTTTGCGGTTGTTTTCCGACGTTCCCCAGAACGATGCGATCCAGCCTTTATCCTCCAGGCGGTGCAGCGCCGGGTACAGCGAGCCGTGCTCCACTAGTAGAACATCTTCCGAACGGCGCTCGATGGCGTAGGCGATCGTGTGGCCATGCCCCGGACCGGGCGCCAAAATCTGTAAAATCAACATGTCCAGCGTGCCTTGCAGAATTTCGCCGGACGCCTGTTTCATTCCCATAGGCGGCTGGTTCCCTCCCGCTCCAGAAGAACGTCTACCGGAGCGATTATAGGTTTATACGCGCCGGCAAGGCAAAAGTTAGCAAATTCTATGCGGCGGCCGCCGCCAGGCGACCGGATGCAATTCTTGTGCCCGCCGCGGGCTACCATAGTTGCATGAAGTGGCGCCGTGTGCCTTGGCTGCCGGCGATAATGCTAACCCTGGCTGCGTCAGGCCGGTGCACATCCGCCGACGAAGGGCCGTTGGCCCGGTTCAAAGAAAAGATCCGGCAGGACCTGCGAGATATCCCCAATTACACCTGCCTGGAGACCATAGAACGAACGCGCCGAGCCACGCTCTCGCCCGAATTCTTGCCGGTCGATATCGTTCGTCTCGAAGTATCCAGCGTTGCAGGCAAAGAGCTGTTCGCTTTGCCGGGACGCCAGTTCCAGGATCGCAGTGCAGCAGCGTTGGTGACACACGGTGCCATCGCTTCCGGCATGTTCGCTTCTTTTGCGCGAGATCTGTTTGCCGAAGACAAGGGCACGCTCAAACGTAAAGGCGTGGAGAAGGTCGCCGGCCGGGCCGCGATCCGCTACGATTTTCGCCTCACGCGGGAGCGAAGTGGCTTTAAGTTGCAGGTCGGCAATTACTGGGAGATCGTTGCCGCCCGGGGCTCCTTCTGGTTCGATCCGGTTTCTCTGGATCTATTGCGCCTGGAGGTGCACGGCGCCGACATTCCATTTAACTTACACATCGACGACGCCGTCGTACGGACCGACTATTCCCGGACGCATATTGGTGCTTCCGATGCCCTGTTGCCCCAGCGGTCCGAGATGACGATGACCTATATATCCGGCGTGGCCAACCGTGACACGATCGGATTTTCGCAATGTCGAGCCTATCAGAGTGAGTCCAGGATCAGTTTCGACACGCCGCCCGCGGTGCCTCGTGCCGAGGTCCCCCGGCCGATGATGCCGCCGCCAGAGCCAGAGTCAGAGTCTGTGCCCGTTGTTGCGATCGAGCCGGCTCCGGCCCTGCCAAAGTCCTCCCTGCCTGCGGAGCAACCCTTGCCCCCGGCGGCGCCTATGGCAGCGCCACCCCCGGCGTCGGATGTGGTGATCCGCAGCTCCGTGCGCGAGGTCCTGCTGGAGGTGGCCGTCCATGACGGACATGGGCGTCTGGTAAAGGACTTGACTCCCGATGAAGTCAGCATCTATGAGGATGGCGTGCGCCAGCAGATTCAATCCTTCCACACGGTCGCCGGCAGGGATGTCCGCATCGAAGATGAGAAACAAACCAGGGCGGTTGCCGCGCCGGACCGGCGCATCGCTTTCAATCCCTTGCGGCTGATTAACATTGTCTGCCTGGTGTTGAACGATCTGAATCCGGATACGCGTGCCACGGCCTTCGATGCAGCACGCTTGTTTGTCGATACAGAACTGCGCCCGAACACGTTCATCGGTGTATTCGCTTTGGACGGCGGCGGTCTTCGCTCCCTGTATCCGTTTTCCAGCAGCCGCGAGCAACTCTTGAAAGCCGTCCAACTGGCTTCCGTGAATCAACTTCCATCCTTGAATGTGGGTGTGGCCGCGGCATTGAACGGTCTGAGCGCCACGGCGAATGCCCCTTTCGTCCCTGGTGGCGGAGCCGTGGGCGTGGCGGATGGGTCCAGCACAAGGAACCCGCTCGGAGTGCGCGGGGAGATAGGTTTTTCCGAGAATACAGGGCTGCGTGAGATCGATGCTCTGCGAGCGCTCGTCCGCCAACTCGGGGCGCTGGAGGTTCAGAAGACTGTGCTGCTCCTCGGAACCGGCCTCACCCGTCCGCCGGACCAGTTGGAATATTGGGATTCCCTGATCAAAGCCGCGAACGAGAACAACGTGCGCTTCTACGCCATGGACGTCTACGGATTAGGGGTGTGTCAGGGAGATACCGATCCCGATTGTGTCGCGCATTCGGCGGTGGCCCCCGCCATCGCCATGCTGCCGTATGTGGCGGCATTGAGCAAACAGCAAGCCATTCTGGATAATGGCAAGGCCGGCGCCGGCCAACCGGCTGGTTCCAACGCCGGACCGCCTGTATCATCTGCAGCCGCCCTAACCGCAGCGCAGGGAGGATCTTCTCCGTCGGCCACCGCTCAGATGGCGGAGTTGTCCCATCAGGACGACTATTTGAAGTTCATGGTCTCCAGTGCAAATCGTCAGGAGGCGGTCCGGGAACTGGCGGAGCGAACCGGCGGATTCCTGATCGCCAATACCAACAACACTGCCGGGCTTCTGGCGCGAGTGATGGAAGAGGTGGATACCCATTACGAGATCTCGTACCGGCCTAACCCCGACGCTGCCAACGAGCATTTCCGGAGAATCGAAGTGAAGCTGACGCGGCCTGGGTTGAAGGCGGAAACACGCGGCGGCTATTACGGAGCACAAAAAGAACAATGATGGCGGGATCGGCCGCTCCCGCAACAACAAATCGCTCCAGCCGCGTTTTATCCACAAAAAATGCAACCGCTTTGTGCCGCAAACGTAACAAAAGCAAGCCCGTAAATGTTGAGGAAAACCACTCGCCCGGCTTAAAATTCATTTGACTGTAACCTGGCTTTGCGTCAACATAGCGTTTGGTTCCAAGAGGTTCGAGGAACAGCAAGCCAAGCGGATGAGAGGCGAGCCTGGAACATTGATCCGCAGCCGGAGCTAGAAATAGAAGCGGCGGCGGGGAGCGAAAGGCAATCGGACGCATCCGTGAGGTGAGTCTCTCGATCGGTGGCCGGGTTGAACGCTTCGATCTGGAGGGGTCCAAAAGGCCCCAAAGGGGAGTGGAGATCCGGGGACTGATCGAGATTGCCGGGCGGGAGTCAGGAAACGGGCTTGCGGCGGCGAATTCACCCAATCCGGGGCTAACCGGAAAGGGGAAGGAGCCGCAAGCCGAACGGGCTTGATGAACGTCCTGCAAAGCAGCGAAGCGGCAGGCCGGGAACTTTGATCCTGGAATGGCAGCCTGGAAACGGGAGGTCGTTACAGGGGAGCGAAAGACCGCCGCGAGAAGCTGGCTCCGACTGGAAAGGCGCTAGTCGGCCTCCAAGGCGTTTGATCCGTTGCCCCCAAAAAGGGTGGCGGGGAGCTGAGGAGTTACCGGCGGGCACTCCGGTTGCAAAGCTCTGAGCCGTGCATGCCGGCGTCGGGTTTGGCTGAGCTTCGGATCACTTGGAACCATTTTTGTTTTTGGGCTCCTGAGCCTGCGCCCGTTCCCGCCAGCGATTAAAGCTGAAGACCTCCAGTCGCGGCCTGAAACCCACAAAGTTGTGACGGCAATACTCGCAGCGCCAGCGGTGCCCGCCGAGCCTGATCTTGAGTTTCATCATGGCGCCGGGCCAGTATTGCTCGTCGGTCCAGACGTTGAGGTCCTGGCGCAGGCATTTGGGACAGCGGCTGTAGACGAACAGGGACAGATCCCACGTACGGGCGATGAAGCGCCTGCCGCAGTCTCCGCAACGCAACGGCGAAATGCCGATAAAGTCGCGCAGTCTCTCCGTCAGGCTCCGGCTGCGGCTGGGGCGCAAGTAGCGGCTTCCGCAATCCGGGCAGCAGACCGTCATAGGGGCACGGTGGAGACGTCCTTGTGGGCGGCCACGTAGCGATTCAGGTAAGCGCTGAAGGCGGACTGTAGCGCGGCGCAGGCCGGACCGGAATGCGGAATGGCCCGGCCCTCGATCTCCACCACCGGCAGCAGGTTGCGCGTGGTGGAAGTGATAAAGACCTCGTCGGCGTCTTCCAGATTCTGTGGCGTGAGGGCGCGCTCGCGCACACGATACTGCGGCACCTCGATCTGATGCAGAAGCAAATCGCGGGTGACGCCCGGGAGACAGCCGGAGTTGAGCGGCGGGGTCCAGACGTCGTTTCCGCGCGCGACAAAGAGGTTCGCGGAGGTGCATTCGGCGACTTCGCCGTTTTCGTTGAGCAGGATGGTCTCGTCGAAGCCGCGGCGCTGCGCCCGTTCGAGCCACGTTAAATTAGCGCCCCAGGCCAGGATTTTGGCGCCGGCGAACTCTCCGGCGGCATAGCGCGCGCGGGGCGTGTAGCACAGGCGTACCCCGCTGCCCCACTCCTTGATGGCGGTGGTGAGCGCGATCAGGTCGCTGGCGCGGTCCATGGCCGGGCCTTCCCAAATGCCACCCTTGTTGCGCACCACCACCACGCGCAAAGTGGCATTGAATGCCTGGTTGGCATCGACTAAAGCCAGGAGCCCGCGGCGCACCGTTTCGGGATCCGGCGGCAGCGTCACGCCCAGTGCGGCGGCATCCTTGGACATCCGCGCCCAATGGTGCTCGAAAGCAAACAGCACGCCGTCGATTACACGGATGGTGCTGAAAACGCCCCAGCCGGCCAGCAATCCAACCTGTCCGGGCGCCAGCAGCGGGCTGGAAGCCTCGCGGATGTCATCGTTGTGCAGGACGAAGCGGTGCATTGTTTTTTCATTTTAGGCTGAAAACGGCAGCACCTGTTCACTCTGCGGATCGAAGCGGATGCGGCGCCGTTCCAGGTAGCTCTGGTTTGCCAGCAGGGCTGCCTGCGCCGCCCGGTGCCCGATGTAGACGTCCGCGTTCGGCAGCTTGCGCGAGCGGCAGCAATCCAGGAAATTGCGCACGTGGGCGTCGGTGATATCGCCCGGGATGCTACGTACCACTGGCGGAGCGTCCTTCTCGGCGGAGCGGAATTCGTAATGATGGCGATCGACGAACAGGCGCCCGCCCGAGCCCAGGAACGCCACGCCGTAGTCCGGCGCCACCGGAACCGCCAGCGAGCTGAAACTGACGCTGAAATCGCCGGGATATTCGTAGAGGGCGCTGATGGTATCGGGGGCTGTCCGCCCGTCGTGGAAATCGTTGTAGACGCCACCGGCCGCGACCGCCGAAAGCGGCCCGTCCTGGCCCATGAACATATGGACGACATCCATCCAGTGCGCCCCGAAATCGGTGAGCTTGCCGCCGCCGAAATCCAGGAAAGCCCGGAAGTCGAGGTACTGCGCCGGATTCCAATCGCGATATTTCAAAGGCCCCAGAAAACGGACCCAATCCAGATTGGCGGGCTTCTGCGCGGGTTCGGTGGGCAGGCGTTCGGCGGCGCCGCTATGCCAGACGCAGTCGACGTGCGAGATCTTTCCCAGCTTGCCGGAGGCGACGAAACGCTCGCGCGCCTCCAGGTAAATCTCGCCCGAGCGCTGCTGCATGCCGACCTGGCAGACCCGGTTGTTCACCCGCGCGGCGCGCACGATGTCCGGCCCCTCCTCGCGGCGCCGGGTCAAGGGCTTTTCGACGTAGACATCCTTACCGGCGTTCAGCGCGTCGATGGCGACGTCCTTGTGCCAGTGGTCCGGGGTGGCGATCAGCACCGCATCCAGGCCGCTCACCTCCAGCAGTTTCCGGTGGTCGCCGAACGGCTGCGCACCGGGAGCTTGCGCCACGCCCTTGTCCGCGCGGTCGCCCCATACGTCGCACACGGCGCGCACGTCCACCTGCCCGGTCTTCTGGAAAAACGAGCAGACATAGAGGCCGCGTTCACCGCACCCCACCAGTCCGAGCTGAACGCGGTCGTTGGCCCCGCGGACACGGGCGTAAGAGAGCGCCGTCAGGGCGGCGGCTTTGATTCCTTCGCGACGGGTCATCATGATCGTAGTTCATCATAACGTGGGGCGCGGAATATGGCTGGCGGAGTGCGAACGGTTTTGAGCCGTGTGGGGATCAGCGGGACTCGGTCTGTTCGGAGGAGATTTGCCAGGCGCCTTGATTGCGTACCAGGGTCATACGCTCTTCTTCTTCGCCCGCGGATCGCGCACGCCCGGCGATGCGCCAGTGTTTGCGGAACGTGGCCACGGCGCGGGTGTCGCTGATGGGCGTGATCCCCAGGCCCGAGATACGATACACCTCGAGACGTCCGTAGTGCGCGCGAGAGTCCTGCAAGCTCTGGCGGACCGCGTCGCGAGTCACTTCATGGCGCGAATAGTAGGTGCTGACGACCGGCGCATAACAGGCCGCCGCGGTGCCCACGTCGCCTTTCTTCAGCGATACGGCCCAACGATCCAGCAGCGCGTGAATGCCGGCAAGGTCCGGACCGGTGGCCGGCGTTCCTTCCACCATGGCTGGCGGGCCGCTCGCCGGCAGCGGCGGCGACGGTGCGGCCAAAGCCACCGGAGTACGCGGCAATGGTTGCGGACGCAGCCAGACATACCCGAGTGCGCCGCCCGCGAGGCCCAGCGCCAACGCGCCGATATACCAGGTCCGGCGGTTCTTTGGCGGGCGTTCCGGCTCCGCGATCAGCCGCGGCCGCGGCTCGGGCCAGGCGATGGCGGGATGCGCGGCCAGCGGGTCGGGCGCCTGCGGGCGATAGCGGCGCACGAAGAAATCCTCCGCGTTCGACCCGATCAAGCTGGGCTTGATCAAAACGATCAGATCTTCGGAATCGCCAAAGTAGGACCGCATCAGCTCTTCGTCGTCCGGCCCCAGGGCAAAATCGCCGGACGTATGGCTGCGGTAGTATCCCAAAACCGTCAGTCCCGTTTCGCCGTTGGAGCGGAACCATTCCAGGGTCTCCCGCAGCAGTCCGCAATCGCCGGGCGAAAGCCGGTAGGAAGGTCCGAACTGATGCTCGCAAGGCACCGGTTCGAAATCCTCGATTACGATGCGATCCGCGTCGCGGCGGCCCAGGAGGATGCCGCCGGCCTCGGCGGCCAGATGCGGCGCGGCAGCGAAAGCATCGTTGATTTCCTGATGGATGCCTTCCTGGACCCGGCGGAGGATGGCCACCGGTGGCGAGTCCGGCAGGGGCCACAAGGTCAATTCGAGTTCAAGCTCCTGGCTGGAGGACGATCCTGGCATGCGAGGTAGCCACTTACTTCAGACGGGCCGGCGCTCCAGTTCGTTGCGCCCGCTAGCCCGCCAGCCGGCACAGCAATTCCACTCCCCTCATAATATCGCGCCGGCGCTGCAGCTTATCGTACGCCTCCCGCTCGATGGTCAGCGGGCCGCGGTAGCCGATCTCTTTCAACTTGGCGACGAACCGATCCATCCCGACGGCTCCCTCCCCCAGCGGCTGCTCTGTGCCGAGTGCTCCGGGAGACGCCGGGGGCGGCCAGTTGCCATCCTTGCAGTGCACGCTGACCACGTGCGCGCGCAGAATGTCCAGGGCGTCGATCGGATCGCCGGTGCCATAGAGAATCATGTTGGCGGGGTCGAAGTTGATGCGCAGGTTGGCGCGCTGGGCGTCCGCGATGAAGGCCAGCAGCACGGGCGCGGGCTCCTGGCCGGTTTCGAGCGCGAAAGTCTGGCCCTGTCCCGCGGCATGATCGCACACCCGGCGGACCATGTCCCGCACCGCGATATAATCCGCCGACGAACGCTCTTCCGGCACGAAGCCGATATGCGTAGCGATGCTCCCAACGCCGAGCTCGGCCGCGAAATCGCTGACGGCCAGCGTCCGCCGTTCGCGTTCCGCGCGCGTCGCCGTCGGCACGAAGCCCACAGTCCGCTGTACCGTGGGAATGTCGGCATAACTCTCGCCATTGTAGGCGGCGAACACAGTCGCGAGGGTGAAGTTTTCATCCGCCAGAGCCTGCTTCCAACTCTGGGCGGCGCCCTCGAGGCGCAGGTCCCCCGGAATGCCCAGTTGGCCGCCGCGCACTCCCATCGATTTCACGTCGCGTACGGTTTCATACGGATCGCCGCCGGCCCAGAACATCACGCCGACTTCCAGAGCATTCAGTGCTTGCATGTGATTTTCTCTCCATTGCGCGCGCGCGATGCGAGCATCAGCTCCGCCAATTGCACCGCGGCGGCGGATTCTTCCGGCGGGCACGCGGCCGGCCTTGCGCCGCGCGTGGCGCAATCCAGAAAGTACTCCAGCTCCGCGCGGTAGCCGTCGCGGTCCGGCACATCAAGCGGATGAGCCGCGCCATCCGCACCGTATTCGGTCAGTGGCGCGCCGGCGGAACTGTACTCCAGCGTACCGTTATCGGCCACGATGGTAAATTCCATGGAAAACGGGAACGCCGCGGGATGGTGCCATCCGCCCGAGATGACCACGGCGCCGATCGACGGATACCAGAACTGTGCCACGATCCAGTCCACGCCCCGCGGCAGATCCTCGTAACCGGATGCCGTCACAGACTCTGGCTTACCGAAAGCGTGCAGGCAAAAGTCGATATCGTGGATCAGCAAATCAAAGACACCGCCGCCGCTCTGCGCCGGATCGCTCAGCCAGGCGCTCCACGCGGGCGCCGCGCAACGGCGGCGCAGGATTGCGGATCGCACTGGCCCCAGGCGTCCGGCGCGCAGGATATCCGCCGCCGTACGATAAGGCGGAATGAAACGCACTACCTGGGCGGCCATCAACGTACGGCCGTGGCGCTCGGCTTCGGCGATCATGCGGCCGGCGGAAGCGGCGTCCAGAGCCATGGGCTTCTCCACCAGCACGTGTTTGCCGGATCGCAGCGCCAGTATGGCGGCGCGCTCGTGCAGGTTCGTCGGCAGGCAGATATCCACCGCTTCCACATCCGGGTCGCGCACGGCCTCGTCGGCGCGCGTGTATTTGCGCACACCGGAAAAATCCAGGACCTCGCCAGGCCCGCCGAGGTTTCCGACCACGCCCGAAAGATCGCCGGACAGGCGCCGCTTGTCGTTACTGGCGACCGCGACTATCTCGGCGCCGGGAATCTGCCGCCAGGCGCGCAGATGCGTGCTGCCCATGAAGCCTAAACCGAGCACCGCGATTTTCATGCCTGGCCGATTCCCGCGCCGATCAGTTGCCCTTGGGCGAGTACGTTTTGGAGTACTTGTTGCGCTCGTTATAGACGATGTAGCTTCCGTCCGGATGCACGGTGACGCGAATCCAGTCGCCTGTATCGCCTACTTCGTCCGTGTTCGCAATGAAAGTATCCGGAGCGTTATTATCTTTGCCGCCTGCGATGGAATAGTGCAACTGCCAGATGTCCTCCAGGCCGGGCGAGGTGTGAATGGTCTTCCAGGTAGCGGGCGAACCGCCCTTGCGTGCGCCATTATCCATGATGGCGACACGCGGCGTGACGGCATGCACCAGGGCCGGCGAACTGGACAGGTCCGAACCGTGGTGCGTGACGATGTACAAATCCACCGTGCCGATCTTGTTGGCCGGGCAGACCAGTTGATGCTCTTTGTTCCAGGTCAGGTCCCCCAGGTCCAGGGCCTTGAAGTTGCCGAAGGTGATGAGCGTGCCGATGGACCGCGCGTTCTCGCTGGGATCGGGGGCATGCAGGCGGTCGCCCGGGCACAGCGGATTGGCTCTGCCGGCGCCTTCGAGCGGGCTGGCGATCTCGTCGCCGTCCGCGGTAAGAACCTTCACCTCCAGGCCTTTGATCGGAATCGTGTCGCCCGGCTTCGCCAGAATATGATTGCCCTTGGCGCGGTATTCCAGATAGGCCTTGTACAACTCGTTGGCGTGCGGATCGTGCTCCACGCTCTCGCCATGATCGATGAAGTTGAGGATGGGGAGTTTGGCGGCAAGTTGGGGCACGCCGCCCACGTGGTCCTCGTGGAAGTGCGTGATCAGCAGGTAATCGATCTTCTTGACGCCCGCGTGCTTGGCGGCGGCGGCGATGCGGCTGGCGTCACGGGCGTTGTGCCCGGACCAGCCGGTGTCGATCAACATGGATTCACCCGACGGCGCCACGAATAGGGTGGCCTGGCCCCCTTCCACGTCGATGAAGTAGATTTCCAGATTTTTGGCGGCAGGTAGCAGGGCAGCGCCCGCGAGCGCCAGCACGGTAATCACGAATGCGCGCATGCGTCGATTTTAGCGCCCCGCGGGCGCTGCGTCTCCGCGCCGCGTTAAGGTAGGAGTGTCGCCGGGCCGCGGCCGTCCTCCCGGCCCGCGGAAAGGAATGCGCGATTTTTCGATGTCATACCCTGCCCTGGTATTGTTCGATATCGACGGCACCCTGGTGCGCCGCGCGGGTCCGCATCACCGCCAGGCGCTGGTGGAGGCGGTGCGGCGCGTGACCGGCCTGGAGACCACTACCGATCATATTCCGGTGCACGGAATGCTCGATACGGATATTCTGACGCGCATGATGCGGGATGCCGGCGCGCGTCCGGCGGCCGTGCGGCGGGCCATGCCGGACGTCCTGCGGCAGGCGCAGGCGATCTATGGGCGCGACGTTCCGGATTTGCGGCGCAAATGCTGCCCCGGCGCGCGCCCATTGCTGAACCGCTTGCGGAAGAAGGGCCTGCTGCTGGGGCTGGTCACCGGCAACCTGACGCGCATCGGCTGGAAGAAGCTGGACCGCGCGGGCTTGAGATCGTATTTTCGCTTCGGAGCTTTCGGCGAAATGGCGCGGGATCGCGCCGGGCTGGCCCGATGGGCCATGCGCCACGCGCGCGCCGCGGGATGGATCGAACGAAGCGCGCCCGTATCGCTGGTGGGCGACGCGCCGAGCGACATCATCGCCGCGCAGCGCAATGGCATCCGCGCCATCGGAGTGCATACCGGGATCTCCACGCGCGGCGATCTGCTGGCCTACGCGCCGGATTTTCTGCTGGAAGACTTGCGCCGCCTGACCTTGAAGATGGTTCTGTAAGCCGCTCCGGCCAGCCGGTTACTTTGCCGATCCTGCCAGTACGACCGGCCCGGCTTCCCGCACCTCCGAAGCGATATCCGCGAACCTCTCGAAGTTGCCGGTAAAGCGCGCGCTCAACTCCGCGGCGGCGCGATCGTAGGCCTGCTTGTCGCCCCACATGCCGCGCGCGTCCAGGAAGTCCGGCGGCACGTGCGGGCACATTTTCGGCACGCTCACGCGGAAGAATGGATGCGGCTGGCTGGGTACGTGATCCAACTCTCCATCCAGTGCGGCGGTCAGCATGGCGCGCGTGTAGGGCAGGCGCATGCGCTCGCCGATGCCATAAGGTCCGCCGATCCAGCCGGTGTTCAACAGCCAGCAATTGACCCGGTGGAGACGCATCCTGTCGCCCAGCATGGCGGCATATTCGCCCGCGTGCCGCGGCAGGAACGGCGCGCCGAAACACGCGCTGAAGGTGGCCGAGGGCTCGCGACCCAGTCCGCGCTCGGTGCCCGCGACCTTGGCGGTGTAGCCGCTCAGGAAGTGATACATGGTCTGTTCCGGCGTCAGGCGCGAGATCGGCGGCAATACCCCGAAGGCATCCGCGGTAAGCAGGATGATATTACTCGGATGCGTGCCGACGCTGGGGAGCACTGCCCGGTCGATATACTTCAGCGGATAAGCCGCGCGGGTATTTTCGGTGAATTCGGCCGAATCGAAATCGAGCAGCCGCGTCTCCGCGTCGATTGCCACATTCTCCAGCACGGTGCCGAAGCGGATGGCGCTGAAGATCTGCGGTTCGTTTTCCCGCGACAGGCGGATACATTTGGCGTAGCAGCCGCCCTCAAAATTGAAAACCCCGTGGTCGCTCCAGCCATGCTCGTCGTCGCCGATCAGGCGGCGCTGCGGATCGGCGGAGAGCGTAGTTTTGCCGGTGCCCGACAGTCCGAAGAACAGCGCCACGTCGCCGCCGGAACCCACGTTGCACGAGCAGTGCATGGGCAGCACGTCGCGCGCGGGCAGCAGGTAGTTCAGTATGGTGAAGACTGCCTTCTTCATTTCCCCGGCGTAGCTGGTGCCGCAGATCAGCACCACGCGCCGGGTGAAATTGATGACGATACAGGTCTCCGAATTGGTGCCGTCTTCGCTGGGCGTGGCCTGCAGCCGCGGCGCAAAGAAGATGGTGAACTCCGGCACGTGGTCCTGGGTGCGCATGGGGTCGGCCCGCACGAACAACTGCCGCGCAAACAGCGCATGCCAGGCGTATTGGGTAACCACGCGGATGGGCAGGGTGTAGCGTGGATCGGCGCCCGCGAAGCAATCCTGGACGAACAGATCGTGCCCCTGCCAGTAGGCCAGCATCTTGGCGTACAGCCGGTCGAACATCTCCGGCGACATGGGCTGGTTGACCGGTCCCCACTGCACGCTGGATTCGGTGTTCTCGTCGCGCACGATGAACTTGTCCTTGGGGGAGCGTCCCGTGAACTGCCCCGTGCGCACCACGAAGGATCCGCCGGTAGCGAACAGGCCCTCGTGGCGCCGTACCGCGCGCTCCAGCAATTGCGCCGTACCCAGATTCCAATACGCAATATTGATGTTGCGGATACCGTGCCAGATCAAACCATGGCGGCTGGGTCGTATTCCGGCGTTGGGAGTGGCGGCCGATTGTTCCGTATCCATAGCTGTCCTTATAATATAGTTAAATGGTCTCGGGCTTGGTGCGCGCCGCCACGGCGGCCATCCTGGTTTCGCTCTCTTCACCCGCTCAGGTGATCGAGTTCGAATCCAATGGCCTGAAATATCAGACAATCACGAAGCGTGGCGTGACCGTGATGTTCGCCCATCTGCCGGGCCATGTACGCGAGTTCAGCATCCTGCAGGTGGCGGTCTCCAACGGCTCCGCCGCGCCTTATATCATTCGTCCCGAAGATTTTTCTTATCGCCGGGACGATGGCGGAGAAATGCGCGCATGGCATGCCCGCGACGTGGTGGAGCTGCTCAAGGAGAAGGGCGGGCGCGGCGATGTCATCAAGCTCGTTTCGGCCTATGAGACTGCGCTCTACGGGATTCCGCACATGCGCGTGGCGAATGCCTACGAGGCGCGCCGGCGGGCGGCCCTGGCCGAAGTGAGTTCCACCAAGCTGAAAGCCGCCGCTGCGGCATCCGCGATCGCGCTGGTCCAGACCAAGCTCATGCCGGGCGAATCCACCGACGGTGCGGTGTTCTTCGAGATGGAAGGCAAGTCTCTGGGACCGGGCCGCCTGATCGTGCGCACCAACACGGATACTTTCGAATTCCAGGGCGAGTAGAATCAATTCCGTGGAACTGGATCTGCGGACCTGCGCGCGGGCGCGGCTCACGCGGGACGCGCGATTTGACGGCCGGATCTTCATCGGCGTACGCACCACGAGGATCTACTGCCGGCCGATCTGTACCTCGCCGAAGGCCAACGAGCAGAACGTACGCTACTTTCCGTCCGCCGCGGCCGCCCACCAAGCCGGCTTTCGCCCTTGCCTGCGGTGCCGGCCGGAGTGCGCGCCCGGCACGCCGCTCGGGAACGGAATGCCCGGCACGCTTTCACGCGCACTGCGTCTGATGGCGGAAAACGGACCGGGGAATGCAGACCGGGAGGCTTTGGCGGGACGTCTCGGCGTTGAGCCGCGAGACCTGCGCCGGATGTTTGTCCAGCACCTGGGAGCGACGCCGCGTGCCGTAGCTCAAACGCGCCGGCTGCACTTCGCCAAGCGGCTGATCGACGAAACCGATCTGCCCATGGGCCGGCTGGCGTTGGCCGCCGGCTTCGGAAGCGTGCGGCAGTTCAATGCCGCGATCCGGCAGGTCTATCGGCGGACACCCACCGCAATCCGCCGGCTGGCGCGCAGGACGATTGCGCCCCCGCGGAACGAGTATCTCTTCCGGCTGCATTTCCGTCCGCCTTACCACTGGGATGGGATGCTGGCCTTTCTTTCTCCGCGCGCCACTCCCGGGGTCGAAGCAGTGCGCGATGGAACCTACTACCGTTCGATCGACTGCGAGGGTGAGCATGGGTGGCTGGCGGTTTCAGCGCTCCCGGGCGAAGATGCGCTGGCGGTGCGGATAGGAATCGGCGATCCGTGCCTGCTGTTCCGGATTATCGAACGCGTACGGGCGATGTTCGACCTGAACGCCGACTGTACCGCGGTTGCGCATACGCTGGCCGGCGATCCGGTGCTGGCCGCTCGCACCGCGGCCTGTCCCGGGCTGCGGATACCCGGCTGCTGGAATAGTTTTGAACTTGCCGTGCGTGCGATTCTCGGCCAGCAGATCACGGTCAAAGGCGCGACGGCGCTGGCGGGGCGCCTGGTGCAGGCATATGGGCAGCCCAGCGCCGGCCCCTGCGGCGTGGCGTACGTCTTCCCGCCGCCGGAGGTGCTGGCCCGTGCGAGTTTGACCGGCATCGGACTGACCGGTAAGCGCGCCGAAACCATTCGCCGTCTGGCCCGCGCAATCTGCGACCGCCGGATCAGCTTTGATAACGGGGCCGATTCCGAAAGGCTTTTGCACGACTTGTGTGAAATCCCCGGCATCGGGACCTGGACCGCACAGTACGTCGCTATGCGCGCGCTGGGAGAGCCGGATGCGCTGCCGTCCGGCGACCTGGGCATGCTGCGCGCGCTGGGCCTGCGCCACGCCCGGGAACTGGAAAGCCGCGCGGAAACGTGGCGGCCGTGGCGCGCCTATGCCGCGATATACCTGTGGACCGGCAGCCATGCGCCAGCCGGCGGTGGTACTCAATCCGTCTTTACCGCGTCGCTCTGATCCGCTCCAATCAGCCGCCGATGGTACAATCGGGCAAGAGAGGGTCTGCAGTTGACCAAAGCCACCTGGGACTTACCCCGCACGCTCGGCGCTCTTCGCAATAGTACTTTCTCCGAAGATCGCATTCGCGACCGCTCCGTCAAAGACGAGTTACGCGCCAACCTGATTCGCAAACTTCAATGTCCCACGCCGCTGTTTCCCGGCATCGTGGGCTATGAAGAGAGCGTGGTGCCGCAGGTAGTGAATGCGGTCCTGTCGCGCCATAACTTCATCCTGCTCGGACTGCGCGGCCAGGCCAAAACCCGGTTGATCCGCATGCTCACCACGCTGCTCGACGACTTACTGCCGTACGTGGAAGGCTGCGAGGTCCACGACAATCCGTACCGGCCGATCTGCCGCCGCTGCCGCAACCTCATTCAAGAAGAGGGCGACGATACGCCCATAGCCTATCTTTCGCGTGAACACCGGTATGTAGAGAAACTCGCCACGCCGGATGTGACCATCGCGGACATGATTGGCGACATCGATCCGATCAAAGCGGCGCGCCGCGGCCAGGACATTTCCGACGAATTAACCGTGCACTACGGCCTGTTGCCGCGCGCGAACCGCGGCATCTTCGCTATCAACGAGCTGCCCGATCTGGCGGGCAAGATTCAGGTCGGCTTGTTCAACATCATGCAGGAAGGCGACGTGCAGATCAAGGGCTATCCGGTGCGCCTGCCGCTGGACCTGATGCTGGTGTTCACGGCCAATCCGGAAGACTACACCGCGCGCGGCAAAATCATCACGCCGCTCAAGGACCGCATCGGCAGTGAGATCCGCACGCACTATCCGGCCACGCTCGATGAGGGTATGGCCATCACCGAACAGGAAGCCTGGCTGAAGCGCGACACGCCCATTAACGTGCATGTGCCGATCTATATCCGGGAAATCGTGGAGCAACTGGCGTTTCTGGCCCGCGAGGACAAGCGCGTGGACAAACGTTCGGGTGTTTCGCAGCGGCTGCCAATCTCCGTGCTGGAAAATGTCGCCTCCAACGCCGAACGGCGCGCACTGAAAGCCAAGGAGTCCATGGCCGTGCCGCGGGTGCTGGATATCTACTCGGCGCTGCCATCCATCACCGGCAAGATGGAATTGGAGTACGAAGGCGAGTTGAAGGGCGGCGATGCGATCGCGCGCGACTTGATCCGCGTGGCGGTGGGCAAGGTCTACGACAAGTATTTCGAAGGGGCCAATGTTTCCCAGATCGTCCAATGGTTCGATCTGGGCGGGACGCTCAAACTGGATGAAACCATCGATTCGGCGGGTATGGTCAAGATGTTAGGGCCGATCCAGGGGCTGATGGAGAAGTTGAAGGCCCTGAAGCTCTCCGCTAACGAACCGGACGCGGTGCGCGCTTCGGCGGCCGAGTTCGTTCTGGAGGGTCTGTACGCCCACCGGCGCATCAGCCGCAACGAAGAGCGCGGGTTCGGCGCCGAAGAGCGCAAGCGGGAAACGCCGCGCGAAGAGGGCCAACCGCAGCGGCCGAACTTCCGGCGGCAGTACAACTAGGTTTGGGTGCCAGTTTTCCGGGTGCTGGGTGAAGATCAGCTATTCCAAGTATACGGGTGAGGACTTCGGTATCAGCGCCGAGGATCTACTGCAGGCGCTCTCCGATTTTCTTCTGCAAAGCGGGTTCAACACCCAGTACATGCCCTTCAGCGAGTGGAACGAGCACACGCTGGAGGATCTGAAGCAGGCCATCCAGCAGGCGCTGGAGCATGGCGATTTGTTCGACAACGAGCAGATGCGCGAGATGATGGAGCGCCTCCAGAACCTCACGCCGGAGCAGATGGAGCAACTGCTCGAAAACCTGGTGCAGAAGATGATCGACGAGGGCCAGATCACCGTCGAGCAGCCGGCCGACGCCCAGCCCGGCTCGGCGGGCCCGGCCAGCGGCCCGGAGGGCAAGGTGCGCTTCGAGGTCACCGACAAGTCCCTCGACTTTCTGGGATTCAAAACCCTGAAGGACTTACTGGGATCGTTGGGTAAATCCAGCTTCGGCCGCCACGATACGCGCGACTTGGCCACGGGCATCGAGGCTTCGGGTTCATCGAAGCGCTACGAATTCGGCGATACATTGAACCTGGACATCAGCGAGACTCTGTTTTCGGCGATCCGGCGGGAAGGCGCCAAAGTGCCGCTCGACATGCAGTACGAAGACCTGCATGTGCACCAGTGCGAATATCAAAGCTCCTGCGCCACGGTGCTGATGCTCGATTGCAGCCACAGCATGATCCTCTACGGCGAGGACCGTTTCACGCCGGCCAAAAAAGTTGCCCTCGCGCTGGCCCACTTGATCCGTACCCAGTATCCCGGCGACAGCCTGCGCTGCGTTCTGTTCCACGATTCCGCCGAGGAACTGGCCATCAGCCAGTTGGCGCGCGTGCAGGTGGGGCCCTATTACACCAATACGCGCGACGGATTGATCCTGGCGCAGCGCCTGCTGGCGCAGGAGAAGAAGGACATGCGCCAGATCGTCATGATCACGGACGGCAAGCCCAGTTGCCTGACATTAGAAGACGGCCGCGTATATAAGAACGCTTTCGGGCTCGATCCGCTGGTCATCAGCCGCACGCTCGAAGAAGTCAATCGCTGTAAGAAGCAGGGCATCATCATCAACACCTTCATGCTGGCCAGCGATTACGGGTTAGTGAACTTCGTGCAGAAGGTGACCGAGATCTGCCGCGGCAAAGCTTACTTCACGACGCCGTACACCCTGGGTCAGTATCTCTTGATGGATTATATGAATCGCAAGACCCGCACGATTCATTAAAGACTGTCCCGGCCCGAGCTAGCGGCAATGCGCCCCGGCCAGGATCGTGAGCAGGTTCCAGGCCACCAGCCCGGCGTACCAATACGTGACCCAACGGATGAGATGCTGCTTGTGCAGGACGATGCAGGCGCCGCCCAGCGCCAGCGCGACGGCTTTCGACAAAAGCAGGCCCGCGACCGGTCCGAACTGCAGGAGTGCGCGGATAAAAGGGCTGGCCTCCGCCAGTCCGAATCTGAATCCGATGAGGGTCGTAAAAACGTCCAGCACCTGCAGGTACAGAAACATCTGTATGTAGAGCATTTCTGCTGTCCCGTTCGAAGGCTTGCGCCAAGTGGCGGTTGATTCTTCCATCGCGCCGAAAGTCTCATTATAGACGCCGCATTGGAGGAGGGACCGGTAATGAGCGTACTAAAGGTGGCCTAAGCCGGCGAAAAGATGTGTGCCATTACCAGGAACGACACCACTCCGAGACAGATCCGCACCGCGCCCGGCAACCGGAACGCCTTGGCGCTGCCGACGTCCAACTGCTCGCGTGTCAGGTGCGGCGCCCGCCAGCGCGTCAACTCGCCGATCATGAATCCCATATTCCAAAACGTCTGCCGCAGCCGTCCCTTCAGTAAGATCAATGGAATCGCCAGGATGCCCCCGATGAGCGCCGTTAACAGGAAAATGCCCAGGAAGTCGGAGATGCCCACCATGGCGCCTACGGCGGCAAGCAGTTTTACGTCGCCGGCCCCGGTCATATGGAGGATATACATCAACAGGTTCAGTCCGAAGGCAAAGGCAAAACCCTTGGCAGCCAGCCAGACCCCGGCCAGCGGCGTGGGGTAGGCGAGCGCGGCGTTTAAGGCGAAACCGAGGACCAAAGTGCTTACAGTCAACCAGTTAGGAATGCGGCGCGAGCGCAGGTCGGTCACCGTGGCGACCAGCACCGCCAGCAGCAGGAAGAATTCAATGCCCACGGCGGGGCGGGTGAAATGAATCACAGGCACCAGTATACAGATCGGCTGATGGGGCGTTAACCATAACAAAGGTTAATTCAGGCCCTTGAAATGCTGCCGTGGATCCCGCACTCATGGCACACGATCTGCGTTTCGCTTTGCGCACGCTTTCGCGCAGTCCGCTTTTCAGCGCCGTAGCGGTACTGTCCCTGGCATTGGGAATTGGCGCCAATGCCTCTATTTTCTCCCTGCTGGACCAGGTCCTCTACCGGTCGCTGCCAGTGCGCGACCCGCGGTCGCTGGTGGTTTTTCACACCGATGAACACAGCTCCGGCCACTCCTCCTCGGATAACAGTCAGACCGTCTTCTCCTACCCGATGTACAGGGATTTGCGCGACGGCGCCAAGGTCTGCAGCGGGGTGGCGGCGCGCATGGGAGAGGCTGTCAGCGTGGCGTGGGGCGGCCAGACGGAACGCGCCGGCGCCGAGATCGTCTCGGGCAACCTGTTCCAGGTGCTCGGCGTGGGGGCGGCCATGGGACGCACCATCGCGCCGGAAGACGACGGTGCGCCTGGAGCCCATCCGGTGGTCATGCTGAGCCACGACTACTGGGTACGCCGTTCTGCCTCCGACCCGGGGGTGCTGAACCAGAAGGTGTCCGTAAACGGACATCCGATGGTCGTAATCGGTATTGCGCCGGCGAGTTTTCGGGGAATCCTTTCGGGCGAGAACCCCGAGTTGTTTGTCCCCATCGCGATGAAACAGGCGCTGACGCCGGCCTGGGACGGTTTCACCAATCGCCGCGAACGGTGGCTCAACGTGCTGGGCCGCTTGCAGCCGGGCGTCACCGTGGCGAAAGCGGAGGCGGCCATACAGACGGTTTACCACCCGCTGTTGGAGGCGCAGGTCAAACAATACCCGGAGGGCAGCAAGCGTACGGAGCGTCTGATTCTCAACCAGAAACTGGAGCTTCGTCCGGCCGCGCAGGGCATCAACCAGCTACGCCAGGCCTGGGAAAGGCCCCTGGTGGCGCTGATGACCCTGGTCGGGCTGGTGCTGCTGATTGCGTGCGCCAACATCGCCAATCTGATGCTGGCGCGGGCCGCCTCGCGCCGCCGGGAAATGGCCATTCGCCTGGCCCTGGGCGCGGGCCGGCGATCCCTTTTGCGCCAGTTGCTCATCGAGAGCCTGGTGATCGCGATTATGGGTGGACTCCTCGGATTGCTGGTTTCGGTGTGGACCACCAGCGCGCTGCTCCACGTGCTGCCCAGCGATGCCACCGGCGGTTGGATCGTGGCAACGGTCGACAGCCGGCTGCTGCTCTTCACGCTGGCGGTTTCGGTTTTTACCGGCCTTCTATTCGGGCTGGCGCCGGCGCTCCAATCCAGCCGCGCCGAAGTCGCCTCCACCCTACGCGAGCAACCCGCCGCACTGGCCTCCGCCGGCGGCGCCGCACGTTTCCGCAGCATGCTGGTGGTCGCCCAACTGGCCCTGTCTCTGCTTCTTCTGGTAGGCGCCGGCCTGTTCGCCCGCAGCCTGTTCAACTTGTTGCGCGTGAATCCCGGCTTTCATACCGGGCGCCTGTTGACCTTCGCCATCGACCCGTCGCTGAACGGCTACACTAAGGATCGCGGTTTCGCCCTGTACCGCGATTTGCAGGAGCGCATCGCGCATCTGCCGGGAGTCGCGGCGGTGGGGGCCGCCAATCCCGGACCGTTCACCAACAGCAATCGCGGGAGTAACATCACCGTCGAAGGCTACCAGGCGCGCGACGACGAGAACATGGATGTCTCCCGCCACGTCGCCGGCCCGGGCTATTTTCACGCGCTGGGCGCCGCCCTGGTGCGCGGCCGTGAAATCAATGAAAGCGATCTCACTTCGCCGCAAAAGGTAGTGGTGGTGAACGAGGCATTCGTGCGGCGCTTCTTCGGCGATCGCGACCCGCTGGGCCGGCATATGATGTTCGGCGCCAGCAATCATCCCAAGCTCGACCGTGAGATCGTGGGCGTGGTTCGCGATCTCAAACACAATAGCCTGCGCGAAAAGCCGCAGCCGGCAGTATTCTCCGCGTACACCAACGACGAAGACCTCGGCCGCCTGGAGTTCTATGTGCGCGGCAGCGGTGACACGGCCGGGCTGGGCAGCGAGATCCGCCGCATCGTGCAGCAGATGGACGCGGGTCTGCCTGTCTTCGACATGCAGCCGGTCGAGATACAAATAGAAGAATCCGTCCAGATCGACCGCTTGATCGCGATTCTGTCATGTGCCTTCGGCCTGCTGGCGACGCTATTGGCAGCCATCGGCCTCTACGGCGTGATGGCTTACACCGTGGCGCGCCGGACCGCCGAGATCGGCATCCGGATGGCGCTCGGCGCCGTACCGCGTGACGTGCTCTGGCTGGTGATGCGTGACGTCGGACTGCTGGTGGCCCTCGGCCTGGCAATCGGCTTACCGCTAGCGCTGGCGCTCAGCCGCCTGGTAGCATCGCAGCTCTTCGGATTAAAGGCGGGCGATCCCGTCATCTTCGCGGTGGCCACCCTGGTGTTGGTCCTGGTGGCGGCTCTATCGGGATTTATCCCGAGTAGCCGGGCCGCCCGCATCGACCCGATCGTGGCCCTGCGCAACGAGTGACCCCGCTAAGCGGCTCTCATCGGACCTATAAGTTTGCTCCCCGCTGACATTCCTATGACATCCGTGGGTCGGGGCTGACTTAAGCTCAGAATGTAGTTTGAGCTATTGGAGGTCGTATGAGACTAAGGATCGCTTCGTTGGCTCTGGTATTTTGTGCGGCGGCGGCCGCACAGAGTTCTTCCGGGTATGTATATGTTGCGCCGGGCGGTGCCACCTCGTCCGGCAATACGTCGATGACCCTGCAGATGGGTGTTGGCGGCGACTTCATTCTCGGCAAAGGAATAGGCGTTGGCGCCGAGGTCGGCGCCGTGGGTCCCCGCAGTGACTTCTCGGGCGGCGTGTTGGGCTTGTTCTCGCCGAACGCGAGTTACCATTTCGTTCATTCAAAGGAGAACAAGTTCGATCCGTACGTTACGGGGGGTTACACGATGTTCTTTCGCGCCGGCCATGAAAACCTGTTCAACTTCGGCGCCGGCGCGAACTACTGGTTCGCCCGCCGGGTCGGCCTGAAAATGGAGTTTCGGGATCAGGTCTACACCCAATTCACGCCCGTCCACTTCTGGGGTGTTCACCTCGGCCTGGCATTCCGTTAGGCCGCTGCCTCAAAAATCCGCACGGACGGGCGTCATTTCGGACCCCTTTGACTTTTATCATCCAATCGAGCATATTAAGACTCGGAAGGGGCGTGGCTGTTCTTGGCTGGCAGCGCTGGTATCCGGCTGGCGGCCGTCCTGTGCGGGCTGGCCGCAGCCTGTGGTTCCACCGACGCGCCGCGAACCGGCGGACCCAAGCCCGAAGCCGTTCGGGCCTTCGACCGTTATATCCGTTTGACGGAGTTGGTTCTGAAAGCGCGGCTGCACGAGGAGCCGGGCTGGCTCTGGCCCGGCACCGAGCCGCTTCGCCCCCGTCTTCTCGCGGGCGATATCATCTCCGCGCCGCGTAACACGCGCGGCGATATCAAGATCCCGCAGGCCCTGATTCACGATTGGGTCGGAGTCGTCTTCATCCCCGGCGTTACGCTGCCGGAGGTACTGAACGTCGTCCAGGACTACGATCATCACAAAGAGACTTACCGGCACGAGGTTATGGACTCCAGGCTTCTGGATCACAGCGGCAACGATTACCGGGCCTACCTGCGATTGCTGAAGCGCAAAGTGATCACCGTGGTGCTGGATACCGAGCATCAGATCCACTACGAGCCGCTCAGCGAGAATTGCTGGTATAGCTCGTCATACAGCACGCGGATCAAAGAGGTCGGGAGTCCGGAGGGTCATGACCATGGTTTTCTCTGGCGGCTCAATTCCTACTGGATGTTCCTCCAGAAGGATGGCGGAGTGTACGTGGAATGCGAGGCGGTCTCGCTGAGCCGGACAGTTCCGGACAGCCTGGCGTGGCTGATCGGACCGGTCGTCCGGGGTTTGCCGAGGGAGACGTTGATCAGCACGCTGCGCGCCACGCGGAGGGCTCTGGTATCGTCCAGGCACACGCCATGAGAGCTTTGCCTTTGGCAGACATTTCCATGACATTCTCCTTCCGGGCGCCGCCTAGAATTGGGATTGTCCGGCGAATGCGAGCACGATCGTGGATTGGCTAAGACACCATCGGCGGATGGCTCTGATCCTGGCGGCCATTTTTGTGCCCTACGTGGTCCTGGTGGTGTTGAGCGTACAGGTCATCACCCAGGACCGGGGACTCCGCGAGGTGCGCCGCGCGGAGCGCCGGCGCCAGATTCTGAGCCGGGTGCGGCTGGAACTGCTGGCGCGCCTGGAAGCCATCCGGCGCGACGAGACCCGCACGGACCTGAAGCCCGGAGAGCGGTATCGGCACCCGGAGGTCGTTCTGGTGGGTTGGATCGACCAGGGCCGGCTGATCCTGCCCTGGGAAGCCGAACCTGCCTCACAAAGCCGTGAGCCCTTTTCGGATACGCCGTTCGAGGCCGGTGTCGGCAACTGCGAGCGTACGGAGTTCGGCGGCGCCACCGCCGCGGCCGCCGTGCCGTGCTACCAGGCTTTGGCCGCCGGGGCACGCACCGCCGCCCAGTCCGCTTATGCCCGCCTGCTCTGGGCCCGCGCGCTGGACAAGGCCGGACGGCGCAAGCCCGCGGCGGCCTTGTTTCAGACCTTGCTCGCCGGCAGCGCCGCGGTCACCGATCCGGACGGCGTTCCGGTGGCGCTGCACGCGGCACATTGGCTGGCGCAAGCGGGCTCCCGGCCCCCCGAGTTGAGCCAGCGCGTAGAGGCGGTTCTATCGTCGCGCTCCTGGGCCACCCCGGCTGTCTCCTTTCTGGCCTCCGAGATCGCCGACCGCCTGGTGCGCACCGCGGCGAACGCAGAGGAGTGGCGGCAGGCCCAGGGACTTCGGCGCCATGTGACCGGGCTCGTGCGGCTCACCGAGCAGGCCGAGTGGCTGGACGGCGATCTGCAGCGCCTGGGGCTGCTGCGCCCCGAACGGCTGAACCGGCCGATCTGGACACCGTACGGCCAGGACCTGTGGCTCATCGGCGCGGTATCCGGAAAAGAAGACCGCACGGCGATCATCGTGGTTCGGGCGCGGGATCTCCTGGAGCCCATCGAGACCCGCTTGGGACTGCGCTTCACCGATGCGCCGGAGTCCCGTGGCGAATCGTTAGGCGAGTCTTTTCCAGGACTGAAGGCGGTCTTCGCGGCGTCCGGCGACCTGCCCGCCGGCCTGTCGGCGGATTCGGAACGCCGCCTGTATTACTGTGCGCTCCTGCTCATCGCCGCAGCGACCTCCTTCAGCGGGTATCTCTTATGGCGCGACCTGCGCCGGGACCTGCGCCTTTCGGAGCTGCGTGCCCAGTTTGTTTCCAGCGTTTCGCACGAGTTGAAAACCCCCCTCACGGCCATCCGCATGCTGGCCGAGACCCTGCAAATGGGCCGCATCCGCGATCCCGCCTCGCAATCCGAGTATCTGGAAACCATCACTAACGAGTGCGAGCGGCTGTCCCGGCTGGTGGATGAGGTGCTGCTCTTCGCCAAGGCCGATCAAGGCAGGTTGCTCTACCGCTTCCGTCCCGTGCACCTCGAAGACACGGTGCGCGCCGCCGCGCGGGCCTTGGAGTATCCCCTCCGCCAGAAAGGTTTCGCGCTGGACATGCAGATCGAAACCGGCCTGCCCGCCGTGCGGGCGGACGAGGATGCGCTGGAACAGGCTGTCCTCAACCTGCTGTCGAACGCCATGAAGTATTCCGGGGACAGCCGGGACATCGCCTTGCAGCTTTGCCGGGAAAACACCGGCGCGGTCATCCGCGTCTCTGACCGCGGGTTGGGCATCCCGCCGGAAGCGCAGGGCCATGTCTTCGAAAAATTCTATCGCGCGCCTACGCGGGAGAACCAACTCGTTCCCGGAACCGGACTGGGATTGGCGCTGGTGGCACAGATTGTACAGGCGCACCGGGGCACGGTGCGGGTGGAAAGCGTGCCGGGCAAGGGCAGCACGTTTTCTATCTGCCTGCCTGTGGAGAATAACAATGAGTCTGATCCTGGTGATTGAAGACGATCCCGCCATCCTGCGCGGACTGTCGGACAACCTCCGCTTCGAGTCCTATGACGTGCTCACCGCGGGCGACGGCGAGACGGGCTATAAGCTGATTACCGAAAAGAAGCCGGACCTGGTGTTACTCGACTTGATGCTGCCGAAGCTCAGCGGATATGAAATCTGCCGTAAGGTGCGGGCCCAAAGCATCCAGATACCCATCCTCATGCTGACGGCCCGGGGCGAAGAGACCGACCGCGTGCTCGGGTTGGACCTTGGCGCGGACGATTACGTCGCCAAGCCATTCTCCATCCGGGAACTGCTGGCCCGCATCCGCGCCATCCTGCGCCGTGTGCAACGGCCTGAAATACTCCCTGACGAGCTTCGCTTCGACGATGTCGTAGTGGATTTCCGTTCCTACGAGGCGTCCAAGGGCGGGCAGCCGCTGGAATTGACGCGCAAGGAATTCCAGGTGCTTCGCCTGCTGGCGGCGCGCGCCGGTGAAGTACTGACGCGGGACGAATTGTTGAACGAAGTGTGGGGCTACGAGAATTACCCGACCACGCGCACGGTAGACAACCATGTGGCTTGCCTGCGGGCTAAGCTGGAGCGGAATCCAGCCGATCCGCAATACCTGCGCACCGTGCACGGCGTCGGTTACAAATTAGTGCTGAAACCGGCAGCCTGACAAATTCCAGACAAACAAATTACCAGATTCCGGCGGACGCAAGTCCGATCGCATGACATCCGTTTTTGCCGGCGCGGTTATCCTCGACTTGTTTGAAGGAGGTTTCCGATGTCCGGTAAGTTCATGCGGCGCACATTACGAAATGTCGTTTTCCGAAACCGCCCTTATTTCGCCCACCTGGCGTTGACCCACCGGTGTAACTTACGCTGCCGTTTCTGCCATATCCAGGATGAGAAGTTCCAGGAATTAGATACCGATCAGATGAAACGCGTTATCGACGTGCTGGACGATATGGGAGTCGGCGTATTGAGTATCTCGGGTGGCGGCGAACCGCTGTTTCGGGACGATTTCGACATCATCGTCAATTATGCGGCCCGCAAAGGGCTGTATACCAAGCTCACTTCCAACGGCACGATGCCGTTGAGCCGCTATGAGCGGCTGCTGCGCTCCGACGTGCAGGAGATCGGCATCTCGCTTGACGGAGTGAGCGGCAATGATCTGCCGTTCAGTCACGTGGGCCCCAGGATTCTGGAGACCATCCAATACCTGCACGATCACCTGCCGCCGCACAAACAGCTGACCCTGAACGTGACGGTCACGGATGCCAACCGCGAACAGATCGACAGAATTGTGGCTTACTGCGCCCGCTCGTTTCCCAATGCCAAGGTATGGTTGAATCCGGTGGTTGTGGGATCCGGCAAACTGCGGACCGGCACGGTGCGCAAGACCAATCCCGACTACCTGCGCCGCTGCAAGGCGCCCAATCTGCTCTCGGCCCGGTTTTACACATCCGCGGTGGAGGAGCAGTATCGCAGCGACACATTCGACTGGGGCTGCCAGGCCGGCCGGATGTTCTTCGACATCAAGCCCAACGGCGACGTCTGGATCTGTCAGGATCAACCGGCGCGCGCGCCGCTCAACGTCCTGGAACCGGGTTTTGCCCGGAAGATGCGGGCAATGAACGTGGATTACCGGCGCGAATGCAGCGGATGTACTTACTCCTGCTACCTGGTTACGCAGAAGGGTCTGGAGATCCGCCATTGGCCGGACATGGCCGGCTTGTGGTGGACATCGAACACCCAGCCCGGGGACCGTTGCCGCCGGGCCGCCGAGCGCTACGGTTGGGTGGCCGGATTACTCAGCTTGTGCGCGGACAGGCTGCGGCCCCGTATCCTGGGCCCGGCCCTGGGGGCGCTGCTCGTCCTGCTGACGGCGGGCCTGCTCTCCGCGCAGCCGCCGGCGGCGGACCAGGAGCAGATCCTCGCCAGCATGGAGACGGCGAACGCGGCCCGCGAACAGAATCTGGCTTCGTATCGCAGCCTGCGCACGTACCGGGCGGCGAATCCGCGATTGCGCCGCCAGGCATGCGTGAAATCGGAAATGTGGTACCAGGCTCCCGGCCATAAGGCGTTTCGCATCGTGGAGCGGAGCGGCTCGCGCGCCGTGCAGCAGCACGTGATCGAGCCTTTAATGGCCGTCGAGAAGGCCAATGCCCCGGCGGCGGCGCGCCGCGATGTGGAGATTTGCCGCCGTAACTACGAGTTCCGGCTGGTCGGGTTCGATGACGGAAACGGGGCTTACGTGTTCCAGGTGCAGCCGCGCACCCGTTCCCGGTTTCTGTTTCGCGGACGCGTGTGGATCGACCCGGCCACGTACGGCATCCAGCGCATCGAAGGCGAGCCGGCGCGTTCTTCGTTCTGGGTGAAGCGCACGCACTTCATCCACGAATATGGCCGATTCGGCGACTTCTGGTTTCCCGTACGCCACGCCACCGAAGCCGACTTGCGCTTCTTTGGCAGGTCCAGCCTGACGATCGAATACACCGATTACGATTGGGCGCCGGCTTCAGCTCGCGGTACGCATTGAACCCGAGCTATGATGATGGTGCATGCCGCAGGCCCTCCCCACGGTGGTGATCGTGGGCAGACCCAACGTCGGAAAATCGACCCTTTTCAATCGCATCACCGGACAGCGCCGCGCCATCGTGGGCGACGAGCCCGGCATCACGCGCGACCGCCTGCACGGTACGGCCGAGTATCATGGCCGGCGCTTCGAGTTGATCGACACGGGCGGAATCGTAGTCGATGATTCCGAATATATTCCGAACCAGATCCTGAAGCAGGCGCGGGTGGCGTTGGAGCGCGCCGCCCACATCATTTTTCTGGTCGATGGACGCAGTGAGATCACCGCCTCGGATCGTGACCTGGCACGCGTGCTGCTGCGCCTCGGCAAGCCCGTGTCGCTGGCGGTGAACAAGGCCGACACGGCGGAGCGCGAGAGCCTGGCGCATGACTTCTATTCGCTCGGCATGCGCGAAGTCTTCCCCGTATCCGCGGAGCACGGCATCGGCGTGGATACCCTGCTCGACCACGTCACCGCCGGGTTCGACGCCACCGCCGCCGCCGAGTATTCCGAGGCCATCAAGGTGGCCATCATTGGGCGGCCCAACGTGGGCAAGTCCACGCTCCTGAATGCGCTGGCGGGCGAGGAGCGCGCTATCGTGTCGCCTGTCGCCGGCACCACCCGCGATTCGGTGGACGAAACCGTGACCCGCGACGGGACCAATTACACGTTTGTCGATACCGCCGGCATCCGCCGCAAGGGCAAGACCGAGCTGATGGCCGAGAAACTCAGCGTGGTCATGGCGCGCCGGAGCATCCGCATGGCCGACGTGGTGCTGTTGTTGATGGATGCGTCCGAAGGCGTGCTGGGCCTGGATGCCACCATCGCCGGCTATGCGCACGAAGGCGGCCGCGGCGTGATCGTCTGCGTGAACAAGTGGGACCTGATCGCGGAAAAGAAGAAGCGCGCCTTCGAGCGCGATGTGCGCGATCACCTGAAGTTTCTGGAATATGCCCCGGTCCTGTTTCTCTCGGCCCGGACCGGCGCGGGTGTGGACCGCGTCTTCAAGCTGATTCGCCAGGTCTACGAATCCGCCACGCGCCGTATTCCGACCGGCGAGATGAACCGCTTCGTGGAGCAGTTGCGCTTCGAGGAGCGCAAGATCTACTACGTCACGCAGGCTTCCGTGCGCCCGCCGACGTTTGTGCTGTTCACGGACCGGGCCGGCCCACTGCATTTCTCGCATGAGCGCTATCTGGTGAATCAGATCCGCAAACACTTCGGCTTCCAGGGGACTCCGATCGTGGTGAAGACCCGGGCCAAAGGGCGCTAAATGGGGTGGACGCCGGCTTTCAGGGAATCGGGGAGCGGGGTAAAATGCTAGTTTGAAGCCAGCCATGCGATCTGTTTTCTTACTTCCCGCGGGAGCGGCACTCTTCGCGCTGTGCCTGCATGCTCAAAAAGCAACACCACCTAAGGCCGAAGGCATTCCGCCTCGATCCGCGCCCTCTGACTACCTGTCCCACGGCCCGGCGGGACGGCTCACTATAGCCGCCGAGTTCACCGGCCACTCCGTGGCGACCCCGGATGCCACGCTACGCACCGACGATTACGTTGTCGTGGAAGTCGGGATCTATGGTCCTCCCGGAGCGCATGCCACCATCTCCGCGGAGGACTTCGCGCTGCGGATCAATGGCAAGAAGCCCACGCCCGGCCAGCCCTACGGACTGGTAGTGGGATCGCTCAAGGATCCGGAACTGGAGCCCACCGCGGACGAGCAGAAGTCCAAAACCAAAGTCGGAACGGGCGGACAGCAGGACAGTTCCCCGCCGCCGCCCTACCGCGTGCCGGACGAATTGCGGCACAAGTACAGCCATCAACTGCAGGCCCTTACGCTGCCGGAAGGAGATCGTACGCTGCCGGTGGCGGGACTGCTGTACTTTCAATATCATGGCAAGCGGGATAAGATCGACTCGCTCAAGCTGATCTACTCCGGCGCGGCGGGAAAGGGCTCTTTGACGCTCCAGCCGTAACCGGCTAAACCGCCCAAAAGGCCTGCTCGGCGGGAGGCACTTCGATCCATCCCTGTTGCGGCACCGCGTCCATCGGCAAACCGCCCTGCCATAACGAGAACTGAAAACGCAGGGGCGCGTCCGGTGATGTCCCTAATGCGCGCAGCGACAGCCGTCCCTCCAATACCTGCCGAAATGCGAACTCGACCGCCGGTCTGTCGTCTGGCGCGCCGGCTGCCATCTTCATTTCCGTCACCCGGGCGCGGCCGGACTCGAAGCGCACCGTCACCCGGCTCGATTGGGCGGGCGCGCCGGCCGCGACGGTCAGGCGTGCCTCCATCTCCGAAACGGCCTGTTCGGAGCCGCGATGAAAGTCCACGCGCAGATAGAAATTCGCATCATCGCTTCCGTAGTGGACTTCGTGCACCAGGAACTTCTTGCCGTGCATGGAGCCGGACCGCTCATCCACGCGGTACAGCCCTGCGCCCAGCCACTCGAAATACGAAGTGACCTCGCCGTCGATCACCGGCCGGATCGGTCCGGTGGGATCGACGTGCAGGGCGCTCACAGTCACCCGGAGGATGGGCTGCGACAGTTCCTCGGGTGGGCTGAAATTCAGAAAACGGTACACATTGGCCAGATGGCTGCGGTAAAGCTGGTCGAACTCGATGCGATTGCCGGAGTCGTGCTCGGGGCCGTACCACCAGCACCAGTCGCTGCCTTCCGCGATCAGCAGCTCTTCGTAAGCCAGCCGGCGCCGGTCTTCGGGCAAGTGGTCCGCGCTTTGATACGTCTCCCGCGCGCGCAGGAGCTGGCTCCAAGCCTGGTTATCCTCCTCGGCGCCGATCCACACGTCGAAATTGGCATTGATCCAGGACCCCGGAAAAACGTGCGATAGCGGTTCGGGTTCCATGCGGGCCAGCGCTTCGCTCACGGTGAGCGCGGACATCTGCGGATCCTCGGAAATCAGCCCGTACAGGTGGCGCAGAAAAGGCCGGCCGTTTTGCTCGTAGTATTCCCAGGCATTCTCCCCGTCGAGGATGATGGGCACCAGCGCATCCCGTCCGCCGGCCAGAAGGCCGCGGCAGTTCTCGCGGATGCGATTCAGAAAATCGTGGGCCGCCTGCGCAGCGTCCATCCCCGAATAGACGAATCCGATCAGGTCGCTTAGAAAATGGTCGCGGAAGAGCACGTTGAGCTGCGCCCCGGACTGCTGCCAGTGGTACGCGCGATAAATGGCGTCCACGCCGATACTGCGGCCCAGCGTGCGGCTGAGCACCCCGCTGTCGCTGGCGGCCCAATGGTAGCCGGTATCCGCCGCCAGGGCGAACACAGCATCGGAGACCGAGCCCTCCGACGGCCATAATCCCACGGGCGCCACGCCGAACTCGTTCCGCACGAAGTCCCGCGCCATCTCCAGTTGCCGGCGGGCATCTTCCGGATAGCGGAACGGCGGGGGCAGCGGAACACCCGGATGCGACACCGCTGCGATATTGGAATCGCAGAGCAGCGGCAGGATGGGATGGTAGTAGGGCGTGGTGGAGACTTCGATCTGCCCCTTGCCGGCCAGTTCCCGGTAGACCGGGATCACCAGGGCCAGGATCTCGCGCTGTTTCTCGCCCACCAGCCTCTGGTCCTCCAGCGTGTAGTCCCTGCCCCTGGCAAAGAGATCCTGAACTGCGGGGTCGGCCGCGCGGAAGTCTTCATCGAACCACAACAGTTGCGAGATCACCTGGAGGTCGCGGTAGTCCTGCGTGGTGAAGCGGCGGCCCAACTCGCGGAGGTCCGCGTAGCGCGGCAAAGCCCGCGTCATCGGCGGCGGGTGCAATACCAGGAATTGCTGCCGCAGGAAGGCCTGCTCCGCCTCGCTCAACGTCTCCGCGGGCTTCAAAGCCAGGTCCAAATAAGGGTCGCGGGCTTCGCCGCGGGCGTACTCATCGACCTGAACCATCATGGACGGCACCAGGTTGAAGGTCTGGTGCACCTTGGGGAATTCGCGCAGAATCGCGACCATCCCGTAATAGTCTTTGAGCGCATGCAGGCGCGTCCAGGGAAGCTTGTACTCGCCGGAGGCCAGATCCTTGTAAAAGGGCTGGTGCATGTGCCACAGAAAGCAGAGATAAATATGCGGCATGGATCCGGTTCAGCGCGAGAAGAAGCTCCTGGCCGGCGGCGGCGGATGAGTGCCCTTGATCGCCAGCCAGAGAATATCGTTCAATTCGTCGGCGTCGGCCAGATCCTCCTGGTGGAAGTCCAGGAGCGCCGAGCGCGCCGCGGTCGGCGAACGCATGGGATTGCGCTCGTCCAGCGGTACCCGCGGCTTCTCGACCGCATACGGCTCGGGATCCGCGGTGGCCTGAAACGCGCCGGACATCGGACGGGCGGCGGCGTCGAACTGAGTCATGGGGTGCAGGCCCAGGATCATCTCCATCGTGCGCAGCATGGAAGCCGTGTTGTACATCGAACTGTCCACCATCCGGTGCTTGACGTACGGTGAAATCACGAACGCCGGCGAGCGGTGCGAGTCCACGTGATCCGGCCCGTTCTGCGCATCGTCTTCCAGTATGAAAATTGCGGTCGACGTCCAGAAGCGGCTCTTCGAAACGGCCTCCACCAGCGTGCCCACGGCATAGTCGTTATCGGCCACCAGCGCGAACGGCGAGAGCTTGCCGCCCGCCGTGCCGCTGGTGTGGTCGTTGCCCAGCCGCATGGTGATCAGGCGCGGCATCTCGCCGGATTTCTCAAATTCCGCCAGGTCGGAAAGAAACACCTTCACACGTTCCACGTCGGGGTATTCCAGATCGAAGTCGCGATAGTAAAGATTGGTGACACTGCGCAACACGGGATCGCGCACCAGTTCGATCTGCGTACCGTCCACGGCAGCCTTCGGTCGATTCTGGGCCATGTACCCGTAATTGCGCATGGAAACTCCGGCCCCGGCGGCGCTGGTCCACAGGAAGCCGGCGGGAGGCAGCATGGTCTGCTCCTGCTCCTCGTAATCGTAATTGTCCCGCCGGTTGGCGTAGCTGTTGGGCCACATCTTCTCGATATAGTCGCTGGCGATGGCCGCCGTGGACCAGCAGTGGCCATCGGCGCTCACGTCGCCGTTGACATAGAAGTTGTCGAACAGCACGAATTGTCGCGCCAGCTTGTGCTCGTTCGGTGTAATCTTCTCGCCGAAGAGTACCAGCGACGGATCGCCGTTGCCTTCCTTGAGGTCGCCCATTACCTGGTCGTACGAACGGTTTTCCTTGACGATGTAAATGACGTGCTGTATCGGCGGGAAGGGGCTGGCGATATCCAGCCTGGCGTCGCGGTAGGGCGAGTTGTCCATCGCGCTCTTGGTATAGGCATCCAGTTGATCGTCGTTAAAAGGATCGATGTAAGAAGCCGTCCCGGTCTGAATGCGGCCTACGTACTCGACGACCGTATTGCCCTTGTAAGCGGTCTCCGCGCGGCGCGCCGGATTCGGACCGTTCGGGTTCGGATGCGATCCGCCGCCGCGCCCGTTCAGCACCACCAGCGTACCGGCCGGCAGAACCCGCACGGCCGTGGGATACCACCCGGTGGGGATGAATCCTTCCACGTGGCTGCGGTCCGTGGATGTATCCACCACGGCCACTACGTTGGCGTCGGAGCAGGCTACGTAAAGGCGCTTGCCATCCGGCGCGGCCCCCAGGCCGCTGGGAGTCATGCCGGCCGGCTGCCGCGGCGTCATAGCCGTGTTGATGGTTTCGAGCAGACGCAGATCGCCTTCCTCGGATACGCCCAGCGCGTAGACGCTGTTGGTGTTGGAAGCCGCCACGAACAGCCGCGCCACGTAAGGCGCTTCGCCTTCCACCGGCTCGCTCTTGCCGGCCAGCCAGATCATGTCGGTGGTATGCGGTCCTAACCGCACATTGGCGAGTTGGGCGCCGGAGGCGGTGTCGTACCGGCCCACCGCGCCGTCCGTCCAGCTGGTGACGTAGAACGACTTTCCGTCCGGATTAAACAGGATGCGATACGGGCGCCGGCCGGTCTTCACACGATCGATGAGCATCCCCGACTGTGTGTTGATGACCACCACGGAATCGTGATACAGATCCGCGGCGTAGAGCAGATGGCCCGCGGGGTCGAGCGCCACATCCCCGATGAAATCCGTGTGACTGCGCTTGTCGGGCGCCACGACGGTGAAGGTGCGGGCAGGTTCCAGCGCGCCGTTGGCGAAGGTGAATTCAAACACCGCGGCGCGCGAGCCGCCGCCTACGTAGACGCGGTCCCCCTTCGGCGAAAACGTCAGTCCCAACCAACCATCCGCCACCGGGACCCGGCTGGTCTCGCGGCCGGTGGCCGCTTCCAGCACGCTGATCGTGGGCGGCTTGTATCCGCCGTTGAGCACTAGCAGATAATGGCCGTCGGGCGAGAGCGCGCTGGACATGGGGAACGTGTCCAGCGGGATCTGCCGGCCGGCCGGCGCCAGCCGCCATCCGCTATTCAACAGGAATTTACCGCCGGGGAGCGGGCCGACCTGCTCGCGGGGAGCGGGCTGCGAGCACAGGATGGCCGCCGCCAAAACAAGAGCAACGAAAAAGTACGAGCGCATGCTGATTACGATGATACCGTGCGGCAGCCGCGGCTGCGGAAATAACCCGGTGCATGGCGCGATTCGCGCGTGCTCTAATAAAGATCCAGAGCCCATGACACCCGCCGCGCATCGACCCAAGGCTCGCCTCGGTTGTATCGGCGCGCTGGTGCTCGCCTTCGTAGTTTGCCTGGGACTTTACGCGCTCCTGGCGCCCTGGTCTTTCCACATAGGCGGGCGCTGGACGCCGGTGGAATGGCAAGGTCTGGGCCGGCTGCGGGATTCTTCCGGCGCCGAATACGGATTGTATCTATACTTCTTCCCCTACTTTTCCCGCGCCCGCAACGCGGGGATCTCGTCTTCGCTGGCCCCGGTGTGGGTTCACCATCCCTGGCCTCGCCAGGGCGTCCGCGGCCGGGGCTGGGTGTGCACCGCGGATGGGAACACCTATCAATTCGATCTGCGCGGCCAGATCTACGGCGCCTGGCTCGATACCGCTGGCAAGGAGATGACCTTCGGTCTGCAGGAAAAAGGCAACGCCAGTCCTCGCCGGGCCTTCAGCCTGTACGGCGCCTGGCAGGGACCGAACCTGGTGATGGATGACCGGAAGTCGATGTTCATCCACTTTCTGCCGGACGGTACGCTCACCCCCGCGCGCAGTTACACCAGCCCGGTCCCGGAAAGATACGCCCACGTGACGCTCTCCTGGGGACGCCGCCGCGATTTCGAGAGTCTTTGCGCCAGCCTTCCGCCTCTGCGGCGATGAAGGCAGCCCAACTCAAAAGCTCAGCAGTACGTGCCAGATGTACAAATAAGCCAGGCCTTCCAGGTCGTTCCAGACCCGCTCGACCAGATCGGCGTCGCCTTGTATGGGCGGAAGTTCCCGCTGCTTCGTCTCCCATGGCAGGCACACACCGGGAGGCGACGGTGCGCCGGTGACCCACGCCGGAAGTCCGGTGGCGGCGGCTGGCGGCGGAACGCAGACGGATGGCGCCGAGGGCGAGCGATACACGCCGTATTCGCGCGTGGCGTCCGTCATGGCTTTCAGGTTCTCCAGGCTGGCGTCATTTTGAATGATGGCGCTGGCATCCATGAGGTAGCCTCCCTCGGCGCCGATGGTCTCGATCAGGCGCTTGCAGTGCGCCTTCACCTCGTCCGGCTTGCCGAAGGCCAGCAGCGTGTTGGGCACGCCGCCGCTGAGACAGAACTTCCGGCCCAGTGTGCGATGCGTCAGCTCCGGATCGCCCCGGTCGATGTGGTAAACGATGCTGCCCGCGGGAAGCTCGGCGAAAGCCTCCAGGTGTGCGTCCCACTTGCCTTCCGCATAGAACAGCACCTGGCTGCCCTGCCCCCACAGCGCCTCCACGATCGGCCGCAGTGTAGGCCAATAGATCTCCGTGAAGTGCCGCCGGGAAATGAACGGCGTGCATCCGCGATGCATCCAGATGGGGACCGGGACATTCCTCTGCGGATCGGCGCCGGTGAGCGCCAGATGCGCGAGGTGCGGCATCAACGCCTGGCAGGCTTGCAGAACGGTTTCCGGAATCTCCTTCAAATCGAAAACCAGGCCGATGTAACCGCGCAGCTTGTCGGCCAGAATATCGAGCGGGGCCTTCAGCATGCCGCAGATCGCGGAAACGGTTCCGCACTCGGTGCGCATGCGCTCCACCTGCGGGCCGAAATCCGTGAAATAGCGGAGCATGGCCATGCCGCCCTTCACGAACGACAGATTGTTGCGGTACGACGTGGCGGCGCCCGCCGGGCTTACCTCGCCGGTCACCCGCGGCAGCCACTTCTCGTACAGGAACCGCGTGGGGTCGGCGATCAATTCCGGATATTCCGCGCGCCGCATGAAAGCGTCTTCTTCCGCGGGCTCGCGATATTGGAACCCGAACTCGGCGCCGACATCGATGCCGGGGACGCCGTAGTAGCGGAGACCGATCGCCTGTGTAAGGCCGGTCCAGACATACACCATGTTGGGCACGACGGCATCCCAATCGAAATCCGCGCAGCACCGGATCACGGCCTCGAAGGCTTTCCGGTAGTCGTGCGTTACTTCCTGGCAGGTGTATCCGGCGTATTTGGCGGTGATCTCGGCGGCCAGCGGGCGCAGCGGCACCCGGTCCGGGACGCCCTTCCGCATGGCGGTGACATAACGGCGCAGGCGCGCCGCATAGAGTTCCTCGGTGTTGCTCAAATCATAGCTTAGCGGATGTATAGATCCGAATGACTGTTGTGGGGCGCTAGGCTGACAACATCGCAGCCACCTTCGAGCGTATGGCATCTCCGGCGTCCGCGACGTGGAGCACGTCGCACTCCGACCCCAGGATGAACGGATGCCCGCAGGCCGCCATCCGATCCTTCAGCTCGATGGTCCGCCGGACCACTTCCGCGAGCGGCATCATGGTATCCGAGAAGAACGCCTTCGTCGGCAGATTGCCGAACAAGACGATATTCTGCGGTACGACGGCCGCATCTTCCCAGAGCCTGCGGCTGCTGCCCAGGCTCAGGATCGCCGGTTCCAATTCCGCGGCAAATCGCCGCACCATCTCGGTCCGCAGTTCTCCACAGTTGTGAAAGATCAGGTCGACGCCCGATTCCCCGAGCATCTTCCGCAAGCGGCGGTTCGGATCCAGCACGAAGCGGCTGAAGATGTCTGCCCCGCCGTGCATCTGGCGCGGCGAAATGTACGCGATATTCGCGGCCGGCTCGCAGACGATCATGGCTTTGGCCCCGGCGTCGATCTGCGCCTTCGCCGATCGCAGCACGGCCGCCACGGCCATCTCCAGGCAGCCTTCGGCCAGGCGAACTTCCGCATTCTCCTCGCCGGTGATGCCGGCGCCGGCCAGCGCTACCGGCGCTATTGGATCGGTCAGCAGTTTGGTCATGAGCGAGAAAGGCCCGATTACCATGCCGACCGGTACCAGGTCCGTGGCCGTTGCGATGTAGCGCACCGCCTCGCAGTTCGCCCGAATGCGGGGCGAAGCCGGCGCCGCCGTGGTATCGCAGACCCTCTCCATGACACTCGATTGGGGGACCTCCTGGAAGTGGAAGCACTCCGTTTCGCCCCCGCGCACACCGATCAATCCGAGCAGGTCCGCCTTTTCCAGGGTCAGATCCATCAGCGGGAAGGCCAGCGGAGTCCGGTATCTCCCGGCCGCCGCCGCAACCACGCAGCCGAGCCTCCGCCCGTCCAGCAGAATGCGGCCGGGTTCCGCCTGCTCCCTGAGGACGAGGTCGGTCCCGATGGGCATACGTAGCCCGCTGCGAGCCAATTCCAGGTAGAAATCGCGATGCATGATCGCCCTCCCTCAATATACTCGCGGATGGGCTTACCATATCGGGAATGGAGCCGCGATTCCGTTATTACCTCCGCGTCCGCTACGGCGAGTGCGATGCCCAAAAAGTGGTGTTCAATTCCCGGTACGCCGAATACATCGATATCGCCGCGGCGGAATTCCTGCGCGCGATCGGCTTCGGCGCCGCTTTCTTCAACGGCCATCTCGATTATCAACTGGTCAAGCAGACCGTCGCATGGAAGGCCGCGGCGCGCTTCGACCAGGTATTGGAACTTGCCGTAGGGATGGCCCGCGTGGGTAACACCTCATTTTCGCTGGCGATGGATATCCGCGTGGCGGGTGAGGAACGCATCATCGTGACGGCCGAGACGGTCTACGTCCTCGTGGACGCGAAGACCGTGGGCAAGATCTCCGTCCCGCCCGATCTGCGCAGCGCGCTGGAGCGGGGCGCTCCCGGGACCGTCACCGATCACGCCGGCTATCTGGCGCGCACTAACAGCCGCGGTTGACGCCGGACGCGCGCGCCTCGGCTTCCGCCAGCCACCCGCGCCTCAGCCGCTCCTGCGGAATGCTCGACAGATACGGCTTGATATCCAGGATCGGCGTGCCGTCCAGCATGTCGATACCGCGCACGCGCAACGACCTGCCATCCCGGCCCAGCAGCTCCACCACCGTCAGTCCGATCGGATTCGGACGCCGCGGCGCGCGCGTCGCGAATACGCCGTGCGGCCGGTCGTCGCTGGGCGGCGTGCCCACCAACGTATACCCGCTGGAGCGATCGAATGCCCAGATCACGAACAGGTGCGAGAAACCCTCGATATCCGCCAGGCCGGCTTCGAATTCCGCTTCGACTTCGAGCACGCCCTCGGTCTCGTGTTTGGCGCCTAATCCCTTGGGGATTTCATGGGTGTCGCGGTACGGGCTGCGCACGTACCCGATCGGCTGCATGGAAAACATAGCGGTCCCTTGTGAGTTATTTTAATGCACGGTTCATAACCGGCCCCAGGCGGGAACGTCGCCCACCAACGGCGCGGCGTAGTCCCGAAACGCCGGCAGTACGTCGTGGCCGTCCGCATGAATCCAGTCCGGGGGCAGGAGACGTTCCCGGCGCGCGACGGTTTCAAGCGGCGTCAGGAACGTGCTGGAATCGCGCCGCAGCGCGACCATGATCTCCGACCGGCCTTCAGCCGCCGCGGCGGCCGCGGCCTGGCCGCAAGCGAAGGCCTCCCTTCGATCCAGGGGGACGGCAAATTCGCCGCAACAGCGTCCCAGCAATCCGGGTTTCTCGGCCCTTGCGCGGATGCCCAGCTTCGCGCTCAGCAGACGCGCCAGGGTGTGGCCCAGATTCGAGGCCAGGCGATGCACCGGGATCTCCGCGCGGTCCACATCCGCGCCGAACGCGCGTCCGTGCTCGTCGAGCTGGCCCTCGCAGACGGCAATCAAGGCGCGCCCCAGGCGGCGGTAGACGCGTTCCACATCGGCGGCGATGCGGTCGAGGCTCACCCGCCGCTCCGGCACGTAAATCAAGTGCGGCGCATCGTCGGGGTGCCGGCGCGCGAGCGACGTAGCCGCCACGATCCAGCCCGCATTGCGTCCCAGCGTCTCGAGTACGCACACCGGCGAGGGCAGCGAGCGGTTGTCTTCGCCGACGTCGCGCGCGGCGCAGGCGAAGAAGCGCGCCGTGGAGGCATAGCCGGGGGTGTGATCGGTTACGTACAGGTCGTTGTCGATGGTCTTCGGAATGCCGATGACCTGCAGTTCGTATCCCGCCGCGCGCGCGTGCCGGGCCACCTCCAGCGCCGTCTCCATAGACCCATTCCCGCCCGTGTAAAAGAAGATGCGGATATCGGCGCGGCGGAAGCCGGCGACCAGTTTCCCGTAGTCCTCATCGGCCAGCGGCAGGCGGCTCGATCCGAGCGCCGACCCCGGCGATTCGGCGATGCGGCGGATCACGCCGGTGTCGACGGCGGCCAGATCCTGCAGGTCGCCGCGCACCAGCCCGGCCAACCCGAAGCGCGCCCCCCAGAGATGCAGCCCCCGGCGCCCGCACTCTTCCATGAGGCCTGCCAGGCTGGCATTGATGACGGCCGTCGGACCGCCGCCGTGAGCCACCACCGCATTTGCCGGCATCGTCAGAATCTTCCGTCGCGAGTTTCGAAATGCGTGGGCCTGTCCCAACCTGCGCCGCCCGCGCGGACCCATTCCGCCGTCCACTCGATGGCGGTCTCCGCGCTGACGGTGGGCGAACCGAACAGGTCCCGGCAGCGCCCGGCATGATTAAGCAGCGCGCTGGCGGCCTCCTGCCCTTCGCATACCGGCCGGCGGCCGAACAGTTGGCCGAAACGTTCCGCGACGGCACGTACGGAAAGCGTCTCCGGTCCCGTCAGGTTCAACACATCCGGCGGCGAAGCGCACAGTGCGAAACTGCGCAGGCAGACCGAGTTGGCATCCCCCTGCCAGATGATGTTCACGTAGCCCATCGCCAGGTTGACCGGTTCGCCCGCCAGCACGCGGAGCGCGATATCTCGCAGGACACCGTAGCGCATCTCGACGGCATAATTCAGGCGGAGCAGGCAGACGCGCGTGCCGTAGCGCGCCGAAAAGAATTCGAACATGCGTTCGCGCGCCAGCACCGACTGGGCATACTCGCCCACCGGCTCCGGAGCCGTCTGCTCGGTCGCGCCGCCGCTCGCGACCGGAACCAGCGGATAAACGTTGCCGCTCGAAAAAGCCACGATACGCGCATCCCGGTAACGTTCGGCGACGCGCGCGGGCAGGTATGCATTGCTCGCCCAGGTAAGATGCGCGGCGCCCGTGGAGCCGAATTTCCGACCGGCCATAAAGATCACGTTGGGCGCATCCGGCAGCCGGGCGAGTCGATCGAAATCCAGAAGATCGGCGCGGATGGTTTCGATGCCGGCGGCGCGCATGGCACCCGCGGCGGCCTGGTCGGAGAATCGCGAAACGGCCACGATGCGCTTTTGGACCCCGGCTTCGTCCGCCGCCCGCCGCGCTCGCCGCGCCAGGCTGGGACCCATCTTGCCGCCGGCGCCCAGGATCAGCAGATCGCCGTCCATCGCCTGTAGGGCGGCGAGGTCGCCCGCAGCCGGCGCGGAGAGCAGATCGTCGAGCGCCGCTTCGCTATGGATGGGCACGGCTCCCTAGAACGATCCGCCGGCGGAAGTCGAGTTGCCTTGGCTGTTCGTCAAAACCACCGAAACCGCGGCGATCGCGCTGGACGAGCCGTTACTCAACGTGATCGGTATCGTCAGCGTAAACTGGCTGCCGTACTGATCGGAACTGCTGCCCTGGAACCAGGCATTCGCGGCGTCGGTGAGCGGTACGGTCACGCTGGAGTTCTCGAGCGTCTGGCCGGATGCGGGTGTGAACTGAATCACAGCTTGCGAAAGCTCGCGCGTGTTCGAAAAGGCGACGACCGATATGTTGAAGCCGGACCCGCTGGTGGCCAACGAAACCGAGGAGATGGACGGCACCGCGGGCGCGATCTGAATCGTCTGCGTCAGGACGTCGGGCAGCGCCGCCGCCGAACCTGCCTGCAGGCTGACCGTCAGCGTGATCGCGCCGGCTACGGTCCCGGTCTGCAGGGCGAAAGATACCGGCGCGGTGCTGTTTGCCGCCACGGTGCTACTCAAGGTACGCCCGCCGGATGCGAACTGGATGGCCGGATCGTCCGTGGGCGAAGCCAGCGACGCATCCGGTTGGAAGGTCAACGTGACCTCGACTTTGACACTCGAGGAGTATTTTGCGCCGAGAGCCAGCGTACCGCTGATCTGTTGACCCGATGCGGCGGTGCCCGGTATGCCCGTGAAACTGGCGGAGAGCACCGTCAAGGTGAACGCCTGCGAGGCGGTGGCATTGGTGCTGTCGGTCACCTGCAACGTGAAACTGAAGTCGCCGGCAGCAGTAGGCTTGCCGCTGATGGTCCCGCTCGCCGCGGCGATCGTGAGTCCGGCGGGCAGGGCCCCCTGCGTCACAGCCCAGGTGAACGGTCCGGTTCCGGTGGCGGCTAACGTTGCCGAGTATGCCGTACCCAGCGCCGCGCTGGGCAAAGCCGCGCCGGTGGTGATGGTCAATCCGGAGACGACGATGGTGAACTGCTGGCTGGCCGTGGCGGATGTGAAGTCGGTCACTTGCACAGTGAACTGGAAGGATCCCGCCGTGGTGGGCGTACCGCTGAGTGTGTGGCCGCTGAGGCTGAGCCCCGGCGGAAACTCGCCCGCGGTTTTGGTGAACGTGTACGGCGGCTGCCCCCCGGTGGCCGACAATACCTGGTCGTAAGGCTGGCCAATAGTGCCGTCCGGAAGCGAGGTCGTGGTGAACGTCAGTCCCGCCACGATCAGGGTGAACTGCTGGCTGGCGGTGGCCGATACGCTATCCGTCACCGTAACCGTGAAGGTGGACGTGCCGGCCGCCGTGGGTGTGCCGCTGATGGCGCCCGCGGCGCTCAGCGTCAATCCAGCGGGCAGCGCGCCGGAGGTGACCGCCCAGGTGTACGGTGGCGTACCTCCGGCCGCGCTGAGCGTCTGCGAATAGGCGGTATTCTGTGAAGCGTTGGGCAAAGTCGCCGCCGTGGTAATGGACAGGCCGCCGATGACGCTCACCGTAAACTTCTGGGTGGCCGTGGCGGACGCGCTATCGGTTACGGCGGCGGTGAACGTGAAAGTTCCCGCCGCGCTGAAAGTGCCAGTGATGTTTCCGGACGCGGACAGATTGAGCCCGTCCGGCAGCTTGCCGCTGGCGATCGACCAGGTGTAGGGCGGCGTGCCGCCTGCCGCCGCCAGGGTCTGCGAATAAGTGCCGCCCACGTTTCCGCCGGGCAGACTGGTGGTCGTGATGCTCAACGCCGGCGCGACCGTGATGGAGAATGTCGCCGAGGCCACGTGGCTCTGGCTATCGGTCACCAGCACGGTGAACGTCGCCGTACCGGTAGCGGTGGGAGTGCCGGTGATGCTGCCGGCGGAACTGAGCGACAGTCCGGCCGGGAGCGTGCCCGACGTGATCGACCACGTGTAGGGCGCGCTGCCGCCCGTCGCCGCCAGCGTCTGCGAATAGGAAACGCCCACCGTGGCGGCCGGCAACAACGGCGTCGTAATGGTCAGGCCGGAAGCGATCACCATCGTGAACGCGCGGGTGGCGCTGCCGCCAAGGGCATCGTTAACCTGGGCGGTGAACGAGAACGTCCCGGTGCTGCTAGGGGTACCGCTGATGATGCCGGCGCTCGAAAGCGTCAGGCCCGCGGGTAAAGCGCCGACCGTGAGCGACCAGGTATAGGGAGCCGCTCCGCCCGTGGCTGCCAGTGTTCCGGAATAAGCCACGCCGATGGCGCCGCCGGTCAACGCCGATGACGTCTGGATCTGTAGTGCCGGCTGGATTGTCAGCGCGAAGAGAGCGCTGGTGGTGATCTTACTGCTGTCGGCGACCTGGACCGTGAAGCTGAATGCCCCATTCGCGGATGGGGTTCCCGAGACCGTGCCGTCGGCAGACAGCGATAATCCCGGCGGCAACGAGCCGGCCGTCACTGTCCAGGTGAAAGGCGCCGTGCCGCCCGAAACGGCCAGCGTTTTCGAGTAGACTACACCCGTCTCCCCGGTTGGGAGCGGCGTGGTAGTCGTGATCGTCAAGGTGGAAGTGACGGTCAACGAGAACGCCTTGGTAACCGTGACACTGGTGGCGTCCGTCAACTGGACGGTAAACGTGAACGTACCGGACGCCCGGGGCGTCCCGCTGATCGAGCCCGCGGTGCTGAGCGACAAGCCGGCGGGCAAAGCTCCGCTGGCGATGGTCCAATTGTATGGCGTCGTGCCGCCGGTGGCGGCCAGCGTCGCCGTATAACTGGCGCCCGTGGTGCCAGCGGGCAAGGGCGAGGCCGTCGTAATCACCGGAGCCGCGACCACATTGAGCGTGAACGCCTGGTTCGCGGTGGTGCTGGCGCTATCGGTTACCGTCGCCGTGAAACTCGCGGAGCCGGTGGCGCCCGGGGTGCCCGTAATAGCGCCGCTGCTGGTGTTCAGCGTCAATCCGGCTGGCAGCGCGCCCGCGGTGATCGACCAGGTGTAAGGGGTCTTGCCGCCGGTGGCGGCGAGCGTCAGGGAGTACTTCACGCCGACCGTGGCGTTCGGCAGCGCGGAGGAGGTGCTGATCGCGAGGCCGGCGCCGATTGTGATGCTGAATGTCTTCGTCGTCGTGTCCGCCGGTGTGGCGCTATCACTCAGTTGAATTCCGAAAGTGGCCGTACCGGGGGCGGACGGCGTGCCGGTGATGGATGCCGTGGTGGGGCTCGACACCAGAGTCAGGCCCGTCGGAAGCGCCCCGCTAGCCAGACTCCAAGCGTAGGGCGCCACGCCGCCGCTTCCAGACAGAGTCTGATTGTAGGCCGCGCCGACGCTCCCGTTGGGCAGGGGCGAACCGGTGGTAATCGTCAGTGAAGCATTGGTGACCGACAGGGAGAAGGTTCCGCTGCCGGTGCCCCCCGCCGAATCGGTCACGGTTACGCTAAAACTCGAAGTGCCCAGCGTGGTGGCAGTCCCGCTCAACCCCCCAGCCGCGCTCAACGTCAAACCAGCCGGCAACGATCCGCCGCTCAATGCCCACGTGTAGCCGCCCGAACCGCCCGTGGCGGCGAATGTCCCAGTGTAAGGCGTATTGACGATGGCGTTTGGCAGCGGGGAAGTGGTGGTGATCGTGGGAGCTGAATTGACGGTTAGCGAAAGGGTGGTCGCGCTCATACCGCCCACGCCGTCGACCAGCATGAGGTTGACGCTCGCCGTCCCCGCCGCATCGCTGGCGGGCGTTCCGGTCAGCATGTTGCTACCCGGCGCGATGGTGAGCCCGTCCGGCAGACTGGTGGCCGACCAGGAGTAAGGCGGCACGCCTCCGCTGCCGGTGAGTGTCTTGGAATAGGGCAGGCCGACTTCACCCGCCGGCAAGGATGTCGTGGTGATCGCCACCGCGGGCGCAATCGAGCCGTTAAACAGTTGGCCCAGGTTCTGCTGGGGAACACTGCTGTCCGTCGCGCCCACCTGATACAGGTAGGAAGCATCGATGGCCGCCGGCGTGTAGCTGATGGTGCCGGTAGTGGTGTCCGGGCTGGGTACCACCGTCAAGCCCGACGGTTTCGTTCCCGTGATCGCCCAGGTGTAGGGCGGCGTCCCGCCGGTCGCCGTGCAAGTGTTCGAGTAAGGTACCCCGACCTCCTCCGGTCCCAAGGTGGACGAGCAGTGCACAGACAGGGGATCGACGATAGTGCCGGAGTAAACTTGGGACCCGCTTGCACTTCCCGAGTCGGTAGCCGTGACCGTGAAGCTGAATGGGCCGGCGGGATCAACCAGTTCACCGGAGATCGCGCCGCTGTCAGGATCCTGCGTCAAGCCCGGCGGCAGTGCGCCCGCGCTGATGCTGAAAGTGTAGGGCGCCGTCCCGCCATTAGGCGAGCAGGTGATCGACACCGTCGATCCGACTGTCTGCGGCAGGGACGTGGGCGTGCAGTTGGGCAAAACCGCCGCTTCCGCGAGGGCCGCCGCCAACGCGGCGAGAGGGATGAGTCTAGATATCGTCCGGATCATTTTGGTGGGCCGAAGCTACCGCTGCCTGCGGTAATCACCACCCCGGAAGTGGTCGTCGTGGTGGTGGAGGATGAAGATTTGCCTTTCAGGGCGAAAGCCGCGCCGGCGGCGCCTGCCGCGCCGATCAAAGCTACCAGCAGCAGGGCCTTCGAGGAGCCGCCGCTCTTTGCCGCCGGGGCATTGGTCTGCATGATCGTCGCCGTTGCTACCTGACCGGCAAGCGACGTGGTCACCCGGATCTGAAACTGTCCGGCGGCGTTATTGGGCCGTAATCCGCGTCCCACGGCTTGCCCGTTGGCATCCGTAATCACGGTGATGGAGGTCTGCCCGTTGGCGAAGCTCCCTCCCGGTCCCTGACCCGGCAGGACGAATGTCACTGCTACATTCGGAATGGGGCGCCCGTCCTGATCGACCACCCGGATCACCGGCTCTTTAGCCCGGTGCAGGCCGATATTGTTGATCGCCCCGTCGCCTTCAATCACTTCGATCCGCGGCACCGTGGCGGCTGCCTGCGCCACCACGATACTCAACAAAACGGCCAGACACTGCGCCCCCAACGGCGCCCATCGGATCCGCGATCCGATGTGTGCTTGTTTTTGATTTGCCATGCGTGCGTCCCGTTGCCCAAAATGACCTAAGCTAGTGATTGTAACCCTGATGACACACCTGTGACTGAAAGCATGGCTGGAAAGGCAGTACCGAATTTCGAGACGTGGAGCGTACCGGAGCACTCCCTGCACATTGAATATTCGGCCGCCGTGCTCGACGAGATCCGCACGGCCGCCGTAGAGGGCTACCATCGGGTGCCCCACGGCGGCGTGGAAACCGGGGGTGTGCTTTTTGGCACACACCAGCGCAACGTTGTGCGTATTTTGGCTTGCCTTCCGGTGGAGTGCGCGTACACCAAGGGTCCGTCGTTCCTGCTCTCCGAGGCCGAGGAAGAAGCGCTGCCGGACAAGATCCGGACGTGGCATGGCGGTCAGCAGATGGAGGGTCTGGAGCCGGTGGGATGGTATCGCACACACAATCGCAGCGAAATCCTGCTGGCCGAGACAGACCTGAGTTTCTTCAACCGATTCTTTCCGGAGCCCTGGCAAATCGCCCTGATCGTACGGCCGGCAGCCTTCGCGCCGACGCGCGCGGGCTTCTTTTTTCGCGAATCCGGCGGCGCCATACGCACACAGAGCAGCTACCGGGAGTTCGTTTTAGCGCCGTTGCGCACCGTCGTAACGGCGGATGAGCGGCGGCAGCCGGTAGAGTCGGCGCATAGCACTCCGGAGGCGGCCGTCCCTTCGCCCGTCACCGCTCCGGCCGCAGTCGAGCCCCCAGCGCCGGCGGCGCCCTTACGCCCGGCGCCGAGCGTTTCGGATCTGTTCAAAGCCTTTGCGCCGCCGCCGAACCCGCCGCCGCGCCCGCGCAGATGGCCCTGGGTCCTGGTGGCGGCGATTCTTCTACTAGCTGCCGCCGCCGCCGGTTACCGGTACTTCAGGCCGAGCCACGGCCTTTCCCTGTCGGTCAGCGACATCGGGGGCCAGTTACGTGTCGCCTGGGATCGCAACGCTCCCGCGCTGCGTCACGCCACCGGCGGTTCTCTCGCGATTCTGGAAAACGGGGGACGCACGGAGGTCAATCTCACCCCGGCCGACCTCCGTTCCGGGAGCATCGTGTACGCCCGCCGTTCCGGCGATGTGGTTTTGCGGCTGATGGTCTACGTGCCGGGTAGTCAGCCCGTGGCGGAAATCACGCGTTTCGTGAAACCGGGAGAACCGGTTGCACCGCCGCCGGCGGAGGCCGCGGCTCCTCCGCCGAAACCGGACGAAACGCCGCCCCAGCCGGAGAATAATCTGGCGCAGGCGTCGCCGCCCCCGGTAACGCGGGCGCCGGTTCAGCAACCAATCGCGCCAAAGCCGATCTTGCCGGCGCCGGTGGCCCAGCCGGTGCCGGCCCCCCTTAAGCGAACGACGGCTGTCTTTCGCGCGCCGGCCGTCCGCAAACCGGCATCATCCGCCACGCCGCAGCTTGCACCACCGCCTCCCGCCGAGTTGGGAGCCAATCCGCTGGCGGCGGGCTTGCCGGCCGGGCTGGATTCCGTTCCGGCTCCCGCGCGGCCGCCGGAGCCCGCGCGCGTGGCGCCGGCTTCGGGAAGAATCATCTGGATCGGCCGCCTGCCTAAAGACGGCCGCCTCGTCATCCAGGGCCATCATGCCTCCAGCGGCGCCATCAGCGCGGCGCTCCCCGCCCGCGGCTTGATGGTGAGCGCCTATCCCGGCGAACTCACATCCTCCGGCATGACCGTGTACACGCCGGAGCCCAAGTACGCCAAACCGCTGACCGAAGCCGCCGGGCCGGAGAATGGTTGGAATCGCACGACCTACACGCTGGACGCCAGGCGTGCCGAGGCGATCCGGGTGGTGCAGCTTCCCAGCCCGCGCAACGGCTACCAACTGGTGCTACAGGGCAATTCACCGAAGCTCGCCATCGTGATGCTGGAGTGGCGCGCGCCTTAGGCCGTCACTGGAATTTGATTTCCGATTCGGCTTCGAACCTGCGGTAGGCCCGAAATTCGGTCTCGTTGCGCACGATCTTCTTGCCTTGGCGCACCTGCAGTACCGAACGCAGCGGCAGCAGATGATCCTGCGTCCCGATGCGCACCATTCCGTACTCCAGCGATAGCGTGGGGGACTGCAAGCCGAAATCCCGAGGCAGGCCGTTGCCCGCGAGCACCATGCGGCGTACCAGCCCGCTGTCTTCATCGATGAAGACGCGGCCGTGGAAGCCGGCGACTTCCTGCCGCAGATTGAAGGTGACGACGAAGATCGAGCGCGAGACGGGCACGTCCACGTCGAAGACCGCGCACAGCACACCGCCGGCCATGGCGCGGCCGGACCACTTATACTGCGCGGCGGCCTCCGGCCGGAACACCGATTTGAGAATCGCTCCGAATTCGCCCCGCGAGTGTACGCCCTGCATGTCGTCCCGGCGCGCTGTCGATTTCTGGCCGTTGACTTCGAGGGTCTGGAAGGTCTCCTTGTTGCCTTCGTAGGTGAACTCCTCGATGATGGAGTCGGATTCCCGGAAGCGATCGAAGCCACGCACCGGGGCGGTGAGGCGGCGGGTCTCTCGCCGGCAGCGGAAGTTGGGCAGATGGGAGGCGTACGACATAGCGCCGGCGGCGGCGCGCTCCCATAGCTCCTGTTGCTTCGCCGCGGTGAGCGCGCCGGAGTCCGCCGCCATGTGTACCGGATCGACCTCGGGTAGGGTCACTTCCGCGTCTTCATCGGCGTCGGATGGGGCCGCCGCCGGGCGCCCGGCCGAAGCCACCGCGGCCCCATGTTCGTTGCCCACTACCCGGAATTCCACGGGACGGGTCAGCGCCACGGCGCCCTGGCGTACCGTCACCCGCGCCTCGTAATTTCCCGCGCCCAGTTGCACGCCCCGCAAAGTGGCCAGATACGGAAACTCGTGCTTCTGCTCCCCCACCATGGAGGACATCCCGCTGGCCTCCACCACGTCATTGCGCAGCTTGTCCGTAAAAGGCAGGCTGCTGCGTCCCACCACGTGGCCGTTGCGCAGGATCTCCAGGCTCATCTGCGGTTGCGCACCGTAAATGTCGGGATAAGCGACCAGGTAGATCTGCAGCGTAAACGGCTCGTTGGCGCGGTAGACCGGGTCGAGCAGCGGAGAAATGGCGTTGCCGTCGTACTGCAAAACCTGATCGGCCTCGAATTTGTCGCCGGCGCCGTTGAAAGGCCGTACCAGCAAAGCATCGCTGACGGTGAAGCCGGGGGTCCCCATGCTGGTGCGCAAGGGCCGCCGCACCCCGCCGCTCTTGCCCGCGATCAGATCGTCCACGGTGGCTTCCAGCGTGTACTGCCCGGCGGGCAGCATAACTTCCCGGAGGTAATAGAGGTTGCCGGCTCGGCGCTCCGGCAGCCTCTTCAGAGGGCCGTGCATGGTGACCTGCTTACTGGCGCGCCAGACGATTTTGCCCGCCCGATTGCGCGCGATCTGGGTGACGCGGGCGCGGGCGGTGTACGTCCCGGAGTTGTCATCCTCGACGAAATGCAGCGCACTGAGCGGCGACTCGACGATGAGCAGCCCACGCATCGGCCCCGTGGTTGCCTCCGTGTTGAGTCCGGTGTCGACACTGGTGATGCCGCCCTGTCCGGCGCCGACGGCGCGCTGCACGCCGACGGTCTGGGATCCGCGCGGCGAGATGCGCATGAACTGCGTGTCCACCGGCAGGTCACCGGCCAGAGGCTGCAAATCGGTGTTCGCTTCGGCGGCCGCCGCTTCCGGCGGTTCATACGGCGTGGCGCCGGTCTTCGATCCGGATATGGCGATCAGCACCGCGGAATCGAGCGCTTTGGCTTCGCGTATCAGTGCGCCGCCGGTCTGTTCGCCGAGTTCCGCCAGCACCCCCGCTGCCTTCTTGCCCGGATTTTCGCCCGGATCGAGCACGACCACGCGGATCAGATTCGACCGGCAGAAGGCGACGATTTGCTTCAACTCGGTCTGCGCCTCCGTGGAAAGCGCCGGCTCTTCGACGATGGTAACCAGAAGGTGAAGACCGGGCCGGAGAGCCACGCTCTGCGCCGCGCGGTCGAGAGATCTGAGGAAGGCGTCCGGGTCGGTGTCCCGCGCCTGGCGGGCGGCTTCCTGAAAAAGCGGGTCGAGCGCGCGGGTGCGGGCCTTCGGATCGAGGACTAGACCCTCGATGCTGCCGGCGCGCCGCAGTTCGCCCCAGGAGTCCGGCTGACTGAGCCAACGGTATGCCACGGTAGAGGCGGCGTGCGCCGCCTGGCGGGCTCCATCCGCGCTGGCCGGTCCGAAAAGGAAAATAGCTGAGCGCTCGGACCCCGGTGCGGCGGCCAGCAGCCGCAGCAACAGGAATCCGAGGACGGCGGTACGCATACGTATAGATGGTACCGCCGCCCGGGGGAAACGGCAGATCCCCTACGACCCCGCCACATCCAGGAAGAGATCGAGTTGCGTCGCGGCATCGCCCAGAAGCGCCACCAGAAGATGATCGCCGGAGGCCAGCCCGGGCGGCACCACGACATTGATCTGGTACAAGCCGGGGCTGACCAGCCCGGCGAAGGTGACTTCCGCTTCCACCGAGCCGATCACCACCGTGGGCCACATGGCCAGGTCCAGGGGCGCCGGAACCAGTTGGCCATTCGGAATCACTCCGTTCACAGGTCCGAACCCTGTACCGTAGATCACGATGGTCTCGCCCGGCGCGGCCGGGCTGCTGGTGACTCCAGTGATAAACCCGGTTGGCGCGATCAAAGTATTGTCCGCGTGCGTAGCAGCCGCGTAGGTGTGGCCGTTTGCGGAGTTAGTGCCGGCCGTGAAGAACGAGGGTGCGGTGGCCGACAGATTGGTATTGACCACTGTGCTGGTCAACCCATTACTCGTGGTCTGGATCTGCGCCGGCCCCGGCGGCAGGTCAGCCGGCACCAGGAAGTTGATCTGCATGTTACTGGCGTAGCTTACCGGTGCGGCCTCGCCATTCACCGTCACGCCTACGCCGCCGGTTTGCGTGGGCAGCGTATCGCCGGAGAATGACCAGTTCGCCGGAAGCGGCGCGAGGGCATTTCCCTTCAGCGCGACCCAGGTATTGGGTGCAATGTCGTCCGCCAGGAAGCTGCCGGCGTTCAGAATGTCGGACGAGATAAAGGACGGCGACGGCTGGATGCTGCCAAACAATCCGTGCGATTCCACCGGGTCGTTGTTCGGTCCGCCGCCGATGCCGGCGGTGAAATACAGCGTCCCGGGGTCTTCGCTGCGGGAGCCACTGCCGAAATTGATCGACCAGAGCCCCGGATAAGAGATCGGACTACCCGATGGATCGTTCAGCGTTCCGATCAGGGTGCCCTCGATCGGATCGAACGCGTTGATTTTGCCGTCGCCGAAGTTGCCGACCAGCAGATCGCCGCCAAAGGGTCCGAAGGTGCCGGGCGCCCAAGCCATTCCCCAGGGGGAATTGAGCGCGCCTTGCATGATCAGGTTGCGGACCAGATCCCCGGCCATGTCGAAATAGGCTACGTAACCGTTGCCGGGACCGGCGACATCGTCATGTTTCTGGTCATCCTGCTTGGCGTAAGTCACATAGACATAGCCGTTGTTGATCACTACGCTGAATGGTGCGAAACCGGACGGAATAGTTGTATCGGCAAAGCCACCCGCTAAAGTGACCGGATTCAGACTACCGTCAAATACGTCTACGTTACCGCTGTTGAAGTTAGTCGCGATTAACAGCGGCGCTGCGGCCGTGCCGCCCAGCGCGCAAGACTTGTATACCGCGCCGGATGCCGAGTTATCGAGCAGTACCAGGGCGTTGGCTGAGTCAACGCCGGGATTCCAGCCGGAGATGACACCATCCTCGGAACAGAACAGGAATACGGCGGGCTTTCCCGACGCCACGGCGAACGCCGATGTATTCGAGCCGAACGTGTTGTAGATCACTCCCGAGACCGGTCCCCCGCTGCCTCCGCCCGCCGCCGGTATGTTGACCACCACCGGCAGCACCGCGCCGGTTCCATCGTACAGCGTCGAAGTGCCGGTGCCGTTGTTGCCGATCCAGAAGGGTGTGGCGCCGAATCCGTTTCCCCACGGATTCACCAGGTTCGGATCCTGGTGGTCGGCCATGCCCGGCAGATCCGACACAAAATTGTGAACCAGGAAAGAGTTAGGAGTTTGGGCCCAAGTGTTAATAGTAAGTAAGGCTAACACCGGCGGCAAGGACAGTATTCGGCAGTCAGACAGTTTCATAACTTCCTCTACTGTACTAAGCGGTTGGGATCGCAAACTGTAAACAGAATGTAAACAGTGGGGCAGCCTAGAGACTCATCACTTCCCGGAATTTCTGCGCCTGCCGGCGGGACATCTCGACCTCCATCCCGCCGCGCAGCCGGACGAGGAAGCCGCCGTTGGCCCAAGGATCGATGCCTTCCACGAAACGTAGATTCAGAATGTGCTTGCGGCTGGCGCGGAAGAACACCGCCGGATCCAGGCGTTCCTCCAGGTAGTTCAGCGATCGCAGCACCAGGGGCCGGTTGGCTCCGAAATACAGGCGGGCATAATTGCCCTCGCTCTCCAGCAGCACAACGTCACTCAAAGTTACAAACCAGCAGCGCTCGCCGTCTTTCACGAAGATGCGTTGGCCGGCCTCCATCACCGGTTTGGCCTTGCGCAGTCCGGCGCGGGCCAGGGCCGCCGCCAGGCGCTCGGGCGCCACGGGTTTCAAGAGGTAATCGAGCGCGTTCACTTCGAAGGCGCGCAGCGCGTATTCATCGTAGGCGGTGGTAAAAATCACCAGTGGAACGCGATCCAGTTGCTCCAACAACTCGAATCCGCTGCGGCCCGGCATCTGTATGTCGAGGAAGAGCAGGTCCGGCTGAAACTGTTGGATCAGAGCCGAGGCTTCGTCCGCATCGCGCGCCTCGCCCACGATCTCCACCTCGGGATGCGCCGCCAGCAGCCGCCGCAATTCGGCGCGGCCCAGGCGTTCGTCGTCCACGATCAACGCGGTCATGCGTGACCCAAGGGGATGGAGATCTCGGCTACCACGGCGTCGCTGCCCGCGTTGCGCAGCACCAGCGACGCCGCGTTGCCGTACAGCAGGCGCAGCCGTTCGCGCGCGTTATTGAGACCCACGTGGGTGGAGTTGCCGCCCTCTACCAGTTGTCCGCTATTGCGCACCCGGATCTTCACCGCTTCGCTTTCCACCCGCGCGGCAACCCGTATTTCGCCGCCGCGCGGCAGGCGCGCCACCCCGTGCTTGATTCCGTTCTCCACCAGCGTCTGCAGCAGCATGGGCGGAATGCGCGTCTCCAGCGTCTGCGGGTCGGCCTCCAGGCTTACCTGCAGACGCTCCTCCAGGCGGATTCCTTCCAGCTTCAGATAGGCGCTGACAGCCTCCAGTTCCGATGCGAGCGGCACCGTGTCCGTGCGCCCCGATTGCAGCGTGTAGCGCAGGATGTTCGATAACTCCGTCACCATGCCCTGGGCGCGCGCCGGATCTTCCGTGATCAGCGCGCGCAGGCTGTTCAGGCAGTTGAAGATGAAATGTGGATTCACCTGCGAAAGCAGCACCCGCAGTTCCGCGTCTTTGGCGGCCACTTCCAGGCGCAGTTTCTCGATCTCGGAACGCTGCAACCGTTCGAAATAATGCACGCCGAAGTAGATCACCTCCCAAAGAAACACGGTGATGCTCCAGATGAACACCACCGGGACGATCCAGGATCTGTTAGCACTGCGGAAGTCGGCGGCGCCCAGTACGAAAGCCCACACCAGCGAGACCAGCGCCGTGATGGCCCCGCCGCTGACCAGGCTGGCGGCGGCCACCCGCGGCAGCGCGCGCAACGGCGACAGGCGCAACCATCCGTGCCGCCGTATGTACGCGCGCAGGCCGTGCGTGGTCAGAATGCCGGCCAGTGCGCCCCAGCAGTAGATTGCGATCTGCTTCCACGTGATGGGCTCCTCGACGGCGGTAAAGATGATGTTGGCCGCCGCGTGCGCATACCACCCCAGCACCTGGCAGACAAGGTAGACGCGAAGGCGTTTCATTTGGCGGTGGCCAGAAAGTGGTCTACGGCCCGGTAGAACCCGGCCGGATCATCCAGCATAACGAAGTGCCGCGCGGTGTCCTCCATCACAAAATCGTACTTCTTCAGCCCGGCGTATTGCGTCCGGAAATTCTTCTCCACCTCCGCCCGCGTCGCATACTGCTTATACGCCACCCAGGTGCCGATCACCAAAACCGGTGACGTGATTTTATCCAGATCGCCGCGCAGATCGGTAGTCATCATTTCATAGATCGCGTCACCCATGGCCCCGCGGTCCGATTTGCGTGTCCATCCCATAATCATCTCGAAATCCGCCGGGCTGGTGACCATGGCCTTGACCGCCGTCTCGCCCATCTTCTCGGTCTGCTCGGTGGGTGGCCCGCTGTACATCTTGCGCATCTGCTCCGCCTGCGCCTTCACACTGTCTGCCGTGGCGCCGGGATCCATCACGCCGGCCAGGAACGGCAGCGAATCCACGATCACCAGCGGCCCCACCAGGTCCGGGTCCCTTTCGGCCAGCCACAGCGCCAATACCCCGCCCAGGCTATGGCCGACGATCACGGGCTTGTCCATCTTCTTCTCGCGGATGTAAGACGCCATGTCCCGCCGTACGGTATCGAGAAAGGGAGCCTCGATCCGCGGCTCGCCGGCAAAGCCGGCCAGTGTGAGCACGTGGCACTCGTACCGGCCCCTGTAATGCGCCGCCGTGCCGTCCCAGGTCTTGCCGGATGAAGCAAATCCCGGAATCAGGATCATGGGCCGGCCGTGGCCGGTAACCTCCACGTGGAAAGAAGCCGGCTTGTCTGCCCGGCCGGCGCCGGCGTTGACCGCCAGCAGGACAGCCAGCGTGAAAGGCGTCCGGATCGGTCTTTGCATGATGAGTAACCCTCCTGGCCTCAATTTAAGGGGCTTCCGGGCGGGTATGGCGCTAATTGGGGTGGGCGGTCAGGCCGGCGGATGAGTGGTTTTCAGACGATAACGATTGCCACGCCACTCGATCCGGTTGCCGAACGCGGAGGCCGCCAGCACGATCAGCCAGATCCAGGTGGCCAGCGGCACCCAGGTGGCGTGCACCCAGGAGTGGCGGTCGAACCAGGCTTCGTATTCCGGCAGTTCGGCTTTGGCCAGCGTGGCGCGATTCGCCCCTTTGAGGAGTCCCGGCGAAAGTTGCGCCACCAGGACCCACTCGGCGCCGCGGCTGCCCCGCATCGAAGCCAGAATCGCCGCCGCCATGCCGCCGCAATAGAAGACGTGCGCCGCCAGCGCGGTCCACCACAGGCGCGGCCGGTACACGCGCGTGATGGTCAGTTGACGGCGGGCCCAGGCCAGGAACGATCGGGCGGTAGTCCGGCCGGCATCCACCGCCACCGCGCCCGGCACGAACACGATGCGCAGGCCGGCCCGCCGTACGGCTTCGCTCAGGGCATAGTCGTCGCTCACCGTGCCGTGCCAGAAATCGGAAACATGAGCGCCATAATATGTTTCGCGCCGGATGGCCATGGACCCGCCCCAGGCGAATGCGGCCCTGTCTGAAACCATGGTCCCGCCGATCACCGCGTCCCACACGCTGCGCAGCAGCGACCAGAAATCGGCCGGTTCGGGCGCATACCATCGGTATCCGGTGCTGGCGCCCACGGAAGCGTCCGCCAGCGGCGCGGCCAGGGCCCGCAGCCAGGTTGGGGAGACCCGGCCGTCGGCATCCGCGAACGCGAAGATCCGCGAATCCTTGCGCGCAAAGCGGACGGCGGTGCGCAGGTTCAGCACCTTCTCGCCGGTCCCGGCCTCCTCGGCGTGCGCCAGCACGATGCGGGTCCGCGCGGGCAGAACTCCGGCTGGAATGTCGGCCGCGGAATGCGCCACCAGGATGAGTTCGTAATCGGGGTAGTCCTGCGCCGCCAGGGATGCCAGATTGTCCCGCAGTCCCTGATCGTCGCCTTTGATGGGGACGACTACGGTAGCCGGTGGCACCTCTGCGCGCGCGTCAGAAAGCCGGTCGGCCACGTAAGCGGCGCGTTTCCGCTCCCCTCGCAGGGAAAGAAAGGCCAGCAGCAGGGCCGGGCCGGCGAAGAACCAGAACCAGAACACTCCGCTACTTATGGCCTTTGGCCTTGGCTTTGGCTTTGGCCTTGACCTTAACTGCCGGCTTCGCCTTTTTGGGCGGCGCCGCCTCGGCGGGAGCCTCTTCCGGTTCCTCGAAATCCGGGACGGGATCCGCGCCGGCGGCGGCCAATACCGGCGCACCCGGCGCGACTTTAGCCAGCACCTCGTTGAACAGGGCCTGCTTGCGGGTGTCCACCTTGGGCGGCGGCGGTTGTTCGTGCCGGTAGTCGTGATCGTTGTGGCAAGTCCGGCAGCGGACCTTAGCGGGTTCGCCGTTCAGCATGGACACAACCGCGTGGTTCATGATGCGCTTGCACTTTACGCAGAAGTCGTCGATGATGTCGCCCAGTCGAATTTCGCCCATGCCATTCCTCCACTCAGACCTGTACTGTTTCCGCGGAAGGTTCCGGCGGCGCCGGCGGTGCGGCCTTCACTTCCGGGACGATCCAACTGGCTGATTCGAAGCCGACGTATTTGCAGATGCGCAACGCCCCGTCGCCGGTTGCCAGCAGATCGCCGACCGCCAGCGGGCGATCGGAAGCCCGCAACCGGCTCCACGCGTCGTATTCGCTTTCCGCCTGGATCTCGCCATCCGGCTCATAATCCCGGGCCCTGACACTCGCCGCACCCGAAACATGCGGCGCCCAGCGAAACTGCTGGCGCGGCGCATCCTTCATCCGGAAGACCTGATACGTCGGCATAGAAAAGCCTATTTTAAACGAAACGGTCCGCCGTGGCGGTGAATGCCGGACTATTGATCAGCCGGCCGGCATCCGCCTGGCCCCGGTCGATCCAGCGCTGAATATTGGCGGGATCCCAGGTGATGGCATCGCGCAGCGTCCCCAGCACCCGCGGCGGACCCAGTCGCAGCACGGCCACGCCGGTTACCCGCGGCTCGCGCGGCGCCAGCAGCCGCACCATGCGCACGCAGGCGCGCAGCGCGTTCAAGGGCATGCTCGGCAGCACGTTGACCGCGATGATCCGGTGCACTCCGAAAGCCGGCGCGGCCCAGACCGGCATCACACTGAGCAAGCCGCCATCGCAATAAAGCTGCCCGCCGATCCGCACCGGCGGAAATCCGGTCGGAATCGCGCAAGAAGCCACGATATGCTGCCAGGTGATGTGGGGTGTTTGTATGATCTCCAGGCGCAGTTGCGGCAATCGCGTGACGGCCAGGCCGAAAGGTACGCGCGGCGTATAAGTGGAGGTAAGTTCCTGCGCCATCTCCGCCAGCGGCGCGGGATCGAAGTAGGAGCGCCAACGCCGGCGGGCCGGCCGCTTTTCCATCAGGGTGGCGCAGCGCGGATCGAGCCAGATGCGGGCCAGTTCGTCGCCCGCGATGCCCGAGGCGATGGCCCAGCCGTTGATGGAACCCACCGAGCAGCCTATGACTGCGTCCGGCTGGAAGACGGGTTCGAGCGCCTTCCACACACCCGCCTGGTAGGCTCCGAACATGCCTCCGGCGGACAACACGAGCGCGGTCTTCACATCTTTCATGTTAGCGTGACGGGGATAGGCCTTATGCGCGATACCGGCTTTCAATCCGCGGACTATTCCAAGGAAGTCGCGGCAGTCTTGGCGCTGGATGGCGGCGGCCGGCGTCCCATGCCGCTGGTGATGTCTCGCTGCCTGTCCGAGGCCGCCCGTGCCCGGCTCCGCGGCGCGGTGGCGTCCCGGCTGTTTCCCGGCGCCCGCGCGCCGGAAGCGGCCCTGGCCGGCCTGTATGTGTACCTCGGCTGTTTCGAAGAAGCTCATGCCATCGCGCAGGATATCGCGACGGCGGAGGGCAGCTACTGGCACGCCATCGTGCACCGCCAGGAGCCGGATGCGGGCAATTCTGCGTACTGGTTCCGGCGTGTCGGCCGGCATCCTGTTTTCCCGGCGCTGGCGCGCGCCGCGGGCCGTCCGGATGGTTGGGATCCGTTTGTGTTTATTGCCGAGTGCGAGGAGGCGCGGCGCCATCCCGGATCGGACCCGGAGACGCGCGCCATCGATCTGCAACTGATCGAATGGCAGATCCTGTTCGATTACTGCGCGCGCGGCGCGTAAGAAAGTTCGCCGGCTGCGCGGTTGTTCCACAGCGGCCGGATGGTGATCTTGCGCTGGCCCTTCTCCGCGAATCGCGCCTTGGCCCGATTCTTCAACAGCCGGTACTGCGTTCCCGTCAGATGCATCTCGCGGCAGATGCGCTCCGGCGTCTGCTCCTGCAGATAGAACCGCACCAGCACTTCGCGATCGTGCGCCGACAGTTCTTCCAGCACCTCGCGCGCGATCTCCTCCCGCTGCCGCGCCATGAGCATCTGATCGGCGGAAAGCCGCTGGTCGCGGATCAGGTAATCCGCGGCGTCCACGGTGCGGTTCCGCCGAAACATCGCCTGCTCGATGTATTCGGAGACCCGCCGCATGGCCACCGTGCGAATGAAGCCCATCAGACGTTCCGGCTCGCGCAGCATGCCCTTGCGAATCGCTTCGATCGTAATGATGAAACTCGAATGCAGTTCATCATCCACGGCCTGGCAGTTCCGCAGCCGGCGTATCATCAAAAATCGAACACCGGTGTTGAAGATGCGGTAAAGCTCGGCTTCGGCCTCCGGGTCGCCGTTCCGGATGCGGCGCACGAGTTCGACGGGTCCCATGCCTTGGGAGGAGTAATCTGGCTTACTAGGGTTCATGCTGCCGCGACTCATGCATGCAGCCCGCCATATTGGACATTCCTCTAGCCAGGTTATAAGTTACTTAGAACTAACGGTCTAGTAAGTGATACACCAAGGTGATATATCGGGGTATCACAGAGCGATACGGCGAGCCCTGAGTGATAATCCCCACCACGCTCAAAAGAAGTATTTCCTGGATATTCTTAGGGATATATTCCATGTTCACCGCCGACTCCCGGAGCGCCATAATCGGAAGATGATGCAAGTCAGCCCGGTCGCCAGTCTGCTGCGCGCCTTCGATCCCGGTACGGATGGCGAGGCCGCCAAAAGCAAAGAACTCGTCCTCGCCCTGCTGGAGTCCTCCGCCGCGCCGTTTTCGCGGCGTCAATTCAACCCCGGCCACATCACCTGCTCCGGCCTGGTGATCGGTCCCGGGCGCGACGCAATCCTGCTGGTGCTGCACCGCCGTCTGCAACGCTGGCTGCTGCCGGGCGGACACGTCGAGCCGGAAGATGCCGCCATCGGCGACGCCGGACGCCGCGAGGTGGTCGAGGAGACTGGCGCGGTGCTTGCCCCGGACCCCGCGCCGTTGCTGATCGGCGTCGATGTGCATGGGATTCCGCCGCGCCGGGATGAGGCGTTTCACCTGCATCACGACCTGATGTTTCGCTTCCAGGCCGATTCGTACGATCTCCAGCGGTCCGAAGAAGTTCGCGAAGTCGCCTGGTGCGCGATTGCCGATTTCGACCGTTATCGACTGCCGGGCAACATCCGCCGCGCTTTCGCCCGGGCCACCCGGCCCGATTCGTCCTAGCCTATTTACCGGCTGCTGTCATTCGTCCGGCCGTGCGACACTGATTACAGTGTCCCCGGAGCCGAGCAAACGCCCCACATCCGAACGCCTGCGCGCCCTATGGCCCGACATACGGGAACTGGTGCGCCCGCGCCGCGGTCTGCTGGCCTTCGGCATGGCCCTGATGGCCATCAACCGTGTATCCGGACTGGTGCTGCCGGCCTCCACCAAGTACCTGGTGGACGATATCATCGGCAAGCGTCACTACTCCCTGCTGCGCCCGTTGATTCTGGCCGTAATCGGGGCCACCCTGGTGCAAGGCGTCACGTCGTATGCCCTGACACAACTGCTTTCCAAGGCTGCGCAGCGCCTGATCGCCGAGTTGCGCCGCAAAGTGCAGATGCATGTGGGACGCCTGCCGGTCTCTTACTACGACGCGAACAAGAGCGGCATGCTGGTCTCCCGCATCATGAGCGACGTCGAAGGTGTACGCAATCTGATCGGCACCGGCCTGGTCGAGTTCACCGGCGGCCTGCTGACCGCGGTACTGGCTTTGGGGGTGTTGCTGCGCCTCAGCCCTTCGCTGACCGGTGTGGCGCTCTGCGCCATCCTGGCCTTCGGGCTGGCGCTGCGCAAAGCCTTCGGCGTCATGCGGCCGATTTTCCGCGAACGGGGCAAGATCAACGCCGAAGTCACCGGGCGCCTGACCGAATCTTTGGGCGGCGTACGCGTGGTGAAAGGCTATCATGCCGAGGCGGCGGAAGCCGAAGTGTTCTCGCACGGTGTGCAGCGTCTGCTGGATAACGTGATGAAGAGCCTTACCTCCACGTCGCTGATGAGCCTGGGGGCCACCGTCATGATGGGCGTTTTGGGCGCGCTGGTCATGTACCTGGGCGCGCGACAGATGATCGCCCACACCCTGACCCTGGGCCAGTTCTTCACTTTCACCATGTTTCTGGCTTTTCTGATCGGCCCGGTCTTCCAGATCGTGGGCATCGGCACGCAGATCAGCGAAGCTCTGGCCGGCCTGGAGCGTACGCGCGAAGTGCTGCACGAGCGCCCCGAGGATGAAGATCCGCGCCGCCAGGTGGCCGCCGGCCCGATCCGCGGCGAAGTAGTTTTCGACCACGTGGACTTCGCCTACGACGAAGGCAAGACGGTGTTGACGGACATCTCGTTCCAGTCCGCGCCGGACACCGTGACGGCTCTGGTCGGTCCTTCGGGCTCCGGCAAGTCTACCATCATAGGCCTGATCGCGGCCTTCTACACGCCGCGCGCGGGCTCGATTTACGTCGATGGTGTGGATCTTTCCACGATCCGGCTGGAATCCTACCGCACGCAGTTGGGCGTGGTCCTGCAGGATACCTTCCTGTTCGATGGCACGATCCGGGAGAACGTGGGCTTTTCGCGTCCCAGCGCCACCGAGGCCCAGATTCGCCAAGCCTGCCGCATCGCGCGCGTGGACGAATTCGCCGAATCGTTCGAAAAGGGCTACGACACCATCGTCGGCGAACGCGGGGTGAAGCTGTCGGGCGGCCAGCGGCAGCGGGTCTCGATCGCCCGCGCGATCCTGGCCGATCCGGCGATCCTGATCCTGGACGAAGCCACGTCCAGCCTCGATTCGGAATCGGAAGCGCTGATTCAGGAGGGCCTGGCGTACCTGATGCGCGGCCGCACCACGTTCGTGATCGCCCACCGCCTGTCCACCATACGGCGCGCAGACCAGATCCTGGTGGTCGAAGGGGGGCGCATCGTGGAGCGCGGCCGTCACGAGTCGCTCTACGCGCTGCAAGGCCGCTACTACGATCTCTACACGCGCCAGCACGGCGTGCAGACCAACCTCTTCCTGGCGCCCGGCGAGGGCGAGGAACAGGCGGCTGCCGCCGCGGGTGGGGACGGCGCCGCTCCGGTGCGAGCGTCCGCCGGCAATCCCTTGTCCGACGCCGTTCGCCTGATCCGCGGCTAAGCGTTAACATGAAGCCATGCGACCGATCGGCGTTGCCTCCTTCCTGCTGACAGCTCTGTCCGCCGCGCCCGCCTCGCGCAGCGCCGCCAGGGCGCCCCAGGAGTATCTGGTCTATTTTGGAACCTACACGGACAAGGGCAGCAAGGGAATCTACGTTAGCCGGTTTCGTCCGGCGACCGGCAAACTGACGCCTCCCGAGCTGGTGGCCGAGACGGTAAATCCCTCGTTCCTGGCCGCGGATCCCTCCGGCCGTTATCTGTTCGCCGCCAACGAAATCGGCAATTACCAGGGGGCCAAGAGCGGCTCGGTCACCGCGTTTGCCATCGAACGTCATACCGGCAAACTGACGGCTCTGAACACGGTCGCCTCGCGCGGCGCCGATCCGTGTCACTTAGCCGTCGACAAGGCCAGCCGGCACGTGCTGGTGGCCAACTACACCGGCGGCAGCGTGGCGGTCCTGCCCATCCTGGCAGGCGGCCGGTTGGGCGAAGCGTCCGATTTCAAGCAGCACCTGGGCTCCAGCGTCGACAAGGAACGGCAAAAGGAACCGCACGCCCACAACATCGTGCTGACACCCGATAACCGGTTCGCCGTGGTGGCCGATCTGGGCCTGGACAAACTGCTGGTCTATCGCTTCGATACCGCGAAGGGCACCCTCACGCCCAACGATCCGCCCTACGGGCTGGTAAAGCCGGGCTCCGGGCCGCGGCATTTCGCTCTGCATCCCAACGGCCGCCTGGCCTACGTCATCAACGAGATGGGCAACACCATCACGGCTTTCGATTGGGACGGAGAAAAGGGCGCGCTACGCGAGATCGAAAACGTTTCCACCCTGCCCAAGGACTTCAAGGGCGAGAATAGCACCGCCGAGCTGGTAATCCATCCTTCGGGCCGTTTCCTGTATGGCTCCAACCGGGGCCACGACAGCATCGTCGTGTACGCCATCGACCCCGCCAGCGGCAGGCTGACGTGGGTGGAGGATCATTCCACGCTCGGCCGGGAGCCCCGTAATTTTGCCCTCGATCCCACGGGCGGCTATCTGTTCGCCGCCAATCAGAATTCCAACACGGTCGTGCTCTTCAAGCTCGATCCGAAGACCGGGCGGCTGACGCCAGGCGGGACGAAGCTCCAAGTGTTTTCGCCGGTCTGCGTAACATTCGTGGCCGCGGAATAGAAGCGGTAAAGATCAGCATGCGTAAAATCCTGTTCTTCTGTCTGGCCCTCTCCCTGGCCAGCTTCGCCCAAGCCCCGCCCGTTCCGGCGTGGAAGTTCGCCGTCTCCGGCGACTCGCGCAATTGCGGCGATATCGTGATGCCCGCCATAGCCGCGGGTGTGCTCCATTCCGGAGTGAAATTCTATTGGCATCTGGGCGATTTCCGTGCGATCTACGATTTCGACGAAGATACCGTACCGCCCGCGTCGCTGCACCTGAACTACCCGCACCTGACCATCATCTCTTACCTGCTCAAGGCCTGGCCCGATTTCATCGACCGTCAGCTCAAACCCTTCGGCGACCTGGAAATCTTCCTCGGCATCGGCAACCATGAGCTGATCTTCCCCGAGACGCGCGAGGCCTACCTGCGGGAATTCGAGCAGTATCTCGACTCCCCGCGGCTGCGCGCGCAGCGCGCTCAGGACAAAGACGAGGGCGGATACCGCACTTACTATCACTGGGTGATGAACGGCGCCGTGGATTTCATTTCACTCGACAACGCGTCCGGCAACACCTTCGACAAAGCCCAGCTGGACTGGGTGCGCAAACGCCTGGCGGACGACAAGAAATCGCGGGTGATCACGACTGTGGTGCTGGGCGCCCACGAGGCCCTGCCGGGCAGCAAAGGCATGAGCCACAGCATGTGCGATTCGGCCGCCGGGATCGAAACCGGCCGCGAGGTCTACAACTTGCTCTGGGATCTTCGGCAAGCCGGCAAGAAGGTCTATGTTCTGGCCAGCCACTCCCACTTCGTCATGGACGATGTCTATAACACGTCCTACTGGGAGGGCCGGGTGCTGCCGGGTTGGATCGTGGGCACTGCCGGCGCTGTGCGCTATCGTCTGCCGGCCGGCGTACCCACCGCGACCATCGCCCGCACGGACGTTTACGGATACCTGCTGGGTACGGTGATGACCGACGGAACCATCCGCTTCGCATTCAATCCGCTGACGCGCGACGACCTGCGCCGCGCCAATGCCGGCCGGGTCCCCGCGGCGCTGGTGGACTGGTGTTACGCCGAGAACAGCGACAAGACCGGGTGGGCGCCGCACGCCTGCGAGCCGCCGCACTGATCCCGGCGCGTGAGATTATTCGGCGAACACCACCCGCCGGTGATCCTTGAGAATGCAGCGATCCATGACCACCGCGAGGCCCGCCGCACGAGCCCGTTCGGCGGCTGCTTCGTGGATTACACCTTCCTGCATCCAGACGGCCCTGGCGCCGATCCGGATGGCCGCCTCCACGATCTCCGGCACGAATTCGGACCGGCGGAAGATATCGACGATATCCACCCGGTCCGGCACGCTGTCCAGGTTCGGGTAGCATTTCTCGCCCAGGACCAGGGTCTCGTGCGGGTTCACGGGAATGATCCGGTAGCCGTTGCGCTGCATGTATTCCGCCACGCCGTAGCTGGGGCGGAAACGCTTGTGGGAAAGCCCGACCACGGCGATCGTCCGGCTGGTCTTGAGCACCTCGGCAATGTTCATGACGCCGTCCGCCTGGCCGCCGCGCGGCGAAACCGCTCCACCTCGTCGGCACTCAAATAGCGGAACTCGCCCGGTTTCAAGGGCCCCAATTCCAGGAACCCGATCTTCACCCGCTTGAGCTTCTCCACCAGCCGGCCGAAATGCTTGAACATCTCCCGGATCTGGTTCTTGCGGCCTTCGATCAAGCGCACTTCGTACCAGGGATTGGGCGCGCGATGGGTCAGCTTCAGGCCCGCCGGTGCGGTGCGCCGGCCGCCCAGCGGGACGCCGTCCCGGAACTCCTGTTCCTGTCCGGCGGTAAGCGGCCCGTTCACCTTCACCAGGTATGTCTTCGGAATGTGTATGGCGGAAGAGGTGATGGCATGGGCCAGTTCGCCGTCATTGGTCAGCAACAGCAGTCCCTCGCTGTGATAATCGAGCCGGCCCACCGGGTACACCCGCTGCTTGACGCCGTGCACCAGGTCCATGACCGTCGGCCGGCCCTGCGGGTCGGAAACCGTGGTCATCACGCCGGCCGGTTTATTCAGCGCGATCGAGATCAGGGCCCGGGGCTGATGCAAAAGTTTTCCGTCAACCTTGATGTGATCGCGGTCCAGGTCGGCTTTGCTGCCGAGTTCGGCGATCACCGCGCCGTTCACTGTCACGCGGCCTTCCTGGATGATCTGTTCGGCCTTGCGGCGGGAGGTCACGCCGGCCCGCGACAGGATCTTCTGCAGCCGTTCCTCAGCCATCGCTCTGGTCTGGCGCGGGCTCGGGCGCCGGCTCGGGCGCCGCCGTGGGATCCGGCTCCGGCGCATCGCCATCCACCGCCATGCGGCGGATCTCCTCGAACTCCTTCAGCGAAGGCAGTTCGCTCAGATCCTTCAGGCCGAACTGTACCAGGAAATCCTTGGTGGTCTTATAGAGGATCGGCTTGCCGATGACGTTCTTGCGCCCCGCCGCGGCGATCAGCTTGCGGTCGAGCAGAGTCTTCAGCACGCCCGCGCCCTGGACGCCGCGAATCTCCATGATCTCCGGCGCGGTCACCGGTTGTTTGTAGGCGATCACGGCAAGCGTTTCGAGCGCCGGCAGCGACAGCTTCAGCGGCGGTTTCAGGCTCTTGACGAAATTGCGGACGGTCTCGTGATGCTCCGGCTTGGTGGTGATCTTGTACCCGCCGGCCACCTCCCGCATGGTCACGCCGTGTTCCGGCTTATCGTATTCGGCAACCAGCTCGTCGAGCAGCTTCTGCACGCGCTCGCGCGGCTGCGCCAGCGCCGCCGCGATCTGCGCCAGCGACAAAGGCTCCTCGGTCACATACACGATGGCCTCGAGCAGAGCCCTCAATTGCGTATCTTCCGACGCAACCGGGCCCGCCGCGTCGACGCCGGCCAGCAAATCCTCCGCCGCCACCGTCTCTACGGCGGAGTCTTCTCCCTCCGCGCCTGGCTCTCCCTGCGTTTCCATGTCAGCCGGCACTGCCGCTGACTGTTCGACTTCATCCATCTACCGATATTCCTTCTCGATTGCACTCACCGGCGCGTCGGCCGCGAACACTGCGTCAAAGGATTCATGCCGGCGCAGCACGATCTCGCCGAACAGGTCCGACTGCGCCACCCGCACGGCCTGGAGCTTGACCAGCTCCAGCACCGCCAGAAATAGCGCGATCATCGCCTTGCGGGTGCGCTGCTCGGCGAACAGCCGCATGATGTAAACCGGTTCGTCCGTTCCGGCCTCCAGGAACTGCGACTTCAAGCGCATCATCATCTGGGAGACGCTCACATCCTCTTCGGCGACCTCGTAAACCGGCCGGTTCTTGGCGCGCTCCAGCAGTTCGCCGAACGCCTTCACCAGGTCGAACAAGGTGATGTTCAGTCCCGGGTCCTCGTCGTCCGCGGTGAACCGCGCCATCTGCGGATTGGACCAGACATTCTCCTCGATCATGCGCTTCTGGTGCAGCATCTCGGCGGCATTCTTGAACTTCTCGTGTTCCAGCAGCTTCTCCACCAGTTCCTGGCGCGGATCCTCGTCCGGATTATCTTTGGCCAGCTCCGGATCGCGCGGCAGCAGCATGCGCGACTTGATGTGGATCAGGGTGGCCGCCATGTAGACGAATTCCGCCCCCAGATCGACGTCCAGCTCGCGCGCTTTTTCCATATAGTCCAGGTATTGCGCGGTGATGGTGGCGATGGGAATATCCTTGATGTCGATCTGCTGCTTGCGAATCAGATCCAGCAGCAAATCGAGCGGTCCGTCATAGCGTTCCAGGTGGACGTTTAAGGGTGAAGACACCGTATTTCACGATATCACGTTGAGGCGGCGCGCCGCGCCGCAGGCGCTCCTGTTATACACTGATCCCTTCAGTGCTCCTCGATCTGAGCGGAATTCAAAAGCGGTTCAGCGGCGTAACGGCTTTGCGGGACGGCAACCTGTCGGTAGCGGCGGGCGAGGTGCATCTGCTGCTGGGCGAAAACGGCGCCGGCAAGTCCACGCTGATGAAGATCGTGGCGGGGATCGAGCGGCGCGATGGCGGCCGTATGCTGTGGCAGGACCGCGAGGCGGCTTTTGCCAGTCCCGCCGAAGCCGCGGCCGCCGGTATTGCCATGGTGCACCAGGAATCTCCCTTGGCTCCCCATCTGTCCATCGCGGAGAACATCTTCCTGGGCCGCGAGGAGCGCCTGCCGTTCGGCTGGGCCAACCGCCGGCGGATGATCGAAAAGGCCTCGCTGTTGATCGCCCGGCACCGTTTTCCCTTGCGGGCGCACTGGCAGGTGGATCGTTTGAGTCCGGCGGAAAAGCAACTGGTGGGCATCTGCCGCGCGATCCAGCACGGCTCCAGCCTGCTGATCTTCGACGAGCCGACCGCGTCCCTGTCGGGCGCGGAGACGGAGGAAGTCTTTCGTATCGTGCGCGGCCTGCGCGAGCGCGGCATGGGAGTCATCTACATCACTCACCGGCTGGACGAGCTGCGTGCCATCGGCGACCGGGTAACCATCCTGCGCGACGGCGCTACGGTGCATTGCGGACCCCTGGCGGAGATTACCACGGAGCGCATCATCCAGCACATGGTGGGACGCGAGATCGTCTCCATCTATCAGCGGCAGCCGCTCGCGCCGGGCGCGGAGTTGCTGCGCGTGGAGGGTTTGACCCGCCGCGGCGTTTTGCAGGACGTCTCCTTTGCGGCCCGGACCGGCGAGATCGTGGGACTGGCCGGCCTGATCGGCGCCGGCAGAACGGAAACCTGCCGGGCGATCTTCGGTGTGGACCCCATCGATAGCGGCCGCCTGTTCGTGGCCGGCAGGGCCGTCCGCATACGTTCGCCGCGCGAGGCCGTAGCCGCCGGCATCGCGCTGGTCACCGAGGACCGCCAGCGTACCGGCCTGGCGTTGCGCCTTCCCATTGCGTACAACATCACCATGACGGATCTCGGCGCCGTCAGCCGCCGCGGCCTGCTGAGCAACGGGAAACAGGCCCGCGTCACGGCGGACTACATCGCGCGCCTGCGCATCCGGGCCGCTTCCGGCCGGCAGGCGGCGGGCCGCCTGAGCGGCGGCAACCAGCAGAAGGTGGCCATCGCCAAGTGGCTGTTCCGCCACGCCCGCGTGTTTCTCTTCGACGAGCCCACGCGCGGCATCGACGTGGGCGCCAAGGCGGAGGTCTTTCAATTGATGGACGCGCTGGCGCGGGAGGGCGCCGCCATTCTGATGGTCAGCTCCGAGATGCAGGAACTGTTGCAAGTCGCGGATCGCATCCTGGTGATGCGCCAGGGACGCATCGCCGGCGAGCTGCCGCGGAACACCACCCAGGAGGAGATCATGCGCTGCGCCGCGCTGGCGCCGGAGGCCGCGTCATGATGCAGCGCCTGCTGCCCTTCCTCAGCCTGATCGTGCTGTTCGTGGCCCTGGCCATCGCCTCGCCGCACTTCCTGACAGAAACCAACTTGTCGAGCGTGGTCCGGCAGACGGCCGTCATCAATATCATGTCGCTCGGCATGACCATCATCATCATCGCCGGGGGCATCGATCTTTCCGTGGGCGCCATGCTGGCCATGAGCGGCGTGCTGGGCACCATGGCCATGGTGGCGGGTTTGCCGGTTCCGGCGGGCATCCTGGTGGGCGTCGTCACGGGATTCTTGTGGGGCGTCGTCAACGGGTTCCTGACTACCCGGCTGCGCATCGCGCCCTTTATCGTCACGCTCGGCACGCTGGGTATCATCCGCGGCGCCACGCTGATCATCACCAACGGCCTGCCGGTGCACGGCTTGCCGCGCAGCTTCTCGTTTCTCGGCGCCGGCAGCCTGCTGGGGGCGCCATTCGTCTTGTGGGTCGTGGTTGTGTGCGCGCTGGCCACCCACGTCATTCTGGAATACACGCGACTCGGCCGGTACGCCTTCGCCATCGGCAGCAACGAGGACGCCGCGGTATACGCCGGCGTGCCCGTGGCCTTCCATACCACCGCGGTCTACGCCCTGGGCGGATTGCTCACCGGCCTGGCCGGGATGATCGAAGCCTCGCGGCTGATGACCGGCCAGCCTAGCGCCGGCAACGGCTACGAACTGCAGGCCATCGCCGCGGTGGTGATCGGCGGCGGCAGCCTGCACGGCGGCGAGGGCAGCGTGATCGGCACCCTGATCGGGGCGCTGATCATGGGGCTGCTCTCCAATGGCAGCGATCTGTTGGGGATCTCGCCTTACCTGCAACAGGCCATCATCGGCGGAGTGATTATCCTGGCAGTGACGGTGGATGAACTGCGAAAACGCCGGGGCGGGGCAGAGGCGTAGACCGCGCTTAGCGCGGCGTGTGCGCCGAATGCCTCCAGTTGTAGATGGCCCAGACGAGCATGGCGACCAAGCCCAGCGCGATCAGAATCTCGGGGATGTCTGGCGTCCGCATATCATCCTCCGCTTAGATTATACTGCCGCGTTAAGGAATAATAAAGACTTTACGGCCTGTTTTTCGCTGCTAACCTTTTTGGCTAGCCGGCGGCCGTTTCGCCGGCTTTCTGAAACGACTGCAGCGCCAGGTAGCTGGGACCAAAACGCCGGATATTCTCCAGTTGGCGGTCGAATTCGGCAAAATGGCCTTCTTCGTCGCCGACCAGGCGCTCGAAGATCTGGCGCGACGCGGCGTCGGCCCCCGCGGCGCACTCCAGCGCCGCCTGATTATAGAATTTGGCGCTGGCGGCCTCCATCTCGCGGGCCTTGGCCAGCATGTCGGCCGGCTCCACGATCTTCGCCACCGGGGCGGCGGAGGCCATCTCCACATCGCCTTTCAGAAACAGAATACGTTCGGCGAGCGTTTCCACATGGCCCATTTCGGTGATGGCGGTGCGCTTGAACAAAGCGGCCAGCGGGGCGAAACCCTGATCGTCGAGGTGGATGTGGAAATACATGTATTGGTGAACGGCCAGCAGCTCATCGGCCACCGACTGGTTCAAGAGTGCGATGCTCCGTGCGGGTTCCATAAACCGTATTATCGCATCCTGAACTATCGGTTTTCGATTACGCAGCGGCGGGCGCGGAGGCTTCGGCGGCCTGTTCGGCCACGCAGACGGCATGCCGCAGAATACGTTCCAGGTGGCGGCAGATGAGCAGCAGGTTCACGTAGGCGGTTACGTCCCCCGGGGCGGAGGTCAATTGGGCCACCTTCTCGCTGAGCGCACGGCATTCGGCGCGCAGCGCAGTCTCGCGCGGGCGCGCCGAGAGGGCCAGGGACCGGTCCGCATCGCGCCAGCTCTGGATGGCTGTCGCGTGGAGTTCCCGGATCTTGTTTCCCACGTCGGCCATCTGGTTCAGGATCTGGGAGGGCGGCCGGCCCTGTCTGGACGACGCCAGCCCCACGATCTCATGGGCGTAATCGCCGATCAGTTCCAGATCGACGATAGCGTCCAGCACTCCCGTGATCAGGCGGGCGTCCCGCGCCACCGGCGCTTGCAGGGTAATCAGGTTCAGGCACTGGTCGTGAATTGTCCGATGCTGCCGATCGGTCAGCGATTCGAGTTCGCGGGCTCGCGCCGACCCGTCGGGATTGAGATCCACGACCGCGCGCAGGGCCTCCGCCAGCAAGTCCAGCGTCGTCTCTCCCATCGCGATCAGGTTCTGGCGGACGCCTTCCAGTTCGCTGACGTAGCGGGCTCGCATCACGGGTGGATCACCATTCCGCGGGGAAACGCCGGCGCATCAGCGGGCCAGCATCACCACGTGGTACACCACCAGCAGGATCATCAGGACCAGGTACGCGCGCAGGCTCATCAGCGAGAGGCGCACGCTGCGCGTCATGGCCATGGGGCCGAGCGCTTCGGTATCCACCTTCACCTCCGGCACGTCATCGAGCGGATGCACCACCAGGAAATGGCTGGGGTTTTTCATGGTTTCCATTTTCGTTTCCTCCATTAAGTGGTTGGGCCGCCGGCGGCGGACGGGAAAAGGTTGGGCGCAGTCACCTGCACCGCCAGAATCACGGACAGGACGAACAGGACGATAATGATGGTCCAGTTCACCCAGTTGTTCCAGGGTTTGTTGGCAAACTCGCCCAGGAGCTCTTTGTCGTTCAACAGCAATTGCAGAAAGATGATCGCCGAGGGCAGCATCACCCCGGCCAGCACCTGCACGCCGAGAATAATCAGTTGCAGGGGCGCGCGCGGGATCATGACGATACCGGCCGCCGCCGCCACGCTGATCAAATAAAGCACGTAGAATCCGGGCGCCTCGCGCACGGGGAACTGCAGGCTGTGCGGCCAGCCGCGGACTTCGCCGTAGGCCCAGGCGCTCGAAAGCGAGATCGCCGTGGTCCCCAGCACGGCCGCGTTGATCATGAGCAGCAACAGGCCATCCCGCACGAACGGTCCGCCGAAGCGGCCCAGATCGATCGCCATTTGGGCCGGATCGGTGAAGCGGAACCCGTGCGCATGCGACGCCGTGCCCACGATCATCATGCAGGCCGCGGCGGCGATGGTGATAAAGGCTCCCAGCAGGGTATCCAGGCGGGCCCACTTCAGATCCGCGAAGCGCAGCCGCTTATCGGCGATGCAGCTCTGCTGGAAAAAGAGCTGCCACGGCGCGATGGTGGTGCCTACAATGGCGATCACCAGGAACATCAGGTCCGGAGTGATGCCGCCGGCGGGCATGGACGGCAGAAGCGAGTGTTTCACGACTTGCCCAAACGGCGGCCCCACGCGGCCGGCGATTGCGAACCAGGCAAAGTCCAGCAGGCACAGGAACACGACTGAACGCTCCCAGCGCCGGTAGCTGCCGGACAGCACGATGAAAATCAGGCCGGCGGCCGCCAGCGGGACCCCGTACCGCGGATCGACGCCCAGCTTGCTCAGGGCCAGGTGAATCGCGGCAAATTCGGTGACCAGCGTCAGAAAGTTGACCAGTTCCAGGTCCACCAGCGAGAACAGGCCCCACCACTTGCCGAAACGCTGGTAGATCATCGCGGCGTGGCCTTTGCCGGTCGCGATACCCAGGCGCACCACCATCTCCTGTATGAAATAAGTAACAGGCAATAAGAGCAGGACAATCCAGAGCAGATGGGTGCCGTACTGGGCGCCGGCCTGGCTGTAGGTGGACACCGCGCCGGCGTCGTTGTCCGCCACCATGACGATCAGTCCCGGACCGAAGACCATCAGGAAGGTCAGCAGATCGCGCATCCATTTGGATTTCACGACACGTCCGCGCGCCGGTATGACGTCGGTTTCTACACCGGCGGCGGTCATGGCGATGGTTTTGTCCGTCATGGCGTTCCCTCCTTTCCGCGCCAAAAGCGCGCAAGTGACACATCCGATCGGGCGGACGCCGCAAACACCGGCAAAGCCGGAGCGCAGGCCGCCAGAAAGCGGGTTACCGCGACAATTTGTCTTGAGGGAGAAGGAGAACAACCGCCTCCGCCCCCGCTTCCCATCAATAGTGGAAGGAGCGGGGTGAGGCGATAGAGGAGAGTACCGCTACCGGATCACGGGCCGTTTCTTCCACGATTTGCCTCCCGTACTAGGAGGCTGATCGTCTTTCGGTTCCATATACCTTTCTGGAGGCGAGCGAAGCTGGGAGGGAAATAAAAAAGCCATTTCCCCCGGCGCAGAGAAATGGCCAACTATCGCAGAACGATCGCTGACGGATTCCCCCACTGGTCAAAGCTTCAGCACCGCGCGCCGTGAGAGATCCGAAGACCTCAGCCACCTTAGGAAAACCCTTAAGCCGGGAGTTCCTGGTCTACCCTTGACTGCCAGCATCTTTGGATGCTCTAGGGCAGTGGCTTGTATGCCGCGCGGACGCCTCGCCTACCGAGGATCCATGCAAAGCAACTTCCAATTACAAATTAACCCTTATGTTGCAAAGGTGTCAACAAAAAAATCATGAAGACTCTCTCATGTAAGCAAGATCCCGCAAACCCGGGCGCCGATTGCCCGGCGCTAAACTCAAGGGGATGCTCGAGCGGCTACGCGGTATCATCCGGCGGATTCCGAAGGGGAAGGTGGCGACTTACGGCGACGTGGCCCGCGCGGCGGGCCATCCCGGCGCGGCCCGGCAAGTCGTCTGGGCGCTCCACAACGCACCCGGCGGACTGCCCTGGCATCGCGTTTTGGGCGCCGGAGGCAGTATCCGCCTGCCGGGCGCCGCCGGCCTGGAGCAGCGGCTGCGATTACAGGCCGAAGGCGTCACGTTCCGCGGCAGTCGGGTGGACATGGCCCGCCACGGTTTCGACTTCGGCGCCAAGTCGCGCGCGGCAAGCCGCCCGTCCGCCCGGCGGCGGATTTTGTAACTCAATTACGCACCGTCACGTCTGAAGTTTAGGTTTTGTTCGATGTTTCACTTCCCCCGTCTGCCGTTTTCCTGCCTTTTTATCGCCTTTCCGCTTTTGGCCGCCTCGGCGCCCGGTATCAGGAACTTTGACCAGGTGGATGCCCACGTCTATCGCGGCGGGCAGCCGACCGATGAAGGTTTTCAATACCTGGCGAAGATTGGCGTGAAGACTGTCATCGACTTACGCGAAGCCGGACCGCGCGCGGAGGCTGAAGAACGCGCGGTCGCTTCCGCCGGGATGCATTACGTGAACGTCCCAATGACCGGGTTGACCCCGCCCACGGATGCCGAAATCGGCAGGATTCTGGGGATGTTGGAAGATGGCACAGCCGGTCCGGTATTCGTGCATTGCTGGCGCGGCGCCGACCGGACGGGCGCGGTGATCGCGGCGTACCATATCGATCACGACCAATGGGACAACGCGCGTGCTTTGCGGGATGCCAAGGCCCACAGCATGAGCTTCTTTCAGTTCCCCCGGCAGCGATTCATCAAGAACTTCCACGCCCGGGCCGCGGCGCCAACCGGCATTGCCGTACCCGCCGCGCTGGTGCCGGCCGCCAGCGCCCGGTAGCCGCCAGGCGTAAGCCCATTCCGCTGTTTAGCGAGTATAATTGCGGATATGGCAAAAAGCAGGGATAAAGGCAAGAAGGAAGTCAAGAAGCCCAAGAAAAAGAAGTAGAAGCTTTGCCGGTGCTGGGCTCCGGCCCAGCACCTCGATCCGGCACCGAGGAATCCAACAATGCGTAAAGAATGGATAGCCGTCCGCCAGAACGACTCTGTGCGTACGCAGATGCACTACGCCCGGCAAGGCGTCATCACCGGCGAGATGCAGCATGTCGCGCAACGCGAGCAACTGCCGGCCGAGCAGATCCGCGCCGAAGTGGCCCGCGGCCGCATGATCATTCCGGCGAATATCCGCCACACGAACCTGGAGCCGATGGCCATCGGGGTGGCTTCCAAATGCAAGATCAACGCCAATATCGGCAACTCGGCGGTGACTTCGAACATCGCGGAAGAACTGGAAAAGCTGGAGTATTCCGTCAAGTACGGCGCCGATACGGTGATGGATCTTTCGACCGGCGGCGATATCCCGCGCATCCGCCAGGCCATCATCGACGCCTCTCCGGTACCGGTGGGGACCGTGCCGATCTACGAGGCGCTCTCCCGGGTGCGGCGCCTGGAGGACCTGAGCGCATCGGTAATGCTGGAAGTGATCGAGGAGCAGGCCGCCCAGGGCGTGGACTACATGACGATTCACGCCGGCGTGCTGGTGCAGTACATTCCGCTGACCGCGCGGCGCATCACGGGCATCGTCAGCCGCGGCGGCTCGATTCTGGCCGAGTGGATGGTGAAGAACCATCGCCAGAACATGCTCTACGAGCACTTCGACGAGATCTGCAGGATCTTCCAGAAGTACGACGTCAGTTTCTCGCTGGGCGACGGGTTGCGGCCCGGCAGCGTGGCGGACGCCAGCGACGAGGCGCAGTTCGCGGAGCTGAAAACGCTGGGCGAACTGACCCGGCGCGCCTGGGATTTCGACGTGCAGGTGATGATCGAAGGGCCGGGCCACATCCCCATGGACCAGATCGAGCTGCAGGTAGCCAAGGAAAACGAGATGTGCTACGAGGCGCCCTTCTACACTCTGGGGCCGCTGGTCACCGACTTCGCTCCCGGTTACGATCACATTACTTCGGCCATCGGCGCGGCCATGATCGGCTGGTACGGCGCCTCCATGCTGTGCTACGTGACGCCCAAGGAACACTTGGGACTGCCCAACCGGGAGGACGTCAAGGCCGGCATCATCGCCTACAAGATCGCGGCGCACGCGGCGGATATCGCCCGGCACCGGCCGGGCGCCCGCGATCGCGACGACGAGTTGTCGCGCGCCCGCTATCGCTTCGACTGGAAGCGGCAGTTCGAGCTGTCGCTGGATCCGGAGACGGCCCGCGCCATGCATGACGAGACCCTGCCGGAGGAGGGCTTCAAAGACGCCCACTTCTGCTCCATGTGCGGCCCGAAGTTCTGTTCCATGAACATCTCGGCGAAGGTGGAGGAGTTCACGGCCGAGGAAGCCAACGCGATCGTGCAGATCGCCGGCGCGAACTGAGAGCGGATCGGGAAGGCTTCGGGCGCCTGGAACAGTCGTGCGGTGGCGGCGCACTACTTATTTCGGTGGATTTCTTCATCAGCTACAACAAGGCGGACCTGGCGTGGGCGGAGTGGATCGCCTGGCAGTTGGACACGGCGGGCTACTCGACCGTCGTGCAGGCGTGGGATTTCCGTCCCGGCGCGAATTTTATCCTGGAAATGCAGCGCGCGGCCAGCGAGGCGGAGCGCACCATTGCGGTGCTCTCGCCGGACTACCTGACGTCCCACTTCACGGCGCCGGAATGGGCCGCGGCCTTGGCCAAAGATGCGCTGTTGCCCGTGCGCGTCCGGCCGTGCGAACTGAAAGGGTTGCTGCCTCAGATCATTTACATCGACCTGGTGGGCCTGGACGAGACCAGAGCCAAAGAAAGCCTGCTGGCCGGTGTGCAGCGGGGCCGCGCCAAACCACCCACCAAGCCGCCATTTCCCGGTTCCGGCCGTCCGGCTGCCGTGGCGGAGGCGCCGCGTTTTCCCGGCGCGCTGCCGGGCATCTGGCGCGTCCCGTTCCTGCGGAATCCGAACTTCACCGGACGCGACGAGCAACTGCGCAAGCTGGGCGAATCTCTCGCGGCCCCACCCGCCATCGTTCCTATTGCCGGGCTGGGGGGCACGGGCAAAACGCAATTGGCGCTCGAATACGCCTACCGCCACACCGCCGATTACGACGTGGTCTGGTGGCTGCGCGCGGAAGATCCCACTACGCTGGCCGGGGATTACGCCGCCCTGGCCGAACCCCTGGGCTTGGCCGATAAGGCGCAGGCCGACCAGCCGCGCGCCATCGCGACCGTGCGCACATGGCTGGAGCATCATACCCGGTGGCTGCTGACCTTCGACAACGCACTGCGGGCGGAGGGCTGCCGCGACTATCTGCCCACGGGGAATGCCGGCCATATCCTGATTACCTCGCGCGACCAGAATTGGGGCGGCATCGCCAAGCCGCTGAAGCTGGACGTCTGGCCCCGCGCGGACGCCCTGGAATTTCTGCGTAGACGCAGCGGTCAGGACGAACCGGGCGCGGCGGACAAGCTGTGTGCTCTGCTCGGCGATCTGCCGCTGGCGCTGCAACATGCGGGCGCTTACATGGAAGGGACCGGTATGTCCGTGACCGAGTACCTGGAGCGCTATCGCGATCATCCGGGCGTGGTTCATGGACCGATTGCGGTTACCTGGCAAATCTCGGTCGACCGGCTCAAGTCCGAATGCCCGCCGGCGCTCGATCTGCTCGACCTGATGGCCTTTCTGGCTCCCGAGGATATCGACCCGGAACTGGCTGCCGCGGCTTTTCCGGATGTGCTCGAGTTCGACCGGGCGCGTGCGGCTTTGCGGCGCTATTCGCTGATCGGCGCGCGTGCCGGCTCGCTTTCGCTGCATCGCCTGGTGCAGGCGGTGACCCGCGAGCGGTTGGCTCTGGAGGGCCAGGAAGGCCGCTGGGCGGCGGCAGCCGTGGCGCTGCTGCGCGCCGCGTTCCCCTTCCAGCAGGATGTGGTGGAAACCTGGACCCGCTCCGCGCGGCTGCTGCCGCACGCCCTGGCGGCGGCGGAACACGCCGAACGGCTGGACGTCTCGCCCGAATTCACGGCGCAATTGCTGAACCGGGTGGGAGGCTATTTGATGGGACTGGCGCTGCTGGATGCCGCCTCCCAGGCGCTCGGAAGCTCGCTCTCCGTCGCGGAGCGCGTCTACGGTCCGGATCATCCCGCGATCGCCGAGTACGCTAACGACTTCGGGCTGGTTCTGCAGGAGCAAGGCAATCTCACCGGCGCGCTGGCATACGTACAACGCGCGCTCGCCATTGACGAGAAGGCCCATGGAGCCCAGCATCCCGATGTGGCCCGGGATGCCGACAACATCGGCACGATTCTGCGAAACCAGGGAGATCTCGTGGGGGCGCTGCAATTCAGCCGGCGCGCCTTAGCCATCGACGAGGTAGTCTATGGTCCCCAGCATCCCAGCGTAGCCGTCCGCGCCAACAACATCGGCCAGATTCTGAAAGAGCAGGGCGACCTGGCCGGAGCCTTGGAGTACGCCCGGCGGGCGCTGGAGATCGACGAGAAGTCCTATGGTCCGAAGCATCCGGGTGTGGCCGTGGATCTGAATAATATCGCGGGGATCCTGCGCCGGCAGGGCGACCTGGACGGGGCTTTGAACTACTGCCGGCGGGCGCTGGCCATTGATGAAGAGACCTATGGCCCGAATCATCCGGAAGTGGGCACGGACGCCAACAATATCGGCGCGATTCTTATGGAGCAGAAGAAGCTGAACGAAGCGCTGGAATATACCGAACGGGCGCTGCGGATTTTTGCGGCGACCTACGGTGCCAACCATGCCCAGACCCGCATCGTCGCCGGCAACGCGGCGAAGATCCGCGCGGCGCTTACGTCGGCATGACCGCCGGGCGCGCCGCGTCGTCCCGCGGCATCAGAATCCAGGCCACCAGGTAGGCCACGAATCCCACCCCGGCGCCGAGCGCCAGCGCCAGCCACACGATACGGATCAGCAGCGGTTCGACCCCCAGGTAGCGGGCGAAGCCCGCGCACACGCCGGCGATCTTCTTGTTGGCCGTATCGAGCGCCAACCGCGGCTGCGTGTAGGGGTTGGAGGCCGCTTCGGCCAGTTTCGTGGCATGGCCGCACTGCGGACAGTAGCGCACTTTATCGTCCATTTCGCTTCCGCATCGCGTGCAGAACATGGGGTCACCTCGCTCGACAATAGATACGCAGAACCACCCTTCCGGGTTCACCCGCACGCCCCGCCGGGCGGCTACTCGGGCTCCCAAAGCGCCAGGGTGGCGGCGTCCTTGATGAGGATCCCGCGGCCCAGCACCACGGGATGCGCCCAGGTGGGGCTGTCGGCCACGGTGTACTTGCGCAGCACCTCGAACGACCTATCGTTCCGGCGCGCGACAGTCAGCGTGCCGTCGGAGGTCAGCATCAGCAGCACGGAACTGGCGGCCACCATCGCGGCATTGTCCCCCTGGCGGCCTTCGGACGTCCAGACGGTGGCGCCGTCGTTCGGGCGCAGGCAGAAGAACTGGCCGTGCCGGCGTTCGGAGAAGCCGAAGAGCAGATCGCCGCTCACCACCGGCGAACTCATGTACAGGGAGAAATCGCGGTTGGTCCAAACCGTTTCGGCCGTCCATGCCGCGCCGCGCTTGCTCACCTTGACGCCCGTAACGGGATTCCCCGTGCCGGAGAAGATCAGCGTGTCGCGGTACAGAGCCGGCGTGACGATGTTCTGTTCGAACATAGTCTTGAACGGGATCTGCCAGAGCAGTTCGCCGGTGGCGGCTGACACGCCGATGATGTTGCGGCGGCTCTGGGTGACCACCTGGCGGGTGCCGGACAATTCCACGACGATGGGCGACGCGTAGGCCGGGCCGTCTCCCTTCCAACTCCACTTTTCGGCTCCGGTGGCGGCATCGAAGGCCGTGAGACCGCCACGGGAATCGTTGCCGGCGTAAACCATCACCAGGCCGCCATCCACCAGCGGCGAAGTGGCGATGCCATATCCGAACGGGCCGAATTCCTTGCGCCAGGCGAGCTTGCCGGTGGCCGCATCGAAGCAGGAGAACGTGCCGCCGATGCCTAAGGTGAAGATGCGGCCATCGGCTACCGCGGGCGTCGATTTCACGCCCTTGCCGTGGCTGACGGCCGCCGGATTCACAGTGTAGGGCGCGGCATAGCTCTGCTGCCAGAGCGTGTGGCCGTCGGCGGGGCGCAGGGCGGAAAGCACCTCGCGATCGTCCTGCCGCGTGTGGACGTAGATCCTGCCGTCCGCCACCACGGGCGACGAATGGCCTTCGCCCACCGTGACCTTCCATTTGAGAGTCAGCTTCTCCGGCCAGGCTTTGGGTTCGGTGAAGTTCTGGGCCACGCCGTCGCGATGGGGGCCGCGCCACTGCGGCCAGTCATCCGTCCCCGCGATCATCGGCAACCAGACGAGACAGAGCAGGAGGAGGCGCATCATTTCCGATTACTCCGATCGCAAAGCAGCCAGCAGTGGAGAACGCAATGCGGCACGCGTCGCGGCTACGGACGCCACCACGCCGGTGACGAGCACCGCGCCCAGCAGAACCGTCAGCGATCCGACCGGCAGCCGTCCGCCGCGCGCCAGGACGGCGGGGGCGATGGCGAGCAACGCGCAGATGGTACCGGTAGCGAGGCCGAGCAGCAGCAGCACCAGGTTCTCCCCGAGCACGATCGCCGCCAGGTGCGCCGGCCGGTATCCTACGGCGCGCAACAGCGCCAACTCGCGGCGGCGCTCCAGCACGTTGCGCAGCAGAATGGCCGCCAGTCCGATGGTGCCCAACACCAGGCCCAATCCGCCCAGGCTGCGGAAGGTGGAGAGGTAGGTGTTCTCCACCCGGTGGAAGCTCGCCAGTCGCGCGGCCGTGGATTGTATGTCGAAACCGTAATCGGACAGGGCATCCTCCAGCGCGCCGGTCACCTGCGGCGCCTTCTCGGGTGAGACGTCGATCAGGAAAAAGCGGTAGCCCTCCACGCCGGGAAACAGGTGCAAAAAGTCCTTCTCGGAAATCAACAGCTCGCTTTGAAAGATGCTGTCGTCGAGCGTCGCCACGAGGCGAAAGGTGGACGAGCCGAGCTGGAAGTCTTGGCCCGGTTTCAGGTGCAGAACGTAGGTCGCGGAGTTGGCGTCGGCAATGGCGGGGATCACGCCGTGGGGCAGCGGCTGGTCGAGCAGCGGCCAGGGATCGCCGCGCGCGAAACCCTGCGGGACGCCCAGGATGCGCGGATTGCGCGGCTGATAGAGATTCAGGCAACTGGCATCGTCGCCCGGGCGCAGCCTGAAATTGACGAAGTGGACGCCGGCCAGCGGCGGAAGATTCAGCGCCTCGCGGCCGGCGGCCGTATTGGGATCGTGGATCAGCGGCAGGACGGATTCGGCCATCAGCGGAAAACCGTTTGCACCGCGGGACGGGCCGCTGAGCCGGAAGGCGTCCAGCGAAACGATCAGAAAGGTGGCGCAGGCAATCTGGGCTATGCAGAGGATGCTGCGTTCCGGACGGTAGGCGGCGCTGCGGAATGCCAGGCCGGACAGGCCGCGGATCAATGCAGACCGGCGGGGATTGAGCAGCGCGGATTCGAGGCTGAGGCCGGCGATCAGCAGCAGGGCGCCGGCGCCGAAGAATCCGGCGGTCTGGTCGAGCGCGTGCATCAGCGTCGCCGCCAGCAGCGCGAATGCCAGCACCGCCGCGAAGACGCCGCCAAACAGGGCGCGCTTGGCCGGGCGGCGTTTTTGTTCCCCGGCGAGCAGGCCGCGCGGCGTTACCGGAGCCAGCTTGCGCAGCGTCCAGGCGATGGTGCCGAGGCCCGTCACGATGCCGGCCAAGGCGCCCGTGGCGAGCGATGCGCCGGATGCGTGCAGCGTGATCAGGCGGGTGCCGACCGCGTCCACCCACCAGGTGCGCAGGCCGATCACCATCAACTGGCCGTATGCCAGCGCGCCGGCCAGCCCCACCGCCGCGCCGAGCGCGGCCAGGATCGCGCCTTCCAGCAGGAAGATGGCGCGGATCTTCGACATGGAGAAGCCCAGCGCGCGCAGCACCCCGATCTCATGCAGGCGCTGTTCCACGCCCAGCTTGAAGAAGAGTCCGGTGAGCAGCAGCGCCGAGACCATCAGGAAGAAACTGAAATAGACGAAGTATTCGCCGAAATCCGTGGCGCCTTCGGACGCGGCGAGCGCGCGCTGTCGCACTGCCACAACCGTTAGACCCATCTGTGCGGGATCGAGCGCGGCGCGCAGCCGGCTGGCGAACTCCGGCGGGTCCGGCGCGATGCGGATGGACGTCAGGCTGCCGAAACGCGTGCCCCAGAGCTGCTGGCCGCGGGCGAGCGCGATGAAGGCTTTGGGCGTGGTGCGGTACTGCTTCCAATACTGTTCGTCGGCCGGCCGGACCTTGTGCAGGTCGATGGGGAACGGCGGGTCCCAGTCGTGCAGGCTGTCGGATTCGGTGATGCCGGGGTAGTCGGGCGCGTAGCTGCGATCGTCCACGGTGGGCACGACCCCCGTGAGGCGGAATTGCGCGCTGTCGGTTTCCAGGCGGCCATCCGGCTTCCAGACGTAATAGTCGAGCGTGATTGTGTCGCCGGGCCTGGCATTCAGATCGCGCGCGGCCCACTGGTTCAGCGTGATGCCGTCGCCGGCGGCGGGCGCCGGTGGGGCGGCGAGCGCGGTCACAACGGAATAAGGAATCTCGCGGCCGTTGCCCCGGATGCTGTTGGCGAGATACGTCAGCACGGGGTCGGCACGCAAGCCGAGCGACTGCGCAGTGGCCGCGACCCGCGCCGCCAAATAGTCGGGAATGATGGAGCTGTCGGTTTCCACCTCCGAGTTGCGGATTTTGATGCCCAGGTCTTCGAGAGTGGCAGCATAGAGGTTGGGACTCTGGGCGCTGGCGACCAGGATTGTGTTGATCTTGCCCGCCTCGCCGAGTTCTTTCTGCAGGCTGGTCAGAGGCAGATAGGCGGCGCGCACGTCGCCCTGTTGTGGGTCTAGAGAGAACTCGCGCGTGTTGGCGGAGCCGAGCTTGAAGCGAATCGTCTTCCCAATGTCATCCTTGCGGCCATGCAACGATTCCAATGGGATCGCGGAAGGCTTCTCCACGCGAATCAACAAGGCATCGCCGCGCTTAGCCCCAAGTTCACTGGCGAGGGCGGAGCTGAGCCTAGCGTTTCCATAACGCGGGTAAACCCCGTAGATTTCCACGTTCAGCGCGCGCCGCCCGCTGGCCGGATGCGTCACCATGCCATGCGTGGCGATGAGGGGCCACCCACCAGTGATCGGCAGATTCTGGCGAAAGAATCCGTTGCGCGAGACGACGTACTGCGTGTTCCCGAGCCTTGCCAGCACCAGATCGCGCAGGCTGGCGCGCACCGAATCGCCCACCAGCAGCGCGCCGCCCAGGACCGCCGCCGCGGTCGCCACGCCCAGCAGTACGGCCAGATTCGTGCGCCAATACCACTTGAGGTTACGCGCCAGCAGGGTGGAGGTTCGCATGATGCAGCTCGTAGCGCACGGGGAAACGCGCGGCCAGCTCCGCGCTATGGGTCACCACGATCAGGATGGCCTCCTGCTGTTGATGCAGCTCCAGCAGCAGCGACGCGACGACGCCCGCGGAGGCTTCATCCAGGTTCCCGGTCGGCTCATCGCACAGCAGCAGCAGCGGCCGCCGGATCATCGCGCGCGCCAGGGCCACGCGCTGCTTTTCGCCGCCCGAGAGCTCCGCCGGACGATGGTCCAGGCGGCCATCCAGGCCCACCTGCGCGAGCAACTCGCGGGCGCGCTCCTCGTAGCCGGCGCGATCGGGCGATACCATCGTCGGGACCAGCACGTTCTCCAGCACGGAACACTGCGGCAACAGGCAGTGGTCCTGGAAGATGAAGCCGATCGACCGATTCCGGAAAGCAGCCAGGTCCTTTTCCGAAAGCGAATAAGGATTGCACCCGTCGAGCGTGACGGCGCCGGAGGTGGGCTGTTCCAGCCCGCCGAGAATATACAACAACGTGCTCTTGCCCGCGCCGGAGGGTCCCATGATGGCTGCCGCGCCGCCGCGCGGCAACTGAAACGAGACGCCGGAGAGGATGGCAAGGGCGCCGTGGGGCGCCGGGTATTCCTTAGAGAGATTGGCGACTTCAAGCATTGGCAGGCGCTGCTGCGATCATAGCGTACAGCGCCAGAGCCCGCTCGGCCATGCGGGCCGCGCTATAGTGCTCGCGCACGCCGGCCACCCCGCTCCGGCCCAGCGCGGCGAGCGCCTCCGGATCCTTCCACAACGAGAAGATCCCCTGCGCCAGCGCGCCGGCATCGTCCGGCTTCACCAGGATGCCGCCGCCGGTCTTCTCCACGATCTCCGGGAAAGCCCCGCGCCGCGGCTCGACCACCGGAACCCCGTTGGCCATGGCTTCCAGCAGGAACATGCCCTTGGGTTCGTCATAAGTGGCGGGCACGGAAAGTACGTCCAGGTTGCGCAGGAAATCGATTTTGTGCGGGCGGTCGAGCGCGCCGCGATAGCGGAATTCATGGTCCAGGCCGGCCTGCTTCATGGACCGCTCGACAGTATGCAGGTACGCCCGGTGCTCCGGCGCCAGGTAGCCGGCTACGTCCAACGCCGACCCGCCGAATTCGGTCTCCCGCCGCAGCTTGATGTAGGCATCCGCCAGTACGTGCAGCCCCTTCTCCGGCGCCACCCGCGCGAAATAGCCGACCGTGAAGCAGTTGCTGTGCAGGCGCAGGGAAGCGTCGTATCCTTTGAGGTTCACGCCCAGCGGCACCACGTGCATTTTCTGCCGGGGAATCTCCAGAAAGCGGCACATGAACTCGGCGTAGTAATCGCTGACCGCGGCGAAGGCATCCACGTGTCCGGCATTGGCGCGGATCAGATCCAGCGCCTGCGTGCGGTAAGGTTCGGTGAGCTGGCTCAGGAACAGGTCCTCGCCTTGCAGCGTGCAGCAGACCGGGCGGCGGAGGGTTTCGCGAATAGGCTGCGCCAGGCCGATCAGCATCGAATTGGGCAGGGTGACGATATCGGGCGCCGGCTCGTGGCGCAGCCAGGCGGTAAGCTTGTGGATCTCCTTGCGCTGCCGGCCGTTTTCGCCGCGCAGCATGGATACCGTCATTTCGCCGAGCAGGTGCGGATTGACGGGGATCGAGCGGCGCGCGGCCAGCTTGAGCGCCCACTCGGAATCCCACAGCCGGTCGATCAGCGCGGGCGTGTAGCGGAACAGGCCGGAGTGCTGCTCGAGGTAGACACTGATGCCGCCGAAGAAGATTTTATGCGCGGCTACGTTGGTTTCGTCGGTGAGAGTCGGCGTGTAGATGGGCAGCAGAACGATATCGTGACCCTGGGCTTTCAGCTCGGCGGCCAGCGCGTTGTCGCGGATGCACGATCCGCAGTACATTTGGGCGGCGCCGGCGGTGAGGGCCAGGATCTTCATACGGCGTATTGAAATGCCCGGCGGGCATACAGGTGATCGAACAGGTTGCCCTCGTGCGGCTGATCCCAACTGATGCGGTGCGTGGGGATCGCGCCCAGGTTCAGGCGGCCCACGTCGGGCGACGCCAGCAGCCGGTCGATCAACTGCCGGTCGCGGGTGATGGCGGTGACCACCAGGCTGGGTCCCAGGGCCCGCGGAATCTCGCGCTGGGGCACCGTCACCACGCTGGCGAAGGGAAACAGGAACTCGCGATTGGCCAGCGGATGCGCGGGGGAATCGCAGGCGACGACCGCGGGCAGCAGGTACGCACAACCCTGGAAGGTGACCAGTCGCGGCGCCAGGACCGCCCGCGCGCCGGCCAGTTCGCCTTCGATGGTTTGCGCGATGCGCGCGGCCAGCTCGGCATTGGCGAAGGGCGCGATCTGGGCCTGCTCGTCCGCCTCGTCGCGCGGCGCCACGGCCGCCAGGCGCGCGGCCAGCGCCTCCGCGATCTCGGCGGCGTGCGACGGCACCCACACACCCGAGGCGTTGATGCAGGAGCGCCCGGAGTTTTCCAGGATGGACGCCACCATCACGTCCAGGTAGCGGTCCCATTCGCCGATACAATCCTCGCCGATCACGATCTTGCTGTAGCCCGGCCCGTGCACCTCGATTCGCGGATCGCCCGCCCAGATACGGGTGGAAGCCACGTCGCCAAAAACCATGCCGCGTCCGCAGCGGCGCAGAATCTCCGCGGCGCCCGCATGGTCCGCCGGATAATAACCGAAGACCTCCGGCGGCGCGCCCGCGCGGATCAGCGCCTGAATCATGCGATAAGGCGTCCACGGCTCGGCCCCGCCGGGCTTCAGCACCAGCGGCATCTTCAAAGCGAAGGCCGGCGCCCACAGCGAATGTACGCCCGGCGAATTGCTGGGCAGCACGACTCCCAGCGACTCGCCGCGCGGAAAGTAGCTCAACCCGCCGGCGTGGCCTTCATCCAGCACCCGCAGGTCCAGGCCGCGCGTCAGACCGCTCACCACGGTCTCCATCGCCGCCAGCACGGCGCGGATCTTCTCCAGGTTCCGCCGCACCATCGCGTGCGGCAGGCCGGTGGTGGCGGAAACCTGCCGGATGTAATCCGCCGGCGACTGCGCCTCGTCGCCCAGCGGCAGCGTCGCTTCGGCGAAGAAATCCGCTGCGCGCGCGCACATGCCGAACAACTCGCGCGTGGTAAAGCCGGCCAGGATGCCGCGCGCCATTTGCTGGTCGAGCAGATCGCGGCGGATCAGTCCGGCATTCGCCTGGCTGATTTCGACAAACGGCCGGCCGGTGCGGTAATGGGGCGCGCGGACGGTGTCCAGGCTGCGGTAAGGCCGCCCGTACCGCAGTATGGGGATGTGCACCGGCCCGTCCATCAATAGACGCCCTCCACCACCGTTTTCTGAAACCGGGAGAACGGGCGCACGTTGCGTACGCCGTCCCAGGGGTACAGTTCATATGACGGCTCACGCTCGGCCTCGTCACGCTCCAGGAAGCGCGGCATGAAGAATTCGCGCGTGAGGGTCGTGAGACGCACACGGCCGGTTTCGCTGTAGCCCACGATGCGCGACGGCTGGTCCGGATCCACCACTTCGATCATGGCGCGCGGCGCCGGCGGGTAGTAGATGATGGCGAAGTTGTCTGCCGCCAGGCGCGGCTTATGGACCGCCAGACCCATCAGCGTGTTGCCATACGTAGGCGCGAAATACACCCCGTCCAGCAGTTCTTCGACCGCGAAGCGGTGGAACTGCGGCGTCATCTCCGTGCCGCCGCAAAAGACGCCGCGGATGCCCATCTTCTTAAGCGACACCTTTTCGCACAAAGCTTCGAGCAGCTTGGGCGTGGTGAACATGCATTGGATGTTGTCGTGCGCGCGCAGCAGGGTGAGTCCCTGCTCGACCACGTGCTGTTTGTAGGCTTCCGCCTCCTCGATCTTGCCGCGCTTGAGCAGCTTGATGACCCAGCGCGGATCCAGATCGGTCATGAAGCAGATGCCGCCGCGGTATTGGGCCAAGTGCTCGACGGCCAGGCGCAGACGCCGCGGGCCGCTGGGACCCAGCATCAGCCAATCCGCGCCGCGCGGGAAGGCGTCGTCCGGGAGCGTGGCGCTGAATGCCTCGTAGTCGATGCGGAAATCGTCGATCGAGATGCGCGACTTCGGCACGCCGGTGCTGCCGCCGGTTTCAAAAACATAGACGGGCCGGCCGGCGTACGCCTTCGGCACCCATTGCCGCACCGGACCGCCGCGCAGCCATTCGTCCTGGAAGAAACCGAAGCGGTCCAGATCGTCGTAGCCGCGGATGGCCGTGCGCGGGTCCCAGTCGAGGCGCGCCGCATAGTCCAGCCAGAACGGGCAGCCGGTCTCCGGATCGAAGTGCCACTGGACCATTTCGCGCGTCCAGGCATCCAGGGCGTTGCGGGCGGATCGGCTTCGGTCGAGCAGGACAGTATCGGTACGGGTGGCCACGGTTTCTCTAGTTTAGTATGACGGGCAGCGGCCCAGATCGTCAGGCGATGGCGGATGATGCGGATCGACCGCTTGAAGCGGCAGCCCGCCGCCGGATACCATGCGGGAGATGGAGCGTCGCGATTTTCTGGGCGGGGCATTGGCATTGTCCGCGGGGACCGGCATTGGCCAGGGCGCCGCCGGCCGCCGCGTACGTGTCGAAGAGGTGCGGGTCTCCTATGAGGACTTTCGCTACCGCACGCCCTACCGCTTCGGCGCGCAGACCGTGGACCGCGTGACGCTGCTGAACGTCGATTGCGCCGTCCGCACCGGCGACGGGCGTGTGGTGCGCGGATTCGGATCCATGACCATGGGCAACGCCTGGTCGTTTCCCTCGAAGACCATGTCTTACGACACGACTCTCGGCGCCATGAAGGCCCTGGCCGAGCGCATCGCGCGCATCACCGGTGGGTATCGCGAGCCGGGCCATCCCGTGGATATCAACTGCGCGCTGGAACCGGAGTATCTCGCGGCCGCGGCCGCCGTCTCCCGGGAACGGAAGCTGGCCGAGCCGATCCCGAAATTGTGTACGCTGGTGACCGCCAGCCCGTTCGACGCGGCGATTCACGACGCCTACGGCAAGGCCTTCGGTCTGAGCTGCTATCGCACCTATGGCCGTGAATTCATGGCCCACGATCTGGGGCATTATCTGGGCGCCGCCTACGCCGGGCAATATCTGAGCCGCTACGTGCGCGAGAAGCCCGCGCCACGCATCGCGTTGTATCATTCCGTGGGCGCCTCGGACCCCATCGGGGCCTCCGACATACGCGTTCGCATCGGCGACGGACTGCCCGAAACGCTCCCCGAATGGATCCGCTACAACGGACTGCGCCGGATCAAGATCAAGTTGGCGGGCAACGATCTGGCCTGGGACCTGGCGCGCGTGGTGCACATCGATCGGGCCACCGCGGAGACCCAGCGGGAGCGCGGCGTCAGCCAGTGGTTCTATTCGCTCGACTTCAACGAGCAGTGTCCCAACGTGGCCTATCTGCTGGCGTTCCTGCACAAGCTGCGGGAGCAGACCGCGGCCGGTTTCGCGCGCATTCAATACGTGGAGCAGCCCACCGCGCGCGATTTGAAGGCGGACCGCGCCAACGTCATGCAGGCCGCGGCCAAGCTGCGTCCGGTGGTGATCGACGAATCGTTGACCGACATCGAGAGCCTGATGCTGGCGCGGGAGATGGGCTACTCCGGCGCCGCCCTGAAGGCCTGCAAAGGGCAAAGCCAGGTGCTGCTGATGGCCGCGGTGGCGCAGAAGCACCAGATGTTTCTGTGCGTGCAGGACCTGACCTGTCCCGGAGCTTCTCTGATCCATTCCGCGGGACTGGCCGCGCATATTCCCGGCGTGGCGGCCATCGAAGCCAACGCGCGCGAATACGTGCCGGCTGCCAACCAGCCTTGGGAGGATCGCTTCCCCGGCATCTTCAAAGTGAAAGACGGGATGATGGATACGTCGGGCATGGATCGTCCCGGCTTAGGCGCGGTGTAAGGTCACGCCCGGTTCAGCAAACCCTGGCGCCGGCGATGAAACCGTTCGCCGCACGTCCGGCAGCGGTAAGGCACCAGTCCGATTACACCCAGCACATGATCCGCTGGACCGTGAGCGGCGGACCGGCGCACGTCGTGCCAGCCGCACCGCGGGCATGCGGGCCGGCTCATGGAGAACATGGCGGACCTGGTGAGCGTTCGCAGGGGCAACCGGCCGGGAAACGCGGCTGCCTGCGGCCGGGGTATGACTTCGAAGACCGCCAGTCCCGTCGGGCTTTCCACGCCCTGGATGAACGATGCCTGCCGGGGGATGAGAGTCGCCGTACCGCGGTCGAACCGGCGGGACGCGCTCTGGCCCACCAGGAACAGCCCTTCCCGCGCCACTCGCGGCAGCGCCGGCAAGGGCCGTATGCCCGACAGGATGGAGGAGCTCATAGCGCGCGTTCACAGCCATTCTAGTGGACGAGTCGAAAAACGCCGCGTTCTATCCGTACTGCGAGAGCTATGCGCGAAAGACAAAAAAACGGGCGCCGGTGACCCGGCGCCCGTCCGCGAGGACAGCAAGGAAGCGCAATCGTAAGAGGCCGGCGCAGCCCAGAGTCCCTTGTTAACTGCTACCGGTCCGTCTCCGCAAAACTTCAAATCCGTGGCTCGCGCCGCAGCCCATCGTCTATGCTGCGCGGCCGGGCTTGGAATCGCATCATGGCGAATCCTGCGAGTATACACCCATCCCCGTACGGTTCACCTGTAAATTCTGGACCGGCGGGTTCCAGTGGTATCAGGCCGTCGCCAAGCGAGTACCGTTACCGAGTGGCGTTGCAGGTTCGTCTCAAATCCAGCCAACTGTCCAGGATCGATACGCGGCCTCCCCGCGGGGCCGCCGCACAGCGCGCCGTAACCGGCAGTGGAATTGGAAGATAGGCCCGCGCCGGCGGGCCGCCCTTTGGCCCACTCCGTGCTTTCTTCGGTTCCATGCAGCGCCCCCGATCTTTCTCCCGTTTCTGGCTGCTGCCGTCGATGGCGGACCTGGCATTCCTGATGCCGCTGGTTTTTCTGTTCTGCGGCATGCACGGGGCGCAGACGCTGTTATCGGACGGGGATACCGGCTGGCACCTGCGCACCGGCGAATGGATTCTGGCGCACGGGCGGGTGCCGGATCGCGATGTTTTTTCCTTCACGCGCTCCGGGCAGCCGTGGTTCGCCTGGGAGTGGGGATGGGACGTGGTGTTCGGTTGGTTGCACCTGAGGGCCGGCATGGCCGCGGTGGTGTTGGCCAGCAGCCTGGTGCTGGGGGTGACGTTCGCCTTGATTTTCCGGCTGGCGCGCCGCCGCAGCGATGCACTGGTGGCGCTGGCCCTGACGCTGGCGGCCGCGGGCGCCTCGGCCGGCCACTGGCTGGCGCGTCCGCACCTGTTCAGCATGCTGCTGACGGTGGTGTTCTATTCGATTCTGGAGAGTCCGGACCGCCGCCGGCGGTGGCTGCTGCCGCCGCTCATGTTGTTGTGGACCAATCTGCACGGCGGCTTCTTTGTGGGCATTCTGCTGATTTGCGTCTACGCGGCTGGCGAGTTCGCGATCCTGCTGCGCGCTGCCGTCGAAGCGCAGCGGCAGGCGGCGCTGCGGCGCGGCCGGACGGATCTGCTGGTGGCCGGCGCCTGCGGCCTCGCCACCTTCATCAATCCTTATTTCTACCGGCTGCACGTCCACATCTTCCAATACCTGGCGGACGGGTTCTATCGCGGCCACATCGTAGAGTTCCAGTCGCTGAATTTCCATAGCGGCCAGGCGCGTTATCTGGAGGTCCTGCTGGTGGCGGGCGGGGCGGCGGCCCTGGCCCGGCTGCGCCGCGGCGACCTGACCTGGCCCCTGCTCTTCGCCCTGTGGGCGCACCTGGCGCTGTATTCCGCCCGGAACATCGAGATCTTCGCCTTGTTGGCGGCCGTACCGGCGGCCGAAGCGGTTTCGGCGGTCCTGCGCCAGGTACCCGGGCGGCGCTGGGCGGCCTGGCTGCGTGGCGCTTTCGTGGGTGCGGGCGAGTTCGTCTGCGATTGGAATGCGTTCGACCGGGGGCCGCGCGGGCACTTCGCCAGCGCCGCCGGGGTGATGGTATTGGCCGCATTGCTGTACGCGCCGCAGCCTCCGCCGGGATGCCGGCCGGCGCCCGATCCGCGCCAGTTCCCGGTGGCCGCCGCGGGCCAGTTGGAGAAAGCCGGCGTATTCGGCGCGGTATTCACCGAAGATCTCTGGGGCGGTTATCTGATCTACCGGCAATACCCCCGCGGCCGGGTCTTTATCGACGGCCGCAGCGACTTCTATGGCGCCCAGTTCGCCCGCCGCTACATCCGGGCGATGAACGCCCAGGCCGGCTGGGAGAGCTACCTGGGAGGCTATGGCGTCAACACTGTCCTACTGCCTCCCGACGCGCCGCTGGCCGGCGCCTTGCGGCAGTCCGCGCGCTGGCGTTTGCTTTACGACGATGGCGTGGCTCTGATCTTCCGTTCGGCTTCGGCCCCGGCCATTCGTCTGGACCATCCGGCAGTCCGGTCGGGCTCCGGAATCCAAACCGCAACTACTTACAAACAGGAGAGACCCTTATGACGACCTTTTGCAGCAACTTCTGGAACGACGATCGGGGCCAGGACCTGATCGAATACTCCCTGATGCTGGCGTTTATCGCGCTGGCCACGGCGGCTCTTTATACCAGCGCCGGCACCAGCGTCAATGTGATCTGGTCGAAGACCAATTCGCAGTTGAACTCGGCCGCCAGCTTGTAGGCGCGGCGCCGCGCCTGCGCTACAGCTTCGCCCCGCGGCCGCCGATAGAAGAAGCGTACCGGGTCAGGACGAGCTAGCTGACCCGGGGGAGTTGGGCCGGGGATCCCGCGAGAGGATACGGTCCGTGAGCGAAGCATGAACCAACGACTGATCTCTGTTTTGGCATTTGCTTTTATCGTTTCCGCCGGCGCCAGTATGTTGTTGTACCGGTTATTATCCGGCCGCGTGCCGGCCCAGGCCGCTCCGCCGGCCCAGAAGTTGATTCTGGCGGCGCATACGCTCGAGGCGGGCGCACTCATCCGCGAGGCCGATCTCCGGGTGGGCGATTGGACGGGCGCCATTCCCGAAGGCGTCGTCCCGAAGAAAGAGGATATCGTCGGGCGCGGGGTGATCTCCCCCATCCTGGCGAACGAACCGATCGCCGAAAGCCGGCTGGCTCCCAAGGGCGGCGGCGCCGGATTGGCCGCGCTCATCCCCCAAGGCATGCGCGCGGTGGCTATCCGCGTAAACGACATTGTGGATGTCGCGGGTTTTGTGGTGGCCGGCATGCGCGTGGACGTTCTGATCTCGGGCAATCCCCCCGGCGAAAACGCGCTGGGCGGTGTCACCCGAACCCTTCTCCAGAACGTGCAGGTACTCTCCGCCGGACAGAATTTCCAGAAAGACGCCGAAGGCAAGCCCGTGTCCGTGCAGGTGGTCAACTTACTGGTCACCCCCGAGCAGGCGGAAATGTTGAGCTTGGCAAGCACCCAGGCCTCCATACAACTGGTGTTGCGCAACCCGCTGGACCATGAGACAGCCAAAACTACCGGCAGCGCGGTGCTGCAGCTTTTCCATCCGGGTGGACCTCCACCGCCGGAGCCCAGACCTGCCCCCGGCCCGCGAAAAGAGGCGGCGCGCAGCCGCCCTAAGCCACCTATCACGGCACTCCCGTCTCCCCAACCGCGTGTAGTGGAGGTGATCCAGGGTGTCAAGCGGGTGGAGACACGCTTCGAAGCCAAGGAGGCAGCGAGATGATCCGGCACGGATGCTGGCTGACGGCGGCGCTGGCGATGGTGGCGCTTCCGGCCCTATGCGCCGAAGACGCACCCCACGGGAATCTGGTGGTCACGGTGGGCAAATCGCTGATTCTGGACACGCCCACGGATCTGCAGCGGGTCTCGGTGGCCAACGGCGACCTGGCGGACGCCCTGGCGGTCACTCCCCGCGAGGCCCTCATCAACGGGAAAGCACCCGGCGAAACGAGTCTGATCGTCTGGCAGCAGGACGGCTCGCGCGCCATGTATGACCTGACCATCCGCCAGAATACGGCGCGCATCGAGGCCGTGCGGCACGAGATGGAGCGGAGCCTGGCGGGGCAGGATGTGAGCTTCGATTTCGAAAACGACACCGTTTTCCTGCGCGGCACGGCGCGGGATTTGTCGAGCGCCGAGCGCGCCGCCGCGATGGCCGCCACGCTGGGAAAGGTCGTGAACCTGTTGCGCGTCCAGGTGCCCGCGCCGGAGCCGCAGATTCTGCTGCGGGTGCGCTTCGCCGACGTCGACCGGGCCGCGACTTCTTCTCTAGGCATGAACCTGTTGAGCACGGGCGGCGCCAATACGGTGGGCCAGGTCACGACCGGCCAGTTCGGTCCGGCGCTCCCGCAAATACAGGGCAACGGCGTCCAGTTCACCTTGTCGGATGCGCTCAACGTGTTCTTGTTCCGGCCGGATCTGAATCTGGGCACCATGATCAAAGCCCTGGAGGCGCACAACCTCCTGCAGATGCTGGCCGAGCCTAACGTGCTGACGCTCAATAACAAGGCCGCCAGCTTCGTGGCCGGCGGCGAGTTTCCGTTTCCGGTGGTGCAGGGCGGCGCCTCGGTGGGCGCGGTCACGATTCAATTCCGGGAATACGGCGTACGGATCCGCTTCCTGCCGGTGGTGACGCCGCGCGGCTCCATCCGCCTGCAGGTGACTCCCGAAGTCAGCTCGCTCGATTACTCCAATGCGCTGCAGTTCCAGGGATTCACGATTCCGGCGCTGGCTACCCGGCGGGTGGACACGCAGGTGGAACTCTCGAGCGGCCAGAGCTTCGTCATCGCGGGCCTGCTCGACAACACCATCACCGAAAGCCTGAACAAGATACCCGGCATCGGCGATATCCCGATTCTCGGAAAGCTCTTCCAGAGCCGTTCCCGCACCCGGAACAATTCCGAGCTGATGGTCCTGGTGACGCCGGAACTGGTCACGCCCATTCCCGCCGGCGCCAAGCTCCCCGAAGTGCGCATGCCGGAAGCCTTTTTGCCGGGCACGGCGAAGACCGCCCCTCGCACTCCGCCGGCCGGCTCTCCGGCCGATGTCCGGCCGGCGGCGAAGCCGGTGATTCCGTTGGAGGAATTGCTGCGGATCGAGAAGCAGAATGCCGCCGCCACCGGTGCGCCGCCGGCCAGCGCATCGCCCGGAGGTACGAACTAATGCCGGCTCTGGTGATTGACGCGGATACCCAGAAGGTCGCTGCCATGCCGGCCACGGTGGCGCTCGTGGTCGTCGCGCAGGAACTGTGGGAACACCTGCAGACGGCGATGCGCGGGATGACGGCGCGGGTGGTGATGGAGCAACGCGACGTGGCCAACTGGCCGGCGCTGATCGAGCGGCTCAAATCCCTGCGTCCCGAGGTGGTGCTGCTGGATATTACGGATCTGCCCTTGCGGCTCGAAGAAGCCGTCCGCACCGTGCGCACGGCCCTACCCGAATCCATGCTGGTGGTGCTGGACACGGCGGCACAATCGGAGACGATCCTGAAGGCGGTGCGTTCCGGGGCCAACGAGTTCCTGTACCCGCCGCTGGGCGACAACCTCCGCCAGGCCTTCGAACGCGCCGCCGAGGTCCGTCCGCGGGTGCGCGACAACGGCCGTCCGGCGGGCAAAGTTCTGGGTTTCTTTTCCGCCAAGGGCGGCAGCGGAGCCACCACCATCGCCTGCCACCTGGCCGTCGAGCTGGGGCGCCTGAGCGTCCAGCGCGCCGAGCGCGTGCTGCTGGCCGACCTGGACCTGCAGTCGGGCATCGTCGGGTTTCTCATGAAGGTGAAATCGAGCTATTCCGTGCTGGACGCTGTGCAGAATCTGCACCGCCTGGATGCCAGTTACTGGAACGCGCTGATCTCCGCCGATTGGCCCGGCCTGGAGATTCTGTCGGCGCCCAACGGTTATCTTCCCAAGGATCCGGTGGCCGGCGAGGCGCTGGGGAAAGTCATCGCCTTCGCGCGCACGCAATACGCCTGGACCGTGGTGGACCTGGGGTGCACGCTGAATCTGGCGACCGTTACGGTGCTCGACGAGATCGACGACGTCTATCTGATCACCACGCTAGAGGTGCCCTCGCTGCATCAGGCCAAGCAGGCGGTGCAGACGCTGGTCAACGCCGGCTTCGGGAACCGTCTGCGCGTGATTCTGAACCGTACGCCGCAGCGCCCCGATGTCACCGCCGAGGAACTCGAGCGCATCCTGGGCTTTGCCATCGACAGTATGCTGCCCAACGATTATTACGCCCTCTACGACGCCTTCTGCAAGGGCAAACTGTTGCCGCCGGCCACGCACCTCAGCCGGCAGATTTCGAATCTCGCCATGCGCCTGGCCGGGGCGCCGGTCGAAAAGGGCAAGCGCCGTTTCGGCCTGTTCGGGTAAGGAGAAGAGCCATGGGCAACGGTTGGAATGTGTCGCCGCAGCCGGCAGCCGAAGCCGGATGGGTCGCCCGGCTGTTTCAGACCGAGTCCTCCGCGCCGGAATATCAGCAGCTCAAATTCGCGCTGCACAGCCAACTGCTCGATCGCCTGAACCTGGAGGCGCTGTCGTCGATTCCCGGCGAGCGGGCACGCCAGGAGATACGCACGGCGCTGGTCCGCCTGGTGGATCAGCAAAAGACGCCGCTGAGCCGGACTGAAAAGGACCGCGTGGTGGACGAGGTCCTCGACGAAGTCTTCGGGCTGGGGCCTCTCGAACCGCTGCTGCAGGACCCCACGGTCTCCGACATCCTGGTCACGACGCCGCGCCTGGTGTACGTGGAAAGGGCAGGCAAGCTGTACCGCACGCCGGTGCAGTTCAAGGATAATGCCCACCTGCTGCGCATCATCGAGAAGGTGGTGGCGCAGGTTGGCCGGCGGGTGGACGAGTCCACCCCGCTGGTGGACGCGCGCCTGCCGGACGGCTCGCGCGTCAACGCCGCGATTCCGCCGGTGGCGGTGGACGGTCCCCTGCTGTCGATCCGGCGCTTCGGCCGGCACGGGCTGCGTCCCGAAGATCTGGTGCGCGGCATGACCCTGACCGAGAGCATGCGCCAACTGCTGGAGTACTCGGTCAAGGCGCGTCTGAATATCCTGATCAGCGGCGGCACCGGGTCCGGCAAGACCACGCTATTGAACGCGCTTTCCGGCTACATCCCGGAAGACGAGCGCATCGTCACCATTGAAGATGCCGCCGAGCTGCGGCTGCAACAGACCCACGTGGCGCGCATGGAGACGCGTCCGCCCAATATCGAAGGCGCCGGTGCCATACGCATCCGCGAGCTGGTCATCAACGCGCTCCGCATGCGTCCGGACCGCATCATCGTGGGCGAGGTGCGCGGCGAAGAGGCGCTGGACATGCTGCAGGCCATGAACACCGGCCACGACGGCTCGCTCACCACCGTACACGCCAACAGCCCGCGCGACGCGGTGGGGCGGCTGGAGGTGATGGTGGGGATGGCCAACGCCAACATGGGAGTGCGTTCCATACGGCAACAGGTGGCCTCGGCTGTCGATCTGTTCGTACAGGTCTCGCGCTTCAGCGACGGCTCCCGCCGGGTCACTTACGTCACCGAGGTCACCGGCATGGAGGGCGAACTGGTCACTTTGCAGGATCTGTTCGTCTTCGAGAAGAAAGGTCTGACGGATCACGGCAAAATCCGCGGCAACTTCCGGGCCACCGGCATCCGCCCCAAATTCTACGAGCGTCTGGCGGCCTGCGGCCTGGTCCTGCCGCCGGACGTGTTCGCCAGCTATCAGGAGGTGGCCTAACCATGCCGGTCTCGCTGCCGCTGTTCCTGGTGCTGTTCACCTGGGTGCTGCTGTCGATCGCCCTGGGGCTCAAGTTCTATGAATGGTGGCGGAAGCGCGAGATGTCGGCCATGCTGCGTACCGCCGCCACCGAGCCGAGTCCCGGCCAGTCGCAGATCCTGCGGGATATCGCCGCCCGCCCGCCCCGCTTGGAACAATGGCTGGAGCGCGTCGCGCTGCTTGATAAGATCCGGGCCCTGATCCAGCAGGCCGGTGTGAAATGGACCCCGGGCGGACTGTTGCTGGCCATGGCCGGCGCCGCTTTCGTGCCCGCGATTCTGGAGTTCCTGCATCCCTCCTGGTTTTATTTCCCGGGGACCTCGACGGCGCTGGCCCTGCTGCTGGCGGCGCTTCCGTATTTCTATCTGCGCCGCCTGCGCACGCGCCGCCTGGCGGCCTTCGAAGAACAGTTCCCCGAAGCTCTCGATTTTCTGGCGCGCTCCATGCGCGCGGGCCACGCCTTCACCATCAGCCTGCGCATGTGCAGCGAAGATATGCCCGATCCGCTGGGCCTGGAATTCCGCACGCTGTTCAACGAGCAGAACCTGGGCGCCCCGCTGGACGCGGCGCTGTACAACCTGACCAATCGCGTACCGCTGCTGGATGTGCGGTTCTTCGTCTCGGCCGTCATCCTGCAGCGGCAGACCGGCGGCAACCTGGGCGAGATCCTGACCCGCCTGGGGCAGGTGATCCGCGACCGGTTCCGGCTCAAAGGGCAGGTAAAAGCCGCCAGCGCCCACGGCCGCGTCACGGCCCTGGTGTTGTCCATCCTGCCGGCGGTCACGGCGGTGCTCATGATGCTGGCGGCACCCTCCTATCTGCAGTCGATGCTCAACGATCCGGACGGCAAAAAGCTGGTGGCGGGCGCTATTGGGGCGCAGATCCTGGGGCAGATGGTGATCCGCAAAATCATCCGGATCAAGGTTTGAAGGTGGCGATATGGCGTTATTGGTTTCGGTAGCCCTGTTTGGATTGCTGGTCACGGCGATCGGGGTGTACGGCTACAGCCGTTATGCCCGGCCGGCCCGTTTCTTGCAGCGGCTGGATCCCGAGCCGGCCGCGGAGCCCACGCTCGACCGCATCGGCCAGCCGAAGCCTTCCGCGCTGGCGCAAAAGGTGCAAGCGCTCGGCGAGCACGCGCCGGTGTCGCCGCAAGACGCCCAGACCACCCGGCGCACGCTGATCGCCGCCGGCTACCGCTCCGAGCGCGCGGTGCCCCTTCTCTACGGCATCAAGCTGATCCTGGCGGTGTCACTGGCCATCCTCTCCATCATGTTCCGCACCGACATTACGGCGAATCCGGTGCTGCGCATCGTGCTGCCGATCGCCGCCACTGTAGGCGGCTACTGGATTCCGGGTTTCCTGCTGGAACGCCGCGTCAGCAAGCGGCAGGAGAAACTGCGGCTTTCGCTGCCCGACGGGTTGGATCTGATGGTGGTTTCCGTGGAAGCCGGCCTGGGTCTCGACCAGGCCTTACAGAACGTGGGCCGCGAGTTGGCGGTGGCGCATCCGGAGCTGAGCGAGGAATTGGGACTGGTCAACCTGGAGATGCGCGCCGGCAAGCGGCGGGCGGAGGCGTTGCGCAACCTGGCGCAGCGCACCGGTGAGCCCGAGTTGCGGAAGCTGACAGCCATTCTGATTCAGTCGGACCGTTTCGGGACGAGCATGGCCGAGGCCCTGCGGACACACTCCGAATTCATGCGCGTCCGCCGCCGCCAGGAGGCCGAAGAGCGGGCCGCCAAGGTGGGGGTGAAGTTGGTCTTTCCGATCTTCTTCTTTGTGCTGCCCTCGATTCTAGTGGTGGCGGCAGGTCCCGGGATTTTGCAGGTTTTCAAATACTTGTTCCCCCTGATGAGGGGAGTGCAATGAGAAAGGAGGGACGGCAATGAGCAACACTTTGTATCAGGCCGCTCTGTGGCTGGCTGCCGGCGTGGTGCTGGTATTGCTGGTGGCGCGCCGCCGCAAGCGCAAAAGCAGCATGTAGACCGGTCAGGCGCGGGCGGCGGGTGCCGTCCGCGCTAAGCCTCGGCCCACTGGCGCTTCAGATAGGCCAGGGCCCGGGCCAAGGCGGCTTCGGGGTTGTCGGTGGCGCCGGATTCTACCGTGAGCCAGCCGGCATAGCCCCACCGCTTCAACGCGCGAAATCCCGGACGGTAGTCGAAGGGTAGCGAACCCGGCTCGGTGCGCTTCTGGCCGTCGGCCAGGTGCACGTAGGCCGTATACTTCCCGTAGCGGCTGAGCGTTTCGCCGATATCGGCCTCTTCGATCTGCATGTGGTAAAAGTCGCTGAGGATGCGGATTCCCGGCGCGCCCACGGCCTCGATCGTTTCGGCCGCCTGGCTTTGCCGGTTCATGAAGTGCGTTTCTTTGTGATTGCAGGGCTCGAGCAACAGGGTAACGCCGGTGCGGGACGCTTCCGGCGCCACCTGCCGCAGGCCTGCCACCAGCAGCTTCTCCTCGACCTCGCGCGCGGTCATCAGCGGCGACAGATCCTGAAAACGATTCGGTCCGAATACCGGCACCTCGATCACACAGTCGGCGCGCAGGGCTTGGGCCATCTGCAGCCGCCGCCCGTCCAATGCGACCGCTTCGGCCCGCTTCCGGGGATCCGTGTCCAACAGCCCGATCGATCCGACGATGGCGCTGACGGCCGCGCCGGTTCCGGCGAGTTGTTCCTGGATAGCCTCCAGCGGCTGGTCCAGCCACTCCTGGCCCAGTTCGATGCCGTCATAGCCCAGACGATGCACCAGCGCGGCCCGCTCGCGCAGACTGGCTTTGGGTAACGGCGAGCGGACGCCGAAGCGCACGGCGCGTGACGGTCCGCCCAGGGCAACCGCCGCCGCCGAACCCGCCAACAGCAGCTCGCGCCGGCTCATCTGCGAAGTACTCATGCCCGCTCCATGGTCCGCGGATTCCAGCCGCAGATCTTCTGTTCGAAATGGCTGGCGTTGGCCAGCAGCGCCGGACCCGCCGCGCGCAGACCGAACACCGCGTCCTCCACCACCGGCTGGCGGCTTCTCACCGCGGCGAAGAAGTTGGCCACGTGCGCGGTGTGATCGCTGTAATCTTCCGGCGCCGGAAACTCCTGCGTGGGCGTCACCCGCATATTGTCGGGCGTAGCCGGCCGCGCGGGATACTTCTGCCGGTAGGCGCGCAGATATTCCTGCTGGGTAGCCTCGGCGAAGGTTTCGATGTTGTATCCCGGCTCGGGCGGGCGATTGTGCCGCGCCAGGCGCACGCCATCGTCCTGGATATACAGAATCCCTTTATCGCCCACGAAGCGAAAGCCGGACGTCTCCGCGGAACCCTGCTCGAAGTTCACGCGCAGCACCATGTTGAACGCCGGATGCGCCAGGCCCGCGTCGTAGTCCGCCAGCGCCAGCATCAGGTCCGGGATCTCGCGGCCGTCGTTCCAGAAGCGCGTCCCGCCGGTCGCCATGACGCGCGCGGGACCCACGGAGTCGAGCACGAAATGCACGCCCGAGAACAGGTGCACGAACAGATCGCCGGGAATCCCGGTGCCGTAATCGCGGTAGTTGTGCCACCAGAAGAACCGCTGCGCGTCGAAAGGACGCCGGGTGGTGTTGGCGACGAAGCGCTCCCAGTCGATGGTGGACGGCGAAGCGTCGGGCGGTATGGAATTGCGGAACACCAGCTCGTCGTAGTCGACGGGCCGCTCCCACCAGGCCTCGATCAGGTTCAGTTTGCCGATGGCGCCATCGCGGATCAGATCCTTGGCCTTCCGATAGATGATGGAGCTGACGCGCTGGCTGCCGACCTGCAGGATGCGGCCGGTGTCGTGCTGCGCCGCAATCACGGCGTGGCCCTCGGCGACGGAGTGCACCATGGGTTTCTCGCAATACACGTCCTTGCCGGCCTTCATGGCGTCGATGGAGGCCTGCGCGTGCCAATGGTCCGGGGTGGCTACCATGACCGCGTCGATTTCTTGGCGCGCCAGCAGCTCGCGATAGTCCGCAGTGACGAACAGATCCCTTCCGAAAACCTCGCGCGCGCGGGTGCGGCGGCCGGCGTAAAGATCGGCGACGGCCACCAGTTGTACGCCGCCGATGCCCAGCGCTTCGTTCACATCGGCGGTGCCGCGGCCCCCCAGGCCGATCGCTCCAAGCTGTATACGGTCATTCGCGGACATCGGAAACTCTCCCCACGAGTTTACCTCCAACCACCAGGAGCACCCACGCGCCTTTCTGCCGGACTTCGCGAACCACGCCGCCGTGCCGCGCGATCTCCGCCTCGATCTCCGCCACGTCGTGCGGTTCGAAGCCGCTGAGCAACGCCACGCCCTCGGGACGCAGGCAGCCCAAGAGGTCAGGCGCCAGCCGGACGATCGCCTGCGGACTGATGTTGGCTGCGACCAGGTCCGCCACGCCGCGGCGGATGGCATCCGCGGAACCGATGAACAGGCGCGGCCCGATATTGGCGCGCGCCACGGCCACGGCATCCGGGTCGATGTCGCAGGCCCAAACCGGCGCGGCGCCGAGCAACGCGCCGGCCTGTGCAAGGATGCCGGCGCCGGTGCCCACATCCAGCATCGCGGCGCCCGGATGCACGAATCGCTCCAGCGCCTCCAGGCACAACCGGGTGGTCTCATGGCGGCCGGTGCCGAAGGCCATTCCCGGGTTCACCACGATGCGGAAGCGGCCGTCCGGCGCGGGATCGTCCCGCCACGCGGGAACCAGGAAAAACCGCGAGCCCACACTCATTGGCTCCCAGTTCGCGCGCGATTCCGCCACCCAGTCGCGCGGTTCCTCCTGACGCCAGCCGGCGGCGCCGAAGCGTGCGCGCAAAGCCTCGCGGTCGGCGGCGTCCTCGAAGAACGCGCGCACCCCCAGTTCGCTCTCCACGATGCCGGCCGAGCCGGCTTCCCACAGCTCGGCAACCAGCAGGTCGCGCTGCGCGGGCGGGCTTTCGATCTCCAGGGAGAACATCGCGGCTCGCTAATCATTATGCCAGGGAGGGCGGCATTCGCTACCATGGATTTTCAGGACTTATGAAACTGCAAGGCATATTTCCGCCCATTACGACTCCTTTCGATCATGCGGGCAACATCTACCCCGCGAAGTTGCAGCACAACATCGAGAAGTGGAACCGCACAACGCTGGCCGGATACGTGGTCACCGGCTCGACCGGCGAGAGCGTCCTGCTGACCGCCGAAGAGAAGATCGAGCTTTGGGAGATGGTAGCCAAATACGCGGCGCCGGAGAAGCTGCTGATCGCCGGCACCGGCGTCGAGAGCGTGCGCGAGACCGTCTGCCTTACCAACCGCGCCGCCGAGCTGGGCTACCGGGCGGCGCTGGTGAAGACGCCGCATTATTACAAGAACCTGCTGACGCGTCCGGAGGCGCAGTTGCTGTACTATCGCGCGGTGGCCGACCAGTCGCGGATTCCGGTGATCATCTACAACTTTCCGCAGGCTACCGCGCTGGATATTCCGGCGGCAGCGGTGGTGGAGCTATCGCAGCATCCCAACATCATCGGCATCAAGGAAAGCTCGGGCAACATGGAGAAGGTGATGCAGATGCTGCGCGAATGCCGTGCCGGATTTCAGGTGACGGTCGGCTCGGCGCCCACGGTATGGCCTTCGCTGCTGATGGGCGCTACCGGCGCGATTCTGGCCTTCGCCAACGCCGCGCCGTACGCCTGCATCGCCATTTGGGAAGCCTACCGCACCCGCGAAGAAGAGGCCGGGCGCGACTGGCAGAACCGTATCGCGCGGGCGGCCACGCTGGTCACCACCAGGCACGGGATTCCGGGCCTGAAGCATGCCATGGACCTGAACGGCTACTATGGCGGCCCGCCGCGGCTGCCGCTCGCGGTCCCCGCGGCGGAGGCCAAGCGCGAAATCGAAGAGGCTTTCCAGGACTTGAAAGGCTGAGGCTTCAGTAGAACAAATACTTGCGCCACTGCTCGTCGCTCTTGCCCAGCATGCGCATCAGGTGACGGCTGGTGTGCAGGCTGAAAGGCCGGGGCTGGCGCGCGAGTCTCATGCCGGCCTCTTCCGGCGTGCGGCTGCCTTTCTTGTTGTTGCACGGATTGCAGCAGGCCACCAGGTTCTCCCAGTTGGACTCGCCGGCGCGCGAGCGCGGCACCACGTGATCCAGCGTCAGCTCGGAAGAAGGGAGGGTGCGATGGCAGTACTGGCAGGTGTAGCGGTCGCGCATCAGGATGTTCTTGCGCGAGAGCGCCCGGGTCTGGTGCGGGATGCGCCGGTATTCGAGCAGGCGAATCACGCTGGGCAGGCGCATGGTGCTGCGCGTGGAGTGGATGTGCTGGGTGGATTCTTCCTCGGCGGATGCCACGCCCTTCAACACCAGCACCAGAGCGCGCCGCGCCGCGCACACGTTAATCGGTTCGTAACTCGCATTCAGAACCAGAACCGGTTTTTGCAGTCTGCTCAAACTCGCCATTTAAACAGGACCCTTTCGCGTGCCAAAATCCGCCTGATCTTGGAATCTCCGGTCGACGCGCGCCAGCGTTAAAACCGAGACGGAACGGGCCCCGGCCTTCTTGAGCGCGCGCGCGCAGGCGCCCACGGTGGCGCCCGTCGTCATCACGTCGTCAACTAACAGAATCCGCATGCCGGGCACACGGCGGCGCGCCACAAAAGCGCCGGCGACATTTTCGCGCCGCTGGGCGTTACTCAGTCCGGCCTGTACGCGCGTGGCCGTTCCGCGCCGCAGCAGGCACAGGACCGGAATGCCCCGGCGCCGCGCGAACGCCCGGCCGAGCAGTTCGGATTGATTGAAACCGCGCTGCCAGCGCCGCCGCCAGTGCAGCGGTACGGCCGCCACCGCGTCGAACTGACGGTCGCGCGGGACGGCGCCGGCCAGCAGGCCGCCGAGGGGCCGCGCCAGGCCGCGCATGCCCTGGTATTTGAAGAGATGGATCAGTTTGCGCAGGGTGCCTTCGTAGGCGCCGTAACAGAAGGCCTCGTCGAAGCCGCGCCGCCCGCTGCGGCAAAGCATGCAACGGCCCTCGGAGTCCAAGGGAAAACTGTTGCGGAAAGGCGTCCGGCAGTTCAGGCAATAGAACTCGGCGTTCAGCGGGGCCGGTTCCGCCAGACACTCCGGGCAAACCGGAACACGTGAAAACCGGGACAAAGGGCGATCGCAGACGTGGCACTCATCGGGGAACAAAAGTGAAAAAAGGCCATGCGGGACCTGCCCGAAAATCGGAGGGAAAGAATCGGAAAACGATAAGGCGCGTCTGCTACTCGAGAAGACTCACCTCCCGGTGATCTTCTATTTTACAACAAACGATTCACGACTTACCATCCGCGTGGATCTGTTGCGCGAGATAGTTTTCGATGCCGATCTCTTCCACGATGCGGAGCTGCCCTTCCAGGTAGTCGATGTGATGTTCTTCGTCGAGCAGGATCTGTTTGAACAACTCGCGGGAGCCGTTGTCACCCAATTCCGCCGCGATGCGGATGGCTTCGTTGAGCCGCGGCACGGCATCCAGCTCGAGCGCCAGATCGTTCTCCAACTGGCTTTTTACATCCGGCCCCACCTTGATGGGAAACAGCTCCGTCATATTGGGCACGCCTTCGAGGAACAGGATGCGCTGCATCAGGATGTCGGCGTGGCGCATCTCCTCGATGGACTCCTGCCGGTCCAGCGCCGCCAGCCGCTGATAGCCCCAGTTCTCGCACATTTTGGCGTGGAGGAAGTATTGGTTGATGGCGGTCAGCTCCGCCTTCAGCACTTCATTCAACAGCTTGAGAATATGTTCGTGTCCGCGCATAACGGAATTGTAACGTAGGGCCGGCCGGCCGGGCGAGCCGGCCGGGTCCTGCTATTCTGGGAATTTTGGAAAGCGAGGAGAACAGAGTGCGCGTTGTGGCCGGAGTAGACCTTGGCGGAACCGCCATCAACTATACCCTGATTACGCCGCAGGAGCAGTTCCTGATCGAAGGGCTGTGCGAGCATCCCGCGCGGTCGAAGGAAGGGCCGGACGTCTGTCTCCGGCAGATCGTGGAGGGGCTGGAGGTGGCCGCGAAACTCGCGGGCCTGCGGGTGGCGGACGTGGCGGCCGCCGGACTGGACACGCCGGGGCCGGCCAGCGCCACGGGGATGCTCAGCGCCAAGGGATCCACCAACTTCGTGCACGCCGACTGGTCGGGGTTCGATATCCGCGGCGGAATCGAGAAACGGCTGGGCATTCCGGTCACGTATCTGAACGACGGCAATGCCGGCGCTCTGTGGGGCCATTTCACGCTGTTCGGCGCCAGCAGTCAGGCCACCTCCATCACGGTGGTGATCGGCACGGGGCTGGGGGGAGGCATCATTATCGAAGGCCGCGACATCAAGGGCCGTAAAGGATTCGGCGGCGAGCTGGGCCACGTCCTGCTGCCGTACCAGAATATCCGCGGGATTGAAGGACTGCGGCCGGAGTGCAACTGCGGGCGCACCGGCGACCTGGAATCGGTGTGCTCGCTCACCGCCATCGAGAAGTCGTTCCTGCCTTATTTCCTGCCGCGCTTTCCGGAAAACGAACTGCACAGGATGGATCGGCACCAGGCGGCCAAGCTGGTGCGCGGGATGGCCGAGCGCGGCGACGCCATGTGCAAAGAGATCTTTCGCGTGCAGGCGCACGCGCTGGGGATCTTCTTCGACGAGATGATCAACACCTTCGATCCGGACGCGCTGGTGGTGGGGGGCGGGGCCATCGAGACCGGCCCGGAGTTCCAGCAGTGGTTCATCCGCGAGATTTACGCGGGCATGCCGCCGCAGCGCGAAGAACAGGCCGACATCCCGATTTACATCATGCCCAACGGCGATACCGCCGGCGCGCGCGGCGCGGCCATTCAGGCCCTGCAGTACGCGCGCGAACACGGACTGCTGTGAGGGGACGCGGCATGACCCTGGACGACTACCGAAGGTGCTAAGCCGAAGAGATCGAGTATACCGCCAACATCGGGTCGGCGGCGCTGGTGGCGGCTTTCGCGCGCGTGCCGCGCGAGATGTTTCTGGGCCCTAGGCCTGGCGGGCCTGGCTTACCGCACGGTTACCGATCCGCGCCATCTCTATCACAACGTAGAGGCGGTTCTCGATAGGGCGCGGGACATCCATAACGGACAGCCGAGCGCGCTGGCAACCTGGATCGGCACGCTGGGTTTGAAGCGCGGCGACCGGCGTGGTGGCGATTGGCGCGGAAGCGGACCTGGCGGCGCGCGCCAGAGACGGCTATCCGACGCGTGACGGTGGCGCATGCGGATGGGGCGACGTTCGACCCCGGCACGTGCGACGCGATGCTGATCAACGCGGGCGTCACGCATCCGCACGGGCTGTGGCTGGACCGGCTGCGGGAGGGCGGGCGGCTGGCGGTCCCGCTGACGATTGCGGCGATGGATACGCGGCCAGCATGGCTTCGATGCTGGCAATCTATTCCGCGGCGAGTTGGAGGTGCCGTTGCGGAAAGCGCTTGCCGGCGGCGCGTTGCTGAAGATGAAGTCGCTGCGGCGGGACGCGCACGAGGCGGCGGAATCCTGCCTGTATCATACGCCGGTAATGTGTGTGAGCAGCCTGCCGGCCTGAAGGCGGGCCTCCAGATGTGCGAAGCTGTTCTGGATATGAGCACGTACGAGAATCGGCAATTCAAGTTGAAGAGTCGCCCGTCCGGGATGGTCCAACGCAGCGACTTCGATTTCGTGACTGCGCCGGCGGCCGATCCGGGTCCGGGCGAAGCGCTGGTCCGCGTTCAATACCTCTCGCTCGACCCCGCCATGCGCGGCTGGATGAACGAGGGCAGGTCGTACATCGCGCCGGTGGGTATCGGCGACGTGATGCGCGCGGGCGGCATCGGCCGGGTGGTGGCGTCGAACGATCCGGGCCTGGCGGCCGGCGATACGGTCGTCGGCATGACCGGCGTGCAGGATTACGCGGTGGTGAAGGCGAAGGAAGTCACCAAAGTGGATCCGCGGCTGGCGCCGCTGCCCCGTTTCCTGGGCGCGCTGGGCATGCCGGGTTTGACGGCTTACTTCGGGCTGCTGGATATCGGCAAACCGAAGGAGGGCGAAACGGTGGTGGTCTCGGCCGCGGCGGGCGCCGTGGGCGCCGTAACCGGACAGATCGCCAAGATCAAGGGCTGCCGGGTGGTGGGCATCGCCGGCGGTCCGGACAAGTGCCGGTACATCACCGCGGAACTGGGCTTCGACGCGGCCGTCGACTACAAGAGCGAGGACGTGCGGGCGGCGCTGGCGCGGCATTGCCCCAAGGGCATCGACATCTATTTCGACAACGTGGGCGGGGAGATTCTGGACATTGCGCTCTCGCTGCTGGCCCTGCGCGCGCGGGTGATCATCTGCGGCGCGATCTCGCAGTACAACAACATGGAAGCCATGCGCGGGCCGCGCAATTACATGTCGCTGCTCATCAACCATGCGCTGATGGAAGGCTTTGTAGTCTTTCACTATCTTTCCCGTTATCCGGAAGGCATGCAGGCGCTGGCGGGCTGGGCGCTGTCCGGCAAGCTGAAGGCGCAGGAACATGTCGTCGACGGCCTGGAGACCTTTCCGGATACGCTGCAGAAGCTCTTTCGCGGAGAGAACTTCGGCAAGTTAGTCATCCGCGTGGCAGCGGACTGAGAACCTATTTGCCCACGGACACGGTGGCGATCTGCAGGGCATCGACCGCCGTGGAAGGCCCGGGCAGATTGTCGCGAGAGATACCTGCCACCACGTTGCCGAACGTTTCGTAGAGCTGCCCGGTGGGGAAAGCGGAGCCGCACGAATTCACCGGAAAGGTTCCCACACATGGGTCGAAGGCGCCGTCACCGTTCGCCGGATCGGCCACGCAGGCCCACTGGGTGGCATGATCGTACGGGTCGCGGACGGCGGCGGTAAACACGAAATCGCCGGAGCCGGCCTGCCGGGAAACATAGACGGAATAGAGATAGACCGGAGTTCCGCGGCTGTTGGGCGGCAGCGAAGGCAGCGTGATCTGGCCGGAGCACTGGGGTTCGACCGGGGACGACGTGGTATCTTCGGCATAACATAACAGGGAACCGCTCTCGGGACAGTTCGAGTAGTTGGAGAAGTAAAAGGCCGTAGTGCCGCCGATATAATCGTGGCCGAAGCCATACTCCAGGTCACCCGCGAAACACGGGTTGGCGGAGTAATAGACGGCGCCGATCAGGTAAGTCTGATCGGAGAAGTTACCGGGAGCAAAGGCGCCGGTAAATTGGAATCCGCGAAATCGGGAACCGATGGCGGTTCCGGACTGATACATGGTTCCGACGGCCGGGGCAGAACGGTAAATCGGGCCGGATTCGGCGACGCCATCGTCGAACCAGTAGGGCGGCGCGTCGTAACCGGGCACATTCCAGGCGCAGCCCAGCGCATCGGGCACGGGGGCGGAGAGCAGGCCGGGGAAGTAGAACTTATAAGGTCCCGCGGCAGGAGGCTGGACCTGTTCGGGCGAGGGCGCATAAGCGAAATAGACCGGCATGGTGACAGTGGACCAGGCGGGAGCACTGCTCTGCTGAGCCCACGCGGACAAGGATAAGATGACGCCAAGCAAGATCAGCGGGAATCGCATCTTGTCATTCTCCCATCGCGAGATGCGATTCCAGCGTGCGGTGCTAAGCTGTTGGCTGAATGAATGTGTGGTTACCCACATCGTGGAAGAGCAAGCCGGCCGGGCAGCAGCCGGTGTATCCGCACGATGAGGAAACGGCGCGCGTGGTGGAGGCCATCTCGAAGCTGCCGCCGCTGGTGACGAGCTGGGAGATCAACGCGCTGCGCACGCAGTTGGGGGAAGCAGCGCGCGGCGAACGTTTCCTGCTGCAAGGCGGCGACTGCGCCGAGCGCTACGACCACTGCGACTCGAACACCATCGCCAACAAGCTCAAAATGCTGCTGCAGATGAGCCTGGTGCTGACGCTGGGCGGACGGCGGCGGGTCATCCGGGTGGGGCGCTTCGCCGGGCAGTACGCCAAGCCGCGCTCCGACGATTTTGAGACGCGCGACGGGGTGACGCTGCCGAGCTATCGCGGCGACCTGATCAACTGCCCGGACTTCACGGAAGCCGCGCGCACGCCCGATCCGCAACTGATGCTGCGCGGCTACGAGCGGGCGGCGCTGACCCTGAATTTCATTCGCGCGCTGGTGAGCCGCGGCTTCGTGGATCCGGCGCGCCTGGACTACTGGAACCTGGACTGGGTGAAGGATTCGCCCATGGCCGAGGAATACCAGCGCATCGCGCGGCAGATCGGCGAATCCATACGGTTCATGGAAAGCCTGATGGGCGTGCATCCGGGCGAGCTGCAGTGGATCGACTTCTTCACCAGCCACGAAGGGCTGCATCTGCCGTACGAGCAGGCGCAGACGCGGCACGTGCCGCGGCAGGAGGGCTGGTTCGATCTTTCCACGCATTTTCCCTGGATCGGCATGCGCACGGCCGATCCGGGCGGCGCGCACGTGGAGTTCTTCCGGGGCATACGCAATCCGATCGGGGTGAAGATCGGGCCGGCGATGCGGCCGGAGACGCTGCGGCAGATCGTGGACATTCTGCATCCGGAGGACGAACCCGGGCGGCTCACGCTGATCCATCGTTTCGGCACGGACTGCATCGCGCGATTCCTGCCGCCGCTGATCGAGGCGGTGCGCGCGACCGGCAAGACCGTGTTGTGGTGCTGCGATCCCATGCACGGCAATACGCGGACCACGGCGGACGGGATCAAGACGCGCAACTTCGACGAGATCCTGGGCGAGTTGGACCAGGCGATGGACATTCACGCGGCCTGCGGCAGCCACCTGGGCGGCATCCACATCGAAGTGACCGGCGAAGACGTCACCGAGTGCATCGGCGGCGCGCGCGGATTACAGGAAGAGGACCTGAAACTGGCCTATAAGTCAGGGCTCGACCCGCGGCTCAATTACGAGCAGGCTTTGGAGATGGCCCTGTTCGTGTCGCGGAAGATGCGCACCGCAGCCACCGGAGGGGCCGCGGACTAGCCAACGTCGTCGTCTTCGTCGTCGCCATCGTCCTGCTTCGATCCACTCTTCAGCTCGACGTTTTTGGCCTTGAGCTGCTCCTTGAGTTTCTCCCATCGCTGGATTACGGCGGGCGCTTCGCGGACGAGTTGCGCAACGGCGGCGGATTGCGCGGCGGTAGGAGCGGCGTCGGCGCCGTCCAGACTGCCGTACAGCATGGAGGCCTGGCCGTTGACGGACATCAGCCCGGGCTTGGGGGGCACGGGTCCGAACATACCGCCGGCGCCCAGCAGGTCTTTGAGCTGCTTGCCGAGATCGGCGAGGTCCGATCGTTTTTCGATCTGCTCCTGGGCGGAGTGGGCTTCGCGGATGGCTTCCGTGGTACGGGTGATGAGTCCGGCCAACTCCACCTCGGCGCGATGCAGTTGCGCGAGGGCGGCGGGGGTGGCCTTGACGCGCGGATCCATCTTGACGGTGAGGCTGGCGGTCTCGGTGTGGCCGTCGGCGGTGATCTTCACGGTGTAGACTCCCGGCAGCGCGCGCGGACCGAGGGGCAAGCGGGGTGTGTCGTGGGGCACCGCGGAGATGGGATATCCGTGGCGCATGGATTCGGGCGGCGCGCCGTGCAGATCCCAGATCCAGCGGTGCAGGCCGGCGGCCGCCGACAGCGTGCGCGGCCGGCGCACCCAGTAGGTCGGAATGGCCAAGGTCTTCAGGTCGGCGGCGGTAGGTTCGGGGGCGTCGGTGCTGGCATAGCGGCGCACGAGTTTGCCGGCGCTGTCGAGAATTTCGAGCGTGACCGGACCGGAGGCGGGCTGCGCCAGGTAGTAATCGATGGGCGCGCCATCCGGCGGGTTCTCGGCCAGCGGCTCGTCGGGGGGCAGGGGCGTATCGGTATTGGTGTCGCGGCGCACGCGCCAGGCAGCGGCGGGATGACTCAGCCACACAGCCGAGGCCAGGGCTTTCTCGCCGATCTGGCGCAGGGGCGAGATGTCGTCGAGGATCCAGAAGCCGCGCCCGTGGGTGCCCACGATCAGGTCGGCGTCCTTGATCCAGAGATCGCGGATGGCGGTGTGGGGCAGGTCCAGTTGCAGCGACTGCCAGCGATCGCCGTCGTCGAAGGAGACCCACACGCTGGTTTCGCTGCCGGCGAACAGCAAACCCTTCCGCACGGGATCTTCGCGCACGGTATCGATGGGCGCGTCGTTGGGCAGGCCGCTGGTGATGAGCTTCCAGGTTTTGCCGCGGTCGTGGGTGCGGTAGATGTAAGGCGTCAGATCGTCGATGCGGAAGCGGCTGACGGAGGCGTAGGCGGACTGGTCGTCAAAGTGGGAAGCTTCCATCTGGGTGACCTTGCTCCAGGGGGTCAGCTCGGGCGGAGAAACATCTTTCCAGTTCTTGCCGCCATCGGCGGTGATCCAGATGCGGCCGTCGTCGGTGCCGGCCCAGAGGGTGTCCAGCGTTTTGAAGGACGGGGCGAGCGAATAGACGACGCCGCGCTGTTTGGCGGCGCCGGGATCCTTGTCGGCCATGTGGCCGAGGCTGGCGGGGATGCCGGGCTTTTCGCGCGTGAGATCGCCGCTGATAGTCTGCCAGGTGCGGCCGCCGTCGATGGTTTTGAAGACCACGTTGGCCGCGTAGTAGAGCACGTGGGGATCGACGGGCGAGAAGATGATGGGCTGCGTGCGGTCGGTGCGATATTTGCCGCCGGCGAGCGGGCCGGGCGCCACGTTTTCGACCTCTCCGGTAGCGCGGTGGAATTTGGTCACCGAGCCGCGGCCGGCGCCGTAGACGATATCGGGATCGCGCGGATCGGGAGCCACGTAGCCGTATTCGATGACGCCTACGGGATGCCATTCGCGGAAGGTGATGACACCGTCGTTGCCGCGGCTGGAGACGCAGACCGATCCGCTCTCCTGCTGGCCGGCGCAGACGCGATAGGGGAAGGCGTTATCGGCGATGGCGTGATAGAGCTGCGCGGTGGACTGGTTATACCAGGAGCTCCAGGTGCGGCCGCGATTGACGCTGACGACGGCGCCCTGATCGCTGACCAGCAGAATGACGTCGGGGTTGTTGGGATTGATCCAGATGTTCTGGTAGTCGTCGCCGCCGGGCGCGCCCTTGAGGCCCATCCAGGTCTGGCCGCCGTCGCTGGAGCGCCAGGTGACGGTGCTGGTGCTGTAGACGGTGTCCGGATCTTTGGGGTCGACCAGGGGAACTGGCAAGTCGCCGCCGCCGATGCGTCCGGCGGGGCGGGCATCGGTGGTGATGCGGCGCCAGTTAGCGCCGGCGTCGTCGGAGCGGTAGATGCCCACCTGGTGTCCGAAAGCGACGACGCCGTAGAGGCGGCGCGGATTGCTGTGGGCGATGGCGACGTAAGCCTGCTCGACCTGCGGCAGGCCTTGCGTGAGTTTGTTCCAGGTCTTGCCGCCGTCGGTGGATTTGAAGATGCCGCCGTGGGTGCCGGCGTAGGTGTTTCCAAATTCCCAGGGTCCCTGGCGGGCTTCCCACATGGAGGCGTAGAGGACGTCGGGCTCGGAGGGATCCATGGCGATGGCGGAGGCGCCGGTGTTCTCGTCGATGTAAAGGGATTTCTGCCAGGACTGGCCGCCGTCGGTGGTGACGAACAGGCCGCGCTCGGCGTTTGGGCCGTAGGGGTGGCCGAGGACAGCGGCGTAGACGTGGTTGGAGTCACGCGGGTCGATGGCGAGGGCGGGGATCTGCTGGCCGTCTTGCAGGCCGAGGTGGGTCCAGGTTTTGCCGGCGTCAGTGGACTTGTAGATGCCGTGGCCGACGGAGAGATCGGGGCGCTGGAGGCCTTCGCCGCTGGCGGCGTAGACGACGTCGGGGTCGGAGGGAGCGACGGCGATGGCGCCGATGGAGCCGGTGGGCTGGGAGTCGAAGATGGGGTCCCAGGTGCGGCCGTAGTCGTCGGACTTCCAAACGCCGCCGTTGACCTGGCCCATGTAGAAGACGTTGGGCTGGGAAGGCACGCCGGTGCAGGCGCGGGTGCGGCCGCCACGGTAGGGTCCGACGTTGCGCCAGTGGAGCTCGTGGAAGAGCTCGGGGGCGATCTGCTGGGCGGGGGCGGCGGTGGCGACAGCGAGGGTCAGGAGGGCGAGGCGGGTTTGGATTCGGGTCATGATGCTTGTTTTAGCACGGTGTGTGGTTTGTGCAGTTTGGGGGGGGTGGGTGGCTGCATGTCGGGTGATGCGAACCGACCAGGCGCAATCTGGAGAGTCAAAGCCACGCACCGGCGTGAAGGTACCTCGCGCCGCTGTGGGGTCTCGTGTAAAGTTTCCGTGACTCGCATTTGTAAATCCGAAGAGCATAGGCGTGACGAAGTCGCCGTGCTATTCACAATTGGATGGAAGACCTCTGTCCCTGCTCTTACCGGCTCACGCCAGTCTTACCATTGCTTTCATTCTTCAGATAGACCTCAAATGGGATGAACTGCTCGGAGCCTCGGTCGCGGATTGTGCGGATTTGTGCATTTTTGTGCATTTTTGTGCATTTTTGTGCGGGGAAATTTGGGCGCCTGGATGGGGATTTATGATGGTTCAAAGCCACAAGTTGTTTGTTCGCAATACGTTGATTCATTTTGAACGGACTCGCATCCCGATGCGGAGCTTTGCCGAGTCTTTGGGCAGGTAATTCTCGCGCAGTCTTTGGCAGGACCTTAACATGACATGTGTTCAGGACCGCCCCGATAAACGGTGCGGGCGCGCGGCAGGTGGTTGAAACGGCGGGGGTAAGAGGCCGTTCGGGCGACGGACGTTGGGCGTGACTGTGCCGGACGTAGGGCCGCATCCGCGGGTATCCAGGGCCTTGTTTCGGATATTCTGGTGTGATATTAGGTTTGGCAGATCCGTGCCGCGCCAGATTCGCCGCACGGAAGGAGCCATGGTGACCTGCAAAAGAAGAGTTCCATGGATGGCGCTGGGGGCACTGTTGTTTCTGGCGCCGGCGCGCGGGCCGGCGCTTACCGGCGGGCAGTGGCAATCGGACCTCCAGAGCATGGTGAGTTTTCTGGAGCGGACACACCCGAGCCTGTTCTTTCACGTCAGTTCCCAGGACTTCAACGCCGCGGTCAATGCCCTGAACCAGGACATTCCGCAGATGACGGATGCGCAGGTTACGGTGGCGATGATGAAGCTGGCCGCCATGGTCGGCGACGCCCACACCGCCGTCACTTCACCGTTCGCGCCGTTGCCGATCCGTTTTCGCTGGTTCAGTGACGGGTTATTCGTCAACGCCGCGGCGCCCGAGTACAGCCGCGCCATCGGGGTCAAAGCGATCCGGATTGGGAACCTGCCTGTCGACCAGGCTTACAACGCGATCAGCGCGGCCGTGTCGCACGAGAACGACTATTGGGTGAGGGAGATGAGCGAGACCTATCTGGCCACCGCCGAAATTCTTTCCTCGCTGGGTGTCACATCCGGTCCGGCACCGGTCCCTTTCGTGTTCCAGGACATGTCCGGCGCACAGTTCACGCTGCAAATCGCGCCATCCTCCGAGAATCTTCTCTGGCCGCCCGATTCCACTACCGGCTTTGTCCCGCTCTGGCGGTCGAACGGCAGCGTATATTATTGGTTTCAATTCCTGCCAACCACGCAGACGATGTATGTAGCTTACAACCAGTGCGAACAGATGTCCGGCCTGAGTTTCGCGAGCTTCTGGAGCCAGGTGCTGGCCGCGATCGCCGCGCAACCCATCCATCAACTCGTAGTGGACCTGCGAAACAATACCGGCGGCGACAGCTCGATCATCAACCCGCTGCTCAATTCATTGAGCGCCAACGCAGCGTTGCGCCGGCAGACCGCGGCTATCATCGGCCAGGCGACGATGTCGTCGGGCATGATGAATGCGGCCCAGTTGTCCGGCCTGGGAATCCCGCTCGTGGGCCAGCCGACCGGCGGCGATCCGAATGCTTATGGGAACATCGCTACGTTTAACCTGCCGAACTCGGGGCTGCGCGTCACCTGCTCCACGCGCTATTACACGGTGATTTCCGGCTACACGAAAGACTCGGTGCTTCCCGATGTGCCGGTGTCATATTCCTCCGCCGATTACTTCGCGCGCTACGATCCCTTCCTGGCCGCGGCTCTGACGCTGCCGGCACGATTTTCCAACCCACAGCCCGGGACGGGCTACCCCGTCATCGTCAACGGCGCCAGCTTTGGCATGCTGATATCTCCCGGCGAATGGGCGACTGCGTTCGGCGATTTCGCCGGCGTTACAACGGCGGTGGCGGAGTCGGTTCCCTACGGGACCAGCCTGAGCGGCGTTCAGGTTCAAGTAAACGGCACGCCGGCCCCGCTGCTCGCCGTGACGCCATCGCAGATCAATTTCCAGGTTCCCTCGGCAACCGCGGCCGGCACGGCTCAGGTTGCGATCAGCCTCGCCGGGCAGAAAGTAGTGACGGGAACCGCGATGGTGGTCAGTTCGAGTCCAGGAATCTTCCTGGCGGATTTTCTGAGCGCCGACCGGCCGGGCGCCGTACTGACCCAGGGCAATCAACTCACGAATTCGAAGGTGCGGGCGCCGCGCAACTCCGTGATCCAGATCTTCGCCACCGGAGCGGAAGGGTTGACGCAAACGCCGGCGGATGGAACACCCGCACCACTGTCACCCCCGTTTGCGCAGACGACGCTGAAGCCGCGCGTGTTCGTGGGCAATGAAGAGGCCACGGTCGAGTTCAGCGGCCTGGCTCCGGGCTACGTGGGGCTGTGGCAGATCAACGCCCGGGTGCCGGACGTCCCAAGCGTTACCGGCCAGATACCGGTGGTGATGGTCGCGCCCGGCGGTTACGCCAGCAATGCCGTGACGATCTGGGTCGAGTAGCCGTCGAAACCACGCAGCTGCGACTGCGGCTATGGCGCGCCAGCTCGGCTGCCGCGGGGGTTACTGTGTGGGAACGTTGCTCAGCACACGGGGCGGAACCTCGGTGGCAGGGTCTTGCACGTATCGCCGGCCGATGGCATTTTCCAGCAGCTTCTGGAACGTCTCGAATTTGACATCCGGGCCGGCGCCGGGCCGGCTGCCGCCGGGGATCAGGAGTTGGGCCGTTTCGGGCGGCGTGGTCAGCGACAGCGGCGTGAGGTTTCGCAATTGGTCGAGACTCTGCGCGGTGTAGAACACGCGCACCAGAAATTCCCCGGTCACTTTCGACTGACGCAGTTCGAAGACGAGCGCCCCGCCCGGAGCGCAGAAGTCGGGTTGATAGCCGGGCAACTGCCAGTGGACCTGCAGGAGTCCGGCCAATCCCGACACGTATGTATCCGAGCTGATGACCACCAGGACCGGGGTGTTGGGCGCGCTGAATGCTCCGGGGATGGCTTCCCCAAGCACGGCTTGCTTGATCGAACGGAGGACGTGCGCAGCCGCATTCGAGCTCTGCACCTGGTCGACGTAGGGCGTGCGGTAATCGATCCGTTCCTCAAGCGTGGTGATGCGGGTCATCTGGGAAAGCAGATCCGGCGAAAGCTGGCCCCAGCCCACGTCCGCCAGCGGCAAGCCGCCGGCGTACTCCATGACGAATGGGTCGGCGACCAGCTCAGTCAATGAGATGCCACCCACGTCCACCACGTTCCCGGAGGCCACTCCGGTGGTGACGGCATCCAGGGGAATCGGTTGCGCAGTGGCATCCATCAGGCCGGCCGGCGTGGCGGGCGGCGGCTGCGTTCCATTCGGATAGTTGAAGACCACGCTGCGAATCAGGGAAAACTCAGGGCTGTATGCGGACGCCAAGGTGGTGCCGCTATTGTAGACTTCCTGGGCTTCCTGCGCCGCGCGATCCGGGTCGACCAGGGCCACGCCGGCGCTGATGGGGTCGAAGATCGGGTCGGCCTGGCCCAGCGGGTAGGAGTGGACCGGAATTGTGACGCCGGGAATCAAGCCCTCCCCAAACATGGTGGCCGTCAGGTTGGAGCGCTGAATGGAATTGGCGCGGAAGAACGAGTGCGACAGATCGGTGGCCGCGTCGCCGGTGAGAAGGCCTTCGGCCAGCAGATACTGCCGGAAGTAGGTACCCAGAAGGGTCGCCGCCTGTTGCCCATGCGGGGTCAAATAGCCGGTGGGAACCCCAAAGTCGGGGTAGGGCCGCGGCGAGAACATGGCGTAATTGGCAGGCGGCATCACTGGCGACCGCACGCTGTGGCGGCCGAAGATCAGGATCTGCTTCAGAATGGTGTTATCGCTGGTGACCGTCTGGGCCGAGACGGCGGGAGCGAGGGCCAGGGCCAACAGCACGCCTGGCAGTGCGGTTCTCAGGTTGATTCGAGTCATGTTGATTTTTAGTGTCGCGGGTAATCGGCCAGCGGCTTAAACGCCGGCCTGGGTCTGGACGCCACGCGCGCCCGCCTCAAATTGGCGCGCCGGACAGCCGCGCTGGAGGTGAGGTCCGATGGGCTGTCATAACCGACCTGCAACGCCGTGGCGGACGCGCCGTTGAATTGCAGCACGGCCACCGCGGAATACATCGATCCGCCGTCAATGGCGATCTTGAACGGGCCGGACGGCAAATGGCCGGCCACCACGTCCGACAGCATCGCGCCGTAGGTGCCGCCTTCGCCATAAGCGCCGCCGGCCAGCGATTGCAAAGGCGGGATCGGCGGGGTCACGCCGCTGGCGGCCAGATCTCCCTGGCTGTCGAACACCTGAATCCGGTAGCTAGTGGCCGCGATGTCTTCGTTGTAAATCGCCAGCGATACGCGGCGCGCGCCGCCATCATCGACGCCTACCGCGGACCAGGTGGTGTCGAGGGCCGTGTCCCAGGAGATCGGAACGCTCAGGGACCAGGGCGTGGCGGGCAGCGCCGAATAGAGCAGTTGCGGCAGGACGCCGGCGCACGTCGCGGCATCCGGGCAGTAGAACACGGCATACACCGTGCCGGTCGCGGTGTTGGCGTACCTGGGCGCGTCGCCAGTGGCGCCCACCAGGTCGATCTCGGCGGGCTGGTTGGCCGAGAGCGCGAAGTTGACGTCATCGCCGGACATTGCCGCCGATCCGGCGGACGTGCTATCCAGCTTCAGATTATTGCCGGCCGGGTCATAGAACGAATAGTCGACGCCAATGGCGGCGGATGCGGGCGCGGCCACGCGGATGGCGGAGCTCCAGCCGCCGCCGGCGGCGAGCCATACGAAAGTGCCGCTGACGTAGCAGGAATAGCCGATCGTCCCGGATGCGCCAGAGATCGGAACGGGCGATTCACCGGCGAGGCTGGAACAATCCGGCGCGGCGGCGGACCAATATACCGGTCCGGTGACCGGCGGTTGCGCGCCGGGAACAGGGATGGTTTGGCCGGGGAGCACGGCGGCAGCCGGAGCCAGCAACGCCAGTAATGAGAACACTCGTATCCGCATCATGGATCCTCTCCGCGACTACCGATTCTGTTTGGGCGGCGCCGCCGGGCTTTGCCGGAGTGACTGGCGATAGCGCGCCAGCAGCTCGGCACGATTCTGCCGCAAGTCCTGGCCGGTTGGCGTGGTGGGGTAGGGCTGGTCACCCATCAGCCCATGCCACAGGATGCGGTTGAAGCCGGCGCCATCCAGCAGATCGGCGTCGGTGAAGTTCATGCCCTTGGTCACGCGCGCCCAGTAAGCCGCATCGTGCGATGGCTTGGGCACGGCCATGGCGGCTGACTGCGGCGGCAGCGGCAGCGACGTATTATAGAGCAGCGCCGAAGGACTGGCGGTGTATCTCCACGTGCCCGGGGTGGTGTCGAAGATATCAGCCATGGGCCGCGCCAAGGCGTCGTTCAGGTTCATCAGGGGCGGCAGACCTTTTTGGGCGTTGATTTGCGGGATGCCCAGTACCTCCTCGATGGTGCGCAGGAAGTTCAGGGTGCTGTACCGCGTGCTGACCACCGCGCCCTGCTTCACGTACGGGCCAATCACAAAGGCGATGGTGCGGTGCGAATCCACGTGATCGCCGCCATCCTGGGCATCGTCCTCGACCACGAAGATCAGGGTGTTTTGGGCGAAAGGACTTTGTGCGATCTTCTGCGCCACCAGCCCGACGGCATAATCGTTGTCGGCGACCTCCAGGTCGGGGGTATTCACGCCGTCGATGGCGGTGGAGTAGTTGCCGGTGTGATCGTGCATCAGGCGGATGAGCGTCAGCGCCGGCAGATCCTCGACGGTGCGTCCGGCGTGGTGGTTATTCCGGTAGCGGGCGTCGAAGTCGCGCGCCCACTCCTGGTACCGCCAGAAATCCGGCAAAGAATTATCGAAGCCGCGGAAATACGGATCGGTGACCGGATTGAGGGTTACACTAGACGGGAAAGCCACCTGCGTACGGGTAGCGAAGGGATTGCGCAGCACGGGAATGGTGAAGTCGGGCGTGGAATAGCGGGAAGTATCGACGAAGAATCCGTAATTCCGCACGGTCAGGCCGGCCCGCATGGCCGCATTCCACAGATAGCCGGTGTTGATCTCATTGTCGGGGCCGTCGGGAGCGTCGATATCGGTCTGGCCGGGCAGGTCATCCGGATCGCTGGATGTAAATGGATTGGCGGCCTGGCGCGCGGCCACATTGCCTGCCGCGGTGCCGGTTGAAACGGGTGGGATGGCGACGTTCACGTTGCGCATGACGCCTTCGGAATCGAGGCTCGTGCCGCGATACGCGTAGGCCACCGGGTACTGATGCTCGACCACGTCGGGAGCTTGCCCCGCATTGGTCCAATGCCAGCCGTCGTAACTGACCTCCGCGGTGGCCATGAAGTTATCGAGCGTGACAAACTGTTGCGCCAACGCGTGCAGATTCGGGGTGATGGCCTGTCCGAACTCAGTCAAAGCGGGATCGCCGTTACTGCTATTGGGCAGGTCGCCCAGCACCTGGTCGTAAGTGCGGTTCTCTTTGATGATAAAGACCACGTGTCGGATGCCCGCGCGCACGGCCGACATCACCGCGGCGTCGCCGGCGGTCTCCTGGTAGGAGAAGTTATCGAAGGTCATGACCATTTGCGTCAGGCTGGCCAATTGCGTAGTGGGCATGGGGAAGCTCTGGAGGCCGGCCTTGGTCAATTGGGGATTGTAATCGTTGGACGGATTGCAATTCGGCGAGTTGGGCGGGCCGTAGCCGCCATAGCACCACTGCGGATTGGCGCTGGTGGGCGATTTTTCATTGGCCACGTACACGTACGGCGCGGTGTTAGCGCCGGTGCTGACGATGTTCGCCGAATTCGGATACCAGCCGGTGGGGATGAGCCCCACCACGCGATCGCCGGCCTGAGTTCCACTGAGCGCGATCACCGAGATGCAATTCAGATTGCCGTCCGTCACAAAGAGCTGGGCGCCATCCGGCGACAGCGCCACGCTGTTGGGGTTGGCGCCCTTGTACTGTTGAAGCGAACCCGACAGCAACGGGGCGACCACGGGAATGCTTTCCTTGATCGTGTCGGTGGCGGTATCGATCACATCCACGATGTCCGCCTGGTCTTCGGCGACATAAAGAAACGCCTGGGCCGCGTCCAGAGTCATTTTGTTGGGCTGGCCTTTGACGTGGATACGGGCAGTCACCGACATGGGCGAGCCGAGGTTGACCACATCGATCTCGCGGTCGCGAATGCTGGATACGTAGGCCACCGCGCCCGATCCGGTTCCCTTTACGGCCACCCAGAACGGGTATTCGCCGCCTGGCACACCCGGCTGCGGATCGACGGCGCTCTTACCGGGACGCAGGTCCAGGTCCACCGGCTTCGACCAGTGGCCATAGCCGCCCGTGAATACGGTGATCGCGTCGTTGTAATAATCGGCTACCACCAGCGTTTGGCCGTCGCTTGAGATCGCCAGTCCGGCGGCGCAGGGGTATACGCCCACCTGGCTGTTGATCTGGATGGCACCGGTCGGTTGAATGTTCAATCCGATGCCCAGCCCGTGGTGCATGGCGAGCGCCGGAGCCGAAGGAGATTCCTCCGCCCATTTTCCGTTGGTCAAGCTGACGGTATGAACGTCGTCATTCTGACCGCCGGCAACGTAGAAACGCTTGCTCGTTCCGGCCGGCGCGCCGGCGGAATACGATGCGGGATCGAAGACGATTCCGAAGTAAGTATTGGGGAACTGGATGACCTGCTGGAGGCTGGGTGTTTGTTTTGAAATGTCGTAGATAAATACGTATTCGTTCGACTCCGCCGCGTTCCACGGGAGCGGACCCGCCGGGACACCCAGGGTGTAGACGCGATTGTATCCGGTGGTCAGGACCAGGAGCGTTTGATTGTCCGGACTCACGACGGAGGTAGCGGCCTGGCCGACATACCATTCAGGCCTGCTGGTCAAACCCGGATTCATCCAGACGAACTGGGAATCCGCGGGGGCCAGCGGGTTAATCTGCTGACCCGTATTGGGAATCGGCACGGGATAGTCACCGCGGGCCGGAGGCTGGCTCTGTGCATAGGCCAGCCCGCCCAAACATATCAGCACAGCGGCCGAGCACACGCCACGCTTGGGGACGGCTTGATTCATCGGCATAGACCTCGTTAGTTACTCAAATCTGCGTACCGCGGATCGATCTCGTGCTGAGTCAGCCGCACAAAGGTGCTCAGCGGGCAGTCGAAGGTGGCGTTATCGATGCTGCATCCCGGGACAAAGACGGGGACGTTGGCCGGCGGCGTGGTGAGCGTCAGCTTGGTGCGGCTGCGAAGCTGGTCCATCGTCTGGGTGACATAGGCCACGCGCACGACGAATTCGCCGGTCCGCTGGGATTGGCGCAGTTCGAACACGATGGCGCCGCCGAGAGAGGCCACGTTCGGCTGGTATCCATCGACGAGCCAATCCAGATGAAAGAGGCCCGCCAACCCGGCAAGGTTCGTGTTGGCGGCGGTCAGTATCACGATCTTGTCCGAAGGCGATCCCACGGCGCCGCTGCCGGCACTGCCGGTGGCGGCCTGAACCATGGTGCGCACGATGTGCGAACCCAGGTTGGAGCTCTGCACGGCGGCCAGATATGGGGTGCGGTATTCAAGATTCAAGAGCTCGTCATAGACCCGGAAAATCTGATTGATGCCGGCGGCGTCGAGGTTACCCCAACCCACGTCGGACGCGGCCATGCCATCGACGTATTCCATCAGGAAGGGATCCACCGCCATGTAATACTCGGCGAGGCCGCCGGGATTGACCGGCGCAGTCGAATTGCCGGCCGTCATCGTGATCGGAATCGCGGTGACATCCATCTTACCCGCGGGGGCGGCGGGAGCCGGAGAAGTACCCACGGGATAATTGAACAGAACCGCACGCGCCAAGGCGAACTCGGCGGCGTAGGCGGTGGACAGCGATTGTGCATTGCCGCCCAGGCGCCCGTTGACCGCCGCCACGGCCCTGTTTGTGTTCAGCCTGGCCACGCCGGCGTCGATGGGGTCGAATAGCGGGTCGGGGGTGGGCACGGTATTGACGGTGAGTGTCGCCGCCGGAAGCAGACCGGCGACGAATGCCTGGGCAGTGTCCACAATGAGCGGCGCGTTATTGGCGCGGACGTAAACGAACGCCGCGTCGGAAGTGTCGTTGCCGGTCAACAGTTTTTCCTGGGTCAACCAAAGACGGAAGTAACCGCCGAGAAGCGTTTCGTTGGCCGTACCGTTTGGAGTAATGACGGCCGGGCTGGCGGAGAAGAAGGCCGGAAACTTCAGCGCCGAAAACCCATTCATCTCGTCAGGCGTGGCTACGGGAGTGCGCGCGGCATGGCGGCCGAAGATAATGACCTGTTTCAGTGTGGTGTTATCCGGGCGTTGCGCGGCCAGGAAAGGCACGCACAACGCTGCCAGCGCGGCGCACCGGGCAAGGTGGAATCTCATGTAAAGATGTTGGTCCCCGAAATGCGAATAATCTCTCATATAAAACTGCTGCGTTGGGCAAGCAGTTAGTCCGTTGGGGATCGTGGGTTTTGCAGGAGACGCGATGAATCGATTTAACCCGGATTTCCCAAATTTAACGAATAATAATATCTCTTCACCAAGAATTACAGTATATTTCAGGTCCGTATATCCTGATAGTTATTGATGGTTAACCTGAGCGTCAATTTACACACCGCTTCATCGGAAGGATAGCTGAAGGGCAGGAAGGGCCGTGAAATAACGAATACGGGAACTATGTGCAAGGCCTGGCGGCGATTCCCCGCTCGATTTCGCGGTCCAGGTGGTGCTGGAGCTCTTCGTCGAGCTCCCGGTCGACGCTGGCCCGATAGAAGAGGGAGCGCAGCCGCAGGCGGAGGATCGTCACGAAACGCATGTACCTCAGTAACTGACAACAGTCTAGCGCGGGGGCTACTCGGAGCGCAAGGCGACCACGGGGTCCACCCGGATGGCGCGGCGCGCGGGGAGGTAGCTTGCCAGGAGGGCCGCGGCGATGAGAACGATTCCGGCCGCGACTACAGTGAGGGGTTCGGCCGATTGCACGCTGACCATCATGGCGGACAGGAATCGCCTGAAGAAGAATCCGCCGGCGATACCCACGGCGAGTCCGATGCCGACCAGGCGGAATGCCTGGCCTGCGACTTCTTTCAAAATGTCGTTGCGAGCAGCTCCGAGCGCCATGCGGACACCGATTTCGCGTGTGCGCCGGGCGACGGAGTGCGCCATCGCGCCGTAGACGCCCAGGCTGGACAAGAACAAGGACAGCAGGCCGAATACGCCGATCAAGCCGGTGGCCATACGCTGCTGCCACAACGATAGTTCGGCTTGCGCGCGCATGGTGCGGACGCCAAATACAGGTAGACCCTTGTCCAGCGCGCCGACCGCGCCGCGCACGGACTCCAGGGCGGTCAGTGGCGCAGAAGCCGTGCGGACGATAATGGTCGTGCCGGGGGAGAAATTCTGGAACAGCGGCACGTACATCAGCAGCGGGGCGTCGTCCACCAGAGAGCGGTACTTGCAGTCGGCCACCACGCCTACGACTTCGAGCGGCGGGCGCGGAGGTCCCATGAGGGTGGGCCAGGCGATGCGCTGGCCGATCGCATTTGCGGACGGCCAGAAACGCCGCGCCAGGTTGCGGCTGACGATGGCGACCAGGGGCGCGTCCGGGTTGTCGCGCGGGGTGAAATCGCGGCCGGCGAGGAGCGGGATGCCGAGCGTGTGGAAATAGTGCGGAGCCACGCTGACGAAGTTAACGCGCGTGCCTAATTGGAATTCATGCCCGCGCAGCACGTTCTGGGGCGGGTCCTCGCCGGGGTGGAAGATGGACACGGCGCCGGGCCACTCGTCGGGCGGGACGGAAGTCGCGAGGCTGGCGGAAACGGCGCCGTGCATGGATTGCAGCCGGTCGAACAGGCCGCGGTAGAAAGCTCCGCTGCGCGCTCCGGTGAGGTCCAGGGTGGCGAGGAAGACATTGCGGCTGTCGAATCCCGGGTCGGCGGTGAGGATGCGATGCATGCCGCGCACCAGCAGGCCGGCTCCCATCAGCAGGACAAACGAGAGTCCGACCTGGCCGATCACCAGCAGATTATGCGGGAGCGAGCGCATGCGTCCGGCGGCGGGCGTGCCCTGTTTCAATGGGGTAGTGAGATCGGCGGAGGAAGAACGCAGGGCGGGCGCGAGGGCGGCGGCGATGCCCGTGAGCAGGCAGACAAGGAGGGTGAAGAAGAGAATCCGCGCGTCCGGGGTGAGATCCGCGCTACGGACGACGGACGCGGGCTGGGCCAGGCTGACCGACAGTTTCACGGCCCAGGGAGCCGCGAGCAGTCCCAACGTGCCGCCCGCGAAAGCCAGGAACAAGCCTTCGGTGAGCAACTGGCGAACCAGGCGTATCCGCGAAGCGCCCAGCGCCAGGCGCACGGCAATCTCCCGCTGCCGGCCGATGCCGCGCAGGAGCAGCATGCCGGCCACGTTAGCGCAGGCAATGACGAGGAGCAGGCCGACGCCTGCCAGCAAGAGGGCCAGGAACCGGCTCAGAGTTGCGCGATCGTCGGGGTCCAGGCCGACGCCTGCCGTCAGCGCCACCGTGCGGTCCGCGTTGGTGTTGGGATAGGCCAAGGCGAGTTGCCGGCTGATGCCTTTCAATTCCGCTTCGGCTTGGGTGAAGGCGACATCCGGTTTGAGCCGGCCAAATACGCGCAGCCATCCCCAGGCGCGCTCGTCGAAGTAATGGCGGCCGACGGAATTGGGCATGGCTTCGCTCAGCATGCTCAGGGGAACCCAGACTTCGGCGGGCAGGCCGGCCAGCGTTCCGCGGAAGGAGGGCGGAGCGACGCCGACGATGGTGAAGGAGTAGCCGTTCAGCAGGACGGTAGCGCCGACGGCGCCGCGGTCGGCGCCGAATCTGCGGGTCCAAAGCGCATGGCTCAGGACGGCCACCGGGTGCGCGCCCGGTTCGGTATCGTCCGAGGGCAGGATGGGGCGGCCCAGCGCCGGCCGCACGCCCAGCGTGGAAAAGTAATTTCCGGTGACGACGCTGCCGATGATTCTTTCCGGCGTGCCGCGGCTCAGACTCATGGAGACCGGAGAGAAGGCCGCCAGCGCGGACAGCGAGGTGTTGCGGTCGCGAAGATCGGCGTAATCGGGATAGCCCATGGAATCGAAGGCATCGTTGTGCTGCACGCGATAGAGCGAGACGAGCCGCGATGGGCTGGCGACGCCCGGCAGCGGCCGCAGCAGTACGGCGTCAACCACGGTGAAGATGGCGGTGTTGGCGCCGATGCCGAGGGCCAGGGTCAGCACCGCCATCAGGGTGAATCCGGGGCTCCGGCGCGTCTGCCGGAGCGCATAACCGATGTCGCGAACCAGGGAAGGCATGGCCGGTCAGTCGTTGGCTTTGGCCGAGCGGGCGAGCAGCGCGGTCATGGTATCGCCGCGCGTGCCGGTGAAGAAAGCCGTCAGGTTGCGCGCGAGCAGAGAGTCGGCGTGCTCTGCGGCGAGCGCCTTTTGGGCGTGCTCGCGGTGTGACTTCAGGTCGCTCCTCTCCAGCACGATGAGCGCGGCGGCGAACTCCATCTGGGGATCGCCGCGGCCGGCCGCGAGAGCGCGCGTGACCCAGGGATAGCCATCCAGGTGCATGGCCACGTTCGACTGGCCGCCATCGGCTTCGGACGCGTGGTAGGCCCAACCCACCTCTTTCGTGGTTTCGATCAGGTAGCCGTAATCGAACATGGCGAGAGCGTCGGGATGGCCTTGCGCCTCGGCGTCGTGAGCGCGGGCGCTGAGCTTCAGGATGAGCTCTTTGGCGGTTCCGGGAGAACGGCGGGCGTAGATCGCCGCGCGGCGGATGGTTTCCATGCGAACGATCACGGGCGTTTGGGGCGACAGCAACGCCAGGGTTTCGCCGGCGAGATTTGCCAGGTTGTAACTGGCGAGTGTCTGGTCCCAGGACGCGGAATCCGTCCCCCAGGGCAGCGACCTGGCACTACCGATGTCGAGACGGTGGCAGACCAGCGGCGGGCCGGCCAGAACCGGGACGCTGGACGCGGCCAACAGGGCGAGTGCGATGCAAGTGGATCGCATTTCACGTTTGCGAATCATGTTACCCCTCCTTGGGCGAACTTTTCGGATGAAAAGACGCAGGATGACTTGGAAGTGTTAACGGCCCGGATTTTCCCAGTTGCGCTCCCAGATGCGCCACCAGGACATGTTGCCGTAACCCAGGCTGTTCCACCAGAGATCGCGCATGCGCGCGTCGCCCGCCAGGATGCCCTCGCGGGTAACGCCGGCAGGGGGCGGGAGGTAGGCCGCCAGCCGGTCGTAGACGGCCGTCCGTTCCGCGCCGCCGGTGCGGGAAAGCAGATGCCACAAGGTGAGAGCGTCGCTGCGGCGAGCCGCGGCCAGGATCACGCGCAGTTGGCCCGCTTGCAGGCCGGGATTCCCGAAGTCGAAGGCGGCGAGCGCATCGCGCAGGCGCGGGGGCGCGTCCTCGGCATAGGGCGTGCCCGGCCCAATGTGCGGGCGCGTGGCGCAGAGCGCGCCTTCCGGAATGAACGATTCCCGGCCGCCGTGGCGGAATCCGACCCAGCCGAAGGTAACTTCGATGAGGCCCGCGCCATCCGGATTCACGCGCAGGGTGTAGGCGCAGCCGAGGTCCACGGCGGTGGCAGAAGGCGTTTGGACGACGAAGCGGCCGGGCGCGGCCCAGATCATGGCGTGGATGGTGCCGCGATCCAGAGCCAGATACTGGCGAGTAGTGCTGGATTGGATGACGTGGAGGCGGGTGTCCGGCTCCACGCGCAGCTCGCCAACCGAGGCAATGTTCAGGGTGGCTTGGGATTGACTGTCGGTAGCCAGCGGTTCGCCGACCGTGAGGAGGCCGGTGCCGCGCAGGGCGGCTGCGCCGAGGATCGGCGATCCCTTCACCCGAGACACCTGCCAGGAGGGACCGGAGGGCGGCAGGGCAGGCTGACGGATTATCATCAACGACGCAACGGCGAGAGCCGCCAGCGCGGAGACCGGCGCCAGCGGCGACCACCGGGAGGGGAGGCGGAACCAGGCGAGCGCCGAGGCTGGTTCCGGCCATACAGGCGCCGGCCGCCGGGAGCGATACGTCGCCAGCAGATTCTCGAGGTGCTGAATTTCCGGGTCGGGCTGGCCCGAGCCATCCCACAAATATTCGTTCATGGCCTATTCCCCTTGCCGAGCCGGGCGCGCAACTGCTCCATGCCGCGATGGAGGTTGACGCGCACCGAGCCGGGCGTGAGTCCCGTGCGCGCGGCGATCTCCGGGCCCGTCATGCCCTCCACCAGGCGCAGAGTGAGCGTTTCGCGGTAGGTTTCCGGCAACTCCCGGATGGCGGCGAGCACTGCCGCACCTTCGGCGCCGCCAGGATGGCGGGCCGCGAGATCCTCGTCGAGTTTCGCCGTTTCCGGTTGGCGGCGATGGAAGTCATGAGCCCGGTTGCGGGCGATCATGGCCAGCCACCCGCCGAACGCGGCGTCCTCGCGCAGGGAGGACAGCCGGCGCATGGCCTGCAGAAAGACGTCTTGCACCAGATCGTCTACTTCGCCAGGCGGCACCCGGGCCAGCAGAATACCGTGCACCATGCGCGCATAATTCACATAGAGCAGACCGAAGGCCTGGCGGTCGCCGTGGCGGGCGGCCGCCACCAGCGCGGCATCGCGGGATGGATCGGGGGTGAAGGGCTGGGTCACTGCGCGATGGTGCCTCGGTCCGATGCCTCCGTCAATGCCCGGCTCGCTCGTAGCCTCCCATGTTCCCACAGGCAAGGGACGCCAGAAGCCGGCCGAGTGTTAACAAGGGGGGACAGGCGGCGATGGGCTGTTAGAATCGGCCCTGGTGGAAATGCGCAGCGAAAAAGAGATGATGGGGCTGATCGTCGGCTTCGCCCAGGCACACGAGGATGTGCGCGCAGCCGTCATGACCGGATCGCGCACGAATCCGGCGGCCGCGCCCGATCCGTTCCAGGATTACGACGTCACGTACCTGGTGCGGGATGTGGCGCCCTACCGGCAAAACCAGGAGGTCCCCCGGTATTTCGGGGAACTCATGATTCTGCAGACGCCGGACGACATGGGGGATGAGCCCGGTACGGCGGCGAGCTATGCGTTCCTGATGCAGTTCGCGGACGGGAACCGGATCGACCTGACGTTTCGCGATCCGGACGGCGCGGACCTGGTCGCGGCGGACTCTCTTTCGGTGGTGCTTGTGGACAAAGACCGGCGGTTCGCCCTGCCGCCGCCGACGCTGCGCAGCTATCTGCCGCGCGCGCCGGCCGCCCGTCAGTTTGCCGACTGCTGCAACGAGTTCTGGTGGTTGAATCCGTACGTGGCGAAGGGGCTGTACCGCGATCAGATCCCGTACGCGAAGGGCGTGCTGGACGGTCCCATGCGGGAGCAGCTTACCGCGATGCTGGCCTGGCACGTGGGGCTGAAGACGAATTTCGAGGTTTCCATCGGGTACCTGGGCAAGCACCTCAAGACGCACCTGGCCGGCGATCTTTGGGAACTGGTGGAACACACTTACTGCGATGGCCGGCGGGAGCACATCTGGCAGGCCCTGTTCGCCATGGATGAACTGTTCCGGACGATGGCGTGGCCGCTGGCGGCGGCGCGCGGCTTCCACTACCCGGAGCGCGAAGATACGGCGGTCTCCGCATTTATCCGGCGGATCCGGGACGCCGCCTCCGCCGCCTGACGCGCGGCGGTCAACGAGGCTCCGCCGGGCGCGATCCCTGATAAGCTTGGGATGTTTCGATGGTCCGGCACGGCCGGCCTATGCGAAAGGAAATGCACAGCATGAAAACCCACCTGGTGCACGGGCTTTGCCTCTCTTTGCTGGTGTTCGCTCCGGCGGTTGCGCAACAGCCTTCTTATCCGTTTTCCAATCCGAATCTGCCGATGGAGAAGCGCATCGACAATCTGCTCTCGCTGATGACGCCGGAGGAAAAGATCGCCTGCCTGGGCACGCGTACGGCGGTGCCGCGGTTGGGTGTGCCGAATATCGGCGCATCGGAGGGAATTCACGGGGTGGTGCAACGGGAGGCGCGCGGCCCGATGCAACCCATCACCACGACGCAGTTCCCGCAGCCTCCGGGAATGGGCGAGACCTGGGACCCCGATCTGGTGCGGCAGGCGGCGGCCGTGGAAGGCTACGAAGCCCGCTTCATCACCCAGACCGAGAAGTACCACCGGCAGATCCTCATGTTGTGGGGACCACAAGCGGACCTGGCCCGCGATCCGCGCTGGGGACGCAGCGAAGAAGTGTACGGCGAAGATCCGTTCTTCAACGGCACCATGGCGGTGGCGTTCATCAAAGGCCTGCAGGGCGACGATCCGAAATACTGGCAGGCGGCGGCGCTGCTGAAGCACTTTCTGGCCAACAGCAACGAGGACCACCGCAACGTCTCGTCTTCCGATTTCGACCAGCGCCTGTTCTGGGAGTATTATTCCGTGCCATTCCGGATGGGCTTCGTGGAGGGCGGGGCGAAGGCGGTGATGGCTTCGTACAACGCCTGGAACGGCACGACGATGGCCGTGAATCCGATCCTGCGCAGCATCGTGCGCGACCAATGGGGCGTGGATGTGCTTTCGAGCGACGGGGGAGCCGTGCGGCTGCTGGTGGATCCGCGCCACCTGTACCCGAACCAGGAAGCAGCGGTGGTGGCGTGCGTGAAAGCGGGGATCAACCAGTTTCTGGACCGCTATGCGGGCGAAGCCAAGGCCGCGCTACAAGATGGCACGCTCAGCATCGAAGATATCGACACGGCCTTGCGCTACAAGTTCCGGATCGCGATCAAGCTGGGGCTGCTGGATCCGCCGGAGATGGTGCCTTACAGCAAGATCAAAGATTCGCCGGAGCCCTGGAACGCGGACCAGGACCGCGACGTTTCGCGCAAGATCGCGCTCGAATCCGTGGTGCTGCTGAAGAACGAAAAGAACCTGCTGCCGCTCGACAAGAAGTCGTTGAAGTCCGTGGCGGTGATCGGGCCGCTGGCGGATTCGGTGCACTGGGACTGGTACGGCGGCACGCCGCCTTACGCGGTGACGCCCCTGCAAGGCATCAAGGAAGAGCTCGGTTCCACGGTTACGGTGAACTACGCGGCGGAGGAACTGGGCAATGCGGCGGTGCAGGCGGCGCGCAAGTCGGAGGTGGCGGTGGTGGTGGTGGGGAACGATCCTACCTGCGGACCGGACATGCGGCACGACTGGTACAGCACGTCCGAGGGCGGCGGCGCGACGCTGCCCTGCACGGTTCCCAGCGACGGCCGGGAGGGCCGCGACCGGGAAACTATCGACCTGTACCAGGAACAACTCGTTAAGCAGGTCTTCGCGGTCAATCCCAAGACCATCGTAGTGCTGGTGTCAAGCTTCCCGTTCGCCATCAACTGGACGCAGGCGCACATTCCCGCGATTCTGCACATGGCGCACTCGTCGCAGGATGAAGGGACGGCGCTGGCGAAGGTGCTGTTCGGCGATTATACGCCGGGCGGCCACCTGGTGGTGACGTGGCCGAAATCTCTGGACCAATTGCCGCCGATGATGGACTACAACATCCGCCACGGGCGCACGTACATGTACTTCAAGGGCGATCCGCTGTATCCGTTCGGGTTCGGGCTGAGCTACACGACGTTCAAGCTTTCCAATCTGCGGACGAACGCGCGGCGGGTGGCGAAGGACGGAACCGTGAATGTCAGCGTGGATGTGACCAATACCGGCAGCCGCCCGGGCGACGAAGTGGTGCAACTGTACGTCAGGCACATGGGCTCGAAGGTGGAGCGTCCGCGGGAGCAACTGGCGGGCTTCGAACGGGTGGCGGTGGAACCCAACCAGACCAAGACCGTGGCGATCGCGCTGCCGGCCGCGCGGCTGGCGTATTGGGACGAGAAGCTGAAAGCGTTCCACGTGGAGGCGGAACCGGTGAAGCTGATGATCGGGGATTCGGCGGCGGATCTAGCGCTCAGCGACACGGTGCAGGTGCAGTAGCTGATTGGCGGTGGCCGTCCCGACACAAGGTTTCCGGTCACCGTATCAAGGGGGATGGTGGGTGGGTAAGGATCGCGCAGTCCAGTGCAACCTGATCAGGATGCGCTGAAGATCAGCCTCGCTGTCCTGACGGCCGCCATTCAGTAAGCGGTTTTCCGCCCGTGCCGTTTGGCTATCGGCCTGCTCTACAATAATAACGTGGGATCCGAAGCTGTCCTTCAGCAAGCCGTGCGGCGATTGGAAGGGGTTCGCAACGAAATCGCCAAGATCATCGTGGGCCAGGACGATGTGGTGGAAGGCGTGCTCATCTGCATGCTGGCATCCGGGCACGTGCTGCTCGAAGGCGTGCCGGGACTGGGCAAGACGACCCTGCTGCGTACGCTGGCGCGCGCGCTGCAGTTGAAGTATTCGCGCATACAATTCACGCCGGACCTGATGCCCGCCGATATCGTGGGCAGCATGATCATCGAGACCAGCGATCGCGGGGCCAAGGCCCTGCGGTTCCAGCCGGGGCCGATTTTCGCCAACCTGGTGCTGGCCGACGAGATCAATCGCGCCACGCCCAAGACGCAATCGGCGCTGCTCGAAGCCATGCAGGAGCGCACCGTAACCAGCGGCACGACGACTCACGAGCTGGAACGTCCATTCCTGGTGATGGCCACACAGAACCCGATCGAGATGGAAGGCACTTATCCGCTACCGGAGGCCCAACTGGACCGGTTCCTGATGAAGATCCTAGTGACGTATCCCACGCGCGAGGAGTTGAACCGCATCGTGGAGCGCACCATTCAGCGCGACGAAGCGCAGGTGGAGCCGGTGCTGGACCGGGACGCCATCCTGGAGGTGCGCAATGTCTGCCGGGAGGTGCTGGTCGCGCCGCACGTGCAGGAGTACGCCATCCAACTGGTGCTGGCCACCCAGCCGGAGCAGAAGGAAGCACATCCGGCGGCCCGCAAGTACGTGCGCTACGGCAGCTCGCCGCGCGGCGCGCAGGCGCTGGTCGAATGCGGGCGGGTGCTGGCGCTGATGCGCGGCCGGTTCCATTTGAGCATCGAGGATATCCAGCACGTGGCGCGCGCGGTGCTGCGCCACAGGATCATTCTGAACTTCGATGCGCACGCCGACGGACAGACGCCGGAAACCATCCTGAACACGATCATCGAGGAAGTGAGCGCACAGACTGCCGCTTAGCTGGGCGCCAAGAATCATGGACGCCGCTCCCATTCTCGACCGCGAATTCCTGGAGAAGCTGGAAAGACTGGCGCTGCGGTGGCAGAAATCGTTTCCGGGCCTGGTGGGCGGACATAACCAATCACGCTTCGCGGGCGCGGGCCAGGAGTTTCTGGACCATCGCAGTTTCCATCACGGCGACGATCTGCGGGCGGTCAACTGGCGCGCCTATCTGCGGCTGGAGAAGCTGTTTCTGAAGATGTTCCAGGTGGAACCGCGGGTGCCGGTGCGGATGCTGGTGGACACCAGCGAGTCCATGACCGGCGGCGGCAAGTTCGATTACGCCCGGCGGCTGGCGGGGGCGCTCTGCTACGTGGGCATGGTGCGGCTGGACGGCATCGAGCTGCATTCGTTTTCGAGCAAGCTGGGACGCCGCTTCCTGTGCACGGGAGGCCGGCATCGTTTCGGACCGGTGCTCGATTCGCTGGGCGGCATGCGGACCGAAGGTCCCACGGACTTTTTCGCGGCGATGCGGGAATTCATCAGCCGCTATGCGCAGCGCGGCCTGGTGATCGTGATTTCGGATTTTCTGGACGATCAAGGTTGCGAGCGTCCGCTGCAGTTTCTGGCCGATTTCGGCCATGAACTGCTGCTGCTGCAGCTCTGGTCGGAAGAGGACCGAACGCCGCCATGGGATGGCGAGCTGGAGCTGCAGGACGCGGAAAACGGCGGCCGGTTGAAGGTGCAATTCGATGCATCGGCGCGCGGGCGCTACACGCAGGCCTTCGACGAGTATGCCGCCGCCATCCAGAAGCTGGCGCTGCGCAACGGCGGGCGGTACGCCGGAGTCTCGACGGCGCAGCCGGTGGAGGAAGTGGTATTCGGTCCGCTGGTCCGCGCGCGCGGCGTAGCGTGACATGCATCTGCTGAATCTCACGCTCGGGCAGTTCCTGGCCGTGTTCGGCTCGGTGTCGGCGGTGATGCTGGCGTTATACCTGCTCGACCGATCGCGCCGCCGGCAGGTAGTGTCGACCCTGCGGTTCTGGGTTTCCGCCGAACAACCTGCGGTGGTCGCGCGGCGGCGCCGCATTCAGCAGCCGTGGTCGCTGCTGCTGCAACTGGCCAGCCTGGCGCTGCTGCTGCTGGCCCTCGCGCAGTTGCGGATCGGCGCGCCGGCGGGCATGCCGCGCGATCACGTACTGATCCTGGACACGTCGGCTTGGATGGGCGCGCGCATGGGGCGGGGCACGCTGATGGATCTGGCCCGCGAGCGGGCGCGGGCTTACGTGCGGGCGGTGCCGGCGCGCGACCGGGTCATGCTGGTGCGCGCGGACGGTCTGACCACTCCGGCCACCGCCTTCGAACCGGACCGTAAGAAGCTGGAGGCGGCCATTGCCCGATCGCAGCCGTCGGCGACGGCCCTGAACCTGGAACAGGCGCTGGCGTTCGCGCGGCAGATTCAAACCCAGAATGGACGCCGCGCGGGCGAAGTGGTCTACGTGGGCGCGGGTCGGCTGGCGGACGCGGCGGCGACCATGCCGGGACTGCCGAATCTGCGCTACCTGGGGGTGAACAGTCCGCAGGAGAACTGCGGTCTGCGGCGCGTCGGCGTGCGGCGCGCGGCGGCGGACGGCAGCGTCTGGGAAGTTTATGTTTCGATGCGCAATTATGGCTCGGCGCCCCACACCGTAACGCTGGCGCTGCGTTTCGGCCCGTCAGCGGAGGGGCCGGGCAGCCTGCCGGCGGGGTCCGAGCAGATCACCCTGGCGCCGGGTGCCGACCGGGAAGCCAGCTTTCAGTTCCGCAGCCGGGCGGCCGGATTCCTGCAAGCGCGCCTGATTCCGGACGATGCGTTCCCGCCCGACGACCGGGCCACGCTGCAGTTGCCGGCGCAGGCGGCGCTGCGCGTGACGGTGTATTCCGCGCAGCCGGATCTGCTGCGCCCGGTGCTGGCGGCCAATCCCCAAGTGGACGCCACGTTTCGACCGCCCGCCGCGTATAACGCGAAAGACCCGGCGGCGCTGGTGATCCTGGACCGGTTTCATCCGCCGGCGCCGCCCATCGCGGATTCCATCTGGATCGACCCGCCCGCGGACGGCTCGCCCGTGCCCGTGCGCGAACGCGTGTCAGACGTGCTGCTGAGCCGTTGGCTGGCGGACCATCCCTTGGGGGCGGGACTGCACACCAGCGATCTGCGGCTGGAGAGCGCTTCCGTCTTCGAGGCCGCGCCCGACGATCTGAAGATCGCCGAAACCGACTCCGGGCCCATTATCGTGGCCCGGCCGGGCAAGCCCAAAGTCGCGGTGCTGGGTTTTCATCCGGCGCTCTCGGCGATGCGCTACGAGCTGGCCACGCCGCTGCTTTTCGCCAACCTGCTGCGCTGGATGGCGCCCACGATATTTCGCCGGTGGGAGTTGACCGCCGGCAGCGTGGGCGCGGTGAAGGTGGCGCTGGATTCGGAAGTGCGGCCGGCGGACGTGCGTGTAGTGGATGCCGGCGGCCGTCCGGTGCCGTTCACTTTGCGCGGCTCGTCGCTCGAATTCTTCAGCGGGGCGCCGGGCACCGTGCGGGTGCTGGCGGCCGACAGCGAACTGGTCTACTCGCTCACCCTGCCGCAGGTTTGGGAATCGGAATGGCAGGCGCCGCCGGGGACGCGCCACGGCATCCCAAGGTTCGCGGCGCCGCTGGGAGACGCCACCGATTTATGGCAATGGCTGGCCCTCGCCGGAGGAGCCGGGCTGTTGGCCGAATGGATCCTCTACGGCCGCTTTCGGCGCCGCATGGCGCGAATTTCACGCCGTCCCGTGGCGATGAAGAGGGCATCCTAAGGCTATGAGCTTCGGGCACCTGTGGATGGTTGCGCTTGCCATCGGGCCGCTGGCCTGGGCGGTCGCGGAGTGGCGTAATTCCGCCCGCCGGCCGGCGCTGGCATTGAAGGCCATCGCCTTTGCCGCGATCCTGCTGGCGCTGGCCGAGCCGCGCATCACCTTCTACGAGACCCGGGTGGCGCTGGCCATTCTGGTGGATACATCCATGAGCGTCACGCCGCAGGATCTGGATGCGGCGTCGGCGCTGGCCACCTCGGCGGAAAGAGGCCGGGGCCGCAACTGGACCCAGGTGATCCCCTTTGCGGGCGTGCCGCGCCATCCGGCGACCGAGGAGCGCAACGGCAATGCCTGGAAACTGGCGTACAGTCCGGGGCATGCCGCGCACGCCACGAATCTGGAAGCCGCGGTGCGCGAGGGTATCGCCACGCTGCCGGCGGGCCTGGTGCCGCGCGTACTGCTGATATCGGACGGCAACGAGAACCAGGGCAGCATCACGCGCGCCATCTGGCAGGCGCAACAACGCGGCGTACCGATCGACGTGGTTTCCATGACCGGACGTCCGCGGCCCAGCCTGGTGCTGGAATCGGTCAGCATGCCGGCGCAGGTTTTCAGCGGCGAGCGTTTCCCGGTGGACCTGACGCTCGAATCGCCGCGGGCGGAGCAGGCCACGGTCGAAATCGCGGCGGAGGGCAAACCGCTGGGGGCCAGCCGCGTCAGCCTGAGCGCGGGGGTCAACCAGGTAAGAGCGCATGCCAGCGTGACCGCATCGGGGGCGATCGAACTGGCCGGACGGATCACCGCGCCGGGATTGGGCGCGGCCCATTTTGAAAGCGCTTTGACGCTGCGGCGCCCGCGCGCGGTGCTGGTCAGCCGGGACCCGGCGGAGGCGGAGGCGCACCTGGTCCATACGCTGGAAGCCAATCAGTTCGACGTGCAGTCGGCATCCGGCGGAGTGCCGGACACGCTCAACGACTGCCAGTTGCTGATCTTCAACAACTGGGACATGCAGGCGGTGCCGGAGGCGCGCCAGGCGGCCGTGGAGACCTTCGTCAAGCAAGGCGGCGGGCTGCTGTGGATCGGGGGCGACCGCAACGCGTACGTGGAGAAACGGCAGGAGGACGCGCTGGAACGTACCCTGCCCGCAAAACTGGCGCCGCCGCGCAAGCCGGAAGGCACGGCCGTGGTGCTGATCATCGATAAGTCGTCCTCCATGGAAGGCAAGAAGATGGAGCTGGCGCGCCAGGCGGCCATCGGGGTAGTCGAGAATCTGCGGCCCATCGACCAGGTGGGCGTGCTGATCTTCGATAATTCGTACCAATGGTCCGTGCCTCTGCGGCGGGCCGAGGACCGGGTCTCCATCAAGCGCCTGATCTCCGGCATCACGCCGGACGGCGGCACGCAGATCGCGCCGGCGCTCAGCGAAGCCTACCATCGCATCCTGCCCGCGAAGGCGGTCTACAAACATATCGTGCTGCTCACGGACGGCATCTCGGAAGAAGGCGACAGCATGGCGCTGTCGAAGGAGGCGCTGGCCAACCACGTGACCATTTCGACGGTCGGGCTGGGCCAGGACGTCAACCGCGCGTTTCTGGAGAAGGTGGCGCAGATCGCGCAAGGCAAATCTTATTTCCTGAACGATCCGACGGGGCTGGAGCAGATCGTGCTGCGCGACGTGCAGGAGCACACGGGCTCGTCGGCGGTAGAGAAGGACGTGCATCCCGAGGTGGTCAATCGCGCGGAGATCCTGGACGGCGTGGGCATCGAGACGGCGCCGCCTTTGCGGGGATACGTGCGCTTTCAAACCCGCCCCACGGCGGAGCTGATACTGCGCGCCAGCCTGGAAGATCCGCTGCTGGTGCGCTGGCAATACGGGCTGGGACGGGCCGCGGTGTTCACTTCCGACGCGAAGAACCGGTGGGCGGCGGCCTGGGTCGGGTGGCCGGGATACGACAAGCTGTGGGCCAACATCTTCCACGACCTGCTGCCGCACGCGGCGGCCAGCGAAGCCACCGCCGAATTCGACCGCTCCACCGGCGAACTGGTGGTGGACTACCGTCTGGGGCGCAATGTGCCGGAGCCGGAAGCCGCGCCCGACATCTACGTCTTCGGTCCGAACGGATTTCAATCGCCGGTGAAAGCCGCCAAGATCGCCAACGGGCACTATCGCGTGCGCGTAGCGATCGGCGAGCGGCAAGGGCTGTTCCGCCTGCGCCCGCTGGCGGAGTCGCGCGCCTTCCCCGAAATCGGCTTCTATCGCCAGGAAGACGAGATGAGCGAGTACGGATCCAACGATCAGCTTCTACACCAGGTGGCGGAAGCTACCGGCGGCCGCTACAATCCGCCGCCGAATACGGTCTTCGATTCCGCCGGCCGCTCGATTCCGGCGACCCTGGATCTGTGGCCCTTCCTGCTGGCCCTGGCGGTGATCCTGAACCTGGCGGAACTGGTGCAGCGCAAGTGGCGGGGATTGTGGGACACCGTGCGCACGTGGCGCGGCGCGGCCGATAGCGTCTAGGGACGGTTGCCGGATCGCGCCGCCCGCCGGTACGCGCGATTGATTATACTGCGCTATTCGGAGGTTCCCAGTGGTGTTCCGTGCGCGCGTCGGCTACGTGGCCGCGATGGTTCTCGGTCTGTCGGAACTCGCGGCCGGGCAATACTTGCGGGGCGTCAACGTTTCGCAGGCGGAATGGGGCGATCCGCTCAGCGAGGTTATGGGGATCGGCAATTACACTTATCCGACCGCTCCTACCTTCAACTACTTTGCGGCGCGCGCCCTGCCGCTGATCCGTTTGCAGGTCAAGTGGGAACGGCTGCAGCCCATCCTGGGCGGCGGTCTCGACGCCACCCAACTCGGATATCTCAAGCAGGACGTGGCATACGCCAAGGCCGCCGGCGCCCTGGTGAGCATCTGTCCGCACAACGAGGCGCGCTACGCGACCATGGAAAGCCAGGTGGCGAACTACGACAGCGACGCCTGCGTGATCGACAATCCGTGCCCGGGAAGCCCGATGAATGTGACGTCGGACGAGTTCGCGGATTTCTGGGTGAAGATGTCCAACGAATTCAAGGACGAGCCCACGGTGTACGCCTACGACCTGACGAACGAGCCGCACGATATGGGCCAGGCCAATTGGGGAACGATCGCCCAGAAGGCGCTCTCCGCCATCCGGGCCAACGGCGACAACAAGCTGATCATGGTTCCCGGCGACGGCTGGAGTAACGCGACTTACTGGGCTTCGTACAACGGTAGCACGAGCTTTATTACGGATCCCGCGAATAACTACTATTACGAAGCCCACGAATACTTCGATCACGATTTCAGCGGCAGTTACTCCTGGACTTACGACCAGGAACAGGCCGCCAATCCACAGCTCGCCAATATCGGTGTGGCGCGGCTGGTGCCTTTCATCAGTTGGTGTCAGGCCAATAATGTTCCCTGTTATCTCGGTGAGTACGGCATCCCCAGTAACGATGTACGGTGGCTCAACGTCCTCGACAGCTTCCTCGGCATGCTGGACTCCGCCGGGATGCCGGGAACCTATTGGGCGGCGGGCGAGCTATGGGCGGATGTGCCGGGCTGCGCCTGCAGCCTGCTCTCGGTCGAGCCGTCGAACGGTTTCACGACCGATGCGGAACAGTTACCGACGCTGCTCGCGCACGCAGCGCCGGGATCGTTCCGGACGGCGTCCGCGGCGGCCTCGTTCGGCTGGGCCACGGCCCCCGGTCAACTGGCGGCGGGCTATGGCAGCGGGTTGGCCACCGAAACGGCGCCGGCAACGCTGCCCCTATCCGACATGCTCGCGGGAGCGCAGGTACAGATCACCGATAGCGCCGGACAGGTGAGCCTGGCGCCGCTGTTGTATGTTTCGCCGCGGCAGATCAATTACCAGGTCCCCGCCGGGCTGGCGCAAGGCCTGGCGGACGTGCAGGTTCTGAACGGCGGCGCCACGGTGGCGCGGGGCGTCCTCGAAGTGCAGAAACTGGCGCCGACGATCTTCTCGGCGAACTACAACGGCCAGGGCGTGGCGGCCGCTTATATCCAGCGCGTGCATGCGAACGGCACCCAGGATCCCAATCCGGAGCTGATATTCACCTACGATTCCTCTTCGGGCCAGAATGTTGCCGTGCCGATCGCCTTCAATGGCGATACCTTGTACCTGGATCTGTTCGGCACCGGGTTCGACACGGCGTCCGGGGCCGGCGGCACCAAGGTGCTGGCAGGCAGGACGTCGCTCGCGGTCTCTTATTCCGGTGTGCAATCGCAATTCGCGGGCGAGGATCAGATTGTGGCGCAGTTACCTGGTTCGCTGGCCGGAGCGGGCGAAGTGACGCTCAGCATAGCGGTCGACGGCATGGCCGCCAATGCCGTCACTATTACGTTCCAGTAAGGTCGGCTCTGTGTGCGCCGTGATAATCTTTCTAAGGAACGCGCAAGACGGGGCGGCCCGCGCCGCTCAATATTGCGGTTTCGGTACCGTCTGGCGGCGCGGGAAACAGGCCCCTTTGCGCTACAAGGAACGCGCAAGACGGGGCGGCCCGCGCCGCTGACTATTGCGGTTTCGGTACCGTCTGGCGGCGCGGGAAACAGGCCCCTTTGCGCTACAAGGAACGCGCAAGGCGGGGCGGCCCGCGCCGCTCAATATTGCGGTTTCGGTACCGTCCGGCGGCGCGGGAAACACGCCCCTTTGCGCTACAAGGAAGGCGCAAGACGGGGCGGCCCGCGCCGCTGACTATTGCGGTTTCGGTACCGTCCGGCGGCGCGGGAAACGCGCCACTTTGCGCTTGGTGACGAAGTTATGGCCAAGGCCAAGGTTGTATTGTGTGCCGGGTGTGCATGGCTGATAGCCGGATTCGGCGGAGCGTGGGCGCAGCCCGCGCCAACTATTAATCCCGGCGGCATCATTAATGCCGCCAGTTCCGCGCCGGGAGCTCCGGTGGCTCCAGGCAGCATCGCCTCGGTTTACGGCGATTTTCTTCTCGGTGCGCCATCGACGGCGCAGGCCGTTCCCCTGCCGACCAATCTCGGAGGGTTGTCCCTGGCATTTTACACGCCCTTGTCGCTTGCGTTCGGCCCGATCGCAGCGCCGTTATTCTACGCCTCCAACGGCCAGGTGAACCTCCAGATACCATGGGAGGCAGCGGGACAATCGCAGGTCTCCGTCAGCGCCAGCCTGGGGGGCCAGACCGGCGCCGCGCAAACGTTCGACATCGCGCCGTTCGCGCCCGGGATTTTCAGCATGAACGGCCAGGGGAACGGGCCGGGCGCGGTGCTGGACACTTCGTACCAGCTGGTCACGCCGTCGAACCCGGCGGGCGCCGGTGTCACCACCATTCTCATCTTCTGCACCGGGTTGGGAGCGGTCAGCAACCAGCCGCCGACCGGGGAGGCGGCGCCGGGCGGCCCGTTCGCCGAGACGCCCACCAAGCCCACGGTCACTATCGGCGGCGCGACGGCGCAGGTCAGCTATTCCGGCCTGGCGCCCGGCTCGGTCGGCGAATACCAGGTCAATGCGCTGGTGCCGGCGGACGCGGCAACCGGCGATGCCGTGCCGCTGGTGATTTCCATGGGCGGAGTGCAGTCGAACACGGTGACCATCGCCGTCCAGCCGCCCAGTCCGGATCAGCGGGCGAACCAGTTGATCACCGAGATGACGCAGGACGAGAAGATCCAGCTCGTGTACGGCGCCGGCGGTCCGGTCACCAACATCATCGCGCTGCCGCGCGGCGCGGCGGGATACGTCCCCGGCATTCCGAGGCTGGGCATTCCGGACCTTTACCTCGCCGACGGCAGTGTCGGAGTGGGCAACGGTGTCGGACCAGCCACCGCGTTGCCGTCGTCCATCGCCAGCGCCGCCAGTTGGGATTTGGGCGAGGCCTACCAGTACGGCACCGTGATCGGCAAGGAGTTGCGGGCCTACGGGATGAACGTCAATCTGGGCGGCAACATCAACCTGATCGGACGCGAACCGCGGGACGGCCGCACCTTCGAGACCAAGGGAGAGGATCCCGTCCTGGCCGGCAAGATCACGGCCGCGCACATCAACGGCATTCAGGCGCAGCACGTGATCGGCGGCATCAAGCACTACGCGCTGAACGACCAGGAGACGGACCGCACCACCGCGGACGTGCAGATCGACGAGCGGGGGATGCGGGAGAGCGATCTGCTGGCGTTCGAGATCGGCGTGAAGGATTCCAACGTGCAGTCGGTGATGTGTTCCTACAACCTGTTGAACGGCACGTACGCCTGCGAAAACCCGCATCTGCTGAACGACATCCTCAAGAGCGACTGGGGATTTCCGGGCTTCGTCATGTCGGACTGGTGGGCCACGCATTCCACCGTCGCCGCGGCGTTGGCCGGCCTCGACCAGGAGCAGCCGGACGATCAGTACTTCGGCAGCCTGGAGGCCGCCGTGGCCGGCGGACAGGTGCCGCAATCGCGGCTGGACGATATGGTCCGGCGCATTCTGCGCGCTATGTACGCCGCGGGACTGTTTGATTATCCCGAACATCTGGCGCCGATCGATACGGTTGCCGATCAGGCCATCGCGCAGGAGGCAGAGGAGCAAGGCGCGGTGCTGCTGAAGAATGCCGGGGGACAGCTTCCGCTGAATGCCGCCACGATCAAGTCCATCGCGGTGATCGGGTCCAACGCCAACGTCGCGGTCCTCTCCGGCGGCGGCTCCGCGCAGGTCACGCCCACGGGTGGGGCGGTGCCGGTCACGACGATCCCCGTCTACCCCAATCCGCCGGGCTGGGCACAGCTGGTTTGGGATCCTTCCTCGCCGATGCAGGCCATCCAGGCGATGGCGCCGGGCGCGACGGTCAAGTTCAACGATGGGACAAACTCCACCTCGGCCGCGGCGCTCGCGGCTGCATCTGACGTCGCCGTTGTTTTCGTCAGCCAGTGGACCAGCGAAGGCATGGATCTGCCCAGCCTGAACTTCACGGATCTGACGAGTCTGATGTTTCCGATCGACCAGGATGCCCTGGTGGCCGCGGTGGCGGCCGCGAATCCGCACACGATCGTGGTGATGGAAAACGGCGGGCCGCAGGTTATGCCCTGGCTCTCGAGCGCGAGCGCCGTCCTGGAAGCGTGGTTCCCGGGGCAGCGCGGCGGACCGGCGATCGCCAATCTGCTGTTCGGCGCCGTGGATCCTTCGGGCAAGCTGCCGGTCACTTTTCCGGCGAGCGTGAACGATCTGCCGCGGCCGGTAATCGGCGGCGGCGGTTCCCCGTTTCCGGTGGACTATTTCGAAGGTTTCAATGTAGGTTATAAGTGGTACGATTCGCAAGGCAAGACGCCGCTGTTTCATTTCGGCTTCGGGCTATCGTATACCACCTTCTCCTTCTCGGATGCCTCAGTCGTGAACAACCTGGCTGCGGAAAATCCTAACTTCCAGGTAACCTTCAATCTCACGAACACTGGCGCGGCTGCCGGCGCCGAGGTGGCGCAGGTATATCTGGGGATGCCGGCGGGTATCGGCGAGGCGCCTAAGCGGCTGGTGGGATGGCAGAAGGTACTGTTGCAGCCCGGCGCGTCCCAGCCGGTGACCATCGAAGTAGATGCGAATGACTCGTCGCATCCGATGTCTTACTGGGACGTGACTTCCAATAGCTGGCTGATCGCGCCTGGGGCTTATACGGTGTATCTGGGTAATTCTTCGGATATTACCAGCCTGACGGCGGTGGGGACGATCAAATATTAGTCCGCGGCGCGTAAACCGTCACCGAAATAAGATGCTCGCCCATGGGGACTAGCCCGGCCCCCGGGCCGCGTGAAATCGCCGCACCACGGCCGCCGGCGGTGTCGCCGAAGCCAGCATCGACTACTGGTAGCGCAATGTCTGCGAGAGATTCAGCCGCAGTACGCGCCGCGCCGGCAGTAGTGCCGCAATGACCGCCACCAGCACCAGGGCCAGCAGGGCCGCGAGGTAGCTTGCGGGGTCCAGGTTGCTGACTCCAAACAGGAACTTGCGCAACACTTTGGATACCCCGGCCGTGATGCCCGCGCCCGCCATGAGACCCAGGGCCAGCGGCCATGAGAACTGGCGTACCACGGCGGAGACTAACTGCGCATGCCGCGCTCCCAGTGCAATGCGGATGGCGAATTCCCGCAACTGCTGCGACACGGTGTAGGCCACCAGACCGGCGATTCCGACCGCAGCTATCGCTATGGAAACAAGGCCCAGCAACGTCACTACCAGGGCCACCCTTTCGAGATCGCGCGCCGTCTGATGAAACCCGGAGCGGAGCAGCCAGATGGAAGGGAACAGCTTCGGATCGAGATTCTGGCAGACAGTCTTGAGCGCCGGGGCAATTCCATCCGGCATGCCGGCGGTCTTCACGGCGAGCGTCATGGACGGCAGATCCTCGGGCTGCGCCGGCCAGTACACTTCCACGGCGTCGCTATCGTTCAGGGCCTCCACGCGCGCATTACGTGCAATGCCTACGATCCGCTCGTTGTTCTTGCTGTCGCGCCACAGCGGCTTGCCCAGCGGATCCACGCCCGGCCATTGCTTCCGGGCCATCGATTCGCTGACGATCACCGCGTCTTTCTCTCCCGGGTAGAACGTGCGGCCCCGCAGAATGCGTATGTCCATAGCCGCAAAGAACTCAGCATCCACCCAGTTCGGATAAACCGCGACGGGATGGCCGTCAATATCGATGTCCATGCGCGTGGTCAGCCCATGCCCCAGCAGCGGGATCTTCGAAAGGCCCACCGCCTGCACTCCCGCAATCGCCCGTACGCGGCTCACGAGCGCGTTCAGGTACGTGCGTGCGGCAGCCGGCCGATAACCATGAGTTTCCAGGCCCGGGTCCATGCCCAGCACCTGTTGATAGCCAAATCCCGGGTTGGTGTACAACACATGATGGACGGCGTGCGCCAGCAGTCCGGAGACGATCAGCAGGACGCAGCTTCCGGCCAGTTGCGCGGTAATCAGCACCCGCCGGGCGAGGGTCCTCCGATGCCGCTCGGTGGCGATCTGCAGGGCCGGCGCGAACCCGAAGAAAACAGCGGCCACCAGCGCGATGCCGAGGGCCGTCAGGAGCACGCGCCAGTCCGGCGCCGGACTCATCCAGCCGGGCGCATCCAGCGCTGCGAAAGCAGCCCGCAGCACGGCGCAGCTCAGAGCCACGCCGGCGGCGGACCCGAGCAGCGCCAGCAGCACGCTCTCGGTAAAGAGCTGCCGGAACACGCGCATGCGACTGGCGCCAATCGCCAGCCGGATGCCGATTTCCCGCTCCCGCGCCACGCCGCGCGCCAGCATCAGCCCGCCCAGATTGGCGCACGAGACCGCCAGAATCAGCAGCACCATGACGGCGACCATCGCCGCGACCCGATACATTTCGCGCTCCATCACCTTCAGATGGCCGCCCGGATCGACAACGATATATTCGTTCTTCCAGACCACGTCCGGTTCCACTTTGCGCAATTCGTTAGTGAGCGACAGCAGTTCCTGAGCAGCAGCCTGACGCGTCACGCCGGGCGCCAGCCGGCCCCACATACGAGCCACGCCGGCCGACTTATCCGTAAGCGTCCGGCTGCCTTCAATGAAATACGGCTGCTGCAGGATCGGCAGCCACACGTCCGGATTCTGTCCATCGAGCGCGGGAAACGCGTAGGGCGTTACGCCGATCACCGTGACGGGCTTCCGATTGAGATGGATCAGCCGGCCGACCACCGATGGATCGCCGCCAAAACGCCGCTGCCAGAAGCCGTAGCTGAGTACCACGACCGGGGGCGCGTCGGCGGTGTCTTCGCGCGCGGGTAACAGCAGCCGGCCGGCCGCGGCCCGGGTGCCGAGCTCGGAAAAGTAATTCGCCGTGACGAAATCGACTCCCGCCGGCTGCATGTCGTTCTCGACTCCCATCGGCGGCACGCCCATCGTCGCCATCACCGCGCGCAGCGTCTTGGCGTGCCGCCGGTAAAAGGCAATCGTAGGGTACGGCATCTCGGGGCTGATGATCTCGGGCGAGCGGCGCTGCAGCCGGACGATCGAATCCGGGTCGCGCACGGGTAGCGGTCGCAGCGCTATCAGATCGAAGAGGCTGAATGCCGTGATGTTCACGCCGATGCCGATGGCCAGCACCAGCACGGCGGTGAGCGTGAAACCCGGCGCGCGCCGCAGGATACGTACGCCGTAATGGATGTCCTGGAAGAAGCGGTCGATCCACATCCAGCCCCACGCCTGCCGCGCCTCTTCGCGCAATTGCAGCATATTGCCGAAATCGGCGCGGCCGTTATGGGCAGCCATTTCGCGATGGAACTCCATATCGCCGGCGAGTTCGCGGTCGAAGCGGCGGCGGTTGGCGAGATAACGAAGACGCCGGAATAGCTCTCTCATGCGGTCCTCAGCACGGACTGAATGGCTGCGGTCACACGCGTGTAGTCCGACAGTTCGGTCTTGAGCTTCGCGCGGCCCGCCGGTGTCAACTGGTAGAACCGCACCTTGCGGTTTGTTTCCGAAATACCCCACTCGGCGGTCACCCAGCCTTTCAGCAGCATCCTCTGCAGCGTGGGATACAGCAGCCCTTCTTCCACGGTGAGCACCTCGCTCGACAGCACGCGGATCTTCTGCGCGATCGCGTAGCCGTGGAGCGCTTCGGTCTGCAGAACGCGGAGGATCAGCATGGAGAGAGCGCCGGAAGGCGTAACTGCTTTAGGCATAATAGTGATATACATAATATCACTATGCCTATCAAACCTCAAGCGCTTTTTTCAGACTGGTCGCTGGGCTTCTCCGCGCGGCCGGGTTAAAGAAGGCAAAACGGCGGCCCTCGCCCCCATAAAAAAAGGGGCGGCTTGCGCCGCCCCTAATCCTCGCGAGATGCGAAGAATCTAGAAGTTATACTTGGCTGCGAACTCGACCACGCGCCGGCCCGTCTTGAACAGCGGCGAACCGGTAGTGAGCGCGTTCTGGTTGGTCTGCGTCAACTGGCCGCTGGAGTTGGCGAAGTTCAGGTACACATCGGAGTTGCCTCCGGTGTTGAACTGCCACAGCGGATGGTTGAGGAAGTTGAAAGCCGAGAACCGCAACTCGACCTTGTGGTGTTCTTTGAAGAGGAAGTCCTTATATATCGCCAGGTCGCTGTTGAAGAACGACGGCCCTTTGATATACGGCCAGATGATATCGCCCATGCTTCCCAGCGGAGCAGGCGCGAAGCAGGCCGGGTTGAAGTACTGATTGTTGCCCAGGTTCTTCCGCGGATCACAGGTCATGATGGGCTCCGGCGTCATCGCATTGGTGCCCAGCGAATCGGGTCCTTGCGACGTTGTGGGCAAGCCCAGGTTGAGGTTGCCGCCCGTGTTTGGCTGAATCGGCGCGCCACTCTGGAACTGCGTGATGCCCGACAACACCCAGCCGTTCACCACCCCGCCCAGGAACGGATTGCCCTTGATGGGGCTGGGCAGGTTGAACACGTAGGCAGCGTTGAAGATGTGCGTATGGTCGTAAGCCAGCACGCCATAGTTGGCCCGAACGTCGAAGGGATCCATGGTATTGCCGGCGCCCGGCCCGTTGGCCGTCTGGTTGTCGCGGATGCCCAGGACCTTGCTGAACGTGTAGTTCGCGGTGAAGGTCATGCGTCCGGACTGTTTCTGCCAGGTGGCGATGAAGGCATTGTAGTTCGAATAGCTGCCGTGTCCGATCAACGTAATACCCGTGTACTGATGGTACGGATAGAAGTCGTTCAGATTGAAGGCGCCGCTCGAAGGTACCTTGCCTTGTGAGTAGTAGTTGATCCCGGTGATGGGGTCAACCCCGAAGTAAGCGCCCAGCGGGGTCAGATTGACGTTGGACAGCGGACCATCCTGCATCAGGTCGCGCGAACGGTTGCCCTGATACTGGAACTCCGCCACGGACCGCAGCGGGGCACGCTGCGAGATGGTGAAGTTATAGGTCCAGGTGTTGGGTGTGCGGTCGTCGCCCATGGCCAGGATGCCACCCAAGCCGGAGCCCAGGCCCGCGGCGCCCAGGGATGGAGTGAATTCGGGGAACTGATTCCATCCCACGCAGCAGGCTGTCGCCACGCCGTTGATGGTGGCGCTGCCGGTAGTGGTCTGATCCGCGATATTGAGCGGAGCCGAGAAGGCCTGGCCGCTGGCCGTGTTGAAAGCAAGCTGGTACCGGAACAATCCGGCGCCGCCGCGCAACACCGTCTTGCCGTTGCCGAACAGGTCATAAGCGAAGCCGAAGCGCGGCTCCACGAACATCGAATGCGATGGAGAACCCGACATCGGAATGGCGGGATTAATGGCATGCCATTGCAGGCCGGTCCAGGCGCAATCGGTGCAAGTGTTGTTGTAGGTAGCGGGATCCCAAACCGCCAGTCCAGGACCGGCGTTGGGGTACCAGTTGCCCATGTGCTCGAAGCGCAAGCCGCCGGTCACCGTCAAACGGCGCGACGCCTTCCACTGGTCGTTGACGAAGAACGAGTATTGGTAGTACTTGAAGTTGGCTACCGCCTCGCTCTGTTGCTGGGCCAGGTTGGTCATGCGGCCCGTGACCCAGTCGGCCAGGGTATTGCCGGTGCTGGCGCCGCCCCAGGGATCGAACTCGATACCGCCCTGGGAGGAGTCGTTCAGACCGCCGCCCGTCTGCCAGTTCTGCGCATAGTCGAAATAGACGCCGGCCTTTATGGTGTGGCTGCCCTGCACCTTGGTTACGTTGTCGCTGATGTTAGGCGTATTGGACAGCTTGCCGAAAGAGTTCTGGCCACCCGGCGACCACGGCTCGCCATAGGGATAGGTCGCGAAACCTACGGAGGCATTGCTCCAGCCCCAGCCGTTGGGAATCTGCGGCGTGAAAGGATTGGCGAACAGGCCCGTAAACTGGAGTCCCAGCTTGCTGGGATCTACCGCGGCCGGGTTGCCGAGAATAATGGGATTCACGAATTTCGCTTCCGCGAAGATGAACTCGTTCGTCAGCGTGGGGCTGAAAACGTGAACCAGGTTGGCGCTGTAGACATTGGATAGTTGCGTCGCATTCTGGCTGGAAGGATACGGCAGCGATCCGCCGATCTGCCACCAGATGCTGATGGGGTTCTGATCCTGCTCACTCTGCCGGTTCCAGGAGAAGAACAGCTTGGTCCTGTCGCTGATATTGTAGTCGCCGCGCAACCGCAACTCCCAGCGGTTGACCGGCGGTCCGTTGAAGTACTCGTAATTCGAGCCGGTGGCGTTGGTCACCGGATCCACATTCGGCTTGGGGAACAGTTTCATGTAGATGGCCGAATTCGGATCCAGCATGGTGGACGGGATCATCCCGCCCGGCGCCATGGAAGCGCAGAAGCTCTGCGCCACCCCGGTGTTGCAGTTCCCACCGAGGCCGGATGCGCCGGTGCTACGGGCGTTGGCGAAATTGGTGCCCAGCGATTGAATGTAGGACGTGCTGAAGTTGCCGTTCAGCATTTCCGGCGTAGGCACAAAGTAGCTTTGCAGAGCGCCGGCCGGCTTCTGGTCCATGTACTCGTACGCGGCATAGAAGAACAGCTTGTCGCGATTCTTGTTGAAGTGCGTCCCGGGAATGAGGACCGGGCCGCCGATGTCGCCGCCAGGATAATAGAAGCTGTCCGTGGGGGCTTTCACACCGTTCCGGTTGTTGTACCAGTCGTTCGCGTTGAACTCGGAACTCCGGGCGTAGAAATAGCCGCCGCCGTGGAATTGCGATCCGCCGCTCTTGCCGATCGCCTGGAACGTGACCGGGCCTTTGGCGTATTCCGCGCCGTAAGCGGAGGTCAGAACCGAGACTTCCTGCACCTGGTTCTGGTTGATGTTGGCCGTTTGGGTGCCCTGGTTGCCCGGGTCCAGCAGGTTGGCGCCGTCCGATGTCATCGTCATGGCGCCGTTGGGCTGGGTGCCCATGGCGGTGAACTGCTCGATCGGGCCATTGTTGCTCTGGGTGGTGTAGCTGTTCCACATGTGCTGGCCCAGACCTTGGGTCATGCCCATGCCAGGCATGATTTTGATCAGTTCAGCCGCATCGCGGCCCACGATGGAGAGGTTCTCCACCATGTTCTTGTTGAGTGTCTGCTCGGACGTTCCCGAATCCACCGGGACGATCACATCCGCGCCGGCCACTACCTCGACTTCCTGCTTGGTGGATTGGACCTGCAAGACCACCTTGGGCAAGGCCAACGTCTGCCCCTGGTTCAGGACGATGCCCTGCTCCTCGAAGGTCTGCATGCCAGGAGCACTGACGGTAACCGTGTAGGTTCCTGGCTGAATCGAGGGAAAGTTGAAGAACCCGGCGTTGTTTGTGACCGTATCACGCAGAACGCCGGTGGCTTCATTCTTGAGAACGACCTTGGCTTGGGGAATGACCGCGCCGCTGGCGTCGGTGACCGTGGCTGCTAGCGAACCGCTCGAAAACTGTCCGAATGCGGGCAATTGCGTAAATGCCAGGGCCGCGATCAAGAGCCCCAATAACCAGAAGTATCGTCCCGGATGCTGATGCCGGTCCAAAACGGGGACCGGCAACCGATCTGGTTTATTCATTTGACCCCTTTCTCACCTAAGAAAATGACTTTTCCAAAGTGTGATGCACTCCGCACAGAGCGACGCCGTACGGATTGCGAGACATAGTCTGTAGCGATTAGCGTAACCACACTACGTACCTATGTCAAGAGTTCTGGACCCGATAGTATTTAATAGCTGTTGAATTTTTCAACAGCTGCGTCCGGATACCAAGCTCTTGTACCCCTCCATCCGGCTTCGGGATTTCCACCCGTTTTACCGGTTGCGGCTTATAGGGTCCCGCTCAACAACCGTTCCCGAATGGCTGGCCCGTCTTGCTTCAGGTACTCTGGCAAACGCTGAACGATCATCCCGTCCACGCCAGCCTCCCTTTATGGGCTTTGACTGCAATGAATGTGGCGGTTAGAGGGCACACAATAAAAAAGGGGCGGCTGTGACGCCGCCCCTCTGAGCCGTGCAGCCCCGCTAAGCGGAGGCTAGAAGTTGTACTTGGCCGCGAACTCGACCACACGCCGGCCGACCTTGAACAACGGCGCACCGGTGGTGAGCGCGTTCTGGTTGGTCTGCGTCAAGTTGCCGCTGGAGTTGGCGAAGCTCAACTGCTCGTCGACGATGCCGCCCGTTCCGAACTGCCACAGCGGATGGTTGAGGAAGTTGAACGCCGAGAACCTCAACTCCACCTTATGGTGCTCCTTGAACAGGAAGTCTTTGTATATCGCCAAGTCGCTGTTGAAGAATGCCGGCCCCTTGATATACGGCCAGATCACGCTTCCGTTTACGCCACCCGTGGGAGGCGCGAAACAACCCGGATTGAAGTACTGGTTCGGCCCCAGGTTCTTTCGCGGATCGCAGATGATCGCCGGCTCGGTCGCGGAGAAAGCGTTCGTGCCGAGGTAGTCCGTAGGTTGCAGAGCGGTCGGGAAATTCACGTTGAGATCTCCCGCCGTGTTGGGCTGGATCGGCGCGCCGGACTGGAACTGCGTGATGCCCGACAGCACCCAGCCGTTCACCACTCCGCCCAGGAACGGATTGCCCTTGATGGGGCTGGGCAGGTTGAACACGTAAGCGGCGTTGAAGATATGCGTATGGTCCCAGGCCAGCACGCCGTAGTTGTTCTGGATGTTGAAGGGATCCAGAGTGTTGCCGGCGCCGGGCCCGTTGGCCGTCTGGTTGTCGCGAATGCCGATGACCTTGCTGAACGTGTAGTTGGCGGTGAAGGTCATGCGTCCGGACTGTTTCTGCCAGGTGGCGATGAAGGCATTGTAGTTCGAATAGCTGCCGTGTCCGATCAACGTAATATTCGTGTACTGATGGTACGGATAGAAGTCGTTCAGATTGAAGGCGCCACTCGAAGGCAATTTGCCTTGCGCGTAGTAGTTGATGCCCGTGATGGGGTCCGGTCCGAAGAAGGCCCCCAACGGGATGTTGTCCACGTTGGACAGTGGGCCATCCTGCAACAGGTCGCGCGAACGATTGCCCTGATACTGGAATTCGGCCACCGACCGTCCGGGGGTCCGTTGCGAAACGGTGAAGTTGTAGGTCCAGGTGTTGGGTGTGCGGTTGTCGCCCATGGCCAGAACGCCGGCGATAGAGGAGCCTAAACCAGCGGCGCCCAGCGAGGGAGTGAATTCGGGGAACTGATTCCACCCCACGCAGCAGGCGGTTGACACACCGTTGATGTTGGCACTGCCGGTAGTCGTGACACCGGTCGGGATGCCCAGGGGAGCCGAGAAAGCCACGCCGCTGGCGGTGTTGTAGGCGAGCTGGTAGCGGAACAATCCGGCGCCGCCGCGCAGTACCGTCTTGCCGTTGCCGAACAAGTCGTAGGCGAAGCCGAAGCGGGGTTCCACGAAGAACGACTTCGAGGGAGAACCCGACATCGGGATGGCGGGATTAATGGCGTGCCACTGCAAGCCGGTGAACGCGCAATCCGTACACGTATTGTTGTAGGTGGCCGGATCCCAAACCGCCAGTCCAGGACCGGAGTTCGGGAACCAGTTGCCCATGTGCTCGAAGCGCAACCCGCCTGTAAGGGTGAGACGGCGGGATGCCTTCCACTGATCGTTGACGAAGAACGAGTATTGGTAGTACTTGAAGTTGGCTACCGCCTCGCTCTGATCCTGGGCCAGGTTGGACATACGGCCGGTAACCCAGTCAGCCAAGGGGTTCCCGGTGCTGGCGCCGCCCCAGGGATCGAACTCGATACCGCCCTGAGAGGACGTGTTAAAGCCGCCGCCGGTCTGCCAGTTCTGGGCATAGTCCAGATAAACGCCGGCCTTTATCGTGTGGCTGCCCTGCACCTTGGTAATGTTGTCGCTGACATTCGGCGTGTTGGACAACTTGCCGAATCCAGTCGAGCCTCCGGGCGACCACGGCTCGCCGTAGGGATAGGTCGCGAAACCGACGGCCGAATTGCTCCAGCCGTAAGTGTTCGGGATCTGGGGCACGAACGGATTTTTAAACAGACCCGTGAAATTGATGCCAAGTTTGGACGGGTCGACCGCAGCCGGGTTACCCAGAATGATCGGGTTGACGAACTTGGCGTCCGCGAAAACAAATTCGTTCGTCAACGTGGGGCTGAACACGTGCACCAGGTTCGCGCTATAGATGTTGGACACCTGCGTGGCGTTCTGGCTGGAAGGATAAGGCAGCGACCCGGCAATCGACCACCAGATGGCGATCGGGTTCTGATCCTTCTCATCCTGCCGGTTCCAGGAGAAGAACAACTTGGTCTTGTCGCTGATGTTGTAATCGCCGCGCAGACGCAGTTCCCAGCGGTTTACCGGCGGACCCACGAAGAATTCGTAGTTGGACCCGGTCGCATTGGTCACGGGATCGACATTCGGTTTCGGGAAGAGACCCAAGTACTTCGCCGAATCCGGATCCAGCATGGTCGACGGGATCATGCCGCCCGGCGCCATGGAGGGGCAGAAACTCTGCGCCACACCCATGTTGCAATTGGCGCCCGGCGTGGTATACGCCGCGCTGCGTGCGTTTTTGAAATTCGGACCCAGAGAGTTCAGATACGCTTGGCTGAAGTTGCCGTTCAGCATATCCGACGTGGGCACGAAATAGCTGTTCAAATAGCCGGCCGGCTTCTGATCCATGTACTCATACGCCGCGTAGAAGAACAGCTTGTCCCGGTTCCGGTTGAAATGGGTGCCGGGGATGAGCACGGGGCCGCCGAAATCGCCACCGGGGTAGTAGAAGCTGTCGGTGGGCGCCTTAACGCCGTTCCGGTTGTTGTACCAGTCATTGGCATTGAACACCGAATTCCGGGCGTAGAAGTAGCCGCCGCCATGGAATTGGGATCCGCCGCTCTTGCCGATGGCTTGGAACGTCACGGGGCCCTTGGCATACTCAGCGCCGTAGGACGACGTCAGAATCGAAACTTCCTGAACCTGATTCTGGTTGATATTCGCCGTCTGGGTACCCTGGTTGCCGGGGTCCAACAGGTTCGCGCCGTCAGACGTCATCGTCATGGCGCCGTTAGGCTGCGTCCCCATAGCCGAGAAGTTGCCGATGGGACCGTTGTTGCTTTGCGTCGTGTAGCTGTTCCACATCGACTGGCCCAAGCCCGAAGTCATAGCCATACCAGGCATGATCTTGATGAGCTCGGCAGCGTCGCGGCCGACAATCGACAGGTTTTCCACCATGTTTTTGTTGAGCGTCTGCTCCGAGGTTCCGGAGTCGACCGGCACGACCACATCCGCACCGGCGACCACCTCGACCTCCTGCTTGGTGGATTGCACCTGCAAAGTCACCTTGGGAAGCGACAGAGTCTGCCCTTGATTGAGCGTAATGCCCTGTTCTTCAAAGGTTTGCAAACCCGGTGCGCTGACGGTGATGGTGTACGTTCCCGGCAGGATGGACGGGAAGTTGAAAAATCCGGAGTTATTCGTAGCACTTTCGCGAAGAGCGCCGGATGCCTCGTTTTTCAGAACGACTTTCGCTTGCGGGACTACCGCGCCGGTGGCGTCCGTGACTGTTCCGCCGATCGAACCGCTCGCAAATTGAGCGAATGCGGGCAGTTGCGAGAACGCCAGGGCGACAACCAGCAGCCCCAACAACCAGAAAGATCGTCCCGGATACGTGTGCCGGTTCGATACGGAGACCGGCAACCGATCTGGTTTGTTCATTTGACCCCTCTCTGACCTCTGAAAATTTACTGACTTGTCAACTCTTCAGCAGGCGCCGCAAGACTGAAACGCCTACCGGACCGCCTTGGCCCCCTGGCCGAAAATTGCTTCTGTACCCGACGACCGACTCCGCAGACCCCCGAGCCCCTTTTCGCGTGCCGCCAACCCGATGGGTCCTTCGCCATGACAACGTCGCCAATACAGAGCATTGGCGCAGTGAATTTCAACCAGACACCTACGGCGGATGCGGAGAGTGTAACGCCGGGCCGGTGCCAAATCTAGTACATATCAGTTACTCCATAGCCATGGGGCGCCGAATTTTAACCCCGAGGTATGGCTTTAGGCCCGTAACGCGCTTTACCCGGAGCTGATATGCTGGATTAACATTAATATTTTCAATTATGTACGTCTTGTTACAAAGTTAAGATCCGGAGTAGCAGGGATTTTACACTTTCGCCTCTTGCCCCACGGGACCTCCAGAATGTGTATAATCGCCACAGATGGGGGAGGCGGTGCCAGGGGAGGGATACTCCGCAAATTCGGACGCCGAGCGCCAGGAACTGGCGAATGTCCTGGCTTCACCCGCATTTGCGCGTTCGCAGCGGTTGGTGAAGCTGCTCGAGTACATCGCCGAAAAACACTTCCAGAACCAGGCCGGCGAGGTTTGCGAATACAATATCGCGACGGAAGTGCTGGGCCGGCCGGCGGACTTCGATCCGGCGGAAGACGCCATCGCCCGCGTGGAGATCCATCGGCTGCGCAAGAAACTGCGCGAGCACTACGCCGGCGAAGGCGCCCGTCAGAGCCTGAAAATCATTATTCCGCCGGGGATGTACACGCCGGTTTTTCAAAGGGACGCGAACGTTTCCGCGGAGGAGGCCCCCACCAACGGAAAGCCGCCCGGCGAGGCCGCCGGCGGGGAAACCACGGCGCCGGGGGACGAGGGGCCCGCGCCGCCACCGCCTGCCGTCGCCGCCAGCACCCGCGGCAGAACCGGCTTGTGGCTGACCATCGCCGCCGTGGTTACCGTCGCGGCGGCTACGGCGGTATTTGCCATTTGGCCGCCGGCGGCGCGCATAGACCCGGAGATCACGCGCCAGGCCACCGCACCGGTCTGGGCCATCGCGGCCGACAATTCGATCCGGATCGTTGCCGGATATGACCGGAAATATATCGACCACAACGGCCACACCTGGATGCCCGACCGCTTTTTCGAAGGCGGGGGCAAACCCGGAGCGCCGTTCCGCCAGTTCATCGCCCGCACTCCTGACCCGCTGCTGTATCAGAACGGGCGTATCGGGGTCACCGCGTACAACATCCCGCTGAAGCCAGGCAATTACGAGTTGAAATTGCATTTCGTCGAGCCGGTGTATGGACCGGGCCTGGAGACCGGCGGCGGGGAGAACAGCCGCGTATTCGACATTCTGTTGAACGGCAAGCTGGCGATCGACGGATTCGACATCGTTGCGGATGCGGGCGCGCCGTTGACGGCCGATACGCGGATTTTTAAAGATGTGCAGCCGGGCGCGGACGGCATTTTAAGGATCGGCTTTCATCCCAAACGGGAACAGCCGATCATCAGCGGCCTGGAAGTCGAGCCGGCCGAACCGCACCGCATGAACCCGATTCGCATCGTGACGCAGCCCAACTCGGTGACCGATTCGCACGGGCAAGTCTGGGAAGCCGACAATTACTTTTACGGAGGCCAGACGTCGAACCATTGGAAATCCGTGAGCGGCACGCCGGATCCGGATTTGTTCGCCAACGAGCGATACGGTCACTTTACGTACGCGATCCCGGCCGCGCCGGGCACCTACACCGCCACGATGTACTTCGCCGAAACCTACTGGGGCAAAGAGAACCAGGGCGGCGGCGGTCCGGGCCAGCGGGTTTTTAGCATCTTCTGCAACGGTTCGACCCTGGTGCGCAACCTGGACATTCTGAAAGAGGCCGGTCCCAACCGCGCGCTGATCAAACGGTTCCGGGGCTTGCGGCCGAATGCGCAGGGCAAACTCGATTTCGAATTCGTGCCGGTAGTCAATTACGCCTCCGTGTTCGCCATCGAGGTGGTTGACGAAGGGCCATAGCGCGGACGCTATCCTGGTAGAAATGGCTTCACGCGGCAGGTTGCGGGGTGGGACGGAAAACCCGCGCGGGTGGGTGCCCGGCCTCCTGGCGGCGGCCTCGCTGTTAGTGGCAGCCGGCGGCGCCGGCTGGCTGGCGGCCGGGGGACCGGGGGCGGCCATTCGGTTCGAGCCGAAGCCAATCGCCTTCCAACTGGAACACGGCGAGGTGCTGGCGCGCCACGTTCCAGCCACCATGGCGGGAGGCGTGGCGGTCTTCGACTACAACCGCGACGGCCGTCCGGATATTTTCTTCACCAACGGGGCGAACCTGGCCACCCTCAAGAAAGACGATCCCAAGTATCGCAACCGGTTGTTTCGCAACGACGGCAACGGCGTCTTCACCGACGTGACCGATCGCGCCGGGTTGGCCGGCACGGGTTTCGATTCCGGCGCGGCCGTGGGCGACTACGATAACGACGGGTACCCGGACCTGTTCGTGGCCGGCGTCCATCACAACACGCTGTATCACAACAATGGCGACGGCACGTTCACCGACGTCACGGAGAAAGCCGGCATCGTGAATCGTCCCGACCCGCAGTTCGGGCCGATGTGGGCCATCGCCGCGATATGGGTGGACGTGAACAATGACGGCCGGCTGGACCTTTTCGTGGTGAACTACCTGCAATGGGATTACGCCACGGAGCCGCTTTGCGAATACAAAGGTGTGGCCGACTATTGCGCGCCGCGATCGTACAAGGGGCTGCCCGACCAGTTGTACCTGAACAAAGGCAACGGCACGTTCGAGGATGTGTCGGAGAAATGGGGGCTGCGCGCGCACGTCGGCAAGGGCATGGGCGGCGCGATGGCGGACTACGATCTGGACGGGCGTCCGGACGTGTTTGTCACCAACGACGCCTCCTACAATTTCCTGTTTCACAATCTGGGCGACAAGTTCGAGGAACTGGCATTTCAGAAGGGCGTGGCGCTGGTGGAAGACGGGAACTTCATCTCCAGCATGGGCACGGATTTTCGCGACTACAATAACGACGGCTATCCCGATCTGGTCACCGCGGCCCTAGAGAACCAGACATTTCCCATCTGGATGAATAAGGCCGGCCGCAGCTTTCAGGAAGTGACCACGAACGACCGCATGCGATCCCTGAGCATGCGCATGGCGGGCTTCGGCGTAGGATTCTACGATTTCGACAATGACGGCTGGAAGGATCTTTTCGTGAGCCGCGGCGATGTCCTGTCTCGTCCGCTGCCGGGAACGGTTGTGGAGCAGCACAATACCGTGTTCCGGAATGTGGGTGGCACGCGTTGGGAGGCGCTGACCACCGAGGCCGGACTGGACGCCGCGCCGCCGGCCCGCCACCGCGGCCTGGCTTTTGGCGATCTGGACGGGGACGGCCGGGTGGATGTGGTGACCACGGCGCTGGCGCATCCGGCGGAAATCTGGATGAACCGCAGTGCGGCGGCCGGGCACTGGCTGGACATTCAACTGGAAGGCACCAAGAGCAACCGCGATGGCATGGGCGCGCGGATCGAAGTCAGGACCAAGAGCGGTTCACAATTCAACCACATGACGTCGAGCGTAGGCTACGCGTCATCGAGTTACGGACCGGTGCATTTCGGCCTGGGAGCGGATGCGGCGGCCGAAGAAGTGGTGATCCACTGGCCTTCGGGGATCGTGCAGACGCTCAAGGACGTGCGCGGCGATGGCGTGGTGAAGGTGAAGGAAGCGCCGTAGACGGCCGCTTCCTTCGCGAAGCTCAGAATACGCGCACGGACACGATGCGGCGCACGTCGTGCAGATCGGGCTGATCGTTCTGGAAGCGCAGGCGCCGTCCGCCGAAAGATTCCTCCTCGAAGACCGCCACACCCCGCACTCGTCCGAACAGCTTAATGGAGCGGAAGCGGTCCACCAACTGGTCGGGCATGCGGCGCACTTCCTCGCCCGCGCGCACGCAGAACGCGCGCCCGCGGTAGCCGGGCTGGCGATAGAAGCAGGCGCCATCGCCTTCCATGCCCCAGCGGCGCTCGCGCTCGTCGAAGCGGCCGTAGTAGCGCTCCCAGCGGTGGTCGCGGTCCCAGTCGTCGCGATCCGGCCCGGCCACGGGGGGCGGCGGGGGCGGCGCGGCGACGCGGCGGAACAGGAACCGCTGGTTGGGATTCCCGTTGATGTCGTAGGTATTGATGCGGATGCCGTCCCGGCCATCGCCGTTCGGGATGTCCAGCGTCTTGCCGAGGCGATTCGTGATGAGCGCGGCGCCGCCGGCGGCCGGCGTGATCCGCCACTGCTGAGCGGGATTGCCGTTGAACGGCATACCGCGCACGGGCGTGCTGTTGCGGTTGTCCACCTGCTCGAGCGCGGCGCCGTTCATGCCGTTGCGAAAGTACCAGAATCCGTTGGGCGCGGGCGCGATATCCCATTGCTGGTTGTCGGTGCCGCGGGCGGAGAACTGGATGACGTTGGACTGGGTGGCCCGGTCCAAGTCGATGACCTTGCCGGATCGGACATTGGTGACTTCGTAGCGGCCGGGTCCGTTGAAACCGCCCTGGGCCCACGCGGCTAACGGGATGGCAGCCGTTGCCGCCAGCGCCAGGATCGCCGGCCTGGAGAATCGTAGCTTGATCATATCGATTTAGCATAACCCGCGGCATGCGCACCGCGATACACTGGAGCGCGACGGCTCCCTCATCATGAATTACACCTACGAAGATCTCGCCAAGATGATCGATCACTCGCTGTTGAACCCCACGCTTACCGGGGACGATCTGGAACGCGGTATCCGACTGGCGCTGGCGTACGACGTGGCCAGCGTGTGCATCATGCCGTTCTACCTGAAGCGGTGCGCGGAGGCATTGCGCGGCAGCCGGGTGAACGCCAGCACCACGATCGGGTTTCCGCATGGCGGGCACACCAGCGCGGTAAAGCTGGCGGAAGCGCGGCTGGCGCTGGCCGAAGGCTGCCAGGAACTGGACCTGGTGGTGAATATCAGCAAGGTGCTCAGCGGGGACTGGGATTACGTGCGCGACGATGTCCGCGGGGTGATCGAAACGGCGCACGAGGCCGGGCAGAAGGTCAAAGTGATCTTCGAGAATTGCTATCTGAACGAGGGACAGAAGATCCGGTTGTGCGAGATTTGCGGGGAACTGCGTGCGGACTGGGTGAAGACATCCACGGGATACGGCACGGGCGGCGCCACGATGGAGGACCTGGCGCTGATGCGGAAGTACGCGCCGGATTACGTGCAGGTGAAAGCCGCGGGGGGCGTGCGCGACCTGGATGCGCTGCTGCGGGTGCGCGCGCTGGGCGTGACGCGGGTGGGCGCTACGCGTACGGCGGCGATGCTGGACGAGTGCAAGCGGCGGCTGGAGGAGTTGTCCACCGCGGGGCGTCAGGCTTAGGAAGCGCAAAGGGCGTGTCTGCCGGCGCCGCCGTAAAGGACCGGAACCCGCAATGTCGCGCGGCGCGGGCCCCGTTTCTGCGCGTGTTAATCGGAAGCGCGGGAGTCAGGCCGGCTGCGGCGAGGTTTTGGGCAGTGGCACCCGGCGCAGCGCCGTGACCGTGTGGCGCCAGACGGCCAGCAGGGTGGAGCCGATCAGAATCAAGCCGGCCGAAAGGCCGGTCCAGATCCCGGGCGCGCCCCAGCCGAACCGGAAGCACAGTACGGCTCCCAGGGGCAGACCGACGAACCAGTAGAACACCAGGTTGCAGAGCATGGGCGTGCGCGTATTGCCGGCTCCGCGCAGCGCGCCGGAGGCTACGATTTGGCAGCCGTCGAACAACTGGAACGCGGCCGCGATGGCCAACAACGTAACGCTCGTGCGGATGACCGCGGGGTCGGCGGTGTAGATCCGGGCGATGGGCACCGGAATCGCCAGGAAGGCGGTGGCGGCGCAGCTCATGAATGCGGCGCCGCAGGCCAGCGCGCTCCATCCGGCGTGACCGGCGCGCTCGGGATCGCCGCCGCCGATCAGGTGGCCGACGCGCACCGCGGCGGCAGAACTGATGCCCAGCGGCACCATGAAGCTCAGGCTCGCCATATTGAGCGCGATCTGGTGCGCGGCTATCGAGGCGGTGTCCAGGCGGGCGACCAGCGCAGTGGCCAGTCCGAAGACGGCCATCTCCAGCATGACGTGGGTGGCTGCCGGCACGCCAAGGTGCAGCAGCCGCGCCAGGCGCGTGCGATCCGGAAGGAAGGGGACGTGGAGCAATCCGGGGCGGCGTCCGCGGTTGTGATAGATCGTGCTTGCCAACAGCATGCCTGCCATGTAAGTGCGCGCGGCCACCGTGGCCCAGGCGGAGCCGTCGGTACCCAGGGCGGGGAAACCCAGGCGGCCGTAGATCAGCACCCAGTTGCCGAACAGGTTGATGGCGTTGGCCGAGATCAGCGTGAACATCACCGGTTTCACGACGGCGATGCCTTGCAGGTAACGGCGCAGCGCGAAGTACAGCATCAGCGGCGGCGTGCTCCAGTTGAGGATGCGGATGTAGGCGGCGGCCTGCGGCTCGATGCGCGGGTTCACGCCGAAGCGCGGCAAACTGGCCGCCATCCCCATGTTGACCAGCACCAGGGCGGGCACCAGCGGCACGCACAGGTACAACGCATTCCACAGCCAGCGGTGGCATTCGCCGATCCGGCCCGCGCCAAAAGACTGCGACACCACGGTATCGAGGCCCAGCAGCAGGCATCCGCCGAAGACGGTGAAGGTATAGAACATAATGCTGCCGAGGCTCACGGCGCCAATCGCCACGGCACTATCGGGCAGCCGGCCCACCATGACGGTATCGATGATGCCCATGGCCATCCAGCCGACCTCCGCCAGCACGAGCGGCCACGCCAGGGCCAGCAGAGGGCCCCATTCGCGGCGGATGCGTTCGACGGCGGACATTCTCTCAGGTTCGCATAGGAGGCGGGCGCTTGGCTTAGCTGAAAAGGCGCGCCGCGGTGTCTAATGAAGACAGATCCTATGCTTCGCTTGTTGCTGTTCGGCGCGTTGCTGAGCCAGCCGTTCCAGACGCGCTGGCAGCAGTTGCGGAATCAAAATCCGCGGGGTGTCACGTTTTCGATCGCCACCGCGAAGAACAGGTATTTCCTGGGCGAGCCGATCGTATTGGAACTCACCCTGGCGGCCAGTCAGCCACGCGCCTTCGTGGCCGATATGGGCTTGCCCGGCTTCAGCGACGAGTACCCGGTGGATCCGGCGGGCTCCGCCGAAGATCCGGCACGCGGAATCCCAAGTCAGAGCGGCCGCGTGATCGGCGGTATATATCCTGGCCCCGTGGTGCTGTCGGACAAGCCCTACACGGTCGAACGCACCCTGAACGAACGAGTGCGGTTTCTCAAACCCGGCCGCTACCGGTTGTACGTGGTCAGCCATAGTGTAAGGGAGAACGGCGGTCGCGGCGCGCCGGTCGCGGTGGCCTCCAATATCCTGCCGCTGGACCTCGAGGCGCCGCCTCCCGGCTGGGTAAAGCAGCGGATTGCGGAGGCCACCCGTACGGAGAACCCGCAACATGCCGCCGACATTCTGCGGTTCCTCGATTCTCCCGAAGCCGCCCTGGCAATGGCCCGGCGCCTGGGATCGGGTAACGATGCCGCGAGTTATTCGCTGCACCTGGGCGTACTGGAATCGCCCTATCGGGCACAGATCCTGCCGATGCTGGAGCAGCGGCTGACGGCGCCGGATCAACCGGTGTGGGACCGCTATTTGAACACGATCTGTGAACTGGCTAGCCTGGTCACCAAGGGAGTGCCGGTCGAACGGAAACGGCAGGAGTACATCGCGCGCATTGTGGCGTCGCTACCGGCAAAGCAGCCGGAAGCCCGCGCCATCACCATGGCGACCCTGCTCGGCAACGTCCCGGCGAATGCGCCGCCCGCGTGGCTGCCCGGCATCGTGGCCGCGGTGACGAAGGATTTTCGCACCCTGCCCGCCCCCGTCCAGGGCGAACTCCTGGGATCTCGCTGGGAACTCATCCGCGGCCCCGCCATGCTGCCGATCCTGCGCGATCTGCTGGACAAGCCGCAGGAACCGCGCTCCTATCTGCAGGAGATCGTGCTGGATCGTCTGGCGGAACTGGCGCCGGAGGAGGCCCGCAGGGTCATCCTGGAAGAGATCCGCAATCCGGTGCGCGGACTGTCGTGGGAGAAACTGGCCAGCCTGCCGGACCGGCACATCCCGGAGTTGAACGCCGTCTTTCTGGAGCATGCCGGACAGGGACGGCGGGACGACATGCTGATCCTGCGCTATGCCACCGGCGACATCGTGAAGCCGATCGAAGAAGCGTACCGGTTCCGGCGCCTGGACACCGAGTGCGCGTCTCCGCTGGTGTTCTATTTCCTGGAGTACGACCCGGCCTTCGGCGAGCAGGAACTGCGGCGCAATCTGGCGCATCCGGGCGGACCGCCGGCGTGCTACGACCTGGGATTCCAGTTTCAGGAACTCGGGAGGTACGCCATGAGTCCGGCGCTGGAACGGCTGGCAATCGAATACCTGGCAAGTCCGCACGTACCGATCAAGCGCGGCATGGCGGAGATTCTGGGCAAATACGGATCGGCCGCGGCCCGCGATCCCTTGTGGAAGACGATGGAATTCTACCGATCGTGGTGGCGCGGCCGGGAACGGGAGCTGGAAGATGCGCCTTTTGGGCCGAACGCTCAGTTCGAGCAGACGCTGGTCCTGGCTTTGGGCCAGGCGGACGGCTGGGTACTCGGGGAGGCGGATGCGAGCCGTCTGCTGGCTCTGTGCAGCACCCAATCGTGCAAGACGGCAGCGAGCCACTGGGCACAAGCCGCGAAATCGCCGATCCGGGTGGAGGCTTATACCAACGCGTCCGGGTTTGGGGCGCGCCTGGCGCAATACGAAGCCCCATCGCTGGCGGAGTTCCGGCGCAGACTGGCGCAGTATCCGCGCGGGACGGAATTCCGGCTGACAACGCCGAACGAAGCCGCCATGCAGGCGATCCGGGAGGCCGGGCAGCGGCTGGCGCCCTGACCGGATTCAGCGGATCAGGACGATGCCCAGCCGCAGCAACAACTGGGGCAGCAGAACGGCGGCGAGGGCCAGCACGGCGGCCCATCCGATGAAATCCAAGGCCTCCGGCAGGATAGACGGAGGGCGAAGGGGAACTTCGCGCGCGACACGGGCGCGTACGGCGGCCGCCATCCCGGCGGGCGCGCTCACATCGGCAAAGGCGGATGTGAAAGCGCCGTCGATCTCAGTCCAGGCTTCCAGCCGCCCGCGGCAATCGTCACAATGCGCGGCATGCCCGGCGGGACCTTGACGAATCAGCTCTTCGAAGTCCGGGCAGGCCATCAAACTCCTCCCTGCCGCGCGCGGCTGCGGGCAAACTCTTCGGCCAGCGTCCGGCGCGCGCGAAACAGGTACGTTTTCACCGTGCCGATGGGCAGATCCAACATGCGCGCCACTTCATCATACGACTTCTCCTGCATGTAGAACAGGGCGACTACCTGCCGGTACCTGGCGGGCAGGAGGTCGAGCAGCGCGGCGGCATCCGCCGTGGGTGGGGCCTGCCAGCCGGCCGCCGTGTTCCGCTCGGCGGCGCGCCGGCCGGCCGGTTCATCGAGCGAATCGGCGGGCAATTCGCGGCGGCGCAGCGCGGTCAGGCAGGTATTGCGGGTAATGGCGTAGATCCAGGTCGAAAGCGACGATTCGGCGCGGAAGCCGGGCAGGCCCCGCCAGACGCGCACGAGGGCATCCTGGGCGGCTTCTTCGGCGGCGGCGCGGTCTCCCATCATAGAAAACGCCAGGCGGAAGATACGGTCCTGAAACTCGCGGACGATCCGCTCGAAATCTTCCGCCATTACCGTATTTAGACCACAGTGGGAGGCCCGGATGTTTCGAAACATCCGGCGGTGGCCGGGTAGTCTCAACCGGCGAGGAGAAGAAAAACTATGCAACCGGAAGCGGTTCTTATGGTCTTGTTTGTGTTTGGGGTGCTGGCTGTCGTGCTGGGCGTCCTGTTCGTACGCAACCGTCAACAACAGATGCTCCACGAGGAGCGCATGGCGGCGCTCGAGAAGGGGACCACCATTCCGCTGGGTCCGCCGCCGAAGCCCTGGTCGCCGCGCGTCTACCTGTTGCGGGGATTGATCTGGACCTTCAGCGGACTGGCGCTCGGCGTGTGCCTGGCCGGCCTTTCGACCACCTCGAACCGGCCGTACCCGGTGGAAGTGACCGCCGCGAACGCCCGAAGTGTGAGCCAGTCGCTGGACATTCCGCTGGATCAGGCGCGGAAGATGGTCGAGCGGGATCAGGAGCACGGGATGCCGGTGGGCGTCGCGCTTCTGGGCTTGATCCCGCTGGGCGTCGGCATCGCGTACCTGATCTATTTTTGGACCGATCCCGCGCGCCACCAGCTATTGCGGAGCGGGCAGGACTGACGCCGGATGAGCGCCGGCCCGTCCTACCTGCTAAAATGGACTGAACACTTCACTGGAGATACGATTGGCAGAAGACAAAACCTACAAAGCCGAATATCTGGGCAGCGGCACGTTCCAAATCAGCAAGCCCAAACGGCACAAAGCCAAACGGCGTCAGACGAACCTGAAGAATCCGCAGCGCGGCGCCCGGAAGTGAAACGGTCCCCCTGGTACATAAAGCTCCATAGGCGGGATGTATGGGCTTGACGTTTGTGCGAGAATGGGAGAACCACAAAAGGCATTCCGAAGGTGTAATCCTTAGGAGGAACCGTGAGTTATAATCCGGAAACGCCGTTTGACAGCATCGAGGGATCGCAGGAGTACGTGTCGCTGCTGGCGGATGCGATTGACGAGGCGCGCAAGGATGTGGATGCCGATATCGAGGCAGCCATGGCCGAGGATGCGGATCGCCGGCGCGAGGCCCTGCAACTGGTGAGCTACAACCTGGCGAAATTGAGCTTGCACATCAAGACGAGCCGCCGGATCCTGAACGATCTGCGGACGCTGCGCCGCCTGTTGCTGGCGGAACGGCAAGGCGAAGTCGTACCGGTCGCCAAACGCGCGGCCGGCGCCGGCGATTGATGGAATGACACGAAGATCGTTGCTCGAAAAGCTGCTGGCCGGCTCCGCCGTTTTGCGGGTGGCTGCAGGCCGGGGCCGCGGGCCCCGCATCGGTGTTACCGATTGGAATCTGGACCTGACCGGAAAAGTAGAAGCCGTGGCTTTGGCCGCCAGGCTGAAGTTCGATGGCGTACAGGTCAGCCTGGGCCGGGAACTGGTTTCCGATAGACTCCCAATGGACGATCCGTCGATACAGGATCGTTATCTATCCGCCGCCAGGCAACATGGCATCGCCCTGGCGGGCACCTGTCTGGACATTCTGCACGTCGACCACCTGAAAGACAACAAACGGGCGCAGAAGTGGGTGGCCGACAGCATCCCGATCACCGCCAAACTCAAAGCGGAAGTGGTGTTGCTGCCCTTTTTCGGCAAGGCCTCGCTGATGAATCACGCGGAGATGGATTATGTCGGCGACGTCCTGAAGGAACTGGCGCCGGCGGCCGAGAAGGCTGGGGTGCTTTTGGGCCTGGAAGACACCATTTCGGCGGAGGACAACGTTCGCATCATGGAACGTTCGAAATCGCCGGCGGTCAAAGTGTATTACGACGTCGGCAACTCCACCCACGGCGGCTTCGACGTAGTGAAGGAGATCCGCTGGCTGGGCGCGGCGCGCATCTGCCAGATGCACTTGAAGGACAACCCCCATTATCTGGGCGAAGGGTCCATCGACTTCCCGGCGGTGATGAAGGCCATCCTCGACATCGGCTTCCGGGGCTTCGCCAACCTGGAAACGGATTGTCCCTCCAAGTCGGTCGAAGCCGACATGACCCGCAATTTGAAGTTCGTCCGCAACCTGCTGGCCTAGTTTCGCGCCGTTGGTCCTGCCAACGCGCAAATCTGTTGACACGCGGGCGCGCCGGGTTTACCATTCTAGTTTCGCGTTTTTGTACCTGCACCTACAAAGAGGGGAACGGCGGTTTACTGGGGGACCCCGTAATGACCTTTCGGATCGGTGAGAAGGTAGTCTATCCCAACCAAGGGGTTGGGACGATCGAGAATATCCGGGCCTGGGCACTGGGGAATCAGTTCGAGAAGTGCTATCTGCTGCGCATGGTTTACGGCAGCATGACGGTGACGGTGCCCTTTTCCAAGGTAGCCAACATAGGCCTGCGTCCGGTCACCAAGAGCGGCGAAATCTGCCGTATCCTGGAGTACCTGGCCCGCGGACATTGCCATTCGAGCAGTGACTGGAAGATCCGGTTCAAGGTCAACTCCGAGAAGATGCTCAGCGGCAGCCTGCTCCAAGCCGCGGAAGTCCTCAAGGCGTTGCTCGAACTGCAGAAGGACAAACCGCTCTCTTTCCGGGAAAGAAAGATGCTGGAGCGGGCGCGGCACATGCTGGTGGCCGAGATCGCTATCGTGCGCCGCATCAGCGAAGTGGAGGCTGCCGCTCTGCTACAGAGGTACCTGGACCAGGCCGGTCTGACTCTACCCGCACTAACCTAGGTTGATAGGCCGGATAGCACTGGCATGTCTTGCCAGGGACGTTTTTCGGCGCTAAGCTCCGGAGTGGAGAGGTGCGCCTATGAAGATTGCCGCGCTGATGTCGATGGTTTGCCTAGCATTAGCCGGTCCGCTGGCCGCGCAGCGCGGCGGGGGCCGGACGGGTGGCGGGCATCCCGCCGGCGGGGCTCATCACGGACCGTCGGCCACCTCCGGAATCCGGCGTGGTGAAGGCCGGGCACGCTTCCGGGGTTATGGCGTCAACTACGGTCTTGGTTATGGCTATGGTTTGGGCTACTTGGGCTTGTACGACGAGCCGTTTTACGGCTACGGATCGTATCCGCCGCCGGAGAGCGGCCCGAACGCGGTGATGGCGTATCCGCCGCCTCTGCCGCCGGCGCCGGAGGAGATGGCACCCCCGGTCCATCCCGTGATCCACGAATATCGCCGGCCGGAGGACTACGGCGGCCAGACGGAAGCACCTCCGCCGCCCATGGAGAACGAGAGTTCTCCGGTGCTGTATCTGATCGCCTTCCGGGACAAGAACATTCGGGCCGCCTCCACCTACTGGATCAACGACGGTACGCTGTATTACCTCGACGAGGATCACAAAGAAGTGAAGGCGCCGCTTGCATCGGTGGACCGGGACCTGAGCGCACGGCTGAACCGCGAGCGCAACGTTCCCTTCAATCTGCCGTAGCCTTTCAGGCGGCGGCGAAGGCCCGGCGGGGTACGACATCCTGGAAACCGCACGCTAACAGGACCGCGCGGATTTCCGGCAGGCGCATTTCGTAGGCGGGGAATTCTACCCGGACGGCGGGATCCTGGGCGGTTCCCGCGTCGTGGCGAATCCCGGGGTTAATCGGAAAATCCAGGTGCGCCAGTGCGTCCAGGAGCGCTTCCAGGCGCGACGGCTCTACAGAAACTGCCACTGAAACCAGGGCCCCTTCCGCTCCCGAGAGGGGAAGGTTGGGCGAAACAGTCACAGACCAGACGCTCATCAAATCCTCCAGCATCCAGCGGATCGGCCCGGGAAACGAAAAAACCCTGGGGCCAAAGGCTCCCAGGGTCAAGAATTTCGAACAGACCGACTCACCTTTAGCACTTTTTTTCGTGGTTGCAATTAGCCGAGCCTCGCCGAACAGGCTCTAAATCAATCCACGTACACTTTTATAGTAACGCGCACCGTGTATTGATGCAATACCCTTAATGATTGTAAAGAGGGCCCAAGGGGCTTGATTGCGACGGCTTTTCAGTGGTACGCTCGCCACAGACTGGAGAAGATGATGAGGATGCTGTCCGGACTCGGCGTGTCTATGGCTATAGCCATGACCCTGAGCGCGCAACAAACACCGCCAAAGACGAACCTGAAGGTGGGCGATATGGCGCCCGATTTCACGCTGCCCTCGACGGCGGGAGGGAAGGTGACGCTCTCGGATTTTCGCGGGAAGTCGGCCGTAGTGCTCGCCTTTTTCCCAGCGGCATTCACCGGCGGTTGAACGAAGGAGATGCTGGCGTACCAGGCTGGTATCGCCAAATTTGAAGGCGCTGACACCAAGGTGTTCGGCATCAGTACAGACAACGGCCCGTCACAGAAAGAATTCGCGGAAAAGCTGAAGCTGAGTTTCCCGCTGCTCAGCGACTTTGCCAAACGGCAGGTGGCAACCGAATACGGGGTGCTGTTTCCGGACTGGGGAATCGCCAACCGCGCGACATTCGTGATCGACAGGGAGGGACGGATCCAGCACATCGAGGAGGGCAAGACCGCCATCGATCCGACGGGCGCGGAGACGGCTTGCGCCCGCATCCATCATCCCAAGGGCTAGCATCCTAGGGCGGACTGATCTCGGTGAGTTCCAATGCCAGCAAAGATCCGCATTGGGCGCATACCAGGCGCCCGTCCGGCAGCGTATAGACGGCCGTCGAGTCGCAGCGGGCGCAGGCAGTCGTAGGGTCCGAGGCGTCCGGCAGCGGATCGGGAGGTTGGATGCCGCCAAGCGTTCCGCCCACCAGCCGGGTAGCCGGCTCGAAGGTGGCGCCGCAGTTGCCGCAGACGTGGTTGAAGCAGCAGTTCGGCGTACAACTGTAAAAGACGTCCGTCGATTGACACAGGGGGCAGGCCAGCGCGAGCTTGGTGGTCTTCACTTCTGGTAATGTAGCGCAGCGACCGTCTCCAGATGGTAAGTCTGCGGGAAGAGGTCGATCAGCGTCAGGCGGTCTAGCCGGTAGCCGCCCGCGGACAGAGCGGCCAGGTCGCGCGCCAGGGTGGCGGGGTCGCAGGATACGATGACCAGGCGCGGCACGGCAAGCCGGGCCATACAGGCGGCCACGCGTTTGCCGACGCCGGCGCGCGGCGGATCCATCAGGACGAAATCCGCCGGGGTTTCCAGAGACTCGATCCAATCGTCAGCGTTCGCCTGCTCCGTACGGACGGCAAGCCCGGCGCGCTCCATGTTGAACCGCAGATCAGCGGCTGCCCGGTTACCGGATTCGACGGCGGTGACCGCGGCGAACCGGTGCGCCAGCGGGGCGGAGAACAGCCCCACGCCGGCGTAGAGATCCAGCGCGATCCCCCCTTGCGCGCCGTCCATCGCCGCGTCCACCAGCGCGTCTATCAGAAACCGGTTCACCTGGAAGAACGATCCGCCGCTGACGCGGAAGGTGTGACCCGTGGCGGAGTAATCGAGCGCGCCCGGCACCAGGCCGGGGATCTCATCGGCGCACCAGTCGAAGAATCGCTTAGCCACGGGGCGATCCGTTTCGAGAACATTGAGCTGCGTTTCGGCTTCATTGGTGAACAGTTCGATCGACCGTACAAAGCCCGGCCACCGCGGATCGCGCAGCATGCGGCGCAGAGCGGCGATGGCGCGTCCGATGGCCGGGGACGCGAGGGGACAAGCCTGGATGGCACACAGCTTGCGCGAATGCGCTTCGCGGTATCCCAGTTCGCGGCCGGCGACGTGCAGTTGCACGCGATTGCGGTAGCCCCATGGCTCGCCCGCCACAACCCGGATCTCCGCCGGCGGCGCGATCTTGCCGATGCGCCGGAGTTGATCTTCCAGGATGGCGCGCTTCATAGCCAGTTGCATCTCGTACGGCGCATGCTGATAGTGGCAGCCGCCGCAGCGTCCGAAGTAGGGGCAGGGCGGCGGGACGCGCGCGGGAGCGGCGACACCTACCTGCAGCAGCCTGGAGCGGATCAGCCCCGGCTTTTCCGACAGCGGATGCAAGAGCACCCGTTCGCCGGGCAGCACAAACGGGGCCAGTACGGCGCGGCCATCCAGGCGCCCCAGGCCGTCGCCGCCGTAGACCATCTTCTCCACCGTAATCTCGAAATCGCGTAGGATAGAAATTACTCCTTCGAACCCACCTACCATGAGAGCACGAGTTTTTTCCGGCATGCAGCCGTCCGGAAATCTACACATCGGCAACTACCTGGGCGCGTTGAAGAACTGGGTACGGGTACAGGCGGACTACGAGTGCATCTTCTGCATCGTGGACCTGCATGCCGTTACGGTCTACCAGGACCCGGCCGAATTGCGCGGCAAGATCCTGGAAATTGCGGGGCTGTACCTGGCGGCGGGAATCGATCCGGCGCAATCCAGCATCATGGTGCAATCCGCGGTGCCCGCGCATGCAGAGCTGGCCTGGATGCTGACCTGCGTCACGCCGGTCGGCTGGCTGGAGCGCATGACGCAATACAAGGCCAAAGCCGCCAAACAGGAGTCCGTCGGCGACGGGCTACTGCAGTATCCGTGCCTGATGGCCGCCGATATTCTGCTCTACCAGGCGGCGGCGGTACCGGTCGGCGAGGACCAGGCGCAGCACCTGGAGCTGACACGCGACATCGCGCAGCGTTTCAATGCGCTTTACGGCGACACTTTCGTGATGCCCGCCACCAGCCTGCCCGGCGTGGGGGCGCGCATTATGGGACTGGATGATCCTACTGCCAAGATGAGCAAGTCGGCGGCCGGGGCGAACCACGCGGTGGCGCTGCTCGATCCGCCAGAGCGCATCCGCAAGACCATCATGCGGGCTACCACGGATTCGAACCCGGCAGTCGATTTCGAAAAGCTGGGCGACGGGGTGGCCAACCTGCTCAACATCTTTCAAGCTTTCGGCGAGTGGACCGACGAGCAGATGCGGGCGCATTTCAGCGGCATGCGCTACGGCGATCTGAAGAAGCAGGTGGCGGAGATGACCATTTCGCAACTGGAGCCGTTTCAGCAGCGATATCGCGAGATGATGGCCGATCCGGCTTACATTCCCGGTGTCTTGCGCGAAGGCGCGGCACGCGTGCGGCCGATTGCGGATGCGACGGTGGATCTGGTGAAGCGGCGCATGGGGCTGTATAGCGAAATCCCCCGCGATACGTGGTAAACTCCCAACGTGCCCGCTACGGCGCCTAAGGAGCAATATCAACGCGACGAGGTGCGGCGGATGCTGCATCTCTCCGAGCGGCAGTTGAAGAAGTGGGAGCAGCAGGGCCTGGTACCGGAGACGCTGGAGTATTCTTTCCGCGACCTGATCGCCCTGCGCAGCATCGCCGAGTTGCGCGCGCGGCGGATCCCCCTGCGCAAAATCGGACGAGCGCTGGAGTCGCTGAAGCGCAAGCTGTCGGAGGTGCACGATCCGCTGGCCGAGCTCAAAATTTTCTCGGACGGCCGGCACATCGCCGTGCGCGTCGCCGGCCAGAAGATGGAGGCGCTGACGGGACAGATCCTGTTTGACTTCGATACCGCGGAATTGGCCAGCGTGAAGGCCTTGCAGCCCCAGGCGCCGGCGGCTCCGGATCTCGCCACGCGCGAGCGCGATTCCGAATCCTGGTTTCAAAAAGGACTGTACCTGGAGGAGACCGGCGCCCCGGTAGAAGAAGCCATCCAGGCATACCTGGAAGCCATCGAATGCTACCCGCAGGCGGCCGGCGCCCTGGTGAACCTGGGGACCATCCATTACCGGCTGCGCCAGTTCCGGGAAGCCGAGGATTATTACGTGCGGGCGCTGGCGGCCGATGCGAACTACGCCCTGGCGCATTTCAATCTGGGCAACCTGTACGACGAACGCGGCGATTTGAACAACGCCCAGCGGTGTTACGAGCAGGCCCTGCGGATCAACCCACGCTACGCGGATGCGCACTTCAACCTGGCCCTTTTGTGCGAGCGGCGCAACGACATGCTCAAGGCCGTGCACCACTGGAAGACTTACCTGAAGATCGACAGCTCGGGCAATTGGGCGGATATCGCGCGCCGGCAGCTCGAGAAGCTGCGGGTCGCGCTGCTTTCCTGATACCGTGGGCTTTGGCCCAGTCTTTCCGCATCCCCGGCGTGCTGTTCCTGCAGAATCTGGTAGAGCGGCGCAGCCTGCTGTTTCAGCTCGTGCGGCGGGATTTCGAGCAGCGCTTTGTGGGCTCGGCGGTGGGATGGATCTGGGGCGTAATCCATCCGCTGGTGCTGCTGGCGAGTTGGACGTTCGTGTTCAGCGTATGCCTGCACCAGAAGATGCCGGCAGGCGAGGTGACCGGCAATTATCCGCTGTTTCTGTTCGCCGGCATGCTCCCCTGGCTGCTGTTCAGCGAAACCGTGCAGCGGTCGGCGTCCAGCCTGGTGGAGCAGGCCAGCCTGATCACCAAAACGGTTTTTCCGGCGGAGATGGTGCCGGTTTCGATCTTTCTCTCGTCGCTGATGAGCCACCTGATCGCACTGGGGCTGGCAGTGGCGGCGGTGGGCATCTGGCTGAACCAGATCAGCGCGGGCCTGGCGCTGCTGCCGTTTTACATGCTGCTGGTGGGCCTGTTCGCGGTAGGACTGGGATGGATACTGGCGAGCCTGCAGGTCTACCTGCGGGATACGGCGCAGGTGCTCACGGTGATTCTGACGTTCTGGTTCTGGCTGACTCCGATATTCATCACCGAGCAGCAGTTTCCGGCACGCGTGCGGTTCCTGCTGGCGGCGAATCCGCTGGCGTACCTGGTGCGGGCCTACCGCGAGTTGCTGCTTTCCGAGCAACTGCCGGGCGTGGAAGAGTTAGCCGTGATGACCCTGTTCGCGGTCGTCACGTTCATGATTGGGGGGCTGTTCTTCCGCCATATGAAGCGCGGGTTTGCGGACGTGCTCTAGTGCCCGCGCGGCGCAGGCGAGGGAACAGGAAAGGCGTGCGGCGCTTGTATTCCAGGTAGGGAGCGCCGAAACGCATCTCCAATTCGCGCTCTTCGTAGACGCGGACCATGAGGAGCAACGCCGGGGACGCCCAGGCCGCCGCCCATAGCACGACCTGCAGCGATTGCAGGTAGAACCCCAGCGCGACAGTGAAAAGGAGCGTACCCAGCACCATGGGATTGCGGGTGCGCGCGTACAGCCAGCCCTTGGCGATCCGCCTGCTGAGGGCGACGGCGAAAGGAGCGCCCAGTCCTTGAATCGCCAGGTTCACGACCGCGCCGAACGCCAGAACCGCCAGGGCCATGGTGACAGGCCCGCTGATTTGCCGGGAAAGGGGGATCGAGAGGATGGGGTGGTCCTTGCCGAAGCGGATCGCCACCATGGCGGCGCACCCCAGCAGGATCATCACCATGTAGTGAAGCGCGGCGGTGGTCCAGCCATCGCGGTCCCATTGCGGGCGCCGGTCCAGCACGCGGCGGCCGGCCAGCGCGGCCACGGGAACCAGCGCCACCCCTCCCCACATGATGGCGACGGACCATGCGGGAGAGAGGCGGGCATCCAGAACGGTCAGCCAACACCAGACCGTGAGCACAAACGCGATTAACCTGACACAGAATTTGAGCATGGTTCCAATCCATAGGCTTCGCGCGGCGCCAGCCATGCCGGGAACCGCGGCACCAGGGATTTTCTGATCGTGTAACAGAGGTGGCACTCGTCGACGAACGTGGCGTCGGCGGGGAATCCAAAATCGCGCGCCAACTGGGCCGGACCACCGCGCAGAAGGGGTCCGGCGATAGGGTGTGCCGCGGGATCGTAATCGCGGACCAGCACGGAGAGAGGCGTGGTTGCCATATTGCCCATGCTGATGCCCTGGCAAAGATGGACATTGCCATAGGCGTCCACATGTACGCGCTCGGGAGCGGCCAGGTCTTCGTGTCGGCAGGAGGTCATGCCGGCGGCCGGCCGGACCGGCAGTCCGGCTACGAGTTTCTCGGCGGCGCGGCCCTTAAACAACACCGGTCCGCCGGTCACGGGTTGTCCTTTGTGCGCTATGGCCGCGTCTGCGACGCGCGGCCGTTCGATACAGACTTTGGAACAGGAGATCCCGAGCCGGGCGGCCGCGGCCTCCGCCAATTGCGCCGTTTTGGGAGACGCGCCGGTGTCGTGGAACTCGTCATCGCTGATACTCAGGTCGGTGACGTTCAGATCGCAGAAAGGACGCAGACAGCAGATCGCGTCATCCAAAGACGTGGCCCAGTAGGCGTTGGTGACGATCCCGGATTCCAGCCCGGCGGCGTGCGCCATCCGCACGCCTTCGAGCAGCGTGGCGTAGTGCAGGAAAGGCTCGCCGCCCTCGAAGTAGACGGTACGGATGGTTCCGATCGCGGCAATCTCGTGGAACAGAGTGCGCAATTGCGGAAGGGTGAATGCCCCGGCCCGGTTTGGCCCACAATGCAAAAAGCAGTGGTCGCACTCATAGGTGCACCGGTAGGTCAGCAGGACGTGGATGCCGGTCAGCAATGGCTCACCTCCCTGGCGTGAGGAGGCGCATGCTCGGATGCGCGGCGGAGGCTGCGGCAGCGCGTAGGATCCTGTCCGTAGCTTACAACCGGCCTCCGCGCACCGCAAGCCACAAGTGTTAAGGGAAAGCCCCGGCTAAACTGGTGGGATATGGGCATCGTGATTACGCAAGTGGACGCGTTCACCGCGCGGCCGTTCGCCGGCAATCCGGCGGCGGTATGCATCCTTTCCGAAGCGCCGCAGGAGAGCTGGATGCGCGACGTGGCGCGCGAGATGAATCTGTCGGAGACGGCGTTCCTGGTGCCGCGGGACGGTGGTTACAACCTGCGCTGGTTCACGCCGGCGGTGGAAGTAGACTTGTGCGGCCACGCCACGCTGGCGAGCGCGCACGTCCTGTGGGAAGAAGGCCGCCTGGCCGCGGACGCGCGGGCGCGTTTCCACACGCGCAGCGGACTGCTGCTGGCGGAGCGGCGCGGCGAATGGATCGAGATGGATTTTCCGGCCAAGGCGGAGCAAGCCACCGCGGCCCCGGAGGGCCTGGCGGAGGCGCTGGGCCTGACACCGGTCTACGTGGGACGAAATCAGTTCGACTACCTGGTGGAGGTGGAATCGGCGGAAGCCCTGCGCGGCGCCCGGCCGGACCACTCCCAACTGCGGAAGCTGCCGGTGCGGGGCATTATCGTGACCGCGCGTTCGGACACGCCGGAGTTCGATTTCGTCTCGCGGTTCTTCGCGCCGGGCGCGGGCGTGGACGAGGACCCCGTGACCGGTTCGGCGCATGTCTGCCTGGCGCCTTACTGGAGCCAGCGGCTGGGCAAGACCGAGATGACCGCGTACCAGGCGTCGCCGCGGGGCGGCGTGGTGCGGGTGCGGTCCGCCGGCGACCGCGTGTTCCTGGGCGGGCAGGCGGTGACGGTGCTGCGCGGGGAACTGGCGGACAGCGCGTTGGCGGTAGGAGGCGCATGCTAAACTCCACCTATGCCCATCGAGACGCGCGAGATGCACGATGAGCCGCCGCCGTTCCTGGGTACCTGGCCGCGTGTTTATACGGCGGTGATCGTCTACCTCGCGGCGCTGATCCTCCTCTGTTACATCTTCGCCCGCGCGTTTTCATGAGACCGCTCGATTGGTTGGTTCTGGTCGGATCGCTGGCGAGCATCGTGATCTACGGCCTGTATCGCGGCCGCGGCAGCAACACCGTGGATCGCTACCTGCTGGCCGGCAAGACCATGCCATGGTACGCCATGGCGCTCTCCATCATGGCTACGCAGGCGAGCGCCATCACCTTCATCTCGACCACGGGCCAGGCTTATGCCGATGGCATGCGTTTCGTGCAGTTCTATTTCGGCATGCCGCTGGCAATGGTGGTGCTCTCCGCCACGGCAGTCCCGATCTTCCATCGGGCCAAGGTGTACACCGCCTACGAATACCTGGAGAACCGGTTTGACGCCAAGACCCGCTCGCTGGCGAGCCTCATCTTCCTGGCGCAGCGCGGGCTTTCCGTGGGCCTCACCTTTTATGCTCCGGCCATTGTGCTGTCGGTGATCTTCGGCTGGCCGGACCGTCTCACGACTCTGGTCATCGGCGTCACCGTGGTGATCTACACAGTCACGGGCGGCATCCGCACGATCACCTGGACCGACGTGCAGCAGATGCTCATCATTCTGTTCGGGCTGGTGGTGGCGCTGGTGATGATCTTCGTGCTGCTCCCGCGGCAGGTCTCCCTTTTGGACGCGCTGCACCTGGCGGGATCGGCGGGCAAGCTCAATGCGGTGACCACGCACTTCGACTGGGACGACCGGTACAACCTGTGGAGCGGGCTGATCGGCGGGATGTTCCTGGCGCTCTCGTATTTCGGCTGCGATCAGTCGCAGGTGCAGCGTTACCTGACCGGCAAGTCGATCGCGCAGAGCAAACTGAGCCTGCTGTTCACCGCCATGGCCAAGGTTCCGATGCAGTTCTTCATCCTGTTCATCGGCGCCATGGTCTTCGTGTTCTATGTGTTCGAACCGGCGCCGCTGGTGTTCCAGCGGGCCGAGTACGAACGCATTCGCGGCCCGGAACTGCGGTCGCGCTACGATCCGATCGAGGCGCGCTACGAGGCGGCGCACGCGCGGCGCAAGGAGGCCGCCCTGGCTATGGTCGAAGCCCACCGCCGCGGGGATGCCGGCGCGGAGGACGAGGCCGTGACGCGCTACAAGCAGGCCCAACGCGAGGTGGAGGCGGCGCGACTGGCGGGCGCGCACCTGGTGGAAGCTACCGGCGGACCGAAAGGCTTCCGCGACACGAACTACATCTTCCTGTCGTTTGTCACGCGGTACCTGCCGGCGGGCATCGTGGGGCTGGTGATCGCGGTCATCCTGGCCGCCACCATGTCCTCCAGCTCCGGAGAGATCAACTCGCTGGCCACGGTTTCCGTAGTGGACATCTACAAGCGCCACTTTCACAAGAAAGGCACAGACCATCATTACCTGAATGCCTCCCGGATCGCGACTGCCTTCTGGGGCGCCTACGCGGTGGCATTTGCCGGCTTCGGGAGTCACTTGGGATCGCTGATCGAAGCCGTGAACATCGTAGGGTCATTGTTCTACGGCTCGTTGCTGGGCGTGTTCACGCTGGCCTTCTTCTTCCGCCGGGTCAATGGCACGGGCGCGTTCGCCGGCATGCTGGCCGGCGAGGCGGCTATCTTCGCGGCATTTCTGTTCACGGGAATTTCGTTCCTGTGGTATAACGTCATCGGCTGCGTGGTGGTGATCGTGACCGGCCTGGCGTTCAGCTACTTGGGAGCTGCACCGCGCAAAGCGCAGGATACGGCCTTGGGCTGACGGGCTACGCCAAGGCGTCGGAATGCGCCGGGGCGGTCACTTCCGCCATCGCGGCGAGGGCCAGTTCGCAGCCTTCCCGGTCAACGTCGTAGTGCGTCACCAGCCGCATGAGAGCGGCATTGATGGGGTTGATCAGGACACCGCGCGCTTTCAGCCGCGAACTGATCTCCGGCCCGGTGAGCCCGGTGCCGGCGACATCGAAGATCACGATGTTGGTCTGCACCTTGGCCGGGTCGATGCGGATGCCGGGAATCTGCGCCAGCCCCTTGGCCAGGCGACGGGCGTTGCGGTGGTCTTCGGCCAGGTGGCGAGGGCTCTGCTCCAGGGCGATCAAGCCGGCGGCCGCCAGGACGCCGGCCTGCCGCATGCCGCCTCCCAGCCGCTTACGATAGAGCCGCGCCCGCGCGATGTCTTCCGCCGTCCCGGCCAGCATGGACCCCACCGGCGCGCCCAGCGCCTTGGACAGGCAGAACATCACCGTGTCCACTTTGGCCACGATCTCGTGCACCGGCTTGCCGATGGCTTCGGCGGCATTAAAGACGCGCGCGCCATCCATGTGAACTTTTAAGCCGCGCGCGTGGGCGTTGTCGCAGATCTCGTGAATCAACGCCAGCGGATAGACGGTGCCGCCGGCGATGTTGTTGGTATTTTCGATCTCGACCAGCGCGGTGCGCGCGCGATGCGGACCGAGCGGACGGATCTCCCGCGCGATCTGGTCCCAGTTCATGACGCCGCCATCGGTCTGAATGGGCCGGCCGACGCATCCTGAGAACCAGGCCAGCATGGAGAGTTCGTATTCCAGCAGGTGCGCGCGGACGTCGCAGATCACCTCTTCGCCGTGATGCGTGTGCAGCTTGACGGCGATCGTGTTTCCCATCGTGCCGGTTGGCACGAAGAGGGCCGCCTCTTTGCCGGCGACCTCCGCGGCGCGGCGCTCGAGCAGGTTGACGGTGGGGTCCTCGCCGTAGACGTCGTCCCCAACCTCGGCCTCCATCATCGCCCGGCGCATCTCGGGCGTAGGCTTGGTCACGGTATCACTCCGCAGATCGATCATGTCAGGAACTCCTGAAAGACTTCGTTCGACAGCATCACGCCGCGGCTGGTGAGGCGCAACGTACCCGCCTCGGCTTCGAGCAGACCCTCTTCGATGAACCGATGGATCGGTTCGCGGAAATGCTGCCATTCGTTCTCGCTGGGGCGGATCCCCTGGGCCAGGCGCAATCCCACGAAGAAGCGCTCCTCCAGCGGATCGGGCTCGCTGCTCAGCGGCCGCCAGGAGCCCAGGTATTCGCCGATGGATTCGGGATTCTGCCAGCGGAGCCGGCCATCGAAGGAGTGGGCGTCGCCGCCAAAGCCGGCGTAAGGTTCCCGCAGCCAGTATTTCATGTTGTGCAGGGACTCGTGGCCGGGCACGGCGAAGTTGGAGATCTCATAGCGCGCCAGGCCGAGCTCGCGCAGGCGCTCCACGGCGATCTCGTAGAGGTCGGCGGTGCGATCCCCCGAGGGACGTTCGGCCGCGCCGTAGCGCGTTCCGCCGGCGAGAATTTCGCGGCCGAGGCGGCTGTCCTCGTCCACTTCCAACATGTAGACGGAGACGTGATCGGGCGCCAGGCGCGCGATCCAGTCCAGCGACACGCGCCAGGTGGTCTCGGTCTGAGCGGGCAGCCCGGCAATCAGGTCGATATTGATTTTGCGAATGCCGGCGGCGCGCAGGTTGTCTATCTCCGCAGCCACGATTTCGGCGGTGTGTTTGCGGCCCGTTCGGACGATCTCGCGCGGCACGAACGACTGCACGCCCAGGCTGACGCGATCGATGCCGGCTTGCGCCCAAGCCTGCGTTCTTTCCGGCGTGACCGTGCCGGGGGCGGCTTCGATGGTGGCTTCCCGCCACGGGCGCCCCGGGATCAGGGCTAGCAGAGACGCCAGCGCTTCCGGGTCCATGGCGCTCGGCGTGCCGCCGCCCAGATAAACCGTTTCCGGCTGCCAGGCCCATTCGTGACGAGCGATCTCCGCGCGCAAGGCATCCAGATAACGGGTCTCCAAGGCGCGTGGAAACACACCCGAGGCGAAGTTGCAGTAGGTACACTTCTGCGCGCAGAAAGGATAGGAAACGTAGACGCCCGCCACCTACCCTATGATAGCGTGGCGGCCTCCGATCCAATTTTCGAACCGGTCCGCCATGCGGGCAAACGAGAATTCCGCGGCCCGCGCCTGCACCACGCGCCGATCCAGAGCAATGGCTGCGCGGACGCCGCCCACTAATCCGGCGACATCGCCCTGGGGCACCAGGATGCCGCTCTTGCCGTGCTCGACGATCTCCGCGGGCCCGCCGCGATCGTAGGCCACTACCGGCGTGCCGCAGGCCATGGATTCGATGGCGACATTCCCGAACGCCTCAATCCAGTGGGGCGTCACCAGGGTGGCCCGCGCGCCCGCGAAGCGGCGCTGCAACGCCGCGGGTCCCAGGAAGCCGTGGTAGACGGTCCCCGCGGGCCAGTCGAATTTATCGTGCAGGCGGCCGCAGACATCCAGAGGCATGCCGAGCGCCTGGGCGGCTGCGATGGCATCTTCCAGACCCTTTTCGGGCGAAATGCGTCCCGCCCAGCAGAGCCTGTCCTCCGGCTGGGCATTGTATTGAAACACGCCGGTGTCGACTCCGCCGTAAAGCAGATGAATCGCCTCCGGCGGCAGGAACGGATAGGTCGCCGCCTGCGCCGCGGTATAGAACGCGAGGCTGACTTTCTGTTCCCGCCAGCGCCGCTTGATCATGCGGTCGACTTCTTCGATAGCCGAACAGATGGTGATCCAATGTGCCACGGGCTTGCTGAAAAATGGCGTCAGGTAGAACGCCAGCCAGTCGTGGTCGATGCCGACCACAACGTCGAAGCGATTCTGCAAGCGGAGCGCCTGTTCCCACATATTCTCGAGCACGCCATCGGAGCGTACCTCGACCGGGCTCCGGCGGCGGGAAGTCGTGGCGCTGGCGCTCGGCTTGCCGGGGACCAGAAATGCCATAACCCCGGCCCCCGGTATGACACTGCCGGCCGGCGCGACGACGCCGACTTCGTAACCGCGCGCGACCAGGATCGGGGCGAGCCCGAGCAGGTGGGTTTCCACGCCGCCGGCCGCGCCGGACCCGATCGGACCCACGGGCGGCGCGACGAACAGAATCCGGCGGCGCGGCGTGGCCGATTTACGGTCTGTTATGCTGAGGTTTCTTTCCGGCAATGGCTACCATCTACCCTTTTCAAGCTTATCGTTACAGCGCGCAGGCGGGCGCGTTACCGGCCCTGGTGACGCAGCCCTACGACAAGATCTCGCCCGATATGCAGCGGCGCTATTTGCAGGCGAGCCCGTACAACCTGGTGCGGATCATTCTGGGCGAACGCTTCGCGTCCGATTCCGAGTCGGAGAACGTTTACACGCGAGCGGCGCGTTATCTCAGTGACTGGATCGCCCAAGGCATGCTGGCGCGCGACACCGAGCCGGCGCTGTTCGCTTATTTCCAGGAGTTCGCCGTCCCCGACACTGGAGAACGGCTGGTGCGCAAAGGTTTCATCGGCCTCGGCGCGGTGGAGGAGTATGCGGCCGGCGTGGTGCATCGCCACGAGCAGACACTTTCCGGTCCCAAGAAAGATCGCCTGGAGTTACTGCGCCACACGCACGCGCATTTCGGGCAACTCTTCATGCTGTACCCGGACCCGGCGGGTGAGATCGACCGTCTGCTGGACGAAGCCGCGCAGGCCGCTCCTCTGGGCGAAGTCACGGATGAGTACGGCGTGCGGAACGTGTTGTGGCGGATCGCGCAGCCGGACCGCGTGGCACGTATCCGCGAATCGATGGCGGACAAGAAACTGCTGATCGCCGACGGGCACCACCGCTACGAGACCGCGCTGGCATTCCGTCGCGAGAACCCCGGGCTGGCGGGCGCGGACCGCGTGATGATGACCTTCGTGAACATGCATTCACCGGGGCTGAAGATCCTGGCCACGCACCGGCTGGTGAGCGGCGTCGCGGGGTTCGATGCCGGCGAATTCATCCGGCAGGTGACGGCGGGATTCGAGGTGGCGCAGATTCCCGGCGCGGAAACGCTGCAGCGGGCATGGGCGGAGTCCCCGGGACGCACGATCATCGGCGCAGCCATGGGCACCCGGCTGTATATGATCGAGGCGCGCGACTCCGCGGCGCAGTTGGATGTTCGAGTGTTGCACGAACGTTTGTTGCGCCTTCTCGGTATCGGGGAGGAAGCCGTGCGCGACGAGAAGAATCTGCGCTACGTGCGCGGCCTGGATGCGGCACTCGAAGCCGCTCGCAGCGGCGCCGCGCAAGTCGCGTTTCTGTTGAAACCGGTCGACGTAGGTGAAGTGGCGCGCATCTCGTTCGGCGGCGGGGTGATGCCGCAGAAGTCCACGGATTTTTATCCTAAGCTGCTATCGGGCCTGACGATTTATAAGCTGGATTAGCTTTAGATCGGTGCGCTGAGCAAGATGCTCATCTGGCGACGACGGCGGCGTCAGGTCTTCCTTCCCTTTCTGTCATCTCTGTCACCTTGACATCCAAGGTTGGCGGATAGCCGCGCCCTTCCGAAGGCCGAAGGACACCCTGTTAGAGATTGCCGCGGCGCGCCTGCTCTCTTTCGATAGCCTCAAACAGGGCCTTGAAATTGCCTTTTCCGAAGCTGCGGCTGCCTTTGCGCTGAATGATTTCGTAGAACAGCGTCGGCCGGTCTTCCACCGGCTTGGTGAAGATCTGCAACATATAGCCTTCGTCGTCGCGATCGACCAGAATGCCCAGGTCCTGCAAGTGTTCGATCGGCTCGTCGATAGGGCCGGTACGGGCGGTCAGGTCCTCGTAGTAAGTGGATGGCACGCGCAGAAATTCGATGCCCTGGTCGCGCAGACGCGTGACTGTGTCGATGATGTTGTCCGTCGCCATGGCGATGTGCTGCACACCCGAACCATGATAGAAGTCCAGATACTCTTCGATCTGCGACTTACGCCTGCCTTCGGCCGGCTCGTTAATGGGGAACTTGACCCGGTCGTTCCCGTTGGCCATCACCTTCGACATGAGCGCCGAATATTCAGTGCTGATGTCTTTGTCGTCGAAGTGCTGATACAGGCGGAAGCCCATCACATCGCGGTAGAAATCGACCCACGTGTTCATGGCGCCCCAGCCGACGTTGCCTACCATGTGATCGATATGTTTCAGACCCACCGGACGGGAGACGGGATCGTGATCGGGCGTGGAAACAAAGCCGGGCAGAAAAGCGCCGCGATAATTGCGGCGTTCGACGAAAGAATGAATGGTATCGCCATAAGCGGCAATGGCGGATATGCAAACTTCTCCCCGTTCGTCGCGCAGCGTTTCCGGTTCGCGCAGGCCGCGGGCGCCGCGGGCGGTCGTTTCGCGGTAAGCGGATGCCGCGTCATCCACCCATAGGGCGATGTCCCGTACCCCGTCGCCGTGCAGCCGTACATGCTCCGCGATGGGATGGTCCGGCGCCAGGGCGGTAGTGAGCACCAGCCGTATCTTTCCCTGTTCGACGACCCAGGAGACGCGGTCGCGGGTCCCTGTCTCCGGACCGCGATAGGCCGCCAGGCGCATGCCAAAGGCGGACCGGTAGAAGTGGGCCGCCTGGCGGGCGTTGCCGACATAGAACTCGACGTGATCGGTTCCGTTCAAGGGCAGAAAGTCCTTCTGCGCCTCTTTCTGTTTGTGTTCCAAAACCTGCATTTCGCCTCCCCTCAACGGGACTGTAGTCCCGGCCGGGCCAAAGCCCTCCCTCCAGCCTCCACGCAGCGGGCGTTCTCCTCATCCGTGCCCGTCGATATACGCACGCACTGCGGGAGTCCAAATGCTTTCAGCGGACGTACGATCACTCCCTCGCGCAACAGCGCTTCCGTAAAACCGTCTGCCTCGTCCGGGCTCTCGAGCGCCAGCATGACGAAATTGGCATCCGAGGGCACCACGGTGTACCCCATCCCGCGGAATGAATCGGTCAGCAGGCGGAGCCCGCGGGCATTCAACTCCAGGGAGCGGTGCAGGAACTCCTTGTCCGCCAGCGCGCCGATCCCGGCGGCCTGTGCCAGGGTGCTGGGCTCAAAGGGCAACTTCACCTTGAGCAGATTCGCGATCAGTTCCTCGTGCGCGAATCCGTAGCCAATGCGAATTCCGGCCAGACCGTAGACCTTCGAGAAAGTCCGCAGCGTGATCACGTTGTCGTAGCGGTAATGCATGGAATCGGGATACCGCGGATTGTCCTTGGCATATTCGAAATACGCCTCATCGAGGATAATCAACACGCGCTCGGGCACGTGCCGGTAGAAGCTGTCGAACTCGTGGCGGGTGAAGATGGTTCCGGTCGGGTTATTGGGATTCGCCAGGTAGATGATTTTGGTGTGGTCGGTGATGGCGGCGGCCAGAGCGGCGAGGTCATAGTGCCAGTCCAGATAAGGCACCGTCCGGTACTTCACGCCGCGGGACCGCGCCAGCACCTGGAATCCGATGAAAGCCGCATCCGTGGTCAGGACTTCGTCATCATCACAAAGGAAGGTCCGGATGATGCCGGACATGATGCCTTCCGAACCGCTGCCGGCGATGACATTCTCCGGCTTCAGGTCGAATTTCTCGGCCAGCGTGCGGCGCAGGCCCAAGCCCCCATTGGGGTAAAGATGCAGCCCGGCGAGCTGGCCGCGGATAGCTTCCAGGGCCTGCGGCGAAGGGCCCAGAGGGTTTTCGTTGGAAGCCAGCTTGGAAACGTGGGTCAGGCCATAGGCGCCGCGTACTTCCTCGATGGAGCGGCCGGCTTCGTACGGCCGCAGCGATTCGATATAGGGGGGAACCAGGGGCATCCGGCTGTCCTCTACTATGGTAATTCCGATGGCATGCGAGGGGGATTCCACAACTTGACGCTTCCCGTCACGCTGCGCGCCCTGCGCTACCGCAATTTTCAACTGTTTTTCGGCGGCCAGTTGATCTCGCTGACCGGCACCTGGATGCAGAACGTAGCGCAGGCCTGGCTGGTGTACCGGCTGACGGGATCGTCCGTGCTGCTGGGATTGGTGAGTTTCGCGGGCCAGATCCCGGTATTCCTGGTCTCGCCGCTGGGCGGCATCGTCGCCGATCGCTTTCGCCGCCAGTACGTCGTCATCGCCACGCAGACCGCTTCCATGCTGCTGGCGCTGATCCTGTCGGCGCTGACGCTGGCGGGCCGCGTTCACATCTGGCACATCATGGTATTGGCCGTGGGCCTTGGCATCGTGAACGCCTTCGACATTCCCGCGCGGCAGTCTTTTTTCGTGGAGATGGTGGGGCGGGAAGACCTGATCAATGCCATCGCCCTGAACTCATCGATGTTCAATGCCTCACGCGTCATCGGTCCGGCGGTGGCGGGTATCCTGGTGGCCACTATCGGCGAGGGCTGGTGTTTTTTCGCCAACGGCGTGAGCTACGTGGCGGTGATCGCAGGGCTGCTGTGCATGGCCATGCCGGCCTTCGCTCCGCCGCCGCGCCAGACCTCGCCCCTGGTGGACATCATCGAAGGATTCCGGTTCGTCCTCAAGAGCGCGCCGATCCATCATCTGCTGATCCTGCTGGGTATCCTGAGCATTACCGGTATGCCGTTCGCCGTGCTGATGCCGATTTTTGCGGACCAGATTCTGCACGGCGGCGCGCGCGGCCTGGGCATCCTGATGGGCGCCTCTGGCGTGGGCGCGTTGTCGGGCGCGCTGGTGCTGGCGGCGCGCGAGTCTGTGCGCGGACTGGGGCGTTGGGTGGCGGTGTCGGCGGCGGCGTTTGGCGCCACCCTGATCGCTTTCGCGCTGTCGCGATCGTTCTGGCCGTCCTGCGCGCTGATGCTGCCGGTCGGTTTTGCCATGATGGTGGAGATGGGATCGTCGAACACACTGATTCAGACCATGTCGCCGGATTACTTGCGGGGCCGCGTGATGTCGGTCTACTCCATGATGTTCATGGGCATGGCGCCGTTGGGAGCGGTGTTGAGCGGGACGGCGGCCGCCCGCTGGGGCGCGCCGGTCACGGTGGCCGGCGGCGGCATCGTGTGCATGGCGGCGGCCGCCATCTTCTGGTGGCGCTGGCCGAATTTGCGGGTGGAAGCGCGACGGCTCATCGCGGCGGCTCAGGCTGCCGGCGGTGTACCGCCGCAGAGCGCCACTGGCGGCAGCCTGGTGCTCAAATAGGATGGTCCTGCCGCGAAGCTTTTACGCGCGCCCCACGGTGGAGGTCGCCCGCGGCCTGCTCGGTAAGATCCTGGTGCATGGCGAAACCTCCGGCAGAATCGTGGAGACGGAAGCGTACCCGGGCGGCGACGATCTGGCGTCGCACTCCGCGCGCGGCATCACCAATCGCACGCGCGTCATTTTCGGGCCTCCCGGCCACGCCTACGTTTATTTCATCTACGGCATGTACGAGTGCCTGAACCTGGTGGCGGAGCCGGATGGCCGGCCCGGGTGCGTGCTCATACGCGCGCTGGAGCCGGTAGCGGGGATCGACACGATGCAGCGCCGCCGCCCGGCCGCGCGTACGCTGCACGCCCTGGCATCCGGACCCGGCCGGCTGACGCTGGCCATGGGCATCACCCGCGCGCAGAACGGCGCGGACGTGACGCGCGGCGGCCTGACCGTGCGCACGCCGCCCGCCGAAGAGCCCTTCGAGATCGCCGTGACGCCGCGCATCGGCATCCGTCATTGCGCTGACTGGCCGCTGCGGTTCATGATCCAGGGCAATCGGTTCGTCAGCCGCTGACCCGTGTTTCAGTTCTGTTAGCGGACGGACACATTTCCAGGGGCGCCCCGCGCACCATCCAGGCTTGGAGTGAAAAAGCACAGGTTTCTTCACGCCATAATCATCTTTTTGAAAAATATAATCGGGCAAAAATGTTTTATGAAAAGATCGCGCCGACCGCCGGACCTGGTGGAATGCTGCGATAAATACACGCTGAACTACCTGGCGGCGCTGTTGCGCCTGGGTTGGGTGTTGGGATCCGGTTACCGTCCTGCCGTGGTAGCGCTCAGTTGTGAACGAATGGACGAGAACAGGGCGCACTATGTATCCGGCAGCACCGCGGCCATGCATTTCTGCCGTGTATATATGAAGTGGATGCACTTCCCCATGCGGGCAGCGGGTGCCGGGCGCGGTGCGGCTGCTGGGACATATTGCCGATCGGGAACTGCTGGCCGACATCATGGCGAACTGCGATATCTTTTTGCATCCCAACCCGCACGAACCATTCGGCATCGCGCCGCTGGAGGCCATGGCTTCCGGGCTGGCGCTGATCGCGCCCGATTCGGGAGGCGTGACGAGCTACGCCAACGCCGGCAACGCCTGGCTGGTGAACGCGGATGCCGGGTCCTTCGCGGAGGCGATCGGATCGATCCGGGCCGATGCGGAAGCCGCCAACGTCAAACGACTCGCGGCCCGCGCCGCTGCCGCGCGATTCGACTGGCAGGCCGTGGCCCAGGACTTCTTCAGTCTGTACGACGAGTTACACGACCTGGTGCGCGGCGTCAGGGGCGAGCCCGCCACGGCGCCCGCATTCTATTCGACGCCCGGCGACCGTTGGGGGAACGAAATATGAACCGAAGGGAGTTCCTGGGGATGCTGGCGGGCGCGCTGGCCGCTCCGGTGGCGCGAGGCGCCGGCACTCCGGACTTCACGCGCCTGCGGCGCTATCGGGCCGATGCGCAGGTCCTCATACTGTCGATTCCCATCCTGCACCGCTCGGGCGTGGGCGGCGGCAGTGTGCTGTGGCGGGAATCGCACGAGGCGGCGGACACCGTACGCCGTCTGGAATTCACGGGCTATTCCATCCCCGAGCGGGCTGCCGGCTTGAACCGTTTGGGATTCATACGCGAGACCTCTTGCCGGGGCGAGCGCGCCATACTCGAGTCGGATTATTTCGGGGTGATGACGGCTTCGCCCGAAGAGAGCGCGGAAGAGGCCCACAAGGCGCTGCACTCTACCGCCGCCGAAGCCACCTACACCGCCATCGAAGGCCGCATCGCCGGCACCGATATCGAGACTGCCAGTGCGCACTTCATGGGTCCGGCGCGGCTATCGCCGAAACGCCGGGACGAGTTGTTGACACGGGCGCAACAGGCGCTGTCGCACGCGCCCCGGAAACCGCCCGAGTTCCACGCCCAGGGCGCAGTGCCGCCGCCCTTTCTGCACGCCCTGGCCCAGGCCCTCTGTACGCCGGGCGAAAGCCGGACACGGTACGTTTACAGTGGAAGGTTGTACCGGCTCTGGCTGCGCCAGTCCGCGGACGCCAAAGCCGCCGCGTACTTTCGCGAGCGGGGCGTGATCGCCGGCGGCGCGCAGGTGCTGCGGGTGACCGGCAAAGTTCGCCGCGAAGCCGGGGGCAAGGATACCGATTTCCGGCTATGGATCGAGGAAGGCGCCGCGCAGCCCGTTCCGTTGCGGATCGATTTCCAGCCGAAGTCGTATCTCCGCCTGGTGATGGAAGCACAAGCCTAGCCGCGGCCTCCAGCGCACCGCTGTTTTCGTATCCCACATGCTAACGTGAACTGGAATGCCGCTCGACCTGGAGCCTGCGATCTTCCGCGCGGTGGCCGCGACCATCGTTCCGGAGTCGGTATCGCTCGATGAGCCGGGCTGGCGCGACGTCGAGCAGGTGATCGAAGCCCTGCTCCTGGATCGCCCCGCCGCGATGAAGCGGCAACTCCGTCTGTTCCTTCGCGGCATCGAATGGCTGCCGGTGATTCGCTATGGCCGTACCTTCACGCGGCTCGATGCGGCGGCGCGCACGCGCGTGCTGGCGCACCTGCAGAATGATCGCATTCAAAAGGTCCGCGTCGGCTTTTGGGGGCTGCGTACCATCGTTCTGGCCGGCTATTACGGCCGGGCGGGCGCTGCCCGCGAGATCGGCTATGCGGCCACTCCGCGCGGCTGGGAGGCGCGGCCGTGACGCGCCGCAACTATGACATCGTGATCGTGGGCTCCGGCGCCGGCGGCGGCACCGTCGCGCAGGAGCTTTCCCCGTTGTGCCGGCAAGGTCTGCGCATCGCGGTTCTGGAAAAAGGTCCGCGCCTGCGGGATGACGAATTCACGGGACGTGAGCTGGAGATGGCCGCCGCGCTGTACGAGGACGGCGGCGGCTTCCTCACCGCCGACGGGACCATGACGCTGGCCTTCGGCCGCGCCTACGGTGGCTCTACGGTGGTGTACACGGGAACGTCCATGCTGCCGCCCGCGCGCGTCATCCGGCATTGGAACGTACCTGGGCTGACACATGCCGACCTGGAATGCCGCGCCCACAAATTCATGGGCCAGAACAACGTCCACCTGCTGGAAGACGATCTTATCAACGAGAACAACAAGCTGTTCGTGGCCGGCTGCCGCCAGTTGGGTTACGATGTGCGGCAGTTTCCGGTCAACATCAAGGGCTGCCGCGGCTCGAGCCTCTGCAATCTGGGCTGCCCCAACCAGGCCAAGCAGGGGACGGATCGCGTGCAGTTGCCGAATGCGGAGCGCAACGGCGTCGAAGTCATCACCCGGTGCGAGGCGCTCGCGATCGGCGAAAGGTCCCTCACCGCACGGGTCTCCGCCAAGCCCGCCGGCGGCAAAGGCGATCCGTCGCCGTGGGAGCCGGGTGAGTATCAAATCGATGCGCAGATCATCGTCTTGTGCGCCGGGGCCATCCACACGCCGGCGCTGCTGCTGCGTTCGCCGTTCTCCGCGGGGCTGCCGCGCCTCGGCCGCGGATTCACCTGCCATCCGGCGATGATCATAGTCGCCGAGCATGCGCGTCCCATCACGAATTTCGTCGGCTTCCCCAAGAGCTATTACCTCGATGAGTTCGCCGAAAGCCGCCATTTCGTGCTGGAGACCTGCATGTACTTCCCGTTCATCACGGCGAAGAGCCTGGCAGGTTTCGGCGCGCCCCACAGTGCTTTCATGCGGGCCTTCCCGCGGCTGCAGATGATCCTGGTGCTGGCCTGCGACAAGGCCGACGAGTACAACCGCGTCTCGCTCGATCGCGCTGGCCTTCCCGTGGTGCATTACCATTTCCAGCCGGATGCCGTACAAGGTCTGACCGGCGGCGCGGAAACCGCCGCCCGGATCTTCACCGCGGCCGGAGCCGTGCGGGTCCACAGGCCTTTGGAAGGCGGCTTCCGGCCCGGCACGGTGCCGGTTTCGGCCGCACACATTCAGGGCGGCTGCGCGATGGGACAGGTCACCGACGCCTGGGGCCAGGTGCGCGGGCTGCCATGGCTGTACGTCGCCGACGCCAGCCTTTTCCCGGACTCGCTGGAAATCAATCCGTACCTGACGATCATGGCGCTGGCCGATCGCGTGGCCCAGCGCATTAAGGAGGGCGGGCGGGAGCCCGCGCGGAGCCAGGGCTCCGCCTCGAACCCATGAAACTGACCGGCGCAGACATCGTCGTGCGCGCCCTGGAAGACGAGAATATCTCTTTCACCTTCGGTATCCCCGGGACGCACAACATCGAACTCTACGACGCGTTGGCCCGCTCCGCCAGGATCCGTCCCATCCTGGTCACCGACGAGCAGAGTGCCTCGTTTATGGCCGATGGCGTGGCCCGCTCGTCCGGCAACCTGGCGGTCGCCAACGTGGTGCCGGGCGCCGGACTCACGCATGCGCTCTCGGGCATCGCGGAGGCGTTTCTCGATAACATTCCGATGCTGGTGCTGGCCTGCGGCATTCGCCGCGATACCGGCAAAGCGTTCCAGCTTCACGCTGTCGACCAGGGGGCGATTGCGCGTCCCGTAACCAAAGCCCAGTTCCTGATCGAGCGCGGCGCGGATCTGTATCCCACCATCCGCCGCGCCTGCCGGATCGCGCGCACCGCGCCGGCCGGGCCGGTGTTCGTGGAAGTCCCCGCCGAGCACTATATCTTCCTCCACGAGGTGGACCTGGACAGCTACATCGCGGAGCCGGATGCCGTGCCGCCGGTTCCCGCCGGGGAACTGGAGCGCGCGCGCAGCCTGCTGGCCGGCAGCCGGCGTCCGCTGCTGTACCTGGGATGGGGAGCCGCGGGCGCGGGTGGCGACCTGGTCACGCTCGCCGAACGCCTGGAAGCTCCCGTGGCCACCACTTTCGAAGGAAAGGGGATCTTCCCCGAGGACCATCCCTTGTGGCTATGGTGCGGCTTCGGCGCCGCTGCCCCGCCCTTTGTGCGAAAGGTCGCCGCCGGTTGCGATCTGACCCTGGCCATCGGCTGCCGCTTCTCGGAAGTCGGAACTGCCAGCTATGGCCTGGAGATACCCGGTCAGCTAATCCACATCGATATCGATGTTTCGGTGCTGAACAAGAACTATCGCGCCGACTTACCCATCGCCGCCGATGCGGCGGCTTTCGTCTCCGCGCTGTTAACCAATCTCCCGGGCCGGGACCCCGATCCCGCCTTGCGCGCGCAGATACAGACGGGCCATGCCAAGGTGTGGTCCGGCTGGGATGCACCGCCGGATGCGGCGCGTGTCACTCCTCCCCAGTTAATTCAGGCGGCCCAGAAGTTAGCGGGTCCCGCGGCGATCTACACCACCGACAGCGGCAACGGGACTTTCCTGGCGGTGGAATGTCTGCGCCTCAAGCGGCCGCGCTCGTTCCTGGCGCCGGTCGACTACTCGTGCATGGGCTACGCGGTGCCGGCGGCCTTGGGCGCGGCGCTCGCCTGCCCGGATCGCCCCGTGATCTGCTTCGCCGGTGATGGGGCTTTCCTGATGACCGGCCTGGAACTGTTGACCGCCGCCCAGCTTCAGTTGCCGGTCGTCGTGCTGTTGCTGCGCGACCGGGAACTCGCCCAGATCGCCCAATTCCAGCAGACCGCACTCGGCCGTAAGAGCTGCAGCGAACTGCCGGATTACGACTTGCCGGCATTCTGCCACGCTGTCGGCGCCGAGCACCTGCTGCTCGCCAGAAACGCGGAGATCGATTCCGTGTTGCGGCAGGCGTTCTCGCTGGCCGAGAACAAGCGGCCGGTGATGGTGGAGGTGGCCATCGACTATTCCCGCAAGACTTATTTCACCGAAGGCGTGGTGCGTGTCAACCTGGCACGGCTGCCGTGGCCCGACCGGCTGCGCATGGTGGTCCGCGCGCTAGCCCGCCGCGTCAGCCCCGATCAAAAATAGCAAAACCGGTCAAGCGTGTTTATGCGGCATCCCCTAAACTCGATTCGGAAAGCATGAAGCCGTCCACCGAGCAGGATTACCACGCGCGTCTCGTGCGAACGCTGGTTTATATCCAGCAGCACCTGGACGACGAACTCAGCCTGGACGCGCTATGCAAGGTGGCGGCCTTTTCCAGCTTCCACTTTCACCGCATCTTCCGCGCCCTGACCGGGGAATCCGTGCAGGAGTACATACGGCGGCTGCGCCTGGAGCGGGCCGCCCGCAATTTGCGGAAAACCGGCGACCCGGTCACCCGGATCGCGTTCGAAGCCGGATTCGAATGTCACGAATCCTTCACGAGGGCATTTGGCGATATGTTTGACACTTCTCCATCCGCTTACCGGGCGCAGCACGACACGCCTGTTTACGATCATGTTCCACCCGTCGAGGTCAAGGAACTGGCGCCGATGCGCATCGTCTTTTTGCGCCATGTAGGCCCCTATTCTCAAGTCGGCGCGACCTGGGGACGGCTCATGAGTTGGGCCGGCATGCGCGGCCTGCTCGGTCCCGGCATGAAGCTGATCGGCATCGTGCATGACGATCCGGATGTGACGCCGTCCGATAAGGTGCGTTACGACGCGGCGGTCACGGTGACGCGTCCGGTGCAGCCGGAAGGCGAATTCGGCGTAATGGACCTGGCGGGCGGGACTTATGCCGTGGTCACGCACCACGGCCCCTACGAAGAACTGAGCCAGACTTATCAGAAGATCTATGGAGGCTGGCTGCCCCAGAGCGGTTATCGCCTGCGCGACGCGCCGGGCTTCGAAGAGTATCTCAATTCGCCGCAAACGGCCCGTCCGCAAGACCTGCTGACCCTGATACACATACCGATATGAAAGCCCGTAAGACCTGGCGGGAGAAGATGAATAATCCGAACCTGCCGAAAGTCGTGCCGGTGCTGCCCCAGATGCGGAAACGCTACGGCCAGGGGACCATGCTGGTGCCCAGCCCGAAAGAGGTGGACGCTTTCATGCGGACGGTGGCCAAGGGCCAGGTTGCCACTCTGACTCAGATCCGCGAATTCCTCGCCGCCCGGTACGCGGTGGACGTCACCTGTCCGTTGACCACCGGAATCTTCGTGCACATTGCCGCGGAGGTCGCCGAAGAAGACGCCATGGCAGGCAAGCGGCGGATCACGCCGTACTGGCGCATCGTCAAGGATGACGGCTCCCTGAATCCCAAGTTTCCGGGCGGTGTCGCGCGGCAGGCGGAACGCCTGCGAGCCGAGGGCCACCGCATCCTGCCCGGCTCCGCCAGACAACCTCCGCGCGTGGTTCTGCCCGGCGATGGGCGGCGGCCGCGCGGGACTTAACGCCCGCTTCACGCGCTAAAATCGAAGCAAGCGTGAAGATCACCATCTCGAAGGAAAACTACCTGAAGGCGATCGCCGAAGCCGAATCCGAGGGCGAGTCCGTCAAAGCGGCCACGCTCTCCCGGTGGGTGAACGTCACCGCGCCCGCGGTGACCATGGCTATCAAGCGCCTGAAGCGAGACGCCCTGATTCGGGTGGGCGCCGAAGGCCAGATCACGCTGACGGCGGCGGGACGCGAGATCGCCAGCCGCATTCTCAATCGCCACCACCTGATCGAACGCATGCTGACCGAGATCTTCGGCATGGAGTGGTACAAGGTCCACGAAGAGGCCGAGCAACTGGAACACGCCGTTTCCGCGGACTTTGAACGGAAACTCATCGAGAAGTTGGGCGCCGGCGAAGCTTGCCCGCATGGCAACCGCGTGGGCGTAGATACGCCCGCCGACCGCCGCCGGCGGGGTTTGCGCACGCTGGACGAAAGTCCCACCAGCGGGCCGGTGGCCGTCACCAGCATCTATGAGCGCGACCGCAGCCTGCTCGAATATCTGGAGCATCTGGGTGTGCGCCCCGGCGTCACCGTGAGTGTGGAAGCGCGCAACGCGGACGATACCCTCACGCTGCGCATCGACGGGCACAGCGTGCAATTGGGACGCTATGCCGCTCAGAAGGTCTGGGTCACCGCCGCGCGTTCATGAACCGGGATCTTCGCGCAGTTCGAATCCATTCCCGGCGATGTGCGTGAGCACCACCTCGGCGCCGTGGCCGTGAAGCTGGAAGATCTGGCGCACGAGGTCGCAGACCGCCGCATATCCGGTCTCATAAAAAACCAGCACCGACGGGCCGGCGCCGCTGAGCGCGCAGCCCAGCAAGCCCGGCGCGCGCAACTGTAGAATGTCGCCCAGGCCCGGCACCAGCGGTACCCGGTAGGGCTGGTGGAAGCGGTCCTCCAGCGCCGCCGGAAAGGCTTGCGTCGAGCCGGCGGCCAGGGCGGCGATCAGCAGCGCGGCGCGTTGCACATTGAAAATCGCGTCCTCGCGGCTGTAGCACGCGGGCAAGACGGCGCGCGCTTCCACAGTGGGCAGCACAAAGTCCGGCACCACCAGTCCGATACCGAAGCGCGGCGGTAGCTCCAGCCGGACGGACCGCACCGTGCCGCCCGCATCGATGGCGCTGGCCACAATCGAACCGAGCACGCACGCCGCCACGTTGTCGGGATGGCCTTCCAGGCGCGCGGCTTCGTCCAGAATCCGCGGCGGGCGCCAGCCGAGCCCCAGCATGCGATCCGCGATCACCACGCCCGCGGTCAGCGCGGCGGCGCTCGATCCCAGCCCCTTGCCGAGAGGTATCTGATTATCAATCGCCAGTTCGATCGGCGGCATTTGCATGCCTACATCCGCGGCGACCGATAAGGCGGTCTGCCAGATGAGATTTCGTTCGTCGGCCGGGATCGCCGCCGCATCGCGCCCCGTCACGCTGATTCGAAGTTCTGCGCCGGCCCGAAACCGGCAGTCCAGGTACACGCCCAAAGCCATGCCCAGGGCATCGAAACCGGGCCCCAGATTGGCGCTCGATGCGGGCACGCGTAGGGTGAACCAGGACATAGACATTATTGTATCCGCGCGTTCCGCATCATAATGAAGAGACCTATGTTCGAGCGCTTCACGGAACCGGCGCGCCGCACCATATTCTTCGCGCGTTACGAAGCCAGCCTGCTGGGCGCCTGGTGGCCGACGGCTGTGATCAGCAGGTTCGCGGGCGCGAACACGGCTCGGTAATATTCGCCGATCGTCGGCCGGGCGGACCGCTTCACGTTTCGCGCGTGGGTGCCGATCGAGCACCTGGTGTTGAAGCACACCAATTGCCTGGCCGTGAAGGCGCCGCGGTTACCACCCACCGAATCCAGCGGGCGGGCGATGTCTTCCGCCGAGGGATTCGTAGTGCCGTTGAAGAGCATGTGTTCGATGAAGCGCGAAACGCCGTTCTGCCGGCCGGTTTCGCGGCGCGACCCGGCGCCGATCCGGACGCCTACGGGTATTTGGGCCCAAGTTCATTCGATGTCGCGCACGGACGTGGCGGTGTGTGGCGTGAATGAAAAATGAGGCTCCGTTGCGAGCCGCTCTGATTAGAATACAACTTCGGGACGCGGGCTTAAGCCGGCTTTAGCCGGCGCCGGGATCGGACAGGGGCCGCGATATACGACCCGCTGGCGTTATCGCACCGGCGCGGGCGGGAGCACAAATTGGAACACGGTGCCCTGGTTGTGTACCTGGTTGCCGGACACGCCGCCACCGAAGGTGGTCGTGCCGTAGAGGTTGCCATCCGGGCCGAAAGTCACGGCGTTAGGAAACGCCCCGGTGAGCCCGCCCGTGAACACATATAGCGTGGTGTAGGTCCAGGGCTCTCCAGGGGACGATGGCGGTATCAGCTCCCAAATCGTACCGGTGCCCCCATCGGGTCCCACCGAGCCGCCGCCCGCGTTGGCGGTGCCGTAGAGGACACCCCCCGGCCCGAGGACGGGCGGTGAGGTAGGTGTAGTCCCGTCGTTTCCGGGGTCGCCGGTGAAGGTGTGTAGTATCGTCTCGGTCCAGGCGCCGCCCGGCGCGGTGGGGGGACTGAGTTGGAAGACGGAACCGCAACCGTTGGAGCAGTACCGCGAGTTGGTGTTGCCCATGGTGGTGCCGTAAAGAACTCCGTTGGGGCCGAGCACGACGCCGTTGGGGAGGCCGGCGTCCCCCGGCTGTGAACCGAATTCATAGAGGATCGATTCGCCCCACGGCTCGCCCGGCGCCGCTGGTGGGCTTAGCTGAAACGCTGTGCCCGCGTAGAGGCCTCCATATTTAGTCACGCCGTAGAGCGTTCCGTCGCGGGCTATTACCAGCCCACCCTGCGGACAGATACCATCCCCGAGGTAACCGCTGAAAGCGTAAAGCACAGTCTCAGTCCAGGTAGCGCCGGGCGCAGCCGGAGGGCTAAGGCGGAACACGATACCGTTGGGATAAGGGGCTGGACCGCCTGCGCAGGCGGTGCCAAGCAGTGAGTGGTCAGACCCAAAGACGAGGGCCCCTGTCGCATTTTGCGCGTCACCATTTAACCCTGTGAAGACCTTCAGGACTGTCTCTACTCGCTTGCCGCTGCCGCCGGAGGGTTTCAGTTGGTAGACGCTCTCGTAGGTGAGACCATAGAGTGCCCCGTCGGGCCCGAAGAGGGGCGGCCCGCTTGGCTGGGCGTCGCCGACCTGCTTGCTAAAGCTGTGCAGCACGGATTCCGTCCATGCGCCGCCGGGTGACGTGGGGGGAACCAGGCCGTACAGCACTCCAATGTTGGAGGCTCCGCCAAAAAGCGTAGTCCCGTAGACTGCGCCATTGGAACCAACAAGCACCCCGGTCAAAGGCTGGTAGCCGAGCTCGTTCTTAGAGAACGCGTGGAGCGTGTTCAGCGTCTGTCCTTGAGCCGCAAATACCATGAAGAGGCCTGTGAGCACGCTTGAACTCACGATCTTACTTAGGAACATGCTTCCTACTCCTTTTAAGGGACCAGCGAGCCCCGGCTGAGTGAACAGCCCGACACGCCGGTTGTATGCCATTGGGAAAGGACCGCTGCCAGACTGCTACTGGCCAGACTATATTGATGGTTTTGCATCGCTGTCGTAACCATGGCGAGAACGGTGTCGTCCTGGCCGTTGTCAGGCGGTAGCGACGCGCATGCTCCCAGAATCTCGGTTCCGTACAGCGAGGCGTCCTTGACACCCTGTGCTGAGAGGTATGAGAGCAGCGACGGGAAGAAGGCCTGGTTCAAGGCGTTCCATGAGCATGACTGTAGACCGACTATGGCGCATCCCTGGCCGGTTCCGGCCACACCTATACCACTCGGCAACGCCGCTGCCGTACGTCGGCCCGGCGCCGGAGTTGATCGTTATGTTGAAAACCACGCGGCCAGCCCCCACGATCCCGTTTGGTTGTGCTGCTGGCTCACCCGGGGGCCAGAGTGCTGACCGTACTCATCTTGTGATGACAAATACCATGGCTGGCCTCCGCCGTCAAGTTTTTTAGTCCACCGGTGGTACTGTCCCTCCAGCGAACGATCTGGCGACTTACTCCTGAAAGCAAGCTACACTTCCGATTTAACAGGTTGGATTCGAAGTAACTTTAGAATCGAAGTCGAACTGTCCATGGCCCAGACACGCAGCACTGCAGAGAGGGGAAATGTCGCGTCGCGCGTCGCGCTGTCGTGTGGCGGCGCGACGAAGCTTCTTGGATGCTGGCCGGCTGGCCATACCCAGGGCATCGAAACCGGGCCCCAGATTGGCGCTCGATGCGGGCACGCGTAGGGTGAACCAGGACATAGACATTATTGTAGCCGCGCGTTCCGCATCATAATGAAGGGACCTATGTTCGAGCGCTTCACGGAACCGGCGCGCCGCACCATATTCTTCGCGCGTTACGAAGCCAGCCTGCTGGGCGCCCGCTATATCGAGACGGAGCATCTGTTGTTAGGCCTGCTGCGCGAGGACCAGGACCTGCGCCGCCACCTGCCCTCCGGCAAAAGCGACGAGATTCGCAAACGCATCGAAGAGAACGTGCCGCAGCCGATCGAGCGCGTCTCCACGTCGGTGGACATGCCCTTGAGCCAGGACTGCCGGCGAGTCCTGATCTATGCCGGAGAAGAAAGTGACGCCCTCCGGCAGCGGGCGATCGACTGCCGGCATTTAACTCTGGGCCTTCTGCGCCTGGAGAATACGCTGGCGGCCGCCTTGCTGCGGGAATGCGGGATCGGCTCCGAGACGTTGCGCACGGCGCCGTCCGCGCCGCTCTCTGCCGCGCCACCGGCCGCTGCGAAACCCGCCTCGGGTCCCTTTCCGGACGTGATTGCCCGCCTGTCCCACCTGCTTTCCGTGGCCGATCAGCTGATCGAGCTTCCCGGGTTGCGTCCATTGAAGCGCGCGCCGTGGACCCGCAAGGAGGCCCTGGGACATCTCATCGACTGGGCGGCCGCGCACCAGCAGTGGCTGGCGCGCGCGTTGACGGCCAAGGAGCTCACTGCCGCCGGCTATCCCGAAGATTCCTGGCCGGCCGCGCAGAATTACGCCGAGATGTCCTGGATGGAAGCCCGTACGCTATGGGTCTCGCTGAATCGCCTGCTGGTCCACGTGATGGAAGCCGTCCCGCAGGATAAAGCGGATACGCCCTGCCGCATCGGCATGGCTCCGCCGATTCCCCTGCGGGAACTCGTGGACCGCTACGTGGTCCACTGCGAGGATATCGTAGGCCAACTGCTGATGCGCGGCTGACCGCTGGTGTATACTGAACCACCAGCCCATGCAATCCGATCGGAGATCCTTCCTGGCTGCCGCCCTGGCTTCCGCGACGCTGGCGCGCCGGCCCGCCCTGGCCCAACGGGATTGGACCGGCCGCGAGCCCATACGCTATCCCGACCCCGACATCCTGGTCCTCGACAAGCGCTTCGCTAAATACCGGGTCAACAATACGGCCATCCGACGCGTGTACACCGGCATGCTGTGGGCCGAGGGACCGGCGTGGGATGGCGCCGGGCGGTACCTGATCTGGAGCGACATCCCCAACAACGCCCAGATGCGCTGGCTGGAGGAGGACGGCCACGTCAGCACCTATCGCCGGCCCAGCGGCAACAGTAACGGTAATACCTTCGACTACCAGGGCCGCCTGCTGTCCTGCGAGCACCTGAACCGGCGGGTGGTACGCAACGAACCGGACGGCACCCTCACCGTGCTGGCCGACAAGTGGAACGGTAAACCGCTCAACGCTCCCAACGACATCGTGGTGGCGCCCGACGGCGCCGTCTGGTTCACCGATCCGGGCTACGGCATCCTGGCGGCTTACGAAGGCAGCCGCGCGAAACTCGAATTGAAGGAGGCCGTCTACCGCATCGACGGCCAGACCGGGAAAATGGATATCGTCACCGACGAGATGTACAAACCTAACGGGCTGTGTTTCTCACCGGATTACAAACGGCTCTACATCGTGGATACCGGCGCCACGCACTATCCCGACGCGCCGCACAACATACGCGTCTACGAGGTGGCCGACGGCCGCAAGCTGCGTAACGGCAGGGAGTTCGTTAATATGGGCAAAGGCCAGGCCGACGGCATCCGCGCCGACGTGGACGGCAATATATGGGCCGGATCCGGATGGGTGGGTCCCGGCTACGATGGCGTACAGGTGTTCACGCCGGCCGGCGAACGCATCGGCATCATCCAATTGCCGGAAGCCTGCGCCAATCTCTGCTTCGGCGGCAGCAAGCGCAATCTGCTGTTCATGGCGGCCAGCCAATCGCTCTACGCGGTGTACGTGGAGACGCGCGGCGCCCACATTTGTTGAAATGTACGATTCGCTGGCGTCCTGCTATCACCTGATCTACCAAAACTGGGACGATTCGATCGCGCGGCAGGCGCGCATTTTCGGCCCTCTGCTCGAGTCCGCGTGCGGCCCCGGGCCGCTGAAGATCCTGGACGCCGCCTGCGGCATCGGTACGCAGTCGCTGGGGCTGGCGCAGCGCGGGCACCAGGTCACCGGTTCGGATCTGAGCCAGGCGGCCGTGGCGCGTGCCCGCGAGGAAGCCGCGGCCCGCAATCTCGCCATCCCCCTGTACGCGGCCGATATGCGCGATCTTGCCGGCGTCCCCGGCGGGCCGTTCGATGCCGTCCTGATCGCGGACAACGCGTTCGCGCACCTGCCGGCCGACGCCGACGTGCGACAGGCAGCCATCAGCGCCGCGGCCAAACTGGCTCCCGGCGGCGTGCTGCTGGCCTCCTTGCGAGATTACGACCCGCTGGTGCGGGAGCGGCCTCTGGCGCAAGGTCCGGTGTTGCACAACGATCAAGGCCGCCGGCGGATCGTTTACCAGGTCTGGGATTGGACCGCCGAACGCCGCTACACGATGCATCTCTACATCACCCGCGAAACAGCGGCGGGCTGGGAGTGCCGTCACTTCGTTTCCGATTTTCACGCCGTATCCCGCGGCGCCGTCGACCGCGCGCTGGCGGCAGCCGGCTTTCGCCAGTCCCGCTGGATCGAAACGGCCGAGAGTGGGTTCTACCAGCCGATCGTCCTGGCACGCCGGCATTAGCCGCCCCCCCATTCAGCGTCTCTCCCGAGGGTCTTCAGCCGCCGTTTGCGCCTTCTTGCCCAGGAGGGATCGAAACCTGATGACGGCAAGGTTAAAGATAACGGTTGGTATGGGCGCGGCGATGCTGGCTCTGGCAGTCCCGGTCTGGTCGCAGCGGATCGAAACAGATGCGGGGACGGTAATCGTTCCGGAGTCGAGCGTCGTACACCCCGGTGATTTAGGTAAGCGGGCACATACGTTTCTTCGGCTGTTTATACCGGCGGGCGGGCTGCCGATGAAAGGGGCCAACACGCCGGGCGGATTCTTCGAGACCCCGGCCTCGCTGGCCTGTGTCTATAAGATGGTGAGCGGCGCGCCGAAGACCTGCAACCCGACGACGGTGACTGCGGTGGCGCGCGGAGGCGCCGGGGCCATCGGCATCGTGGATGCCTACGACGACCCCAACGCGGCCGCCGATCTGGCGGCTTACTCCGCCGAATTCGGGTTGCCGGCGGCAAACTTCCAGGTGGTATACGCAGCGCCAGGCAGTTCCACGCCCACCGGCACGCCGCCGCCCCAGGATTCCAGCGGCAGTTGGGAAGCTGAGGAAGCCATCGACATCGAAATCGCGCATGCCATGGCTCCCAAGGCCAAGATCATTCTGGTGGAGGCGAATTCCAGTGGCTCGGGCGATATGTTTCCGGCCATCGCGCTGGCCAGCAACCTGGTGGCGGCCGCCGGCGGCGGCGAGGTCAACATGAGCTGGGGATTCGGCGACTTCGGCGGCGAAAGTGGTTATGACGGCTACTTCACAACCCCCGGCGTGGTCTACTTCTCTTCCTCGGGCGACTCTCCGGGCATCAGTTATCCGTGCACGTCGGTGGACGTGGTGTGCGTGGGCGGCACCACCATCAGCCGCAATCCCAGCACCGGCGATTTCGAACAGCAGAGCGCCTGGTACAACACCGGCGGCGGCATCAGCCCCAACGAGCCGATCCCCAGCTATCAAGGCGGCATCGCCAGCATCGTCGGCACGCAGCGCGGCACTCCCGATGTGGCGTTCGTGGGTGACGGGCGCACGCCGGTGTGGTTCTACGATACGTTTCCGATCAACGGGCAATACGCCACGTGGTGGCTGGGCAGCGGCACCAGCGTATCGTCGCCAGGGTTCGCCGGGATCGTCAACTGGGCCGGACATCTGTACACATCCAGCAATGCGGAGCTGACCGAGATCTACAGCCAGATCGGCGTGGCCTCGGAGTTCGCCGACATCGTGGCCGGCAACTGCGGCAGCTATGCCGGCTACCTGGCGGCCAAGGGTTGGGACTTCTGCACGGGAGTCGGCGTCAACGTCGGCAAAAACGGCAAGTGATCTCAGCGCGCCAAACCCAGATAATTCCCATAGCCCACGATCACCGTGGATGACACCAGCACCAGGAGGCTCAATCCGACAAGCCACCTGGTGCGGGTGCTCACGCCCTTCCACTCCTTCAGCGCGATGCCCCACAGCGTACTGAAGATGATGATGCTGGCCATGTGCAGCGTCCAACTGGAGAACTTGAAGGCGCCCATCTGCGTCTCGCCCATGGTGTAGAAGAAGAACTGCATGTACCAGGTGGTGCCCGCCACGGCGCAGAAGAAGTAATTCGACAGCATCGGCGCGCGCGCCGGCCAGGCCGTCCGCGCGGGCACCGCCGCCGCCATCTCCTCTCCGGGCGCGTCGATGGCCGTCTCCAGGATCGGTTCCGCGTCCCGCTTCGGCACCGGACCGCGCAGCTTCGAAGTGAAGTATTGATAGCCCGTCCGGTTGCGAATGTTCAGAATCAGGCACCAGATGAAATTGGTCGTAAAGCCGCCCAAAAGCACCACCACCAAGACCGGCAGGCCCTGCCACAAAACGGGCGTGCCGTGGCGCAGGGTGATCTGCTTGATGGGGTCGCCCGCCGCCAGTCCGTAAGCGAAGCACGCGCTCATGACGCCGGAGAAGGTCGCTACCAGGATCCCGCGCTTGAGGCTGAACTCCTGGATCGAAGCGCGCTTTTGTTCCTCCGACAGTTCGTGCTCCTTGGAAACTCCCGCCGACCCGGCGAAAGCGATGCCGGCCAGGCACACGGCCACGCCGGCCAGGATCACCTGCCCGGAATGCGTTCCCAGCACCTGCCCCATGAACTGGCCGCGGAAGATGGGCGGCAGCAGCGTACCGAAAGCCGCGGTGTAGCCGAGCACCATCGCCATACCCAGCGACATGCCCAGGTAGCGCATGGTCAGGCCGAAGGTCAGCCCGCCGAGCCCCCACAGCACGCCGAAAGTGTAGGCCCAGAAAAGGCTGCTGGACGGAGCTTCGCGCAGCACCGCGGCCAGATCGCTGGTCATGGTGAGGGCCAGCAGCCACGGCGCGATGATCCAACTGAAGATCCCGCCGGCAAGCCAGTAGGTTTCCCAGGCCCATCCCTTCACGGGACGGAAGCCCAGATAGAAACTGGCGGACGACAAACCGCCCAGCCAGTGGAGGAAAACGCCCAGGAGCGGATTCGGGGTCATGGGGAAAGCCAGAGTGTAGCAGGTACAATGGGGGTGCATGGATCAGCGCCGCATGTGCCCGCACTGCCGGGCGTTCATCACCGATCGGGACAAGGTCTGTCCATACTGCAACGAGCGGGTGGGACCGCGGGCCATCGAGGTGCGCAACCCCAGCACGGTATTCGCCATCCCCCACGCCCGTTTTGTGACGACCTTGATCCTGCTGATCAACGGCGGCCTTTATCTGGCGACCGCGCTCGTCAGCCAGCAGGCCGGCGCCGGCGGATTCATGTCGATCGACGGGCAAACCCTGCTCGAGTTCGGCGCCAAGTTCCGCTTGGCCATCCTGGGCTACGGCCAGTGGTGGCGCCTGGTGACCGCCGGTTTTCTGCATGGCGGATTGCTGCACATCGGCATGAATTCCTGGGTGTTGTTCGACGTAGGCGCCCAGGTGGAGGAGACCTTCGGGCCCAGCCGGTTGATCGTCATCTACTCGGTGGCCAACATTTTTGGGTTTCTGCTAAGCACCTTTTGGACCGCCTCGGTTTCGGTGGGTGCTTCGGCCGGAATCATGGGACTGCTCGGCGCGATGATCGCGCTGGGCGTGCGGCACCGGCACTCCGCGGCGGGACAGGCCGTGCGGGCCGTATATGTGCGATGGGCGGTGTACGTGTTGGTCATCGGCCTGCTGCCTGGGCTGCATATTGACAATGCGGCGCACATCGGCGGCCTGGCGGCGGGTTTCGGGGTGGCCTGGCTGGCGGGTACGCCGCGGCTGGCGCGTAACCCTACCGAGCGGCTCTGGCAGGCAGCGGCCATAGCCTGCGTAGTATTGACCGCCGCTTGTTTTCTAATGATGTACTTGTGGTTTTCCAAGGCCGCGCAATAAAATATAGTTGATGCGCATCCGTATGCTTTTGCCGGCCTTGATGATCGGGGCGGGTTTGTTATTGCCCATTGCCCAGACGCCGGCCCTGGCCAAGACCAGCTACAAACGTCACAAAATCAAGAGTTACAAGTACAAAGTCAGGAAGTTCAAAGCCAAGAAAGCCAAGCGAATCAAGCCGTCGCAGGCGCGGCGCTCCCGGCGCACTTAGAAGACAATCACCGCGCGGCCCAGAATCTCTCCGCGGCGCATCTTCTCCAGAAGTTCGGGCGTTTCCTCGAGCGCGTGACATTCCACGTGTGCCCGGCCTACTCCGGATTCCGCCAGCCGGAATACCTCCTCCAGATCCGCCCGCGTGCCCAAGTAGCTCCCCCTCACGGACAGGCCTTTCAGGACCGTGTCCACCATGGGCAATTCGTACTGATTCGTGGAGAGCCCGCAGGTGATGAGCGTCCCGGTCCGTTTGAGCGAGCGGAAGGCTTGCAGGACGGCTACGGGCGAGCCAGTCAGTATAATGGCCGCGTCGGCCCCGCCCCATTGCTTCTGCAGCGTCCTTCCGGCGGTATCGGCCGGCAGCGCCAGATCGGCGCCCAGTGCGCGCGCCATCTCCAGCTTGCTTTCCGAGACATCCGCGGCGGCGACCCGCAGACCCAGGTGGCGCGCATACTGGATAGCCAGGTGCCCCAAACCTCCCATGCCCCAGAGCGCGACGGATTGTCCCGGCCGCAGCCCGGCCTCGCGCAACGCGCCGAAAGCCGTCCAGCCTGCGCAGCACAGCGGTGCGGCGGCGGCGGCCGAGAGCCGGTCCGACACGCGGACCAGCATGGGAGCCGGCACCACGGCATAGACGCTCAACGCGCCATGCACGGTATAGCCGAAGTTGAGCTGGCGAGGGCAGAACCGTTCGTTTCCCGAGGCGCACAGTTCGCAGGCGCCGCAAGTGGAGGCGAGAAAGGTGATGCCGGCCCGATCGCCGGCCACCCAGCCCTCCACCCCGGCGCCCAAGGCTACGATCCGCCCGATGCCTTCATGCCCCAGGGTCAGCGGCAGGAGCGGCAGCTTTTCCAGTTGGGAGACGAACAGGTCCGAATGGCAGAGCCCGCACGCCTCCATGCGCATCAGCACTTCGCCGGTGCCTGGTTCGGCCAGCGGCACCGGCTGTACCGTCACGCTGCCGCGCGCAGTCAGAATAGCGGCGGGACAGTGTTGCGGATAGCTCATTGAAATGCAGCTTTCCAGGCGTCGAATCCGCCGGTCACGTTCATGACTTGGCGGAATCCCGCGCGTTGCAGCAGGCTGCAGGCGATGGCGCTGCGGTAACCGCTCTTGCAGTGCACCGCGACGGGCCGCGCGCGATCCAGTTCCGCCAGCATGGCGGAGGCTTGGTTGAGCGGCAGCAGGACGGCACCCTGGATATGGCCGTCCTCCCATTCACCGGGGCGACGCACGTCCGCCACCTGCAACTCCGCGTTCTCCCGGCGCAGACGTTCCAGGTCCCGCACGCTGATCTGCGGAAGCCGCTCGTGAGCCAGGCCGTCCGCTGCCTCCAGACTGCCGACCACGCGCTCGATGCCGACTCGCGCCAGCCGCATGCGGGATTCCGCCACGCGCTCCGCATCCGAGGCGACCAGCACCAGGTCGCTTTGCAAGCCGATAAGGGCGCCGGCCCAGGAGGCGAACTGTCCGGAGAGCGGAATGTTGATCGCGCCGGGGACGTGCCCCGCGGCGAAGTCCGCGTCCGGCCGGGTATCCAGCAAAACGGCCCCCGCTTCCTGGCGGCGGACCGCCTCTCCGAGGTCGAGCCGCGGCACGGGAGGCAGGTCGGCCAATGCTGTTGCGCCGGTGCGGTTGATCGCGGCATCCTGCGCGAAATAGGCGGGCCGGTCGGGCAGGGCCGCCGTCAGCATCTGTACGAACTCCTCCCGGCTGCTGGGCCGTAGCGCGTAATTCGTGATGCGCTGTTCGCCGATGGTGGACGATCGCGCGGCGCTGATCTGCCGGCCGCACAGCGAACCGGCCCCGTGCGCGGGGTAGACTTCTACGCCGTCCGCCAGTCGCAGCAGTTTCTGGTGCAGGCTGTCGTAGAGCAGGCCGGCCAGTTGCTGCGGCGTGTGATCCGGCGACAGATCCGGACGCCCCACATCGCCAATAAACAACGTATCGCCGGTGAGGACCGCGAACGGCTCCGGCGACCGGTCGAGATCCGTTAGCAGAACGCAGATACTCTCCACGGTATGGCCGGGAGTCTCCAAAAAGTCGAGCCGGCAGCGGCCGAAGTTGATTTGATCGCCCTGGGCCACCGGGTGATGAGCGAACTGTGCTCTCGCCTTGGCGCCCACGTAAATTTCGGCCCCGGTGCGCGCCGCGAGTTCACGATGGCCGGAGACGAAGTCGGCATGCAGGTGGGTTTCGATGACGTGCGCGATGCGCAGGTTGTTCTTAAGAGCTTCCTCCAGGTAGATTTCGACATCGCGCTGCGGGTCGACCACAGCGGCGATGCCCTCCGATCCCACCAGGTAAGAAGCGTGCGCCAGACAGCCCAGATAGAATTGTTGGAAGTACATTCGAAGCGATTATACCCCCCCGGGGGGAGATGGACGCCTGTCTCCGGTCACTGCGACAGCCGGACGGCGATCTGGCGCGCGATGGTGTCGAATGCCTGCGCCAATTGCGCGGCGCTGGGAGCATTCGCGTAGGCTCCCTGCGGCTGGCCCGATTGCGAGCGGTAGAAGGATGGCCCCGGCGCAGCCTGCCCCGCCAGGTTCGGATCGTTGGCCATCTTCATCAACAACAGCCCATCGGGGTTCTGATCCAGCGCTCCGTCGCCGGACAGGCCGATGGTGTAAATCGTGGGTCGCAAGGTCGCATCGCTGCGGATGGCGGTGGCCTGATTGTCAGCGGCGTTGATGGCGGCGTAGACCGCTCCCTGGGCGTCGCTCACGTCTGCCAGATTCGCCGGCGCAAAACGGTACGCCGGGCTGAGCGCGGTGTAGCCCTGAGTCGAGTTTCCAAAATAGTCGGCCGTGGGGAGACTGGCAATGTCTGACGACACCAGGCCCAGGTTGGCGGCGAAATGACAGCCGCCGTCGTTCGGGATCACCACGTCTTGGGCGGTGGTCAGGGTCGTCTGCGTGTCGACCGACAGGCCGAGCGAACTGCCGGGAAATAACGAACCGGCGCGGAGGCCGCCGGCAAAGACGCCTTTCAGAGGCGATGAGCCGCAGCTCGAGTTGCTGCGCAGGCCCCAGAAGTCGGCGGTGATCGCGGTGGGGAGTCCGTCGGTCATGAGCATGATGATGTTTGCCCGCGACGTGCTGCCCACCGCTTTGACCTGTTGGTAGGCCACATTCAATGCCTCGGCTGTGCTGGTACTGCCCTGGCAGGTGATGGACTCGATCAGCGACGGGATGGTGTTGCCGTTGGCGTCCGGCGTGGTGAAACCGGTTGTCGGCGGATAGTAATACGTACTGCCGCTGAAGACCACCAGGCCGATCTGGTCGCGGCCCGGCGCGAAGTAGTTCACGAACGCGGCGGCATCGTTTTTCATGATGGCGCACGCCGATAAACCGGTGCCCGCCACGATCTGGTTCATGGAGTTGGAACGATCGAGTACCAGCATCATCATGACGTCGCGCCGGCCGGCCTGGCCGGTCACATTCAGGGTGGCGTATTGCTGGTTGAACACGCGCAAGAAGTATAACGGCGCCTGTACGGAGGCGGTCACGGTGACCGTGCGATAGTTCGCCGTGGAAGCGCTGTCTACCGCGACCGACGCGGTGACACCCCTGGACCGCCAATAGCCGGAAGGGAAGTTTCCGCTAAAGAAGTTGTCCGCCGCGGCGATGGCACTGGCTGACTGCGCCGCGCTGTTGTCGCCCTGACTGAGCGCGCGGGCGCCGGCCAGAGCCGCGGCGTCGGCGGCCGCCGACAACTTGGACTTGATCAGATACATGGTGGCCACGTCGAAACCCAGGCCGATGAGCGGGAGGGTAATCGCCAGCGTGAGCGTCGTCAAGATGACGGCCACACCTTTGGAACGCTTCCTGCGTGTGTCGGTGAGTTGCATAAGTGCCCGGCCTCCCTCCTTTAGAAGACAGTGCGATTGAATGCGCCAAGGTGCGTCATGAAGCCGACGACTCCCAGATCCTGGAAGGCAAAGTCGCCTTCCGCCATATATGCCAGCCCGTTGGCGCCCAGTGTGACTACGCTCGAGACGTTATCCGCCCGCGCCGAAGTGTCGCTGTCGTAGTTATTCACGCTGCCGTCGGGCGCGATAGAAGCCGGGCGGCCGAAAGGAGAGATGAAGAGCGTGTGGTTGCCGATGACGATCCGGTTGACGACCACGACGTGTCCGGCATTGGCGCAGCCGCACGAAGAAGGGATGCTCTCGAAGACCGACAGGACCAGAACGCCGTTGCCCGCGGTGCTGCCGGTGACATTGCCCGTGTTGGCCGCGAGTCCCAGGCCATGGGCCAGGCTGTTGGCCACCAGGTTCTGATTGGCCTGCTGGGAGAAATCGACGCCCTTCGCCATCATGTGGCCCACGTCGCGCGTGAGCTGATTCACCTGGAAACTACGCACCACGGCGATACCCAGGGTAATCATGCCCAGAATCAGGGGTACGAAAAAGAATGCCGCCACCAGCACAAACTCGATATAGGAGTTACCCTTTTCGGAGCGATTTCCGCGCATCGACTGATCTCCTTTCCGCATGGCTCGGGATCCTTAAGGGCAGGGGGCCGGCGCGGGATTGGCGACGGGCGGACAACCCGTGAACGGGCACTGTTCCATTACGTCGGATGAACTGGCGGTAATCGCGATCGGGCCGCCGCTCTTGAGAATGCCGACCGGAGTATAGTTATAACCGACGACTGACACGCTGACCACATCGCCGCCGTTTCCACTGCTGGGGAGTCCGGTGACCGAGTTGTGGTAAGTGATGGCGATCTTACAGGCGCCATTGGGGCCATTGAGCATTCCCAAGGCATTCTGTTGGACCACTCGCACGATCGAGTCGTTCAGGTAAGAGCTCCCGGAAACCAGCCGTTCTGTAACGGCGAAGCGCGTGCCCGCGCGAACCGCGGACTGCAACGTCGCCTTCGTGAACAGCGCCAGGCCCAGGTCGATAACCAGGAACAACAACCCGAGCATCAGTAAGGTAGTGGCGCTGGCTTCCAATATGAATGACCCTTTCTGCGCGTGTTCTCTCGATCGGCATCCGACTCGCTGCATGCCTGCCTCCTAAACGGGACCGCTCCCTCGGCCTGAGACGAGTGTAGCCGGAGCCGTTGACGGATGTAAATGATCGCGGACATGTTATGAGTCACAGAGGCACCAGGAGTACGGGCGGGAAGCGGGCGGGAATTAACTGATGTTAGCAGCGCCGAGTTATCCGGCTGACACGGATCCGACTAACATGGGCGGGCCTATCCCAGCATGTCGAGCGCGGCCTGCAGCTCACTGCGGGCGTGCAGATCGCCGTTGCGGGTGGTGGCTTCGATCCCCTGCCGGTAGAGCGTACGCGCTTCGTCGGCGCATCCCAGCTTCTGCAGCGCCTGGCCGCCATGGTAATACGCGGCCGAATAGTTCGGATTCACGGCCAGCACGGCACGATACTCCGCGACAGCCTGCTCGAGCTGGCCGGCGTTGCCGTACTCCATCGCCAGGCCATAGCGCGCGAAGCTGTCGTTCGGATTCTGCGCGACCATATTCTTCAGGACTTCCAGCCGGGTGCTCATATCCTTGTGTTACCATACCTGCCGATGGCGTGCCCGTACTTCCTGCCTGTGGAGCGTGTGCCGCAGGCCACCGGAAAAAGAATGCCGCCGGCCCCGTTGGGCGATACGTGGTCCGGAATGTGCCATGCCGCGCAGGGCGATTGGCATCCCGATCCGCAGACCGTGCAGCAGCTCTGCAACTTCGGTTACGCCCGCGCGCGCTGCGCCCGCGTGCCGCCGGACGGACCCGATAGCGCGCGCTTCGCGGTTTCCTCCGACCATGACGGCCTGATTCGCATCTCATGGGTGATGGAGAAAGATCATCTGCCGTTTGCCCACGGTCAGTTGGAATACGCGCCCGATGGCGGGCCGGCCGGCGCCGGCCATCCGGATGCCTGCCTGGCGCGCCAGGCGCAAGCCTACGTCTCCAGCTATCTGCACCGCAAGGGGCTTGCCGTCCGCGCATGAGCCAGCCCGAAGCGCAGGCCGGCAAGCCGGTGCGCGATTCCAGGTCCGAGTACTCCGAGTTGGCGCTGCCCACGGACGCCAACGGACTGGGCAATGTGCTGGGCGGGAAAGTGATGCATCTCGTGGACCTGGCCGGGGCGATGGCCGCCATGCGGCACGCGCGCCGTCCGGTAGTGACGGCGTCGTTCGACCATATGAGTTTCCTGCACCCCATTCACATCGGACAGCTGATCGTTCTGCATTCGCAGGTAAACCGGGTATTTCATACGTCCATGGAAGTGGGAGTCAAGGTGATGGTGGAAGACCTGATAACCGGCGAGAAACTGCACACCTGCTCCGCCTACCTGACGTTTGTGGCGCTGGACGCGCAGGGCAAGCCCATGCCGATTCCCCCGGCTATGGCTGAGACCGAAGAGGAGCAACGCCGATACCGTGAAGCCGGCGAAAGACGGGAGTATCGGCTGGCTATGCGCAAACGCGGAATGAACTGAAGGTCGCCGAAGACGCGGGCCGGAGTCTACTCCTTGTACATGTACTTGATATTCGGTTTATAGAGCAGCAGGTTGGGTTGGCCGTCGCGATTGACCTTCAGACAACATTTGTCGTACCACTCGATGACGCCGTGCAGCGTTTCACCGTCCTTCAGCACGAACACCATCGGAGTCTTGCTCTGCATCTGCTTTACGTAGTAGAAGTTCTCGGCGTTTGTCTGGTCTGGTGGTATGGGTTTCTTCTGCGCCCGGCGCGGCGGGGCTATCTGCTCCTTGATCTCGTTCAACGTTGGACGGATGAGTTTACGGTTCGCAGATTCCACTGGGTGCCTTCCTTTAGGCGGATTAAAGATATGACCCGCGCACTCTTCCCCACGGGGGTGGCGCGGATTTCAGTTGGATCAGTTCTTGTCCGACTTGACCATATTTTTAACATATTGTTACGGCTACCGCAAGACGCGACTCTTCCCGAAGGGGCGGGAGATCGGGTGTGGCCGTCCGCACAACCAGGCCGGCCGGCTACCAGTCGCCTAACGACTCCAGGTATCCCGCGGAGCCGTCGCGCAGCCAGCCATCGAGCTGTGCCGGCTCCTTGAGTTGCTGCCCCCTGTATCGCGTCACCGCCGCGAAGCGGCAGTCGAGGTCGGATAAGGCGGTCATGTCGCCCCAGAGTTTCTCGAACTGGGCCACGGGAAAGATATCTTCCTGACCCTTGCCCCATCGCTTCTTAACATCCTTCAAAGTGATGTACGACGGCATGCGCGCGGCCAGGGCGCGCACCGCGGCCGTTACCTTCGGCGCGTCCGCCAGGTCCGCACGCGTCAACGAGAAAGCCGTCAGCATCCGGTCCAGGTCGATCCAATAGGTGGCCGAATTGTAGTAAGTCAGCTCAAATTCGACGCGTTCGTGGGGCAGAGCCAGGCCTTCGACCAGGCGCAGCCGGCCGTCGATGCGCGCCAGGCCGCCGCCGCGGTCGTCCATTTGCCGCGCGATCACCTCCGTGGTCATGGCCGCGCCGGACTCGATGTGCAGCCCGAGCATCTCCGGCGCCACATCGGCGCCCAGGGTGTCGATGTTGTGCAGCATCAGATATCGCAAGCGCGGACGCTCGTCCAGCAAACGCGCCAGCACGCCGTTCTGTAGCAGGTTCGGCAACTCGTACCAGTGCCCCGCCGGATGCAGGCACTGCATGGGCAGATTCTCAACGTAGGCGCTCGCTTCGCCGGCCTGCCGCGCCCAGGCGATCAGGCTGGCGTGCAGGCTCTCGCGCACCTTCTGCGCCTGCTCGTCCAGGAGCTGCTGCGGCATCTCCTCCCAGGCAAAGCGCAGGTCGCGCACCATGGGGATCAGGCGCAAGCCGATATTGCGGCCTGGCGAGAGTAGCAGCGGACCGGGGTAGCCGTAGTTGTCTTCGGCCCGCAGCCAGTCAGCCACCGCGTCGCGAGTCAAATAGCTGGTCGTGATCACATGCGGCAGGGGGGGACCGCCGAGCCGGCTGGCGCGGCGGCTCTTCGCCAGGTGAGCCTCGATGAAGTTGCGATGCCGCCCGGCGATCTTGGCAAACGGGTGGAGCGCTTTGACCACGCCGGCGCCCTTGGTCCAGCGGGTGCCCGCGCCGGCGGCCAGCGTCACAACCGCCACCGTACCCTCCGCCAGCGCCTGCATGCCGGTCTCCCGGTAGTGCGCCGGCAAGCCGCCGGCGGCATCCGTGATATCGCCGGGGGCGACGTCTTCGATCCGGCTCGTCGCCGGCAGACGGTTCTGCGCCAGGCCGATGCGCCCGCTGCGCAGGTCGGCTTGAATCCGCTCGTGCTGCTCGCGGTCGAAGCCGTGGCGATCCAGCAGCGCGGCCAGGCTGGCGGAAGCTTCCGTGCTTTCCTCGGCGGACCGCGGCAGCAGGTAATCGAACAGGTTCTGCACCATGCCGGACAGTTCCGGCGCTACACGGCAGGCCGCCGCGAAGCGGTCGAGCTCCGCCCGGCGGCAGGACGAGAGCAGGCGCGTCTCGGTGCGCAGCAACGCGGGAACGGCCAGCGTGTAATACCCGGGCGGCATCAGGGCCGCGTCGCCCGTCAGCAACTCGGCGTGAGTGCCGCGTTCGTTGATGGCGAAGTCGTAGACCACCGGGTCCATGGCGAAGGGCACCGCGCGGTCCAACCTGCGCTTGCTCTCCCGCATGATGGCTTCCAGCCGTTCGACCGCGCGCCGGCGCACCTCCGGATCGAAGATGAAGCCCATGCCGCCGCCGGACATGCCGCCGAGCATCCAAAAGCCTTTGAATCCGGCGCCCATCTCTTCCCGCACGCGGCGGATCAGTGTCTCGGTGTACAGGTTCGACGCCCACGGAATAATGGTCTGGATGGGTCCCGCGAAATTGCGTTCGGTGGCGGCTCCAATCCCCGCCACGTCCCCGGCGCGCAAGCGCCCGATAATCTCGTCCAGGATGCGGACGGCCTCCTGCCGGCCGGACCATTCGGCCTCCCCCCGCAAAAGGTACTTCTCGGTGACCATTTCCAGGATCGGTCCCACGTCCTGGGCCATGCCGCCATGAACCAGGACCAGGCTCTCCTGCAGCCGGCGGCGCGTCTCCGGCGAGACGGCCTCTTCTCCCAGGATGCGGTGGCGCGGCAACAAACAGCCGCGGCTGACGCCGAATTCCGAATCGCCCTCGGCGGCCTTTACGCCCTCGATCAGCTTGATGGCGGGCCACAGTCCGCCGGAATCCTGCCAGCCGCCGCCGGACCCGCCCAACCATTCGCCGAGGATGGCGCGCGCCGCCACCAGCCGGCGGTCCGTCTCCGCCAGCGGACCCGAGAGCGCCTGCGCCTGGCCCGTCGCCCGCATGCAGACGGAAATCAGGGAAGCCAGCAGGTTGGTGGAAACCGCCAGCCGCGAGCCTTTCGGAATGTCGTTCACCCGGCTGACGATCTCGATGCCGTGCCCCGGCCGTCCGGTAAGGACCGCCAATACGTCCGCCAGCGGCTGGCCGGCTCCTTCCATACCCGGCGGCACGATCCCGGAAGCGATCACGGCGGCCTTCAGCAGTCCCAGGTAGTCGCGCGCGAAATCGAAGATCTCGGCCAGGGTGGTGATCTCGGCGGCGGCATGCAGATCCACGCTGGCCAGCCGCAAGACCGGCTCGTCGATCACCCGGAACCAGGCCTCCACGGGCGGCTTGGGGGGGCCGGCGCCGCGCACCGTCAGGTCGATGGAAACGTTCAGGACGCGCGCGCCTTCGGGGAAGTCCATCCCCAGGAAGAAAATGTCGCTCCAGCCGCTGTGCGTCAGGTCCATGCGCACCGGCGTCGTTTCCCGGATGATGGGGAACAGGCCGCCGGCACGATCGAGGAGCTCCCGCCTCAGCCGCAGGGGATAATCCGCGGGATGCCCGGTGCGGAACATCCACTGGTTGCCGCGCACCGTACGCACGCTGCGGCGGACCTGTCCGGCCAGCGTTTGGAATCCCAGGCCGTGATACGCGGCGGCCAGCGCGCTGGAGATCGCCGCGTTCGGCCCTTCCTGGGTTTCCAGGGCCAGGAAGATCTCGATGGCTTCCTCAAACCGGCGCTGCAACAGGTGCTCGTAGCCGCGGAACGGAATGCGGCCCTGCGCTCCCACACCCGGCCGGAACGGCAGATGGAATCGATGGATGGCGTAGAGGAAAAAGAGCGCCCGCACGCGCTCGTAGAGATTGTCGCTGGCGCGGCGAAAGCGTTCGAGTTCGGCCGCTTCCGCGCGCAGCTCGGCCACGCTGGCGCGGCGGCAGAACGCGTCCAGGGAGCGGTTGCGGACCGCCGGGTCGGCCGCCGTGATGATCGCGGTCAAGTCGCTCATCGCAAGGCCAGTAATTCGACCAACTGCGCCAGAACTTCTTCGCGATGGCATCCGTCGAGCGCCAAAGCCAATTGGGCGTGGAGGAGCCCGTAGCGCACGCCGATATCGTACCTGCGGTTGGCGCGTTCGAGCGCTAGGTACTGTTCGCGGCGCGCCAGTTCGGCCAGCGCGGCCGACAGGCTGGTCCCGGGTCCCAGGAAAGCCATCACCGTAGGGGTGAGCACGTGCATCCCAAAGAAGCACAGATAGTGGCCTGCGCGCAGTCCCGGAACCACCAGCCGCTGTTCGGCCTCGGTGGGGGTGGGCTTTTCGATTACGGTTTCGATGCGATACAGGTCCTGGCTGCCCGCCACGCGCTGTCCGCCGACGGCGCCGTAGTGCGGCAGCAGGTTCTCGCGGGTCGCCTGTACCGCGGACACCGGGCAGGCGTGCGATTCGGCGATTTCCACAAGCTGTTGCGCGCAGCCTTTCTCCGTACGGCTGATGTAGAGGTGGTCGCCGACCAGGTGCAAGAACGGATCGTCGCGCACGAAGTCCTGTGCGCACAACACCGCGTGGCCGTATCCCAGCGGTTCGGTCTGCGGCACGAAGCGAATGCGGCCGGCGTGGTCGCCGGCCACCCGCGCATAGGGGACTTCGTCGCCCGGGCAGACCACCATGGCGATCTCCTCCACCCCGGCGCGCAAAGCCTCCTCCACGATGATGCAAAGTACCGCCTTTTCGGCGCCGTCGCGATCGATCAGGGTCTGCAGCGGGAGGCTCCGCTGGCCCGGCCCGGCGGCCGTGATCACAGCCTTGCGGATTTTCATCTTATTAACATTTTCTACGAGAAAATTGGCGCAGCGCGTGAAACGCTTCGCCCCCGAAAATCACTAACTAGTGTGAACGGTTGTTGCGAGCTGCGCTCCCTTAAGCCAGCATGGTTCCTCCCCACTCCGTAGCTTGCCTCGGAAACACGTAGCTCGCAGCACCTTCACCTTATTTCGCGCCCGTCGGGCTTCAGCCTGCCACCGGCTCCACATAAACCGCAGTACCATACGCCAGTACTTCGGTAACACCGCTCATGATCTCCGTGGCGTCGTAGCGGGCGCCCACCACCGCGTTGGCGCCGCGCTCGGCGGCGTGGGTCAACATCAGCTCAAAGGCGTGCTGGCGGGTCTTCTCGCAGAGGCTGCTCAGCAGCGTGATGTTGCCCCCTACCAGTGTCTGCAGGCCGGCGCCGATCGTACCGAAGACCGAGCGCGACCGCACTACGATTCCGCGCACCACACCCAGGCTGCGCACAATCCTGTAGCCGTCCAGGGTAAAAGCCGTGGTCACCATATTCTCGGGGACGAAGCCCGATTGTGAGTTATCTGGCATAGGCTTATCTTATCCCGGCTGGCCTAACACCCAGGCGGTCCCGGGAAAGGGCCGCGTGCATTTTCCAGCCGCACCGCCAGTTCCAGCAGCACTTCTTCCTCGTACGGCCGGCCGACCAGTTGGATCCCGATCGGCATCCCCGCAGCGGACCTCGCGAAAGGAAGCGCCATGGCCGGCAGGCCCAGCAGATTGAACGGAGTTGCCGGCATGGTGGCTTGAAACAGGCCGATCTCGGATTCGCCCACCTGCCAACGGCGGGCCCGGTGCTGGAACGCGGTGATCCCGCAGATCGGCATCAACAAAACCGGGGTTTCTTCCATCTGGCGCAACAACGCCGCGCGCATGCGATCGCGCTTGGCGAGGTTCAGCAGAACCTGCTCTACGGTGGGCGCGGGCTGCTCCAGGGCGCTGGCCACGGATTCGGTGACCGTCCAGTGCGCCTCGGCTTCCTGGCCCTGGAGCATCTGCCTGGTAAATGGCGCGGTCAACTGGCCGAAGAAGAACCACCAGAGGTTCGGGGCGCGCTCCAAGCCGCGCGGCTGAAACGGTTCGGCCGGAATCCCAAGGGCCGCGACCGCCTGGGCCGCCGCCGCCACTGCCTGCCGGACCTCCGGGTCGAGGGCTACATCATAAAACTGCTCCACCACCCCCACCCGCAACCCCGCCACACTGGGGGGGCGCAAGGGCACCGGCGCCGAAAACGGATCCCGGAAGTCATATCCCGCCAGGGCGGCGAACAGCAGCCGCACATCTTCCGCCGAACGTGCCAGGGGACCGGCGGCCGCCAGCAGTCCGCCCGGGTTGTTCATCACTGGAAAATGGCCAGTGGCCGGAATGCGTCCGGGCGTCGGCTTGAGTCCGGCGATACCGCAGAAATGTGCCGGGATGCGGATCGATCCGCCGCCATCGCTGCCGATTCCACCGGCCGAACAGAAGGACGCGATAGCCGCCGCCTCGCCGCCGCTGGAACCGCCGGGTGTGCGCCCGAGGTCCCACGGATTATTGGTGCGGCCGGTGATGTAGTTGTCGGTTTCGTAGGCCGACAGCAGCTCCGGCGTGTTGGTCTTTCCCAGAATGATGGCGCCGGAAGCGCGCAGCCGCGCCACCGCCACGGCGTCCTCCGCGGCCCGGTGGCCCAGGCGGAAGCGGCTGCCGCAAAGAGTGGGCAGGCCGGCGATGTCGAAGCTGTCCTTGACCGTCACCGGCACGCCGTGCAGCAAGCCGAGCGGCTGGCCACGCATCACGGCGGCCTCCGCGACTTTAGCCGCCGCGCGGGCGTCTTCCTCCAGCACCATGACGAACGCGTTCAGCCGCGGGTTCTGCGCGGCAATCTGCGCCAGGTGCGCATCCACGAGTTCCACGGGCGATACGGCGCCGTCCCGCACCATGCTGGCCATCAGGCACAGAGAGCTTCGTATAGACATGCAAGGCCTAGTGTAATCCGGGAGCGCTCGCCCATCGTACGGCCGCGGTATCGACCAGTTGCGCCAAATGCCGCAGCGGGCCCCGGCCCAGGCACCCGATCGCATTACCATTTCTCGTATGTAGACCTCAAAACGCTACGGATCATGGGAGAACTAGCAAATAACAGGACTTACAGGTATTGATATTAAAAGGATTTCTAATCCTGTAACGATGGCCAGCAAAATGCTGCTCATGGCGTATCGTTTCATTTTAATCGAAGTGGCAACTCGAAAGGATCGTGTGAATCTATGAGTAAGAGCTGGACCTTAGGACTCCTTCTGGTCGCGGTACTAGCCGCGCTCTGTGGGCAGGCATGGGCACAATCGCTGATATCCGGAGATATTGCCGGCATCATCAGCGATCCCAGCGGGGCGGTAATTCCGGGCGCGGCCGTGGAGTTAAGAAGCCTGGATACGGGCGCAGTACAGACGTCTACGGCGAACCAGAACGGTGCGTATCGTTTCTCGCTGTTAAAGCCGGGCCGATACGAGGTGGTAGTTTCCGCCACCGGTTTTCAGAAGGGCGAGCGCGCGGTGACGGTTGCGGTGGGTCAAATCACGACGACGGACATCTCCCTGCAATTGGGGTCTTCCTCGCAAACCGTGGAAGTATCGGCCGTCGCCCCCTTGATCAACCCCGAATCGAGCATTAATACGGCATTTACACAAGTCGAAGTACAGTCGCTCCCGAGCGCGGGCGGCGATCTCACGAACATCGCCCAGACCGTGGCCGGCGTGGTCGTGAACGTCACAGGCGGCTACGGAAACTTCACCATCAACGGCTTGCCGGCGACCTCCAATCTGTTCACGGTCAACGGTGAAAACGACATGGACCCGTACTTCAACATCAACAACTCGGGCGCCAGCAATCTCGCGCTGGGCCAGAATGAAGTGCAGGAAGCCACGGTCATCGCCAACCCGTACGCCGGCGAGTTCGGGCAACTGGCCGGCGCGCAGGTAACTTACGTGACTAAGTCCGGCAGCAACGCTTTTCACGGTGGCGCCTCCTACTGGTGGAACGGCCGCCTCATGAACGCCAACGACTGGTTCCTGAACCAGTCGGGGGTTGACCGTCCGTTCGATAACGCCAATCAGTGGGCCGCCGATGTGGGCGGACCCATCCGCAAGAACTCCACCTTCTTCTACGTGGACAACGAGGGCATGCGCTTCGTGCTTCCCAACGTCTTCAACGAGACCATTCCCACTCCGGCATTTGCCAACGCCGTGTTGAACAACGTGCAGACGGTACAGCCAAACGAGTTCAGCACGTACCAGAAGATGATGAACCTCTGGCTGAATGCGCCCGGCGCCGCCAACGCGCAACCGCTGGACGTGAGTGCCACGAAGTGCCAGAACATCACGCTGCCGGGATTCAACGGCGCGACGCAACCTTGCGCCGCGACGTTCCGCAGTACGGCCAATGCGCTGGGGTCGGAATGGATACTGGCGGGCCGCGTGGACCAGAGGATTGGAACCAAGGACAACGCCTACTTCCGTTATAAGGGCGACCACGGGTTGCAGCCGACGCACGTGGACCCGATCAGTTCCAGCTTCGATGCGCTCTCCAATCAGCCGTCCTACGACATGCAGTTCAACGAGACGCATATCTTCGGTCCGACGTCCACGAATTCCTTTACTTCCACGTTCAGCCATTACGTGGCCCAGTTCGCCCAGGATCACGCCGCGGCGACCTCCACGTTCCCCTACTCGGTGATCTCGTCGAATCCGGTGCCTTTCTCCCAGATCAACTACCTGTACGAGTTCCCGCAAGGGCGCAACATCACGCAGTATCAGTTCATCGACGACTTCACCCACATCTACGGCAACCACAGTCTGAAGTTCGGCGCCAATTTCCGGCGTTACGACGTGAGCGACCACAACTTCTATTGGAACGATCCTGCGGTCTATTTCGGCTACGTGAGCTCTGGCATGCAGAAATTCGTCAGCGGTATGGGCTATCAATATCGCATGTCCCTGAACCTGGCGAACGACGTGCCGATCGCCATGTGGGGATTGGGCTTCTACGCACAGGATCAATGGAAGGTTCGGCAGAACCTGACCCTGACGCTGGCCCTGCGCGCGGAACGGAATTCGAACCCGGTGTGCCAGTTCAACTGCTTCGCGAACTTCAACGGACCGGTCAATGGCTTAGCTAGCTTCACCAGTTCCGATCCGGGCAGCGTCCCGTACGCGAGCGACATCGCTTACGGCCAGCATCGAGCCTATCCCGGCGTGGACGCAATCAACCTTTCGCCGCGTTTCGGGTTCAGTTGGTCGCCCAACAAGGACAACAAGACGGTGATCAGCGGCGGCTTCGGCATCTTTTACGATTCGCCGGCCGCCGGCGTGGTGGATGACATGCTCAGCAACCCGCCGGTCTCGGTGGCCATCCGCGTGCGGCCCACGACCGGCGTGCTGGTCTTCGATCCGGCCGGCGGCGCCACCACCTGGCAGCAGTCCGCCAATGCCTTCAGCATGACCAAGAGCTATAACCAGATTTCTTCCGAGCTGGCTGCTCTGGGATCGGTTTTCGCGGCTCCCGCGGTTACCGCGGTGGAAGGCACTTACCACGCTCCGCAGTGGCAGGAGTGGAACCTGCAAGTGCAGCGGCAGCTCGCCAACTCGTGGGTTTTAGTGGCGAATTATGTGGGCAACCACGGCATCAAGCTCCCTTACACCAATTCCTGGTGGAATGCCTTCGATCCGTATGAGGTGTATCCGGGCGTGGCCGGCATCCGCGAGGATGCGGCGGCGGTGCCCAATTACGGCAATGTAAATACGCTGCAAAGCGGCGCCATCTCGAACTACAACGGCCTGAGCCTCACGGTTCGCAAGCAGCTCTCGCACGGCCTGACGGCACTGTTCAACTATACCTGGTCGCACAATCTGGACGAGGCCTCCAACGGCGGCATCTTCACTTATGGAGACACCTTGACGCAGAGCCAGATCAACCCGCTCAGCCTGCGGGAGGCGAACTACGGCAACTCGGACTACGACATCCGCCACAGCTTCAACGCCGGCTGGGTGTTCAATCCGGCTCCGCGCTTCAGCAATCACATCCTGCAGACCGCGCTGAGCAACTGGAGCTGGTCCGGCAAGTGGTTCTGGCGTTCCGGGCTGCCCTACTCGATTACCGACAACAACTTGAACGGTTACATCTTCAACGGCGGCGGATCCATCCTGGCCTCGCCGATCGCCGGCGGCGGACAGAGCATGACCTGCGGCCACGGCAACACAGCGGATGTGAATGGCAACGGCACACCTTGTCTGAACGCCAATGCTTTCCTCAACACCGCATTGGTCAATTACATGACCGCCTGGTCGTCGCAGACGCGCAACCAGTACCGCGGGCCCCACTTCTTCGACATTGACATGAACCTCTACCGGACCTTCAAGTTCGGGGAGACGCGCAATCTCAAGATCGGCCTGCAGGCTTTCAACGTGTTCAACCACCCGAACTTCGGCTTGCCGGATGCCGGGCTGGGCGATCCCACGTTCGGCTTGATCACCGGGACGGCCGGAACTCCGACCAGTCCCTATGGCACGTTCCTGGGCTTCGACTCTTCGCCCAGACTGGTACAGCTCTCGGGCAAGTTCCAGTTCTAGGCTTTCTCCTCCTGGTTTGGGAAGCAACCGGCCGGGTCCGCAAGGGCCCGGCCGGTTGTTTTTTTTGGGTCCCTCTACGCTTTTCTGGAGCTTGCGGCGCAAGGACTACGGAAACCGGGAATTGCGGCCCGTGTTAGATTCATGTAAAGTATTGAGAGTTACAGGTATTTTTAACTTGTTTTGGGTGGCCCAAAACATGCTGGGCCACGGCCACAGGATTTTTGTGATTGTGGAAGGTTTTGGGCGGCTCCGGCACGATTGCGCCGGCGGCCAGAGTATTAACGGGGTTTAGGCTCTGAAACGGAGAAAAACGGAATGCAACAGATCTTGCGAGGCCGATGGCTTTGGGTCATCGCCTTTTGCTTCATCCTGATGCCGGCGCTAGTCCTGGCACAGACGGAGACCGGCGCCATCACCGGCACGGTAACCGACCAGTCGGGCGCGGTGGTTCCCGGCGCGACGGTCACCGTCAAAAGCGTGGCGACAAATGCGATCAGGAACGCCACCACCAATGCCGAAGGCATCTATGCGGTCTCAAACCTGCCGCCGGGCCAGTACTCGGTCCTGGTGGAACAGACCGGCTTCACCAAGGTGCAGAAGGCGGTGGAGATCGCCGTCGGCGGGCGTGCCGGCGTCGACTTCCAATTGCAGGTCGGCACCACCGGAACCGTGGTAGAGATTTCGGCGGCAGCCTTGACCGTCAACACGGAAACCCAGACGCTGGGCGCGACGATTACCACCGACCTGGTCTCGGAACTGCCCACCATCAACCGTAACCCGTATGCCCTGGTCGCCACGGCCGGCAGCGTTTCCGGCGCGACTCCGGACGGCCGCGGCGTCGGCTATGCCATAAATGGCCAGCGCGCATCGTCCACCAACGTCCTGCTCGACGGCACGGCCAACAACGACGAATTCGGCGCGGGCATCGGCCAGAGCGTGCCCATGGATTCTGTCCAGGAGTTCAGCATTCTGACGAATAACTTCACGGCGGAATACGGACGCGCCACCGGTGGCATTGTCAACGTCGCCACCAAGAGCGGCACCAACCAGTTCCACGGCACCGCATATGATTACAACCGCCTTTCCAGGTTGGCTTCCAATGATTTCAACAGCAACGCGAATGGCGTGCCGAAGGCGGTTTTCACGCGCAACCAGCCAGGCTATTCGATCGGCGGACCCGTGTTGAAGAACAAGCTGTTCTTCTTCTCCAGCACCGAATGGACGCGCATCCGCAGCACCGCGAATTATCAGGCTTACGTCCCGACCGCGGAATTGCTGGCCCTGTCGAACGCCAATACGCAGGCTTTCTTCCAGAAGTACGGCGCGCTGGCGCCCGGTTCGACCAACCTCGGGACGGCCAGCAAAGGGTCCCTTCTCGCCGACGGCGTGAGCCTGTGCGGCGATAACACCCCGGTTTGCGACAGCATCCCGGATAACACGCCGTTATTCCAGCGCATCAACTATGCGGTTCCGGGCGACTCGGGCGGCGGGTTCCCGCAGAACACCTTCAGCACGATGAATCGCATGGATTACAACATGAGCGACAAGACCCAGATGTGGGTGCGCGTGGCACTCTCCAGTGAAACCGACCAGAACGGCTCCGCCAGCAGCAGCCCCTACGCCGGCTTCAGCACACCCAATCTGCAAGACAATCTGAGCACGGTCTATTCGCTGACCAGGACCTTCACCCCCACCTTCGTTTTCCAAAGCAAGATAGATTTCAACCGTTTCAAGAACGGCCAGCCGTTGGGAACGTGGGGTCCCGTGCCGACTCTTTACATGAACGGCTCCGGTTCCGTGGGCCTCCCCGGCGGAGACATCGTATTTCCAGGCTTTGTCCCGCAGTACCCGGGCAGCGGCATCCCCTTCGCGGGTCCCCAGAACTTCGTGCAACTCTACGAGGATTTCACCTGGGTCAAGGGCAGGCACCAGATCCGTTTTGGCGGCAGCTACAATTACCTCCGCGACAACCGCACTTTCGGTGCGTATGAGACGGCCGGAGAATACCTCAGCAGCGGGGACGTCCCCACCTCTTTCGAGAACCTTCTGGAGGGGCAACTCTATCAGCTTCAGGTTGCCATCAATCCCCAGGGCAAGTATCCCTGCGGCGCCACCGTGACTGCGGACTGTACCATCAACATGCCCGTGGGATCGCCGAATTTCAGCCGCAGTAACCGCTACAACGACTACTCCACCTACGTGCAGGATGCCTTCAAAGTCACTTCCCGCCTGACGCTGAACCTGGGTCTGCGCTGGGAGGTATTCGGCACGCAGCACAACAAGAATCCACAACTGGACTCCAATTACTACCTGGGATCGGGCTCGAGCATCTTCGAGCAAATCCGTACCGGCGCGCTCCAGAACGCTCCCGACAGCCCGATCGGCCAGCTCTGGAACACCGACTACAAAAACATCGGGCCGCGCATCGGCGTTGCCTGGGATATCTTCGGCGATGGCAAGACCAGCTTCCGCGCCGGATACGGCCGGGCTTACGAGCGCAACTTCGGAAATGTGACGTTTAACGTCATACAGAATCCGCCGAACTATGAGACAGTATCGATTACGTCCGGCGTGGACTTCTCGACGATCCCGATCAGCGTAGACAACCTCGGCCCGTTCGCGGGCAACACCGGCAGCAAGGCATTGCCCAAGGCTACGCTCCGCGCGGTAGACCCCGGTATCAAGACTGCCTACGCCAATCTCTTCAGTGCCTCGCTGGAGCACAGCTTCAATCCGCGGCTTCTCGGCGCGGTGGACTACTCCGGGTCCTATGGCGAAAACCAATACGGTATTTCCAACCTGAACCGCGTAGGTTACGGCAACTTCTATCTCGGCGATCCGTGCACGCCGGGGACGCCGGCGGATGGCTCATATTACGGCACTTGCACCAAGCGTCTCAAGACCACGCAGTATGGCAGCATCAACTGGCGCACGAATGGCGGAAATTCGAGCTACAACGCTCTGGGCAGCCGCCTGGAAGTTCGCGGCGGCTATGGCTTAAACATGCGGTTGGTCTACACCTGGTCGCACGCCATCGATGACCTGAGCGATGTATTCAGCTCCGCCGGCGTGAATGGACTGGGCTGGCTCGATCCGTTCAATCCTTCGCTCGATAAGGGTAACTCGTACTACGACATTACTCATCACTTCACCGCCAGCGGCACCTGGGACGTCTCGTCAAGATTCGTCATGCACGGCTGGCAAAAGCAGGTCCTGGGCGGCTGGACGCTGTCCCCGATTCTGAACATACAATCCGGCTCGCCGTTCGCGATCACCGATTGCACCAACGTTGCCAACGTCTGCCCGTATGCCTTCGCCACCGGTCCGGTACCCGTTTCGGGTTACGGCATCACGGCCACCGGCACGCCGAATACTTATCACATGCTGAACATGGCGAACTACTTCGATTCGAGCTGGTTCGATCCCCGAACCGGCATCTCGGACGTCGGCACGTTCCCGGCTAACATGGTAGGACGCAACCGTTTCCGGGGACCCGGCTCGTGGAACCTGGACATGGCCGCCAGCAAGACCTTCTTCCTGGGTCCGGAGGGTAACTATCACCTGCAGTTCCGGGCGGAAGGCTACAACTTCTTCAATCATCCGAACCTGAACAATCCGGGCCTGCAGGACTTCTCGGGCGGCAACTACGTCAACACCGGCTTTAGTGGACGGCGGTTCGTCCAGATGGCCTTGCGGTTCTCGTTCTAACTTAAGTTCACTGAGTTCTTGGCCGGCCCCGCCTCATGGCGCGGGCCGGCCTTTTTCTTGCCTGGCGCCCGCCTTTTGTTAATTCCGCCATTAGCTGCCGCAAGAAATCCCACATTCCTGTTGACAAGATCCCTCGAGCGGTTGCATACTGCACTGATAAAACGGAATTCCGCCCGGGCCACGGCGAGAAAATCGGAGTTCTCGCCGATGTTGTCGCGGCCGGACCGTTTCCCGGCGGAGCGAGCAACCCGCTGAACTATCCGGTGGAGATCGTGGTCATGGGCAACGGGCAAGGGTACTCCTCCGAGAAGCCGGCTTTGGGTTATCCCGCTGGCCGACTCGGTCCGGACAATCGCCTTGGCCTGTACATCGGCGACACCTGGAAGGTTCTGCCGAATCTCACGCTCAACTATGGGCTGCGCTACGTGCGTGACACGGGCCGCACGGACAGCGACCTGCCCGGCTTCTCGCAATTGAACGATCTGATCCCCGGCACGGGCGGCGCGGTCCGCAACCCCAACACGAATTTCGCGCCGCAACTGGGAGTGGCTTGGGATCCGAGCGGCAAGGGCAAAACGGTAATCCGCGCCGGGGCGGGACTCTTCTACGAAAACGTGATCTTCAACAACGTGCTGTTCGACCGCCCCCTGCGTCTCCAGAACGGCGCTTTCCTGCAATTTCCGGTGCCATGTTTCTTCGGCCAGGCACTCCCCGTCGCCATCCCGGGCGGGACGCTCGCTCCCGATCCTTCGTTGTGCAGCGAGACCGTCGGGCAAGCCGCCGCGGGGCTGTCCGCATTCCAGGCGCAGGTACAGGCCGATACGCCGTTCGATCTCAATGCGCCGAATCCGAATTACCTGCTCACGCAGTTGGGCGAGGGCCTGAATCTTCCCCTGGGACTGTTCGCTCCGAATTATCAGACTCCGCGTTCGCTGCAGATGAATGCCGGCGTCCAGCGCGAATTACGGCCCGGCACCGTACTGAGCGTCGACTACGTGCGCAACGTGACCACGCATACCCTGCTCGGTATCGACTCCAATCACGTCGGGGATGCCCGTTACTTCAACCAGGGCGCCGCGCAGGCCGCCATCGATACCACACTGCAGCAGTGCGGTGTCACCAGCATTGACCAGGGAATCCAAAGCTGCCCGAATTTCGGGCGCAGTCTCACGATCGCGGACTTCGCTGGGAACGGCTTGACTTCCCCAAGCGTTGATTTCGGGGGCGCGTGCCCGTTCAGTTATGGCTGCGCTTTCTCCGGCATCAATCCCTCCGCGGGCTCCCTGCCATTCCTGTATCCGATCGGCCGGTCGGTCTATAACGGCATGGACATCACGTTGAAATCGGATTGGAAGTCGCCCATGAAGGGCATCAATCGCATCAACTTCCAGGTGGCCTACAGCCTGTCGCGCTTCACCAATCAGGGCGGCAGCAATCCTTCGACGCCCGGCAATAGCGATCAGGACTTCGTCATCAGCGCCATCGATAACCGGAACCCCCTGGGATACTCGGGGCCCTCTCTGCTGGACCGCACCAGCCAGCTTTCCTTTGGCGGCGTGGCCGAACTGCCGCGCGGCTTCCGGGCTTCCATCATTTCCCATTTCTACTCCGGACTGTCCACCTCGCTGGTGGTCCCCAACAGCGGCCTGGGCGCGGGCGAGATTTTCCGCACCGATTTCACGGGTGACGGCACGGTGCAGGATCTGCTGCCCGGCACAAACGTGGGCGCCTACAACCGGGGCGTCTCCACTGGCGGGCTGGCCGGGGTGATCCAGAACTACAACAGCACGGTCGCCAACAATCCGACGCCGGCCGGACAGGTCCTCGTCAGTTCCGGTCTCTTCACGCTGGCCCAGTTGCAGGCCCTGGGCGGCGTGGCTCCGACCATCCAGATGCCGCCGGCCGGCGAAGTGGGGATGGGCAACCTGCGCGCCTTCGACCTGAAACTGAGTTGGGTGCACCGGTTCGGCGAGCGGGTGTCGATCGAACCCAGCATCGGCTTCTACAACCTGTTCAACTTCGCCAATTTCGATCTGCCTCCCAACGTGATCAGCGGCCTGCTGACCGGCGCCCCCGGGTCAATCAACGGGACGACCTCGGCGGACCGGATCGACAATCGGGTAGGGTTGGGCACCGGCGTATTCGCTCTGGGAGCGCCGCGCGCCATCGAACTCGGCTTCCGTATCGATTTCTGACGCCGCCCCAAACGGTCGGCGGAAGCGCGCAGACGCCCGCGTTTTGTCGTACGCTCAATAGGTAGGATCCGATGCGCGCCGTTACTTTATGGTGTGTCAGCCTCACCTGTCTGCCGTTGTGCGCGCAAGAGGCCGCTACTCCCGTTATTCGCACTACCACCAGAGAGGTGCTGCTGGATGTGGTCGTGCGCGACCGGAAAGAGCGCGCGATTCGCAATCTGCGGCCCGACGAGGTGCGCGTCCTGGAAGACGGCATTCCGCAGAAAGTGACCGCCTTCCGCTTCACGGATACCGGTGCCGATGAGCAACAGCCCCCGGTCCCGGACGCCCATGAACCCCGGCCATCGGCGCGCGGCGCCAATCCCCAGGCGCCTCCGCTGCGGACTCCGGCGCTCAATCCGCTCCACAATCTCAACATTGTGACCGTGGTCTTCGAGCGCATGGGACCGCGCAGCCGTCTGTTTGCCCAGCAGGCCGCCGCCGAGTTTCTAGCCAACGAGTTCCACGCCAACACCCTGGGCGGCGTCTTCAGCCTGGATTACCGGCTCAACGCTCTGCAGCCGTACACCAACAATCAGGACCTGCTGCGCCGGGCCATCGCGCGCGCCACCACCGGAAACTACACCGAATTCCGCAAGGATTCCGAGAACGTGCTGAACAATCTGGCGGTCGAAGTCTCCAGCGGGCGCGCCGGCATTACCATCGGCACTGCCGGCGGCGATCCGTATCAGAGTTCCGGCGCCGCTACGCAGGGCGCGGAATCGCCGGGACTGAGTTCGGATGGGCAGATGGCCATCGCCCGCCTGGTGTGGAAGCAGATGGGCATGGTTACCTACGGCGCCGGCTGGCGTTCGCTCGACGGCCTGCGCGCGCTGGTCGAGGCGCAAGAGGCCCTGCCCGGCCGCAAGACCGTGCTGTTGCTCTCGGAGGGACTGGTCGTACCGTGGGAGGCCGAAGATATGTTCCGGGCGGTGATCGACGCCGCCAACCGCGCGCGCGTCAGTATCTACTGCGTGGATGTGACCGGCCTCTCGATCCATTCGCCGGCGCGGGCCGGCACGGACCTGTTGCGGACCGGCGCGCGGATCAGCGCGAACCAGAACATGGGCGTCAAGCGCAACGGCGATACCAACTCGGCCGACGAGAACATGGACATGTTCCACCAGGACGACACCGTCGGGATGAGCCTGCACGCCAATCCGCAGGCGGCGATGGGCGAACTGGCGGAATCGACCGGCGGCTTCCTGATCGCCAACACCAACGATATCGCTCGGCCGCTGCATCGGGTGATGGAGGATGTTCGCGCGCATTACGAGCTGAGCTACGTGCCCACCTCGCAGAACTACGACGGGCACTTCCGGAAAATCGAGGTGCAGGTCGCGCGCGCCGGCGCGCAGGTCCAGACCCGGTCCGGTTACTTCGCGCTGCCGACATTGGCCGGCGACGTTCTGCAGCCCTTTGAAATGACCGCGCTCAATGCCCTGAATACTCAGCCGCTGCCGAAGGCCTTCTTGTACCGGGCGCAGGCCCTGCTGTTTCGCGCGGAGCCGGATTCGGTGCAGTATGCGGTGGTCTTTCAGGTACCGCTCGAGAATCTTTCCTATCGCGAGAACAAGCAGACGGCCAAGCTGCGCACCCACATTTCGCTGCTGGCGCTGATCAAGGACGCCGCGGGCCAGATCGCGGCCAAGGTCAGCCGGGATCTGGCCAACGATATCCCCGCCGACAAGTTCGACGATTTCACGCGCGGCGACTTGACTTTTGCGGAGCCCGTATCGCTGGCGCCGGGCCGTTACACCCTGGAGACGGCGGTAGTGGACCAGGAGAATGGCGCGGCCAGCGTGCGGCGTTCCGCGTTGGTGGCATCCGATCAAACCGGCGTGAGTCTGAGCGAACTGGTGCCCGTGCGGCGCGTCGATCCCTTGGACGATCCGCGCGATCCGGCCGATCCGCTCGAGTTTGCCGGAGGGAAAGTCACCCCGTCGCTGGACACCCGGTTTGCGGCCGGCTCCGATATCCCGCTCTACATGGTGGTTTATCCCCTGGCCGCGGGCCCCCGTCTCCGCCTGACGATGGAAGTTTTTGAGAACGGCAGACGCATCTCCAGCACCTCGCCGGACCTGCCCGCGCCCGACCAGTTTGGGGTGATCCCCTTCATGAGCAGCATCCGGCCCGATCCCGGTCAATATGAAGTCCGGGTGACCCTGCGCCAGGGCGCGTCCAGTGCCAGCCGCATGATCGCCTTGCGCGTACAATGAACAGAAATGCGCTTTGAGTGCCAGCCAGGCTGCACGGCCTGTTGCGAGCGGAAGGGATTCGTCTACCTGACTGAAGACGACATCGTGCGGGCCGCGGCGTTTCTCGGTATGCCGGCGGCCGTCTTCGAAAAGCGCTACGTGTATCGCACCAGGAACCAGCGCCGGCTGCGCACGCCGCGCGGCGCCCAATGCCGATTTCTGCGCCCCGATGGCTGCTCCATCCATCCCGCCAAGCCGACGCAGTGCCGTGTCTTCCCTTTCTGGCCGGAGCTGACTGAAGATCGCCGCGAGTGGCGTAAGACGGCGAGCTGGTGTCCGGGCATTGGCAAAGGAGAGTTGGTGCAGATCGAAACCGTGCGCCAATTGGCGGACGAGATGCGCTCGGGTTACCCTGCGATGTACGGACGGCAGGCCTGACGCCCGCGCGGAAGGGAACCGCGGTTCGCACTGGAGACTGAATGGCGAAGAATTTCAAAGATCTGACCGAACGTGAAATCCTGGCGCTGGCCATATCGCTCGAAGAAGAGGACGGCCGTGTCTATGGCGACTTCGTGGATGGCCTGCGCGAAACCTATCCGGCCACCGCCAAGATGTTCGAGGAGATGCAGGGGCAGGAATCCGGGCACCGGCGCGCACTCATCGACCAATACCAGCAGCGTTTCGGCGAGCATATTCCGCTGATCCGCCGGCAGGACGTGAAGGGCTTCGTCACCCGCCGGCCGGTATGGCTCGTTCGGCCTTTGGGCATCAATGTGGTCCGGCGGCAGGCCGAGATCATGGAACTGGAGACCCGCCAGTTCTACGAGAAAGCGCAGGAACGCGTCACCGACGCCTCCACCCGCAAGCTGTTGGGCGATCTGGCGGAAGTGGAGCGCCAGCACCAGGCCGCCGCCACCACGCTCGAAGAGGAGCTGACGCCCAACGTGCGCGCTCAGGAGGAAGCCGCCAGCCGCCGCCTGTTCGTCCTGCAGATCGTGCAGCCGGGGCTGGCCGGTTTGATGGATGGCTCCGTGTCCACGCTGGCGCCGCTCTTCGCGGCGGCTTTTGCGACCCAGAAGAGCCACGATGCATTCCTGGTGGGACTGGCCGCCTCGGTCGGCGCCGGCATCTCCATGGGTTTCGCCGAGGCGCTCTCTGACGATGGATCGCTCACCGGCCGCGGGCACCCCTGGGTGCGCGGACTGGTGTGCGGACTCATGACCACCGCCGGCGGGATCGGCCATACGCTGCCATTTCTGGTACCCAGCTTTCACATCGCCTTTACCGCCGCGGTGCTGGTGGTGGCCGTGGAACTGGGAGCCATCAGCTACATAAGGCACCGCTACATGGACAGTCCGTTCGTCACCGCGGCGCTGCAGGTGGTGGTCGGCGGCGTACTCGTATTTCTGGCGGGGATTCTGATCGGCAGCTCGTAATCTCTTACCGCTTTAGCAGGTCCTCCACCCAAGGTGGAGTCGCCTGCATCAGCCGCCCTAACTCCGGCTCGAGTTCCTCCATCCGCTGCTTCATCTCCCAGGCCACCCGGCGATAGCTGAAGTGTCCCTTCACCCCGCTGCGGACACGCGCAATGTACTCGGCCTCGGCGAAGTCCATTTTGAACAGGAACCGGGACTTGGCGCCGAAGGGCAGCAGATAGTGCGCGCCCGGCGCGGACAGGTCCTGCATGGCCGTCAAAGCCGACTCCATCGCCTCCCGATAGATCTCCGCAGCGCCCGCGTCCGGGACCAGGTCGGGTGTGTCGTACCCCAGCCGCCCGCCGTAGCTCTGCCGGAACTTCTGACAACGCCGGTGGCGATGCAGGTCGCGATAGGCGCCCACGTCGATCACCAGGTCGTAGGCATACAACCCGCCATGAAAGCCCGCCAGCAGGTCGTCGCGCCGCGTATGGGATTCCAGGGCGACGTCCAGGACCTCCGCACGCTGCGCCGCGCTCCAACCGCGCGCTAATTCGTATAACTCGCGGAATGGCCGCTCGGTGACCGGATACAGCAGCGTAGCCACGATATCCGCGGCCGTATCGACCGGATGAACCAGGTCCACACGCGGCGCCTCGCCGCCGGCCGGATGTGGCAGGTTCTGCTCCGCCCATCGCCGCAGGTTTGCCCCGGCACGCGCGCCGAATTCGTCCGGCTCGGCGTGGCGCGCCAGCGTCGGCGCCAAAAGCTCGCGCGCCCCTTCCGAATCCCAGATACAATCGGGTTCCGCGGCGCAGGTCTGCGCGATCTCGTCTCCCAGTTGACGGAGTTCCTCGTATGGGGAAGCCTTCAGCCGCCGGATCTGCTTCTCCAGGGTGCGGATGCTGGTCACCTGGCCGACATTGGTGGGGATGCCCCAGAACAGCAGGTATCGCGCCACATCGAACGCCCGCGCAGCCAGGTTGCGCCGGTAGGGCTCCGGTTTCATGTCCTCGGGGCGGGGCAGACGCGCTGCCAGGCACTCGAAGACCAGCGTATTCACCTGGCCGTAAGCTGCCAGCAGCTTGTGCGCGGCGGCCTGATAACAGGCGGCCGCTTCGCCCGACAGTTCCGGCGGCGTGACGAATCCGGCGCGCGAAAAATCCTGGTAGCGCGAAGACTTGGCTTGGCCGTCCCACAGCGGCTCCTCCTCGATTTCGGTGGCCGCCAACTCCGAAATGCCCTCGAAACAAAGCACCGTGTGCCCCAGGTCGGCGATGGACGCGTGGCCGTACTGGAAATAGAAACTCTCCAGGAATTTCTGCGAATCGTGGGTGCGTACCCACGCCAGCGATTCGCGGATCGAGTCCGGCGAACGGCTGTAACGCGCCAAGGCATAGGCGCATTTCTCCGGCGGCATCGGCGCAACCGAGATGACGCGCTTCGGTTTGGTTTCCGGCATGAAAAAGCTATGATAACGGATTCAATGAAAATTCGAATCCGAAGACTGCGAGAAGACGCCGTATTGCCCGCCTATGCGCACGGCCCCCAGGAGGACGCCGGCCTGGATCTGCGTTCCGTGGAGGGTGCGCTGCTGGAGCCGGGCGAGCCGCGCATGGTGGCCACCGGACTGGCCATCGAGCTGCCGCCGGGGTACGAGGCGCAGATCCGCCCGCGCAGCGGTCTGGCGGCCAAGCATGCTATCACCCTCCCAAACAGCCCGGCCACCATCGATCCGGGCTATCGCGGCGAGATCCGCGTGATCCTGCTCAATCTGGGCAGCCAGCCCTACGAGATTCATCCCGGCGATCGCATCGCTCAAATGGTGATCGCGCGCTACGAAGCCATCGAGTGGGAAGAAGGCGAGCTGCGGGAATCGCGCCGCGGAGAGGGCGGTTTCGGTTCGTCGGGCCGGTAAGCCCCCGGGTCCGCTCCTATTTCGCTTTGGTCACCCGGAGCAGGTCAACGAGATCGTCGACCTTGTCGTCCAGGAGATTCAACTTGCGGGCCAGGCCTTGAATCTCGGAGGCCGCCCGGCGGTTGACTTCGAAATCCAGCTCGCCGCGCACCCGGTCCTTGGCATCCTGGCGGTTCTGGCTCATCATGATCACCGGCGCCTGGATAGCGGCCAGCATGGAGAGGAACAGGTTGAGCAATATAAACGGATACGGGTCCCAGGCGGTCTTGCCCAACGTTATGTTGATAGCCGTGTAGATCGTCAGGCAGATCGAAAAGAGAATGATGAATGTCCAGGACCCCCCGAATCGGGCCACCGAATCGGCGATGCTCTCGCCCAGCGTGGTTTCCTTTTCGATCACTTCATTCGGATTGCGGCTGGCCCGGATGCGCACCAGGTTCTGCGCGGCATGAAACTGGCGGCCGAGTACCGTCAGCAGATCCATGCCCGCGTGGGGCTTGCGTTGCAGCAGCGTGGCAATGTCGTCCCGCGATACCTCCAGGCAGGTACTGGGCTCGAGCGCCAAAGCCGTGGTCTGATGGGGCGTCTGCTCCAACATAGAGGCAAATCCGAAGAAGTCCCCTTTCCCCGGCTCGTCGACCACGACTTCCTGCTGATCTTCATCCACGGTACTGACGCGGACCTTCCCCGAAATCAGCACGTAGGCCTGGGGCGCAAGATCGCCCATCCTGTAAATGCGCTCGCGCAGCACAAAATCTTTCACCTCCACCTGGCTGGCCAGCACCGCCAGCTCGTCGGCGTCCAACAAAGCAAAGAGAGGAACGTCTTTCAACAGTTCCGGCGCACATCCCATGGGACCTCCTGGTAGAGAAGAATGGTATCAGATGCCTGTTACAAAACGGCGAAATAAGCCTGAGAGGCTCAGGTCCTCAGAAGATCGCCGAGTGCCGCGGCCTCCACCCGCACTCCCAGGTAAAACGTTCCGAACAAGGCATATACCGCGCTGACCTCGTCGAACCGCATCTCGTAAATCAACTTCTTGAAAACCAGCGGATCGTCGGCAAACAGGTCCACACCCCACTCCCAGTCGTCAAAACCGATCGACCCGGTGATGATCTGCTGCACTTCGTCGGCGTAGCGGCGGCCCACCATGCCGTGCTCATGCATCATGCGGCCGCGTTCCGCCATGGGGACCTGGTACCAGTTCTTGGATTCCCCGCGGCGGCGGTCCATGGGGTAAAAGCAGATGTACTTGCGGTCGGGGATTGACGGCCAGAGCCGCCGCGCCATCGCCTGCCGTTGGCGGCCCAACTGCGCCTCCACCTCCTGGTTCCATTCCGCGGTGTACGGTTCGATGCCGCGCTCCGCCAGCCCCGTGTACAACTTGAGGGTGGAGTCATACAGGCCCAGTTCGACGACCGACAGATACGACGTGGTGGGCTCCAGAAAGTCGGATAAGCGCAGGCGGGCCAGGGCCAGTTCGGTTCCATTCAACTCCTCGAAGTTCTTGCGGAAATGCAGGAACATGAGGTCGCCCTTGTGGCCCAACAGCGAATAAATCGCAGTCTGCTCCACTGTGCCCAGCGCCGCGCTGGCCTCTGCCAAGGCTGCCTCACGCTCTGCCAGCGGCAATGCCTTCCAGGCGGACCAGCGGAAGCGCATCATCTGATGCAGCACACTGGAACCTTCCATCGTCAGGGGAACGGCAGGTAGAGAAGACATTAGCCTTATTTTGGCACAGGGCATCGATTGGCGAGCCGCGTGCATTCCGGTGTGGCGCAGCAAACCAAATGGGGCGCCCCGCAGGACCAGGAAGAAGCTGGGGCGATTGAAGTTACAACTTTTGAGGGCCAAAATGATGCTAATCGAGTTCGCCGCTCTGAGCGAAAATCCTCAGTTCCACCCACCGGCCGGTGTGCCCGCACCCGTGGCGTTCAAAGGCACAGGCCAAAAGCTGGCCGCCAAGACGGCTCCGATTCCGCCCCGGCGTATCCCGGTCAAGCGGCATTCCTGCAAGACCTGCTTGGGGAAGTGCTGCGTGGGCCGATGCCAATTCTGAGGGCCGCGATTAACGCCGTGCGGGTGGAGGCCGACGCTCCGCCGCCTGGATTTCCGCAGGCTTGGCAGCGGTCGATTCTCCCCATTCGAACAGGGCCGCCGCCCAGGTAAGTCCGGCGCCGAAGCCTGCCAGCAACACCCGATTGCCGGGTACCGTCACCCGGCGGTCCAGCAAGTCCCCTAAAGCCAGCAAGACCGAAGCCGAGCAGGTGTTGCCGATCCCCATCATGTTGACGATCCACTTCTCCGGCGGAATACCGGTGCGTTCCTGGAGTTGCTCCACGATGCGCACATTGGCCTGGTGTACCAGCACCCAATCCAGCGCGTCGGGCCGGATGCCGGCTTTTGTGCAGGTCTCCAGCAACATCTCGGTGCCGCGTTGGCTGGCGAAACGGAACAACGGCCGGCCCTGCATGGAAACGGTAGCGGCTCGCGGATCGCCGTTGCCGGGGGCCTGCCAGGGCGCGGCGGATCCTCCATGGGGCACGTGAAAGAGCTTCGCCCCGGCGCCGTCGGATCCCATTACCCAGGATCGCAGGGCAATACCGCTGGGGCAGGTCTCGATCAGAAACGCTGCGGCCCCATCGCCAAACAGAATGCGCGTGTGGGCGTCATCGTCGGCCAGGTGGTGCGTCACCGTATCGCTCGCCACCAGCAGCACCCTCCGTGCGGTACCGGCGGCCAGGAAACTGAGCGCGGTGATCAGTCCGAGGACACCGCCGGAACAAGCCGCGTTCAGGTCAAAAGCGGGGATCGGGCCCAGTTCCAGCGCGTGGGCGATGGCTGGGCCGCAAGGGCAGAGCGGGTAATCCGGGGTGAACGTGGCGCAGACCAAGCAGTCGGGCCGGAACGCGGGATTGTCGCGCAGGGCCTGCCGGGCGGCCCGCACAGCGAGGACGGAGGTGGTCTCGCCGGGGCCCGAGATATATCGCGACTGCACCCCGCAACGTTCCCGAATCCACTCCGGATCAACCCCGAGTTGACTAGCTAAGTCTTTATTTGGTAGCGATATAGACGGAAATGCGCGAGCCCAGCCGGCGATCCGGAAGCGAGCGTTCTGCAACGGAAAGTTAGATTCTCGCTCCATTCCCTGCCCGTGAGTGCCCCTTCCAAAAGTATCTCAAATCCGGGCTTCGTAACGAAGATTAACACGGCATCGGTACCATGGTACCGATCGCCGCAGAAAGTGCGGAACCTAACCCTTCAGGGCCCGCCGGCGCCGCCATTGGTAGCCAACGAGGCCCAGCCCGGTCAGGACCAGGAGCACGGACGCCGGTTCGGGAGTGGAGAGCAGGGATGTGTAGCTGAAGCCGGTCACCAGTCCGCCCTGGTAGTTTCCGCCAGGCGAGGTACCGAAATAGGCATTGCCGGAGATGACTGGCGTACCGCCGGGACAGGCGGTTTGGGGGCCGCATTGGGCTTCATCCAGAAAGAGAAAAGGACTGGTGCCCGTTCCGCCCGTAATCGTAACCGTGATGAGGAGATTTCCATCAGCCGGATCATAGGTGAACGGGGTCCCGGTAATGATCAACTCGGATCCGGTGCCTGCCGGGGTCAGCGAGGGCAGTGTTCCCGAGAAGAACGACTGGCTGCCGGAACTGATATTGGCCGCCGGACTGGTAAGGCTGAGTTCTCCCGGATCAAAAGCAGTGTACGAAAAACTAACGCTGTACGAGCCCCCCGCCGGCAGCCCGCCATTGAAAACCTGGTCGTCGAAGAAGGTAAGGCCGGAGATCGAAATCGTGCCCGGAAACGCGGAACTCAAATAGACCTGCTGATATGTAGTCAATCCCACAAAACCAGGGCACCCGAATGGAATACAGTTGCCGGTTCCCAGCATCGGAGGGTCACCCAGCGTCAGAGTAGTAGCGTGCAGGCTGAATCCCGTCAGCGAGAGGATCAGCGCCAATCGACAAACGGCTCTTATTCTCATTGACCTCCGTGTCGCCTCAACAGCAGCATAGAGCGGTTCACCCGGGATTGCAATAGGTACTGGTTTGCCTTTCCTTTTCCCTAACCTTGGTTAAGAACGGTGAGGCGGGACTGGCCGCTCCTTCTATAGCTTAGCAGCGACGGCCTGGCGTGCGGTTTGAGCCTCCGGGGAGAACCAGAAATCCAGAAATTCTCCCAGGGAGGCGCGATCCGACGGCGCGCCGGCGCCGTCGCCCGCCGCGCGCAGCGACCGCTTGATCTCCCGATAGGCTAGCGGCGGCTTGGATGCGAGGGCCCGCGCACAAGCGACAGCCCGCTCGCGCACCTGGCCGGCCGGCGCCAGTTCGCGGACAAGGCCGATTTCCAAAGCGCGGGCCGGCGTCAGCGGATCGCCGAAGAGCAGCACTTCCTTCGCCGAAGCCACGCCCACGGCATCAGTCAGCATACGCCGGATGGTCGGCGTGACCGCCAGGCCGAGGTTGATCTCGTTCAGCGCGAAGCCAAAGTCGCCTTCCGCCATGATGCGAAAATCGCAGGAGATCGCCAGAATGGCTCCGCCGGCGAAGGTGTGTCCGCTGAGCGCCGCCACTGTCGGCTTGGGGAAGGCATACAGGCTTTCATAGACGTCGATGAAGCGGCCGAAGAAGGCGCTCATGCCCGCCCGGTCATAGGCGAACACCTCGCGGATATCGAACCCGGTCGAGAAGAACCGCGGCCGGTCGCTGGCCAAAACCAGCCCACGCACGGATGGGTCGGCCGCAGCCGCCGCGATGGCGCCACACATCTCTTCAATCAGCTCATAATTCAGCGCATTCGCCTTGCCGCGCGCCAGGTTCAGGATCAGCAGGCCATCGCAGGTTTCCGCACGAATATGTTCCATTCCCGGCTACTGTAGCACGGCCGGCCGGACCCTGCCCGGGAATCGCTGGGCCAGACTGGAGAAGCACCCAATCTCAATCGCATCGTTTCAGATGCCTCCGCCGGTCAATCGGGCCTGTCCGCGGCTATACTATGGATTCCATTCGATGCGCTACCAGGATGCCGGGGTCAACATCGACGAGGCCGACCGGGCCGTTTCCGCGATACGCAAGCTGGCGCGGAGTACTTTTACGCGCGGCGTGATGACCGACATCGGATCGTTCGGCGCCTGCTACTCGCTGGCCGGATGGAGAAACCCGGTGCTGATCAGCTCGGCGGACGGCGTGGGCACCAAAATCAAGATCGCGTTTGCCACCGGCCGCCACGACACCATCGGCGAGGACCTGGTGAATCACTGCGTAAACGACATCGCCGTGCAGGGCGCGCGGCCGTTGTTCTTCCTGGATTACTTTGCTACCGGTAAGCTGGAGGCCGGGGTGGCGGCGCAGGTCGTGGCGGGACTGGCACGCGGGTGCCGGCGCAATGGCTGTGCCCTGATCGGCGGCGAGACGGCCGAGATGCCCGGCTTGTACTCGCCCGGCGAATACGATCTGGCCGGGTTCATCGTAGGCGCGGCCGAACGGCGCGCGTTGCTGACCGGCGCACGCATCCGCGCCGGCGACATTCTGCTGGGGCTGCCCTCGTCCGGACTCCATACCAACGGCTACTCGCTGGCGCGCAAGCTTCTGTTCGATGTGGCGGGCTATAAGCCCGAAAGCGTCGTCCCCGAGCTGGGCGGCAGCGTCGCCGATGTGCTTCTCCAGGTGCATCGGAGTTATCTCAAACCGATTCGTGCATTGGCCGGCGCCGGGCTGTTGCGCGGCGCCGCGCATATCACCGGCGGTGGCATTACCGATAATACGCCGCGCATGCTGCCGCCGGGGCTCGCCGCGCAGATCGACACCCGGGCCTGGGAGATCCCGCCGGTTTTCGAACTGCTCCGCCGTCTGGGCAATCTTCCGGATGACGATTACCGGCGCACTTTCAACCTGGGTGTGGGCATGCTGGTGGCCGTGCCGCGGACCGGCATACGGCGGGCCGAGGCGGTGCTGCGCGGGCTGCGGGAGCCTTTTTTCACCGCCGGCAGCGTGGTGGCCCGCCGGCGGGGCGGCGCGAGGGTGATCTATCCATGAAGCGGCTGGGCATTCTGTTATCCGGACGCGGCTCGAACTTCGAGGCCATTGCGCGCAACGTCGCTGCCGGAGCCATCGAGGCCGAGATCGCCATCGTCATTTCCAACCGGCCGGAAGCGCCCGGGTTGGATCTGGCCCGGGCACGCGGTTTGACGGCGGTGTGCATCCCGTCGAAAGGCCTGGATCGCACCGTCTACGACGGCATGCTGGTGGAAGAACTCCGGAAGCACTCCGTGGATCTGGTCTGCCTGGCAGGCTATATGCGGCTGTTGAGCGCCGGCTTCGTGCGGGAATTCACCGGGCGGGTGTTGAATATTCATCCATCCCTGCTGCCGGCATTTCCGGGCCTGGACGCCCAACACCAGGCGCTGGAACACGGAGTAAAGGTGAGCGGCTGCACCGTCCATTTCGTGGACGAGTACCTGGATGCCGGTCCCATCATCGTACAGGCGGCGGTCCCGGTGCTGGACGACGATACCGTCGAGACCCTCTCCGCGCGCATCTTAAAAGAGGAGCACAGAATTTACAGTGAAGCCATCCAGATGGTGCTGAGCGGCAAACTACGGATGGAGGGTCGCCGGGTCGTGCATCGCCTGTGAGGGCGGCGGCATCAGGGCCAGCTTGCGCGCCCGCCGGCCGACGAATTCCGAGAATCGGACAGGGGGCAATTCGCCGCGTTCCACCTGGCGTCCGACTACGCGCTCGTACCGGCGCAGGGCCTCGTTCCGGCGCGATCGCGTCAGGCGGCAGTCTTGCAGGTCGATGAGAAAAGTCACCTCCCAGGGTTGGAAACAGGTGCGGCGCACCTCTCCTTGCAAGACTTCTTTCACCAGGCGGTGGAAGCGGTTGGCCATTAGTTCGAAATCCGGCGCATCTTCGATCACGCTTACTAAATCGGCGGAAAGAAAATGAAGCTTTACTCATCCTGAACTGACATTCTTTTACACTCGCGAACTAACCGGCTTGCCGTCCCGTACATCTATCTAGGTGACGGAGGTGGATGCGATGACACCACAGATTGAAGTTCCCAGAGTTACCGAACCAGCCGGAGACGCGGACGTCATGCGTGAGCAACTCGACTATCTGATCGAGCACGCCACCGGCGCGGGGCAGTGTGGCTGTGCCGAGTGCCAGCGCTTCCGCCGGGTCCGCGCCATTCTGCTGGAGATCTTCGAGAAGCCGCCCCGAGCGGCCAAAGTCCAGGAGATCGTGCCCCAGTTGGCCCGCGCCGCCTAGATCGGGCGCCTTCCCGCGGCCTGCCGCTACACAGCCATTGTGATACCGTCGAGGTCATGCAAGATCCGAATGGCATTTCGCGCAGGGGCCTACTGGGCGCCGGAGCCGCGGCGCTCTCCCTCTTCCAGCCGCGGGGAGTTCGCGCGGCCGGCGACCGGCTGAAAGCCGGACTGGTGGGCTGCGGCGGGCGCGGTACGCAGGCGGCCGTGGATATGCTCACCGGCAACGAGAACGTCGAGCTGATCGCCATGGCCGACGTTTTTGAGGACCACCTGGAACAGTCGTTGGCGCGCCTTCGCGACGCGAAGTTCGTCAGCCGCTACGCCGGCATTACGGTCGAGCGCAACGGCCAGCCCAAGGAGATGACCGCGGAGGACCTGGTGGCGTCTATTCAGCCGCGCGTCCGCGTGGAACCGGACCATCACTTCACCGGCTTCGATGCCTATCAGAAGTTGCTGGCGTCGGATGTCGATATCGTGATGCTCTGTACGCCGCCCGGTTTCCGGCCGATGCATTTCGAGGCCGCCATCAATGCGGGCAAGCACGTTTTCACGGAAAAGCCCATCGCCACCGATCCGGTGGGCGCCCGCCGCTTCATCGCCGCCGGCAAACTGGCGGCCGAACGCAAGTTGACGGTAGTTTCCGGCGCCCAGCGTCACGCCCATCGCGAGTATGTGGAGACCGTGCGCAAGATCCGCGACGGCGCCATCGGCGAAATCACCGCGCTCTATTCGTATTATCTGAGCGGCCCGGTGTTTCATGCCGATCACCGCGATCCGAAATGGAGCGACATGGAGTGGCAGCTCCGCAACTGGTACTCCTTCATCTGGATCTGCGGCGACCAGATCGTGGAGCAGCACTTCCACAACATCGACTTCATGAACTGGGTGATGGGCGGCCATCCGGAGAAGGTGGTGGCGTCGGGTGGCGCGGCGTGGCGGCCGCGCGAAGAGCTCTACGGCAACATCTACGACCACATGAGTTCCGACTTCACATATGCGAACGGCGTACACCTGAGCAGTCACTGCCGCCAGTATCCCAAGGGCGTGTACAACAATGTGAGCGACCAGATCGTGGGCACCCGGAGCCGCAGCAACGGCATGGATCTGGGCGCCAAGGGCATCAATCCGTACGTGCAGGAGCACATCAACCTGGTCCGCAGCATTCGTGGCGAGGGTCCGTATTTGAACTTTTCGCTGCCCATCGCGGAAAGCACTTTGACCGCGATCATGGCACGCGAATCGGCTTATTCGGGCGAGGAGATCAGTTGGGAGCAGATCATGAACTCGCAGTTGGACCTGATGCCGAAGAGCTTTGGGTACGACGTGAAAATGGAGCCGGCGCCGCTGCCCGTGCCGGGCGCATACAAGTTCGTCTAGACTTCCAATCCCACGGAGCGCATCAGCTCGAGGGCGTTGCTCTTCGTCACTACGCCCGTGTGCAGCCGGTAGTCGAAGCTCATGCGCCCGTCGGCGAACTGATCCTCGAAGTGAACGTTGGCGGCGTGCCGCGCGAGTGACTCCGCGACCTGTGCCAGGGCCAGGTCGTGGGTGGTGACCAGCCCCATGGCGCCGCGCGCGACCAGGCCGCGCACGATGGCTTCCGCGCCGATGCGGCGGTCGTGTGAGTTGGTGCCGTGCAACAGCTCATCCAGCAGAAACAGCACCGGCAGCCCGCCGGAGGTCAGCTCCATGATTTGGTGCAGACGCGTGATCTCCGCATAGAAACGCGACGTGCCGCCGGCCAGGGAATCGAGTATGCGTATGGACGCGCCCAGAGCCAGCGGAGAGATGCGCAGATGCCGCGCACGAACCGTGGCACCCGCCTGGGCCAGCACCGCGTTGACTCCGACGGTACGCAGCAGGGTGCTCTTGCCGGACATATTGGAACCGCTGACGATCAACACGCGCAGGTCGCCGCCCAGGCGGACGCTGTTGCGCACCGCCTGCTTCTCGTCGAGCAGCGGATGGGCGAGCGATTCGCCGTCGAAGCAGGCGTCAACGTTCGACATCTCGGGGAAAACGTCGGCCGGGTGTTCGTAGGCGTGGGCCGCCAGCGAGCACAAGGCTTCCATCTCGCCGGCGGAAGCCAGCCAGCGCCGCAGCGCAGGTCCGGAGACCCGCCGCCAGGCTTCGATGGCGAAGGCCAGTTGCTCGGTCCACAGCATCAGCGGTCCCACGGCGCGCATAAACGGGTTTTCCCGGGAATCGAGCATCTCGATCAGCCGGTTGAGATGGCGGATGCGCGCGGAGGGCGGCAGGCCGTCCACGTCCAGAGCGGCGCGCAGGCCGACCAGCCGCGGCGCGGCGAATTGTTCCCGCTCCAGGCGCTCCAGCACCTGCGACAACAGCGCCAGATCGTGCGCCGGCTGTTCGACGGCTTCCACCACGCGATGGACCTCCCGCCGGTAGCGCGCGATGAAAATCGCCAGCAGGGCCAGCATGGCGAAGAACGGATCGCGCCATCCGCGTAAGGCCCAGAGCGCGCCGCTGGCTGCCAGCAGGCAGGGGATCAGAAAGGCGGCCAGCCGCGCCGCGCGCGATTCGAGCCACGGCGGCTGTTCGCCCCAAGCGGCCAGCGCCTCGGGGTGCACGCCCGTGCGCACATCTTCGCCCAGCACGGCCAGGTCTTCACGCAGGTCCAGCATCGGCCGCAGTTCGGCGATGGCCTGGTGCCGCGCGTGCAGGACTTCCGGCGGGGACGGCGAAAGCAGCCAGCCGGCCAGCGTTTCTTCACCCATCCGCGTACGCGCGCTGCACAAAAGCTCGAAAAGCGATCCGCGCCCGAATAGATCCAGATCCTCGGCGTAAGGATGCGATGCGTCCAGGAATCGCGCGCCGGTTTCGCTGTGTCCGGCCCATTGCCCGTCCAGCCGCGCCAGCGCCTTCTGGTAATGTGCCGCCGACCGCCGCGCAGTTTTGAGCGCGCGCAGAAGCCGCTCATGCATCACCACCAGGCAGGCGAATGCCGCCGCGGGCAGCGCCAGCCACAGCGGACTGGCGAGGCCGCGTCCCCAGGCGATCCAGGCCAGCACGCCGGCGGCGACAAACACCAGCAGCCGCGCATTGCCGATCATCCGGTGCCGCGCCTCGTGCCGCGCTATGGCCGCGCGGCGTGCGGCCAGACGGGATTCATACGCCTTCCTCGGATCGTCGTTCATGCGCTTGAACCATGATATATTTGTGGCGATGCCGAGCGGTTACATCCCGATCTTCATCTTCCTGGCGATTGCCATCGCCTTCCCGGTGGTGACGATCGTTATCGCCAAGCTGGTACGGCCTTCGGCGCCTTTCAAGACCAAGCTGGAGGCCTATGAATGCGGCATCAAGGCGGCCTCGGACTCGCGCGGCCGCTATACCGTGCGCTTTTACATCATCGCCATCCTGTTCGTGATTTTCGACGTGGAGACGATCTTCCTGTTTCCGTGGGCCGTCCGCTATAGGACGCTCGGCTGGTTTGGCGTGGCCGAAGTGGTTGTGTTCCTCGCCATCCTGATCGTTGGTTACATCTGGGCGTACAAAAAGGGCGCGCTGGAGTGGGTTTAGTTCCGTAGAGCGCGCCGGTAGACCCGCCAGACGCGCGTCCGCCCGGTGCCAGGGCGGTTATTCAGCGATCAGCACCGTGCCGCGGACGGGCTTGTCCGGCGGCAAAGTGTCCTGCAGATACTGTGCAAACCGGTTCCGCTCGGCGCGGGTGCGAACAATGAACTCGACCGCAAAGCCGGCGGGCTCCAGGCGGACCACGGTGCCGTGGATCTCGCACGGAGGCGGGCCGCCGCCGCCATGCCGGACCGGCGGCGCGCCGGCAGGCTCCGGCTGCACGGTCAACCGCAGAATGGTGCCGACAGGCCATTCATCGGGAGCTTCGATGAAAGCGCCGGCGATGCTCACGTTCGCGATCCGGCGCGGCGCGGGCGGGCCGCCGGTCCAGTAGTGCGCCACCAGCGGGCTGCCTGGACGGCGTTGCTGTTTTCGCTTGTCGCGCCTTTCCCCCTTTAAACGGCGGATTGGTAGATCCCATCGCATATGTGTATCACCCGGCTGCGCCTTCGCTTCTTCCCGCGGCGCGAGTGTCCAGGCCCCTCCAATAATCTTCCATCTCCTCGGGCGCGCAAATCAGCAACTCGTCGCCGACCTGGGTACCCGAAATATAAATCGTCCGCGCAGGCAGCTCCAATACGCTCCTGGCGTGGACTCGAATCCGAGCAATCCGGAACGGACGGAAGTGCTCGATCAAATGGATCACCCGGTTGTGAGCATCCAGATAAACCACGTCGATCGGAAACAGAATTCCCATCGTGTGGACGCCCTGCGATGGCGTGACCCACAGCCCATCGTCGCGGCGCCGCTTCATCCTGCCCAACAGGCCCCGCAAACGGGAGAAACGAGTATCGGCCAGGGACACATTGAGGCTGAGGAAACATTGCCGCGTTGTATTGAAGACGTACACGGTCTCTCCGCTCATTGGTTCCCCTCCGGCTGGTCGGCCCACGAAATGGCACCCGTGACTGCCGCCTCCTAGTTCACGCGGTTGCGGCGCCGCTGAATCAGCACGAACAGCACAATCACGAACAGAACACCCGCTACCACGCGAATCAAAGTTACGTTATCCATAGTCGTTTCCTTTCGAGTTACAACCTTTCTGATTTAGTGAAAAAACCTTTGGAACCCTTCAATCAAGGTGATGACGGAAGGGCCCAGTATTACTACGAACACAGTCGGAAAAATAAATAACACCAGCGGGAAGATCAGCTTGATGGTGGTTTTGGCCGCCAACTCCTCGATCTGCTGCCAACGCTGGACGCGCAGGGTATCGGAATATCCGCGCAGAGTCTTCGAAATACTGGTTCCTAACTGATCCGCCTGCACGAGGGTGGCCACCATGGCGCGCACGCTATCCACGTTGGTGCGTTCGGCGAGATTGCGCCAGGCGGCGGTGCGGGGGCGGCCGGCGCGCTGTTCGAGGACAGTCAAACCCAGCTCGTCGCTGACATCGGGTTGGCTGAGCGACATCTCATCGGCCACGCGCACGATCGCCTGATCCAGGCCCAGGCCCGCCTCGGCACAGATCACCATCAAGTCCAGGGCCTCCGGCAGCCCCACCCGTATATTGGTCTGGCGCGTGGAGATAAGGTGACCCAGCCAAAAATCCGGCGCCAGGAAACCCAGCCCGGCGGCCAGGGCATACGCGAAGAATCCGAAGTAGTCATAAAGGCCGCTGACACTTACGGCCAGAACCAGCAGCAGGGGTGTCAGCACCTTGGTGCCATAGAAGATGTTCACATAAGCGTCTTTGCGATAACCGGCGCGGATCAGCCGCTTCTGGACGACGGAGGCTTCCAGAGGGCTGCGCGGGAGCACTTTCTGGAACGGCTGAATGATGCTCTCCACGGTGGAGGTGGAACGCAAACGCATCAGCCGGTCCACCAGGCCGTCACCTTCGGCGGCAGGCGAAACCACGCTGGCCATGCGCCGCGCGGTGATGTCCCGATAGAACAGCAGCAGCAGGCCGCTGGCGGCGAGAACGAAAACGGCTGCGAATGCGATCAGTGCCAGTGTCATCGTTGGGCCTCAAATCCGAATGTTGATGATCCTGCGGATGATCAGCGTTCCGACCACCTGCATCAACGCCGCGCCATAGAGCATTTTCAAGCCCAGAGGACGCCGCCAGAGAAGGCTGAAGTGCTCCGGGTTGATGAAGTACAGCAGGAACCCGAGCACGACGGGAAGGATCGCCAGAATCCAGCCGGACATGCGGCCTTGCGCCGTGTGCACCCGCACCTGGCGCCGCAGCTTGAAGCGCTCCCGGATGACATAAGCAGCCTTCTCCAGCACCTCCGCCAGGTTGCCGCCGGTCTCTTTCTGGATCAGGACCACCGTAGCGATGATGCGCACGGGCTGAATGGGGACACGATTCACCAGGTTCACCATGGCGACGCGGGTTTCAATCCCGAACATCTGTTCGTCAAAACACTTGCGGAACTCCCGTGAAATCGGGTCCGCTATCTCCCGGCCGACCATCCCGATCGAAGATGTCAGGCTGTGGCCCGCCCGCAACGCTCCCACCATCAGGTTCAGCGCGTCGGGCAGGAGTTGCTCGAAAGCGGAAAAGCGACTGGCGCGCCTCCACAGGACGTACACAAAAGGTACGGCAGCGGCCAGCGCGCCGATTCCTACCGCCAGCAGTGTGGCGCCGGTGCGCCAGTTCACCGCCATGGCCGTGGCCATCCAGCAGAGTGTCGAGAGCAGCAGCAGCGCGCCCACCGTCAGTTTGACATTCGCCTGGTAGAGCAGCAGTTGCAGCCGCGGAAATATATTGACCCGGACCAGTTGGCGATTCAGCCAGGGGATCTGGCTGAGGCGCTCCTGCTTGCGCAAGTCCAGACCGTCCTCGGCGCTGCCGGAGCCCACGATCACCAACGACCGCAGCCGGCTGATGGTTTGCTGCGCCTGCTTGCTGCGCTCCGCGCCGATCACCGACAACAGCAGCACGGCCACCAGAAACACCGCTGCGAACACGACAATCACGATGTTCAGCATGTTCCGAATCCTCCGTTCAACGGACCTCCATCGCGCGCTCAAACAGGCCTGGCGGCAAGGAAATGCCGGATACGCGTAGCCGCTCGAGGAACCTGGGGTGAATGCGCGAGGGTTGAAATGCGCCGATCACCTTGCCGTCCGGCCCGATGCCCTTGCGCGAAAACGTGAAAATGTCCTGCATGCTGATGGTTTCTTCATCCATGCCGGTGATCTCGGAAATGTTCACTACTTTCCGGGTCCCGTCGCTGAGCCGCGAGATCTGCACGACCAGCGTGATGGCGGATGCCATCTGGTGCCGCACGGCCCTTTCCGGCAGATTCAAGTTGGCCATGGCCACCATGGATTCGAGCCGCGACAGGGCGTCCCGGCAGGAGTTGGCGTGAATGGTGGTCATGGAGCCCTCGTGGCCGGTGTTCATGGCCTGTAGCATGTCGAAGGCTTCGTCGCCGCGGACCTCGCCGATGATGATGCGGTCCGGCCGCATACGCAAACTGTTGATGAGGAGCTGGCGCTGCCGCACTGCGCCGGCGCCCTCCACGTTGGGAGGCCGCGTCTCCAGCCGCACGGTGTTTTCCTGCTGCAGTTGCAGCTCGGCGGCGTCCTCGATCGTCACCAGACGTTCGGAGGCCGGGATGAACTTCGAAAGCATGTTCAGGAAGGTGGTCTTGCCGGCGCCGGTGCCTCCCGAAATCAGGATGCTGGTGCGGGCGCGGACCGCCGCGGAAAGCACTTCCAGCATCTCCGGCGACAGGGTCTTCAAATCGATCATTTGCTGCGCGGTCAGGGGAGCCGCGCCAAAACGGCGAATGGAAAGCGCCGGGCCGTCCAGGGCCAGCGGCGGGATGATGGCGTTCACCCGGGAGCCGTCCGGCAGGCGTGCATCCACCATCGGCGAGGATTCGTCAACCCGGCGGCCGACTTGGGAGACGATGCGGTCGATGACCTGCAACAGGTGGGCATCGTCGCGGAACTTCACGTCGACCCGCTCCAGGATGCCGGCCCGTTCGATGTATACCAGGTTCTGGCGGTTTACCAGGATGTCCGAAATCGTGGGGTCCTTGAGCAGCGGCTCCAACGGCCCCAGGCCGAAGATCTCGTCCAGAAGATCCGATTGGATGCGCTCTTTTTCCGCGGCGTTCAAAGGTACCTTCTCGGAGGCGACGATTTCCTGCACCAGCAGCGCCACCGCCTGGCGGGCCCTGGTATCGTTCACCGCGGAGAGCCTTTCCAGGTCCATCTTGGAAATGACCGTATGGTGTACTTCGGTCTTCAGTTGGTCAAAATCTGTCGCGTTCATAGTCTCCGCATCTCCCGCCTAACCGAACAAACCCAATCTCCGCTTCTTGCTGTTGTCCGGACTCTTCCCGCAAGCCGTCTGCGCCATGCGGCGCAGGGCGGACGAGAGTTCGGACTTCTCCAGCACCAGCGGCGCACCCGTGTTGTGGGAACTCCGCGCCGCCGCGTAATCGTTCGGCATCCTCCACTTCACCTGCGCCGTGAGCGCGCGCTCGATCTGCTCCCGGTCGATGCCGCCCCGGCTGTCGAAGCGATTCAAGACCACTTCCACGTTCCGTCCGGCCGGCTCGGACTTCTGTATATGGCTCAAGACCCTCTGCGCATTGCGCAGGGAGGGGATATCCACCTGGGTCACCAGGTAAACGACGTCCGCCAATTGCAGGAGCGACTCCGAATCCGGACCCAAACCGGAAGATCCGCCGTCCACCACCACGAACGCGTACCGCCCGCGCAGGACGCGCAGCAGCTTCCGCAGATTGCCATTCTCCACCGTGTTGAGCGGCTGGTACTCGTCCGGTCCGGCCAGCACGGACAGGCCGGAATCGTGATCCACCATCAGCGTGGACAGCAGGTCCATGTCCATCCGGTTGGCGTTGCGAAGAGCGTCCAATACCGTGTAACGCGGCTTGATCCCCAGCAGGATCGAAACATCTCCCAAATGCAGATTGAGATCCACCAGGGCAATATCTTTTCCGGATTCCTGCCGCAACGCCAGCGCAAAGTTACTGGCTAAGGTGGTCACGCCGGCGCCGCCCTTGGCGGAGGCGAACACCAACACCTTGCCGGCAGCCTTGCGGATCTGGGACGATTCCAACCGCGCCGCCGTCCGCGCCAGCGATTCCTGCAGCGCCTTGCCGGAAAGCGGGTGCATCAGGAACTCGCGCGCCCCGGCCCGCATGCTGCGCATCAGGAGTTCCGGATCACTGCCCTCCGCATAAACCATCACGGTGAGTGACGGGTCGCTGCGGGAGAGGTTCTCCACCAGGTTCAAGGCGGTTTCCGTATCCGGCACCAGGTCGATCACCGCAATCTGGCAGTCCGCCGCTGTCGCTTTGAGCAGAGGATCTAAAGCCGGGTAGCCGCCGAATTCCCGGGTCATCATGACGCCCTGACTGCCCAGCGCCGTGATCAGCGTCCGGCGCCGATCGCCGTCGAGACTGACGATTACGGCTGACAGGCTTTGCATGAAGACTCCTCCCGCGCAAACTTATCCATGATTCGCCAAGAATGCCAGGACTGTGCCGATAGCGATCGCCGGTGCGTATGGAACGCTCAATCCCGCGGGATTATCCAGAGACGCAACCCGCCGCGGAGCTCCCCGGAAACCGCTGCGCAGCAGATTCCCGGTACTGTCCAGCGACCGGCCCAACGATCCGTGAAGTAAGGCATAGCCCACAGCCATGATTCCGCCGGCGATAGCCGTCATCACCAGCGCAAAAAAAACGGGTCCCGGCCCGATCCAGGCGCCGATTCCCGCGCAAAGTTTCAGGTCTCCCATCCCCATCCCGCGCAACCAACACATCGGTCCGGTGATCAGTGCGGCCACGGCAATGCCACCCAAACTGGCTGCCAGGCCGTGCCAACCGTGGCGCCAAACGCTGACCGCCGGTCCGGCGAGCAGAAACGGGACCACCAGCCAGTTCGGGATCCGCCGCGTAGCCAGGTCCCACAGCGTGGCGATTGCCAGGACTACAAAAATCGACCACCAACTCAAATTCATCGTTATTCCTGGAGATGTCCTGAAGACAGAAGACTGAAAACGGTGACTTCAGAATTTTCCGGTGGAAGGGGCGCAATGGCGAACCACTTACGCCCCTTTCCGGGATCTAACTAGGTGGCGTACTTGGTCAGCGTGCTGCCCACGACCGAGAACGCGTTGTTGATTGCGCCGGCGAGGTTCCCCATGCCGGCAACTGCCGCCAGAGCTACGACGGCGGCCACCAGCGCGTACTCGATGAGGTCCTGACCATGGTCTTGTTTGAAGATTTGCAGCTTCGCAAAGAGCTTCAGCAGAGTGTCTTTCATTCACTATTCTCCTTACTGCTTGGTTTTCGATGAGCCCGAAGGCGCCATGGAGGAGGCAATTTGAAGCCCAATCACTTGGAGGAGGTAACAGCTAATCAGGCCGCGCTTTTTGACCGGTGCTTAGCTCTCACCCCGGGCGACGTGTGAACGGCTGTATACATGCCCCCCGGATCTCGTCATGGTTCGTATACAGCCGGTATGCGGATCGGACCGGGGCGCGGGACTCGCAACCCTCCCGTCAGCGGCCCTGGTCAACATGCCGCTGGGGAACAGATACCTGAGATTGTCGATGCTGCCGGTGAACATCACCGGGTTGGTGCCATGGGAAATCAGTGCGCCCGCGGGGAAGCGCCCCTGCTGCTTATCCCGATAGGCACCATACTGCCCGCCGTCCGGCAAAGGGAAGATGACGAAATCGTGGAAACGCTCCACAGGCAGGACTGCCAACAGCTCGCTCCGGCGTTTTTCGACGGCGAAGATTCGCTTGCCTTCGGGTTGCGAGACAGGCGGATACTCCACCGCGAGAAATTCCGGCAGATAATAGGCCGCGTGCCGGTAACCCAGGAAGTGCGAATCAAAGCCGACGATCAACGTATCGCTGGGTTTGAATCTTTGCCGGACGGCCGCGATCCGGCCCGAAAGATCCGCCTCGAACTGTCTGACGGAGCGCAACGAGGAGTACCATGGCCCGAACAGGAAAGCGCACACGTGGAGGGCCGCGGCACCGGCCAGGCAGGCTGCTTTCAGGGAATGGCGGAGGCGTGCCCGACCCCACCAGTCCGCCGCGCCCGCGCCCAGCCAGGCGAACAAGGGCGGGCTCAACAGCAACAGGTATCCGCTGTTCACGAACAGGAAAAACACGAAACTGAAGAACAGCAGGCCCGGACCGATCCAGGTCCAGGTAAAGATAATTCTCTGGCGCCGCCTTGGATCGGCGGCCGGAAGCTTGCGGAAGACAAAGGCGGAGCCGCATCCGAAGCACAGCACGGCCACTCCAATAATCGTCAGCATGCGTGCCAGAGACAGTATCGGTGAGGTAATTCCGATGGCGTCCTTGGCCGGCACCCCGCGCCAGAGAAGGTTCAATGCCGCGAAATAAGTGCGCAGGCCACCCGCGGCGTGGAGCATCGGTATCCCCCATGCCAGCAAGGTCACGCCCAAGACCGCCAACGCCAGGAGCCGGGTGCGGGTCCCGGCCTTGAGTAGCGAGAACAGCCACAGCAGGCCCAGGAACAGCAGCGAGGACGGCCGGAATCCCGCGGAGACGCCCAGTGTCACCGCGGCCGCGATCAACCAGTTAGGGTTGCCTGTGTAGCCGCGCCAGCAGAGGTAACCGACGGAGGCCGAGAAGAAAGCTTCGACGATGTAGGTAAGCGCCACGATGCCGTGAAACCAGCAGAGGGGCGAGAACACAAACAGGCCTCCCGCGAACAGTGCGGCGCGCCGTCCGAACCAGTTGCGGGTCAACAGATAGATGACCGTCACGGCGGCGCAACTGGCGAGAATGCTTAACGCCACCAGGGCGTCATTGGCGTCGTGGAACAGTGCCTGGAGGACGCGCCCGCTACAGACATATAGAAAATAACCGGGCGGATGCGGCTGATGGAGCTTCGGCGAGAAGAAATCCAAAGCCAATGCGAAATTGACCGAATCGATATCGTACAGGTAGCGGCTGCGGCAAATGACACGGGTGACCGCCACGATAACGGCCAGGCCGGCGCAGTCGATGAGGTAATTCCGGCGTTCGGTCAAGAAGAGTCCCCTTCCATTGCATGCCGTTTGCCAACCTGCGGTTCGGTATTGAAAGTGCACCGCCAGCCAGTTACGCGATGCCCGCCGTACATACTGGCCCGTCGTTGATCCTGATCGAGACGGGTGTCACCCTCCTCATCGTGGCTCTGGCTTTCGCCTGTCCCCGGTTGAACTGGGGTGCCATCGCGCGCGCGGAGCGCTTCCTGGGGCGGATGGCGCGCCGGCGCGGCCTGGCCGTGGGGACCGTGATCGCGACGGTGTTGCTCGGCAGGCTGATGCTGCTGCCTCTGTTTCCAATCCCGCAGCCGTTCGTCCACGACGAGTTCAGCTATCTGCTGGCCGGCGATACCTTCGCCTCCGGACGCCTGACCAATCCGACCCATCCTTTCTGGGTGAATTTCGAAAGTTTTCATATCGATCACCAGCCGACTTACATGTCGATGTATTTTCCCGGTAAGGGCCTGGTGCTGGCCGCCGGCGAGAAGTTCCTGGGCATCCCCTGGCTCGGCGTGTGGCTCAGTGCCGGCCTGATGTGTGGCGCGATTTGCTGGATGTTACAGCAGTGGCTGCCTCCGGGGTGGGCCTTGCTGGGCGGGATGCTGGCCGCGGTCCGGCTCGGCATCTTCAGTTACTGGATGAACAGCTATTGGGGGGGCGCCCTGGTAGCGTTGGGCGGGGCTCTGGTCTTGGGCGCCCTGCCTTATATCACACGGCGTGGCGGTGGATGGCGCGGTGCGGGCATTATGGGTCTGGGCGCCGCGATCCTGGCGAATACGCGTCCCTACGAGGGTTTCCTGCTGTGCGCGCCGGTAGGCGTGGCGCTGCTGGTCTGGCTGTTCCGGCGTCCACGCGCCACCAGGGTCGCCGCCGCCGCCCCGGTGATCGGGACCCTGCTGCTCCTTCTGTCCATAACCGCAGCCGCCATGGCGTATTACAACTGGCGGGTATTCGGTAATCCGCTGACGCTGCCGTACGAGCTGAATCGCCGGACCTATGCCGTGGCGCAGCATTTCTTCTGGCAGCCAACGCGGCGCGAGCCGCCCTACCACCACCAGGTCATGCGGGACTTCTATGCATCCGTGGAACTGCCGGATGCCCTGGCGGCCCATAGCTTCGCCGGACTCATCAAGGGCAGGCTGGAAAACGCCGGAGTCGCCGCCTGGTTCTTCTTCGGCGCCATCCTCTGCATACCGCTGCCGGCGTTCTGGCGGGCCGTAGCCAGCCGCCGCATGCGGTTCCTGTCATTATGCGGCGCGGTGTCCGTCGTGGGAGTGTCGCTGAATGTCTGGTTCTTTCCCCATTACCTGGCCGCGGCGACCTGCCTGATTTATGCGATCCTCGTGCAAGCCCTGCGGTATCTCCGGCAATGGCGGCCGGGTGGCGCACCGGCGGGCTGGTTCCTGGTGCGTGCCATGGTGATCGGCTGCCTGATGCTGGCCGGGCTGCGCGCATTGGCGGACCCGCTGCATATCGCGGTCGATCGCTTCCCGGCGATGTGGTACGGCACGCCCCGTCTGGGTCTGGCGCGCGCCCGGGTGGTTGCGCGTTTGAACGCTGAGCCCGGCCGGCAACTGGCCATCGTGCGGTACGCACCCAATCACCCGGTGGTCGACGAATGGGTGTACAACGCGGCGGATATCGACGGCTCCCGGATCGTGTGGGCCCGCGAAATGGTCCCGGCTGAAACAGCCCGGCTGATTCGATACTTCGCGGGCCGGACGGTCTGGCTGGTAGAGCCGGACGCGAGCCCGCCGCGGGTGACACCGTATCCCCAAGGCGACGCCGGTGGACTGATGTCTACAAACGTTCACAGTGTCAACCCGGACGTGTCCTCATCTGTGTCCATCCGTGGCGCGAGATGAACCTCAATCCGGCCTGCCGCGCTGGTCCCCGAATTGCACTGGCCAGCGAGATTGAACGTCCTCGCGCCAGATATCGAATCCCCGTCTGCCGGCGTGCCGCGGAGGCAGGAGCCTGCGCCGCGATACTCCCTGCTGCGGTGGCTGTTCTCGTTCCCCGCGTTCCTGGCCACCGCTCTGATGGGGTTGACCGTCATCACCGTACGGGAGCGCTTGAACGATCCGGACCTGTGGTGGCATCTCAAACTGGGCGAAATCATCTGGCGCACGCGATCCATCCCGCGCGCCGATTTCCTCTCTTACACCACCCACGGCCATGCCTGGATCGCTCACGAATGGCTGGCGCAATTGAGTATCTATGGCGCCTGGAGGCTGGCCGGCGACACCGGCCTCATGCTCTGGCTCTGCGTTGTGGCGAGCCTGTTGTTCGTCACGCTTTATGTCTTCTGCTCCCTCTATTCCGGGAATGCGAAAGTGTCGCTGTTGGGCGGACTCATCGGCTGGGCCTTCGCCACCGTGGGGCTGGCCGTCCGCCCGCTGTTGCTCGGGCACTTTTTCTTGGTGCTGGAACTTCTCCTGGTCCACCTGGCGCGTACCCGCGACCGCCGCTGGTTCTGGGGTCTGCCCTGGCTGTTCGCCCTCTGGGCGAACTGTCATGGGTCCTATATGCTGGGCCTGCTGGTGCTCGGTCTCATAGCGGGATGCAGCTTCTTCGATTTCTCCTACGGTTCGGTGGAGTGCCAACGCTGGTCCGCCGCGTTACGCCGCCGCTTCGTGGCGGCCGCCGTCCTTTCGGCGGGCGCGCTTTTCCTGAATCCGTTCGGTATCCGGCTGGTGTTGTACCCATTCGACCTGCTGCTACACCAGACGAACAACATCGCGTTTGTGAGCGAGTGGCAGCCGCTCAACCCGCACGATAGTCGCGCCTGGGCTTTATACGCAGTGGTAGGCATCGTTTTTCTGGCGGCGCTGTCCCGGCGCTGGCGGTTCCGCTTGGAAGAACTGGCGCTGCTGGCGCTGGGTCTGGGAATGGCCGTTTTGCACGAGCGGATGTTGTTCGCCTTTGGCATCCTGGCCGCGCCGCTGATTTGCCGCCTGTGCGCCAATGCCTGGGAACGGTACGATCCGGCCCGCGACTTACGCTTCATGAACGCGCTTCTGATGGCCGGCATCTGCGTGGGTGTGGCGGTGGCGTTTCCAAGCCGCGCGAATCTGCAGGCGCAAGTGGCCCAGAGCAACCCGGTGCAGGCTGTGGATTACATCCGGGGCCGCGGCCTTTCCGGACCCATGCTCAACGACTACGACTTCGGCGGTTACCTGATCTGGGCTTTGCCCGACCATAAGGTGTTTATAGATGGGCGCGCCGACGTCTACGACTGGACCGGAGTTTTTGGCGAAATGGCGCGCTGGGCCCTGCTGCAGGAAGACCCCACGCGTCTGCTGGCGAAATACGGAATCAACTTCTGCCTGCTGCACAAGACGTCGCCGATGGCGCAGGTGTTGCCATTTCTTCCGGGCTGGAAGAGAATCTATTCCGACCGGGTGGCGGTCGTTTTTGCACGGGACAAGGCCGGCGCACCGGATCACCGCTGATGGCTTCCAAGCATCCTGCCGCGAATGCCCGGAGCACCGTCTGGATCGGGCTGCTGGGCTTCCTTTTCCTGGCGGCCATCATATGTCTTCAAACGGGTGATCGCGTTTTCCGGGGATGGAACGATTTTGCGCAGATCTATGCCGGTGCGCGCCTGTCCGGCACCCCGCAACTCTATTCGCGGGAGGCCAACTATCAACTGATCGGTGAACAGATCGGCACCACTCTCGGCGGCGTCATTTGCACGCGCCTTCCGTATTACTTCATCCTGCTGAAGCCGCTGGGTTGGATGTCCTACCGGTGGGCTTACCTGGCATTCCTGTTCCTCAATTTCGCGGCCCTGGCGGGATTCGTCTTCCTGGCCCGGCGTTGGCTTCCCGAAGCCGTGCTGTTCATCGGGTGGAGCATCCCCGTGGTGATGGCGCTGGCGACCGGGCAGGACAGCCTGCTTCTGCTTTTTTGCGCCGCGTGTGCGGTGTACCTGTACCAGAAGGAGCATCCATTCGCGGCGGGCCTGCTGCTATCGCTGGGATCGATCAAGCCACAGCTCTTCATCTTCGTTCCGTTATTCCTGATGATCCGGCGTGACTGGAAGGTCCTGCGCGGAGGATTGGCCGGAGGCCTGTTGCAGATGGCCATCAGCTTCGCGGCGCAAGGCGCCACCTGGCCCCGCGAGTTCGCAGCCGTCCTCGCCAGTCCCGAGATCAATCCCGGACTGGGCTACATGCCCAATTTGCGCGGGGCTGCTTTTGCGCTGGCCGGCGGCGACATCGCGCCTGTCTGGTTGGTGCTGTATGCGGTGGCGGCGATCGGCTGCGGTTTGATCCTGTTCCGGAAGCCGTCATTCGAGACCGGGATTTCCTGGGCACTGGTCTGCGGTCTGCTGGTGAGCCACCATGCCTATATCCAGGACCTGGCTTTACTCCTGTTGCCGTTCGTTTTGATCGCGTCGCAATCGAAATCCTACCCGATACGCGCCCTCCTCACTCTGGCCGTCACGCCCTTGCCATGCCTGCTGGTCTTGACCAAGCCGCCTTACAACGCAGTACTGCCGGCCATGCTGCTGGCAGCCGTAGCCATCCAGGCGGTCTCTTCTGGCGACCCAAATGCTGAACCGAGTAGCCACGCACTCAACAAATATGCCTACTAAGAGCAAGCCGCGCCCTATCACCGCAAAGCAGTCGCTGGCCATCGCCATCGTTTGTGCCGTGATGTGGATCATACAGGGCAGCACTCTGATGTCGCATGCGCGCCGCAACGATTTTCTGAACTTGTATACCGGCGCCTCAATGGCATTGCACGGCAACTGGAACACGATTTACACGGAGGCCGGCCAACTGGCGCGCGAACAGGAGTTCATGCCTTCGCGGAAAGTCGTATGGCCCTTTGTCCGGCCGCCCGCGTATGCCGTCATCATGGCGCCCCTGGCGCTGCTTCCGTTCGGCACCGCATTCTGGGTTTGGATCTTCGGCCAGTCGACGGCTCTGGCCGCTTGCTGGATCTGGGCCTGGCGCCGGTTCGGTCCCGAGTCGGTGATCTGGGGAGTGTTCATGATCTTCGGCCCCCTGGGGATCGCGCATGGCCAGGACTGTGCCTTGTACCTGGCGGTGCTGACCGGCGCTTTCGCTCTGGCGGAGAAGAAGAGGTTCTTTGCCAGCGGCCTGGCGCTGGGATTGGGAATGGTGAAGTTCCATCTATTCCTGTTGTGGCCGTTGGTCCTGCTTTTTCAAAAGCGCTGGCGCATGTTCGCCGGCCTGTCGACTTGTGTCGCGGCCCAGCTGACTCTGTCGTTTTGGCTGATCGGTTGGAGCGGACTGCGGCATTACGCCGATTTCATTTTGCACCTGACCGCGTTCTACTCTCCGGACAGTTACATCAACATCGAAGCGATTCTGCTGAACCTGGGACTCTCGTCCACATTGTTGTTGACGGTCCTGAGAATCTTGTTGGCAGGGCTGATCCTGTGGGCTGCGCGCCGCCCCCAACCGCTCTGGACCGTATTCGCCTTAGCCACCGCCGGGTCGCTGGCGATCGGCCCGCATGTCTACGCCTACGATGGCACCATGATGCTGCTGCCGGCTTGGTGCGTGATCTATTTGTCGGCTTGGCCCGTCTCGCGGCTGGCGGCCGCCACCATTTGTACTCCGTTGACGGCGGCCGCTACACTCATAGGGCCGCCGGTGGCCTGCTTCACGGCGGCAGTGATTCTGTTGCTCGCCACCGCGCTGTGCCTGGAAAGCCGGCGTGCGCCGGTTCCCGCCGAGGACCGGGTGGCGACAAGCGATCCCGCCCAGCCTGCCACGGCCGCTACGCCATGTTGATTTCGACCACCGGCGAACGGAAGGTGGCCGGCGGCGCCCGGCCTTGGCTAGCCCGGCGGCTGTTCTTTCCTTCGCTGACCGACCTGTTCTTTTCGCTGGTTTTGACCATCGCGTTTCTGACGGGCGGGGACGGCTGGCAAGCTTTATTGCAGGACGGAGATACGGGCTATCACATCCGCACCGGCGCCTATATCCTGGCGTCTCGCCAGATCCCGGCGCATGACTTGTTTTCGTTCTCGCGTCCCGGAGCCCCCTGGTACGCCTGGGAATGGCTCTCCGACGTGATCTTCGCGGGACTGCATTCGCTGGCGGGCCTCAAAGGTGTGGTGCTGTTCACCGCCATTCTGCTGACGGCTGTCTTCACCCTGGTCCTGCGGGATGCTCTCAAGCGCGGCGCCAACAGCCTGCTGGCGCTGGCGCTGATGTTTACGGCCATCAATGCCAGCTACGTGCATCTCTTCGCCCGGCCTCACATCTTCACGTTCCTCTTTGTGGCCGGGGCCATGATTCTGATCCGCGATGACCGCACGCGGCATGGCGCGCGCATCTGGCTGCTGGCGCCTTTTACGGCGATCTGGGCGAACCTGCATGGCGGATTCGTCCTGCTCTTTCCGCTGCTGGGCCTGCTGGCGATCGGCTCCGCGGCGGAAGCCTGGCTGGACCGGGCCGGGCGCGCGCGGCGCATCTCCGACAGCCTGCGCTACGTCGGAGTGGCGTTGGCCTGCGGCTTAGCGTCGCTCCTCAACCCTTACGGTATCCAACTCCACCTGCACATCTTCCAGAGCCTGGGCGCGCGCTGGCTGATCGATCTGGTGAGCGAGTTCAATTCCCCCACCTTCCATTCCGGCCCCAGCGCCTTCATGCTGCTGCTGTTCCTGGCGTTGGCCGCGGTGACGCCTTTACTGCGAAAAGGAAAGGTGACCGAACCGTTGTGGTTGCTGTTCCTGGCCTATTGCGCCCTGGTATCCGTCCGGCACATCCCGATCTTCGCCCTGGTCGCGACGCCGATCGTGGCGGTGGAGGCCACCGCCTGGTGGAACGATTGGATCGGCAGACTGTCCCGGCGCTCGACGCCGCGCATACTCGACGACATCGCGGGCCAGATGCGGACCGGCTTCGCCGGGGTCACCCTTTGGACACCCGCGTTTCTGGCGGCCATCGCGTTCGCTGGTGGGATGCAATGGCCCACGGATATTTCAGCGGATCATTGCCCTGCCGCGCTGATCCGCCGGCATGCCGATCCAATCGCAGCCGCGCGGATTCTGACCGTCGATCAATGGGCCGACTATCTCATCTACCATTACTATCCCCGCCAGCGTGTGTTCTTCGACGGACGCAGCGATTTTTACGGCGAGCAGATGGCGCTCGATTATCTGAAAATGACCGAAGGGCGGGCATCCTGGAAAGAGACCCTCGACAAGTACCGTTTCGATATGGTCCTGTGCCCGGTCAATTGGCCCTTGGCGTCGCTGTTGCGCTACCAGCCGGACTGGCGCGCCACGGACGACGACGGCAAGGCGGTGCTGTTCGAGAAAATCCGTCTTAACGCCGCGATACCAGCCGTACCCGCCGCGATTCCATCAGCGGCCTCTCGGACATGGCCTCGTCCATGATCGCCGACTGCTCTTCCTGGTGGCGGCGGCCCGAGCCCGTGGCGGGACTGGCGCTTTCCGCGCGGCCGACGTAACGCAGTTCCCGCCCGGTCGGCGTCAGCAGCGGCTGTAACTGCTCTTCGATGTAGCGGCGCGCGCCCATATTGCGCGGCTCCTCCTGCGCCCAGACTACCTCGGCGGTGAGCGGAAAGCGCAGCAGCGCGTCGTTGACGTCGCTCTCGGCGAACGGGTACAACTGTTCCATGCGCACCAGGGCTACGTGATGGGCCTGGCGGGCTTCGCGCGCGGCCGCCAGATCGTAGTAGATCTTGCCGGAAGAGAAGATCACGCGGGTGACCTGGCCGGCGTCGGCCGGCGCCGGATCGGGCAGCACTTCCCGGAAACCGCCGCTGGTCAGGTCGGCCACGGTGGATACGGCCTTGGGATGCCGCAACATGCTTTTGGGAGTGAAGATCACCAGCGGTTTGCGCATGCCGCGGCGATCGCGGCCGGCGTACATCTGGCGCCGCAGCAGGTGGAAATATTGAGCGGGCGTGGTGCAATTGGCGATCTGCATGTTGTTGTCGGCGCATAGCACCAGAAAACGCTCGATGCGCGCGCTGGAGTGCTCCGGCCCCTGCCCTTCGAAGCCGTGCGGGAGCAGCAGCACCAGTCCGCTGGGCTGGCCCCACTTGTACTCGGCGCTCGAAATGAACTGGTCGATCATGATCTGCGCGCCGTTGGCGAAGTCGCCGAACTGCGCTTCCCACAGGACCAGCGTCAACGGATCCGCCACGCTGTAGCCGAACTCGAAGCCCAGCACGGCATATTCACTGAGCGAGCTGTCGTACACGTCGAAGCGCGCCTGGTCCGGCGAGACGTGTTGCAGCGGCGTATATTTTTGGGCGGTCTCGGAATCCCAGAAAACCAGGTGGCGCTGGCTGAAGGTGCCCCGCCCGGAATCCTGCCCGCTCAGCCGCACCGGCGTGCCTTCCAGCGCCAGCGTGCCGAATGCCAGCGACTCGGCGAAGGCCCAGTCGATGGGGCCGCCCTTTTCGATCGCTTCGTGCCGGCGTTCGATGAAATGGCGCAGCTTGGGATGCACGTGGAAATCCTCGGGGAAGTGCGTCAGGGCGCGGATGACCCGGTCGATCGTCGCCTTATTCACGGCCGTCCGCGGGCAAAAGCTGGCGATCTCTTCGCTGGGCACCGCGGCCAATTCCTGGGGCGCGAAGTGCTCGCTCGATTTGGCGGCTGCGTCGTAAGCCGCGGCCAGGTTCTGCGCGAAACTCTTGCGCATGGCGCTCACCTCTTCCGCCGTGATGACGCCCTCGCGCGCCAGGCGCTCGCCGTACAGCGTGCCCACCGACGAATGCTCTTTGATTTTGCGGTAGAGGATCGGCTGCGTGTAGCTGGGATCGTCGCCTTCGTTGTGCCCCCAGCGCCGGTAGCAGAACATGTCGATGACCACGTCTTTTTTGAACTGCTGCCGGTAATCGAAGGCGATCTGCGCCACGCGGATGGCGGCCTCGGGATCGTCGCCGTTCACGTGAAAGATGGGCGCTTGCACACCGCGCGCCACATCCGTCGAATACGGCGTGGAGCGGGCTTCGTCCGGCAGCGTGGTGAAGCCGATCTGGTTGTTGATGATCAGGTGTACCGTCCCGCCGGTGCAGTAGCCGTCGAGTTGCGAGAGGTTGAGCGTCTCCGCCACTACGCCCTGCCCGGCGAAGGCGGCGTCGCCGTGGATCAGCAGGGGGATAACGCGCTCGCGCTGCTGGTCGCCGAGCCGGTCCTGCTTGGGACGGACCACGCCTTCGACTACCGGATCGACGGCCTCCAGGTGGCTCGGATTGGGCGCCACGGATACCAGTAACTCACGCCCGCTGGTGGAGCGGTAAACGCCGCGCGCGCCCAGGTGATACTTCACGTCGCCCGACCCCTGGGTGCTGGCGGGATCGATCTCGCCTTCGAACTGTGCGAAGGTCTCGGCCACCGGCTTGCCCACCACCGTGGTGAGCACGGTGAGCCGCCCGCGATGCGCCATGCCGATCACCACCTCGTGTACGTTGCGGCCCGCCGCGCACTCCAGCAGTTCGTCCAGAATGGGGATCGCGGTTTCGGCGCCCTCCAGGGCGAAGCGTTTCTGGCCCACAAAGCGAGCGTGCAGAAAGTGCTCGAACTCCTCGGCTTCGAGCAGACGGCGCAAGATACGCAGGCGCGTGGCCGGATCGAGCGGCCAGTTATTCGACTGCGGTTCCATGCGGTGCTGGAGCCAGCGCTTCTGCTCCGGATGCTGGATGTTCATGTACTCGCAGCCGATCTTGCCGCAGTAGGTCTGGCGCAGAGTCTCGAGAATTGCGCGCAGGGTGGCCACCGGCTTGGGACCGCCGTCGCCGATGGCTTCGCTCAGGCTGCCGGTCAGGAATTCGCGATCGAGATCCCAGATCGTGAGCCCGTAAGTGACCGGATCCAGCTCGGCGTGATAGCTGGGCTCTCCGCCCAGGGGATCGAGATCGGCGATCAGGTGGCCGCGCACGCGGTAGGCATTGATCAGTTGCAGGACGCCGGCTTCCTTGGCGATTTCCGCCGTGCGTCCCGACGCGCCCGGCAGCAGCACGTTGCGGTCGGCTTCCCAACGCACCGGCTGGTGCGGCATTTTCAGGTGCGCGAAGATCTCTTCGTAGAATCCGTCCTTGCCGTCCAGCAGCGACTGGACCTTGCCCAGGAACATGCCGGATTCGGCGCCTTGTATGATGCGGTGATCGTACGTGCAGGAAAGCGACATCACCTTGCTGATGCCCAGCATGGATCGCGTTTCGGGCGCGGCGCCCTGGTATTCGGCCGGGTAATCGATGGCGCCGGCGGCGATGATGGCGCCCTGCCCGGCCATCAGGCGGGGACTGGAGCTCATGGTGCCCACCGTGCCGGGATTGGTCAGCGAAATGGTGGTGCCCTGGAAATCGGACGGCGCTAATTTGCCCTTGCGCGCGCGATTTACCAGATCGTCAAAAGTGTAGACATATTTTGCGAAATCCATCGCCCCGGCGTTCTTGATGTTGGGTACCAGCAGATTCCGCCCGCCGTCCTTAGTCGGAACGTCCACCGCGATGCCCAGGTTGATCTCCGGGTGCGCCATACGGGCGGGCTGGCCGCCGGTTTCGCCGTAGGCGTCGTTCAAGCCGGGAAACTCTTCGAGCGCCTTCAGAATGGCCCAACCGATCAAATGCGTGTAGGAGACCTTGCTCTTGCCGACCAGGGTCCGGTGCTGGTTGATGATACGCCGGTTTTCGTCCATCACCTTGACCGGGATGATGCGCTGCGAGGTGGCCAGCGGAACGGTCACGCTGGCGTTCATATTCTCGGCGATCTTGGCGGCGATGCCGCGCAGGGGCTGCAGCCCGGCGGGCGGGAGTTGGGATGCGGGGACGGAGGCGGCGGGACGCGCCGGCGCGGAGACCTCCGAATGGCCGTCGAAGCCGTTCTCGAATACCTCTTTCCAGCTCTTGTCAACGGTGCTGCGGTCGTTCAGATATTGTTGATACAGCTCGTCTTCGAGCCAACTGTTGATACCCAGTTCCGGATCGGTTTTGAGGGGCATAATACGGGGAGGCTTTCCTATTCATCATACCCGTCCCAAACCCTGTGCTGCATCCGACGGCTGGCGGCATAATGGGTCAGGAGGTTGCGCATGCGCCGGTTTGTCCTGGTGCTGATCTCGCTGGCATGCCCGTCAATGGCGCAAAAGGTCATCTTCTCGTCTGGACCTTGCTACGAGATGTGCTCACGGACCGTAGATAAAGGATATACCATCGACCTCACCCGACCCGGGCATGTGGAGGTTCTTGACCGGGATGGGCTGCGGCTTTTCCAGACGCTGGTAATGAGTCCCACCGGCCGCCCGGTTAGCGGCATCAGCGGAGGCGCGATCGACACCGACGGCACCGTTGCGGTGGGTGCCGTCTGGGACGTCGAGCGCGGCTACGCGGGCGGCGTCATGCTTTACGACCGTTCCGGCAGACAGATGCGAACGATCAGAACGGGCCGATTCATGCCACAGCAGGTAACCTTCGATCCGAACCATTACCTCTGGGTTTATGGCTGGCAGCGGGATGCGGATGACTGGGTGCTGGAGGATCGCCAGGATTACCCTCTGCTGCGCAGGTTCTCCAAGGATGGAACCGAAGAGGGGAAGCTGCTGACTCGCCGCCGGTTTCCCGGGTGGAGCGGCGGAGTCAATCTGTTGCGGGCCGCCAAAGATCGCATCGGATTGCTGGTTGCACCCGGCAGCGGTGAAGGCGAATCGCAATGGATCGAAGTCGATTTTGACGGCAAAATAATCGGTAACTGGCCGGTCGGCAAGACCTGGTTCGGCGACGTGGCCTACACGGAGTCGGGACGGCTGTACACCAGGGAGTGGGACGCGAAGACCAGCCGGCATCGCCTGGAGGTCTTCGATCGCGAGTCAGGCAAATGGCTGCCGTTGATGGAACTCGATGACAATCCCGAGCACGAGATCAACTACGGCAACCTGGTTGGAACCGACGGCGATCGAATCGTGTTTTCGGCAGCGCACGACAAGCTGATCTGGATGCAGGTGAAGTAGGATAGGTCATTCGATGGCATCCGCGGCTATGGCTGCCGGTTCGCCGGCATGTGTATCCGCGATCGCACCCGCCGGCAGCCCGCGGAACAGCATTGCCGCCAGCGCCGCCAGGCCCGCCGCGCATGCCAGCATGGTGGAGTATCCGAACTGGGCGATCGACTTGCCGCCCACGAACGAGGCCACCAGTTGCGCGGCAAACGACACCAGCATCATCAGGGCGGACGCGCCGGTGCGCTCCTGCTCGCGTACCCGGTCCATGAGCAGCGTGTTGATCCCGGGATCGGTCATCCATTGGCAAGAGGTGTAGGTCATGAACACGGCGGCCGCGGCCCATCCCACAGGTCCCGCCGCCAGGCCGCCCATGGCCAGAGCCGTGGCCATCAGCATGGCGGCAGTTCCGCTGACGGTCCCCATTCGCCGCAGGATCAGCGGCGCCAGCATCAACGCGACCACCTGCGCCATTTGCGATCCCGACATGATCAGTCCGATGCGCTCCACGGGTGTGTGCAGATGCGCGAAGAAGGTGGTGAAGAAGGGATTGAACGCGCCCGTCGCCAGATTCCAGACCGCCCACACGATCAGGAATCGCACCACGAAGCGATTGCGCGGGTATAACTTGGCGCCTTCGGCCGGAGCCGGTGCGATGCGCAGCTTCGCCGCCGGCCAGAGGGCCAGCCCGACCAGGGCGCAGCCGGCAAGCATGGCGGGCCGTTTACCTCCAGTCCATGCTGGCAAATGTCCGCCGAGCCAATTGCCGGCGATCCCCAGCGCAATGGAACTGGCTGTCGAAAAGCTGAAGCCCGCGGAGCGCGCTTTATCGGACGTCAGCCGCGCGATGGCCGGCGCGAGCGAAACGGCATAGAGCGAAAAGGCCACGCCGCTCAAAAAGGCCAGGATCAACAAAGGCGCGGCGCCGGTGGTCAACGCGCGCGCTGCCGATATCGCGCCTACGGCGGCGAACGATGCCATCAGGATCCGGCCCAATCCCCACCGCCGCGCCAGCGCCGCCGCGGGCAGGATGGCGGCCACCATGCCGGCGGTGGATGCGCTGGCAACCTGCCCCACGAAGTCTTCCCGGAACCCGAGATCCAGCAGGTAGAGATTGTAGAGCAGGGTGTAGATGAACATCCCCAGCACGAAGAACGAGCTGGCGGAAAGGAACAGCCAATAGCCGCCGCTGAGGCCGCTGGAGCGCAGGCGCCAGCCCGCGCCGCGGGTCAGCAGGACGCGCGTTGCGCGGGTGTGGAAGACGGCGCGGCGCGCCAGAAATTTCACCGTCCGCGCATATTTGAGCAGCCGGCGCGAGAACGTGAGTTGCGCGCGCGGGATGCACACCGCGTCGACGGGTCCCGGCAAACGCGTCGGAAACGCCCGCCGCCGGATGACGGCTGCCTTGTCGCGCGCCGAATCAAGCAGCGTCAGGTGCAGCCACAGATCGTCTTTGTTGGGATGCGATTCCGCCTCGAGCGGCGAGAATGCGAAAGCCTGGAACCAATCCTGGACCGGGGCCGGCAGCGCCTCCGCGTCCGCCACCGGGCCCGTCGCGCAGCCAAACCATGCGCGCGCCAACCGGAACACGACCGCTTCCAGGCGCCGCATCTCCGGCGCATGCAGCGCGCGCCACCGGTTCCAGAACGGCGTGTCGCCCGCATGGCGGTGCAGAAACCAGGCGATCTCGTAGACGTGGCAAGCACGCGCGCTGCCCCGCAGCAGGTGCCGTAAGAGGTGCAGCGCGGCGTATGCCAGCGCGTCCGGTGTATCCAGCGCCTGCCCGCGGCGGCGCTCCCAGAATTGCTCTGTGCCGGGCGCCCGCAGCCTCTCCGTCCGGTCATCCCAGAACTGGTTGTGGACCTCGATCTCCAGCGGGATCTCGGGATCGAAGAAACTGCCTCCACGCCATTCCCATCCAGTCTTGCGGACCAGCGTAGGCAAGTGGTCGATGGGATGTTCGCCGGGCTTTTCGATGGGTTCGTAGCCCTGCGCGATCATCAGATCCCAGGCCCGGCGGGCGTCGCCGCCCGGGCAAAACAGATCCAGGTCGAACTGCGCGCGCAGGCGGGGGTCCGCGACGAAATGCGGGAAATGCGTGGTGCCTTTCAGGAAAGTGAATTCGATGCCGGCCGCGTCGAGCCATGCGCCGACTTGCGCCTGCAGGTTGCGGACCCGCGCCAGCCGCTCGGTATTCTCCGCCAGATTGGCCGCGATCCGTTCGCGTACCGGGCCGGGCAGAGCATCGCCGGCCGCCGTCCCGAACCAAAGCGTTAACACCTGCCGGTCGCAGAAGTCCAACACTGCCCGCCAGTCGAGGCCGGGATCGAAGGGGGCTCGGTCGCGGGAGAATTGCAGCCGCTCCAAGACGGCGGTCACCGGGCGTGGAAGCCGCTCAGAAATCATACCGGACAGCGAACTGCATCCGGCGGGGCGTGCCCACGCCCAGAATGCCGCCGAAGAACGGCGGCCCGAAGTCGACATACCCTCCGGGAACGCCCCAGTTCGGATGATTGAAAATATTGAAGGCTTCCGCGCGAAATTCCAGCGCGCCATGCTCCGCGATGGCGAAGCGGCGATGCAGCGCCATATCGAAAATGTTGTTGCCGGGACCGTTCACGATGTTGCGCCCGGCGTTGCCGAAGGTGTAAGGCGCGGGCGTCGTGAAGGCCGCGGTATTGAAGAATTCGCCGGTAGTGCGCTGGCTGCGGGGTAGCGTCAGGCTCACGCCGGGAACGATATCGGGCCGGTTCGGCAGCCCGGTATTTGCCGGATCGAACGCATAGTAGAAGACGTCCAGCGGAACGCCATCCTGCAACGTGACGGTTCCGGTCAACTGCCAGTTGCGCAGCGCGGGGCCGAACGAGTGCAGCGCCGGCAGATCCACCACGTAGCCGCCGCTGATCCGCCGCCCCACGTTGAACGACGACAATGCACGCTCCAGCCGCAGATTATTTTCGTCCTCCGCGCCCACGCTGTCGTAAAATCCCGGTATCCCGGTGTCGGCATCGTCGATGGATTTCGACCACACGAAGCTGGCCAATAGTGATACCCGCCCCGTCAGGCGTTTCTCGGCTTTCACCTGCAGCGCGTTGTAAGAAGAGTTCGCGATGTGCTGCCGCTGGATGATCTCACCCAGGCTGGGCCAGGTGCGCAGCGACTGCAGGTCGCCCGGCCGCGGCGCCAGGTCCGCGCCGGTCTCGGTCTGGAGCGGCGTGTTGAACTGCCGGAAGCGGCCCAGGTGCGTGCCTTTGCTGCCTACGTAAGCTACTTCGCCCAGGACATGGCCGGCGAATTCGTGCTGGAACCCGGCGTTCCATTGCTGCATGTACGGCGTGCCGGCCCCCGGATCGATGCCGAAGTAAGTCGGAAAGCCGGTCGATGAGGTCTGCGGAAAACCGTCGCGCGTGGTCAGAATGGGCATCTGGCCGCCATTCGTCAGATTGTTCTCGGCCAGGATGCCGTTGAGCAGCAGATCGTAAGTTTCCACGGCGATCTCCGGGCTGTAATAGATGCCGTAGCCCGCGCGAAAAACGGTTTCGCCCTTGGAAAAAGGAAGCCGCGGCAGTCGCCACGCCAATCCCACCCGCGGCGCGAAATTCCGCGGGTCCGGCCGCACGGCCCGGCTGACCCGTTCCAACTGCGGCGGCGGAGGGTTGGAGCCGGACGCGTAGACCAGGTTCATCAGATTGCCGCGCGTCTCGCTGAACGGCGTCACGTATTCGTACCGCAGGCCGAAGTTCAACGTCAGCCGCGGACTCACCCGCCAATCGTCCTGCAGGTAGCCGGCGAAACTGTTCTGCCGCATATAGGCCTGCGTGTTGCCCACGTCGCGGCTGGTGTCTTGCGGGAAGCCGAGAAGAAAATCGGCCATGGCATCGCCGGTGGCGCCCGGCGAGCCGTCGATGCTGCTGAATGCGCCCGTGTAGGTGTAAGATCCGCGGGCCGTCTCGTTGCGCTGATAGTTCAGTTGAAAATGGATCCAATCGAAGCCGGTCTTGATGGTGTGCGTTCCGCGTACCCACGAGACGCTGTCGGAGGCATCCCACAGATTGTCGCGCTGAACCTGCGGGAGCGTCGGATCGTCCGTCACCAGGGAGTAGTCGGTCAACTGAAAATAGGGCAGACCGTAGTTCGCCGGATCGCTGGTCAGGCCCTCCACGCCGAGCTGCTGAATGACGTTGCTTTGGAACGCGCTCTGCGGCGTATCATACAGGCTCAGGCGGGTGAAGGAGAGGCGCGCTTCGTTGAGCCAGGATTTGCCCGCATAGATGTAACTGACCGCCCCTTGCTGCGCGCGGACGTTCTCTTCGGTGGGCCGCAGCGGAAACGAGCCGGCGATGATGTTCCGCTCGCCATTGTAGGTGTACCGCGCGGTGAACTGGCTTCGATTGCGGAACTGATGATCGACGCGGCTCGAAAATGCGTCCGCGCGATTGGTGTTGGGCGTCTCGTCCACGAAGTCGTTGCCGTTGGCGCCGTTGAGATTCGGCAGCGGCTCATACTGCGTCAGGAAGCTGGCCGCGATGGGATCGATGCGCGTCTGCGGAAGCACGTTGTTCGCAAACGGCGCGCGGGCGCCGGACGCATCCACGGTGAGCGGATCGTAGATGACGTTCTGGTTCGTGAAGTCGCCGGCGCGCAGGGTCGCCGGGGGCACCAGGCTCTGGATGGGATTGCCGATCTTCGATCGCAGTCCTTCGTACGTAACGAAGAAATACGTCTGGGGAAAGGCAGGCGCCCGCCCAGCGATCCGCCGAACTGATTTTGCCGCACGATCGGCGCCGCCATGGTGGGATCGTCAAAATAGCTGCGCGCGTCCGTGGCTTCGTTCTGCAGGTACTCGAAGGCGCTGCCATGGAAGTCGTGACTGCCCGAACGGGTCACCACGTCGATCGAAGCGCCGCCGGCCTGCGGAAACTCCGCGGGCGCCAGCGAAGTCTGTATGCGGAATTCCTGCACCGAATCCATGGGCGGGTACACCGCGATGGCGTAAGTATTGCGATCGGTGTCATACGCGCCGTCCAGCAGAAACGCATTCATCGTGGAGCGGCTGCCATTGATCGGCGGATTGAAAGCCACCGAGCCGCGCGATCCCTGCTGCACATCGTTGATGATGTCGTGTGTGAATCCGCCGAGCTGGCGCGGAATGGCGCCCGGCCCCAGCGTGACCAGGGCCGCGATATTCCGCGTATCGAGGGGCAACTCCTCGGTGGTTTGCGAGTCCAGCCGGTAGCCCACCGAGGCTTCGTCGGTTTGGGCCGCGGATACGGCGGACGTGGCCGTGACGCTTTCCCGCGCCGTGCCCACGTACAATGTCAGGTCCAGGCGAGCCTTCTGATTCACCTCCAGCGAGACGTGCGCCGAGGACGTGGTCCGGAAGCCGGGCTTCTGCGCGGTGACGGTATAGGTGCCCGGCGGCAGTTCTTCGACCACGTAGCTTCCTTCCGCGCCGCTGGCAGCCGTGCGCGTGAATCCGGTGTTTTCCTCGCGTACCGTGATGGAGACGTCGGGCGCGGCTGCTCCGGATTCGTCTACTACGGTGCCGGAGAGCGTCGACGAAGCCACCTGGGCAAACGAGATGTTTGCCAGCACCGCCAGCCGGATCGCCAGGCCGATAGCCTGCCCGGTGAATCGTCTCAGCATGCCGGCTCTCCGCCGCGCACGAGCTCTTCCAGCCGGTCCACCGCATCCGCATAATGCGCGTAACGCAATTCGAACGCCGGCAACTGCGCGATTTCCGCGACCGTTCTCTGGCGCCTCTCTTCCAACTCCGGATCGAACACCGGCATATCCGCGCGTATGCGCTCCACGGTTTCGGATGCGGGGACCGGCCGTAAGCTGGCGCGCGAACTTCCGTCCCTGCGGATGAAGACGATGCGATCCAGATGACAGTCCGGCGCGGTGTGGATGGGCAGATCGGCTGTGGGCACCTGGATGGTTGGCTTGTGGCCCAACTGGTAGCCGGTGGTGCGCCCGCGTAACTCGGGGAATAACTCCGGCGCCTCCGCGCGGAATCGAAAATGGTGCGGCGTGCCGGCTACTACGCGTCCCGCGTCCCACACCACCGTGCTGGCGTCATCCGCCACGAAGGTCCAGCCGCGCCGCGCGCAGGCGTAGGAGAGCGTGCTTTTGCCCGCTCCGGATTCTCCGTAGAGCAGCACCCCCGAGCCTTGCCAGGCGACGCACGCCGCATGCAGCGCGGTATAGAAATTGAGTTCCTGTAAAGTGAGTACGATGGCATCCAGGAAGTGCCAGTTGAAGAACACATGATCGGCTACCGTGGTCTCCGTCACGAAGCAGAAACCGAACCGCCGCCGCCAGTCGCAGACCGAGAAATTCTCCCGATCGCACATCCACAGCAGAAGATGACGCTGGCCGCGCAACACCGGATCCGGCGGCAGGCCGGCGCCGCCGCCGCTGACGATGGCGTGGACGCTGATGGGGGGCCGGTCGAAGCGCGCCTGATACACGCCCCAGTTCTCGCGCGCGGCGGCGAGCACCTCGGGTGAGTTGCTTGCCACATCGGCAGGAAAGCCCATCGGATAGAACCGCGCGGAGTGCGCGAGCGGCGCCATGAATAACATGGGATCGTTGATGCATGTTTCGACAGTGCTTGACATCTCTGCACCAAGTAATAGCACAGGCTCTTGAGTAAGAAGAGTAAAAACATACGTGGGCGCGAGACATGTGCTAAGTGAGCATGTATCCTGAATGGGGATGCGGACCGCAATCGTTCATTACTGGCTGGTCAACTGGCGGGGCGGGGAGAAGGTTCTGGAGTCGCTGTGCCGCCTTCTGCCCGATGCGGATATATTCACACTCTTTTACGAACCGCGAGCGGTGAGCGCCGAGATACGCCGCCACAAAGTCACCGCCTCATTTCTCAATCCGCTGCGCGGGCAATACCGGCGCCTATTACCGCTGATGCCGCTGGCGCTGGAGCAGTTCGATCTGCGCGGCTACGATCTGGTAGTGAGCAGCGAATCCGGGCCCGCCAAGGGCGTACTCACCTCCTCTGCCGCACGGCACATCTGTTACTGCCACACGCCGATGCGTTACATCTGGGACCTGTACCCGTCGTACCGCAGAGACTGGATGCCCGCCTGGCAGCGCCTCCTGCTCGCGCCCGTGGCCCATTATCTGCGGCTTTGGGACCACGCTTCGGCGGCGCGCGTGGATGAATTCATCGCCAACAGCGAAAACGTGCGCCAGCGCATCCAAAGGGCCTGGCGCCGCGACGCCCGCGTGGTGTATCCCCCTGTGGCCGTGGAGAAGTTCTACTGGCGCGAGCCGGACGACTATTACCTGGTCGTCTCCGAACTGGTGCCGTACAAGCGCGTGGACCTGGCTGTACGCGCGTTTTCCCGGTTGGGACGGCGCCTGCGCATTGCCGGCGACGGGCCCGAATTCAGGTGCCTCCAACGTATGGCGGCGCCTAACGTGGAGTTCTGCGGCCGCGTCCCCGACGAGGAGGTGCGGCATCTCATGGCCCGCGCGCGCGCGCTCGTTCTGCCAGGCGAGGAAGATTTCGGCATGACCGCCGTGGAGGCTCTCGCCAGCGGCAAGCCGGTGATCGCGCTGGGCCGCGGCGGCGCGCTCGAAACGGTTCCCACCCACAGCCTGCTGGGTGGCGTCTTTTTTGACCAGCCGGAAGAGGACCAGCTTGCCGACGCCGTCCGCCGCTTCGAGCGCATCGAAGCGCAGGTCCCCCCGCTGGAATTGCAGGCCTGGGCCGAGCAATTCTCCGAGACGCGCTTCCTGGCCGAGATGCGCGAAATCCTGTTCGCGCGCAGCGATGTTCACCCGCGCGCCCGGCAGGCCACGTCCGTTTCATAGGCGTCTCAGCCGGTTCCCGGGTGTGGTACAGTCGTTCGATTGCCATCGGCCCAGACTGACCAGACCCCACTGCGCACCTCGCTGTTGCCGATCCTCGGGCTGGTCTTCGGCGTGGCGGTATCCATCGGGGGCACGTTGGGCGTCGGCATCCTGCGGCAGCCCGGTCCGGTAGCTTCTTACCTCCGCGAGCCCTGGCTCATTATGCTGATGTGGCTCATCGGGGCGGCTTACTCGGCGCTAGGCGCTGTCAGTGTTTCCGAATTGGCCACCATGATTCCGCGCGCCGGCGGCTTCTACGTCTACGCCCGCGAGGCCATGGGAGACACAGCCGGTTTTGCGGTGGCATGGTCGGATTTTCTGACCAACGCCGGCGGCGTGGCCTTCGGGGCGATGGCTGCCGTCGAATTTGGCGGACGCCTGTTTCCGGGTATCCAGCGGTTCGGTCCCTTCCTGGCAGTCGTGTTGATCCTGGCCTTCGCCGTCACGCAATGGTTCGGCATTCGCATCGGCGCGGGCGTGCAGCAAGTCGCCTCGGCCGTAGCCGCCATCGCCTTGCTGGGCCTGGTGGTGGCCTGCTTCACGGTGCATTCCCCCGCCCACCCGGCGCCGGCCCCGCCGGCGCCCGCGGGCAGCTTTATCGCGGCCCTGGTACTGGCGATTCAATCCATCGTGGTGACTTTCGACGGTTGGTATGAGCCGATCTACTTCTCGGAAGAGGTGCGCCACCCGGCATCCCAGATCCCACGTTCCATGTTCGGCGGGCTGGCCCTGGTAACCGGCCTTTATCTGCTGCTCAACGCCGTCTTCGTGCGCGCCCTGGGACCCGCAGGGCTGGCTGCCTCGAACTTCGCCGCCGCCGACGCTGCCATGCTGGCCGCCGGACGCGCCGGCAGCGCCATCGTTTCCGCCATTGCCATTGTCGTCATGCTGACGCTGTTGAACACCTCCCTGCTGAGTTCCACCCGTATTCTGTTCGCCGTCAGCCGCGACGGCCTTTTCTGGCGGCCCGCGGCCCGGGTGGCCGCCAACGGTACGCCGCGGACTGCTTTGCTTCTGGCCACCCTGGGAGTCGTCGCGTTGGTGCTCAGCGGCAGCCTGGACCGCCTGATTGCCATGGCCGGCTTCTTCGATGTCGCCAATTATTCGTGGGCCTATATTTCGCTGATGGTGCTGCGCCGCACCCGTCCCGCGGCCGCGCGGCCTTTCCGCGTGCGCGCCTATCCGCTGCCGACGCTTGTCAGCCTTTTGGCCAGCCTCGCGTTCCTGGCCGGCGCGGCGGCCAGCGATCACCGCAACAGCTTTTGGGCCTTGGTGCTATTATTGGCCAGCATTCCGACTCGCCGGCTGTTGCGGCTCTTTGCCAACTGATGCCGCTCACCGCCATCACCCGCGCCGTCAGCCCCTCGCTCAATGCGTGCCAGCTGGCCTTTGCCCGGCGCCAGCCGATCGACGTGGCCCATGCCATCGCGCAGCATAAACGTTACGAAGCCTGCCTGGCGTCGCTGGGCGTCCAGGTGGTTTCACTGCCCGCCTTGCCGGACGCGCCGGACGCCGTGTTCGTGGAAGACCCCGCCATCGTGCTGGACGAGATTGCGGTCATGACCCGCATGGGCGCCGAGTCCCGGCGCGCGGAATCCACGACCCTCGCCGAGGCCGTCGGCCGTTTTCGGCCGCTGCGCTGGATCGTGGAGCCCGGAACGCTGGAGGGCGGCGACGTGGTGCGCATCGGCGCAACTCTGTATGTCGGCCAGTCCGTGCGTAGCAATGCCGCCGGCATCGCCCAGTTGACGCGCGAACTGGAGCCATTTGGTTACACTGTGCGCGGTGTGCGGATCGAGGGCTGCCTGCATCTCAAATCGGCCTGCACCTGCCTGGGCCGTGAAACCCTGCTCGCGAACCGGTCCTGGGTGGATCTGGCGGCGTTCGAAAGCTGCCGGGTGATCGATGTGCCGCGCGGCGAGCCCGGCGCCGCGGACGTGCTGGCCATCGGCGAGACTGTCGTCATCCCGGCATCCTTTCCCGAAACCGCTCGCTTGATCGCCGCCGCCGGCTGGCGTGCGCTGCCGCTGGACGTCTCGGAGCTGCAGAAGGCCGAGGCCGGCGTCACTTGCATGAGCCTCATCTTCACCGTGTAATTCTGTTATGGTCGTCAAAATGAAACGCACACCAGCCGTCTGTCTTTTTCTGGCGTGGGTTGCCGTCGCCGGCGCGCAGCCCCGGCAACCGAGCGCGGCGTCCCGCGAGGAAACCGAGAAGGAACTCGAATCGGTGGCCCTCATCGAGCGGAAGGTCATGGTGCCCATGCGCGACGGCAAGCGCATGGCCGCCGATATCTACCGTCCCAAAGACACTACCCGGAAGTATCCGGCGGTCTTCGTGCGCACGCCTTATAACTTCAACTATTGGGACGTAAAAGACGGCATGCCGGCCGACATGAAGGCGCCGCTCGATGCTGTCAAGCGCGGCTACGCATTCGTGGTCATGAACGAGCGCGGCCACTTCTTCTCCGAAGGCCGGTACGATATTCTGGGCGCGCCGCTCACCGACGGCGACGATGCCTTCAAATGGATGGCCGCGCAGCCCTGGTCGAACGGGAAGGTCGGGACCATCGGCTGCTCGTCGACCGCGGAGTGGCAGTTGGGCGTGGCGGCGCTTGGCAATCCGGCGTTTGCGGCCATGATCCCGGAGGGCTTTGGCGCCGGTGTGGGCCGCGTGGGCCCCTACTACGAGCAGGGCAACTGGTATCGCGGCGGCGCGGTCCAGATGCTGTTCATCGCCTGGCTCTACGGCGAGCAGAATACCATCCGGCCCATGTTCCCGGAGGGCACGTCGCAGGAGGACCTGGTGCGTCTGTCGAAAGAGTTCGACCTGGCTCAGCAGTTGCCGCCCGTGGACTGGTCCAAGGCGCTGCAGCATCTGCCCGAGATGGACATCATCAAGGCGGTGGACGGCCCGCACGGGATCTTCGCCGACCGCGAGGAGGTTTCGACCGGCGGCGCCATGATCAAACGTGCGCCCAACGATCCGGCCTGGTATCGCGGCGGGCTCTGGCACGACGACAAAACCATCAATGTGCCGGGCCTATGGTTCATGTCGTGGTACGACGTGTCGGTGGGGCCGAACCTGGCGGCTTACAACTTCGTGCGCCGCACCGCCCGGCCCGACATCGGCAAAGAGCAGTACGCCGTGATCGCGCCCACGCTCCACTGCTCTTATAAGCGGGCGACCGAGCACACCGTGGTGGGCGAGCGCGACATGGGAGACGCCCGGCTCGACTACGATGCGCTCACCTGGGGCTGGTTCGATCATTTCCTCAAAGGCGACGACAACCACATCCTCGAGAAGACGCCCCGCGTCCGGTATTTCACCATGGGCCTGAATAAGTGGCAGACGTCCGACACCTGGCCGCCGGAAGGGGCGCGGCCCATGACGCTGTATCTGGCCAGCGCCGGCAAAGCCAACAGCCTTTACGGCGACGGCGAACTGTCCGCCGCCGCGCCGGCCGCGGATACGCCGGACACGTTCGTCTACGATCCCATGAACCCGGTGCCATCCTACGGCGGCAATGTCTGCTGCACGGGCAACGCGGTAGCCGGCGGCGCCTTCGACCAGCGCAAGATGGAGGCGCGCGCCGATATTCTGGTCTACAGCACCGCGCCGCTGAAAGATGGCTTGGAGGTGAGTGGGCCGATCGACGCCACGCTTTACGTGTCGTCCGACGCCAAGGACACCGATTTCACCGTCAAGGTAATCGACGTCTATCCCGACGGCACGGCCTACAATCTGGATGAGACGATTCAACGCGTGCGCTATCGCGAGGGCTATGACAAGCCTCCCGTGTGGATGGAGCTGGGCAAGGTATACAAGGTCGCGCTGCAGCCCATGACTACCAGCAACTACTTCCCGGCCGGCCATCGCATACGGATCGAAGTTTCCAGCAGCAACTTCCCCCGCTTCGACCGCAATTTCAATACGGGCGGAAACACCTACGACGAGGTGAAGGGTATCGTGGCGCACAACTCGGTGCACCATTCGACAACCCATCCGTCACAGATCACGTTGACCGTCGTGAAGCACGCCGGCGGGTCCTCCGGCGATTGAGGAGCCGGCGCCGCCCCGCGCCGGCTGTGCTATGATCGCACCAGATCGAGCCTGGAGGGCACCCCGATGCAAACGCTCATCAAAAATTGGTGGTTGCTGGCGTTGTGCGGCATTTTCGAAGCGGTCTATGCCGCCGTGAATCTTTTCATGGAGGGCGCGGACGGATCGTGGGCGGTCCGCACATTCGCGGTGCGCAGCACGGTCCTGCGCATCGGCACGCTGGCCCTGGCAGCGGGCGCCTGCGCGATCCTGGCCGGCCTGCGCAGCTCCAAACGGAAGTCGTGGCTGCTGGTCCTGAACGGTCTCGCCTTCGGCGCGCTGGGACTGCTTCTCCGCTTCTGGACCGGCCCTCTTGCCTTTCGCACCATCGCCTTCCTGATCGTGGTGATGGCGGCGAGCGCCGGCATCCTGGAGTTGACCGTCGCCCGGAAGTTGCGCCGGCACGCGGCTGCGGAATGGTTCCTGGGGCTGGCCGGCGTCGTCTCGGTTGGCTTTGGCTTGGTGTTTCTGGCCTTCGTGCTCGGTGTCGGGCCGAAGGACGCCGTGACGACTTTCCTTTGGATGGGGTCTTATTTCGGTTTCAGCGCCCTCTGTCTGCTGATCGCGGCCGCGCGTCTGAACGGCCTGCGGGCCGACGTCCATCGCCTGGCCGTGGGCGGCATCCTGCCGGCCGCCTGAGCAAAGCCCGCCGGACAAAAAAACGGCGGACCACCGGGAAACGATGGCCCGCCGAGTTGTTACGGGTTGCGGCCGGATCGATCAGCTCTTGCGTTTGGGATGCTCGACCGTCAGATTATTCTGTACCGGACCGAAGCTCAAGCCGGCGGCCGCGGCCCGCAGGCCGGCCACGTTCTTCTCCATCTCGGTCGAGACCGCGCCCTCCAGGGTCACGTGGCCGTTGTCGACGATAATGTGGATCGGCGGCAGCGCCTGGATCCCATAGCGCGAAAGCACAGGATCGCGGTAGATGGCGCGCGCCACTTGTAGACGCAGCCGGTTGTCCATGGGTGACACGGGAAGAACCCTGAGTTCGTTGCTCAGGCTGGTGACTCCCGGAATACGCTGCGCAATCCGGCCGAGGTCGGCCTTCTTATACGGCTCACTCACTTCGCCGATCAGTTCCACGCGGCCCTCGTCCACGAAGAAGCTGATGTTATCGAAAATGCTATACCGCGGATACATGCGGATTTCGTGAGTCAGTTTTTGGGCGATAACGGCGTCCGGCGCGCTCACGTTGTCGCTGGTGGCGGCGAAGCCGATGGTCACTCCCAAAGCGGCCGCCGCAATCATGAACTTGTTGAGGATGTTCAGCCTCATTTCTTTGCCCTCCACTTAGATCTACGTAGCGGGCCAGGGTCAGGTGTAACACGGTTTTGTAAAAAGTTAGTAAATGTTAACGTGGCGCGGCCGGAGGCTAAATGGTCTTATCTTTGGCGTAGCAGACCGGGTTCAACTGACACTCGGCGCAACGCGGTTTGCGCGCCTGGCACAGCGCCCGGCCATGGTGGATGATCTGGTGCGAGAACAGGATCCAGCGATCTGGCGGGATGACCTTCATCAGGTCCTGCTCGATCTTGGCGGGATCGGTCTGTCTGGTGAGGTCCAGGCGGCGGGAAACCCGCTGGACATGCGTGTCCACCACCACCCCGGCCGCGATGCCGTACGCCGTCCCCAACACGACATTGGCGGTCTTGCGCGCCGCGCCGGGCAGGCTCAGCATCTCCGGCATGGTGCGGGGAACCTGCCCGCCAAAGTCGCGCATCAGCTTCTGCGCCGCGCCCACGATGGACTTCGCCTTGTTATTGAAGAACCCGGTGCTGCGGATATCCTGCGCCAGCACCTCCGGACGCACCGCCGCAAAATCGCGCGGGGTGGGGTACCTGGCGAACAGGCCGGGCGTGACTTCGTTGACCCGCTTGTCCGTGCATTGCGCGGATAAGATGGTGGCCACCAGCAGTTGCCACGGGTCGCGATGCACCAGCGCGCAGGTGGCATTGGGATACATTTCGTCGAGGCCGCGCAGGATCTGTTCCACGCGCGCGCGGCGCGCGGCGGCGGTCTGCGGACGCTTCACTTTAGTTCGCGTCAGTGTCTTGCCCGATGGTGCGGTGCTCCTTTTAGTCTTCATGCCAGCCAAGCCGTAGATCCATAGTGTACCCCTGGATCGCCGCAGGGAAGAATATGACCCCGGTCCATCACTCCGTGTGCAGAGCTGCGCTGGGAGCGATGGCGGCGGCGCGCCGGGCTGGAAGCCAAACCGAGAAAATCGTGATCGCTGCCAGCAGGAGGGCCACGCCCCCGAGCGCCAGCGGGTCCAATGGTGAAATCCGATATAGCAGGCTTCGGATCAGCCGGACACTCATCAACGACAACACAAAGCCGGCGGCTAATCCGGGGATCGCTAGGGCCGCCCCTTCGCGCAGCATCATGAGCCGCAAGTCGGCAGGCGCCGCGCCCAGCGCCGCCCGGATGCCAAGTTCCCGCCCGCGCGTGCTCACCGAATACGCCAGCAGACCGTAGACACCCACCGCGGTGAGCAGAACGGCCAAGGCAGCGAACGTAGCCAGCAAGTCGATCGCAAAGCGCCTCCGCGCCAGGGATTCGGCGACGTATTGCGTGACCGGCTCGGCTTTCACTACGGCGGCCTCCGGATCGGCGCGATGGACCGCCTCGCGGATGGGCAAGGCAAGGCGCTCCGGATCGCCGCCGGTTCGCACCAGCAGCGTCGCATAGGGCGAGGATCCGATCAGATACAAGGTGGGCGGCGGAGGGTAGTCGAGATTCAGGTCGCGCACGTCAGCGACCACACCAGCGATGGTAATCAGGTCCTGATGCGGGTCCATCACGCCCATGATCAGACGGTGCATGGTGGGATCGGCGTGCGGGAAGAACTGTCTTGCCAGGGTTTCATTGATCAGGTATCGCGGCTGATCTTGATCCGCCTGGGTGAGCCAGCGTCCCCGGCGGAGCGGGATCCCGAGTACGCGGAAGTACTCTGGCGTCACCCAGCGAAGTTGCGCGACCGGATAGTTGCCCGGTGCGAAGGCACGGCCTGCGATGCCGAAGCGGGTAGCGAAACGGGAACGTTCGGTGGTTCCCAGGCTCATGGGCGCACAATTGGTGGCGGCCACATCCTCCACGCCGGGCAAGGCGCGGACGGCCGGCATCAATTGCTGGTTCAGAAACTGCGCCGCTTTTTGCCCGTCATAGCGGCTGCTGGGCAGGGGCACTTCGACCGCCAGTACACCCTGCGCACGGAATCCTGGATCTTCGCTCATCAACGCGGCGAAGCTGCGCACCAGCAGCGCACCGCCCGCTAAAACGGCGAACGCCATGGCGATCTCCGCGGCGATCAGGATCGATCCGAGCGGCGAACGGGGCCTGGTGACCGTCCGTGACGGCGGCTGCGCGGCTTGCGCCCGCAGAACCTGGCCGCAGGCCGGCAAGGCGAACAGGAGCGCGCAGAGCAGTGAAACGGCCGTCACAAAGAACGGCGCCGGTCCTTGTAACCCTTCGATGCGGGGAATCCGGCCTTGGGCCAGGTGCACCAGGCTCGCGGTGGCAATTCTCGCCAGAAGAGCGCCGCAGGCGCCTCCCGCGAGCGCCAGCAGTAAGCTCTCCGTGAACACTAAGCGCACCAGGCGCGCGCGGTTGGCGCCGAGGGAAACGCGGACGGCAATCTCCTGCCTGCGGTCAAGCATGCGGGCCAGCAGCATGTGCGCCAGGTTCGCGCATGCCATCAATAGCACCAGGCCGACGGTGGCCCAGACCAGCAGGAGGGCGGAGCGTACGCCGCCGGTGATCTCACGCGCGAGGGGGATGGCATAGGCGCGCACCGTGCCATTGGTTTCGGGATGCTCCGCTGCCAGGCGCGCGGCCAGCGCGCGTATCTCGCGGTCCGCATCCTCCGGGCTCGAACCGGAGCGCAGCCGGGCGATCACTTCCAGTGGATGGTACTTTCGCGTTGTGCGCAATTCCGGTTCCACCCAGGAGAACGGCAGCCAGACGTCGGCCCAGGCGGGAAACACCTGGCGCGTGGGGACCACGCCGATGACAGTGAATAGTTCGGTTTCGAGGCGCGCGGTACGGCCAATAATGTGGGGATCGGCGGCGAACCTGGTACGCCACAGCTTTTCGCTGATCAATGCCACGGAGCGCTTCTCGCGGTCGTCGGCGGCCGTGAAAGCGTGTCCCAGCAGTGGTTGGATACCCATGGTCGAGAATAGGTCCGCCGTGACGTTGGTGGCCTGCACCACTTGCGGTTCGCCTTGTCCGACGAGCGTGATATGGTTCATGGCCTGGAAGGTGTAAGCCGCCATTTGGGTGAAGCTATGCGCCTGGGTGCGCCAGTCTTCAAAGTCGGGCACGGTTAGCTGCAACTGCGGCAAAGCGCGGGTCGCTTGCCAAAGTTGTACGAGTTGGTGTGGCTCGCGGAACGGCAAGGGCCGCAGAAGGACGGCGTACACAACCTGGTAAACGGCGGTATTGGCGCCGATGCCGAGGGCGATGGTGAGAATCGCGGTGACCGTGAATGTGGGACGGCGTCGTAATGAGCGGACCGCCTGGCGGAGACCGGACAGCATCATGATTAACTATAAATCACGAACCATAAGCCCCTCGAGCGGGGCAGGCATTGAAATCTGGGAATCCGCGTTCGGGCGAATAACTTTTGTCCCCAGGTTCGAGTGACAAACTGGGGCAGCCCGCAAACCGCAGATCTGAAGCGCCCGTTTTTATTGGCTCCCCAGGTAGGACTCGATTTGCAACCCCTTCGTCAAGCCGCCTTCAGGTTAGAAGTGTTTGTACCGCTTGCGGTAAACCCACACGAACACGGCAAACCACAGAACGACCAGAAGTACCGAGACCGTGGGAGACGAGAAGAACTGTAAAGCGATCTTGGTAAGCACCGCGGCGATCACCAGGAATATCGCCCACGTCAGAATCTCCGTCACGATCATGTGGCGTGCTGCTTTCCAGATCATGAAGGTGTGTCTCCTCTCCAAGCATAGTCGGTATCTGGATGCCGGGGCATCGCATGCTTCGACGGACCCCTTCGATTACCGGCAACGGTCGCTCACGACCGCTCCGCACGGCGGGGCTACGGTGAAGTGACCCTGACCTGCGTATTGATAAACTGCCAGTCGGGCAGCTCGTACACTTTGAGCTTGGTGGTCACCGCAGCGACGGCTTCCTTGGACTCGTACGGTCCGAGCGACGGCAGCTTGAAGCTGAACGTGCCGTCCGCCTCTTCGGTTTTGCCGGCGCGCGCCCAGATCTGCACCGTGGCCGCCAGATCGGTGATATCGGCGCCGGAGTGATTGATCACCAGGAAGCGCGCCAGGGTGGCATCCTTAGGCGACTCCTGAAAGCGTATGCCGGACACCTCGATGTACTTCTGGATCGCGCTTTCCTTGGCTCCTGCCGGCAACACCGGCGGCGCATCCGGCGTGGGGGCCGTGACCGAGGCCTGCGTACGGCTGCCGAAGTAATGCACCAGCCAATAGATACCGCCGCCCACGGCGGCGAAGGCCAGCGCGAACAGGACCGCCAGCAGCCAGGTCGGCACGGCGGCCTGCGGGGCACGCGGTGGCGGAACCTGTATCGAGTTGGGCACCGGCGGCGCGGCAGCCACGGCCGTTGCCGGGGGGCTCGCCGGAGCCGAATCCGCGCCGGGCGCCGCGGCGCCGGCCTTCGCCTTGGCGGCGCAATCCGGACATTCAGCGTACGAGGGAGGCACTTCGCGCCCGCAAGTCGGGCAGATCCAGGTGAACATTCACTTCCTCTTCCCTCATGCTACCGCTGAATCGGCCACCGTATGGCGATGTTATATTCACCCCTTGATGCCCATCCTGACCCGGCTGGAGGACTATTTCGAATTCCAGCGCCTTGGCACGAATTGGAAAACCGAAATCGTGGCCGGTTTCACGACCTTCATGACGATGGCTTACATCGTTTTCGTGAACCCGCAGATCCTGCACGAGGCCGGCATGCCGCTGGCGGCGGTGACTGCGGCCACCTGCCTGTCAGCTGCATTCGGCAGCTTCATGATGGGGATCGTGGCGCGCTACCCGATCGCCCTGGCGCCCGGCATGGGTCTCAACGCCTATTTCACTTACACGGTGGTGAAAGGCATGGGTATCCCGTGGCAGGCCGCCTTGGGAGCCGTGTTCATCTCCGGACTGGCCTTCTTCGTTCTGACGGCTTTGGGCGTCCGGCAGTTGATCCTGGCCGCGATTCCATACGAACTGTACGCGGCGGTTGCCGCCGGGGTGGGCCTCTTCATTGCATTCATCGGATTCCGCAATGCCGGCCTGATCGTGCCGCACCCCGCCACCATCGTCACACTGGGCAACCTGCACGATCCGCACACCCTGCTGGCCGTATTCGGTTTGCTGGCGATCTCGGCATTCATCGCCCGCCGCGTGCCGGCGGCCATGCTGGCGGGCATTATGCTGACTACCGCCGTGGGTATCGCGGCCGGGCTGGTGACCTGGAGCCCGCGCCACTACAGCCTGCTGGACCTTTCCGCCACCGCTTTCAAGCTGGATGTGCGCGCTACGCTGCGCCTGGGATTCTTCGAGGTGATCTTCGTCTTCCTCTTTATCGACGTCTTCGATAACATCGGCACCCTGGTGGCGGTCGGCAAACGCGCCGGCCTGTTCAACCACGCCCATACCATCCCGCGGGTGAATCGCATTCTGTACGCAGACGCCTCGGCCACCATCGTGGGCTCGCTGACTGGCACTTCCACCGTGGTGAGTTATATCGAGAGCGCTGCCGGAGTGGCCGCCGGCGGGCGCAGTGGACTTACCGCCATCGTCACCGGCGCTTTGTTCGTGCTGGCGCTATTCGTCGCGCCGGCGGTGGGCGCCATCCCCGCGGCCGCTACCGCTCCTGCGCTGATCGTGGTGGGGAGCCTGATGATGACGGCCATCGGCGAAGTCGATTGGAAGGACCCCGAAGCCGCCATCCCCGGCTTCCTCACCATGCTGGCCATACCGCTGACGTTCAGCATCGCCAACGGGCTGGCCTTCGGCTTCATCGCCTACGTGGTGCTCAAGGTGGCGCGCGGCAAATTCCGGGAGGTGAATTGGCTGGTCTACATCCTGGCCCTGCTGTTCATCGCGCGCTTCATCTACGTAAGCGGGACCTGAATCCGGCTGCCTCAACAGTCTTGTTCTGTCAGTCCTTCCGCGCTCCCTCCGCTAACCGGCTTACGCGCATCGCGGGCCCGCGCCAGCCGCTCGCGCAGTTGCGGATCCTGCTCGTACAGGGCCAGCGCCGCGCACGCATCCGCCGAATCCTGCTCTGTCCCGTTACGCGCCAGGTCCAGCAGATAGTCGATAGCGCTCTCGCGGCGCAGCAACGCCAGGGCCACCAACAAAGCCCGGCCCAACGAACGGCTGTGGTGTCCCTGATAGGCCTTCCGCAAGACTTCAAAAGCGTTTTCCAGGCGCGACTCTCCCAGGGCCAGTGCCGCGGCTTCAGCGACTGACTCCTCCGGCCGCTCCAAAAACTGCCCCACGAAGCCGATCGACTTTTCCGGCTCGGCGCGCAGCAGAGCGGCGCAGCATTCTCCCACCACCTCCGGCGCATCCCCGCTCAGCGCCTTCAACCGCAACAACAGCGTGTCGCCGGGCAGTCCCGAAGAGCCGATGGCGCGCACGGCGCCGATGCGCGCATCGCGCTCCGGATCGACCAGCAGCGGCACGATCTCTTCCAACGCCCCGCGGTAATCGGTCTGTGCCAGTCCCATCGCGCTCAGCGCCCGCACTTCGGCGGCCGTGTCCACCGCTTCACCCCAACTCGCTTCCATCTGCACATAGCCGATACCGGCACGATAGACGGCGGGATAGGCGTGCTCCATCTTGTTCAGCGCCTTGAGGATTTCTATTTTGGCCGCACAACGTTTGTCGGCGGCCGCACCGTTGACCAGAAACCGATCGAAAGCGGATACCAGTTGGGCTGTCAATTCCGCGGCTTCCCACTCACCCGCTATGCGTGCGGCCTTCGCGACCACCAGGTTCATCTTGCTGCCGAGACACCTGCCGATCTCGGCGCGTCCTTCCGGTGTGGACGGTTGCGCCCGCAGGTCCGCCAGGCGATCGAGTTGCGCTTCGAGCGAAGATGTCTTGCGCGCCACCCCATGATTCTATCCGTGTTCGCCTTCCAACATAAATGCCATGAGAATTCTGCTAATCTCAAGTGTTAAACCCCTTTTGAGAGCCTCTTATGCCTAAACTATCCGTTCGCGATCTCGATCTAAAAGGAAAGCGTGTCTTTATTCGTGTGGACTTTAACGTTCCCCTGGCGCCCGGCGGACAGGAAATCACCAGCGACAAGCGCATTCAGGCGTCGCTGCCGACCATCAAATACTGCCTGGAACAAGGCGCGGGTCTCATCCTGGCGTCGCACCTGGGACGGCCCAAGGGTAAGCCCAATCCCGAAATGAGCCTGAAACCGGTTGCCAGGCGCCTGGCGGAGCTGCTCGGCAAGACCGTGAAGATGGCCCCGGACTGTATCGGCGCCGAAGTCGAAGCCATGAAGCCGGCGCCGGGTGAGATTCTGCTGCTCGAGAATCTGCGATTCCATCCCGAAGAAGAGAAGAACGACCCCGGGTTTTCGAAGAAACTGGCGGCGCTGTGCGATGTCTACGTGAACGACGCATTCGGTTCGGCCCATCGCGCGCACGCTTCCACCGTGGGCATGATCGCGTACGTGCCGCAAGCCGCGGCGGGCCTGCTGATGGAGCAGGAGCTGAAGTATCTGACCATGGCGACGCAGCATCCGCCGCGTCCCTGCGTGGCGATCCTCGGCGGGGCGAAAGTTTCCGACAAGATCGAGGTGATCGCCAACCTGGGCAAGGTCGTCGATAAACTCCTGATCGGCGGCGCCATGGCGTATACGTTCCTGAAGTCGCAAGGCGAACCGGTCGGCAAATCGCTGGTCGAAGACGACAAGCTCGACCTGGCGCGCAACCTGCTGGTGCAGCTCAAAGACAAGCTGATCCTGCCCGTGGATCACGTGGTGGTCTCGGAAATCAAGGAGAATGCCGAAAGCCAGATTGTGGACCGGATCCCGGATGGCAAGATCGGCGTGGACATCGGCCCGCTGACCATCGATCATTATTCGCATGTCATCCGCACCGCCAAGACCGTCATCTGGAACGGCCCCATGGGTGTCTTTGAAAAGAAGCCATTCGACCGCGGCACGGTGGCTCTGGCGAAAGCCGTGGCGGTCTCCGGCGCTACGTCCGTGGTGGGCGGCGGCGATTCGGAAAAAGCCATCAAGTCCGCGGGCGTGGCCGGCCAGATCTCGCATATCTCCACCGGCGGCGGCGCTTCGCTCGAGTTTCTGGCGGGGATTCAACTGCCCGGCGTGGCCGCGCTAACCGAAAAAGCCTAGCCGCTTACCGCAGCACGCGGTGCAGCCACGCATCCGCAATCGGCCGCGCCTTGGAAGGGAAGCGGTGCCCGCCGTCGAGCATGTGGAACTCCACATCGGCGGCGCGCAGGCGCAGCCTCTCCGCGTATCGCTCGGTGACCTCCGGCTTGTAGAACTCGTCCTCTCGCCGCGCGATATGCAGCAGCGCGGCCGAGACGGTGGCGTACGGGCCTTCTTCCCAGTTCTTCGGAATGCCGCCACAGATCCCCACCACCCCGCGGACCTCGTTGGGATGCGTGGCCGCAAACCGGTAGTTCATCCCTACCGGCTGGGAAAAGCCCACCAGAATCCTCCGCGCGGCGGGAATGCCGTATTCCCGTCCGGCTTCGTTCAAGACATGTAACAGCATGTCGTGATGCAGGCGGACCGAGGAGTCCGGATGCTTGTGGGTGGCCCAGCCGTAGCCCACCTCGTTCGAGCCCAGACCCAGGTAGAACTGGTTGGGACCCTGGATTGAGACCACCACCTGCCGCGGTCCCACCATGGCCGCTGTCAGACGCAGCATGGCTTCCGGATTGGCGCTGAATCCGTGAAGCGCCGCCACCAGGGCGGTCTGTCCGTCAATGGTGGGCGGCGCATGCAACAGATAACGGCAGTCGAGGCGCGCCGTGAAACTGCAATGGCGGATATCTTCTATGGTCATGATCGATTTAAAAGGTCCGGCAGGCGGCTGTAACCAAATCTTCAACTTGATTTTCGCAGATTTGAGGTTATCATAGCTAAAAGCTTGAACAGTTCGTGAGTGGTCGAAACGTGCCATGTCGCGCATGGGGTGAGACACTCTACGAACCTTAACGGGGCAAATTCGGAAAACTGCCGGGTATTTGGGCGCGTGGAGTCGGCGTCGATTGCCGGTTCCGGCGATGGGGCGGTGGTGTGTCCAGACGAAAAGGATAGACATGAGTTTGCCAACGCATTGCTTCAGACGGACTTTGTGCTTCTTTACGTATGTAGGTTTGGTCCTGCTCGCACCTCTGTACGCTCAGGATGTGGTGGGCGCGATTACCGGCACGGTAAAAGATTCTACGGGCGCCGCCATGCCCGACACCACAGTCAAGGTGCAGAACGTGGGCACCAATCTGGCAATCGTGGCGCACACCGGGGCGAATGGTTCGTTCGTGGTGCCGAATCTCCCGGCCGGCGGTTATACCGTTACCTTTACCAAGGAGGGATTCCAAACCGAGACTCACACACAGGTCCTGGTGAACGCCAACCGGACCACTACGGTCGACGGCAATCTGCAGGTCGGCACGGTGGCGACGACGGTGGAAGTCACGTCTACGCCGCTGATGAACCAGGTAGACACGACCAACGGCTATGTGGTCGACCAGTTGACCATTCAGGAGACGCCTCTGGGAACCGGCAGTTTCACGCAGTTGGCGATTCTGACGCCCGGCGTCCATGCCGACATGCTCGGCGGCGCCGGCAGCAATAGCGGACTCGGCAACCAGGCCATTTTCGCCAACGGCAACCGGGACACCAGCAACAGCTTCTCCCTGAACGGCGTCGATACCAACAATCTGTTCAACGGCAATTCCACCAGCCAGGTCGGTGAGAACCGCTTCGTCCTGAATATCGGCGAAAACTTCGGCGCCGGCGGCGCCATCCAGACGAGCACCTCGGTATATGGCGCCATCGGCCAGGCGCTGCCCACGCCCCCGCCGGAAGCCATCCAGGAAGTCGCCGTGAACGCGGCCATGTACGATGCCACGCAGGGAGCGCACAGCGGCGCGCACATCAGCGTAGTCACCAAATCGGGCACCAATGAGTTACATGGCATGGTGTACGACGAGTTTCAGAACAGCGCCATGAATGCCGCGCCGTTCTTCTACAATGCCTCACCCGCCATCCTGGTGAAGGATCCGTTCCTGAACCGCAATCAATTCGGCGCCAACCTGGGGGGGCCGATCAAGAAAAATAAAATGTTCTACTTCCTGGCCTATCAGGGCGTGCGGCTGGCGGATGCCTCGGATGCCACCAAGGAAGTCAGTGTGCCCATCGGACTGACTGACGACCGCAGCGCACAGGGCATTGCGAACGCGGTCAAAACCAGTTACGGCAACAGCATCGCCACCTCGCAGATCAGCCCGGTGGCGCTCAACCTGCTGCAAGCCAAATTGCCGAACGGGCAGTATCTCTTTCCGAGCGCGCAGATCACCGACTCGGCCACCGCGCTGCGCCTCGGCTACGATGCGGTCGTGCAAGGCGCCAACGCCAAATCCAGCGTGGATCAGGCCATCGGTAACATCGATTACAGCCTGAGTGACATGGACCGGCTCTCGGTGAAATATTACTATCAAAGAGACCCCACCACCAATCCGTTCGGCGCAGTCGGCGGCCTCCTGGGATTTGCGCAGCAATTGCAGGCCGGCAGCCAGGTGGGCACCCTCACCAATACGACGGTCCTGACTCCGAACGTCACCTGGCAGCAGCACGTCGGATTCACGCGCCTGCTAGCCTACGCCCAGACCGGCCAGGATTTCTCGCCGTCGAGCCTGGGCATGAACCTGCTAGGCGCCAGCGATTTCCCGCAGATCCAGATTACCAACGTGCTGGGCAGCGATGGCCTGGAGTTCGGCCCCAGTGTGAGCTTCGGCAATGCGGGCATGTACCAGAACCAGACCGAATTGGGATCTTCTCTCAACTGGGTCAAAGGCCGCCACACGATCTCCATCGGCGCCAACTGGGACCTCGCCCAGCTTAACATCGTCAATAACAACACGAGCACCGACACGCTGGGCTTCAAAGGATTCCTGAACTTCGTGGAGGGCAATGTCCGCACCGGCAGTTATTCGGCGGCCTTCTCCGGCAGTGCCAGCCGCTATTATCGCTCGGATACGGCGGGCGCTTACATCAATGACAACATCAAAGTCTTGAGCAACCTGACCTTGACCGCCGGACTGCGTTGGGACTTCGACGGTCCACTCTCCGAGAAGTACGGCAAGCTCACGGCTTTCGATCCCAGCTTATATTCCTATGATGCCTCCTCGGACACCATTACTAACTCCGGATTGGAAGTCGCCGGCAACAACAAACTGCTGGGAACCGCGGGCGCGAGTGACACTCTGCTCAACCAGCATCAATGGGGATTCGCGCCGCGCGTTGGGCTGGCGTGGACGCCCAAGAGTAAGTTGACCGTTCGCACCGGTTTTGGGATGTATTACGATCGCGGCGAACTGTTCAGCGAGTTCTCGCCCAGCGCCGGATTTGGTTTCAACGGGCCGTTGGGCGTGACCTTGGCCCAACCCTTTGTCACGGCGATTTTCGCCACCAAAGGCGCCACGCTGGCGACTCCCTTCGGCACCAGCGCATTCCCGCCGCCGCCCTCCACCCCCGAGGCCTTCACCGCGCTGCTGCCGAACCTGTCGCAGACTCTGAGCGGCCACTATCCCACCGGTAACCTGTTCGGCCCGTTTCTGATCGGCGGTTATGACATCAACAATAAGTTGCCTTACACCTTGAACTGGACGTTCGACATCCAGTACCAGGCATCCAATAACTGGCTGTTCAGCGTCGGATATGTCGGCAACCACGGCGTGCATGAAGTGCTGCCGATTCCGTTCAACCAGCCTTTGATCGCTACGGCGCAGAATCCGGTCAACGGTCAGACCTACTCTTATGGCGGGATCACTCCCGAAGATCTGTATCTGAATCTGGAGCCGTACGATCCGGCGCCCGAGTATGCCGGGAACGCGCCTGCGCGCGTGCCTTACATGGGCTATGACATGAACTCGGTTTCCTACAGGGCCGTGGGCATCTCCAATTACAATGCGCTGCAATTACAGGCCCGCAAGCGTCTGTCGAACGGATTGCAGTTCACCGCGTCCTATACCTGGTCGCACGCACTCGACGAGCAAAGCGGCCTGGGTTTGTTCTTCACGGGTAACAATCCGCTCGATCCGCGGTCCAACTATGCATCTTCGGACTTTGACCAGACCCACGTGTTTCTGATCAACTTCAGCTATACCCTGCCGAGCCTGACTTCCAATCACTCGCTGGGATACTTCGTCAACGGCTGGACCCTGGGCGGGCAGGTCGTGGCGCAGAGCGGACAACCATATAGTATTTATGATTTCTCCGGTTCGGTCGCCAGCCTGTACTACGGATCGAGTGACTACATCACAAACCCCATCGTTTCCCTGGTGCCGGGTGTCAGTTCCAAACAGGCCCAGCTCCAGGGTACCCTGGGCGCCAATGCCGGACAGCCGGTCCTCAACGCAGCCGACTTCGGCCCGCAGTTCGTGGCGCCCGGAACGTACGGCGTCCCGCCGTGCGACTCCTCGGGCTGCGACCAGTACGAATCGCTGTACGGCAATTCCGGCCGCAATCTGTTCCGCGCGCCGTTCCAATCGCGCTTCGATTTCAGCCTGGGCAAGGAGTTCGCGCTCACCGAGCGCTATCGCTTGCGGTTCAACTTCGACGCATTCAACATCTTCAATCACCCGGATTTCGACGCGCCGAATAACGACGTGGTGTTCTTCCCGTACTACACCGGGCCGCCGTCGATTCCGCCGCAGGGCAGCCTCGGCTACATTCAGCACACCGTGGGCAGCCCGCGCTTCCTGCAATTATCGCTGCACCTGACGTTCTGATTCCCGGCCACGCTATACTCAGGCGATGACCGGGTGGAATCCGACGCAGTACCTGAAGTTTGCCGAAGAACGCGGCCGGCCCTGCCGGGATCTGGCCGCCCGCATCGCGGTGGCGGATGTCCGGCGGGTGATCGACCTGGGATGCGGTCCGGGCAACAGCACCGCGGTTCTGGCGGAGCGGTGGCCCGCAGCCGCGATCACCGGCCTGGACAGCTCAGCCGCGATGATCGAGCGCGCGCGGCAGGTGCACCCGGAACACTGCTGGATTGCGGCGGATATCGCCGCGTGGGCCGCCGGCGACAGCGGTCTGTTCGACCTGGTCTTCTCCAACGCCGCGCTGCAGTGGGTCGGCGATCACGCCCGCGTCTATCCGCAGTTGATGGCGCGCGTAGCACCGGGCGGCGCGCTGGCCGTCCAGATCCCGGGCAATATTGACGCGCTCCCGCATCGTCTGATGCGCGATGTGGCTGCGTCGCCCGCCTGGAGCCGCTGGTTCCCGCCCGGCAAGCCGCGCGAATGGCATCACCACGAACCGGAGTTCTACTACGACGTGCTGGCCTCCACCGGCGCGCGCGTGGACCTGTGGACCACCGAGTACATGCACATCCTGCCGGACGCCGAAGGCATCGTGGAGTGGTACCGCGGCACCGGCATGCGTCCATTTCTGGAGCTTCTCGACACGGATGCGGACCGCGCGCGCTTTGCCGCGGATTACCTCGAGCGCCTGCGCCCGCACTACCAGCCACGCGCCGCCGGCGGCGTATTGTTTCCGTTCCTCCGGATCTTCGTAATCGCCTATCGCTGACTACCGCAATGTGTTCACCGCGGGGGCGTGTTGCGCCTCGTAGGCCGCGATGGCGCCTTCGTTCTGCAGGATGTAACCCAGCTCGTCGACGCCTTCGAGCAGACAGTGCTTGGCGAACGGATCGATCGGGAATTCGATGCGGCGGCCATCCGGCAGTGTCAAAGACTGGCTGGCCAGGTCCAGGGTGACTTCGGCGTCCGGTTCTCCTTCGGCCAGGACGAATAACGCCGCGTGCGCATCGGCCGGCACCACCACGGGCAGTAGCGCGTTCTTCAGCGAGTTCTGCTTGAATATGTCGGCAAACGAGGTGCTGATCACCGCGCGGAATCCGAACTGCGTCAGCGCCCACGGGGCGTGCTCGCGCGAGCTGCCGCAGCCGAAATTATCGCCGGCCAACAGGATCTGCGCTCCCCGCGCGCGCGCCTGGTTGAGAATGAAATCGGGTTTAGGATTGCCCTGCGCATCGTAGCGCCAGTCGTTGAACAGTTGCTTGTCCAGCCCCTGCTTCGAAATAGTCTTGAGGAACCGGGCGGGGATGATCTGGTCCGTGTCGATGTTGTTGATGGGGAGCGGCACCAGGCGGCTGCGGAAGTTCATAACAGTGTCCTCACATCGGTAACCACGCCGGTCAGCGCGGCGGCCGCGGCCGTCAGCGGGCTGGCCAGGAAGGTGCGTCCGCCCTTGCCCTGGCGGCCTTCGAAGTTGCGGTTGCTGGTAGAAACGCAGTATTCGCCGGGCTGCAGTTGATCGCCGTTCATGGCGATGCACATGGAACAGCCGGGTTCGCGATAGTCGCAGCCGGCGGCGCGGAAAATCTCGGGCAGCCCTTCGGCCGCGGCCTGCGCCTTCACCTGCTGCGACCCGGGCACCACCATCACGCGCACCTGCGGATTGACTTTGCGGCCCTTCAACAGTTCCGCCGCCGACCGCAGGTCCGAGATGCGCGAATTGGTGCAGCTTCCGATGAACACCACGTTGACGGGATGACCCAGCAGCGGTTTGCCGCCTTCCAGGTCCATATAGCGCAGCGCCTTGGCGATAGAGTCGCGCTGCAGCGGGTCGGCCACCTGCGACGGTTCCGGCAGGGGCGCCGTGATCGGCATGCCCATTCCCGGATTCGTGCCGTAGGTGATCATGGGCTCCAGCCCGCCGGCGTCGATCGAAACCGAGCAGTCGTGGGAGGCGCCTTCGTCGGTCGGCAGGCGGCGCCATCGCGCCACGGCCGCCTCCCAGTCCGCGCCCTGCGGTACGAACGGCCGCCCAGCCATATACTCGAACGTCACGTCATCGGGCGCGATCATGCCGGCCCGCGCGCCGCCCTCGATCGACATATTGCACACGGTCATGCGCTGTTCCATGGTGAGCGCGCGTATGGCGGAGCCGCGGTATTCGAAGATCGACGCCGTGCCGCCGCCAACGCCGATGCGCGAGATCAGCGCCAGGATGATGTCCTTGGCGGTGACTCCCCGGCGCAGCACGCCGTCCACCTCCACCGCGAACGTCTTCGACTTTCGCTGTAAGAGGCACTGCGTTGCCAGCACATGCTCCACTTCGCTGGTGCCGATGCCGAACGCCAGCGCCCCGAACGCGCCGTGTGTAGCGGTGTGGCTGTCGCCGCAAACCACGGTCATGCCGGGTTGGGTGAGGCCCAGCTCCGGACCGATGACGTGCACGATGCCCTGCCGCGCGGTGCTCCGCCCATAGCAGCGTATGCCGAAGTCCCGGCAATTGGTCTCGAGCTGTGCGACCTGCCGGGCGGCGATTTCGTCCACGATGGGCAGCGATAAGTCCGTAGTCGGCGTGCTGTGGTCCGTGGTAGCGACGGTCAGGTCCGGCCGGCGCACCTTCAGGCCGCGCTGGCGCAGGCCCTGGAAAGCCTGCGGCGAGGTGACTTCATGCACCAGGTGCAGATCGATATACAGCAGGGTCGGCGCGCCCGGCTGCGCGTGCACCACGTGCGCATCCCAGAGCTTTTCAATGATCGTACGCGGGGGCATTTCTCTATTATCGCCGGACTGCTCCCGTAATTGGGCAGGCCGCCGGCTACGCGGGCAGGTAACTCTTCAAAACCGGGAACAATGTCTGCACGAACGATACGCCCAGCCGGGTGGCGGCATCCTGGTCCCGCGCGATCACCGGGATGGTGACCCGCACCAGCGCGGTGTCGCTGCGGTGGTAGCGGATGGAATCCATCACCAGCCAGAACTTGGCGGCGAACTCGCTGGCGATCACCCGCCGCTGGCTCTGATACCAATAGAGCACCACGCTCTTTTCGTCGCCGTGCGAGACCACGTAGCGATTGATCCGGATCGGCTGCCGTTCGCCAATCACCGTGACATCCAGATCGCCGGTAGCTTCCGGCTCCCATCCCGACCCCGGCAGGCAGTTCTTCGGCGAGTGCGGCGATTGTCCCGTGCGCTGGGTCTTGAAGTAGGCGACGAACAGGTCCACACCCGCGCGCGATACCGGACTCTTGTACAGGCGATTGAGCAGATCGTCGGCCTTGAGTTGGTCGCGAATCTCCTGCTCGACCGGATAGTTTTCGACTTCCTCCCAGTTCTGCAGGTGCGCCGGGAAGCGGTCCAGGGGCGGGCCGTCCGGGATCTTCTCGCCGCGGGAAGCCGCGTAGAACAGAGCCGCCTGGACGATCAGCACCAGCGTCAGAACCGCCACATACTTGTTACGCAGCCAACTCATCGTTCGTCACCTGGCGCCGAAACGGCGGACCCCCCAATTCACGATCTGGTGCAGCACCACCAGGATGGTCAGCGCGACCATGAAAATCACCCATCCGGAGGCCGTGTGAAAAAAGCCTTCGGCGTATTCGGGCTTGTACTCCGTCAGGATGCCGGTCAACGTGACTCGGCTGGCGTTCGCCACGATGGCGATGGGAATGGTGGCGGCGAAGAGCAGCACCCGCATCCAGCGCTTGTTCTCGAAGAAGTATCCGTAGACCAGCGAGAGGAACGTCAGCGACAGCAGGGAGCGGATGCCGCTGCAAGCTTCCACTACCGACAGCTTCTGTTCGGCGAGTTCCAGCACATTGCCTTCGCGCAGAACCGGGATCTGCATCAGGCTGAGCGCGTCGGTGGAAACGCGGCTGGCCAGCAGTTGCAACGGGAACGTGATGCTGTTGTACACCACCGTGGGAATCGGGATCATGAAAAACAGCAGGAACAGCGGGAACGCCAGCGCCCGCAGCCAGGCCGTCCCGCACAACAGCAGGATGATGCCGATAATCGAAATGACGAAGGCGGTGCGCGCCAGGAACAGTTCCGCGCCCAGCGTGGCGATGTACAACTGCAGCCCCGCGTACAATACAACGGCCAGGCCGCGCCAGTCGAACGTCATCGGCAGCGCCCGCAACCGGTCCCGCTTCTGCCAGGCGATGAAGCCGGCCACGATAGGCACAAAAAAGCCGTGGCCCATGTCCGGGTCGGTGTTCCATTGCAACACCAGCCGCCACAGCACGGGCGCGTAGCAGGCCAGGAGCAGTGCCGCGAACCAGACCCAGACGGGCAAGGGCAGACTGCCGGTACGCGAGTCCATCTGAAGGGGCGGCGGGTGCGTGCCCTGCATCTTCCGTTATGATACACGTTAGGTAACGCGAAGAGTGATGCTTGTGCCGTTCCGTACCGTGGCGGCCATTGGGTAGGCCAGGCATCTTGAAAAAGGGACCTGCTGACTGCTAGAAATACGAAAATGCTGATACCGTTACGGGTGCTTATCATCTCGGACCGGGAAAGCGACGCGGCACAGTTCATCGAAGAGCTGCGGCAAAGCGATTACGTCCCGTCTTATGAGCGCGTGGCCACGGCAAAAGGCTTCCGCCAGGCGTTATCGCAGAAATGGGAGCTGATCCTCGCCTCTTACGAGAACGCGCGCATGGGGCTCCTGCCGGCCCTGGAGGCCCTGCACGAGAGCGCCGAGGACATTCCGTTCATCGCCATCTCCGGACCGGTGAGCGAGGAGTCCGTCCTGGCGGTGCTGAAGGCCGGCGCGGCGGCGTATATCTCGCGCGAACAGTTATCGCGCCTGGGAGTCATGGTGGGGCGCGAGATGAGCCAGGCGGAAGGGCGGCGCGAGCGAAACCGGCTGGAGCAGCAGTTCCGGCAGGCCCAGAAGATGGAAGCCGTCGGCCGGCTGGCCGGCGGGGTGGCGCACGACTTCAACAATCTGCTGACCATCATCACCGGCTACGCCGATCTGCTGCTGGCTGGCCGCGATCTGCAGCCGCAGCAGCGCACACCGCTCGAGGAGATCCGGCGCGCGGCCGAGCGCGGTGGCGCGCTGACCCACCAACTGCTGGCCTTCAGCCGCCGCCAGCCGTTCGCGCCGCGCATGGTGCAACTGAACACGCTGATCGTCAACATGGAGAAGATGCTCTCCCGGCTGATCGGCGAGGATATCGAGTTGATCACCGTGCCCGCCGCCGAGCCGGCCCTGGTGCGAACCGATCCCGGACAGATCGAGCAGGTCATCATGAACGTGGTGGTGAATGGACGCGATGCCATGCCGGGCGGCGGCAAGCTGGTCATCGAAACGGCCAACGCGGAGGTGGACGCGAGCTATTCCGGATCGAACGTGGACCTGCGGCCCGGCTCCTACATCACCCTGGCTATCAGCGACACCGGCATGGGGATGGATTCGGAGACCACCACGCACCTGTTCGAGCCGTTCTTCACTACCAAAGCACCTGGCAAAGGTACCGGCCTGGGGCTGGCCACGGCGTACGGCATCGTGAAGCAGAGCGGCGGCGCCATCTCGATCTACAGCGAGCCGGGCCGCGGTACCACCGTGAAGATCTATCTGCCTTCGGCCGAGGCCAAAGCATCGGCGGCCCCCTCCGAGCCACAGCCGTCCGAGTCTTTGGGCGGTACGGAGACCATCCTCGTGTTGGAGGACGAGGCCCGCGTGCGCAAGCTGATCTGCGAGGTGCTGAGCGGCCGCGGATATCACGTGCTGGAGGCCGTGCGCGGCGACGAAGCCATACGCATCGCCGCGGAGCACCAGGGCCGCATACACATCGTGGTGGCGGATGTGGTCATGCCGGAAATGAGCGGACCCCAGGCGCTGGAGCAGATCCGCGCGCTGCACCCGAACGTGAAGGTGCTGTTCATGTCGGGTTACACCGACGAAGCCATCGTACACCACGGCATCCTCGAATCCGGTGCGCCCTTCCTGCAGAAACCGTTCTTGCCGGACGCGCTGGCGCGTAAGGTGCGGGAAGTGCTGAACTCACAGGCGCAGGCGGGGTAGGGCGCAAAAACGGTTTCAGGCGTCCCGCAGCAGGTACAGCAGCGCGCCCATCAATACCGCCAGCAGGGAATCGGTGACTTCCGGCGTCCGGCCCGGCAGATAGATCTGCACCAGCTCCAGCAGGAACAGAATTCCGGCGGCTGTGGCCGTAGTCAACCACAGACGGAATCCGGCGGCGCGCCATAACCAGATCGCCGCGCCGTACCAGAAGCTCTTGCGGAACAGAACTACAAAGCCGAACTGCCAGTCCGCGCGGAAGTAGCCGCGGAAGGGTACCCAGTTGAAGGCCCCCGCCGCCTGAAAATGGAAGGGCGCGAGTTCCTCTAGAATTATGGCTCCGGCCAATAGCGCCGGCGCCGCGCGGCGGACGGCGTGCCGCGGCGCGCCCAGCCAAACCACGTAGGCGGCGGCCGCGCCTACGATGTCCGGCCAGCCCAGCGTGCGGCTGGCGATCAGCAAGCGGGCGGGCACCAGCATCAGCAACAGGGTCAGCCAGCCGGTTCTGGCCTTGAAGACGCTTTCGAGCAGGCAGGCCACCGCCAGCCATTCGGCGAAGACGATCAGCGTGTCCGCGGGCGAAATGGACGCGTGCTCCAGCGCCGTGATGCGGCGAAACAGGGTCGTGCGTCCCCAGGATGGAAACAGGGGGAAGACCTGGTAGCCGAGCCAGCAGCACAACAGCAGCAGGCCGCCGGTCGGGCGCAGCAGCGAAGACCCGTGATGCCGCCACCAGAATCGGTCGAAGGCCCGCCGGTACAGCGCGCCCGCCACCGTGCCCACCGCCGCGCCAGCCACGTTCGACGCTACGTCGGAGAGGCTGCACAGCCGGGAATCGTCGTACAACTGCAGAAGCTCGATGGAGGACGAAAGCAGCAGGGCCAGGGCCAGCGGGAAACCCACCCGCGCCAGGACCGGCGCCCGGCGGGTTACTGCCAGGTAGGCGAAGATGCCCAGCGGCGCATACAGCGCGGTGTTCACCGCCACGTCCCACACCACGTAACGGTCCAGCGTCCGGGGCCAGGAATGCAGCAGGATCCATAGCGGGCCGGGGAAGTAATGGCGCACGTGGAATTGCCAGGGGTAAAGCGAACCGTACAGGATCAGGGCGATCACGATCGCCAATACCCGGCGGTGCGGCGCGGTCGCGTCGCCGGCCGCCGGTGGGCTCATGCCAGCCCCGATTCCCGCAGGAATTTCGCGGACTCCTCCGGCGGCGTGGGGTTGATATAGAATCCGGTGCCCCACTCGAACCCCGCCACCTTGGTCAGTTTGGGGATCACTTCGACGTGCCAGTGATAATGCGCCAGGTGGTTTTCCTGCAGCGGCGCGCTGTGAAAGATGAAGTTGAAAGGCGGATGCTCCAGTACCTTATCGATTTTGCGCAGGGTGGTGCGCAGGGCCGAGGCCAGACTCTGCAGCGTGCCCTCCTGGGTGTTCTCAAAGTGAGACTCATGCCGTTTGGGCACGATCCAGGTCTCAAACGGAAAACGTGGCGCCCAGGGCTGGAGCACCAGCAGTTTGTCCGTCTCGCCAACCACGCGCACACCCGCGGAGGTCTCCTGGCGCAGAATGTCGCAATAGACGCAACGCTCCTTGAAATCGAAGTAGAGTTTGGCGCCGTCTATCTCCTCTTTGACCCGCTTGGGGATCACCGGCAGCGCAATCAGTTGGCAGTGCGGATGTTCCAGCGTGGCGCCGGTCGCCTCCCCGTGATTCTTGAACAGAATGATGTAGCGAAAGCGGATATCTTTGCGGAGATCGTTCACCCGATCGCGGAACGCGCGCAGCACCTCTCCGATCTGATGATCGGTCATCTGGGCCATGGTCATCGTGTGGTCCGGGCTTTCGATGATGACTTCGTGCGCGCCGATGCCGTTCATCTTGTCGTACATGCCTTCGCCCTGGCGGTTCAATTCGCCCTCGATGCCCAGCGCCGGGAACTTGTTGGGCACTACCCGCACGCTCCAGCCCGGCTGGTTGGGCCCCCCGCCCGGGCGGTAGGCCAAGACCTCGGGCGGGGTCTTCTGCTCGTTCCCGTAACAGAAAGGGCAGGGCCGCGGTACGGCGGGTGGAACCGGTTCGCGGATGAAATCGGAAGGGCGGCGTGCGCGATCGGTGGAGATGATTACCCAGCGGCCCGTGATCGGGTCCTTACGTAATTCCGGCAATGTTCAAAGGCCTCCGCAATAGGAAACACCAGACGCGGAGACCGTATTATAGCGTTCGGCTGAGGGGAAAGGCATTGCGGACCCATTCGATTCCGGGCGGATCGGCGAGCAGCACGCTGACGATGTCGAAGCGCGCATATTCCCGGGGGGCGCCGCAGCGCCGCAGATACTCGTTTGCCGCGCGCCGCAGATCCCGTTCCTTCTCCCTGCCGACGGCCAGGCCCGGACTCCCGCGATCGGCGGAGGCGCGGGTTTTGACCTCCACAAAAACGATCGTGCCGCCGTCCCAGCCGACCAGATCGATCTCGCCGCGGCTGCCCCGCGGACGGAAATTGCGCGCCACGATCGCCAGCCCGTGGCGGCGCAGAAAACGATGCGCCAGATCTTCACCGCGGCGGCCGTGGGCCTGTTCGGTGCTGGCATGGCGCATCCGGTAGCGTTGGCGCGCGGCGTCCGCCAGGCGATAAAGGGAAATGGGAAAGTTCGCCATCCGGGTAGGAAGTGCCCTCAGGCAGATACTTCTCTCGTACTGCGGTTCTCACTGTTGCGGGATTACGTGCACCAGGAAACCGTTGCCGCCCGATCCGTAAGTCACGCCTGCGGGTGCGGTGCCGCCCGCTTGCAGGATGAACGGGGCCACGAACCCGTAGGAGGTGGACGTGTCCGCCACCACGAAGTTGATCTGGCTGACACCCGCCACTTCGAACGGCGCCGGACCCGCATAGGTCACTTCGCAAGGTACGCTGATCGTTCCGATGAAGAATGTATCGTACAGGTAATAGACGAAATCCGCCAGCGTATTCGACGGCAACGGTAATCCCACGAAGGCGCCATCGGGCTGCGGCGGGTTGATCGGTCCGAGCCCGGTGGCAAAGACGGAGACGATGGATCCCACCGGCGCGGGATTGGATGGGGAGTTAAAGCTGCCATCCTGGTTCAGGGCGGCGGCATAGGTACCGTCCAGCGTGAAGACGCCGGGATGTTGATCGACCACCGGCCGCGTCACGCAGTTCGTGGCTGTCCCCTGGTAGCTGACGCAAACCCGCACCGTGTCTCCGGCCTGCAGCGCCCAGGGCGCGATGGCGTTAATCTGGGCGTCCTGCACGTAGAGCAACGGTCCGGGAATGTCGTTGAAGGTCACCTGGACGCCCGCCAGCTGGTTTGCATAACCGGCGCGGAGGTCCTGCGGCTGCGCGCCGAGGGCCGGCCCGAGGCCCTGTCCGAACAGGCTCACGATTTCGCCGCCGGAGATGCCAGCACTGTCGTAGCTGGCCGCATTGGTGATGCAGGCGAGCTGGACGACCGGCGCGGCGGCATTCGGAGAGAGGCTTGTCAGAGACAGAATCCCGCCCGACGATCCCGCAATCACTTTTGTCGGGACGAACGAGGCATCCGGCGGAGCAACCACGAAAACGGTCGAGTCCGGTTCCAATACCATGGCAAACGGCGCGAAGGGTCCCGGTAACGAGGCCCCCGGTACGTAGGTCGATTGCACAATTTCTCCGCGGCTGTCCAGCACGGTCAAGGCGGCGGAGGCTTGCGTCTCGCAGCCAGACAGGCTGTTCAAGGGCGGATAATTCCCGTTGGCGTTCACCGCCAGGTACGTATTGCCCGCGGCATCCACCGCCAGCCCGGAAGGCGATGATGCCGGCACCGCTGTGGAGAATGCTACGGCCGTGCCCTGCGCGTTGAAACGCGCGACCAGCGAACCGGTGGCCGTCAGGCTGTTCATAACCGTCGAGGCCACGACGGCGTTCCCGGCCGAATCCACCACGATGTAGTTGGGGTAATATCCGGCGCGCATAAAAGTGGAGTAGAGCAGTGCCGATCCGTCGGAGGACAGGCGCGCCAGGAAAGGAGCGCCGCTGAAATTGGAGATCCCGGAAGCATCCAGATAGGCTCCGGCCGTGGTGGGAAAGCTCGCCGACAATGCAAATCCCGTGACAAAGACCGATCCCGAGGCATCCACGGCAATGGCCGACGTGTCCGCCTGGCTGGCGCCGCCCAGGTAGGTGGCATAATCCACGGCGCCGGTGGGCGTCAGGCGCATGACGAAAGCGTTGGATGCGGTGTTGCTGCTGTCGGCGGGCGCCGGCTGCAGCACCCCGGGAGTGGTCTGAATCCCGTTGCCCTGCACGATTCCGGCGATATACGCGCGTCCGGCGGCGTCAACCGCCAGACCGGTCACTTGGGGTGCCGGCCCGAGATCGGTGCTATAGACGACAGTCGAGCCGTCGGCGCCCAACTTCACCGCGCTCCAATCCGGGGAGGAAGACGAGGTCGCGACCAGGTAGACGCTCCCGCCCGGATCCACCGCCATGAGCAGGGGTGCGAAAGGCAGCAGGTTCTGGTAAACCACCCCGTTCTGGTCCAACTTGGTGAGGTAGTAAGCTGCCGTAGCGTTATAGGTCACACCAGCCGCGCCGGATTCCAGGATGTAGATGGCGCCGGCCGCGTCGGTGGCGGCCGGTGCTTTGTAAAGAACGGTCAAGGCGCCGGTAGGGATCAGTTCGGAGGAGTCCACACCGAGCCGGAAGTTCTGCGCGGGAGTTGCGGCCGCGAAGGCGAGAAGGAGAGTGCCGAGACGGAGATTGCGGGCCATGGTTCTACCCAATGCACGCGTAGCGCCGTAAAAGGGCATCCTGAAATCAATGTACCTGGCGCGTACCGGCGCGGCAATCGGACACAGTACTGGTCAACTGCCGTCCGGATAACCGCCGCGGTGCAGGACCATGGGAAAGTGCGGCAGGGTGCGAGGCTTGGGAACGGCCGCGCGCCAGCCGTCCGGGTAGGGATCCAATCCGCGAAACAGGGGCGAGTTGCCGGCGGTACCGTCTCCCGCCAACGGCTCCAGCGCGGCGCGAAGGCGGCCGATCGTATCCTGGCCGTAGCGTGACTGCCATAGCTCTTCCAGCGCGCCGAGCCGCTGCCGGTATCGATCCCGGGCCTCCCGGCCCTTCGGCGTCAACCGGACGACTTTGGCGCGGCTGCCGGCGGGGTCCGTCTCGACTGTGGCATAGCCGCGTTTGCCGAGGAAACCCGTGGCCATGCTGATAGCCTCCTTGGATACCCCGCTGAGAAGCGGAAGATCGCGGATCCGCAGATGCTTTTCATCCAGCACACGCACGACGTTCGCGCCCATGGCGAGTGACAGTTCCCCGCCGCGCTCGAACTCCAAGGCCAGCGCCAAAAGCACCCGCGCCAGTAGTACCGGAAGGGGCAGATCGCGTCCGCCGGGGACTCGCGGCCCTGGGCGCACCTTGTCGCTGAACAAGCCATAACCCAGGATCGGCATACAATCGGGCAGCTCGCTCTGGAACTGGCTGGCCAACGCGCCCAACGCCCGCTCCAACTCGGCGACCTGTGCCGCGCCGAAGCGGTCCGCCCAGCGGGCTGTGATCATACCGGCCAGCGGCTGCCACACCTCCTGCGCGCGGCGTCCGCGTCCCGTGGGCCGGATCAACGAGTCCGCGCCGATCTCGATATAGCCCCACCGCCGCATGCCGTCCAGGTTGGTACGGGTGCGCGCGCGGCGCTCCAGATCGCGCGCGCTGATGCCCTCCTCGCCCACGAACTGCATGCAGTTCCACCACATCGCTATGGATGCCAGCCAGGGACCCTGGCCCCCGGCCAAAGCGGTGCGGTGCGGCATCCGGTGCTCGAATTCGTTGTCGCATTCGATGGTGAATGCCACCAGCGCTTGGGAGAGCAGAGTTGCCAGCGGAGCCTTAATAGATCACCTTCAGCGAAAACTGGATTTGCCGGGAAGTGCCGGACGTGCGGCTGATCTCCCCGAAGCCGGGTCCCAGAACGATATTCGATGGCAGGCCGAAGTTGACAATGTTAAAGATGTTGAAGAACTCGGCCCGGAACTGCAGCGAGGAGCGTGTGCCGTTGGCGCTTTCCAGCAGCGGCGTGTCCTTGATGAGCGCCAGGTCGAAGTTGTGCATCGCCGGACCGCGGAAGGTATTGCGCCCCAACGTGCCGAAGCGGCCCGACGGAATGTAGAAATACGACGCGTTGTCGGCGCCCAGGCCGAAATAATCTTCGCGCACCGTGCGGCTGGTGGAGAGCACCGGCGCGCCGATCTGGTCGGGGCGGTCGGTGCCTTGCACGCCGACGCTGGTCTCCTGCTGGCCGGAATAGACGGTGAAAGGCGAGCCGCTGAGCAGCGTGCCGATGCCCAGCACTTGCCAGCCGGCGGTCAGCTTGCGGCCCAGCGGACGCAGGAAGGGTACGCGGTCCGCATGCAGGTCCTGGAACAGGCTGAAGGCCAGCGCCTGCCGGATGTCGAAGTTCGAAGCCGCTTTGTCGATGCTGGCGTTGAACGGATCTTCGGGCGCGGTCTGCGCCACCGCGCCGGATTGTCCGGCGATGAATCCGCCCACCACTGCGCTGGTATCGTCGATGGATTTCGAAAATGTGTAGCTGGCCTGGAAACCCAGACCGGCAGACGTGAGGTTGCGCTGCGCCGAAACCTGCAGCGCGTGGTACGACGAGTGCGAGCGGTTGGTCATCACGGTGACCGGTCCGTAGCCGCCCGTCACCACGCCCGCGGAATCGAACTGGGTATAGGGCGCGTAGGCCGGCGATGCGCCGGAATAACCGTTCGGAAAATCCATCGCCGGCAGCTTGATCCCGGCGGTGCCTACGTAGCCCGCGCTGATGGCCGTAGCGCCCAGCTTCTGGTCGATGCCCGCGGTCCAGGTGGCGATATATCCGTTTTCGAAATTGGGCGAGATCCCCAACACCTGGATCGGGATCACCTGGTGATCGGGCGAAAGCGCGGCCAGATCCTGTTCGTAGCGCAGCAGGTCCATGGGAGTGTTGCCCGGCACCTGCTTGGAATCGCCGGAGGCGAAGATCGGCACGCCGGCGGTACTGTAGACGGTCGGCAACTGGTCGGGCGAAATAGTGAGCCCGAAACCGATAGGATGGCCGGGCGCGGCACTCATGTGCGGATAGACCACGAAGGGCGTGCTCCCGGTGAGGGAATTATCCTGCCACAGATTGATCAGCAGCGTGGTGATGGCGCCGCCGACATGCACGGTCGTGTTGGGGCCGGCGCTCCAATCCAACGACAGACGCGGGCCGAATCCGCGCGGATCCAGCTTGTACGCCGGATCCGGATTGATGAGCAGTTCCGACCCTGGCGCGATGCCGTTATTGAGCCCGAGGACGGGCGCGGAGGTGCGTTTGTCCTGCTCGCGAATTCGCGATTCGATTTCGTAGCGCAGGCCGTAATTCAGCATCAAGCGCGGCGCGGCTTTCCAACTGTCCTGTACGTAGAAGTTGTAGGCGTCGCGGTGAATGGCGGAGTCGCCGATGGCCGGGCCTTGCGCGAATATATTGGGCGCGACCGAGGTATTGAAGGCAAATGCGCTGGCCTCCAGCAATCCCGTGAGCGCGTCCGGCAGCGGATCGCCGGGCGAGATGTCGTGCATACCGCTGAGCGAGCGTATGGGGGCCGTGGCGTACGCCGTACCCCCTCCGAACTGGTAGGCCCCGTTTGGGCTAATGGCGAAGACGGTGGTATCGCGATTGCCGCGCCACTCGCCTCCCGCTTTGATGGTGTGCTGGCCGCGGATCCACTGGAAACTCTGCCGCACCTGGAACAGGTTGCCATAGGCGCCCAATACCGATCCGGCGGCGGCGTTGAACGCTTCGTAGGAGCCATCGCCGAAAGTCAGCGCGGGATCGGTGCGGTCGAGCGTCGGAAACAGCGGCGTGGTGCGCGTGAAGCCGATGCCCGATTCCATGCTGAAATTGGGCGACGGCGCGCGCGTGTACGAGATTCCCGCGTTGCGCTGATGATCGAGAAACTCGACGGCGAATTGCGGATCGAGCGCCGTTTGGCTGGGGTTGGTGGTAGGCCCGCTCGTGTCGTTGAGGGTGAACCGGCCGGACAGGTGCGACTTGCCGGAAAGCTGATGATCGATGCGCACGGAGAACTGGTCCGTGACGGTGGTGACCTTCGAGGAGGTGGCGTAGGTGCGCGCGCCGTACGGGCCCGCCGTGTCATTGGGCAGCGGATAGCGATCGATTAACTTGGCAATACGCGGATCCACGGGAATTACCAGCGTGTCGCCCGGAAAGGCGGTGGTATCCAGGCCGGAACGCTCGGCGGCCGTCGGAACGGGAATCACTTGGGTGGTGCCCAGCACCTGGCGGAAGCCCTGATATTCGGCGAAATAGTAGGTCTTGTCGCGGCCGTCGTAAACGTGCGGAATGATCACCGGGCCGCCGTTGGTGAATCCGAACTCGTTGCGAATGAAGGGCGGGATGCGTTCCGGCTGGGCCACCGACTGGCGGTCGAAGAAATTGCGCGCGTCCAGCGCGGCGTTGCGCAGAAACTCGAAGACGGAGCCGTGCCAGGCGTTGGTGCCCGAGCGCGTGATGATGTCGGTATAACCGGCGGCGCCGCGGCCGATTTCGGCGGGCATCCATCCCGAGCTGGAGCGAATCTCCTGCACGGCATCCACGTTGTAGTTGGTGAACGTCGCCCCGCCCATCTCCGGATCGCTCGAATCGGCGCCGTCCATGGCGAAGACGGCGGCCGTGCCGCGCTGTCCGTTGACGGCGAATTGCTGCGTGAAGTTGGACGCGCCATTGGTGTCGGTCATGGTGCCGGCGGCCAGCAGCAGAAGCTGGCTGAAGTCGCGCTTGTTCAGCGGCAGCTCGGAGACTGCTTTGCTCGACAATTTTTCGCCGCCCGAGCTTTCCGCTTCTTTAGCTGTCTCCACCAGCCGCAGCGCGCCGTCTGCCGATAACTCGAAGACGGTGGACGCATCGCGAGGCAACTGGACGGGCTGCGCGCACGTCGCCGTGGCTCCCTTGTATTCGACGCTCACCGTATATGCCCCGGGATCCAGGGCAGGAAATGAGAAGGTGCCGTCCGCGGCCGTGGTGGCCGACTGCCGGTGCGCGCCGGATTCGACGCGCACGGTCGCGCCGGCCAGCGGCTGTTGGCGGCTGTCGCGCAGAGAGCCCGGCCAGGTCAACGCAGCGGCCAGGGCTAATAGTGTTCCAAAGATCACAGATCAGGATAACAGGATGCGCTTCGCGCTCCGCCCCGCGGGGTCGCCGGACGGGGGCGATCGGTCTGTTATTTTAGTTAATCGAGGATCACGCACACATTATGGCGGAGCAGCCGGGAATGGGACTGGAAGGCAAGAACGTGGTCGTGCTGGGCGTGGCGGACGAATCCAGTCTGGCATGGGCCATCGCCAAACGGTTCGCCGAACACGGGGCGCACGTATTCATCGGATACCAGCAGAAGTTCTTCAGCCGCGTGCGTCTGCTCCTGCTGCAGAATCCCACCGTACAGGGCGAACGTTGCGACGTTCTCAACGACGGCGAGCTTTCCAACTTCTTCGCGCGGTTTCAGGCCAACCCGATCGACGTGCTGGTGCATGGCATCGCGTTTGCTCCCAACGAGCTGTTCACCCAGCCGGCCTCGGATTGCAGCGCGGAAGCCTTTTGCCAGAGCCTGACCATTTCGGCGCACTCGCTGTGCAAGGCAGTCCGCTTCGCCAAGCCCAGCCTGCGGGAATGGGGCAGCGTGATCACGCTTACCTACCAGGCGTCGGAGCGCGCGGAAGCATCGTACGGACTGATGGGGGTTTCCAAATCGGCGTTGGAAAGCGCGGTCCGCTACCTGGCTCTGGAATTAGGCCCGCACAAGGTACGCGTGAACGCGCTTTCGCCCGGGCCGATCGAGACCGTGGCGGCCACCGGGATCATGGGCGCGTTTCTGCGCAATCCGGAAGCGCTCGAAAAGCAGCGCGCGCGAGTGTTTCAGAAAGCGATCCAGCAGGCGCAGGCGGAGAACCATCCCGACGCGCTGGCCACCGCCAGCGCCGCCTGGCGCCATTTTCAGGATCTGGCCGCGCACCGCTGCGCCATCGAAGAAAAGGTGTCCAAGGAAGACGTGGCCGACAGCGCGCTGTTTCTGGGCAGCGACTATTCCCGCAAGATTACCGGCCAGGTGATCCACGTCGATTGCGGCTATTCGACGGCCAACGCCGTTTGACACCCACCGTCCAGATCGTGCCGTTCAGCTTGCGCCATTTGCCGCGGGTCTTGCGGATCGAGCGCGCCAGCTTCGGCCGCGAGGCTTGGCCGCGATCGCTCTTTCTGGAGTACTACCGCGAATGCCGGGAGGGGTTCCTGGTGGCCAAGCTGGGTGGAAGGATCGCGGGTTACATCCTCATTTGCATGGCAAGGCGCGGGGCCGAGATCGACTCGATTGCAGTCCATCCGGACTACCGGCGATGCGGTGTCGCGGATGCGCTGATGGACCATTCGCTGCGCGCGCTCGCGGCCGCCGGCGTGCGGCGCGTAGAGCTCATGGTGCGTCCCGACAATACGGCGGGCCTGCGCTTGTACCGCTCGTGGGGGTTCCGCCGCGCGCGCCTGGTGCGCGGTTATTACGAGGACGGAGAGGATGGCGTCCTCATGGTCCGGGCGCTACAATGAACCACAAGATGGCGGACAAGGAACAATTCGAACTGCTGATGCACGACGTGGACGCCTGGAATAGCTGGCGGGCGGATCATCCGAAAGTGAAGCCCGATCTGGCCTACGCCGTCATGCGCGGAGCGAACCTGACGCTGGCCAATCTTTCCCACGCCCAGATGGCGGAAGCCGACCTGGTGCTGGCCAACTTGCGCGGCGCGGATCTGCGCCACGCGGATCTGCGCGGCGCCAACCTGGTGGGCGCGCGGCTCATGGGCGTCGATCTGACCCAGGCAAATATCTGCGGCGCGGATCTTTCGACCGCGGAAGATCTGACCCAGGAGCAGTTGCACCACACCCACGGCGACCATCTGACCAGGCTGCCCGAAGACTTGCACGCGCCGGAAAACTGGCCGAAAAAGGGCCGCACCGCGGTCTGGTAGAGCGGACTACCGCAGGCGCGCCGCCAACCAGGCGGGCAGCGTCTCCAGTCCTACAATCGTTTGTTCTCCGCTGGCCATCTCTTTCACTACGACCTTGCCTTCGCGTAGCTCGTCCGGCGCCAGAAACACGGTGAAGCGCGCGCCGCGCTTGTCGGCATAGGCAAAGAACTTGGCGGGCTTGCCCGCGGCAAAGGCCAGGTCGGTTTGAATGCCGGCGGCGGCGAGCTGCGCGGCCACCCGCGCCGCATCGCGGTTCAGCGCCGCGTCGAACATGCCCACGCACACGCTCACCGACGGCTTCGACGGTGTGATGCCCTTCAGCTCGGCCAGGATCTCCGCGATGACCACATCGCCGAAGCCCATGCCCACGGCCGGACGGCCTACCCCAGTCATGTCGCGGAACAGGTTGTCGTAGCGGCCGCCGCCGAAGATGGCGCGGAACTGGCGCTGCGCGTCGAAGCCCTCGAATACCGTGCCGGTGTAGTAGGAAAGCCCGCGCACGACGCCGGAATCGAATTCCAGGTAATCGCCGAAGCCCATGGCGGCGGCCAGTTCCAGCAGCCTGCGCACGTCTTCCGCCGCGGGACTGCCGGCCAGCGCGGCGGCCGATTCGATCTGCTGCATCACATCGTCGGCCGCGGTCGCCTTCAGACCCTTTTCGACCAGCATCTCCTTCAGCGTCTCCACCGGAACCTTGCCCTTCTTATCCAGCACCATGAAGACATCCACGTGGCTCGCCGCGGGTACGCCCAACTCGCACAGCAGATGGGCCACCACCTGCCGATTGTTGACGTGAATGCGCACTTCGTCCGGACCCAGGCCGAGCGCCCGCAAGGCGCTGGTGACGCAGGCCAGAATCCAGGCCTCCGCCTGTACGGACGGCTCGCCGACCACGTCCACGTTCCACTGGAAGTGCTCGCGCTTGCGCCCGCGGGTCATGCGCTCGTAGCGGAAGCACTGGCCGATGGTCCACCATTTGACCGGAAAGACCATGGCCTGCGCATGCGCGCTGATCATGCGCACCAGCGATGGCGTCACTTCCGGACGCAGGGCCAGTTGCCGGTTGGATTTGTCCGCGAAGTGATAGATCTGCTGCGCGACCTCTTCGCCGGCCTTGCGCGCCAACAGCTCGAAAGACTCGACTACCGGCGGCTCGAAGCGCTGGAAGCCGTGGCGCGTGGACGCCTCCGTCCAGGCGGCGAAGATGCGATCGCGCACTTCCAGGTCTTCGGGATAGAAATCGCGCATGCCGCGCGGCGGGTCAAGCTGCATTCTTCCAGTGTAGTGGGAAGTCCTCTACGGCGTGATGTTAGTGAGGATCGTGATGCTCGTAGAATCGTCCACCGCGACGGCCAGGTCCGGCTTTCCGTCGTTGGTAAAATCCGCGGCGGCCAGCGAAACACCATTGCCGGCGGTGGTGAAGTCCGCCGTCGCCAGGCTGAACGTCCCATCGCCGCGGCCCAGCAAAATGGATGCGCATCCGGCGGCCACGGCCAGATCCGGTTGACCGTCGCCGTCGAAATCCGCCACCGCGATCGAAGTGGCGCCCGTCGGCACAGGATAAGCGCCGGAGGTCTTGAAAACGCCGCCGCCCGCGTTCAATAGAACCGTTACCGACGAAATCTGCTCGGCACCGCAACAGCCCGCGTTCGCTATGGCGAGATCCGGTCTGTGATCTCCGTTGAAGTCGGCGATCGCCACAAACACAGGCTTGGTCCCGACCGTGTACCTGGCCTCCGGCTGGAAGGTCCCGTTACCCTTGCCGAACAGAATGCGCGCCGAATTGGATACCGGGTCAAGCACTACGAGATCCAACCTCCCGTCGCGATTGAGATCGCCGGCGGCGAGCGCGGACGGGTCTCCCATCAGAGAAGTGTACACCGGCTTCCGGAATGTGCCGTCGCCGCGCCCTGGCAAGACCGCAAGGTTGTTGGTGGTTACGCTGAAAGTGAGGGCCACGTCCGGCAGACCATCGCCGTCGAAGTCCCCGACAACCACGCCGGCCGGTGCATTGGCCAGCGCCGCCGTTTTGGGAGCTTGGAAAGTGCCGTCGCCGTTGCCCAGCAGAACCAGAATCTCGTTCGGGGAGACGGCCGCCACCAGAAGATCCGGCTTGCCATCGCCGTTGACGTCCGTCAATCCCAGCCATACCGGCCGAGCCGCGAAATCATACGTCGTCAGGGTTCGAAAAACGCCGCCCCCGAGACCCTTGAGAATCGTCGCGCCGGTGTCAAGCTCGGCCAGGTCCGGTTTGCCGTCGCCATCGAGATCGGCCACCGCGACCAACCTCGAAAAGTCCTGGATGTTATGGCCCGAGGGCTGCACGAACCCACCCTTTCCGTTTCCCGGAAGTATTGAGACCGAGGAGCCGGTGGATACCACCAGATCCGGTTTTCCATCGCGGTTGAAATCGCCCACGGCCGCGCTGTATATGGCTATGCCGCTGTTTTGCGGCGCCGCAAACCCACCCTTGCCGTTACCCAGCAGGATCGAGATGCCGTACACATCGGCGACCGCCACGTCCGTCTTGCCGTCCCCGTTAAAGTCCGCCGCCACCACGTCAGTGCCTGACACGAGCAGCGTATTTGCCACCGGCGTCTGGAACGAACCGTCGCCGTTGCCCAACAGGATCGCCAGTTGGCTGTTGGTAGCGACGGCCAGATCGGGCACGCCGTCGCCATTGAAGTCCGCCACCGCCACGGAATTTGGCGACTGGCCCACCGCGTACTGCACAGCCGCGCGGAATGTGCCGTCGCCATTGCCCATTAACACCGAAATCGTCCCCGAGAACCTATCCGCGTCCGCCAGGTCCAGATTGCCGTCGCCATTCAAATCCGCCGCCGCCACCGAGACCGGCGTGTCTCCAACTGCATAGGAGTTGCCGTACGCGAACGTACCGTCGCCATTGCCCAGGAAGATTTGGATGGATTGGCCGGGCGCCTCGTTGCCCTGCAGGATCCCGACTGCCAGGTCCGGCGCACCGTCGCCATTGAAGTCGCCCACCGCCACCGAAGAGGGCAGGCTGCCGCCCAGAGAATAACCGAGCGGAGGCTGGAAACTGCCGTCGCCGTTGCCCAGGAAGATCGCCAGGCCATACTCCTGACTGGCCACCGCCAGGTCCGTCCTGCCATCGCGGTTAAAATCCGCGGCGGCGACTGCCACGCCAAATCCGGCGGGATACTCCGTAGCCGGCTGCAGGGCCCCCTTACCATTGCCCAGCAGGATCGAGATCCCGCCGGCACCGTTCGCCACTGCGAGATCCGGGCTGCCGTCGCCGTTGAAATCCGCCGCGGCCATGGCGTTCGCACTGATGGGGACTTCGTATGCGCGTGGGGAGTTGAAGGACACTGGCCAGGCGGCGACCGGCAGAAGCGCGAAAACAACGACGGCTCTGATTTGCATGTTCCCCTCAGTATCCGGGTTCCCGCGCGAAGGCGCTGTAAATGTTTGTAAAGTGCTTACGGCGTTACGGCCGCACCCTGATCTCCCGTACGTCCTCCCCGAGCATGCACAATCGGATCTCGATGCGATCGGAGGGAATGAGCTCCGGGAACCGCTCCCCCCATTCGATCAGCACCAGCGCCGGGCTGTCGAACAGTTCGTCGAGCCCCAGCGTGGCGGCGTCGCGCGCGTTCTCCAGGCGATAGAGGTCCACGTGATAGACAGCCGGGGGCGTGCCGTATTCGTGGATCAGCGTGAAGGTCGGGCTGGAGACCTCTTCGGGCGGAGCGGCGCCCAGGCCCTTGACGATGCCTTTGGCCAGCGTGGTCTTGCCGGCGCCCAGGTTGCCGATCAACAACACGGTCGCGCCGCGCGGTAAGGTTTGCGCCAGGCGTTCGCCGAGGGCGATGGTCTCCTCTTCAGAGGCGGTACGGAAAACGGGCACACTCCTCCAGTGCGGCGGGAAGATAGCGGAGCAGGTCCGTGGCCGTCAGACACTTTTCGCCGATCGCCGCGGCGCCCAGTTCGCCGGCCAGTCCGTGAAGGTAGACGGCCGCCGCCACAGCCACGTCCGGCTGTCGCGGGAACTGGGCCAGGAAACCGGAAATGAAGCCGGTCAGGATGTCGCCGGTTCCGCCCGTGCCCATCGCCGGTGTGCCGGTGGGATTGATCCAGACGCGCCCATCCGGAAACGCGACCAGGGTACGCTCGCCTTTGAGAACTACGACCGCCTGGCGAGCGGTCGCCAGCGTGCGCGCGGCGGTGATGCGATCCGCCAGGATCTCCGCGTTGGATTTGCCGCACAAGCGGGCCATTTCGCCGGGATGCGGCGTCAGCACGCGCAGCTTGCCGCCGCCTGACCAATCGCTGCCTGCCAGCGCGTTCAGGGCGTCGGCATCCGCCACCACTGGCTGCGTGAATTCCGCAAATGCGCGCCGGACCATCGCCACGGTATCGGGATGCGTGCCCAGCCCCGGCCCGATGGCGATGACGCCCATCTTCTCCGCCAGAGCCGGCAAGCGGCCGGCGTCGAGCGGCTCCGTCATCAGCTCGGCCGCATGGCCGGCGATCACCGGGATGGCGGACTCGTCCGCCGCCACCGTCACCAGCCCCGCGCCGGCCCGCAGCGCAGCCATGCCGCACATAGCCGCCGCACCGGTCTTGCCGCGCGATCCTGCCACCGCCAGCACGTGGCCGTAGGTGCCCTTGTGCCCATCGCGCGCGCGCGGCGCGAGCATTGCCGCGAACATGGCCGGCTGCACCACGGACAGCCAGACGGAATCGTCGGCATCGTACAGCGGCGGAGGGCTGCCGATCGCCGCTACGCGCAATTCGCCCACCGCGTCGCAATTCGGCGGCAAAACCTGCGCCGGCTTGGGCGCGGTGAAAGTAACGGTGTAGTCCGCCCGGGCCTGCTCGCCCGCCGGATGCCCCGAATCGCTGGGCATGCCGGAGGGGAAATCGACCGCCACCACTTTGGCCCGTGGAAATCCGCGGTTGATTTCCCGGATCGCCTCCCGCATGGCGCCGGTGGCCGGACCGCTGATGCCCGTGCCCAGCAGCGCGTCCACCACGACGGTCGCTAATTGCGCCGCGGCGGGGATCTCGCGCAGCACCGGACAGCCGCAGACTTCGAGCATGCGATAGTTCAGCGCCGCATCCCCGCGCAGATCCTCAGGCGCGGCCAGCAGAACCACGTGCAGGGCGAGCGGCTGATAGCGCGTAAAAAGCTGGCGGGCCACTACCATGCCGTCGCCGCCGTTATTGCCTTTGCCGCACAGCACCACGATGCGCTGTGCGCCCAGGGGAACGAATTTTTCGGCCAGCAACTCCACCACGCGATGGCCGGCATTCTCCATCAGCACCGCGCCCGGAATGCCCATCTCGATGGTGCGCCGGTCCACCTCCCGCATCTGTGCCGCCGTCAGAACCTTCATGGCCGCCTCGCCACCAGGATCGTCATATCGTCGGCCAGTTCCGCCGACGAGCCGCTCCACTGTTCCACCGCCTCGATCACGCGCGCGATGATTTCGGGCGCGTCGCGGTCGGCGTTCTTGACCAGCAGATCGGTGAGCCGCTGATCGCCGAACATCTCACCGTATTCATTCTCCGGCTCCACGATGCCGTCGGTGTAGGCCACCAGCAGGTCGCCGCTGGCGAGCTGCACCTGTATCTCGTCGTACCGCGCGAAGGGAAACGCGCCCACCACCGTGCCGGTGACCTGCAGGAATTCGGGAACGCCCTTGCGCAACAGGATCGGCGGCAGATGCCCGGCGTTGGTGTACGTCATCGTCTGCGTCTGCTCGTCATACAGGGCGAAGTAGAAGGTCGCGTATTTCTCGGGCGAGGTGTTGGCGTACAACTGCTTGTTCAGCCGCGATACCATGGCGGCCGTCGATAGATGCGGCGAGCCGTTGCCGGTAGCGGCGGGCAAGCCGGCGGTGAGCTGCATGCGCATGGTGGATTGAATGGCCGCCATCAACAGCGCCGCGGAGATGCCCTTGCCGGCTACGTCGCCGATGGCGAAAGCCAGGCTGGAGTCGAAGCGTATGAAATCGTAATAGTCGCCGGAGACCACCCGCGCCGGATTGCAGACGCCGGTGAGTTGCAGGGTCTTCAGATCGGGCACGTCCTTGGGAAAGAGCTGGCTCTGCACCTCGCGCGCGATTTCGAGCTCCGATTGCAGGCGCTCTTTTTCCTTGGCCACCACGATCAGCCGCTCCAGGTTTTCGGTCATGGTGTTGAACGACGATCCCAGTTCGGCCAACTGGTCGTTGCCGCGCACCGGGATGCGATGCGAGAAGTCGCCTTCCTTGACCCGCCGCGTGCCCTCGTATAGCTCGTGTACGGCGCTGGTGATCGTGCGGGAGATGGATACGCCGATCACCAGGGAGATCAACTCCACGATCAAAAACAGCGTGACCGTCACCAGAAATGCCGCCCAGATCACCTGGCCGTAGGCCATGTCGCCCAGCGCGATGTTATTGCCGAAGACCGTGCCCAGCACCGCGGACATGCGCGTGTGTACCAGCAGCAGGCCGCGATTGTTCTTGTTCCCGGGCGCATTCCAGAACATGACCGGCTCCAGGGATCCCCAATCCACACGCAGGTCCAGAAAGTTGTTCTTGGGCGGGACGCGCGCGGTGTAGGGCGCCGCCCCGCCAGCCGCGTCTCCCAATTCGCCGGCCGATTCCGCGAAATCGCGGAAGTTCACCTGCCCGATGCCCGGCACTAGGCCGGAGAGAAACTCCTGGCTGAGCGGAGCCAGGATCTCCGCCTCGGCGCCTCCCGCCGCCACGTGCGCCCAGCTATAAGCCTGACGGTTCTTGACCACGATGCCGTTGGCATCCTTCCATCCGGCGGGCGCCAACGCGAGCGTGGACGTGGCGGGATAGCGGTAGTCTCCGCCGCTGCTGTCCCGCACCAGGATCTCGGTGCTGGGAAAGAAGCGCTCGGTGAACTCGTGCGTGCGCGCGACCACCTCCGCCCGGTGCTCGGCGGGCGCCTCCAGGATGTTCGTGGCCGAGCCGCGCAGGATCGCGGTGCGCCGGTCCAGTTCGGAGTGGATCAGGTACAGCGCGATCTGGCCGGTCAGTCCATAGGCGCTGACTAGCACCAGAACCAGGATCAGCACGATGGGCACCATGGCAATGAACGCATATGCCACGATGAGGCGGTTGCGCAGGCGCCAGATCATTTTTCTTACGCCGCTGCGCGCCAGCCGGAGGGCCACCACGATCCCCGCGATCCAGGCCGCGAAGTTGACCAGCAGACCTATGGCCGAGGACGGCAGGAAGTAAGCCAGCGCCACCGCCAGCACGACCAGAATGAGAAACGTCTTTTCGATGCGCCCGAGCTTGTGATAGAGGACTTTCAGGCGTGGGGGCATTCACTCTCATCTTAGCGCGCGGGCATCGGAGACTAGCCGCCGGAACCCACTATTTCGGAACCTACTATTTCAGCTTGCCGGCGGCAAAAAGGACAGACTTTTCCAGGGCGTCCAGCGCCGAATCGTAGAGCGCTTCGCCGTTGGGCAGATCCGGCCGCTTCTGGCCCTGCGGGCCCAGGCAGAAATCGTGGTATCCGTTCTCGTAGATTTCCAAACGCACCGGCTTCCCGGCGGCCGCCAGGGCGTCGTGCAGCATGATGGCGGTCGGCATCAGCCGGTCGGCCGTCCCCACCAGGATCAGGATCGGTGTGCGGATCGGGTCGATGTTCTTCCTGGCGATCTCGGGATCGGGCTTGAGGTCCTTGAGAGCGTCCCCATGCGGCGTTCCCGGCGGCAGATGGATGCCCAGAAACCAAAGCGCCGCGGGCGCGCCCACGATGGCCGCATGCACCGGCACTTTGGAGACCAGGAACATCACCAGGTTGCCGCCCAGGCTGACGCCGTATAAGTTGATGCGGTCCGGATCGACGTAAGGCAGCGCCTTGACGTAGTCGATGACCGCCAGCCCGTCGTCAATGGACGTGACCAGTCCCGTGGTCGAGGGCGTGGACATCAGGTTCCAGTCGCCGCCGCGATAGTCCGCCACGGCCACCACGTAGCCTTCCTGCAGAAACCGCTCCCACACCGGCCCGCCGTGATCGCCGCGCGACCAGCCCACGAGCTGCTCCATCCCCCGTCCGCCGGGCGCGCCGTGGAAGATGATGATCGCCGGATAACGTCCGTCGCCCTTCGGTTTGCGAATGGCGGCGGCTACGTAAACGCCGTCTTTGCTCTTGATGTAAGTCTGTTGTACGGGCGAGTCCGCCTCGCTCACCACGTGAATGTATTTACCGGTGGGCAGCGGCGTCGTGCTGCCGGGATTGTGGTGGATCTCCGCGGGCGCGGCGATCGCACAAATGAGACAAAGGAACGCTGATCGCATAAATCGGTGCCGATTCGTAACATAGCATCAGGCGTCCTCGGCCACCGAGGCGTCGAATCTGCGCCGCAGGGATTCCGGGATCTCCACGTCCATCACGCAGCAATCGCCGTCGTAACGGGTTTCGAGTACGCGGCCCAGCTCGTGCACCAGGGCGATGCGCGCGCCGTCGCCAAGCGGCAGGCGCAGGCGCGTGCGCACCAGCGGATCGAAGGGCAGCACTTCGTCAACCGCGTCCAGCAGGCGGTCCATTCCTTGCCCGGTGAGTGCCGCGATCGCCACCGCGCGCGCGGAGGCGGCACCTCCGGTCGCGCCCAGCAGACGAAGCCGCATGGATTCGACGTCCAGGTTGGGGACGCGGTCCACCTTGTTGAGTACCAGCAATTGCGGGATCGCCGCCGCTTCGATCTCCGACAGGACCTTGAGCACGTGCCCGGTGTGCGCGCCGGCATGCGCGGCCGACGCATCCACCACGTGCAGGATCAGGGTCGCTTCCCTGACCTCCTCCAACGTGGCGCGGAAAGCCTTCACCAGCGTGGTCGGCAGATTCCCGATGAAGCCAACCGTATCGCTCACCAGCGCGCGGCGGCGCGACGGCAGCGTCAAGGGCCGTACCGTGGGATCGAGGGTGGCAAACATGCGCGCGTCCGCCAGCACCCCGGCGTCGGTGAGACGATTGAACAACGTGGATTTTCCCGCGTTCGTGTAGCCCACCAGGGCGATGGTCGGCAGCGGCACGGACTGCCGTTTCTGGCGATGCAGCGCCCGACCGGCGCGCACGTTTTCGAGATCCTGCTCGAGCTTGCGGATCCGGCGATGGATACGCCGGCGGTCGGTTTCAAGCTGGGTTTCACCCGGACCGCGGGTGCCGATGCCGCCGCCCAGCCGGGACATCTCCGTCCCCCGGCCCGCCAGCCGCGGCAGCAGGTAGTTCAATTGTGCCAGTTCCACCTGCAGCCGGCCCTCCCGCGTGCGCGCCCGCCGCGCGAAGATATCCAGGATCAATTGTGTGCGATCGATCACCCTTCGACGCACTTCTCTCTCCAGGTTGCGCTGCTGGGTGGGTGTCAGATCGCGGTCGAAGATAACCAGGTCGGCGTCCAGGGATTGGCCCAGTTGCGCCAGTTCCAGCACTTTTCCGCGGCCGATGAGCGTGGCAGCCTCCGGAGCATCGCGCGTTTGCAGGATACGGCCTGCAATTGTGGCCCCGGCACTGGCGGCCAGCTCCGCAAGCTCTTCCAGCGACTCCTCGGCCTGTCCGGGGAGGAACGGGTCGCCCCCCCGCCGGCTCTTCCAATCCACACCGGCAAGGATGGCCCGTTCCGGCGGCGCGTAACGGGTGGCGGGGATCTACGCCTCCGCGTTATCCGTGTGGGCCGCGCCGGCGGACGGCGTACCCGCCGCGGCGGCTTGCACAGCGTTCGCCGGGGCCCCGTAGGAATGCGACGTCTTCAGAGTCACTACCGTAGAGATGGCGTGCTTGAAGATGAGTTGCTCCTGGTTGTTGGTTTCCAACACCAGCGAATACTTATCGAAACTCTTGATCCGGCCGGAAAGCTTCACCCCACTCATTAAATAGATGGTAAGGATAATTTTGTCCTTGCGCGCGTTGTTTAGAAAACTGTCTTGAATGTTCTGCGCTGGTTTATCCATGGCTCCTCCCATACAGATCGGGGCCAAGCGGAAAACTCCGAATTGGCACCCATATTGTACCCCGAAGCAGGGGCTGGACGGGGATCAGGTCCCGGCCGGGGACCGCCTCCCCCGCCACCGCATTGCCCGGTGCGCCTCCCCGGGGGCCGGGCGAGATTTCAGGTACCAGGGTATTAAAAAAATTTACTCCGAGAAGACAATTCAGATGTAGAATCTCAGGTAGCCTCGCCGACTCTGAAGGTCGGAAAGGCAGGGGGAGATATGTTTAGAGGAATTCGTGTAACGTTTATTCCCTTGCTGCTGTTGTGCGCGCCCGCGTTGTTCGCGCAGACCACGGGCTCGATCACTGGCACGGTAAGAGATAATACCGGCGCAGTCGTCGCCAAGGCGGAAGTTAGTCTCACCAACACGGCCACGCAAACCGCGTTGAAGACCAACACCAACGTCGATGGCGAGTACTTATTCGCCGCGGTTCCGGCTGGAACTTACGATCTGGCCGTGAGCGCGGTTGGCTTTACCAGATTCGACGCCAAGAACATCGTCCTGCGCGTAGCGCAGCGCGCCCGCGTGGACGCCACCCTCACCGTTGGGGAGGTGAAGACCACCGTCACTGTGGAGGCCGCCGGAGCCACCCAGGTGGAGACTGAGTCGTCGGAAGTCTCGGGACTCGTCACCGGCCGCGAAATCACCCAACTTGTCCTCAACGGCCGTAATTACACGCAACTGATCGCCCTGACTCCCGGCGTCAGTCAGCAGAACGGACAGGAAGAGGGCACTGTGGGAGTTTATGGCAGTGTGGCGTGGAGCGTCAACGGCGGCCGCACTGAATACAATAATTGGGAGCTGGACGGCGGCGACAATATGGATAACGGTAGCAATGGAACGTTGAACGTTTATCCAAATGTCGATGCCATTTCCGAGGTCCGGGTTCTCACCTCCGACTACGGCGCGCAGTACGGCCGTAACGGATCCGGCACCATCGAAGCGGTCACCAAGTCCGGCGGAAGCAGTTTCCATGGAGATGCCTTCGAGTTTCTCCGCAACAATGACTTCAACGCCCGCAACTTCTTCTCGCCCGATGTGCCGGAGTACCGCAAGAATGAGTTCGGCTACACCATTGGCGGACCCGTATTCATTCCGCATCACTACAATACGAACAAGGACAAAACCTTCTTCTTCTGGAGCGAGGACTGGCGCCGGGAGATAGTCCCCAACACGTTCGACGTGCAAGTGCCTTCGGTGCAGGAGCGGCAGGGCATCTTCAACGATGTCTGTCCGGGTCCCGATTGCCCGGTCAATCCGGCAACCAAGCTGCCCTATGCCAGCAACACCGTGCCGATCGATCCGAACGCGCAGGCGATTATGGCGCTGGTTCCGGCGCCGACGTTCGGCAGCGGCGCGAACTCCTTCTTCAATGCGTCTTTCACCACTCCCACCGACTGGCGCGAGGAATTATTCCGCATCGACGAGAATTTCAGCGACACCAACCGGTTCTTCGTGCGATATATCCACGACTCCTGGAACACCATTACCGCCACCTCCCTGTGGAGCGGCGATGCCTTCCCGACGGTGGGAACCAACTTCGTCGGTCCCGGAACCAGTTTTGTGGCTCACGAGGCCACCAATATTTCGCCCACCCTGCTGAACGAATTCACGTTCAGTTACACCGCCGACCATATCTTCCTGAACCCCTCCGGAAACCTTTGGCAGCGGCCTTCCGGCATGACCATGACCGGCCTGTTCGATAACGGCTTCGGCGGCAAACTGCCGGGCCTTAATATCAGCGGCGGCGCGGCATATAACGGTGGCTTCACGGCGGATGTGGCAGGCTGGCCCTGGAATAATGCCAATCCGACTTACACCTTCCGCGATCAGATCGCCAAGATCTGGGGGTCCCACAACATTTACACCGGTTTCTACCTGGCGCTGGCGCAGAAGAACGAGCAGAACGGCGCGGAAACCCAGGGCTTCCTCACCTTCAGCAACACGTCCCCCGTAACTACGGGCAACTCCTGGGCGGACTTCCTGCTAGGCAACATCGCGAACTTCAACCAGACCAATGCGCAGACCAAGTATTATTACCGGGATAAGGTGTTCGAACCCTACATTCAGGATGACTGGCACGTCACTAAGCGGTTGACCTTGAACCTGGGTCTGCGTATGAGCGGGTACGGCGGATATTGGGAAAAATACGATCAGTTCTACAATTTCTACCCCTCCCGTTACGATCCGGCGCAGGCGCCGCAGATCGACATTACCGGCAACGTGACCGGCGTGCAGGGCGATCTGATACCGGGTGTAGGCAATCCCTATAACGGCGAAATCGCCTGCGGCCAGAACGGCACCCCGCATACCTGCTACAAGAACCATTTCTTCAATTGGGCGCCGCGCTTCGGTTTTGCGTTGGATCCCTTTGGCAATGCCAAGTGGGCGATCCGCGGCGGCTACGGGATTTTCTTCGAGCACCTGAATGGCAACGAAGGAATCTCCGGCCTGGAAGGGCAGCCACCCGGAATTCTCAGCCCGACGCAGTACAACATCGTCGGCTACACCAATATCGGTGGCGGCGGGGTGTCGGGCACAACCGGCATCACCACGTATACCGACCAGATGCGGTGGCCTTACGTGCAGCAGTGGCACCTGGACGTGCAGCACGATATCGCCAAGGACACCGTGATGACTGTGGGGTACGTGGGCAGCAAGGGCACGCACCTTTCCTGGCAGCGGGACATCAATCAGTTACAGCCGATCGGCAGCAACCCGTTCCAGGCCGGCCAGCCTCTCACCGACGCCATCTGCAACACCGTAACCGGCGCCTGGACCCCCGGCGTAACTGGTGTAGTGAACGGCCACACCCTGACCGGGCCCGCGGCACAGAACCTCGCAGTAGCTTGCGGCGCCAGCCCGGCCGACCCGTACCGGCCATACATCGGCTATTCCAACATCACTATGATCGAGCCGCAGGCGAACTCCATCTACAACGCGCTGCAAGTCTCGGCCCGGCGCACGGTGAGCCACGCGCAGTTCACCCTGGCCTACACGTGGGCTCACTCGCTGGACGATTCTTCCGACCGTTACGATGGAAATTTCCTCAACTCGTACAACATGCGGCTGACGCGAGCCAGCTCCAACTTCGACCAGCGGCAGATCCTGAACCTGGGCTACGTGTTGGATGTCCCGTTCTTTACCAACACAAAGCAACTGGCCGGCAAGATTCTGGGCGGCTGGCACATCTCGGGCCTCACCACGTTCCAGACCGGCACGCCGTTCAGCGTGGTGGCCGATACCGGCAGCGGAATCATCCCGGGATCGGGCGTGGGCAATGGCACCGGCACCAACGTCTATGCCAATATCATCGGGAATCCCAACGCCGCGCCGCCAATCACCAATGCGGCCGACGTCATCGGCCCCCTGCTGTACAATCCCGCGGCTTTCGGCGCTCCGACGGGCCTTACCTTCGGCACCGCCCAGCGCAACGTGCTGAACCTTCCGTCGTTTATGAACTGGGACATGGGACTGTTCAAGAACTTCTTCATCAAGGAGAACGGTCCTAATTTCGAGTTCCGCGCGGAAGGATTCAACGTGTTCAACCACACCGAGTTCAACGGCGTAAACGCCGGGATCAGTTGTTACGGAGGCTCGAACTACTCGGCCGGCGATGCGAGCTGCCTCGACAACGCATTCCTGCATCCCAACTCGGCGCGCAATCCGCGCATCCTGCAACTGGGTCTGAAGTTCATCTTCTGATCCACGGCTGACCGTACTTTCACGGCGGGATCTCTCCCATCCGGGGCGATCCCGCCGTTTTCTTTTTGCGCGGCCCGGTGAGCGCTACACTGATGGTTCCGGGCCAGGCCCGGTTCCTAACGTGAACGCCGTCGAGTTTCAAGATGTCTCGAAAAGCTATGCGATCTATGAATCGCCGGGCGACCGCCTGAAAGAACTGGTGTCGTTCAATCGTCTGAAGCGGCACCGGGACTTCTGGGCTCTGCACGATGTCAGTTTCGAGACCCGCCCCGGCGAGACGTTCTGCATCATCGGCGAAAACGGTTCGGGCAAGAGCACCCTGCTGCAGATGGTGGCCGGCATCTTGCAGCCCAGCCGCGGCGCGGTGACCGTGAACGGCCGCGTCTCGGCGCTGCTGGAGCTGGGCGCCGGATTCAATCCGGAATTCACCGGCCGCGACAATGTGTATCTGAACGGATCCATCCTGGGACTCAGCACCCGCCAGATCGACGCGCGCTACCGGGAGATCGCGGATTTCGCCGAAATCGGCGAGTTCATCAACCAGCCGGTGAAGACCTATTCGAGCGGCATGGTGGTGCGCCTGGCGTTCGCCGTGGCCATCAACGTGGACCCGGAGATCCTGCTGGTGGACGAAGCCCTGGCGGTCGGCGACATCTACTTTCGCCAGCGCTGCCTGCGTAAAGTCCATGAGCTGCGCGCGCGCGGCATCACCATCCTGTTTGTCTCGCACGCGGTGGCGGACGTGAAGGCCATCGGCGACCGCGCCCTGTGGCTGGACCGCGGCGTCGTGCGCGAGATCGGCGATACCGATCGCGTGGTGGCCCGGTACCTGGCGGCCATGGTGGAGAAGGACTCGGCGTACCTGCTGCTCAAAGGTGCCGCCGAGCGTGGGCAGGCGCCGGAACCGGTGCGCGCGCCCGAGGTGGTCGAAAGCATTCCCAATATCGATCACCGTTATGGCGACCGGCGCGCCGAGATCCTGGGCATCGCGGTGCTTGACGCCCAGGGCGATCCCGTCCGCCTGCTCCAGCCTTCGCAGCGGATCACCGTGCGCATCAGCGTGCGGGCGCGCGACGAAGTGGCCCAGCCCATCGTAGGCTTCATGATGCGCAATCACCTGGGCGTGGATTTCTCGGGCACCAACACGGCCCGCGAGAGCTATGACCTGCCGGCCATGGCCGCGGGAGATATCTACACCGTCGATTTTCACCTGGAGATGCCCGAACTCTACCCGGCGTCGTTTTCCTTTTCGCCGGCCATCGCCGACGGCACCCTGCTGGGCTACAAGATGTGCGACTGGATCGACAACGCCATCGCCCTCCAGATGGGCCACTCGCCGGGCGAGATCTACGGCTTCCTGCGGCTGCCGTGCCGGGTGGAAGTCAACGCGCGGATCGCGGCGCCTCTGCGGGAGTCGAGCGTTGGTTGAATTCACAGGCGAGCGCGTCATCCCGGGGCAGGTGGACACCGACCTGCTCAACGAACACCTGGCGCGGTATGTGTTCGCGGCGCGCCTGGCCCGCGGCAAGCGCGTGCTGGATGCCGGGTGCGGCGCGGGCTACGGTTCGGCGGAGCTGATGAAGGTGGCCTTGTCCGTGGCCGGCGTGGACAGTTCCGCGGAGGCCATCGGCTTCGCGCGCGAGAACTACCGCCTGCCGGGACTCGACTTCCAGGAAGGATCCTGCACCGCGCTGCCGTACGCGGATGCATCGTTCGACCTGGTGGTGGCCTTCGAGGTGATCGAGCATCTGCCCGAGTGGCGGGAATTCCTGGCCGAGGTGCGGCGGGTGCTGGCGCCCACCGGACAGTTCATCGTTTCCACCCCCAACAAGCTCTATTATGCCGACTCGCGCGGACCGGCCGGCGCCAATCCGTTTCACGCGCACGAGTTCGAATTCGGCGAGTTCCGCAACGAGCTGGGCGCCGTGTTTCCGTACATCTCGCTGTTTCTGGAAAATCATGTGGAGGGCGTGGCTTTCCGTCCCGTGGAAACCGGCGAGACGGCGGAGGTGCGGGTGGATGGCGGCGATATCGATCCCACGGCATCCCACTTCTTCGTGGCGGTTTGCGCCCATCGTCCACAAACCGGCAATCCCACCTTCGTCTACGTCCCCAGCGCGGCGAATGTGCTGCGCGAGCGCGAGACGCACATCGCGCTGCTCGAAGGCGAAGTACGCCAGAAGAACGAGTGGCTGGAAACCGCCCGGCGCGATCTGGCGGAACTGGACCGGCAGCACCGGCAGGTCACCACCGAGCTGGAAGAAAGCAACCGCTGGGCCGAACGGCTGAATCAGGAACTGGCGGCCAGCGGGGCGCGCGTGGTCGAACTGCAGGACGAACTGGCGCGCGCGCAGGCCCAGGCGCAAGCCGCTATCCACGAGCTGGAGCGGGAGAATCGCACCAGGACCGAATGGGCGGTGCAGTTGAACGCCACCCTCGAAGCCAAATTGCAGGAGCTGGCACAGTGCGTCGAATATCTGCACGCCGCGGAAAAGACCGTCGACGAGCGTACCCGCTGGGCGCAGTCGCTCCAAGCCGACCGGGACGAGTTGCGCCGCAAGCTGGCGCTGGTCGAGGCATCGCGTTGGGTGCGTCTGGGACGCCGCGCCGGGCTGGGGCCTGACCTGGAGTCATGAAGCCCGTCCTGCTCCTGCTCCTCTCCCCTTTCCTGTGGCTGGCCTCCGTACTCTCCCTGGCGCTCACCGATCTGGCGTGGCGGTTCTGGGGACGGAAAACCGCGCCGCGGGATCAGCCGCCGCGCACCGGCGCCGCCACCGTGGTGATCCCCAACTGGAACGGTCGCGATCTGTTGGCGCAATACCTGCCGTCGGTAATCGACGCGCTGGCCGGCAACTCCGGGAACGAAATCATCGTAGTCGATAACGGCTCGTCGGATGGCTCCGCCGATTTCGTGCGCCAGGCCTTTCCCGGCGTGACCGTGCTCGCGCTCGACCGTAACCTGGGATTCGGCGGTGGCTCGAACGCCGGATTCCGCGCCGCCCAAAACGATATCGTGGTGCTGCTGAACAGCGATATGCGCGTGGCGCCCGATTTTCTGGCGCCGCTCGTGGATGGCTTCCGCGACCCGCGCGTATTCGCCGTGTCCTGCCAGATCTTCTTTCGCGATCCGGCAAAACCGCGGGAAGAGACCGGCCTGACGCAGGGCTGGTGGCAGGATGGCGGCCTGAAAGTGCGGCATCGCATCGATCCGGCGGTGACCGGTCTGTTCCCGTGCTTCTACGGCGGCGGCGGATCGTGCGCTTTCGACCGGCGCAAATTCCTGGAGCTGGGCGGCTTCGACGAACTGCTGGCGCCCTTCTACCTGGAGGATACCGATCTCGGCTTCCTGGCCTGGAAGCGCGGCTGGCAGGTGTTGTACCAGCCACGAAGTATCGTCTATCACGAGCATCGCGGCACCATCGGCAAACGCTTCAGTGAGGCCGAGATCCAGGCGGTGCTCAAGAAGAACTATCTGCTGTTTTGCTGGAAGAACATTCACGGCTGGCGGCGGCTGGCGGCGCACTTCTTCTTCAGCTACGGCGGCGCGCTGGCGAGCGCCGTGTCCGGCGATCGGCCGGGGCGCGCCAACCTGGACGGCTGGTGGCGGGCCTGCCGGCAGCTCCGCGCCGCGATGGCGTCGCGATGGCGGGCCCGGACGCTCGCCGTGGTGGACGATACCGAAGCGTTCCGGCGGCCCCTGGGCGGGTTCTTCCGCGACTGCTTCGGCGGTGAGATCGACGCGGCCAAAGTCCTGTTCGTCTCGCCGTATCCTATCTGCCCGCCGGTGCATGGCGGCGGCGTCTTCATGTATCAGACGCTGCGGGAACTGGCCAAACACTGCGAAGTGCACGTGGTAGCCATGCTCGATGAGCCGTCCCAGGCGCCAGCCCAGGAAGAGTTGCGCTCGTTCTGCGCCTCCGCCGAATTTCTGGTGCGCCCCCCGCTCGCAGGCAACAGCCTGGGCACCATCGCCCCGCACGCCGTCCGTGAATTCTCGAACAGCGATTTCGACTGGCTCATTCACCGGCAGATCTATCTGAAGAACATCGGCGTCGTGCAGCTCGAATACACGCCGCTCGCGCAATATGCCCACCCTTACCGGCGGATTGCCATTGCTCTGTTCGAGCACGATATCTATTTCCAGTCCGTCGCCCGCGGCCTCGCCTATACGCATGGCGCGTTGGCGCGCGCCAAGGCGCGCTACGAATATCTGCGGGCGCTGCGCTACGAGCTGCGCATGCTGCCGCGCTGCGATCGCGTGCAGGTGTGCACGCGCGAAAACGGAGAATACCTGGCCGGTTTCCTGCCCCGGGTCCCCATGCGCATGCAAGCGGGCCTGCGGGCGGGGATCGACACCGCCCGCTACCGTTTCTCCCCCGGCGGACGCGAGCCGTTCACCATGTTGTTCCTGGGGAGCTTCCGTCACGAGCCGAACGTCGTGGCGCTCGAATGGTTCGTCAACGGCGTGCTGCCGCGGATCGCGGCGCGGCGGTCGGAAGCGCGGCTGATCGTCGTGGGGTCCGACGCGCCGCCGCGGCATCCTTACGCCGGGCGTGCCCCGGCGATTGAAATACGCGGTTTTGTGGACGATATCCGCGAACCGCTGGGCCGCTATGCCGTGTTCGTTTGCCCCGTGCTCAGCGGATCGGGCGTGCGCGTCAAGCTGCTGGAAGCCTTCGCCAGCGGCATCCCGGTGGTTTCCACGCCGGTGGGCGCCGAAGGGTTGGCGCACAAAGACGGCGAATTCTGTCTGTTGGCGGATAAGCCCGAGGCTTTCGCGGAGCGCGTCCTGCGGGTCTTCGAAGATTCCGCCATGGCCGCGGAGATGGCGGCCCGCGCCCGCGCCGAAGTGGCCGCGCGTTGGGATATGGCCGCCATCACCGCACGGCTCGCCGCGAGTTACCAGGAAGCGGTGCGCGCGAAGAATCCTACTTCTTCTTCTCTTCCTTCGGCGTGAGGTCCTCTTTGAGGCGCTTCACGATGCGTTCGGCCCGGCGATCCAGTTCGTGCGGCGAGTATCCGTCGGGAGCTTCGAAGACGGACCACAGCACCTGGTGCGACTTCACGTCCACCAGGAAGATCGTGCCGCGCCCCCGCCCGTAGGTGCTCATGGAACCCGGCCCCTGCGACTTATGGGCCGCGTCGCTCAGCATCGAGGCCAGGCCCGCGCCCGGCGGCGTGTCGCCTTTTTCGGTGGGCTTCGTTTCCGGCTTCTTCTCTTCCGCCTTCTTCTGCTCCGGCTCCGGCGGCGGCGGGAGCAGAGCTTTCAACCGGTCCTCGAACGGCTTGCCGACCTGGTCGGTGATGATGGTGTCGGCCTTGGCGGGATCGGTGACCACCTGCAACACGTGCATGCGCGTGAGCCGGTTGGCCACGAACTGGTCCAAACCATGGCTCATGGACATCAGAAAAACGGTCCGGCCCGGCGCCAGTTCGGCGGCGGCCAGATTCAGGCAAAGGAACAGGGGTACCGCCCACTTCATATGTTCACCATCATAACAATGGACGTCCGCGCGGCCTGAAAAGACGGCGGCATAAGCAAGGTCCTCCTGTTAGCATGGAATGCGATGCCATCCAGGATCGCCCGCGCCTGACCGCCCATGTACAAAGGCAGCCGCATCACCGTCATTATTCCCTGCCTCAACGAGGAGCAAGGCATCGAGCGCGTGCTGCGCGCCATGCCCGATTTCGTGGACCAGGTGATCGTGGTGGATAACGGCTCCACGGACCGCACCTCGCAGGTAGCCACCGGCCTGGGCGCCCAGGTGATCCGCGAGGATGTGCGGGGCTACGGCCGCAGTTACAAGCGCGGCTTTGCCAGTGCCACCGGCGACCTGATCGTCACCTTGGACGGCGACCACAGCTACCCCGTGGACGCGCTCTCCTACCTGCTGGAAGCTTTCCGCCACCTCGAAGTCGATTTTCTGAACGCTTCGCGCTTCCCGGTGCGCGACCGCCAGGCCATGAGTCTCAAGCACCACTTCGGCAACCTGGTGCTGTCGCTGGCCATGTCGATCCTGTACTTCCGCTGGGTGCGCGATTCGCAATCGGGCATGTGGGTCTTTCGGCGATCCATCCTGAAGGACATGCGCCTCGAATCGGACAGCATGTCGTTCTCCGAGGAGATCAAGATCGAGGCGTTGAAGAACCGGCATGTGCGCTTCGGCGAAATCTCCATCATGTATACCTCGCGCATCGGCGAGAAAAAGCTGAACCCCTGGCGCGACGGTTTTCACAACCTGTGGTTTCTGGTGAAGAAGCGGCTGCCGCGGGGTAAGGCATGAACGGCGATGTCACCGTAATTGTGCCTGTGTGGAACGGCCGCCGCCTCCTGGAGCCGTTGTTCGGCGGACTGCGGGCGCAGACGCGGGTTCCCGCCGAGGTCATCGTGGTGGACGATGGCTCCGCGGATGGATCGGCGGAGCTGGCCGAGCGGCTGGGCGCGCGGACTATCCGCATGCCGGCGCACGGCGGCTTCGCCCCGGCCGTCAATCGCGGCATTCGCGAAAGCCGGACGCCGCTGGTTGCGATCGTCAACGACGATGTGCGGCTGGCGCCGGGCTGGATCGAAAAGCTGGCCGCCGCGCTGTCCCCGGATGTCTGGTTCGCCACCGGCCGGATCCTCGCCGCCGCCAGTCCGGATCGCATCGATGGAACCTATGACCTGCTCTGTCGCGGCGGCACGCCCTGGCGCGTGGGATATGGAATGGCGGACGGGCCGGAGTTTCGCCAGCCGCGGCGGATCTGGTCGGCGCCCATGACCGCGGCTCTGTTTCGCGCGGCGCTGTTTGAAAAGGCTGGCCTGCTCGACGAGCGGTTCGAGTCTTACCTGGAAGACGTGGACTTCGGCGTGCGTTGCGCTTTGGCCGGCTGTGCCGGCTGGTATGTGCCGGAGGCCGTCGCCTGGCATCAAGGCAGCGCTACGCTGGGGCGCTGGCATCCGGATAGCGTGCGCATGATGGCCCGAAATCAGGTGCTTCTGATCGCTAAGTATTATTCCCCACGCATGCTGGTCCGTTACGCATGGCCGATCCTGGTGGCGCAGTCCTTGTGGGGGTTGGTGGCGATGCGCCATGGACGGACCTGGTCCTGGCTGCGGGGCAAGGCTGCGGGACTCCGGCGGGGTCTCGAGTTTCGGCCGGGCCGCTACCCCGATTGGCCGCTGGCCGAAGACGAGCGCGAGCTCCGCCGTTTGCAGCGCGCGGGCGGCCAGGATTTGTACTGGCGATTGTACTTTCTACTCACTGCGGGTGGGGCAAAGTGACACATGAGTGAGGCAGGCATCGTGATTGTGACACACGAATCGGAGTCTGAAATCGGACCCTGCCTGGACCGCGCCCGCGCCACCGGCGCCGAAATCGTGGTGGTCGATAACGCCTCCCGGGACCGGACGTGCCAGGAGGCTACCGGCCGGGGCGTGCGCCTGATCGCCAATCCGGAGAACCGCGGCTTCGCCGCGGCGGTCAACCAGGGCATACGCGCCCTGGATGCGCCGTTTGTGCTCTTACTGAATCCCGACGCGGTTTTGCAGACCGGTCTGGAGGCGCTCGTGGAGTGTTGCCGCAAACCGGGATTCGCCGGAGCCTGCGGGAAACTGGTGGATGCCGACGGTCGGCCCCAAGTCGGATTTGCCGTGCGCCGCCTGCCCACCGCCGCGGCTCTCTGCTTCGAAGTCCTGGGGATCAACCGCCTGTGGCCGCGCAACCCGGTCAATTGGCATTACCGTTGCTTAGATTCTCTGCTCTCTACGCCGCGCGAAGTGGAACAGCCCGCTGGCGCCTTCTTGATGATCCGTCGCGACGTTTGGGAGGAGTTACGGGGATTCGACGAGGCTTTTTGGCCCCTCTGGTTCGAAGATGTGGATTTCTGCTGGCGGGCTCGCGAGAAAGGTTACCGTTTGTACTACACGCCGGACGCTGTAGCTAAACACACGGGAGGTCATTCTCTTAAAAAGATTTCGCTGGAGAACCGCCAGCTTTATTGGTATCGTAGTCTACTGGGGTTTGCTGCCAGGCATTACCGGTCCAGTACTTATAGGATCATCTGCCTGGCTGTCTTTCTCGGCGCCGTCCCGCGTATGGTAGTGGGGATGGTGGCCCTTCGGAGCCTGACGCCCGTCGTAGTTTACGGCAAAGTGATGGCGCTGGCCGGCAAGATGCTTATCGAGCCAGCCGGATGAGTAGTGTTCTTGTCTTTTCCCGCAGTTTGGGGTGAACGGATGTACCCGGTGATCGGCGTAAATTCAGGTTCGAGTTCATGTCCCATAACGACTTCGTATCCGTCACGATCGTAACTTTTAATAGCGGCCGTTTTATCAAGAGATGCCTGGAATCGGTGCTCGACCAGCGCTACCCGAATAAGGAAGTCATCGTCATCGATAACGCTTCGACCGACGGCACGGTCGACATCCTGGAACAGTTCGAGAGCCGGTGCCAGGTCGTCTATAACGAGGAAAACGTCGGCTTTGCCGCCGCCCAGAACCAGGCCATCGCCTTGGCCGGCGGCGACTGGGTGCTGACCCTGAACCCGGACGTGCTGCTGTTGCCGAACTTTATCCAGGCCCTGGTGGACGCCGGCAGTTTCGACCCCAACATCGGCACCGTCTGCGGCAAACTGCTGACCATGTCGGCCACCTTCGAAATCCCCGCCAAGCCCGTAGTGGATTCGACCGGAATCTATTTCAACCCCATGCTCCGGCACCTGGATCGCGGCAGCCAGGAGATCGACAACGGCCACTATCTGCAATACGAATACGTGTTCGGCGCCTCCGCCGCCGCCGCCTTGTACCGCCGCGAGATGATCGAAGATATCTCTTTCGACGGCGAGTTCTTCGATTCCGATTTTTTCGTTTATCGCGAGGACGCGGACGTCGCCTGGCGCGCGCAATTAATGGGTTGGAAGTGCATCTACGCGCCCTACGCCCGCGGCTATCATGTGCGCAAAGTGCTGCCCGGGAACCGCGGCGCGCTGCCGCCCGAGATCAACATGCACTCGGTGAAGAACCGGTTCCTGATGCGCATCAAGAACATCTCGCCGGATCTGTACCGGCGCAATGCCTTCTCCATCACCCTCCGGGACCTCACCGTGGTAATGTGCTGCCTGATGTGGGAACACACTTCGCTGAAGGCCTTCTGGTTCCTGGCGCGCAACTGGCGGCGTGTGATGGCCAAGCGCACCGAGATCCAGAAACGGCGGCGCGTGGACCACGAGTACATCGCCAGTTGGTTCAAATATAATCCAGTGAGCGTCAAGGCGCCCAAGAAAGCGCCCCGCGTCTTGTCGCGCTCGCAAGCGGCCAAATGACCGTGGCTGGTGACCGGTGGCCGGGGCCAGGCGCATAGCCATCCTCGGCACCCGCGGCATTCCAGCCCGCTACGGCGGATTCGAGACATTCGCCGAAGAGCTTTCCGCCCGCTTGGCGGCGCGCGGGTGCCAGGTCAGCGTCTACTGCCGCGAGCGGCCGGCGGCATCGACCTATCGCGGCGTCACCCTGCGCTACCTTCCCACTATCCGCCACAAGTACCTGGACACCATCGCGCACACCTTCTTCTCCACCCTGCACCTGCTGGCGCACCGGGTGGATGTCGCGCTCTACTGCAACGGCGCAAACGCCATTTTCACGGCGCTGCCGCGCATGGCGGGCATGCCCGTGGCGTTGAACGTGGATGGGCTCGAGCGGCAGCGCCGAAAATGGAATGCGCTGGCGCGCGGCTGGTATCTGGTATCGGAATGGCTGGCCACCTTCCTTCCGCACCGCGTGGTGGCGGACGCCCGCGCCATCCAGGATTACTATCGCCGGCGCTACGGCAAGAGTACCACCTTCATCCCGTACGGCGCGGAAACCGGCCGCGTGGAATCCGCCGCGATCCTGGCCCGGCTGGGGCTGGAACGCGGACGCTATTTCCTGTACGTCAGCCGCATGGAGCCCGAGAATCATCCGCTGGAAGTGCGCCAGGCGTTCGAGCGCGTCCGCACGGATATGAAACTGGCATTGATCGGCGATGCGCCCTACGCGCGGGATTACATCCGGCAGGTCCGCGACACCCGCGACCCGCGTATCGTCATTCCGGGTGCCATCTACGGCCAGGGCTACCATGAGCTCGATTCGCACTGCTTCGCGTACATTCACGCCACCGAGGTCGGCGGAACCCATCCCGCGCTGATCGAGGCCATGGGCCGCGGCGCGCTGGTGTTGTACCGCGACACGCCTGAAAATGCCGAGGTCGCGGGCGATGCCGGAATTCCATTCGCCAACGATCTCGCCGAGAAGATACAGCAAGTGCTGGCCTGGCCCGAGCCCGCGCGCGAGGAATTGCGGCAGCGCGCCATAGAACGGGTCCGGCGGCATTACTCCTGGGACGCGGTGACGGATGCGTACCAGGATCTCTTCCAATCGATAATGAAGTAATGGCTCCTCCCTTCCGCTCCTACGTTCTCGTGTCCCTGGCCCAGATCGCGCACAACTACCGCAATGTGCGCGACGCGGTGGGCGCGGACGTGGAGGTGATGGCGGTGGTGAAGGCCGACGCCTACGGCCACGGCGCGCTGGCCGTATCGCGGGCCCTGATAGGCGAAGGCGCGCAATGGCTGGCTGTCAGCAGCGTGGATGAAGGCGTGGCGCTGCGTGCGTCCGGCATTGCCGCGCGCATCCTGGTGATGGCCGGCTTCCTGCCGCAGGAGCGCGAGGCGCTGGTGGAATACGACCTGACTCCCACGGCCCATTCGCTCGCCGACGTGGCGGAGTTGGACCGCATGGCCGGGCGCGCCCGGCGCCCGCTGGCTTTTCATCTGAAAATCGACAGCGGCATGGGGCGCCTGGGCACCCGCGCGCGGCCGGAAGAAATCGTCGCGGCTCTGTCGCGCATGCGCTACGCGCGCGTGGAAGGTCTGATGACGCATTTCGCCTCCGCCGCGGATTTCACGTCGCCGCAAACCGCCGAGCAGCTTGATCGTTTCAATGGATGCTACACAGCGTTGTGCCAGGCCGGTATCCGCCCCGATTTCGTGCATACGTCCAGCACCAATGCCATCGGCTACTCCCGCCGCGACGCCTGGTACAACATGGTGCGGGCCGGCCATGCCTTGTACGGATATCTCTCGCCGCCGCGCGGCGCGGGTCCGCAGCCCATCCTGCACGTGCAGCCGGCACTTACCTGGAAGGCCAAGATCCTGGCCGTCAAGGAGATTCCGGAGGGCGCCCTGGTGGGCTACGGCGGCACCTTCCGCGCGCCCGCGGCTATGCGTATCGCGGTTTTGGGCGCCGGATATGCGGACGGCGTCTTCCATCGGCTCTCGAATCGCGGCAAAGTCATCGCCGCCGGACAGATCGTGCCGATTCTGGGCACTATCTCCATGGACCTGACCACCATCGACATCAGCCACGCACCGGAGTTGCAGCCCGGCGACGACGTGACTTTGCTGGGCGCTGAAGGCGGCGCCCGCCTGGACGCGCAACAGATCGCGCGCACCGCGGGTACGATTTCGTACAACATCCTCTCCAGCATCAGCGCCCGTGTGCGGCGCGTGTACGTGTGATACGGTATGCCACCGGAGGTTAATTGAATGCGGTGGCTCAAAGTTTCCTCGGCCGGCATTTCGCTGGCGGCATCCCTGGCATTCGCGCAGCCCTACAAGGTTGTGAAGACCGACAAGGTGGGCGGCGCGGGCGGCTTTGATTACGTATACGCAGATGTGAATTTCCGCCGGCTCTACATCCCGCGGCCGGCGCAATCGGGCGCGCGGATTACGGTGTTCGACCTCGACTCCCTGGCCCCCGTGGGCGAGATCCCCAACGCCAATGCGCGCGGTGTGGCGGTCGATCCTAAATCGCACCACGGCTTCGCCAGCAGCAAGCCGGTGGTGATGTGGGATGCCAAGACGCTGGCGCCCATCAAAACCATCGACGTGGAAGGCCGGCCCGACGGCATCCTCTTCGACCCGTTCTACGCGCGCGTTTGGGTGTTCAGCCACGTCGCGCCGAACGCCACCGTGATCGACGCCAAGGAGGGCAAAGTGGTGGGCACGGTCGATTTGGGCGGCGCGCCGGAGCAGGCCGCCAGCGACGGCAAGGGCCACCTCTGGGTGGATCTCGAAGACAAGGACAGCATCGCCGCCGTTGACGCCAGGGCGCTCAAAGTGACCGCGCATTACAGCCTCGCGGGCAAGTGCGGCGGTCCCGGAGGCCTGGCGCTCGACGAGAAGCATCGCATCCTGTTCGCGAGTTGCCACGAGCCGGCCACCATGGCAATTGTGAATGCCGAAGACGGCAAGATCATCACCACCCTGCCCATCGGCAAGGGAACCGACGGCGCCGGCTTCAACCCCAAAACCATGGAGGCATTCAGCTCGCAGGGGGACGGCACACTGACGGTGATCAAGGAAAACAGCCCCACGGAATTCGTGGTAGAGCAGAATGTCGAAACCAGGCGCGGCGCCCGCACCATGACTATCGACACCAAAACCGACCGCATCTTCTCGGTGACCGGCGAGTTTACGCCGCCCCCGCCGGGCCAGCGCCGCGGCCAGATGGTGCCGGACTCATTTACGATTGTGGTGGTAGGGAAGTAGCCGTCATCCCGTCGCTGCTTCCGGAGGCGCCGCGCAGCCGCACCCGCAGCGCCCCCGTCACTGCCCGGTGACACTTCAGGCACAGCGTCCGCATATTCGTTAGATCGCACTCCCCGCCGCCCTCCGCCACCGCCACGATATGGTCCGCGTCCCACAGGTGGCGCCGCCGTCCCCATTCCTTCTCGAACCGGCGGCGCGCTGCGTAGTCCAGCTTGCGCTTGTCCTTACGCAAGGCCTCGGTATCCAGGCCGCACTGCGCGCACACGCCCCGATCCCGCCGGAACACCTGCTCGCGCAGATACCCGGGATCAGTGCGCAGCCGCCACTCATGCACGCAAGCCGCCGAGCAGAAAGTCCGCCGTCCCTGGGGAACCTCGCCGTGACACCATCGGCAGGACTGGCGCCGCTGATCCGCTGCCCATCCTCCCGGCTGCGTGCGGCGCGTGCTCACAGGCGCAGATCGTAGCCTTGCGCGCGCATCCCGTCGATCAGGCGCGCGCGGATCTCGCCCACCTCCTCGGAGGAAAGCGTACGCTCCGCCGAGCCGACCGTCATCCGGAACGAGACGCTTTTGGTCCCTTCCGCCAGCGGCGGACCGGAGTACTGCCGCTGGTATTCGATGGATTCGAGCATCGGACCGGCCAGTGCCGCCAGCTTGCGCGACAAGTCGCCGGCCAGTTCCCGCTCCCGCGCCACCACCGAAAGATCGAAGGCGCTCGAAGGATAACGCCGGATGGGTGTATAGCGCTTCTCGCCGGGCAAGGCGGCCGCGACCGCGTCAAGATCCACATCCAGCATCGCCGTGCGGCCTTCGCCCAGCGACGGGTGCAGCTCGAACAGGCGCCCCACCGTCGCGCCGCGCCAGCGCACTTCTGCCGCCCGCGCCGGATGCTCGAACGGACGCCCGGCCGCCGGCGCCATCTCCGCGCCCGGCATCAGGCACTGCGCCGCGCGCTTCAGTTCGAACAGCCCTGCCGCGCCGTCGCCGTCCTTGCTGTAAATCGCCGCCGCCAGGTGCGGAATCTCGTGCGGCAGCCCCTGCGCCTGCTTGTGGATCTCGCGGCCGATTTCGAAGATGCGGAAGCGGTCGAACCGCTTGCTGTTCTCGAGCACGTTGCTCCGCAGTTCCGGCAGCAGCGACATGCGCAGTAACGACTGGTTGGGCGCAATCGGGTTCGCCACCGTGACGTGATCCTCCGGCGGCATGCCGAAGGCCCGCGCATCCGCCTCCGCCACGAACGAGTAGTTGTAGACCTCCGTGAAACCCTGATTGGCGAACACCGCGCGCGCCTCGGCGTGGAAGATCCGCTCCGGATTCGCCGGCGGCACCGTGGTCAGCACCGCGGGCGGCCGCGGTGTGATCGAATCGTAGCCGATCATGCGCCCGACCTCTTCCACCAGGTCGTCCTTCACCGCGATGTCTTTCGTCGCCCGCCAGGATGGTACGGTCACCGCGAATACCCCGCGCGCATGCTCCGCCACGCCGAACGAAAGGCGCTCCAGAATATCGCGCACCTCATCGGCGGCCACTTCCTTGCCGAGCTTCCGCACCAGCCAATCCATAGGCAGCCGAATCGCCGCCGGCGCCGGCATGCTCTTCCGCTGATCGGCCAGGCCGCCCACCAGCCGTATTCCCGGCGACAACTCCCGCAGCAGTTCCACCGCGCGGGCCAGGCCGCGGACCGTGTTGGCCGGATCCTGCGACTTCTCGAATCGCATCGAAGCGTCCGTGCGCAACTTCAGCCCGGCGGACGTGCGGCGCACGCTGGCGGCATTGAAGCAGGCGCTCTCCAGCACGATGCGCGTGGTCCCCTCCACGATGGCGCTGTCCATGCCGCCGATCACACCCGCCAGCGCCACCGCGCCCCTGGCATCCGCGATCGCCAGATGTGAAGGGTTCAGTTTGAAATCCTGTTCGTTCAGCGCCAGGAAATACTCGTCCGGACGCGCGCGGCGGATGAAGATCGTATCCCCGTGCAGCAGATCGCGGTCGAAGGCGTGCATCGGCTGCGCCAGCTCGGACATGATGTAGTTGGTCATGTCCACGATGTTGTTGATCGGATTCAGCCCGATGGCCGTGAGCCGGTATTGCAGCCACAGCGGCGACGGCTGCACCTTCACGTTCTCGAACACCAGGGCGCTGTACCGGGGGCACAGGTCCAGGTCTTCGATCGCCACCTGGATGGGCGCCGCGCCGGTGGGAACCAGCGCCGGCTCGACCGGATCGCGCAGCGGCCGCCGCAGGATCGCCGCCACCTCCCGCGCCATGCCAAAGTGGCCCCACAGGTCCGGACGATGCGTGATGGACTTGTTGTCGATCTCGATGATGCTGTCGGGCGCGCAGCGATCCAGGTCGTCCCGCTCCAGGATGCCGTCGGCGTCCCGGTTGATCCCCAATTCCGCGCCGCTGGCCAGCATCCCGTCGCTCTCGACGCCGTGAATCAGCTTCCGGCCCACCGGCACGTAGACGCTGGCCATGCCGGGCCGGCAGTTCGGCGCGCCGCAGACCACCGTCTTTTCGCCGTAGCGGACGGTTTCCACCCTCGCCTTGACATTGTGTCCGCCCGGGATGCCCTCCACCGAGACCACCCGCGCGGCGCACGCCTCCGCCAGCCACGCGCCGGTCTCCTCGATGCCTTCGCATTCGGCCGTGCGCATGGTGATCAGCCGCTCGAGCTGGCGGGCGGGGGTAGCGGCCCCCGGAACGTAGTCGCAGATCCAGTTGTAGGAGAACTTCATCAGAATTGTTGGAGAAACCGCAGGTCGCCGCCCTGCAGCAGGCGGATATCGTCGATCGCGTAGCGCATCATCGCCAGCCGCGTGAGTCCCAGCCCGAAGGCGAAGCCGTTCCACTCCTCCGGGTCGATGCCGCTCATGCGCAGTACATTGGGATTCACCAGCCCGCACGGCAGCAGTTCCACCCATCCGCTCTGTTTGCAGACCGGACAGCCGGGACCGCCGCAAATCAGACACTGTATGTCGAGCTCGAAGCCCGGCTCCACGAACGGAAAATAGCCGGGCCGCAGCCGTACCGTCACTTCGCGCTTGAAGATGGCGCTGAGCAGTGTCTTCATGAAATAGATCAGATGAGCCACCGACACTTCCCGGTCGATCATCATGCCTTCCAGTTGATAGAACGTGTGCTCGTGGGAGGCGTCCACGTTCTCGTTGCGGAAGGCCCGCCCGGGGGCGATCATCCGCAGCGGCGGACCCAGGCGCTCCATCCCGCGTACCTGCACCGGCGATGTGTGCGTGCGCAGCAGGTTGCCGTCGGTGAGCCAGAACGTATCCTGCATGTCGCGCGCGGGATGATCGGCGGGAATGTTGAGCGCGTCGAAATTGTGGTATTCGTCTTCCACCTCCGGCCCGTCCAGGACGGCGAAGCCGAGCGACAGGAACAGCTCTTCGATCTCGGCGCGGATCTGCGTGATGGGATGCAGGTGGCCGGCCTGCGGTCCGGCAGCGGGCAGCGTCAGGTCCAGCCATTCGCCGTTCAGACGCGCCGCCAGCGCGTCCCCGGCGAACTGCGCTTCGCGCGCCGCCAGGGCCGATTCGATGGCCTGCTTGGCCCCGTTGAGCGCCTTGCCGGCGCTGGCGCGGTCCTCCGGCGCCAGTTTGCCCATCTCTTTGCTGATCTGGGCCAGTGAGCCTTTGCGACCCAGCGCCTGTACGCGGACCTGCTCCAGTTCGGGTTGTGAGGTGGCGGCATGAATGCGCGCCAGCGCGGAAGATTCCAGCTCTCGTATCTGTTCGTCGAGCATGCGGTAAGAATTACCTATTTTACCGTGTGCTCGGCGACAGGGCAGGCCACCATGTGAGATGGCCGGCCCCGCGGTTCGCCAAACGGCGGTTAATGCTGGCCGCCGCCCCCGGAGGCTTGGGTACGCCCCGGCGCGCCTGCGTGCAGGCCCTGCAAGAAGGTTTCAGCGTCCTTCTGGGCTTGCTCGTGGGACATGCCGTAGCGCTCCTGTAGTTTCGAAATGAATTGGTCCTTTTTACCGGCGATGGCACGAATGTCATCTTCGGTCAGCTTGTTGTATTTAGACCGCACGGACCCTTTCACTTCATTCCATTGACTTTCAACTTCGTTCCAGTTCATTACGAAAAACCTCCGGCGAGAGAATTGCAGTTACTGTACCCTTGTGCCTCCAGACACGCGCGTGCGTCATTTCACTTGATAGCTACGCCTGTTGCTACAATCCACCTGAGGAGTCATATGAAATCGTACGCCACTATCCTGTGTGGGTTACTGTTACTCGCCCCGGCTGCCGCGCCGGCCGTCAAGGATCCCGCGGGAGTGTGGGAAGGCACGCTCAAGACGCCCAATGCCGACGTCGGCTTTGTCTTCAACCTGCATCGCGACGCCGACAAATGGGCCGGTGAGATGGACATCCCCATGCAAGGCGCCGCGGACGTGCCGTTGAAGGACGTGAAGGTGGATGGCGCCGCGATCAGCTTTGCGATCGCCGCCCCCGGGGATCCGCACTACGAGGGTCAGCTCTCCGACGATGGCAAAACCATCGCCGGCAACTTCAGCCAGGGCGGCGGATCGTTGCCCATGGAGCTGAAATGGAAGTCCGCGCCGCGGGTGCCGGCCCAGGCGGAGGCTAACTCGGGCGAAATCCAGGTGCTCGAAGGCACCTGGGAAGGCACGCTCGAGACCGGCGGACCGACCTTGCATCTGCGCCTCAACTTCACTAAGAATAGCGACGGCAGCATGACCGGGACTCTCGACAGCATCGATCAGAATGCCAACGGCATCCAGATCAATACCATCACCCGCAAGGGCGATACCGTAAAACTGCTGGTGAAGATCGTGGGGGGCAGCTTCGAAGGCCGCCTGGACAAAGACGCCAGCACCATGCAGGGCAACTGGAGCCAGGGTGGAGGCGATCTGCCGCTGACGTTGCATCGCGTCAAAGCCGAAAAGAAGAACTGAGCATTCCGTCTAGCTCGCGTTCTTGATCAGGCGGTCGGCGTGCTTCAGAGCTTCGGAGGTCAGTTCGTGGCCGCTGAGCATGCGGGCCACCTCGCGGGTGCGGGCCGGGCGGTCGAGTTCTTCGATGGCGGCCACCGTGCGTCCCTTCGACTCGCGCTTCTCCACACAGTAATGATGGTCGGCGAAAGAGGCGATCTGCGCCAGGTGCGTCACACACAGCACCTGGTTGGCGGCCGCCAGTTTCTTCAGGCGCCGTCCCACGCCTTCCGCCGCGCTGCCGCCGATACCGGCGTCCACTTCGTCGAAAACCAGCGTGCGCGCGGGCGTGGCTTTCGGCGCCGCAATGCAGGTCTTGAGCGCCAGCGCGAGGCGTGAAATCTCGCCGCCCGAGGCCACCTTCTCCAGAGCTTTCGGTTCCTCGCCCAGGTTCGGCGATACCAGGAATTCCACGCGATCCGCGCCGGCGGGTGACCACGGCGCGGCGGCGATCTCGATGCGAAAAGTCGTGCGCTCCATGGCCAACTGCGCAAGTTCGGCTACCACGCCCTTTTCCAGCTTGCGCGCGGCGCGGGTGCGCAGGGCGGTCAGTTCGCCGGCCGCCTGTTCGTATTCCCCGGCCAGGCGCGCGCGCTCCGTGCGGAGCTGCTCCATGCGCTCGCCGGCATGTTCCACCTGCTCGATCTGCGCGCGGACTTCGCCCAGGAAGGCCAGCACTTCGGCTAGGGTCGCGCCGTACTTCCGCTTGAGCTTGTCCAACACCGCCAGGCGGTTTTCGATCTCCTCCAGGCGGCCGGGGTTGGCTTCCAGGCCGGAAAGATAATCGCGCAGGCTGTAAGAAGCCTCCTTGATCGCGGCGTCCGCGGCCTGCAACTGTTCGCGTAAACTGGCGAGCGTCGGATCGATGCGGCAGAGATCGTCGAGGCGCTTGGCGGCGGTGCGCACCAGGGCCTGCGCCGACTCGGGCGAATCGTAGAGGGCGGCGTAAGCGGTGCCCGCATGTTCCTGCAGGCGGCCCAGGTTTTGCAGGACGCGCCGCTCGGCTTCGAGCGCTTCATCCTCGCCGGGCTGCGGCGCGGCGCCTTCGATCTCTTTCCGCTGGAATTCCCAGAGGTCCAGCAGACGAAGCTTTTCCTGCTCGGTGTGCTCCAGCGATTCCAGGGCCTCGCCGGCTGCGCGCCAGCAGCGGTAAACCTCCCCGGCGCGCGCGAGCAGATCGGCGCCGCCGGCGAAGGCATCCAGCATATCCCGCTGCGCATCGGCCGAAAACAAAAGCTGCTGATCGTGTTGTCCGTGGATGTCGCCCAGCAGCGGAGCCAGGTCGCGCAGCAGCGATACGGCCACCGGACGGCTGCCCACAAACGCGCGGGATTTGCCGCCCGCCAGAATCTCGCGCTCGATCAGCAACTCGCTGTCCTCGATGCTGAATCCGGCGGGATCGAGCAGCGCGCGCACGTCCGGGCGGTCGCGCACGTCGAAGATGCCGGCCACCCGCGCGCGCGCTTCGCCCGAGCGGACCATCTCGGCGGAGGCGCGCCCGCCCAGCAGCAGGCCGAAGGCATCCACCACGATGGATTTGCCGCTGCCGGTCTCGCCCGTAAGCAGATTCAGGCCCGCACGGAAGCGGACACGGATGCGATCGACTACGGCGTAGTTTTCAACCAACAGCTCGACCAGCATCTGTTAGAGATTATATGCGGCCTTACTCGCTTACGTGCTGGTAGCTGATGAACACCAGCCGGCGGCTGTCCGGCGACCACGGAAAACTGATCGTCCCTCGTCCGCCGACCAGCTTGGCCAGGGTCTTCGCCTGTTTTTCCGCGGCCGGCTCCACCTGCAGCATGGTGTCCACGTAGTCGCCGCCGGACGTGAGAAACGCGGTCTGCCGGCCGTCGGGCGACCGCCGCTCGCCGAATCGCCGCGGGCGCGCCGAGTTCGCCGCTTCGACATTCAGCTCCAGCGTCCTGGCCGGCACGCTGTCCGGGACCGCCTCGGGCGTGCCGCCGACCAGGGGGACGCGCTCGCGGCGCGCGCCGCGGTAGAAGATCAGGGCCGCGCCGTCCTCGCTCCACTCCGGATTCTCAATCCGCCCCCGAGTCACGTACACCACCCGGCGGTCGCCCGAGAGCGGAACCACCTCGAGCGTGCTGTACAGCTCGGGCCGTGATTTGGGCGGCGCGGCGCTCAGCTCCACGTTGTTGAATACCGCCCTCTCCACGCTGTCCTTGTTGTGCGAGCAGACCCCCAGGCCCACGTAAAACGGATCGTGCATCGGAACGCGCATCGATCCGCCGGCGAAGCGCAGCGGCTCGCCTTCGGCCGCCACCCAGAAGTAGAAATAATCGCCGCGGCGGGCGATGCGCACCCGGGCGGGCGCCTTCATGGCGGACTGGATCTCGGCGGTGTCGGCGCCCTTTTCGTCGCGTGCCTGCAGGCTGGTGAGGCCGTCGCCGTGCCGGGCGACGTCGGCGTAAGCCGAGTCCGCATCCAGGCTCTGGCGGATCATCAGCACGGCTTTGCGGTGCGCCTCGCCGCCCGCGCCGATGAAGGCGATATCGGCCGTGAGGGTCACGTCGCCGGACATCTTCTTCCAGGCGAACTGGAAGGCGTCGCTGGCGAACCACATGTTCTCGCCGCTTCCGGAGATAGTGTAGGCGCCGCCGGTCGGATCGTATGCGGTCGTCCCGGGGTGCAGGACCGTGCCCACGTCGGAATGTGCCTCGAAGATCCCCGCGGCCGGCTGCGCCCGCGCGGCGCCCGCCAGCAGCCATACGGTGGTCGCGGTAAGGATGATTAAGATGCGCATCGAACGTCTATTATCGCGCCGGTTCAGGAACGCAAGCTCTCCAACTCGTCCAGCAATTCCGAAAGCTGCGCGGCGGCGTCGGAGTTGGCGCCGAAGCGCAGGGCGTTATACGCGGACGTGAAGCGCGCCACCAGCCCGCTCATCTCCGACGGCGGCAGCGTGTTGGCGAATTCGTGCGGCGTGAACCAGGCCGGCTTTTGATAGCCCCGCCGCTTCAGCAGCTTCAGCATACGGCGATAGAGCAGGGTGGCATCCGCTACGCTGCCTTTGCCGCTCCGTAGACGCCGTAGGCCCATGCGCATGCGCCAGCTCCGCCATAGCTTTGGCGCGGACCACGCCGCCAGCATGCCGCAGGCCAGCGCCGCCAGCGTCCACAGTCCTTCCTTCAGAAACCACGTCTGTGCGCGCGGCTGCCAGTTCGATCCCCAGTCGATCAGCCGGTCCAGCCAGTGCAGGCTCACGCGCCGGCTGGCCTGTTGCATGCGGTCCGCCAGCGTCGCCTGGTGGCCCAGATCGTAGCTGACCACCCACTCCTGCCAGAACGTTTCCGCCGCGTCGGCGTAGAGCGCCAGACGCGTGAGCAGCGAATACCGGCCGGGGTTGGGATCGGGCGGCGTGGGGTCGAAAGTGAGCCAGCCGCGGCCCGGCAGCCAGGCTTCCACCCAGGAGTGCGCGTCGGAGGCGCGGATCACGTAAAGCTCCGTCAGCGGATTGTAAACCCCGTTCTGAAACCCGGTCACCAGCCGCGACGGGATGCCCAGCGTACGCAGCATCACCGCCATGGCGGACGCAAAATATTCGCAGTGCCCCTTGCGCCGCTGGAAGAGGAAATAAGCCAGCGGATCGGCGGCCGGGTGCGCGGGCAATTCCAGCGTGTAGGCATAATTGCGGCGCAGAAATTGGGCCAGCGCGATGGCCCGGTCCGTGTCGGAGTGCGCCGTGCTGGTGGCCGCCCGGGCCAGGTCCGCGATGCGCGGATCGAGCACCGGCAATTCCAGATACTTCTGGCGTTCGCGCGCGTCCAGAAACTCGCCGCTCTCGGGTCCGCCCAGCCAGCCATACACGTCATAGTAAAAGCCTTCGATCGGCGGATGCCCCAGCCGGTAGCTGCCGTCGCCGTGGGACTGGATGGCATACTGCCGCGCGTAGAGCATCTCCGGCGTGCCGGCGAAGAACAGCACGTCGGAATCGATGCCGTTGAGGCTGACCCGGTAATTGGCGCGGCGGCCGGGCATGCGGCGTTGATCGTCATTGGCGAGTTGGAACACGTCCTTGGCGATGGCCCGGATCCACTGCGGATCGCCGGCAGGCTCGAACCACGAGCGGCCGTCGAAGTCGCTCAACGTCGCGCCGCGCCACTTCAGATTCAAGGGCACGCGCTTGTCTTCAAAGCGAACGTGCATCACCGGGCGCGAGGTATTCTTGATTTCGCCGATCTCGCCCAGCGTGACCTCGTTCGAAAAGCCGGGCATGTAGAAGCGCTTCGAGACCAGCCGGCGCAGCGCCGCGTCGGCCGTGCGCGGCAGCATGAAGAAGAGTCCCGCCGTGAGTCCCAGGATGCCGACGGTGATCAGCGCCGTCAGCGCCGCCAGCCGCGGATGAAACCGGCGCAAGCCGCTCCGTGCCACGGTCGGGCGCTTTTGCATCGAGCGCCGTATCTCGGAGCTGGTGAACGCCGCCATGGCAAAGAACAGGTACAGCGCCAGGAACAGGAAAAAGTTCGAGTTCGTGGATAGAATCGCCGCCGCCATCAGTTCCAGGAAGGCGATCACCGCCATGAAGAAATAGTCGCGGTTCGTGCGCGAAGTCAGGATCTGGATGACCGCCAGGAAGAACACCAGGTGGACGGTGGCCTGGATGAACGCCCGCGAGAGGTAGAAATAATCCAGCGGAAAGAATCCCACGTAGGCCAGCGTCAGGGCCGCCACCAGCCGGGGCGAGATCTCGAAACGCCACAAACCCGAGATCAGCAGGGCGCGCATCAGCAGGCCGGTGGCGGTCAGTAAAATGGTGGGCGCATCCAGATAGCCCGATCCGGCCACCGCCAGGTAACCGCTCACCACCAGGCCCCACAGGGCGAACTGAAAAAAGCGTTCGACGGATGCGCCAGGGCTCGCCGGCGGGCGGGGCATGCTTTCATTGTCGCGCGCCGGACCCGGCGGCGGGCGCGGGCCCGGCCCGTGCTATTCTCAATGCGTATTTTAGCCATGCCCGCCGCCCCTGCCCGCCCCAACCTGCTGACCGCCGCCGCCATCGGAGCGGTCGCCTGCGTGGCGGCGGATATGGTCCACGAAGGCTTGGGCCACGGGATCGCCTCCTGGATTACCGGCGACCCCATCCTGTCCTTCTCCACTGTGGCTCTCCAGAACGCCGCCTTCAACCGCTTCGTCTCCGCCGCCGGCACTTCGGCCGATTGCCTCGCCGGAATTCTCGCGCTGCTGGCGCTGCGCCGCATGCGGAAATTCTCCACCGGTGCCTGCTTCCTGTGGATCTTCGGCGCATTCAGCCTGCTGAATGTCGGATACCTGACGGCCTCCGCGATCACCGGCGGCAGCGATTGGGCCAACGTGATATCGGGACTTTCTCCGGCCTGGCTGTGGCGCGCCATGCTGGGTCTGGCCGGAGCCGCCCTCTATGTCGCGGCCGCGCGCTGGATCGCGGCATCCCTGTTGGCATTCGTGGACCGCGGCGAACTCGCGGCGGCCGGCGCCCCGCGCCTGGTCCTGCCGGCATACCTGGCGGGCGGCGCGGTGATGACCTTGGCCGCCGTCTTCAATCCCATCGGTCCCAGCCTCATACTGCTTTCCGGAGCCGGCGCGTCTTTCGGACTGAACGCCGGTCTCCTTTGGGTCTCCGGGTATGTGCGCGCCCGGGCGCCCCATCCGGCGCCCGCGGCGCAGCCGGTCCCGTTCAGCGCCTTCTGGATCGTCCTGGCCATCGCGGTCTCCGCGTTCTTCATCGGCGTGATGGGCCCCGGGATCCGCTTCTCCCGCTGACCGCAGTTACCTCGTTACACCGGCACGCCGCACGACCACAACATGTATCCCACCGCCTGTTTCAGGTAATTCCACCGCTCGTGCAGGCCGGGCCGCGCGTGTTCGCTGCGCGGCGAGCCATACACCGTTATGCCGTCCCGCTCCAGCATCTTCTTCACCCGGTAGATGTGGTACCCGTCGCTGACCACGATGGCGGACTTGATGCCCATGCGCCGCATGATCTCGCTCGCCAGCGCCACCGAAGCTACCGTCGAGCTGCCTTCGCCCTCCACCACGATGTCTTCGGCCGGTACCCCCTGCTGGGCCAGGTAATCGCGCCCCACGCCGCCTTCGGTGAATACCGGATCTCCGCCGGCCCCGCCGGTGGTCAGGATGCGCGGCGCCATGTGTCTCTGGTACAGCTCCAGCGCATGGTCCAGGCGCGCCTTCAGGACCGGCGACGGCCGCCCGCGGTATTCCGCCGCGCCCAGCACCAGGATCACGTCCGCCGGCTGCGCCTCGTCGCGCGTCGCCTGCTGCTCTACCTTGGCCGAAAACCATGCCACCAGCAGCAGAATCACCGACCCCGCCGCTACGCCCGTGTTCAGTACGGAACGTTTCATCTGCGCTATTCTGATCCCAGACACATTGTAAGATGCCCAAACTCGAGCCGATATCGAGCGCCGTCAACCCGCTGCTGAAAGACGTGCGCCGCGCCATCGCGCGCGGCGGCCTGACCCAGGAAGGCTACCTGGTCGCCGAGACCTTTCACCTGCTGGAAGAAGCCCTGCGCAGCAACTGCGCGGTGAAGGTAGTGCTCTGCTCGGAATCCGTACACTCGGCCGTGGAGAGCCACGTCAAGCGCCTCGCCGGCCTGCGCGTGGCCGTGGTGGCCGATCCGCTCTTCCCGTATATTTCGGGCACCGAAGCCAGCCAGGGGGTGATCGCCCTGGTGGTGCCGCCCGTCTGGAACCTGCCGCAACTGTTCCGCGGAAACAGCCTGGTGGTGGTGCTCGACGGCTTGCAGGATCCCGGCAACGCCGGCGCCATCGCGCGCACCGCCGAGGCGTTCGGCGCCACCGGCATCATGTTCCTCAAAGGCACCGTCAGCCCCTTCAACCCCAAATCGCTGCGCGCCTCCGCCGGATCGCTGTTCCGCGTGCCTTTCGCTTACGGCCTGGACGTAGCGCTGGCCCGCGCCGCCCTGCAGCAGAACAAGCTGGATATCTACGCCGGCGTCCCTTCCAATGCGCATGTGCCCGCGCAATCCCTGGCCGATGTGGACTTCACGCGCCGCTGCGCGCTGATCGTGGGCAACGAAGCGCGCGGCGTCAGCTCGCAACTGCGCTCCGCGGCGACCGACATCTTCATCCCCACCAGCGGCGTCGAGTCGCTCAACGCGGCGGTCGCGTCCGGCATCCTGCTGTACGAAGCCCGCCGCCAGAGGACGCTCCATCCTTGAGCCTCTTCGATGCAGCCCCGCTCGATCCCGCCATAACCGATAAGAAGCGCCCGCTGGCCGACCGCATGCGGCCGGTCACCCTCGCAGAATTCACCGGCCAGGACCAGGTGCTCGGCCCCGGCAAGCCGCTGCGCCAGCAGATCGAACGCGACGAGCTCAGCTCCATCATCCTCTGGGGACCGCCGGGCGTCGGCAAGACCAGCCTGGCGCGCCTCATCGCGCGGCTCACCCGCTGCGAGTTCATCCCTTTCAGCGCTGTGCTCAGCGGCATCAAGGAGATCAAGGCCGTCATGGCGGATGCCGAGCGCCTGCGCCGCGCCGGGCGCCGCACCATCCTGTTCATTGACGAGATCCACCGCTTCAACAAAGCCCAGCAGGATGCCTTCCTGCCGTACGTGGAGCGCGGCGACATCATCCTGATCGGCGCCACCACCGAGAACCCGTCCTTCGAAGTCATCGCCGCTTTGCTCTCGCGCTCGCGCGTGTACGCCCTGCGTGCGCTCACCGCCGAAGAGATCGTGGGACTGCTGGCGCGCGCGCTGGCCGATCGGGCGCGCGGCCTGGGTGATCTGGAAATCACGGCCCCGGCCAACCTGCTCGAGCAGATCGCCATCTTCGCCAATGGCGACGCCCGCGCGGCCTATAATACGCTCGAAGCCGCCGTGGCCGCCTCGCCGCCCCACGAGCTCGCCGAGCAGGCCGTGCAGGACGCCATCCAGCGCAAGGTGCTGCTCTACGACAAGTCCGGTGAAGAGCACTTCAACCTGATCTCCGCCCTGCACAAATCCGTGCGGTCGAGCGATGTAGACGCGGCCCTCTATTGGCTGGCGCGCATGCTGGAAGCCGGCGAAGACCGTCTTTACATCGCGCGGCGGCTCATGCGCATGGCCATCGAGGATATCGGCCTCGCCGATCCCCGCGCGCTGGAACAGGCGGTGGCCGCCATGCAGGCCGTGCATTTCCTCGGTATTCCGGAAGGCGACCTGGCGCTCGCCCAGGCGGCCATCTATCTTTCCGTGGCGCCCAAGTCTGACGCGTCCTACCGCGCGCTGGGCGCCGTGCAGGGCGACGTGCAGGCCACCATGGCCGATCCCGTGCCGCTGCATCTGCGCAATGCCGTCACCGCGTCCATGAAACAGTGGGGCTACGGCGCGGGCTACGAACACGCCCACCAGTTCGAGGACGCCGTCACCGGCATGCCCTGCCTGCCGGAATCATTGGCCGGCCGGCACTATTACCACCCCACCGATCGCGGCGCTGAAAAACGCATCGCCGAGCGCCTCGCGGAGATCCGCAAAGCGCGCGCCGCAAAAGGTCGCGGCGGCCCGTGAGCCGCGCGATGGCCTTCCTGCGAGCTTCCCGCCGCATGTAGTAGCATCAGGTTTGGTCGATATCCACAGTCATATCCTGCCTGGCATCGACGATGGCGCCCAGACCCTGGAAGATTCGGTGGCCATGCTGCGTCTGGCGGCTGAGTCCGGGACCACCGACATCGTCGCCACCCCGCACGCCAACAACCAGTTCGCCTTCGATCCCGAGCTGATCGGCGCCAAAATCGCCGAAGTGCAGGAAGCCGCCGGACCGGTCCCCCGCATCCACCGCGGCTGTGACTTTCACCTGACGCTCGAAAACATCCAGGATGCGCTCTCGAATCCGGCGAAATACTCTATCAATCACCGGTCCTACCTGCTGGTGGAGTTCTCCGATTTCCTGATCCCGCGCACCACGCAGGAAATCTTCGACCGCCTGTTCTCCGCCGGCCTCACGCCCATCATCACCCACCCCGAGCGCAATGGCCTGCTGCATACCCGTCTGGACCAGGTGCAATCGTGGGTGCAAAACGGCGCCCTGGTGCAGGTTACCGCCGGGTCGCTGCTGGGCGCCTTCGGACGTACCGCCAGATCCATAGCGAACGAGCTGATGAACCGCAATCTGGTTCACTTCGTGGCCAGCGACGCGCACGACACCAAATACCGCACGCCGGCGCTGCGCGAAGCCTACCAGCACGTCGCCAAGACCTGGGGGAACAGCCTCGCCGAAACGCTCTTCACCGCCGCGCCGCGCGCCGTCATCGAGGGCGAAGCCATCGAGCTGCGCGATCCGGAACCGCTGCCCAAAAAGAAGTGGTACCGCTTCGGTTTCTGAGCCCGCCTGAGCTTGCAGGCCGCCGGCGGCTTGGTATCATTCGGAAATGGCTGCCGTCGCCCACGCGCCCATTTTGTTACAAAGGGAGCCCGGCTGGATCTACAACAAGTCCTGGGATCTCTCGCGCATCATCCTCAGCGCCGTTCTGGTTCCCATGCCCTTCCTGTTCGCCTGGGCCGCGCAGAAGAGCGGGCTCATCGGCGAACGCCAGGCCATCGACTTCATCAACATCCTGGTCGCCGGCCTGGTGGGCGGACCCCATCTGTTCTCCACCTTCACCGTCACTTTCCTGGACCGCTCCTTTCGCCGCCGTCACCGCGCCTACACCTGGCTGTCGCTGATCATCCCGGTGGTCGTCGCCTATCTCGGTGTGTTTCAGTACCGCGTGCTCATCACTTTCTTCTTCTCCTGGGCATCGCTGCACGTGCTGCACCAGATCATTTACCTGACGGACTGTTACCGCAGCAAGAACCGCGTCCCGGATCCCCGATGGTCGCGCGCCATCGATTACGGCGTGATCCTCACCGGCCTCTACCCCATCGGCATGTACAAGCTCTCGCAGCGGACCTTCCACGTGGGCGGTGTGGTGCTGCCCTATCCGGACTGGCTGCGCGCGCTGCATCTGCCGGTCGTGGCCGGCGTGCTGTTCGGCGCGCTCATGATCGCCTGGATCGTCAAGAGTGTAAGGGAATACCAACAAGGCAGCCTGAGCAAGCCGAAGACATTACTGATCGGCATCACCAGCGTGGTCTCGTTCTTCCTGCCGATGGGATCGAACCTGGACATCCTGTTCCAGGGCTACAACACCTGGCACTCCTTCCAATATCTGTTCCTCATGTGGCTGATCAATCGCCTGCGCTACCAGCGCGGCGAGATCGACAATCCTTTCGTGCGCTCGATCGCCGGCCGCCGCAGCATGGTGCCCTACTACCTCTGCTTCCTGGGCGCCACCGGCGTCACCGTAATCGTGACCTTCATCGTGCGCGCCCTCACGCCGCTCTCCGCCGACCAGAGTTACTTCGTGGTGATCCTCAGCACGCTGCTGATGCACTACTACTTTGACCATTTCCTCTTCACCAAAACCGAGTACGTGCTGTAGCGGCGCCCGGCGACCGATCTGAAATCCGGTACCGGAATACGACGTAATCGTCTGTAGTGCACAGACGCCTCGCTCTTCCGGATGCTGGGAAGGGACCCTGTCGGCACTAGGCTCCCCGCAGTCGTTCCGCCATCAGCCGACCAATTCGTTGACGATCGCGTCGACGTGTACCATCGTCGAATCCAGAAGCTCGATACCCCCGGCAGGAGAGCCGCGCAGCAACAACGGCAGTTCCGTGCCTGCCAGAACCAGCGCCTCGATCCCGTCATCGCTCTGCATGCGTTGCGCGATGCCCAGAATCGCTGTCCGGGTCTCTGGCAGAAATCGGTTATTCAACAGTTCATCCAGGTACTTCCGGTGGATGAAGTCGATCTCCGATTCTCTTGGAGGCACCAGCGTCATGCCTGCGCGTTGGAACTCTTCCGGGTAGAAGCCCGCGCGCATCGTAAATCCCGTCCCCAACAGTCCCAGCCTCCTCCAGCCGAGAGTCCTCGCGCGTTCGGCGGTAGCGCGCACTATGCTGACCAGCGGAATCGCCGACCGGCGCTGTACCTGGTCGAAAACGAGATGCGGCGTGTTCGCCGCAATGCAGCCGAAGTCCGCGCCCGCGCGCGCCAATAACGCCACGCCGGCAGCCAGATAGTCCGCCAGTTCGTCCAGCCGCCCGGCGTCCAGAAACGCAATGCCGCGATCGACGTCCAGGCTGTTGACGATTATGTGCGGATATCCTGCATTCGGCTTCCTGGCGCGGTAGCCCGCGATAATGGCGCGGTAGTAGTCGATGGTGGATTCAGGACCGAGCCCTCCGACGATCCCGACCGTTCGCATCCTGCTAGGCGGATGCATAAGACGCGACCACCACCACGTGGATCTCGCCCGGCCCGTGAACCCCGCGCACCAGGATCTGCTCGATATCTGCCGTGCGGCTGGGACCCGTGATCAGCACCATGGAGCTGGTCTGCTCGGCCGGATGCGGCAGCACCGTGAACAGCTCGTCCAGGCCCGAGAGAATCCGCGACGCCGGCACCACCGCGATGTGTACCGGCGGCAGCAGCGACACCAGGCGCGCCTCCGCGGGGCTCGACAGCATCGCCAGCGAACCGGTGTCCGCCAGCGCGTAGTCCGCGCTGGTGATGCCCACGTCCGCCGCCGCGCACTGCGCGCGCAGCTCCATCGCGTCCGTGAATCCGGTCACCACGCCGGGCAGGTCCGTGATCCCGCACTCCCGCAGGAACGGCGCGTTCGATGCCACCGCGGATCGTTCCCCCAGCACCGCGGCCACGTAAGCCCGCGCCTCTTCCGCCGTTGCCGCGCGGTGCGTCTTGCCGGCCAGCGCTTCCACCGCCCGCAGCATGGCGGCCACCCGCGGCTCCGCATCCACTTCGGGCACCCGCAGGCGCACCGGCGGCGGGTCGCCGATGGCTTGCCCCGCCTCCCGCCCCAGTGCCGTCCGCACCTTGTGCAGGATGTGTTCGCGCGACATCAGCGCCGCCTCCACAATTGGCGGAAGCTCTTGTTGGGCGCCGGCGGCAGGTCCCTCTGGCTGAGCCAGGCGCGCACCGGCGCCACGTTCATCAGCGGCGGCGCCTGCCGCAGCCATCCGCCGTTCGACTGTGGCGCCAGGCCCGCCGCCACCAGCGCGGCCCCTTCATAGATCCGCGGATGAGACATCACCCAGGCCCACACCTTGAATGCCAGCCGCTCCAGCCGGTTCGCGCCGTCGCGCAGCTCCTGCTGCTTGGCTTCCGCGCGCAGGTCCAGCAGCACCTTCGGAATGTCGATCTTTACCGGGCAGACCTCCGCGCACGCTCCGCACAGGCTCGACGCAAACGGCAGGCTCGGCTCGTGCTTGATCCCCATGAACTGCGGCGTAATGATGGCGCCGATCGGCCCCGAGTACACCCAGGGAAAGCTGTGCCCGCCGATCTTGCGGTACACCGGGCAGTGATTCAAACAGGCGCCGCAGCGGATGCAGTATAGCGACTGCCGCTTCTCCGCGTCCGCCAGCAGCTTCGTGCGCCCGTTATCCAGCAGCACTACGTAGAATTCCTCCGGGCCGTCGATCTCCCCCGCGCGGCGCGGTCCCGATAGAAACGACGTATACACCGTCAGGGACTGTCCCGTCGCGCTGCGCCCCAGTAGCTTCAGAAACGTGGCCAGGTCCTGCGCCCGCGGGATCAGCTTCTCGATCCCCGCCACCGCAATGTGAATCCGCGGCGCCGACGTGGTTAGCCGCGCATTGCCCTCGTTCTCCACCAGCACGATCGCGCCCGAATCGGCCACCAGGAAATTGGCGCCGCTGATGCCCATGTCCGCCGCCAGAAATTTTTCCCGCAAAACCGCGCGCGCGATCAGCGTCTGCTTCTCCACCACCGTCTCGTTGGCTACGCCCAGCGTGCGCGCGAACAGGTCGCCCACGTCGTAACGCGTCAGGTGCAGCGCCGGCGCCACGATGTGATACGGCCGCTGATGCGCGAGCTGCAGAATGTACTCGCCCAGGTCGGTTTCCACCGATTCCAGGTGATGGTGCTCCAGCCGCTCGTTTAAATCCACCTCTTCGGTGGTCATGGATTTCGATTTGACGATCAGCCGCGCGCCCCGCTTCTTCGCTAGGTCCAGGACGAAATCGGCCACCTGCGTGGCGTCCTGGCACCAGACCACTTTTCCCCCCCGCGCCGTCACGTTCCGTTCGAACTGTTCCAGGTAATGATCCAGGTGTTCGATGGTGTGCCGCTTGAGGGCATGCGCCTGCGTGCGCAGCGCCTGGTAGTCCGGCAGCGCCGCACCCGCGACCGCGTGCTTGCGGTGATCGATCAGCCGGCCCGTGGCGCGGTAGATGGCCAGTTGCAGATTGGCGTCGGCCAGGGTCTTGTGGACTTTCTCATCGAACGCGGCGGACATGGTATCGCGGCCGTTCAGCGGCTGGCCAGAACCTCCGCCAGGTGCAGGGTCCGCACCGCTATGCCGGCGCGCGACAATGCCCCCTGAATCTGCATCAGGCAACTCGAATCCACGCTCACTACCGTCCGCGCGCCGGTGCGTACGATGGAATCGATCTTGGTGCGCGCCATCCCGCCCGAGATCTCCGGCAGCTTCACCGAGAACGTGCCGCCGAATCCGCAGCACTCCTCGGCGGCGTCCATCTCGCGCAGCTCCAGGCCGTCCACTTTGGCCAGCAGGCGGCGCGGACCGTCCTTGATGCCGAACTCCCGCAGCGCGTGGCAACTGTCGTGATACGTGACGATGTCTTCCAGGCGCGCGCCCACATCCTCCACGCCCGCCACCTCCAGCACGAAACGGGAGAATTCCCAGACGCGCGGCGCCATCTCCCGCGCCGCCGCCAGCGCGTCCGCATCGTCCTGGAACAGGTCCTGGAAATGGTGCGCGATCATCGAAGTGCACGAACCCGACGGCACCACGATGTACTCCTGGTCGCGGAAGACCTTCAGGAAGTGGCGCGCTACCCGGGCGGCTTCCGCGCGATAGCCGGTGTTGAACGCCGGTTGCCCGCAGCAGGTCTGGTCTTCCGGAAAATCGACGCGATAGCCCAACCGCTCCAGCACATCGGCCATGGCCATGCCGACCTGCGGAAACAGTTGATCAACGATGCAAGTGACGAAGATCGAAACCCGCGCCGCCATGAAAGAGGATTGTAGCAACTCGGCGCGGAAGGGCGGACCGATCGCCCCTGTCAGTTGTGCTGGCCGCTGGTATCCGTAGTGACCGTCTTGCCGCCCGGACCGGTCACCTGCTTCTGCTTGCTGAACTGACCGTTTCCGTAGGTGCCCGTGGTCGTGACGGTAGCCTGCTTTCCGTTGGGACCGGTGATCGTCTTGTCCTTGCTGAACTGGCCGTTGCCGCGCGTACTCGTAGTATCCACCGTGGCCGTCTTGCCGTTCGGTCCGGTGATCGTCTTATCTTTGCTGACTTGCCCGTTGCCGCGCGTACCTGTGGTATCCACCGTCGTAGTCCTGCCATTGGGTCCGGCGATCGTCTTGTTTTTGCTGAACTGGCCGTTGCCGTATGTCCCGGTCGTATCCGCCGTGGCGGTTTTGCCATTTGGACCGGTGATCGTCTTATTCTTGCTGAACTGCCCGTTGCCGTATGTCCCGGTCGTGTCCACCGTGGCCGTCTTACCGTTGGGTCCGGTGATGGTCTTGTCCTTGCTGACCTGGCCGTTGCCGCGCGTGCCCGTGGTATCCACCGTGGCTGTTCTGCCGTTCGGTCCGGTGATCGTCTTGTCCTTGCTGAACTGGCCGTTGCCGTAAGTCCCGGTAGTATCTACCGTGGCGGACTTGCCGTTCGGCCCCGTGACCGTCTTGTTCTTGCTGAACTGGCCGTTGCCGTAAGTCCCGGTCGTATCCACCGTGGCGGACTTGCCGTTCGGCCCCGTCACCGTCTTGTTCTTGCTGAACTGGCCGTTGCCGCGCGATCCGCTCGAGTCAACGTTCACCTGCTTCCCCCGCGGTCCCGTTCTGGTCGTGCTGCGCGACCATTGGCCGGCCCGCCCCCGGCCGCCGAATCCCCGCCGCCGGAATTGCGCCGGAGCCAGGTCGGCGGTCACCAATAACGCCAGCAGCAGAATACCCGGATTTCGTGTCCATTTCATGATGTGTTTCGAGACCTCCTTTGTAGTCTTCTGAAGGTCTGAACACAGCAAGCCCGCCGCAAGTCGCACTCCAGCGGCGCGCACCGGTACCCCTCGGTGTGCTTCCGCTCACTGCGGCGGCGGGGACACCACCACCGGGAACGTGCTACGAAGCACGCTTCGCGGTGAACTCCTGCGTGCGTCCCTCGCCGCCCTCGCGGCTTCGCGTGAACTTGATTTCGTCCCCCGCCACCGTTCCTTTGTACAACAGCTTGATGCTGTTGCCGTTGAATTCCAGCGTCTGCGTGAACGAGATCTCGTCGCCATTGACTGTCCCGTCGGAGATGGGCATTTCACCGCGGAAACCGCTGACCGTCCCGGTCAGCGTATTGCCATCGACCTTGAAGTTGAAAGTCGTGGTACGCGTCTGCCCGCCCCGCCCCGGCACCTCGGCGGTCCATTTACCCGTAACGTCCGCCGCCAGCGCCGTGAACGCCAGCAGTCCGAACAGTAAGCCTGTAGTCAGTAATCTACGCATGTTCTAGGGGCGTAGCTCGACCGCCGGAAGTTACGCTCGCCTAGCGTTTACAATGTCTTAACAGGTAACTGCGGGCCTGTCGCGGGCGTCGTTGCAGTTTGAGGAATAGTTTGGCCAGGCACTCTCTTCTCCTTTTGGTTCTATCGTTCGCCGGCGGACCGCTCTGCGCTCAGAGCGGTTCCGTCAAATCGGCGAATCAGCCGATCCCCGGTGCCACCGTAACCGCCACCGTCGGCAGCCAGAAACTGACCGCCGTCACTGACTCGGCGGGACACTACAGCCTGCCCTCCGGACCTGGCGGCGAATGCACCATCGAAGTGCGCATGTTCGGCTTCGAGCCGGCCACCGCCAAGACGAATTGCGCGGCCTCTGCCAAGGCCGACTTTAATTTGAAGCTCGAGGAATCGCCCATGGCCGCCCGCCTGGCGCGTATGGGTGGCGCCGGCGCTCTGGCCGCCAATCAGCTCGAAACCCAGCTCCAGGGCGAGTTGACCAATGCCGACACTGCTGCCTCCGCGGGAGCCCCGCAAGGCGACGGCCAGAACAGTAATGAAGCCTTTCAGGTGTCCGGTAGCCTCAGTCAGGGACTGGCGCCCAATGCGCAGCCGGATTTCGCCCTGATGTTCGGACTGGGTCAGATGGCCATGGGTCCGCCGGGCGGCGAATTCGGCCAGCAGAACGGCCCCGGCGGCTTCGCCGGCGGCGGACCCGGCGGTGGATTCGGCGGACCCGGCGGCCGTTTCGGCGGCGGTGGCTTCGGCGGCCGCGGCGGCCCCGGAGGACCTGGCAACCGCCGCCCCGGTCAGTACCGCCCCGGCGCGCAGTTCGGTAATCGCCGCGCGCCTTCCCAGATCCACGGCATGATGTTCATGACCCTGGCCAACTCCGTGGCCAATGCCAAGCCGTTCTCCATCAGCGGCCAGGATACCTTCCAGCCGGCCTACGCCAGCGCGCGCTTCGGATTTCTGCTCGGCGGACCCCTCGTCATTCCCAAAGTGTTCAAGGATACCAGCACCTTCTTCTTCCTGAACTACACCGGCACGCGCTCCCGCCAGCCCTATTCCGCGGTCGAGACCGTGCCCACCGCGCCGGAGCGGACCGGCGACTTTTCGCAGTTGTCCGCGCCGATCGTCGCCCCCGCCGCGCTGACGCCCTGCGCGGGAAGTCCGGCCCCCGGCATGCCTTTTCCCGGCAACCGGCTTACCCCCTGCCTGCTGAACCAGGGCGCCCTCCAGTTGCTCAACTTCTTCCCGCTGCCGACCAACAACGCCCTGGTAAATAACTATCAGTACTTCGCCTCCCCACCCAACAACACCGATAACTTCAACGCCCGTTTCATGCGCAGCCTGGGCCAGAAGAACCGCCTGGCCTATCACGCCAGTTTTCAGCGGCGCGACGGCGATAATGCCAATCCCTTCACCTTCCTGGACACCGCCAGCGGCTACGGCGTCCAGACCGACCTCACCTGGATGCACAACTTCAGTCCCACCACCATCCTCAGCACGCGCGTGGATTTCAACCGCAACCGCAATCAAGTAACCCCGTTCTTCGCCGGCGGCCCGAATATCGCCGCCGAATTGGGCATCCAGGGCACTTCGTCGAATCCGCTGGACTACGGCCCGCCCACCCTCAACTTCAGCAATTTCGGATCGCTCAGCGACTCCAACCCCACCCTGACCCGCAACCAGAGTCAGAAGCTGACCGAAAGCGGAGTCCTGTCGCGCGGCAAGCATACCTTCACCTTGGGCTTGCAGTACGGCCGGAACGATTTCAGCACCAACACCCAGCAGAACGGCCGTGGCACCTTCAACTTCAACGGCGTGGCCACCAGCGAGATAGGTTCCGACGGCCTGCCCGTGGCCGGCAGCGGCTCCGATTTCGCCGATTTCCTGTTAGGCCTGCCGCAATCGGCTTCCATCCAATACAGTCCGGCGATGTACTTCACCGAAAATACCTGGAACGCGTTTGCGGTCGACGATTGGAAGGTCAACGCCGATCTCACCTTGAACATCGGCATGCGCTGGGAGTTCTTCGCGCCCCTGCAGGAGAAATACGGCGAGATGGCTAACCTGGACATCGCGCCCGGATTCGGCAACGTGGCCGTGGTATCACCGGCCGTGTCCGGGCCTTACTCCGGCGCTTTTCCAAACGGGCTGATCAATCCGGATTACCGCAATTTCGCGCCGCGCGTGGGCCTCGCCTGGAAGGTGCCCTTCATCAAACGATCCACCATCGTGCGCGCCGGATACGGCCTTTATTTCAACGGCCAGTCCTATATCCCCTTCGGGCTGAAACTGGCGCAACAGCCGCAGCCGTCCGGCCAGCCGCCCTTCGCCGTATCGGAGAGCGTGAACACCAGCGCCGCGAATCCCCTGACACTCAATGACGGCCTGGTGTCCGTCTCGCCGCTGACCATCACCAATACCTTCGCGGTCGACCGCTACTATCGCACGCCGTACGCTCAGACGTGGAACCTGAGCATCCAGCACGACCTGGGCAAAGGCTTCTTCATGGAAGTCGGCTATCTGGGCACCAAGGGGACCCGCCTCGACGTGCTGGTGCTGCCCAACGAAGGACCCCCGGGCACTACCTTCGGCTCCGGCACTCAGCTCGCCAACGCCACCGGGTTCACCTACGACGCCCCCATCGGCGATTCCAGCTACAACGCCCTCCAGACTCACTTGATGCGCCGCTTCCGCGGCGGCATCTCCATGAACGCGCGCTACACCTTCGCCAAGTCCATCGACGACGCTTCGAGCTTCGGCGGAGTCGGCGGCACCGTGGCGCAAAACTGGCTCGATCTGGCGGCCGAGCGCGGTCTCTCCAGTTTCGACCGCCGCCACGTCTTCACCATGAACTGGGTGTACACCTCGCCCTTCGGCAACCCCAACTCGCACTACGCTTCGAGCGGCTGGGCCGGCCGCCTGCTGCGGAACTGGTCGTTGAGTGGCGGCGTCACCGCCGAGACGGGCACGCCGCTGACCGCGCGGGTCCTTAGCAACACGGTCCAGTTGGCGCAGACCAACGGCACCGGCAGCGTCCGCGCGGACGCCACCGGCGCGGCCGTCGACGCCGGCTCGGGCTACTTCAACCTGGCGGCCTTCACCCTGCCCCCCGCCGGCCAATTCGGCAATGCCGGCCGCAATACCATCCCCGGTCCCGGCCTGGTATCGCTGAATGCCGCTTTCGGCCGATCCTTCCAGTTCGGCGATACCCGCCGCCGGCTGGAGTTCCGCGTGGAAGCCAACAACGTTCTGAATCAGGTGAATATTACGAATATCAACTCGGTGGTGGGCTCCTTGAACTACGGCCTGCCGGTTTCCGCTTCCGGCATGCGTACCATGGACGCGGTGATGAGGTTCCGGTTTTGAAACATCGGGCAAGCGTATTGATCCTGGTCCTGCTGGCCAGCCAGTCGGGTTCTCCGCAGACCCCCACCTTCTCCACCACCGCCAATGTCGTGGTGGTGGACGTGACCGTGACCGGCCGCGACGGCAAAGCCATCTCCAACCTCACCCGGAACGACTTTCTGCTCTACGAGGATGGCAAGCTGCAGACGCTTCAGTCCTGCGACCTGCAGCGGCTCGAAACCAAGCCCATGGCGGCCCTCCCGCAGCCGGCCCAAACGCTCCAGACGCGTCCGGCGCCCGCGCCCGCCGCGCCTAAGCCCGTTCCCGCCGCTCCCACCAGGGAGGAGTTGCGCGACCGCCGCCTGATCGTCATGCTCTTCGACTTTTCCTCGATGGAGACGCCCGAGCAGATTCGCGCCGTGGATGCCGCCATCCGCTTCCTCACCACCCACATGACCACCAGCGACCTGGTCTCTATCATGACCTTCGGCAGCGAGCTCAAGACCGCTCTGGAATTCACCGGCGATCGCGACCTGCTGATTTCGACGCTGCACGGCTTCCACATCGGCGAATCCAGCGAGCTCGCCGCGCAGGCCGATACCGGCGCCGACTCGCAGGATATCGGCGGCTCCTTCGTCGCCGACGAGACCGAATTCAACATCTTCAACTCGGACCAGAAGCTGGCCGCCCTGGAGAATGCCGCCCGCCGCCTGGTCCGCTATCCCGAAAAGAAGGCCCTGGTCTATATCTCGAGCGGCCTGCAAAAAACCGGCGTCGACAACCAGTCGCAGCTTCAGGCCACGGTGAACGCCGCCATCCGCGCCAACGTGGCCTTCTATCCCATCGATGCCCGCGGCCTGATGGCCACCCCTCCCGGCGGCGATGCCAGCCAGGCGGCCGCGGCGGGCTCCAATCTCTACAGCGGATCCGCCCAGCGCTCGCTCATGGATAACTTCCATAACAGCCAGGAAACCTTGGATACCCTGGCCGCGGACACCGGCGGCAAAGCCCTGCTCGACTCCAACGATCTCTCCCTGGGCATGACCCAGGTGCAGCAGGATATCAGCAGCTATTACATGTTGAGCTACGCCAGCACCAATCCCGCCGAGGACGGCAAATACCGCCACATCGTGGTCAAGCTGGCCCCCAAGCTGACCGCCCTCAAAGCCAAGCTGGACTACCGCCAGGGTTATTACGCGCCCACCACCTTCGCCCGGATGACCGGCACCAACAAGGAGGCCCAGTTGCAGGAGGCCCTCGAAAGCGAGAATCCCGTTACGGACCTGCCCATCGCCGCCGAGGTCGATTACTTCCGCCTGGCCAAATCCAAGTACTTCGTGCCCATCTCCGTCCGCATCCCCGGTTCGGCGCTGTCCTTTCACAACAAGGGCGCCAAGGCGGCCACCGAGCTCGATTTCATCGGCGAGATTCTGGACGCGCGCGGGCGGCAGGCCTCCGTGGTGCGCGATACCATCCCCGTGAAAGTGGACACCACCACCGCCGGCGCCGTGCAGCAGAAGCAGATCCAGTACGACACCGGCTTCACCCTGGTGCCCGGCAAGTACACCCTCAAATTCGTGGCGCGCGAGAACGGCGAAGGCAAGGCCGGCACTTTCCAAACTCCCTTCACCGTCCCCGATCTCGCTTCGGGAAGCGCGCTGCGCCTGAGCTCGGTGATCTTGAGCAACCAGGTGCAGTCCGTCAAGGAACAGATCGCCGGGGCCAAAAACAGCAAGAAACTGGTGGCCGAAGATCCGCTGGTGAATGACGCCGGTGAGAAGATCATGCCCAACGTTACGCATGTCTTCCGGCCCGGGCAGAAACTCTCGATCTACCTCGAGCTGTACGATCCCGGCACCCTCCAGTTCCCGTCCCAGAATGCCGGACAGGGCGCCGGCATCGCCAGCGTCACCGCCAGCGTCGGCTTTTATCGCGACGGCCGGAAGGTAATGGAAACCCCGCCCGTACGGGCCATGCGCATGAATGCCAAACGGCCGGGCGTGGTTCCCCTGCGGTTCCAGACTATCCTGAAAGACCTGCCGGCCGGCCAGTACGTCTGCCAGGTCAATGTGATCGACCAGTTGGGCCATAAGTTCGCGTTTCCGCGTAACTCCATGGCGCTGGTGGCGGACGCCAAATGAGTCCGCGCCTTTCGCATCAGGTTTTATAAGACAATGAGAATGATGAGGTATTGCCGCATCGCTGCTGTTTTCGTGATGTGCGCGGGCGCTTGGGCGGGGACTGCGGCCGGGTACACCGTCGAGCAGATCAAAGCATTTGTCCGGTCGGCCATCGAGTTGAAGAACCAGGATAAGGAAGTCGCCGAGACGCTGCGGAAAATGAAGCTGTCCGAGAAACTGGACCTGTCCGTCGTGGAAGCGCTGCAGGAGAAAGGCGCCGGTCCCAAAACCGTCGCCGCCTTGAAAGAGCTCGCCGCCGAATCCGCCAGCCTGCCCGAAGCACAGCCGCCGGCGCCCAAGCCCGTCTACATGCCGCCGCCGCCACCGTCCTCGGAAGAACAAGCCAAACTGCTCGATGACGTGAAGGACTACGCCATCAACTACACCAAGCGGCTGCCCGATTTCATCTGCCTGGAACAGACCCGCCGCTACATCGACACCACCGGCCGCGAATCCTGGCGCGCCATGGACGTGGTCACCGCGCGGCTCAGCTACTTTAACCAGAAGGAAGATTACAAGCTGGTCTCCCTCAATGACAAGGTGGAGTCCGGCACCTCGTACGACCGGGTCGGCGGCGCGCTCTCCATGGGCGATTTCGGCACCACCATGAAGGAGATCTTCGAGCCGTCCAGCCACACCCGGATCGAGTGGGAACGCTGGGCCACCCTGCACGGCCGCCGCAACCACGTCTTCTCCTACCGCGTGCCGCTCGAGTTCTCCAAGTACTCGATCGCTTACCAGGGTGAGGAGAAGGGCGACGAGACCCGCGTCATCGTGGGCTACCACGGCGAAGTCTTCGTGGACCGCGAGCTGAGCACCATCACCCGCATCACCGTGCATGCCGACAGTATCCCGCTGGCGTTTCCGGTGCAGTCCGCCACTGAGACGCTGGACTACGACTTCACCAAGATCGGCGACTCCGAGTTCTTCCTGCCCCAGGTGGCCGATCTGCGCATGCACTCCGGCCGCGAGTGGACCAAGAACATCAAGGAATTCCGGCTCTACCGTAAATTCTCGGCCGACGCCGTCATCAAGTTCGACAGCGATCTGGAGCAGAATCCTCCCGACAAAAGTAAGGAACCGCCCCCGCCGCCCAAGTGATCCGCGCCCGTCATGAAGAAAGTCATCTTCCAGATGTCCGTTTCGCTCGACGGCTACGTCGAAGGACCCGGCCGGGAAATCGACTGGCACATCGTGGACGACGAGTTCAACGCCTATGCGGTGGAGACCCTCGACGCCAGCGACGTCCTGATCATGGGCCGCAAGACGTATGATCTGATGGCCGGTTATTGGCCCACCGCTCCGGACGACGACCCCGTGGCCGTGCGAATGAACCACGCCGCCAAGCTGGTATTTTCGCGGACTCTGAAACGCGTGGACTGGCGCAATTCCCGGCTGGCCGCCGGCTCCATCGCCGAAGAGGTCGCCGCCCTGAAACGCGTTCCGGGCGACGGCCTGCTCTGGGTGGGCGGCAGCGACCTGGCCTCCGCGTTCCTCGAACAAGGCCTTTTGGACGAGCTGCGCATCATCTTCACGCCGGTTCTGCTGGGCGCCGGCAAGACCGTGTTCGACGCCATCCGGAAACGTTACCCGCTGCGGCTCCTGTCCACCCGGCGCTTCCGCTCGGGGAACATGCTCCTGGCTTACCAGCCGGTGGCCGGCTGACGGCTTCGCAACGATGGACAGGCCGCGCCGCCATCGGATCATGCCGCCCCCCCCAGGCAATAGCGCCCGGCTGGTTAACGCTTGACACCCTTCTCCGGTTTGCTTACGCTTGTTGTAAAAGCTGTTGAAGGGTATGAGCGCCTGTGCCCGACGCCAATCGAGATCGCTTAGTCGATAGCCTGAGCGGCGAGGTCGCAAAGGCCCGGCTTGAATTCGACCGTGCCAAGGCCCAGCTCTCTGCCGCCTGCAAAATCGTTCCCGACATCGATCATGCCAGCCCCGACGGCGCTCTGCTTTGGGAGCGTGCCACCACCCGCTACAAGCGGGCTGAGCAGGCATACGGCAATGCGCTGAAACGATTCGCTGAGGTGGTGCACAACTTGAGCCGGCTTTAGGAAGCCACACTGGACTGCCAGGCGTCCCGCCAGGCGGGCGGCTATAGTAGAGATTGGCTCACCTCCTCATCGTCGATGACGATTCCAATACCCTGGCCTCCCTGTCGCGTGCCTTCCGCCTGGCCGGCCACGAGGCCACCGTCTGCGATAACGCCGCCCGCGCCCTGGAGCTGATCAAAAGCGAGCGCTTCGACGTGGTTCTCTCGGATGTGGTGATGCCCGGCAAGGACGGCCTCGCCATGCTCGAAGATCTGAAGGCGCAAGGCGCCGCCGTGCCCGTGGTGATGATCTCCGGGCAGGCCAATATCGAAATGGCCGTGCGCGCCACGCGCCTGGGCGCCGTCGATTTTCTGGAAAAGCCGCTCTCCACCGAAAAGCTGCTGCTCACCGTCGACAACGTGCTGCGCATGCGCCGCCTCGAAGACGAGAACCGCCAGTTGCGGCAGCGCGTCGGCAAACAGGAGATCGTGCATGCCGGCGACGCCATGCGCCGCGTCATGGCCCAGGTGGATCGCGTGGCGGCCAGCGAATCGCGCGTCTGCATCCTCGGCGAAACCGGCACCGGCAAGGAGCTGATCGCCCGCGCCCTGCACGACCGCAGTCCCCGCCGCGACGGCCCCTTCGTCACTTTGAATTGCGCCGCCGTGCCCGGCGAGCTGATCGAATCCGAGCTCTTCGGGCACGAAAAGGGGTCCTTCACCGGCGCGGTCTCCCGCCACCTGGGCAAGTTCGAACAGGCGCACCGCGGCACCCTGTTCCTGGACGAAATCGGCGACATGCCCGCCGTCATGCAGGCCAAACTGCTGCGCGTCCTGGAGGAAAAACAGGTCGAGCGCATCGGCGGCGACCGTTCCATTACGGTGGACGTGCGCGTCATCGTGGCCACGCATCGCAACCTGGACGACATGGTGCAGCGCGGCGCCTTCCGCCAGGACCTGTACCACCGCATCTACGTTTTTCCGCTGCTGCTGCCTCCCCTGCGCGAACGCCAGGAAGACATTCCCGCGCTGGTGGATCATTTCGCGCGTCAGGTTTCCGAGATCAACGGCTGGAAACCCAAGACCGTCACGCCCGCGGCCATCGCGGCGCTGCGCGGCTACGCCTGGCCCGGCAATGTGCGCGAGCTGCGCAACGTGGTGGAGCGCCTTCTGCTCGTCTCCGGCGATCCGGTGGACGCCCCGGATGTGCGCCTGGCCCTGCCCCAGGGCGCCGCCGTCGCCGCCGCTCCGGCCGGCATCGGTACCTTGGCCGCCCGTACCGAAACCTTCGAGCGCGAAGTCATCCTGGCCGAGCTGAAACGCCATCAGCGTATGACCGATACCGCCAGGGCCCTGGGCCTCGAGCGCAGCCACCTCTACAAGAAATGCCAGCAGCTCGGTATCGACCTGCGCGCCCTGCGTAGCTGAAACCTCTCACCGCCCCCGCGGCGCCGCCGTCACCCGGTCCAGGAACAGATTCAGGAAGCCGCGCACGTTCACGTCCGTGGCGATCTCCGTGCTGGCCTTCTGGTCCTTCGCCAGTTGATCGGCCGGCTTGAACATGGTCATCCCGTTGGTGACGCAGCAGCCGGTCTCCACCTCCACGCTCCCTAATTGCGTCTCGATCAGGTGCGGCCGCGCCGCAGACGCCACCGCCAGCGGATCGTGCAGCGTGGGGAACTGGTTGGGGTGGCCGTCCTGCCACAGTTCGATCAGCTTCGCCAGAAATTGCGAAGCCGGATTGCTGGCGGCCCGCAGCCGCGCCAGGTCCGCCCCCTCCAGCTTGCACCGCGTGGTCACGTCCAGCCCTACCGCGGTGATCGGCACGCCGGAGGCGAACACGATCTCCGCCGCCACCCGGTCCCGCCAGATGTTGTACTCCTGGTACAGCATGTGGAATGCGCCGCCCATCAGCACAATGCGCGCGATCTTTTCCTTTATCCGCGGCTCGCTCTTGAGCGCCAGCGCGATATTGGTCAGCGGCCCCACCGGCACCAGCGTCATGGGACGGTCCGACGCCATCAGCGTGTCGATGATCAGGTCCGCCGCGCGCCGATGCGCGGCCGCCGGAATCGTGTCCGCATCCGTCAGCACCCGGAACTGCGGCGCGCGCTGCCGCCGCACTGGATCGAGCAGCGGCTCCGACGCGCCCGTGGCCAGCGGGATGTCGTGCCGCCCGTACAGCCCGAGTTCCTTCCACGCCAGCCGCGTGCGCGTCTCCGTATCGTCGATGACCGTGGTCACCGCGCGCACATCCAATTCCGGCGATTGGAGCGCCAGCGCCAGCGCCAGTGCGTCGTCAATATCGTCGCCGATGTCCGTATCGAAAATGATGGGAGTGCGCTCCTGCGCCCGGCACATCGTGCCCGCGAGCAGAAGCACCAGCAGGAAATTGCGCATGATGCCTCTATTGTACTGGTCTGTCCTCCCGCCGCTGCGCGCGCGCCGCCGCCCGCGCCTCAACTGGATTAAAGCGGACAGATTCACTTAAGTTAGCCTTGTGGCAGTGCCGGGGCTAGACTAAAGTTAGGTCAATGCGCAAGTCTTTTTTGATTTTTGCGTTGCTCCAGGTGGCCGATCTCACCACCACCCTGATTGTCTTCCGCATGGGTGGCGTGGAACAGAACCCGCTCGTGCAGCATCTCATGGCTGCCGGCGGCGCGGTGCAAGGCGTAATTCTGGCCAAGATCATAGCCCTGGCCGTGGGCGTCACATGCCTGGTGGCCTCCAAACACCGCGCGCTGTCGATAGCCAATCTGGTCTTTGCCGCGATCGTCGCCTGGAACCTGACCATCATCGCCCGGCTGGCCTGATCCCCTGCCGGGATACCTCGCACCGGCCTCCGCCTTACGGATGAGGCGACATACTGGACGACGACGAGGTGGCCGACTCCTGCGGCAGCTTCACCGCCGGCCCCTTCATGATCTGCAGCAGATCTTCCAGCGCGATGGTGGGTTTGGGAGCCGCCACCGGCGCGGGTCCGGTGACTTCCGGCCCCGGATTCTGCACTGGCGTCTGCGTGATCGGTTTGGGGAGCGACTCGGCGCCCTTGTCCGGGATGTTCAAGCTCGGCGCCTTCTGGCCCGCCGCTATCGGTTGCACCAGTTGCGGCGTCGCCAGCACCAGCAGCTCGGAGTTCTCCTTCTTCAGCGAGCGCGATTGGAACAGCTTCCCCAGCACCGGAATGTCGCCGATGATCGGAATCTTGCTCAACAGCTCCGTCGTCCGGCGATCCATCAGTCCGCTGATGGCGAAGCTCTGGCCCGGCTCCAGCTCGATCTCGGTGTGCACCCGGCGCACGTCCAATCCGGGAATGTTGAATCCCTGGTACTGTAAGCCGTTCGAAAAGTCCAGCGCGCTGACTTCCGGCGCCAGCTCCAGCTTGATGGTTCCCCGCGGCGTCAGCGTGGGCACGAAATTCAGACGCACCCCGAATTCCCGGAACTGGATCGTCACCGTCGGCACCGCGCCGCCTACGCCGCCCTGTACCACCGGATAGGGAAACTCGCCGCCCGCCAGGAACGTCCCCATCTTCCCGCTGGTGGCCAATACGTTCGGCTCGGCCAGAATCTCAAACATGTTGCGGGCCTCCAGCGCTTCGATCGTGGTGGCCAGCTTCAGGCTCGGATCTAACAGGAAAATGTTCAGCGCGCTCGAGAGCGTCAGCGCGGAGGGAGCGGTTCCCACCCCCGGCGCGACCAGCGGCGGCGAAAACTGTCCCGTGGTAGTCGTGCCCACCACGCCGGCATTGCCCAGGTTGATCAGGTTGAACCCGAACGATTTGGTGACCGTTTTGTCGATCAGTGCGAATTTGATGTTGAGCAGGATCTCGGCTTCCCGGGGCGGCACCGCCACATACAGCAGGTTCACCGTCTTGCCCAGCGTGGATGCCACCGCTTCGGCTCTCTGCGCGCTGGTCACGTCCGGCACGCTCCCGCTCAGGAATACCGTGCCGTTCTCGAAGCTCACCTCTATGTTCTGCCCGGGAAACTGTTTCTTCAGCTCCCGCCGCAGAGCTTGTAACTTGGCCCGGTTCTCCGACAGGTTCGCGCGCACCGTGAGATCGAAGAACACCTTGTTGCCGTCCCGCTGCCAGATGATCAGCGTCGTCTCTCCCGGCGCCTTGCCGTTCACCAGCACCTCGTGCAGTCCCACCGCGGTGGCTTCCGCCACGTCGTTGTAGCCCACCGATATCCGCTCGATCGATGCGGCGCTGTTCACGATGATCGATTTCCCAACCGTCACCATCAGCTCGTGGGACGATTGGCCCTGAACCGGGGATTCCTGGGCCTGCGCAGGTTCCTGCTGCGGGGCTGCGAATCCGAGGGCCGTCACGGCGGCCAACGCGACAGCGCTCACCGTCGCCCGGCAAATGCCTCCCCGAATGCTCATTGCTTGTCCTCCCCTGCCGGCAAGAATTTGGCTTCCGATTTCTTCGGGCCGTTCAATACCTCGATCACTAACGCTGCCGGAACGGGCGGCGTCGCCGGCGCCACCGGCGTTGCGGGCGGCGCTTTGGGCTTGGGCGGAGTCTTCACCGCGGCCGGCTTGGCGTGCGGCTCGACGGCGCCCGGCTGGTCTTTGAACAGCGTGGCCATCGCCGTGACCGGTACCTGCTTGGTCTCCTGGTCGAGCGGATTGCGCAGCACCAGCTGAATCTTCGTCTCGTTGCTCGCCAGGCTCAATACTTCCGCCTGCTCCGGATTGACCAGCAGATTCACCACCTGCACCTGTACCGGCTTGCCCTCCGCGTCTTTCTGGATGTTCTGCCCGGCCGACAGCACTTCGATGTTCTGCAACAGGGTCTTCACCTTCGGTCCCGCGTTGGTCTTGCCGTCCGGAGGCGTGCCCGATATCAGCACGTCCACCCGCATCCCGGGCAATACGAATCCGGCCACGCCCACCACTTCGTTGACCTTCACCGCGCAGGCCCGCATCCCGGGTGGTATGGTCGCCGCCAATCCGCCGCCGGCGCCCACTTGGGCCAGCCGGTAGTCCAGAATCGGCTCGCCTTCATACATGCCCGAAATTACCCCGCGCCCGATCACCGCGTCCTTCGCCGTGACCATTCCTTTGGCTAACGGGCCGGACCATTCGCCGCCCTTCAAATCGGCGTCCCGCACCAGCGAGCCGATCTCCAGGTTCCTGGCGGCTACCAGGATGTGCGTAACCTGCACCGGTCCTTTAGCGATTCGGACTTGTACCATCCGATAAACGATGTAACTCGCGATAGTCGCAATAATCAGCGCCGCGACCAGAATAGTAACAACCCTTTGTCTCATGTCAGCACGTCACTCTCGCAACCGGCTTCGACCTTTGTCCCGCGCGACTGCGAACCTATGTTGCCCAACGAGTGTGGGACCGCCATGCTCTCGCAATTCGGCACCCATTTGCGCCCCCGCTGCAAAGACGGGCGATTCGGCCGCTGCTTCCCCCGTCGGGCCCGCCGCCGGTGTGAACGCGTGTATACATGGCTCTCCATGTCCAGAGTATGTTTGTACACACCCGCATAGCCCACCCCGGTCCCCGCGCCTTCGCGCCTGTGTAACTGGTCCAAACCCCGCCGGGTGATCAAATTGCAACGACATAGGGAACCATGCCCGGCGATCCCGAGTCTCGGCCGCTGTTTACCGCCTTGGCCCAACCGTCCTCGTCCCGCTGGTTGTCCCTGGTATATTCGCTGGCGCTGCATGCCGTAATCATCGGCGGCGTCCTCTTCGTCTACGACAGCACGCGTCCGGTGGTCGAGGCCAATGCCCCCCGCTATTCGGTGCGGTTCATCCGCTTCCGGCCCACTACTCTATTTGCTCCGGTCCGGCCGCCCGCGCCCGCGGACAAGGCTCGCCGGCAGAGTGCCATGAATCCGGACCCGGCCCGCAAAGGTGGTCTCGAACCGCCGCCCGGCTTGCGCCGCTTCGAAGTGCCCAGGCTGACCGTGCGCGTCCAGTCGGCGCAGATCCTCTTGCAGCCGGATTTCCCGGTAAGCGTGCCCTTGAAGAACGACCTCCGCCTGCCGGAACTGCTGTCCTGGAAACCCAGCCCGCCCCAACCCGCGCCTGCCATGCGGAAGATGTTTGTGGCGCAGAAACTCCCCGCGCCGCTGCCTCAATGGAGGAACCTGCCGGCGCCGCCCGTATTGCGCCCGCCCAACCGGGAGCCCCAGGCCGTGGAATTGCCTTTTACCGGGGCGAACCTCGGCCCCGCGCCGTTGCTCCCCCTGGATCCCGGCACCACCTCCCCCATTCGCACCCAGGCTTCCGGCAGTCCCGGTCCCGTACCCCAAGTCCTACCCGTTTCGCCCAACGGCGCCGATACTCCCAACCTGGTCTCCATCCCCGATATCCCGGTGCCTCCCGTGGGCTTGTTTCAGCTACCCGGCGGCAGCCATGCCCCGCCCGGACAGGCCTCCGCCGGTGGCGGATCGGGCCCGCCCGCGAAATCCGGCGGCGCCCCCGCCGGCGGGAACGCGAATGCGGCCCTCACCACGCTCCGTCCGGAGAATGCCGGGAGCGCCCGCGGAGCAGGCTCTCCCGGACACGGCGCCGCCACTGGGCCCGCCGCCTCCACCGTCGAACAGTTTACCGATAGCGCCTATCCCGGCCGCCGCATCCAGAAAGTCGTGCTCCCCCCCGACGGGCATTTTAATGTGCAGGTGGAGTCCTCCGGCGCGGAAGCCTTCGACGGTACCGAAGGCGTCCTCAGCGGTAAGACCGTCTACACCGTCTATGTGAAGGCCGGAAAGGGCAAAGAGTGGATTCTCCAGTATTGCCTGCCGCAGGCCGTGGAGCAGAGCCTGACGGCCTCCGCGGCCCGTTATTCGCTGGAGGCGCCCTTTCCGTACCTGATCCTGCGCCCCGAGCTCGACCTCCCGGACGACGTCGATTACGTGATCGTGCGCGGCGCCGTGACCACCGAAGGACAGTTCGCCCAACTCGCGTATGTCACCGCGCCCGAGCAGCCGGCCGAGAAGGACGTGCTCCTGCGCTTTCTCGCACAGTGGCAGCTCCGGCCCGGTAAGTTGAACGGACAGCCCACCGCCGTCGAGATCCTGCTGATCATTCCCGCCGATCGCGGATAACGCGCCGCCCGCTACAGCACCGGCTCCAGTTCCTCTTCCTGCACTAGCGTGGCGTCTTCCAGCGCTTCCTCTTCGGCTGGAATCGTGGGGATCTCCACCGGCGGTTCCACGCGGGGTGGCTCCGCTTTCGCCGCCGGCGCCGGCCCGGGCTTGGGACGCGCCTTGCGCACCGTCCGTCGCGCCGTTGGCTTCGCCGCGCGCTGCGCCCGTGTCCGCGTGACCTGCGGCTGCGCCTCGCGCACTCCCGCGGCTTCCCGCAACTCCCGGTAAGCCTCTTCCAGGAAACCGGCCATGCGTTCGCCGTCGGGCGCGGCCAGGGCATCTGTCGTCAATGCGAAATACAGCTTCTGATCGTAGCTCTCGATCGCCACGCTGATCCCCACGTCCATGCCGGTGGGCACGTGCGGATAGCACGCGATCATGCGCTGGCCGCAGGTGTACAACGGAAGCTGCGGACCCGGCACATTCGTGCACACCATGTGGAACAGCGGTATCGGCGTGTTCAACCATCCCAGGTTGTTCGCCAGAAAAGCCTGCACGAAAGGCGGCAGCAGCCCCAGCCCCGCCAGGCTCAGGCGCAACAGTTCCGGCGTGCGCGCGCCCTTCATGGCTTGCGTCAGCTCGTGTATGTGGCGCACCCGCGCCACCGGATCGCGAATGCCCAGCGGCAGCGTCACCAGCAACAGCGAAATCAGGTTGCCGAACGCCCCCGTGGCGTCTCCCGGCGGCCGTACGTTCACCGGCACCATGGGACGGAAAAACCGGTTCTTGATCGTCTCGCCGTGCGCCTCGGTGTAGCGCGCCACCGCGCCCGCCACCACCGCCAGCACCACGTCGTTGACCGTGCACCCGCAGGACGTGCGGATCGCGCGCGCTTCCGCGAAAGGAAACTCCGTCCAGTACACCCGGCGCTCCCCCGAGCACGGCCGGTTGAACGGCAGATGCTCCAGCGGCGACAACAGCTCCGGCATGCGGTCCACTACCCGCTCCAGCCCCAGCGCCGCGAAATTGTCCCGCCGCAGCAGGTCCCCGTAGCCCAACAGCCCGTCGCGCGTATCCGCTACCCGTTTGGGCAACTGCGCCAGGCTGTCGGCCAGCGCCTCCACGAACGTGCTCAGTGGGTCGGGCGGCTGCGGCGGACGATACCGCTTGCGCCGCCCCACGCGCTGCTCCTTCGGCGACGGATCCAACACCACGTTCAGCAGCCCGATCCCGGCCACCCCGTCCACGATGCAGTGATGCACTTTGCAGATCAGCGCCGACCGATTGCCGCTCAACCCCTCCACCACGTAGGTCTCCCAGAGCGGCTTGTGGCGGTCCAGCAGCGGTGTGAAAACGCGCCCGGCCAGTTCCGCCAGTTGCTGATCGGTCCCCGGCGGATCCAGTTTCACGCGAAAAATGTGCCGCCGGATATCGAACGCCGGATCGAACTGCCAGCTCGGATATCCGATGTTCAGGAACGGAAACGTCACCGTTTCGCGATAGCGCGGAATGATGTCCAGCTTCGATTCGATCGTGTCCACAAACCGCTCGAACGGTATCGGACCATCGAACACGCACACCCCGCCGATATGCAGGGGCATCTGTTTGCACTCGAAATTCAGGAACGCCGCGTCCAGGGCGCCGAGGCGGGAAGGGAACTGCGAAACCGCCATGTAGCCTCCTTTCGGCAATAAGGACCTTTTAATCTTCTATTGTCTTTAAATGTCCTCCCCGATGCAACGGGTAGTTCGCCCATGGCAAAGCTGCCTACGGACTGCTATCATCACCTGTTCACCGATGCCAGAATCACGTCTCAGCCAGCCCTTGTGGAGCGCCTTGGCGCTGAGTTACGAGTGCCTGCAACCCCCGCTGCGGCCTTCCCCCGACGACCTTCAATTCCTGGAAAGCCAGCTCGCGGACTGGGCCGCGGAACACCCCGGCCGGCCCCTCCGCGCCCTCCTGTTAGGGGTAACACCCGATCTGGCGGGTATGCGCTGGCCGTCCGGTTCCTCGCTCGTCGCGGTGGATAGTTCCATGGCCATGATTCGGGGCGTCTGGCCCGGCAATGTCCCCGGCCGCCGCCGCGCCGTCTGCGCCGATTGGCTCGCCATGCCCTTTCGCCCCCAGTCCTTCGACCTGGTCCTCGGCGACGGCTCCATCAACTGTGTGCGCTATCCGGCCAGTTTTCACACCCTGGTGTCCGGCGTCTCCCGCCTGCTGGCCCCCGGCGGACTCCTTCTGTTGCGCTGTTACGTCCGGCCCCCCGCCGCACCAGCTCCCGAACAGGTGATAGCAAACGCCGCGCACTGCGCCAGTTTCTCCGACCTCAAGCTGCGCCTCATGATGACCCTGCAGGAAAGCACCGAGTCCGGCATCGCCGTGGACGACGTCTACCGCTACTGGATCCGAAACCGGGTGGATGAAGCCGATCTGGCCGCCCGCACCGGTTGGGATCCCCGCGTCATCCGCTCTATCGAGAACTATCGCGACAGCTCCACCGTCCACCACTTCCCCACCCTGGACGAATTGCACGCCATCTTCTGCGGTTCGCTGGATGCCGTGCGCATCTCGGACCAGCCGCACCCGGTCATCGCGCTGCGGCCCAAGGCCAATGGACGAAGGGCCTACGCCGCGGCTCCTGCTGCGCGCAAAGGGGCGCGCCTCTCGCGCCGCCATGCACAGAGAAACTCCGCGGAACCACCGCGGCGCGAAGCGCCTCGTTTTGCGCGAGACCCGCAGCAGTGATCGCGCCCTGCTCAACCCAGTCCCTCCCGCTCGCCCCCTTGCAGCGCGCTATGGTGCTCGCCTCGCTGCGGGCGCCCGGTTCCGGCGTCTACGTGATCCAGGACGTGTGCCAGAGCGACGGCCCGCTCGACTTCGATACCCTGCGCGCCGCATGGCCGGCGATCGCCGCCCGCCATGAGGCCCTGCGTACCTCCATCGAAACCGATGCCGAAGGCCAGTTCACCCGCACCGTCCACCCGTCGCCGGAGGTGTCCTGGCAGCGATCCGCCGCGCCCCTGGCCGCGTTCCTGCCCGCGGACTCGCAGCGCGGCTTCGAATTTCGCGGCGCCGTGCCCATGCGCTTCCACCTGCTCGATGGCGGCCGCACGCTGGTCTGGACCGTGCACCACGCCCTCCTCGACGGCCGCTCCCTCGAGATCGTGTGGCGCGAGCTGTTCGCCGTCTATGATGGCCTTCGCGCCGGAGTCCGCATTTCGCTCCCGCCCGTCGCGCCCTTCGCGCCGCCTGCTGAAGATCGCGCCGCGCCGCCCGCCCCCGCGGACCATCCCGCCTTCCTGGTGGACCGGTGTTACCGCCACGATCCTTCAACCCAGCCGTCCGCCCATCGCCGCGCCGAATTCTCCGCGCCGGACACCCAGGCCCTGGCCGCCTTCGCCGCCGCCCACGGCGTCACCATGCACACCCTGGTGCAGGCCGCCTGGGCTCTCCTGCTGAGCCGCTACAGCGGATGCTCCGAAGTGGTATTCGGCGTCACCCGCAACGGGCGCACTCCCGCCGCGGCCGCCGCCGTCGGGTTGCTGATCGAGACTGTCCCCCTGCGCGTCGCTCTCGACCCCCAGTCTTCCGTGCGCGGCTTCCTGCGCGAGATCCGCCGCCATTGGCTCGCCCTGCGCGCATGCGCCGCGCCGCCCGCCCTCTTCGATAGCATTCTGGTCTACGATCGCCAACCGGTCGAAGAGTCCATGCGGAACCTCGGCGGAACCTGGCTGACCCGCCGCCTGCGCCGCATACAGCGCACCGGCGAGCCGCTGACGCTGGTCGCCTATGGTTCGCCGTGCCTCACCCTGGACCTCCACTACGACACGCTGCTCTACAGCGAAGCCACCATCGCGCGCGCCGCGCAACATCTGCAACACCTCTTGCGCGAGCTGGCCCGTGACCCCGCCCGCCCCGTCGGCGAGGTCGAGATGATCCCGTCCGCCGAACATCGCTGGCTGATCCAGGAGTTGAACCGGACCGCCGCTCCCTATCCCGAGCCGCTGTGTGTCCACCGGCTGATCGAAGCCCAGGCCCGCCTGAGGCCGGATCACACCGCGCTGGAGGATCGCGGCGTCACGATCTCTTTCACCGGCCTGAACCGCCGCGCCAATCGCCTGGCCCGCCTGTTCCAGGCGCAAGGTCTCCGCGCCCACGACCTGGTCGTCATCCGCATGGAGCCCGCGCCCGACGCCGTGGTGGCCATCCTGGCCGTGCTCAAAGCCGGCGCCGCTTTTCTCCCCATCTCGCCCGACGCGCCGGAAGCGCGTGTCTCCCGCATGCTGGAAGATGCCCGCCCCAAGCTCGTGATCGACGGCCCCGCATTCGCGGCTCTCGCCCTCGCCTGCTCCGACCTGGACTCCGCCGATCTGCCCGGGATCCCCGCTCCCGATGACATGGCCTACGCCATATTCACCTCCGGATCCACCGGCCGCCCCAAGGTGGTCGCCGTCAGCCATCGCGCGCTGGCCTGCAACATGGTCGCCGCCCGCCGCGCCTTCGATCTCTCCCCGCACGACCGGCGGCTGCAGTTCGCCTCGCCGTCCGCGGATGCCTATGTGGCCGAGATCTGCAATTTCCTGGCCGCCGGGTCCACCATCGTGTTCGGCCTCGAACGCGCCAACCGGTCCATCGCCGCCTTTCTGCGCTTCGTGGATCAACATCGCATCACCATCACGGCCATGCCCGCCAGTTGGTGGAGCGAATGGGTGGCCAGCATGGCCGCGGGCGATGGCGCTCTGCCCGCCACTCTGCGCCTTCTCGTTGTCGGGATGGAGCGGATGAGTCCGGCCATGCTGCGCCAATGGAAACATCTCGTAGGCGAACGCGTGCGCCTGTTCAACGTCTACGGACCCTCCGAGGCCGCCCCCATCGCCACCGTCTACGAAACCGGCGCGTCCCCCTGGGAAAGCGAATCCTGCGTGCCCATCGGCATGCCCATCGACAACGTGCGCGCCTATGTCCTCGATAGCCGCCGCCGGCCGGTCCCCATCGGCGTCCCGGGCGAACTGTACATCGGCGGCGCGGGGGTCGGCCTCGGTTACCTGCACGCCGCCGCGCTGACCGCCGAGCGCTTTCTGCCCGATCCGTTCCACCTCGAATCCGCTGCCCGCATGTACGCGAGCGGCGATCTCGTGTACCGCCTTCCCGACGGCAACCTGGTCTTCCTCGGCCGCGCGGACCGGCAGGCCAAGATCCGCGGCTTCCGCGTCGATCTGGAGGAGATCGAGGAGCGCCTGGCGCTCTACCCCGGAATCCGCCAGTGCGCCGTCGCGCTCGCCGGCGATCCGGGCGAGGAAAAGTTGATCGCTTATCTCGTCTCTGCCGCCGAACCTCCCGCCGCCTCCTCCCTGCGCCAATTCCTGGCGCGCCATCTGCCCGGCCACATGATTCCCGCCGCGTTCGGCCTGGTGAGCCGGCTGCCCCGCGCGGCCACCGGCAAGATCGATCGCCAGGTCCTCGCCGCCTGCGACGTGCAATGGCTCGCCGCTCTGCCGGACTACCAGGAGCCCGCCACCCCCATGGAGCGGCGCATAGCCGCTCTGTGGTGCGAGATCCTCCACATCGCCCGCGCCGGCGCCGCCACCAGCTTCTTCGATCTCGGCGGCGACAGCCTGCGCGCCACCCGCCTGATCGCGCGCCTGCGCTCGGACTTCGGCCAAGAACTTCCTCTTCAGACCCTGCTGCGCGCCCCCACCATCGCGCAGATGGCCCGCGTGCTCGAAGACGGCGCCGATGCTGCGGCTTTGCCCGCCGTGCTGGCCCAGGCTCCGGACGGCGTCCGCCTGCCCTTGTTCTGCATCACTTCCTCCGCGGTGGACCTGCAGGTCTTCCGCCAGATCTCCAGGCATCTGGCCGATGAGCAGCCCTTCTACGTCATGAGCCCGCCCGTGCGCGACGCCGAGCCGCAGCAGACCGTCGAAGAACTGGCGCGCCGCGTCTGCCGCTCCATACGCGAAACCCGGCCGCACGGTCCCTACCTGCTGGGCGGCTATTGTTTCGGCGGCGTCCTGGCCTTCGAGGCCGCCCGCCAGTTGGCCGCAGCCTCCGAAGAAGTGAAACTGCTGGCCCTGTTCGATACTCCCACGCCGGGCTATCCCAAGCTGTTGCGCCGCCGGCGCCAATATTGGCGCCACCTCGTCTCCGGCGCCGCCGTCGGCGCGCGCGAGGTTGCCGAACACGCCCGCGTCGTCGGCCGGCTGATACGCCGGAGAATCTCGGCCGGCGCCCGGCGCGCGCTGCTCTCGGCCGGCCTCGAGCAGAGCGCCGTGCACCAGAACGAGATCGCCGCCCGCATGTACGTTCCGAAGTCCGTCGCCGTGCCCGTCGTCCACTTCATCGCCGGCGACGATGCCGTCAGCACGCGCGTATTGGAAGATCCCCGGCTGGGCTGGCGCGACTTCTGCACCGGCGAGTTCCGCATCTGCCGCGTCGGCGGCTCCCACAGTACCCTGCTGCTCGACGCGCATTCCGGCCGGACTGCTGCCCTCCTGGGCGCCATCCTCCGCGAGTTGGATGCATCGCCTTCGGCCGCCAGTCACGCCGCCGCTGAAAATATTTTCCAGCCCGCCTCAACCACTTACCGCCGCTGATCTCCCCCGTCCCTTCCGGCCCTGTGCTTTTCTGAAATTCAAAGGAAGCCTATGTCGCCCGATTCCCTCACCCCCATCCAGCAGAAAGTGCTGGCCTTCATCGCCGCCGGCTACAGCGCCACCGCTGCCGCCTTGCAGGCCGGCGTCCACCGCAATACCGTAGCCAACTGGCTCAAGAGCGACGCCTTCCGCGAGGCTCTGGAACAATCCCGCTACGAAAAGCAGCTCCTCTACTGGGATCAGGCCCAGGCCGTGATCGCCGAAGGCCTGAATAATCTGCGCACCCTCATGTACGGCGAGAATGTCCAGCCCGCCGTACGCCTCAACGCCACCAAGGCCTTGCTCCAGCACGTCACCATGTACCTGCCCGTCGAGCCCGGCCTCATCCTCCCCGAGCCTGCCGAAGTCCTCGTGCCCATGCACAAAAATGCACAACCGGAGCCCGCGCCCGCCGCGGTCCCCATCCGCAAGCCGCCCACGCCAGGCCGTAATGACCTCTGTCCTTGCGGCAGCGGACTCAAATACAAGCGTTGTTGTTCGGGCAAGACCGGCCTTCCGCCGGCCGTTCCGCCCGCCGACACCGCGTAACCATCCCCACCCCAGCCTGCCCGGCCCGATACAATGAAACACGGGCATGCATCCTCAACTCATCCTGCGCCTGGTAGGTCTGCGCTATAAGCTGCTCTGGGCCCAGACCCGCACCCGCAACGGACGTATCGCTTTGTTCCTCTCGGGCTACACCCTGGCGATCCTGATCCTCATCCTGCTCACCGCCGGCGGCTACGGCGCCGCTCTGGTCGCGGTTCGCTCCGGCAAAGCCGAGGTCGTCGCCCAGGCCGTGCTGGGTGGCCTCTTTCTGAACGCCCTCCTCATCGCCGTGGTCACTGGTTTCGGCATCAACACCGCCTTCACCGACGCCGCCCTGCGCCGCTTCCCGCTGGACGCCCGCGCGCGCCTGGCCGCCCGCCACCTCACCGGACTCCTGGAGCCTGTCTGGCTGTTCGCCTTCGGCCTCTTTGCCGGCCTCGCCGTCGGACTCTACGTCTTCGGCGCCGGCAGCTTCGGGTGGGGCCTCCTCGGCGCCCTCCTGCTGCTCGTCGCCGACTACCTGCTGGCGCGCGTGCTGGCCACCCTCATCGAATGGCTCGCCCACGTGCGCGGCGGCACTGCCATCCTGTTCCTCCTCCTCGTCTCCGTGTGCATGCTGCCCGGACTTCTGATTCCCCGCCTGGAAAACGCCCACGGCGCCAAGGAGGCCGCCCTCGCCACCCTGCGCCACACGCCGCCCTTCGCCGCCGCCTCCCTGATGGTGCATCCGGATACCGCGCTGCTGCCCGCCTTCTCGCTGCTCCTCGTCTGGATCGTCGCCCTCCTCCTGCTTCTCGCCTGGCTCGAACACCGGGCCGCCATTCCGCGCAGCCAGGCCGCCGCCGCCGTCACCTGGGACGATCGTTACGAGCGCGCGGCCGCCGTCTTCGGCCCCACCCTGGCCCCCCTCGTGGGACGCACCCTGCGTTATTACGTCCGCTCCAACAAGGTGCGTTTCAATTTCCTGTTCGCCCTCCCCGCCTGTGCCTTCCTCACCTTCGCCAATGCCCACGTCGCTGGACCCCTGCACTACTTCGTCCGTGCGCTCGGCACCTTCACTATCGCCGGATTCCTGGGCACCGCCGTCATGTCCACCAACCAGTTTGGCTTTGATTCCTCCGGCTTCCGCCGTTACTTCCTGCTGCCTGTGGCGCCCGGCCGGATCCTGCGCGCCAGCAGCTATACCGCGCTCTCGCTCGGCGGCGTGCTGGTCACCGTTGCCCTCCTGCTGTGGCTGTTCTTCGCGCCCGTGCCCTTCGACCCGCGCATGTTCCCCATGCTGCTGGGCTGCGGTGTCGGCGGCCTGTTCCTCTTCAACGCCCTGGCCGTCTGGACCTCGCTCCTCTGGCCCCGCCGCACCGATTTCGAAAGCACCTTCGGCAACCAGCTTTCGCTCGGCGCCAACGTGCTCCTGATCGGCGGCATCCTCGCCGCCATCTTCGGCGTGTTCTACCTCGACCGCACCGTCACGCCGCAAGCCGTGCTCGGCTTCTGGTGGCTGCCCCCGCTGGCGGCCGCGGCGGCCATCGCATTCTACTCGTACTCGCTGGGCCTCGGCGCCCGCATCTTCGTGGGCCGCCGCGAAGCGCTATTGAATATCATCGAAGGACGGAACTGATCCCTTGACCCCTGCCATCGAAATCTCCCACCTGACCAAGACATACGGACAGACCCTCGCCGTCGCGGATCTCTCCCTCACCGTGCCCGCCGGCACCTTGTTCGGCTTCCTCGGCCCCAACGGTTCCGGCAAGAGCACCACCATCGGCTGCCTGACCGGCCTCCTCGATCCCACCGCCGGCGAGATCCGCATCCTCGGCGAGCCCTTCCGCGACGGCGCCGTTTCGCTCAAACAGCGCATGGGCGTCATGCCGGAATCGCTCGGCCTCTTCGACGCCCTCTACGCCCACGAGTTTCTCTTCTTCCAGGCCCGCATGTTCGGCCTGGACGAGGAGACCGCCCGCCGCCGCGTCAATGAGCTGCTCGCCGCCATGGAGCTCGCCGATACCGGCAAGAAGCGCCTCTCCGAATTCAGCGCCGGCATGCGCAAACGCGTAGCCTTCGCCGCCGCCGTCATCCACTCGCCGGAGCTGCTGTTCCTCGACGAACCCTTCGAGAGCATCGATCCCGCCGGCGTCGCCTCCATCAAGCAGTGGCTGCACAAGATCACCGCCCAGGGCCGCACCATCTTCCTCACCACCCACGTTCTGGAAACCGTCGAGCGCCTCTGCCGGCAGGTAGCCATCATTACCCGTCCCGGCAAGCTCGTCTGGCAGGGCGATATCACCAGCCTCGATCGCGACGGCGTACTGGTGCACGACGGCCGGGAGTTCCGTACCCTGGAGCAGTTGTTCCTGCACTTGACCGGCGAGCGCTACGCCGAGCTGGATTGGTTGTGACGCGCGCGGCCACTGCGCGCTAAAAAGAACCCGAAGGGGCGCGTCTGCCCCAAAAGAAAAACCGCATCGGGGCTGCTCTTAGGACCGGCTAGAGCTACCACCGATGCGGCTCGCCCTGGTTTGGGCTGGGATCGGGCGGCGGACCATCTGGATCAGCATTGTCAACCGGCATCCCTGGCAAGGTCCGCGTCCAACTTTCCTCGCCACGAATGCCAGATGATTACCGCAACCGCTAACCCCCGGGGAGATGAAGATTCCAATGCTACAAAAAAACCCCTCTGTTGCAACCAACAAGGGAAGACTCCCGAGCCCAAAACTTCCTGCGAACAGCGGCTCCCGCAAGCACGTTGTCTTGTTGCGCCCGTTCCTCTTCCGCCTGCCTGTTGCAGCAGAGGGCAGGTTAAAAGTTACTTCGCCAATTCATCACCGAAAATAGCAACCGGATCACCAAGTGTCAATCTTTTCTATCATGCTGAAATTGCGCAACGACCACGGGACGCTTCCCACCCCCGCCGTGGCCGTACCGGGCGGCCCCTGTGTCGCTATGACACAATCAGGGGGAATGCCGTTTCTCCGCGTCTCCGCCGCCGCCCTGGCGTCCCTGCTCCTCGCCGGCGCCGCCTTGGGCCAGGACGAGAACGTGCGCGTCGATACGCCTCATCCGCGCCTGTTCCTCACCGCCCAGCGCCTCCGCCGCCTGCGCCGCGAACGCGAACGCCAGTCGTTGCGCTGGAATCAGTTCAACCTCCTCATGGCCGGCAAAGCTCCCATGCCCGAGCCGGGCTTCGCCGGCGCTCTCTACTACCAGGTCGCCGGCGATACCGCTTCCGGACGCCAGGCGATTGCCTGGGCTCTCGGCCCCGCTACCGATCTCCGCCAGCTCGCCTTGGTCTTCGATTGGTGCCAGGATCTTCTCGGTGATGCGCAATCCAAAACCCTGGCCGCCAAAATCGCGCACGGTATCCAGCTTAGCCGCCGCGACACCTCCGTCGCCGCCGTGCGCTCGCGCCTCCTCGCCGCCGTGGCCCTCTCCGGCCACCTGCCCGCCGTCCCCGAAAACGAGCTGTCCGCCGTGCTCCACCAATGGTGGCGGGGCGCCATCCTGCCCGCCCTGAAAAGCGGCCGCCTGGCGCTCACCCGCGACGATTCTTATCCCCTGATGGAAATCCTGCACGCCGTCCGCGACAATCTGATCGTCGACCTGCGCGAGGACGCCCCCCAATTCTTCAGCGATCTCCCGAATGTGCAAATACTGAGCTACTATCCCGCCACCTATCCCGCGGGCGAAAACGAATACCGGATCCCCGCCGGACCCCATCCCGCCGCCGAACCTGACCTGCGCCGCGCCGCCCTCTCCCGCGCCGCCGAGTTCGCCATGATCGCCTACGACAGCAATGCCCCCGGCAGCCAGATCCTGCAAGGCTGGCTCCTGAACGACAATTTCCTGCTCCGCGGTACCTTCGGCGCGCCCTACGAATTCCTGTGGGCCAATCCCTATCAGCCCGGCCTGAGCTTCCACCAGGCGCCCCTGGTCTTCCACGACCGCCAGTTCGGACGCCTGTTTGCCCGCTCCAGTTGGGAGGAGTCCGCCGCCTGGCTCGGTTCTTTCCGCGGCGAGCTGCAGCTCTTTCACGAAGGCGCCGTGACCTCCCTCGACCCGCGCGCCGCCGAGGAGCCTCTGGACCTCGGCCGCGCCATCGTCGTCTTCGCCGCCGGCGCCCGTAAGTTCACCGTCAAAGCGCCGGACAAAACTTCCGTCTTCGTCGTCGGACTCGAGCCCCGCCGCCGCTACCTCATCGAAATCGACGACGAGGGGATGGCCGAAGCGCAGACCGATCCCGGCGGCATCCTGGAAATCGACGTCCCCCACGACGTCGAAATCGGCGTGCGCCTCCACGCATCGCCGTGACCCACCGTGCGCTACCGAGAAGCTTTATCCCAAAAACGAACAAGACTCCCCGGCCCGCCGCGCCTAAGTCGTTCCCGCATCGTGCCGCGTTTTGGCGTTGCACCTGCTTAAGCATATGGACCTGAAGTTCGCCCTCCGCTCCCTGCGCAAGAATCCGGGCTTCACCCTCATCGCTGTCGCCGTCATGGCCCTCGGTATCGGCGCCAATACCGCCGTATTCAGCGTCGTCAACGCCGTCCTGCTGCGGCCCCTGGCTTTTCCCCATCCCGGCCGCATCGTGACCCTCTCCTCGCTGTGGAAAAAAGGCGGCGCTCATGGCCAGGTCTCCGCGCCCGACTTTCACGACTGGCACAACCAGAGCACCGCCTTCGCCGCCATGGCCTACTACGATGACGACTCCACCGCGGTCATGGCCGGCGGCGCCGCCCAGTACGCCCACGTCGCCGAGGTCACGCCGGAGTTCTTCCAGGTCTTCGAAGTCGATCCGGTGGTGGGCCGCCCCTTCTCCGCCGAAGAGTTGAAACCCGGCGGCGGTGGCGCCGTGTTGATCGGCAATGCGTACTGGCACAGCCACTTCGGCGGCAACCCCGAAGCCGTCGGGCAGAGCCTGCGCATGCTGGGCTCGAGTTTCCGCATCGCCGGCGTCCTGCCGCCCGGCTTCCAGTTTCCGCATGAGACCGAGATCTGGCTGCCCGCCAACGTGGTGTTCCCCGAAACCGAATCGCGCTCCGCTCACAACTACCTGGTCGTCGGACGCCTGAAAGCCGGCGTCAGCCTGGAACAGGCGCAGGCGCAGATGGCCGCCATCGGCGCCCGCCTCGAACAGCAGTATCCCAATAGCAACAAGAACAAGTCGGTGGCCGTCGTGCGCATGCGCGACGAAATGGTCCGCGATGTGCGCCTGACGCTCTACCTGCTCCTGGGCGCGGTCGCGCTCGTGCTTCTGATTGGCTGCGCCAACGTGGCCAACCTGCTGCTCGCCAAAGCTACCGGCCGCACCCGCGAGATCGCCATCCGCGCCGCCGTCGGCGCCAGCCGCGCCCGCATCGTCCGCCAGTTGATCACCGAGAGCGCCGTGCTGGCCCTGATCGCCGGCGCCGCCGGCCTGCTCCTGGCCAAATGGGGATCCGACCTGCTCGTGGCCCTGGCCCCCGGCAACATCCCGCGCCTCGCCGAAACCGGCATTGACGCGCCTGTGCTGCTCTTCACCCTGGGACTCTCCGCGGCCGCCAGCCTGCTCTTCGGCCTCGCCCCTGCGCTCCAGATCTCCCGCCTCGACCTGAACGAAACGCTCAAGCAGGGCGCCGCGCGCGCCATCGTCGGTGGCGGCGCCGGCCGCCTGCGCGCGGTGTTCACGGTCCTGGAAGTGGCCCTGGCTGTCGTCCTGCTCTCCGGCGCCGGACTGCTCATCCGCAGCTTCGCCGCCCTCCAGAATGTGACCCTCGGATTCCATCCGGAACATGTCCTGGTCATGGAGACCAGCGTCCCCTCCGCCGGCCTTCAAAGCGCCCGCCGCGCCACCGCCTTCTACAAGGACCTGATCGCGGACCTGGCCACGCTCCCCGGCGTCTCCGCCGTCGGCGCCACCCGCACGCCCCCCGGCCAGGTCAGCTCCTGGGGCGGCTACTTCGTTGACCACATCGGCAGCTTCAAAACCACCATGCCGCAGGCTGTCATGTCGGTGATGTCGCCCGGCGCCCTCGCTACTCTCGGCATACCGCTCAAGCGCGGCCGCGACTTCTCCGCCGCCGATACCTTCGACGCGCCCTTCACCGCCATCGTCAATGAGTCGCTCGCGCGCAAAGCCTTCCCCGGCCAGGATCCCCTGGGCCGCATGATCTACTGCGGCCTCGACTCCATGAAGCCCATGCGCATCGTCGGCGTAGCCGGCGACGTCCGCCAGTTCGGACCCGCCACCGCACCCTGGCCCGAAATCATCATGCCCTACGAGCAGCACCCGCAGCCCTCCACCGCCCTCAGCGTCCTGGTGCGGACGGCCGCGCGCCAGAATACCCTGTGGACCGCCATCCAGCGCTTGGTCCGCCGGCACTCCGCCGAAGTGCCCGTCAAATTCACCAGCATGTCGGACCTGCTCGCCGGCAACACCGCCGCGCCGCGCTTCCGCACTCTGCTCCTGGCCCTCTTCGCCGGACTCGCGGTCGTGCTGGCGATGGCCGGCGTCTACGGCGTGGTGGCCTACGCCGTCGGCCAGCGCGCCAGTGAGATTGGCCTGCGCATGGCTTTGGGCGCCACCGCCGGCGACGTCCTCCGCCTGGTGCTGCGCCAGAGCATGGCTTTGACCGCGGCCGGCATGGCCATCGGCCTCGTCGCCGCGGCCGCCGCCACCCGCCTGCTCGCCAGCATGCTCTTCGAGGTGAAGCCTACCGATCCGGCCACCTACCTGGGCGTGGCCGTCCTGCTGGGAGCCGTCTCCATGGCCGCCAGCTACATCCCCGCCCGCCGCGCCTCGCGCGTCGATCCGCTCTCCGCCCTGCGCCAGGAATGAAGAACTCTTGCCGCCTTCCGCCCGATCATCGGCGCAGTGACGAAATCGGCGCGATTCTGGTCAATCGCATCGATCGCCAAAAACAAGCCGTCGGCATCGTCGTAGGCATCCTCGACCCCCATGGCCGCCGCCTCATCCCCCACGGCAAACTCGCCGCCGGCGACCCCCGCAACGTGGATGGAGACACCGTCTTTGAAATCGGATCTGTCTCCAAGGTCTTCACTTCGCTGCTATTGGCGGACATGGTGAACAGTAAAGAGGTCGCCCTCCACGATCCAGCCGCCCGATATCTTCCCCCACATGTCAGGATGCCGGGACGGAACGGCAAAGACATCACGCTGCTTGATCTTTCTATGCACAGCTCCGGGCTCCCCCGCGTCCCCGGCAACCTGAACCCCAAGGACCCATCGAATCCCTACGCCGGCTACGGCGTGAACGATTTGTACCAGTTCCTTTCCGCCTGCACGCTGCCGCGCGACCCCGGTTCCGAAATTGAATATTCCAACCTGGGCGCCGGACTCCTCGGCCACATCCTCGCGCGCTGCGCCGGAACCGATTACGAGACCCTGCTCAGAGATCGCATTACCGAACCGCTCGGCATGCCGGACACCGGTATTACGCTTTCGTCATCCATGGAGCGGCGCATGGCTACGGGTCACAACGCGATGCTCGCGCCTGTCACCAACTGGGACTTCTCCGCGCTTGCCGGCGCCGGCGCGCTGCGCTCCTCGGCCAATGACATGCTGACCTTCCTCGAAGCGTTCCTGGGCTATCGAGAATCGCCCCTCGCACCCGCCATGAAAGCCATGCTCGAAGTGCGCCGTCCCGTGAGCCAGACAGCCTTCGAGGTTGGTTTGGGATGGAATATTCTCGGCGAGATCGTCTGGCATGACGGAGGCACCGGAGGATTCCGATCGTTCCTCGGATACCATCCTCAAGCGCGCATCGGGGTGGTGGCGCTCGCCAATGCTTCGACTCCGGGCGGTGTCGATGACATCGCCATGCATATCCTCAACCCGGAATTGCCGCTTACCAGCCTCGATCCTCCCGAACCGCGCCCTGCGATTCCTACGGATCCCGCCCTCCTGGATCGCTACACGGGACGCTATCGATTGCCGGACCGCATTCTCGAAATCACGCGCAACGGCGGCCGCCTCTTCGCCCAGGTCGTTGCGGCCGGCGGGAAGCCCATCGCCGCGCCTGCGTTTGAAATGTCTGCCGGGAGCGAGAACAACTTCTTCGTGAAGGCGGCCGGCTCACAGATTGCCTTTGAAACTGGCCCCGATGGCCGCGTTACCAGTCTGACCATGCACCGGCCCGGCCGCGAGCCAATGCTCGCCCTCCGGCTCACGCCGTCGTGAGCCGCCCCGCGTGGATCGCCTCCGCCAGCGCGGCCACATCGCCTTCCATCGGACGGTCGCATTCCAGGAAAGCCGCCGTCTTCCGCACCGCCTCGTACACCTGCCGCGATCCCGCGCCCAGGCGCGCCGGACCGCCGCGCAGATCCACCGCCTGCGTTCCCGCCAGCAGCACCATCGCCGTGGCGTTGCGCAGGCATTCCAGCGTTTCCGCCGCGGTCACCGCCGAATGCATGCCCAGGCTCACCAGGTCCTGGTTGTACTGCTCGGTCGGCAGCGAGTGGATCGAGCTCGGACCGGCCATCTGCCGGATCGCGCACGCCAGGCTGGTGATGCTCAACTGCATGCCCTTGAATCCCGAGTTCATCCCCGGATCGGGCACCAGGTTCGCCGGCAGCCCGCCGTTGAACCGGTCGTCCACCAGCACCGCGAACAGCGCGTTGGCCCAGTTGCCCTCGATGGCGAAATCCAGCTTCCAGGTGTCCAGCAGGCGCGAGATGTGGCCGCCGTAGAAATTGCCGGCGCGGTACAGATTGCCCGTGTCCGGATCGATCAGCGGATTGTCGTTCGCCGAGTTGATCTCCCGCTCGATCACCGCCCGCCCGCCGTCTAATCCCTCCCAGGCCGGCCCGATCCCCTGCGGCACGCAGCGCAGCGAATAGCAGGCCTGCATGCTCGATTCCTTCACATAGCCGCTGCCCGCCAGCAACCCGCGCACATACGCCGCCACTGCGATCTGCCCCGGATGGCTTTTGCTCTCGTGCACCCACGGCTGATACGCCTCCGCCGGCGCCTGCAACGCCTCGATCGCCAGCGCCACCGCTCCCAGCAGTGCGCGCAGTACCTGCCCCGCATCCACGAACAGCAGCGCCGCGAACGCCGTCATGCTGGTGGTGCCGTTGATCAGCGCCAGCCCTTCCTTGGGCGCGAAGTGCATGGTCTCGATCCCTGCCGCGCGCAAGGCCTCCGCGGCGGTCACCCGCCGGCCCTGGTAGTCGGCCTGCCCTATCCCCAGCAGCGTGCGCGCGATGTAAGCCGACGGCATCAGGTCGCCGCTCGCGCCCACCGACCCGTAGCGCGGCACCACCGGGACGATGCCGTGATTGAGCAGCGCCGCCAGCCCGTCTGCCAGTTCCGGACGCACCGCCGACGAACCGCGCGCGAATGTCGCCAGCCGCAGCAGCATCGCCGCCCGTACCACCTCCGCCGGCAGCGGCGCGCCCGTGCCGCAGGAGAGATGGTTCATCAGGTTGTGCTGGAACCGCTCGGTTTGCTCGGCGTTCAGCGAGAACTTGATGTTGCCGCCCACCCCGGTGTTGACCCCGTAGATGCGATCGCCGCCTGCCAGCCGCTCCTCCAGCCGCCGCCGGCCCTGTGCCATGCGCGCGCGTGCCGCGTCCGCGAACTGAACCGTGTGGCCGCCCCGCGCTACCGCGGCGACGTCTTCGATGGTGAGAGGATGAGTGCCCAGAGTCGTAGTGGCTGACATGTGAAAGGGATCTTTCGATTGTACCTGAAAGGACGGGCCGCGGCCAAAACCGTGAGAGCCGCCTGCCTGTGATATCCTCTACTGCATGTCAAAAATCCTCTGGATCGCGATGCTCGCCGGGCTCGTCGCGCTGCCGCTCCTGGCCCACGATGTCTCCGGCAACTGGGAATTCAGCGTGGAGACCGGCGCCGGCAGCGGCAGCCCGTCCTTCGTCTTCAAACAGGCTGGCGAGACCCTGACCGGCACTTACACCGGGCTGGTCGGTAAAGCCGAAGTCCACGGCACCGTGAAGGGAGACCAGATCGACTTCAAATTCGACTTCTCCTATTCCGGGCAGAGCGGGACGGCACACTATTGGGGAACGATCGAGAGCGACAAGAAGATGTCGGGGAAGCTGGACTACGCCGGGCTGGGTGAGGGGACCTGGACGGCTACGAAACAGTAAAACGGCTTACAACAGCCGGAAGTTGACTTCCACCGTCGCCGCCACCACCACCGGCTTGCCGTCCTTATAGCCGGGGCGGAACTTCCACTTCTCCACCGCTTCCATGGCCTTCTCGTCCAACCCCAGGCCCAGGCTGCGCACCACCCGCAGATTGCGGGCTCTGCCGTTCGTGTCTACTTCGATGTAAAGCACCACCGTGCCCTGATACTTGGCCTTGCGCGCCTCTTCGGAGTATTCCGGCTCGGGCTTGTACAGCGGCACCGGCGCGGTCACGCCACCGCCCACGCGGAAAACGCCGCCGCCAAAACCGCCGCCTTCCCCAGGTCCGTATCCGCCGCCCTTACCCGGACCGACGCCACCGCCTGAACCCGACCCGATTCCGCCGCCCGATCCCGGGCCGTTCGAAGGCGGACCGAGCTTCGCCAGCGGATCGCCGTATTGCGCCATGTTGACGTTCGGCATGTTCACGTCCGGCGGCGCGATGATCGTCGGCTCCATCGGCAGCTTGGGATTCAGGTTGTTGAACACTTGCACCGGGGGTGTAAACTGTTTGAGCGAGACCTTCGGCAGCCTGCCCTTCGCGGCGGGCAGCGGCGAACGGTCCCCGCCGCCCCCTCCGCCCCCGGATGGCTTCTGCGGTCCGGCCTTGGGCTGATAGGGCGCCAGGTCCACCGGCGCGATCAAAGAGGTCACCTCTTTGGCCGCCTGCTGCACGGCTTTCGTGGATGCCAGCGTAAACAGGAGCACGACCACCGTGACGTGAATCGCCAGCGAATACGCCCCGGATTGCTTCTTACGCCCGTAAAGTCCCCAGATGTCCTTTACCGGCACCGGTTTGGACGTCACTTGGAGCGGCGGCAGAACCGTCGGATGAATGAGTTCACGAACGCTTTCGATCAGGGATTTGTACCACGGCGTGGCCAACTCCGGCGCCAGAAGATGATTCAGGTGCTCGGCGGGATCGAGTTGCGGTGTGTTGCTATCGGGATCTGATGACGGGACGTTCTCCATGTTCTCAGACATCATCGCCCATGGGCCTCTCCGGCGTTCGTGGCGACCTGTTCACCCGATTCGACGCAGCCCGGGAGCGGTTCGTTACAGGTTTTGGAAATACTCAAGGCTTCTCTATGAATCTTAGCACAACGGAGATTTTTCGAAGAATCAAGTGCCCGCGTACGGCTTTCGGAAGCACAAAACATACAGAGTACCGTCCCAGATCTCCTGTACCGTTACTTCCAGCATCCCCGCGGGCAGCAAACTCGCCGGAGCCGCGATCGTGCGCGGCCTGTTCTTGAAAAACGCCCCGCCGATCAGGCTGTTTTCGTGGCGCTTAGCCACCGCTTCGGTTTCGTCCACTACCACCAGGAGGGTGCCCGGTCGCGCCACCCGCACCATTTCCCCCAGCGCGGCTTCCGGATCGCTGAAAAAATTGATGCCGCCCACATGCAGCACGTGGTCAAATACCGCGTCCGGATACGGCAGATGCTCCGCCAACCCCTGGCACAGATGAAAACGGACGCCCAGGCGGCGGGCCCGCCGGCGGCAGCGCGCCAGCATGGCTGACGACAAATCCAGCCCGTAGAAATCCAGCCCGGCGTCCAGGTAAGGCCAATTCGCGCCGGTGCCGGCCGAGACTTCCAGCAGACTGCCGCCCGGCCGCGGTTCCAGCAGGTCCAGGTAGGCCTTGCGCCGCTTAGCGTCGGCGCCGCTGTGCGACCACGCATATAACCTCGTGGCCGCGTCGTAGAATGCCGCCATGCGGTCGTAGAGCTTCTGATAGCGCGCATTCGGTCCGGCTACGGCTCCCGCCGGCAAAAACACCGGAACATCGCCATGCATGGCGTAGAGAAATCCCGTACGCGGATTCCGCAAACCGTCCGCCTCCTGAAGCAAGGGGCCGCGGTCGATGGGGTCCTGATAGGCAATCGGCAGCGTTTCGGCAGCCATGGCCGTAACTATACATACATGCAGCAGATTAATCGTAGCTTCATTTTTAATAGAAACTATGGTAAAGTTGTCCATGCCCCGCTCCGCCGCCGCCGCCGCCGTCATCCTCGCTTTCGCCTCCTGCGCCTGGCCGCAAGGCGAAACCACCAGCGCGATCGTCGGTTCAGTCCGGGATTCTTCCGGCGCCGCCCTTCCCGGAACTACGGTGATCCTCACCGCCACCGAAACCGGGGCCCGGCGCACCATGGTTACCGGCGAATCCGGCCGCTTCAGCTTCCCCCAACTGAAGCCCGGCACCTACGCGGTCGCGGCCGGCGCGCCCGGATTCGCTACCGAACGGCAGCCCTCCATCATCGCCGCCGTCGGCCAGACCGAGACCGTCGATTTCGTCCTCACCGTGGCCGCCGCCGCCCACGAGGATATCGTCGTCACAGCGGAAGCCCCGCTGATCGCCACCGATAATCCCAACACCTCGACCACTCTCAACGCCGCCGCCATCGAAAGCCTGCCCAATCCCGGATCCGACCTCACCTACCCGGCGCAGTTCTCGCCCGGCGCGCTCATCAATACCGCCGGCAGCAGCAACGACTTTGTGGGCGGACAGAACGGCTACGGCAACGTCCAGTTCAACGGACTCCCGGCGCTGTCCAACGCTTACATCGTGGACGGCCTCGAAAGCAACGATCCGCTGACCAACCTGAACAGCGGCCTCGCCACTAACCTGGTGCTGGGCTTGAACTCCGTCGCCGAAGTTACCGTCAACACCACTTCCTACGCCGTCGACCAGGGACGTTACGGCGCCTCCCAGGTCACCTATGTGACTAAGTCCGGCACTAACTCGTTTCACGGCAACTTATATGAGCTGTGGAACGGCGCCCGGCTCAACGCCGCGGACCTCTTCACCAATGCCACCCCGGGAAACCGCAAGCCGCGCTCCAACGTGAACCACTTCGGCGGCAGCCTGGGCGGCCCCCTGCGCCGCAACCGCCTCTTCTTCTTCGGTGATTTCGAACAGCTCCGCATCGCGCTCCCCATCGTCACGCCGGTCACCGTCCCCGCCCCGGCGTTTGAAAGCTATGTGCTCCAGCAACTGCCCCGCGGCGGCGTGGATAGCGTCTCCGGCGCGGTCTATCCGGCCGCGCCGCAGCTCGTCCCGTTCTACCGCAACCTGTTCTCGCTGTATCGCGGCTCCGGCGGAACTCCCCTCGCGGTCCTCGGCTGCCCGTTCAACGCCGCCGGCGGTTCCGCCGCCGGCGCCCCGCCCGACGGCGACGGATGTGCCCTGCGCCGCAGCGTCTCGCAGTCGAGCGGCGACCACGAACAGGTCGTCACCGCCCGCATCGACTACAACATCAGTGCCGCGAATATAACCTGGTACCGCTTCCAGTCCGACAGCGGCCTGCAGGCGGCTTACACCGATCCCATCAACCCGCTGTTCAACGCCATCTCCTCGCAGCCGCTCTATTCCTTCGCGGCTGGCTATACCCACATCTTCAGCCCGCGCCTGGTGAACTACTTCAATCCGGCGTTCTCGTGGTACGAGAGTTTGTTCGGCCCCCCGAACCTGGCCCAAGCTTTGGCCGCCTTTCCCATCGTTCTCCAGGGCGTCGGCTCCAACGCGCCCTTCACCACGCTGGGCGGCCTCGACTACAACTGGGTGCAGGGCCGCCGCGCGTCCCGTGTTCATCTCAATGACAGCCTTTCCTGGGCCGGCAACCGGCATGACCTTCGCGTCGGGATCAGCTCCCGCCGCCTGCGCATCAACGATTTCGATTTCAGCACTTACTCCACACCTCTCGTAACTTACACGACGCTGCCCCAATTCATCTACGGTGTAGCTTCCACCGCCACCGAGAGTTTCCCCTTGGCAGCCTCGCAGCCCTTCAACTACCTGAACGTGGACTTATATGCGCAGGATTCCATCAAGCTCGCGCCCCATCTCGACTGGACCGTCGGCGTGCGCCTGGCGTACAACTCCAATCCCGAAAATCCGCACGCCCTGATTGCCCGCCTGCCCGGCTCTTTTTACGCCTTGCCGCACGACGTCGCTCAACCGCTCGACGAAACCATCGCGACCGGGCTGACACATCTGTTTCCGGCCACCCCCTGGGCGCTTTGGCAGCCGCGCACCGCCCTCGCTTGGCAGTTCGCGCCCGGCTCCGTCCTGCGGACCGGCTTCGGCGTCTTTTCCGATATCCTGCCCGGCAGCGTGGCCGATCTGGTCGGGGCCAATCCGCCCTACGTCAACACGTTCCAGGGCGGACTGTTGGGATCCGCCGGCGGGCTGGCCCTCGCGCCGGGCGTGCCCAACAGCGCCGTCAATGCGGCAATGGCCGCCAACCAGGCGTTTCTCGCCGGTTTCTCCCAGGGCGAGCTCTCCTGCGCCTCGCCCCAGGCCGACCCGGCGCGCTGCCTGCCGCCGGTTGCCACCAATGCCGTGCCCGACGGCCGCCTGCGCGCTCCTTACTTTCTGCAGTGGAGCTTCGGCCTCGAGCATCAAATCGGCAACGCGGCCGCCCTGCGCGCACAATATGTAGGCACCCGCGCCGTCGATTTGCCCTACCAGACCGAGGTCAACGGCTACCAGACCGTCTGCCCGGGCTGTTTCGCGCCGTATCCTTACGCGCAGGCGCCCGATCCGCGCTTCGCCGCCGTGGACCAATTGGCGACCGGCGCTAACAGCCACTACCACGGCCTGCAGCTCACCGCTCAAAAACGCCTGTCGCACGGCCTCGACCTCCACGCCAACTACACCTGGAGCCATTGCCTGGATACCATATCGAATGGCGGCTTCCTGTCCTTTTCGTCGGCGGGTATCCTCTCGCCTCTGCCCGGCGAATTGTGGCGCCAGTACGGTAGCTGCGATTACGATGTCCGCCACAACTTCAACGCGTCTTATATCTACGAGCTGCCCTTCCACACGAATCACGCGCGGTGGAAGTCGGTCGTGGAAGGCTGGCAGGTGTCCGGCGCCGTCTTCTGGCACAGCGGTCTGCCCTTCAGCGTACTCAGCGCGCCATACACCGCCGATGGCAACGGCATCCTGCAGTCGAGCGGTCCCCAGTTCGCCAGTGTGGTCCCGGGTGTGCCGCTCTATAGTCACGCTGCGATCCCCGGTGTCACTCCCGCCGGCGCCGTGCAATGGCTCAACCCGGACGCCTTCGTATCCGCGGTGGACCCGTCCAGCGGCGCCTGTTACGGCGGCGACAACCCGGCCAACTGCCAGTTCGGCGATCTCGGCCGCAACAGCCTGCGCGGTCCCGGCTTCTTCTGGAGCGATCTCTACCTGACCAAACACTTCCGCCTGGGCGAGCGCCTCTCCCTGCGCATCGACGGCCAGTTCTTCAACGTCTTCAACCACCCCAACCTGGCCCTGCCGTCTGTGGTCGCCGGCATTCCCGGCCAGCCCGCCACCCAGACCGGATTCGGCGCCATCACCTACACCACCTCGCCGCCCACCGGACTCCTCGGCGTGGGGTTGGGCGGCGACAACTCACCCCGCATGATCGCCGTGCAGGCGCGCCTCGAGTTCTGACCGCGGGCTATAGTTGTCTCTATGAAACTACTCCTCGGCGTACTTCTGCTTTGCGCTCTGGCCGCCGCGCAGTCCCCTTCGGTCTATCCGCTCCAGGATGGCTTTGTGGATGCGCACGGCGTGCTGATCTACTATCAGACCCTCGGCCAGGGATCGCCGCTCCTGGTCGTGCACGGCGGTCCGGGCGCCTCGCACGACTACTTCCTCCCCTACCTGTTGCCGTTGGCCCGCCGGCACAGGCTGATCTTCATCGATGAGCGCGGATCCGGCAAATCCGAGAAGCTCGAAGATCCCTCCGGCTACACCGTCGAAAACATGGTCGAGGATACCGAGGCCGTGCGCCAGGCCTTGAAGCTGGGCCGCATCAGCCTGCTGGGCCACTCCTACGGCGGCGTACTGGCCCAGGCTTATGCGCTTAAGTATCAGGCCAACCTGACGCACCTGCTTCTGTGCAGCACGTTCCATAGCACCCGCGAAATGAACGCGGTCCTCGCGCGCGAATTGGCCGCCGCGCCCGCCGAGCTGCGCGCACGCATCCGGACGCTCGAAAAAGCCGGCCTCTTCGGCAAGGGCAAAGATTATGAGAAGAGTCGCTACCCGAACGACTACATGATCGCAGCCTGGGGCGAGGGCTACTTCCCGTATCTCTACCAGCGCCGCCCCGACCCCAACTACGATCCCATCGCCAACGGCATCATGTCCTGGGACCTTTATCGCGAAATGTGGGGCTCCGACGGCGAGTTCGTCATCGACGGCAATCTGAAATCGGTGGAGTATGCCGGCCGCCTGCCCGCCATCAAGGTGCCTACCCTGATCACCGCCGGCGATCACGACGAGTGTGCGCCCTCGCTGGCCGAAGAAATGCATCGCCTGATCGCCGGCTCGCAACTGGTCGTCTTTCCCCAGAGCGGCCACATGACTTTCGTCGATCAGCCGGCCCTGTTCGTGAAAACGGTCAATGGCTTTCTGGCTCGGTGAGCGGCTTTTCCCCGCGCACGATCTCCATCGGCACCCATATCTGGAGATTCTGTTTGGCCGTTACCTCGAAGCCCGCCGCCGCCACGGCCTGGCTGACCAGGATCGGGCGGCAATCCACGAAGTTCGGGAAGTGCCGGTGCGTCCATTCGTACGCCTCGTAGATGATGCCGTGCTCGCCCTCCTTGGACATGCCCACCACCACCATCCTTCCGCCCGGCTTCAGCACGCGCCAGCATTGCGCCAGCACCAGCGGGATCTCCTTCGTATCGAACAGTTCCAGGGTGAAGCTCAGGAACACTCCGTCCAGGCTGTTCGCCGCATATGGCAGATCCGTCGCGTCGCCCGGCCGCAGCTCCACGCGGTCTGCCACCCCCTCGGCCTCCACCCGGTGCGCCGCCACCGCCATCATGCCGTCCGAGAGATCGATCCCGTATACCTTGCCCGTCGGCCCCACGCCCTCCGCCAGCGCCACCAGCGCGTGGCCGGTGCCGAACCCGATCTCCAGCAGGGCCTCCCCGCCCTGCGGCGCCAGCATCCGCAGCCCCGCCTCGCGCACCGGCCCTTCCGTGTGCTCCGACAGCAGATCGTAAACCTTGCTGATCTTGTCGTAGAGCGCCTTGGTCTCGGTGCGGGAGAGGGTCACATCTGCCACTATAGCCGCTTCGCTCCTTCGGCCGGCAATCGCCGGCCCGTGCGCCAGCCAGGATTCCAAACTGGATACCAACGATTCGTAGCATCATGGCAGCAAGTTGGCTGATGCTATGATGTAGGGATGCGGACGACAATCACGCTGGAGCCGGATGTGCAGGCACTCATCCGGACAGCCATGAAGGAGCGGGGAGTCTCCTTTAAGGAGGCGCTCAATTCGGCGGTGCGTGCGGGCCTCACGCAGGGGAAACCCAAGCGGCGCAACTTCGTGCAGAAGTCCTACTCTCTCGGCAGCGATCGGAATTTCAGGTGGGACAAGGCGCTGGAGGCCGCAGCCGCCCTGGAAGATGAGGAGTTGGGCCGGAAACTCTCTCTGCGCAAATGATAGTTGTCGACGTCAATCTCCTCATTTACGCGGTCAACCAGGATTCTCCGGACCACCAGAGGGCCAAGTACTGGTTGGAAGCTGCGGTTTCTGGAACCGAGACCGTTGGGCTTCCTTGGATCGTCCTCCTGGCATTTCTCCGGTTGACTACGAGACCGGGACTCTTTCAGAAACCGCTGAGCGTCGGCGCGGCGTTCGACCTGGTGGATGCCTGGCTGCAACAGCCTTCCGTCATCGTGCCCGAGCCTGCCGCACGCCACCTGCAAACGATGCGTGACCTGCTTTCGCCGCTGGGTACCCGCGGGAACCTCACCTCGGATGCCCATCTTGCGGCTCTGGCCATTGAGCACGGGGCAGAGCTTTGCTCGACGGACAACGACTTTGCGAGGTTCGGCCGGCTCCGCTGGCGTAACCCTCTCGCTGCCTGATGCCGCGGGTTCCGTTGCGGCCTGAGCGGTACCCTGGAAACATCTCGCACTGCCAGTGTTCTAGACTGTATTCATGAGTTGGCAGCGAGGCATCCTCGGCCTGATCGTAATCGCGTCCCTGGCGGCGTTCCCGTGGGGGCCGCTGTTCGCCTGGTCACCGGTGCATCCGGGGTATCGGGAGGCTCGGTTCTCGCGCGCGGACGTGTTGTATCCGGATTCTGCCGCGCTGGATCCGGCGTATCGCGAGGTTGACCGGTACGTCGCGGTTGCGGAGAACTTTCACGAGTTGAAGTGCCCAAGGAAGATCAAGGTGGTGGTCTGTCGGAATTGGGGAGACTGTCTAAGGTTCGCTGCGCCATTTCTGATGGGTCAGCGTCCGCTCGCCGTCACGGTGCCGACGGGCACGGTGATCTTCGTCACGCCGAGGGCCGATGGGTGGGCGGACATCGGGGGATTGTTGCGCCACGAACTCTCCCATGCCGTGCAGAATCAGAACCGGTCCTTGTTGAGCGTTTTACGAATGCTGCGGCAGCCTTGGGTTTCGGAGGGTGTGGCTGGCGTCGTAGCTGCCATGGGCCCGACCGCGCCAGCGCGGCATTTGGTGAGTTTGCCCGAAGCGGAGTTTGTGTCGCGAGCGAAAACGGAAGACCTATGGTCGTCCTTTTCCGGTGCACCACAGAAGGACTGGCAGTTCAGCTATACGGCCCGGATCTATTTCTGGGATCGGGAAATCGAGCGAAACGGTAAGGGAACATTTCTGAGATTCGAACGGGCGTGCTTCTCCGACCCGGGCAGTTGTCGGAACACGTTTGCCGGCATATACCGAACCGACCTCCGGAGCGCGGTCGAGGAGTTCCAGGCTGAGGTGCGGTCCGGACGGCTAGTGCCGCCGGAGCGGATTCGGTTTTGACCCCCACGACAGAAGGCTCCGAACCAGAACCGGCAACCCAAACCGGCACGGTAATAACTACGCCGTTCCGCCGGCTTGTCTCTCTCGAATACTCACGCTGGTAGAACCAAGCCGCACGCATCCTTCCACCTTGCGCCGGAACGTGCGAACCCGCGGAACGACGGTGCGGGCATATGCGTATGAACGGAAAGGAGCCTTCGCTGGGATGAGGTTCGCGATCGGGGGGATTTTCAAGTACATCGGGATAGCAGTTATCTGTCTGGTCGTGGTGGTGCTCTCGACGGCCCTGTTGTACCGAAAATATCTGCAGCACAAGACCGCTGAACAGCGCGCTATTACAGGGCGTACCGGCATCGACGACCTCGAACCCGTGCGCATCGGCGGCATCGATCAGTGGATCGAGGTACGGGGCCAGAACGTGAACAACCCGATTCTCCTGGTCATCCATGGTGGTCCAGGCCTTGCTTTCATTCCGTTGGCGGGCTCATTTCAGGGACCGTGGGAGAAATACTTCACCGTCGTCGAATGGGATCAACGGGGAGCGGGCAAGACCTACGCGTCGAACGCCAAGGACCTTCAGCGCAGGACCATGAATGTGCCCCAAATGGAACAGGACACGCTGGACGTGGTGAACTATCTTCGCAGCCGCTTCCAAAGGAAAAAGATCTTTGTCCTTGGGCACTCGTGGGGAAGCCTGCTGGGTCTATGGCTGGCACACGAGCACCCCGGCCTTCTTTTCGCTTATTTGGGCGTTGGGCAAGTCGTAGCCCCCGGGGAGAACGAGCAGGTCGCGTACCAGGATGCATTGCAGGAAGCGCGCAGCAGCCACAACGAACAAGCCGTCAGAGAGTTGCAAAGCATTGCGCCTTATCCCTCGCCAGATACGGACTTGGGGAAAGGGCAGACCGCGAAGAATTGGGAAGCGGCGTTGCTTGGGCCGAAGAACGTAGCAGCGTTTGTCGATGGCAGAAGGATTGTTACAAGCCTTGTGTCAGCGCCCGAATATTCTCTGGCGGATGATTTCGGGTTTCTCCAGGGCCAGCTTTTCTCACTTGAGATATTCGTCCCCCAAATGACGAAGGTCGATCTTAGTAAGCTCGGGCCCGAATTCGGTGTACCGATCTTCTTTTTTGAAGGACGGCGTGACCCGTACTGTCGCCCCTCGCTGGTTTGGGATTACTTTAAAACGATAAAGGCCGCAAAGAAAGAGTTTGTCTGGTTCGACAACTCCGGCCATTTTCCATTTTTCGAAGAGAAAGAAAGGTTTGCCGATGAAATGGTCCGGCGAGTCTTGCCTCTCGGCCACTGATCCAAGCATTCGACTGCAAACAGTGGCGCCAAGGGGCCTCGCTCAGCGTCGTATCTAGCGCATGAACGACAGTTGACCGTAGTGTTTCGAAGCCAACGGATCGTCATATTGCACGGCTGCGCAAATGAAGAACCCGGGGTCGCTGTATTCGGACGCCGCGGCCAGGGAAGTCGGGAGGAAAGATTTGGAGCTCGCCGCTCCGAACTTGCCACTCGGTTCCATTCGCCGCGGGCCGAAATCGTTGCTTGATCCATCTCGGAAACCCTCGTACGTGGACCCTATCCCGGTCGGGGAAGCGTTTGCCAGGTCCAATTTGACGCCTTCCGAATGGATCCGGCCCTTCCGCCGCCGCGGTATCCTTTGATAGATGGCAATGGTGCAGCGGCTGCCGGTTGACCAGGACCGGTTGGAGGCGTTTTGTCGGCAATGGAAGATCACCAAACTCGAACTGTTCGGATCCATGCTCATCGAGCCGTCGCGCGCCCAGGATATCGACCTCCTGGTTACGTTCGCTCCAGACGCGCGGTGGGGTTTGTTCGAGCACGAGCGCATGCAGAATGAACTCGCCAGTTTGCTCGGGCGCAGCGTGGACCTGATCAGTCGGCGTGCGATTGAGGCCAGCGGGAACGCTCTACGCCGGAATGCCATCTTGGGCAGCGTTGTGCCCGTTTATGTCGCGGGATGAAAGGAGCGACATCGCAACTCTCAGCGATCTGGTTGCGGCATGTTTGAGGATAACGGGCTACGTCCAGGTCGCGAGCGTTCTGATCTCGATCGTAACAACCTGTTGCTCTCTGCCTGCTGTTATCAGATTGCGGTAATCGGTGAGGCGGTGAAGCGACTTTCTTCGACCACCCGTGGCAAGCATCCAGAGGTTCAGTGGAAGGACATTGCGGGCATGCGGGACCGGCTCATCCACGGCTACGACTCCGTGGATATTGACGAATTGTGGAAAACCGCGACGGAGGACGTGCCCGCGCTGCTGGAACAGGTTAGGGCAATTCAGGCGGCGGATTTTGGGCAGCAATAGGGTTGCCGCACTCGAAGACGTCCGAGCTTCGCGGCGAGTTCGAGTCCCACCTGGGGTTTGGGAATCTGGCTCCCCAGATAAGATTCGAAACATGAAAACAACGGTCTGGCGTTCTCGGGGAACAGACGCCCTGAATAGGAATCAATCGGATTTAGGAGTCGCCCCCAACCGCGATGCAACCCCGCGACGCGCGCCGGCGCGCAGGCGACGAAGCCGCCGCCGTGCCCCGCCTGCGAGCGAAGCGCGCCACGCTCACCTATAATGAAACCGGAGGGTTCCATCTTTTGGCAAGCACCACGTTGTCGCTCGAGCAGGAAATGAATCCTTGGCTGGCCGCCGAGGCCCGCTTTGACGAGGCTGCCACCCGCCTCAACCTGGACGATGGCCTGCGCAAGGTCCTGCGCACCTCCGCCAAGGAAATCACCGTTCACATCCCCGTGCAGTTGGACGACGGCCGCCTGGAAGTCTTCACCGGCTACCGCGTCCAGCACTCCATCGCGCGCGGTCCCGGCAAAGGCGGTATCCGCTTCGGTCCGGACGTCACGCTCGACGAAGTGCGCGCACTGGCCTCCTGGATGACGTGGAAGTGCGCGGTGGTCAATATCCCCTTCGGCGGCGCCAAGGGCGGCGTCATCTGCGATCCCAACTTGCTGTCCTGGGGCGAACTGGAACGCCTCACCCGCCGCTACACCGCCGAGATTATGGAATTCCTCGGCCCCGAGCGCGACGTGCCCGCGCCGGACGTCAACACCAACGACCGCGTCATGGCCTGGATCATGGATACCTATTCCATGCACGCCCGCCACACCGTCACCGCCGTGGTCACCGGCAAGCCCATGCCGCTCGGCGGATCGCGCGGCCGTCCGGAAGCTACCGGCCGCGGTTGCATGATCGTGTGCCTGGAAGCCCTCAAGCGGTTCAACAAGCCGCGCACCGCCACCAGCGTCGTCATCCAGGGATTCGGCAACGTGGGCGGCATGGCCTCCAAGCTGATGTCGCGCGAAGGCTTCAAAATCATCTGCATCGTCGAGTACGATGGCGCGGTCTACAATCCCAACGGCCTCGACACGCGCGCGCTTTACGATCACCGCCAGGAGACCGGCTCCATCCGCGACTTTCCCGGCGGTGAGAATATCGATCCCAAAGAGGCGCTCTTCCTCCCCTGCGACATCCTGCTGCCCGCCGCCACCGAAAACGTGGTCACCTCGCGGAATGCGGACAAGCTCCGCTGCAAGATCCTGTGCGAGGGCGCCAACGGTCCCACCACCTCGCTGGCCGACGAGATCCTGGCCGACAAGGGAATCTTCGTGATCCCCGACATTCTGGCCAACGCCGGCGGCGTCACGGTGTCGTACTTCGAATGGGTGCAGGACCGCCAGGGTTTCTTCTGGAACGAGGCCACCGTGAACAAGCAGTTGGAAGAGATCATGGTGGATAGCTTCGGCGCGGTCGTGGAATACGCCGCTAAGCACGGCGTGAACAACCGCACCGCCGCTTACATGCTCGCGCTCGACCGGGTGGCCAACGCCATCAGGCTGCGCGGTATTTACGCCTAGTGGCCGCCGAAGCCTCCACGCCGCTGATGCGGCAGTATAACGCCATCAAGCAGCAGGTCCCCGGCACCCTCTTGCTGTTCCGCCTCGGCGACTTCTACGAGCTCTTCTTCGAGGACGCCATCGTCGCCGCGCGCGAGCTCGAAATCACCCTCACCTCGCGCAACAAGGAGAAGGGCGCCGCCATCCCCATGTGCGGCGTACCGTATCATTCCGCCGCCGGCTACATCGCCCGCCTGATCCAGAAGGGCCATCGCGTGGCGGTCTGCGACCAGATGGAAGATCCTGCGCTGGCCAAAAAACTGGTGAAGCGCGAAGTGACCCGCGTCATCACCCCCGGCACCGCCACCGACGCGCTGGCCCTGCGCTCGCATGAGAACAACTATCTGGCCGCGGTGGCTCGCATCGGCGATCGCGCCGGCGTGGCCCACGTGGACGTATCCACCGGCGAGTTCCGCGTCACCGAAATGGACGCCGCCGAGATCCACGCGGCTATCGAGCAGTTGGGCGCGCGCGAAGTGCTGTTCGCCGCCGACCTGCCGCTCCTGCCCGCCGAAACCGGCGGACCCCGCTACCTGCGTACCAATCTCGAAGACTGGATCTTCAGCTTCGATTACGCCGATCGCACCCTGCGCGATCATTTCCGCCTGCATTCCCTGGATGGCTGCGGACTGGCCCATCGCGGGGCGGCGGTCTCCGCCGCCGGCGCCATCCTGCATTACCTGCGCGACACCCAGCGCGCCGCGCTGGAACATTTGGACCGTCCCGCGTTCTACGATCGCGCCGAATCCATGGTGCTGGACGCGGTCACGGTGCGCAACCTCGAACTCGTCGAGCCGCTGTTCGCCGGTGAGCGCTCCGACGCCACCCTGCTGCACGTCCTCGATCAGACGCAGACCGGCATGGGCGGACGCCTGCTGCGCCAGCGTCTCTTGCGCCCTTCGCTCGACCGGACTGAAATCGAAGGCCGCCTGGACGCCGTGGGCGAACTGCTCCAGCAGACCATCCTGCGGGCGGAGCTGCGCCGGCAGTTGAGCGCCATCCAGGATATCGAACGGCTGCTGGCCAAGACCACCATGGGCAGCGCCAACCCGCGCGACGTGCTGGCGCTGGGCCGTTCGCTCGAAAAGATCCCCTCGCTGAAAGCGGCGTTTGAAACCCAGCGCGCTGCGCGCCTGCGCGACCTCCACGGCCGGATCGACGAAGTCGCCGAAGCCCGCGACCATATAATCGCGGCCATTGCGGACGAGCCGCCCATCAACCTCGCCGATGGCGGCACCATCCGCGCCGGCTTCCACGCCGGGCTGGACGAGCTGCGCGATCTCAGCCGCAACGGCCGCCAGGTGATCGCCCAGATCGAAGCCCGCGAGCGCACCCGCACCGGCATCCAGTCGCTGAAGGTCCGCTTCAACAACGTCTTCGGCTATTACATCGAGATCTCCAAGGCCAACCTGCACCTGGCGCCCGCCGACTACGAACGCAAGCAGACACTGGTCAATGCCGAGCGCTTCACCACTCCCGAGCTGAAGGACTACGAGCGCAAGGTGCTCGACGCGGAAGACAAGATCCTGACCCTCGAAAAGGAGCTGTTCGCCGAGGTCCGCAAGTTCGCCGCCGCCCATGCGCCGCGCATCAAGGCCACCGCCGCGGCCATCGCCGAAATCGACGTGACCGCCGCCCTGGCCCAGGTCGCGGCTGGGAATCGCTACGCGCGGCCCGCGTTTTCCGATAACGGCGAGATGCGCATTATGGCCGGCCGCCATCCGGTGATCGAGCGCATCGAAGAACAGGACGCCGGCCGCTTCATCCCCAACGACCTGTACCTTAATTCCGATACGGACCTGATCGCCATCATCACCGGACCCAACATGGGCGGCAAGTCCACCTACCTGCGCCAGGCGGCCCTGATCGCCATCCTGGCGCAGATGGGATCGTTCGTGCCCGCCGATTCCGCCAGCCTGCCCCTGATAGACCGCATCTTCACCCGCATCGGCGCATCCGACAACCTGGCCCGCGGCCGTTCCACCTTCATGGTGGAGATGACCGAGACCGCCGTCATCCTGAATAGCGCCACCCCGCGCAGCTTCATCGTGCTGGATGAGATCGGCCGCGGCACCGCGACCTACGACGGGCTGGCGCTGGCCTGGGCGGTGGTGGAGCACATCCACGCGCGCACCCGCGCCAAGACGCTGTTCGCCACCCACTACCACGAGCTCACCGACCTGGCCGAGCAACTGGAAGGCGTGCGCAACCTCAGCGTCTCGGTGAAGGAGGCGGGCGATCGCATCATCTTCCTGCGCAAGGTCGAGCCCGGCAAGGCCGACCGCAGCTACGGCATCGAGGTCGCGCGCCTGGCCGGATTGCCGCCGCGCGTGATCGAGCGGGCCAGCGAGGTGCTCCGCCTGCACGAGCGCAGCGAGCACGTGGTCAGCGAAGAGCTTTCCCCCGCGCCCGCGCAGCCGGTCCAGATCCAGCTTTTCGAGCCGTTGAATTACGGCATCGCCGAGCGCATCCGCCATCTCAAGATCGACGAGCTGCGCCCCATCGAAGCCCTGCGCCTGCTGGCGGAATTGCAGGACGAATTGAGGCGCGGGTGCGTGTAGCCGGGGTCATGAGCGGCACCTCGCTCGACGGCATCGACGTGGCCATCGTGGAGATTCGCGGCCGCCGCATCCGCACCCTCGGTTTCCAGTCCACGCCCTTCTCCGGCGATGTGCGCCGCGCGATCCTGGGCGTCTCGAATACCACTGCCGCCACGCGCGAGATCTCGCGCCTGAACTTCCTGCTGGGCGAACTGTACGCCCGCGCCGTTTTGCGCGCCCGGCGGCGTTACGGCCCGGTCGAGCTGATCGGCTGCCATGGCCAGACCATCTATCACGAAGGCGGCGCCAGCACCCTGCAAATCGGCGAAGCCGCGGTGATCGCCGAGCGCACCGGAGTGCCGGTGGTCTCCGATTTCCGCCCGCGCGATATCGCCGCCGGCGGACAGGGCGCGCCGCTGGTGCCCTTCGTGGATCTGTTCCTGTTCGGCCGTTCCCGCCGCACGCGCGTGGCGCTCAACATCGGCGGCATCGCCAACATCACCGTGCTGCCGGCCGGCATCGCCTTCGACACCGGTCCGGGCAATATGGTGATCGACGCGCTCACCCGCGAAGCGACGCGCGGCCGTCAGAACTTCGATCGCGGCGGCCGCATCGCCGCTCGCGGCCGCGTTGACCGCGCGCTGCTCGATCGCCTGTTGGCCGATCCCTATTACCGCCGCCGGCCGCCCAAAAGCGCCGGCCGCGAACAGTATGGCGCGGAGTTCGTGGCGCGTCTCCAACAGACCGGGCTGCCGCCGCCGGATCTGATCGCTACGGCCACGGTGCTGACCGCCGCCACGGTTGCCCGCGCCGTTGCGCCCTACCGGCCGGCTGAGCTGATCGTTTCCGGCGGCGGCGCCCACAACCCGCGGATCCTGGCGCATCTGGCCGCCTGCCTGCCCGGCGTAGCGATCGCTACTTCCGCGGATTACGGCATCCATCCGGACGCCAAGGAAGCCATCGCCTTCGCCGTCCTGGCCTACCAAACCTGGCGCGGGCGGCCGTCCAACGTGCCCGCGGCTACCGGCGCGCGCCGGCCCGTGGTCCTGGGCCACCTCACCCGCTGACTTACTTGCCGATGCAGAACGTCGAGAAGATGCGGTTCAGAATATCGTCCGCCGTGGTCGCGCCGGTGATGGCATCGATCGGCCGCAGCGCGCTGTACAGATCCAGCAGCAGCATCTCGTGCGGGATGTTCTGCGCTACGGCTGCCGCGGCCTTCTGCAAATACTCCAGCGACTCGCGCAGCAGGCGCTCGTGCCGCAGGCTGGTGATGAAACCGGTCTCTATCTCCGCGCCGTCCGCCGGAGCCACCGCGCGGAATATCGCTTCCCGCAGCGCGTCAATGCCCTCGCCGCTGAGCGCCGAAACGGAGTGCGCCCCATCCAACTCTTCCGCGCGGCGCGGCAGATCGCACTTGTTGCCCACCAGGATCCAGCGCCCCTGGCCGCCCGCGCGCGCCATCAGTTCGCGGTCCGGTTCCGCCACCGGCGCTGACAGATCCACCACCACCAGCGTCAGGTCCGCATCGGCCATGGCCTGGAAGCTGCGTTCGATGCCCAGCGTCTCCACCAGCCCCTCGCCTTCGCGGATGCCCGCCGTGTCGAACAGCTTCACCGGGATGCCGTGGATGGCGGCGGATTCGGAAACCACGTCGCGGGTGGTTCCGGGAATGTCGGTGACGATGGCGCGATCCTGCTCCAACAGACGGTTGAACAGGCTGCTCTTGCCCACGTTCGGCCGGCCGACGATGGCCAGCGACAGCCCCGCCCGCACCAGGCCGCCGAAAGCAACGCTCCCGGCCAGCCGCGCCACGCCCTCGCTCACCGGTTGCAGGCGCCGCAGGATCTCACCCGCGGGCGCCACATTGACATCGTCCTCCGCGAAGTCGATGCCCGCTTCAAGCAATGCGATCAGCTCCAGCAGTTGCTCCTTCAGCGGCGCGATGCGGCGCGACACCGATCCGCCGGCCTGCTGCGCCGCGATTCGCGCCTGGTACAGCGTGGTGGACTCGATGAGGTCGCGGATGGCTTCCGCCTGGGGCAGGTCGATGCGTCCGTTCAGGTACGCGCGCAGCGTGAACTCACCCGGTTCGGCCAGCCGGGCGCCGGCTTCCAGCGCGCGGGCCACCGCGTGCCGCAGAACCACCGGCGCGCCGTGACAGGATATTTCGATGACGTCTTCCGCGGTGTAGGACCGCGGCTGGCCGAAGAACGTAACCACCGCCTGGTCCACCGTATGGCCTTCGTCATCGAGCAGGTCCGCCAGTTGACAGCACCACGGCCGCCACTCCGCCGGACCCGGCAAGCGCAGCAGGCGGTCGGCGATCTCGCGCGCATGGGCGCCCGACAGACGCACCACGCCTAAACCGCCCCGTCCGGGTGGGGTGGAAATGGCAACTATGGTGTCGGTGAGATTCAAACTCGGCCGGCGCGGACGGCGAACCGCGGCACTCTAGTGCCGGGAGCCGCGGCGCTGCGGACGGCCCCGTCCGCGGTCGCGCGGGCCGCGATCCCGATCCCGCGGACCATCCCGCCGTGCGCCGTCCCGGCGCACAAACGCCGGCTGCGGCGGATCGGGAAGACTGGGCATCCCCGCCGGGTACACCACCACGTGCCGGAATCCGCCGGCGCCGCCGCTTTCGCTCCGCACCGCGGTTTCGTTGCGCAGCGACAGATGGATCACCCGCCGCTCGCGGCTGTTCATGGGGTTGAAACGGAAAGGCTGGCCGGTGCGCTTGACTTTGTCGGCGGCCGCCGCCGCGCTGATGCGCAGCTCCTCGATGCGCAGCAGGCGATAATCGTTGGCGTCGAACGAAACGCGCGAGTGATCTTCGGAGGGCATGCGCAGCGCCTCCATGGTGACGTGCTCCAGCGCCAGCAGCAGCTCCGCGCGATTGGCCAGCAGATAGTCCACATCCGGACCGCTGAACTTCACCACCACGTCCGGCGTCTCGAAATCGTCTTCCGCGGGCGTGCCGTCGACGAGTTCGAACTCCAGGTCCAGGCCGCAATTGTCCAGCACCTCATCGAGAAAGTCCTCGATGCGATCCCCTACCGAAGTTACCGAATACTTTCGATCGTTCACCGTCTACTTCTTGCCATCCTTCTTCTTCTTGGGGGGCTGCACCGACTGTGCGGCTACCGCCGCCAGCGACGTGCGATTGAAGAATAACTGCTGCGCCACTCCCACCAGGTTGCTGGTCAAATAGTATAATACCAGCCCGCTCGACAGGTTATAGAACATAAATCCGAAAATCAGCGGCATGAACTGCATCATCTTCTGCTGACTCGGATCGCCGCCGGTTGTGGTGGGCGTCATCTTCTGCATCACAAACTGGCTGACCACCATGATGATGGGCAGGATGCGTATGGCCAGCGTCTCCGGCTGGGAGAGATCCGTCACCCACAGCCAGTGCGCGCCGCGCATCTCCACCGACACCGAGAACACCTTGTAGAACGCGATGAAGAACGGGATCTGCAGCAGCATCGGCACGCACCCGCCCATCGGATTCACCCCGTGCTTCTTGTACAGCTCCATCACTTCCTGGTTCTGCTCCGCTTTCCGCGGATCGCGCAGGGAGACGTTCTTGTACTTGTCGTTGATGGCCGAGATCTGCGGCTGCAGCGCCTGCATCTTCTTCATCGACTTCATGCTGGTGATCTTCAGCGGAAACAGGATGAAGTTCAGGACGATGGTAACTACGATGATCGACCAGCCATAGTTGTGGATAAAGTGGTCCGTGGCGAAGTTGACGATCAGGAAAAGAGGCTTGGCCAGGATGCTGAACCAGCCGAAGTCCACCACCTGCTCCAGCTTCGGATTGACGGACCGCAGCGTGTCGATGTCCTTCGGCCCCACGTAAAGCGATAAGTGGCTCGCGCCGCCGTCCCCCACCCCCACGCCGGCGAACGGAAGCTCCTTGGTCTCCAGCGGCGTCGCCGCCTGGTCGCTGAACGTGGTCATCGACACCGCCGTGCCGCGCTCCGGCAGGAAGGCCGCCACGAAATACTGATCTTCGATCCCGGCGAAGGAGTAATTGCCCGTCACCGTGGCCGGACCGTTCTTGGCCACTTTGGCCCCGGTCTTGATCAGCTTCGATTCGCTCACGTCGAAGCGCAGGGTCTGCTGCGCGCCGGCCGGATTCGCCACCGCCATGTCGCCGAATCCGCCCCGCCACACGATCTCGTTCGCCACCGGCTTGCCGTTCTCCGTCACGTCCGTAGTGACGTCCAGCAGATAACTGGATGGAGAGAACTGAAACGTCTTGCGCGCCACCACCGAACCGTTGGAGAATTCGAAGTGAACCGTCAGGCCGTCCACATCCATTCGGTAAAGCTGCTGGTTTACGTCCACCGCCGGTTTGTGCTCGGGGAAGTACAGCGATCCCGGCAGCTCCGTCTTGGCCGCCGTATTCACCAGTTCCAGCGGCGCGCCGCTGTGCGCCTTGTATTTCTTCAGCAGCCAGCTCTTCACCACCCCGCCCTTGTTGCTGAAGGTGATCCGGAACAGGTTCGTGTCGATCGCCTGGGTCTGTTCGTTGGCGGCCGCCACCGGCGGAGCCGCCGGCTCGGTCACCGCCGCGGCGGATGTTTCCACTGGCGCCGGCTCCGTCTTGCCGGGCGCCGCATTGCCGGGCTGGGGAAGCGGCTCGGTCTTCGCCGCCACCGGACCTTTCTTTGGCGGCGGCGCGACGGTCTTGTAGAAATAGGGCGTCAGGAACAGCACCGCCCCCATCAGGATGAAGGCCAGCAGAAGCCGCAGCTCCATGGACAACTCTTTGGGTTGTCCCGGACCGCCCTGGTTTCCGCCGCTCTTAGGATCCGCCATGCAATTCGCTGTCTACCGGACGGGATCGAAACCGCCCGCGTGAAAGGGATGGCACTTCGCCAGCCGCTTGGCGCCCATCCATACGCCGCGCCGCACGCCGTATTTCTCGACGGCCTCCCGCATGTACTCCGAGCATGTGGGATAGAACCGGCAGGCCGAAGGCAGCAGCGGCGAGAAACACAGTTTGTACAAACGCAGCGCGCCGGTCACAATGTATTGCATCGCAGAAAGAGACGCTGCACTTCCCGTTCCAGGTCCTCGAACGGGGCTTCCATCGCCTTGCGCCGCGGATTGAAGATGATCCACCACTGGGGACTCAATTGTTCGAGATGCAACCGTACGGCTTCCCGCACACGCCTCCGGATGCGGTTGCGCACCACCGCGCGGCCGAGCGCCCGCGGCGTGGTGAAACCGATCCGCGGCCCGTCCGCTTCGGGCTGCCGCATACAGAAGGCCGCAAAAAAGGGGGTCGTAAATCGGGACCCCCCATCGTAAACTCTGCGGAAATCCTTGGATCGCAACAGACGAACACGTTTCGGAAAACCAGGGATGCTTACCTCTCGGAGCTCACGGTCAGCTTGTGCCGGCCCCGCGCCCTCCGGCGCGCCAGCACGGCCCGCCCGTTCTTGGTTTCCATGCGGGAGCGGAACCCGTGCGTCTTCGCGCGCCTGCGGTTATTCGGTTGAAAGGTACGTTTCGGCATCTTATTCTAAGTTAACCAGTATAGCGCGGCTAACCGGCTCGCTTCAAATCCAGTTTGGCGGACATCTTCTCCCCGTCGCGGCCGACCCCCTGCGCCGTGCCGCGGATGGTTTCCCCGTCGAATACCAGGTCGAAGCTGATCTTCCCGTTATCTTCGCCGTTATTGTCCATCTGCACCTCAAAGGTCAGCTTGCCGTTCTCCAGCTTGCCGTTGCGGATCGTCCATTGCTGGTCTTCGTTCGGGCCGGCCGTCCCGGTCACGGTCGTGCCGTCGAGTTTCAGGGTCATGACGGCTTCGTCGGGCTTGGTTTCTCCCTGGGAATTGGTGATATCGAACTTGCCGGACCACTTGCCGGTCAGTTCCCCGGCCGTCAGGGTCAACCCGGTCAGCAGCACCAGCGCAAAACACGTCAGAGCTCTCATACGGATCCCTCCTGCAAGGCCAAGACGCGATTTCGCAGGCGATTGTTCCGGAATTAGAGCCACCGCAGGTGGAATCCGCCGTCCACGTCGATGGCCTGGCCGGCGGAATAGTCCAGCAGGCCGTCGGCGATGGCCCGCACCGCGCGGGCCACGTCGCCGGGCTCCCCGAGGCGGGGTTGCGGCAACAGCCCCCCGGCGATCCGCTGCCGGTACGACTCCTCCACTTTGGCGATCATGTCCGTCCGAATGATGCCGGGACGGATCTCGAACACTTGAATCCCGTGCGGCGCCAGCCGTTGCGCGTATATCGCCGCCGACATGCTCAGCCCCGCCTTCGAGATGCAGTATTCCGCCCGGTTCGCCGACGCGGCGTACGCCGAAACCGACGTAATGAACACGATCCGCCCCGCGCCGCGCTCCAGCATCCACCGCGCGGCCAGGGCGGTCAGGAAGTGCGGCCCCTTCAGGTTGGTGGCCATCAGCTCGTCGAAGCTTTCTGCGGACGCCTCCAGTACGTCCCGCCGCTCGCGTGGGGCCATCCCCGCGTTGTTCACCAGCAAGTCCAGATGGTCGAAGCGCTGGCGTGCCGTCTGCATCAGCGCCGCCCGGTCGGCCGCGGCGGAAATGTCGCACTGCGCGATCGCCGCGCCGGTCTCCGCGGCCAGTTGTTCGGCCGCCATCCGATTGTTCTTGTACGTCGCCAGGACCGCGTGCGTCCGCGCCAGTTCCACGGCAATGGCCCGGCCGATTCCCCGGCTGGCCCCGGTCACGATGCTAGTGGGCTGCGGCAAGCGCGTCGTCGATGCCTTTCGAAATCTCTTCCACCGGGAACGTCTCGATGAACGCCCGCCCGTTCACGAACACGGTGGGCGTGTGCACCACGCCGCGCGATACCCCCTCCTGGTAGTCCTGGTCTACCAGGGCAGCGTAGCGCGGATTCGAAAGCGCCTGCACCGCCGTGCCCGGCGCGATGCCGTGCGCCTGCGCGAAAGCGATCAGCCGTTGATTGAAGCTGGAGTCCGTGGTCACCTCCTGGCTGGCCATGATGTAGCGCCGGAATTCCAGGCCCATCGCCGGGTTCTGCGCCGCGAAGAAGCGCGCCGCGATCGCCGCCCGCCGCGCCCAGACGTGCTTCGCCAGCGGAAAATCGTGATGCACGAACGCCACCCGGTTTCCGTACTTGGGCAGCAGGTCCTGGTCCAGCATGCGCCGGAACGCGGCGCAATCCGAGCATTGCAGATCCTCGTAGATGATCGCGCGCACCCGGCTGTCCGCCCGGCCTTCGACCGCCGCCTGCGGATCGGCCGCCGCGGCGCCCGCCGGCGCGGTGAACTCCAGTCCGGTCACATCCGTGACGTCGTAGGTCTTGGTCGAGTCTTCCACTTGCATGTTGATCGTCCGGGCCGTGCCGCCCAGGTAGGTGCCGTGCACCACCTGCCCGCTGCGAAGCGTCAGTGTATCCGCCGGGCATGCCGCGGCGCAAACCAGGGCGATCGGGATCGCAAAACGCATAGGAACATTGTGGCACCATAAGATAATCACCACAAGATAAGCCATGATCCGCTGCATCCTTTGTATGTCCATCGCCTGCCTCGTCGGGTCCGCCCTCCGCGCGCAGCCGCGCGCGCCTTCCCGCGAGCAGAAAGAGTTCGCCCAATCCTGCGGCTTCTGCCACGGCGAGGACGCTACCGGCGCCCGCGCCCCCGACCTGGTGCGGTCCCCCCTGGTGAACCGCGACGCCGGCGGCGACCTGATCGGCCCCGTGATCCGCGGCGGGCGCCCGGACAAAGGCATGCCGGCCTTCTCGCTGCCGGATGACGTGATCAAAGACATCGTCGCCTATCTGCATCAGCGCGTTGACGAAGCCGCGCGCAGTTCCCACGTGGGCTACGACTATCCGCTGGCGCGCCTGCTCACCGGAAACGCGGACGCCGGGCGCGCCTATTTCAACGGCCCCGGCCGCTGCGCGTCGTGCCACTCCGTCACCGGCGATCTGGCGGGACTGGCGAAGAAATATCCGCCGCTGGCATTGATGGAGCATTTACTGGCGCCCCCCGGCGGCGCCGTCACCCTCACCGTAACCACTGCCTCGGGCGAGCGGATCAGCGGCAAACTGGCGCACCTCGACGACTTCACCGTGGCCCTGCGCGACGCCTCCGGCTGGTATCGTTCCTGGCCGCGCGGCAAAGTCAAAGTCAGCGTGCAGGATCCCACTGCGTTTCATCGCGACATGCTCGGTAAGTACACCGACACGGAGATACATGATCTATTTGCCTATCTGGAGAGCCTGCCGTGACTGACGCCCTTCTCCTGCGCGGGCTGAAACTGGCCCCCTTCTTCCTCGCCTGCCTGGCGGCCTGCGCCCAGGGATTGGATCCCGCGGCGCTGCGGCACGCTCCCACGGATACCTGGCCCACTTACAACGGCGATTACTCCGGCCGCCGCTTCAGCCCCCTCAACCTGATCAACTCCGCCAACGTGCGCTGGTTGACCATGGCTTGGGCCTTCCAGGCCAAATCGCAATCCATCAAGTCCACGCCGCTTGAGGTCAACGGCATCCTGTATTTCACCGTTCCCGAGAATATCTGGGCGGTGGACGCGCGTACCGGCCGCCAGGTCTGGCACTTCCACTACCGCGCCGACGGCGGCGACCGCATCGGCCATCGCGGCGTAGCCATGTGGGGCGACTGGCTGTACTTCGAAACGCCCGACGCCCACCTGCTGAGTCTGGACGCCAAGGACGGCCGCGTGCGTTGGAACATCGTGCTGGCCGACGTGAAGCTGGGATATTTCGCCACCATGGCGCCGCTGGTGGTGGGCAACCGCGTGATCGCGGGCGTCTCGGGCGACGCCACCGATATTCCCGGCTTCCTGGTATCCGTCGATCCCGAGACCGGCAAAGAACAATGGCGCTGGTACACGGAGCCGAAGCCCGGCGAGCCCGGCTCGGAAACCTGGCCACAGAACAGCGACGCCATCACGCACGGCGGCGGCATGACCTGGATGACCGGCACCTACGATCCCGGCCTCGACCTGCTCTATTGGGGCACCGGCAACCCCAATCCCGTGCTGGCCGGCGACGCGCGCCCCGGCGACAACCTCTATACCTGCTCCATCGTGGCGCTGCACCCCGACACCGGCAAACTGGCCTGGTACTTCCAGCCGTCGCCCCACGATACCCACGATTGGGACGCCGTCCAGACCCCCGTCCTGTTCGATGCGGATTTCAAAGGCCAGCCGCGCAAACTGCTGGCGCAGGCCAGCCGCAATGGCTACTTCTTCGTGCTCGACCGCACCAACGGCCGGCACCTGCTCACGGCGCCCTTCATCGAGAATAACTGGGCCTCGGGCATCGACCCGCGCGGCCGTCCCGTGGGCCTCAAAGAGAAAGAGCCGCATGCCGACGGGCGCCTGGTCTTCCCCGGCTCCGACGGCGCCACCAACTGGATGTCGCCCAGCTTCGATCCCGCGCTGGGCCTGTTCTACGTGGTCGCCCGCCGCGTCTACAGCATCTTCTATTACACGGCCACCGGCAAGCCCGAAGGATGGGCCGGGCGCGACCATGACCTGTGGGCCGAGTCCACCATACGGGCCATCGACTATCAGACCGGCGCCATCCGCTGGAATCACGAACTGGGACCCGGCGAAAGCATCGCCGGAATCCTCAGCACGGCTGGCAACCTGCTGTTCACCGGCGACGCGCAGGGCAACCTGCTGGCGCTCGACGCCGTCACCGGCCAGACCCTCTGGCACGTCAATGCCGGCGGCTCCATGGAGATGTCGCCCATGACCTATCTGCTCGACGGCCGCCAATACGTGGTGGAAGGCGTGGACGGCGTCCTGTACGCCTGGGCGCTGCCCGAGAAGTAAGTTGCAGGAGCACGATCACTCCGCGCGCCGGAATTTCTTTCGTTTGTTTTCACTGCACTAATGGGATCGAAGGCTCTCTTTGCGCTGGACCGCCCTTATCGTATAGGCGAAAGAGGGAGTTCGGTCCATCTGTTTCCTGCCAGGATGACCTGAACGTCCCACCTAAGAATCCCATCCGCTCCTTCGGGGAGCGTTGCCGCACTACCGCCGGATTCCCTCTATTCATCCACTTCCATCGCGTGGTGTATACTTGCGATTATTGTGAGATTCGTAGGGGAACGGAACTCCCACTGGGTCCTCTCTCTCCTCGTCCTGGTAGCCATCGCCATGCAAGCCCGGGGACAGACTCCCGGCCAGATCGCCATCCTGCGCTGGTATCCGGCCAATCGAACGGTCACCTTTGCCACCGGTAAGGCGCCCGCCGGCCTGGCCTTCGACGGCACTTACGTCTGGATCGCCAATGCCTACGGCAACACCGTCACCCGGCTGCGTGCCAGCGACGGCAACCTGGCCGGCACTTATCCCGTCGGCGATTGGCCCTGCGGCGTGGCCTTTGACGGCGCGCATATCTGGGTCGCCAACGAAACCAGCAACAACATATCCGAGCTGCGCGCCAGCGACGGCACCCTCCTCGCGACTTATAGCACCGGAGTCACTCCCACCGGCGTGGCCTTCGACGGGTCGGACATCTGGGTCGCCAATTCCAGCAGCGGCACGGTCATAAAGCTATCCCCGGCCGGCGGCGCCATCCTGGCAACCGTCCCCGTTGCCTACGGGCCGCGCGGGCTGGCCTTCGACGGCGCCCATATCTGGGTGACGAGTTACGGCAGTAACTTCGTCACTAAGATCCGCGCCTCCGATGCCTCCGTGCTGGGGACTTACACCGTCGGTGCTTATCCCGTGGCCGTGGCCTTCGATGGCAGCAACATCTGGACGGCCAACAGCCGCGACAATACCGTTACCAGGCTGTCGCTGGCCGGCGCCGTAATCGGTACTTACACCGTCGGCACGCAGCCGTACGGGCTGGTCTACGACGGCGCGAATATTTGGGTGGCCAACGCCGGCAGCAATAACGTCACCAAGCTGCGGGCGGCCGACGGCCGCCTGCTGGGCGCCTTTCCGGCCGGCAGTCAGCCCTGGGCGGCGGCCTTCGACGGCGCCAATATCTGGGTCACTAATTTTTCGAGTAATACGGTCTCAAAGATGTAGCGAGGAAGAAACATTATGATAGCGGTCCTCTTCAAATCCGCGCGCGGGGCCATTCTGGTGGCAGTCGCGCTCCTGGGGTGCGTGGCTCCGGCAGCCGCGCAATACGTCTTCGGGAAATACAATATCCAGACCGGCCGCAATCCGCTGGGTGTCTCGATTGCCGAGCCGCTCACCGCCTGCATATCGCAGCCCGGCGTCGTCTCCTCTCACGGTATCCTGCCCGCCGCCGCGAGTACCGACGCTCCGGGAATCGGAAACGGCAATAAGGACGACAATACTTTCGACGGCGATGACGAGGATCCCGATGACGATGGCGAGTTTGATACTACCGTCACATTGACCGGCACACAAGGTCCTAAGTATTCCATCTATCTCGATGTGAATCACGACTGTCTGCTGGATATCGTGCTGTGGAGCGACACCCAGAACATCGTCAACGTCTATCTCAATAACGGCGACGGCACTTACACCATCAGCCAGACACTGACCGGTCAGGGCGGATTCAAGTACGGCGGCATCGCTTCCGGAGACTTCAACAAGGACGGCAACCCCGACCTGGTGATGACCAACAGCGACAGCAAATCCGTCTCGGTTTTCCTGGGTAAGGGCGATGGAACGTTCACCTTGGCGTCCTCCCCCGCTGTCGGCAACAACCCGGATTCGGTGGCCTCCGGCGACTTCAATAACGACGGCAACCTGGATATCGTGGCGTCGAACGGTGCGGATAACACCGTTTCGGTGCTGCTGGGCAACGGCGATGGCACGTTTACCCTGAAATCCACGCCCATGGTCGGCGCCTTCCCCATCTGCGTGGTGGTGGCCGATTTCAACGGCGATGGAAAGCCCGACGTGGCCACCGCCAATCTGTCGGACGGCACCGTGTCCGTCCTGCTGGGTACCGGTGACGGGACGTTTACGCTGAAGTCATCGCCCACCGCCGGCCCGGCGCCCACCTGGCTGAGCGCCGGGGACCTCAACGGCGATAAGAAGATCGATCTCGTCACGGCCAACAATAACAACAACACCATCGGCGTCCTGCTCGGCAACGGGAACGGTACCTTTACGGCTTCGAGCGGCCTGACCGTCGGCACCGCCGGTGTCAATGCCCAGGATGTGTCTGAAGTTCACCTGGCGGATTTCAATCTGGATGGAAACCTGGATCTGGTCTTCGCCAACAGTTACAGTGACAACCTGTCGGTGCTGCTCGGCAACGGCGACGGGACCTTTGGCAGCGGTTCCGTCACCTCCACCGGACTTTACCCGGTCTCGGTCGCCGCCGCGGATTTCGATGGCGACGGTAACCAGGACCTCGTCGTGGTGAACGATCACAGCAATACGGCATCCGTGCTGCTGGGCGACGGCAAAGGAAACTTCACCTTGAAATCCAGTCCCTCCGTCGGAATCCAGCCGTGGGGCGTAGCTACCGGCGATTTCAACGGCGACGGCAAAATGGATTTCGTGGTCACCGATAACTACAACAATCCATCGCTGCTGTACGTCATGCTGGGCAATGGCGACGGCACCTTCACCCTGGGATCCACGCCCGGCGTCAGCGGCGGTCCCGTCGCGGTGGCCGTAGGCGACTTCAACGGCGACAGGATCTCCGACCTCGCCGTGGCCAGCCATACCTCTCCCGGCGTCACCATTTTGCTGGGCAACGGCGACGGCACCTTTTCCGCCGGAACCACTCTCACCGGTTTCACGCTGGCCAATTCCATCGCCCTGGGCGATTTCAATCGCGACGGCCGGCTGGATATGGCCGTGGCGGACAACGGCCAGTTCGTCAATCAGGTGCGCCTCTACTACGGCAAAGGCAACGGGACGTTTGTCGCCGGGCCGGCCATCGCCGGCACCGGTTACACCACCGCCGTGGCGGCCGGCGACTTCAACGGCGACAAGAAACTGGATCTGGCCATTATGGACTTTGCCGAATCCACTGTCTCCATCGCGTTGGGAAAAGGCAACGGCGCCTTCCAGCCGATCCGGAGCTTTGCCACCGGCGAAAACCCACAGGCCATGGCGCTCGGCGATTTCAATAATGATGGCAAGCTGGATGCGGCCACCGCCAGCAGCTACAGTTCCGTTTCCATCGTTCCCGGCAACGGCGACGGTACGCTCGGCACGCACATGGGTTTCGCCATCGCGCCCGGATCGGAACCCGCCGGCTTGGCCGCCGCCGCGTTCACCAGGAACGGCGGGCTGGGTGTGGCGGTCACCAGCACGGCCCTCAACGCGGTGACGGTTCTGGTCAATAATCCGTTCGTCTTCCTCTCCCGCAACACTGTGGCTTTCGGCCAGCAGGCCACCGGCACCTCCAGCCCGCCCCAGACCATCACAGTCGATAATGCGGGCGCCGCCACCCTGCACATCGGTTCCATACGGCTGGTGGGCAAGGATCCCGGCGACTTCTCGAAAACCACCACCTGCGGCGCCAACCTGAACACCGGGGGCCAATGCACCGTCACGGTGACCTTCACCCCGGCCCAAACCGGAACCCGCAGCGCCGGCTTGGCAATTATCGACTCTGCCAAGGGAAGTCCGCAGATCGTCTCTCTGAGCGGCCGGGGCACGTAAGACCGGTTTCTGTAGATCAATCCATCGCTATGGCCTCGGCCCGCCCGCCGGACTGCTGATATTCTCAACAGCCAGCCGCCGCGCAAAAATTCTCTAAATTTCTTTTCAAAAGTGCTGGACAAACAGATCTGAAACAGCTATATTGAGATTAATACAGACAGCATCCCTGGCGGCGAGTCCCCTCCCGTCGCCAACCCTCTGAGTGCATGGCCCCGGATACCCAGCCGGGGCCTTAATTTTTGGTAAAGAAAAAATCTCGTACTCCGGCAAAAATTACTGGACAATCAGATCCGGAAATGATACATTGTAGTCAATACAGACAGCATCCCTGGCGGCGAGTCCCCTCCCGCCGCCAACCCTCTGAGTGCAAGGCCCCGGTTACCCAGCCGGGGCCTATCTCTTTTTGGGCGTCTCCCGCGTGCCGCTCAGTGCTCGGGATAAGGGTATGGATACCGTCCGTAGCGTTTGTACAGGAACCAGTCTTCCGCGCAGTTGACCAGCACGCCCGTCAGTTTCCCCGTCGCGTGGACCCTCCGCAGCGCCGCCAGGCATAGGTCCCGGTCCGAGTGATCCGGCCGCACCACGAAGATCACCCCGTCGGCCACCGCCTGCACCAGGTCGTAATCGGTTACCGCCGCGATCGGCGGCGTGTCGATCAGCACGAAGCGAAAGCTGGCCCGGGCCTGCGCGCACACCTGCTGCCACCGCGCCGAATCCAGCAACTCGGCCGGATTGCGCCGCGCCGTCCCTGCCGGCAACACGTACAAGTTGGGGAACTGCGCCGTGCGCAGGATGGCGTCCTCCAGCTTGCAGTCCTTTTCGAGCATGTCGGCCAGTCCCGGCTCCGGCGGCAGGCCCAGCGTGCGCGCCAGCGTCGGATTCCGCAGATCGGCGTCGATCAGCAGGACCGTCGTATCGCCCTTCATCGCCAGCGCCGCCGCCGTGTTCACCGCGGACAGCGTCTTGCCGTCGCCCGCCCCGCTGCTCGACACCACCAGGATGCGCGGCGCGTCCGGATGCTGCAACAGATTCGTGCGCACGGCGCGATACTGCTCGCCGGCCCGGGATCTGCCGTCGTCGTACGGCAGCAGCGGCGACGACTCCGAGATCTGGATCGGCGCTACCCGGATGGATGCGTCCGCCGCCTGCGCTACCTTCTCGGGCGCGGCATCCGGAATGAGACCCGCTTTGTTGTCCAGAGCTTGAAAGATGGTGCTCATGCCCGCCTCCACCACGGCCGCGGCCGCGACTCCGGCGCCGCCGCCGATCGCCGCAGCGGCGCCGCCGGCACGTCCACCGCCTGGGGCAGGCGCAAGCTGTCGCACGCGAGCTCGGCAGCCGGCGTTTCCGTCACCCGCTCCGCCAATTCCAGCACGCCCAACGCCTCGCGCACGGTCTCGGGTCCGATGGTGGCTGCTTCGGAGGTATAGGCCCGCAGCAGCGCGATATCGCATATCGCGTTCGTCACCCGCGGGATGCCCTGGGATGCCTGCGCCACCAGCCGCACCGCCTCCGGCTGAAACGGAAAATTGCCGTTCCCGCCCCCCTGATGCCAGCGGTGCAACATGTATTGCTCGACCTCCGCCGGCGCGAGCGGCAGGATGTCCAGCCGCACCGAAACCCGCTGCCGGAGCTGCCGCAGATCCTCCCGCCGCATCAGCTCGCGCAGTTCGCTCTGGCCGGCCAGGATCACCTGCAGCAGCTTCCGTTCCGCGGTTTCGAAATTCATCAGCAGCCGCACCTCTTCCAGCAGCTCCGCGGTGAGCTTGTGCGCTTCGTCCACCAGCAGAACCGGCGTGCGGCCTTCTTCGTCGCAGCTCATGAGGAACTCCCAGAATTCCAGCAGCAGCTTGGCCTTGCTCTGTCCGGCCACCGGAAGTCCGAATCCGATCAGGATCAGTTCGAAGAACTCCGCCGGCGGCACATTGGTGCTGAACACCGAACAGAACCGCGCCTTCTCTTCGGGAATCGAGCAGATCAGCTTGCGCAGCAGCGTGGTCTTTCCGGTCCCGACTTCGCCCGTCAGCACCGCGGTCCCCCGCCGCCCCAGCACCGTGAACATCAGCCCCGCCAGCGCTTCCCGATGGCTCGGCGCCAGGAACAGAAAGTCCGGGTCGGGCGTCATGGCGAACGGCGCTTTCTTCAGATGGAAGAACTCTTCGTACATGGCCTCAGCGCTCCGCCTGAATCGCCTCGATGCGCCCCAGGATCGGGATATCCGGTGGCAGTTCCCATTCGCCCAGCAATACGTTCCGTTTGATCTCGCGCGCGACGCCGGCCGCGATGGCGGCCAGCAGCGCCGCCCCGCAACATCCGCCGAACCAGGCGCCCCGATCCGGTGCGAAGGGCTTGACGGGCGCCTGCGCCGGATCGATCATGGTGAAGCGCTCGCCCTGCTGCCGGCGCTCCATGTCGGTCGCCATGTCCGCCGAGATCCGCTTGTCGAGCAGCGATTTGTAGTTGGCCTTGGCGATCTCGTAGTCGCGCGTCAGGGCCGTCAACTCCTGTTCCCGTATCGGCAGCGAGTCCATGCGCGCCTGCAGGGCGGCGGCCGCGGCCAGCATCCGCTGGCGGTCTGCCGTGCGATAGTCCACTTCCCGGCCGGCCAGTGCCAGCTCCGTCTTCAGTTGCGCGATGCGTTCCCGCTGCTGCAACAGCTCCGGCGAAACGGCCGTGCTGGCCGCCGGCGGCCTTTCGGTTTTTTTGGCCTGGGCTAACAACTTCTCCAACCGCTGGACGTCGGGATGATCTTCCGTGTAGCGCAGCCGCAGAGCGTCCAACTCCGCCTGCAACGCCTCCGCGCTCTTGGCGCCCGGCGCCAGCGCCGAAGTCTGCGCCGCGGTCCGCTCCAGCACCCTGGCGGTGGACTCCGCCATGCTCAGCGAACTCGAGAGCAGGGCTTTGGATTGCTCCGCCCGATTGATCGTGTCCTGGTTTCCCTGGAGTTCGATCTGCGCGCGCGAGAGCTCCGCCGCCAGCGAGTTCTGCTGCTCCGGCAGCTCGCCCTTGTGTTGGAGCTTGTACTCTTCCACCCGTATTTCCAGGTCGTTCAGCGTCTTCTGCGCCTGCTTCACCTGCGACTCGATGAATTCGGAGGTCCCCTCCGCATGGTTCTCCCGGGTGCGCAGGTTCTCTTCGATAAACAGGTTGCCGATCTGGTTGGCGACTTCGGCCACGGTGGTGGGATTGCGGCCCTGAAAGGAGATGCGGAAAGCCGTGGTGCGGTCCTGGCTCCACCCGCGCTCCAGTGTGACGCGCGTGTCCTTGCGCATCTGCTCGATCACTTCCTCCGGCGACATCCGCGACGATTCGTGCTGGTACAGATGGTAGGTGAGGATGATCCGGTGCAGCCGGTTGCTCGAAAGGATGCTCTCCGAAATGGCGGCCAGCCGGTCCTGCACATCCGAGTTCACCGTGGAGGTCACGAAACGTTCCGGCACCTTCTGGCTATCCACCAGAATCACCGCTTCCGCTTTATACATTGGCGGGATGCTGTAGACCACCGCGCCCGCCAGAAGGCACAAGAAGATCCAGATCAACCCGATGAGCAGCCGCGACTTCCAGAGCATGCGGGCGAGTGACAAAGGCGACAGTTCGGGATGCGCGCGTTCACCGGTGGCGGGAAACATGGATTCCCCTCAGTTTTTGCACGGCTGCGGCCAAAACCGTAAACCGCCCCGCCGCGCGACTTCGACATTGCCAGGGCGGCACGCGCCCGTGGGCCGATCCGAAATTATGGGAAATAATCCGAAATCCTCGCCTGATTCAGGCGCGCCGCCGGCGCCGCCGCCGCCATCCGCCGATCCCAAGCAGAGCCCCGCCCAGCAGCGTCAGGCTGATCGAACTGGCCTCCGGGACACAACTCGGGGCGAACGCCGCCACCGACGCCACGCTGCTGTCGATGATCTGCAGCGTGCCCGCGACGAAGGTCTGCGCGTTGGTCTCGATCTCCAGCACCGCCGTGGACTGCCCGGGCCCCACGCCGGCGGGCGCGGTGAAGTTGAATCCGATCACGCTGCCGTTGCTGCTCCGGTCCACCGTGGCGGGAGCCACTCCGCCGGGCGTACTGCCACTGCCGATGCTGTAACCTACATCCGTCTGAAAGGTCCCGAAGGCCGCGTCTGTGATGCGTTCGATGGCGTCCACCGAAGTCGAGTTGCTGGTCACCCAGATGAAGAAGTCGAGGCAGCCGGCACAGAAGCTGTTGCCGGGATCGGCGTATACCGCCGCCCGGTAGTCACCGGAGATAGTGACTTGGCCGAGCGAATTGGTGGCGGTGAAAGTCTCCACGCCGGTGTCGGCCAGATACGGTCCGGTTACCGGCGTCGAGAACGCAGTCGGCGGAACCGGGCCCGATCCGGTCGGCGGCAGAATGGTCGCATGCGCCATCGCGGCCAGGCACAAGGAGACGAGAAAACACAATACGCGTAGGTTCATCGGTGGCTCTCTGGAGCCACCAGCTAAAGCAATCCCAGGGCCAACCGTTTCGATACCCCATCCTGCACAAAAAGTGTTACAGTGACTGCCATATGGGATCCGTCAACAAAGTCATTCTGGTCGGCAATCTCGGCCGCGACGCCGAAACCAAATTCACGCCCTCGGGTGCCTCCGTCACCAACTTCTCCTTAGCCACTACCCGCCGCTGGAAGGACCAGGCCTCCGGCGAGTGGAAAGAGCAGACCGATTGGCATCGTGTCAAGTACTGGCGCGCGGAGAACGTCGCCAACTATCTTCTGAAAGGCAAGCAGGTGTACGTGGAAGGCCGGCTGGAGACGCGCAGCTACGACGATAAGGACGGCAAGAAGGTCTACACCACCGAAGTAGTCTGCGAGCACCTAGTGCTGCTGGGCGGGCGTCAGGATTCCGGGCCGGCGCCGGACGAGTACAGCCAGCAGCCGGTATCGATGCCGCGCGGCGCATCGCGCTCCGCCAGCCAGCCGCCGGCGCCGCCTGCCGAGGATCAGGGCTTCAACCAGGGCATCACTGACGACGACGTGCCGTTCTGACCCCGGCCCCGGTGTCCGTGCATTGGTTCTTGGCGATGCGATTGGCGGACGCCGAAACGCCGGGTGCGGCCGCGATGCACCAGCGATTCATCCCGAAGCCGGATATCTCGTTTTCCGTGATCTGATTGTGCGATGCCGGCGCCGGCCGCGCCGCGCCCGCCGCCAGATAGATTCCGGACCGCAGCAGGTCCGGCTGATCGGCGGCATAGTTGCAGCGCGCCTGGGTCATGTCGCCGGTGCAGCGGTTGCGGTTGAGGCCGAGAAAACGATTGCCCGTGACCACGTTTCCCGATCCGATCAGGTACAGCCCGCCGAAGCCCGCGCCGTCGATCCGGTTGCCGGCGACGGTGACATGGTCCGGCTGCATGTCGGGATTCGAGTCTCCGAACACGATGCCGAACTGCGCGTACGGATAGTCGTCATACGAGCCGTGGCTGACGCACGAGTTGCCGCGCACGTCGCCGTCGTGAAAGCCGTCCAGGTCGATGCACTGGCCGTTGACATCCGTGAAGCGGTTGTCGGCGTATGTCGAGCGGTCCACGTTGCCGCCGGTGTCCAGCGCCACCGGCACGGCGTAGCTCAACATATCCACCAGTGGGATCGGGTAACCGATCCGCGCGCCGGTATTGTTCTCCACCCGCACGTTGGTTGCGTGGCCGACCTGTATGGCGTCGCGCGCGGTTTCCTCGATGGAATTGCCCGCGATGACGCCGTCCGCATTGCGCGGCGAGTGATAGTTGGAGTGCGTCCAGATGGCGTTGCCGCGCGCGCGCCGCACGATACACTGGCGGACCTCGAAATCCCGCGTGCCTTCTTCCAGCAGGATTCCGCCCGAGGCGTTGTTGCGCCCCGCGGGTGAGAGCGAGCCGGAGTCGTCGATGCGCACGGACTCGATGCGGACGCCCGCCGACCGGCTCACGATGATCGGGTAGTTGGCGACCTCCGCGAACGCTACGCCGCGAATGGTCACGCGCTCGCTGTCCTCGATCAGGATGCCGTTGTGGCGATAGAAGCGGGCGAAGGGAACGTCGGACGGCGGCAGTCCCACGGGCTGGGCCAGCGCGTTGCGGCTGCCCTCGATGCGGAAGCCAGTGAGGCGCAGACCGTGCGCCCGGTTGGCGTAGATCAGGGCGCGGCCATCGAAATCGGGAGCGGCCCGCAAGGTCGTGCCGGCCGGCGCGCCGCGGACTTCCAGGTCGTGGGCGCCGCCGGCAACTTCCAGTTCATGGTGCAGGACGATCGTTCCGGCGGGCAGTTCCACCACGCCCGTGCGCCGGGAAAGGTCCGGCGGCCGGGAAGCGCAGGCGGTGAGCAGCAGCAGCGCCAGCGCGGCAGCGGCGCGCACCTCAAGCGACCTCGATGGCGACGGGCGGAAAGGGACGCGGTCCGGCTCGCACCTGGAGCTGATGCGGCCCGGCGGGCACCGCATCCGGCAGCCGGGCGTTGATCTCATAGCGCTGTTCCAGCGGACCGGTGCAGAAGATATCCAGGTCTCCCAAAGGCCACTCGTCCACCCGCGCCTGCAAGCGTTCCGGGTGCGCCAGTTCCTCGATCACCAGCTTGATCCAGCGGCTGACGATCCGCGTGCCGGAGAGCAGGTTCACGCCGTCCCGCACGGAAAGCAGGCGGGGCACCAGCGGGCCGGGCGGAATCACGCGCATCCACGCCGCCTCGGCCAGCGGCCGGCCGAGCCAGAGCAGTTCCACCGGAACGAGGCCGGTCCGCGTACCGGCGGGCACCCCGACGTTCAACTGCACCACGCCATCCCACTCCGGCGGACCGAGATAGGAAAGCGCGCCGGGGACGCCGCCGATGCGTACCTCCAGGTTCAGCAGGTCGGCGCCGCCCGGCAGGTGTTCCAGGCGGAGCGCGGCAAAGGCCCGCGGTCCGGAAGCCGGCACCAGCGGATCGCCGGTCAGCGCATTGCTGATGGCGCGTATGCGCGTGCCGGGCGCGGCCTCCGGCCGCAGACTGGCGCGCCATCCCGTAGGCTGCTTGCGCCAGGTGGTCCACATATATTGGGTGGCGGCGCCTTCGAGAGCCAGCAGTTGGAAGTCGTGGCGCCATGCGAACGCGGCCACCTCGGCGGCCTGAATCCGCACTCCTTCCCACGTGGTGTATCGCGCGGAGCTCTCCGGCAGTCCATTGATCTGGCAGCGCAGAATGCCGCCGGGACGCAGCACGCGGCGGGCTTCGGCCAGATAGCCGAGCACCACTTCCCGGCTGGGGATGTGCTGGAAGACGGCATAGGAATACACGAAGTCGAAAGACTCATCGGCGTAAGCCGCCAGGTTCGATTCCGGGGCGTGGCGGGGATGCGCGTTGGGCACGCCGCGCAGCTTTTCCTCCGCCAGCCGGATCATCTCGTCGGAAACATCCACGCCGTGAATGTGGGCGAAATCGGCGGCCAGCGGGCGCATCAGGCGGCCGGGTCCGCAGCCGATTTCGAGAGCCTCACGGCGGCCGGCCGGCGGCAGCCGTTTGATCTCGCCGCGCAGTCCCCGCAGCACGTCCGCGGCGGTGGCGAAGAACTCGGCATCGTCCTGTTCGCGGCGGCCGAAGGCCACGTAGTAGTGCGGATCTTCGCGCGCGCGCTGGTTCCACTCCTGGCGCATGCGGTCAGCAACATTGGAGTCGGCCATGCCTACCCGGTATTCTATCCATTAATGGCGATTGTTTTCCGGCAGGTGGTTTGCCCGCCGCTCGACGGGTTTTGCGCTACGGCGCCGGAGGGCGCGGTGATCGGCGTGATCGGCGAGGATGGCTCCGGCCAGGGCGAGCTGCTGCGGCTGGCGGCGGGCGTTTCGCGGCCGCCGTCGGGCGCGGTGGAGGCCGGCGAGCCGCGCCGCCTGCTGGGGCCGGACGACGCCCTGGACTTCAGCGCGGCAGCCGTGCTCGCCATGGACCATACCCTGGCCCGCCACGACGCCCTGGTGCGCGTGCGCGCGGCGATGGCGATCGACAAGCTGCGGCGGGCGGGCACGACGGTCCTGCTGGTCTCGCACGAGGAGGCCTTGCTCCGCGAAATGGCGGACGAAATCTGGTGGCTCGATGGCGGGAAACTGGCCGGGCGCGGCGATCCGGAAGAGATGCTGCGGACGTACGGCGGGCACATCGCCCGCCGCATTCGGGAAGCCGGTAAAGCGGCGCCCATCACGCCCCGCTGGCGGCGCGGCGACGGGCGCGCGCAGATCGAAAAACTGGAACTGCTCGGCGAATCCGGGCAGCCCACCAACGTACTGCGCAGCGGCGAGCCGTCGGTGGCGCGCGTGGTGCTCCGGTTTCAGGCGGCGGTGGCCGACCCGGTGGCCGGCTTGATGATCCGCTCCCGCGCCGGCATGAACGTGTACGGCACCAATACCGAACTGGAAGGCCTCCAACTCGGACCCTGCGCCGCGGGACAGGCCGTGGAACTGACCTTCGCCTTCCGCTGCGAGCTGTGCAACGGCGAGTACACTTTGACGGTGGCGTCGCACGATCCGGACGGCGTCTGGCACGACTGGCTGGAAGATGCGCTGGCGTTTACGGTTACCGACGCGCGGTATGCGGCCGGCGTGGCGAATCTCCGGGCGACGGTCAGGACTTGCTGTCCAGGATGAACGTGGGCACCAGGCCGCCCAGCGACGAGAACCCGGCCTGGCCGGTGGAGAGCCAACTGGAGCAGCTCAACACCTTGCCCAGATAGGCGTGCGGATGCACGTCCACCTGCATGTCTTTGAACTCCAGTTGTCCGTAGGTCATCATGGGGAAGACGGCGCGTACCGGCGCCACCCGCTCCTGCACCACGTAGGGCGCGCGCTGGGCCTGCTTGAGGGCGCGATCCCAGGCCGTTTCGTCCATATCCCAGCCAAAGAAGCTGTGCAGATCGCTGTAGTCGTCATTGGGCTTCAAGACCAGCTTCTCGCGATTTTGCGCGATGAACTCCAGCAGATCGATGGTCTCCCCGTTATAGGTGGTCTTGCCGGCGGTCACCATGCGGGTCCAGGGCACGTGGTCGTGAATCGCCTTGCGCTCCGTCGCCGGGAACTTGGCCGTCAGCACGTCGTCGGTGAGCAGGCCGAACATGGCTTTCTTGTGCGCCAATTCGGAGCGGAAACTGTTCACCACGCACACCGTGCGCTCGCGATAGGCCCGCACCAGGGGATGGGTGAGATCGAACCGCATCAGGAACTCCTGCACGCTGATGCGGCGGTAGACCAGGTCGATCTCGAAGGGTCCCTTGCGCAGAATCTTGTTGCGGTACTCGAGCTGATCCGGAGAAACGATCTCGACCGAATAGCCTTCTTCGCGGAAGAAGTCGCGGAAGAGTTCGTATTCGCTCTGGCCGGCATGATACGCCGGGCGGAACTCCAGGATTGCGATGTTGGGCTTCTTATGACCGCCGAACTGCTTGTAGGCTTTCAACAGCGCGCCCAGCAGGTGCCGCTTGCCGCCCACGCGCGTCAGGTGATAGCGCTTGCGAAACTCTTTCACCGGCGGGGAATCGTAGAACAGATCGGCCAGCACTTCGGTGTAGGCCGCGCCGCTGGGAGAGTCGGCATTGTACTGGACCACGCGCAACGTCCCGTTATTGACGTGCGAATCCAGGCGGGCGGCGACTTCCGGCACCTGGTAGCCGGGATCGATGGCGGCCAGCATCTTCTCGGCCGGCAGCAATTCCATGCGGGCGAGTAAGGTCGGGCTCGCCAAAACCATGCGCTGCATGCGGTCGATGGCGCTGATCAGGGCTTCGCCGGTCTTGACCAGCGAGTCGTATTGGCGGCGCGTAATGAAGTTGGGGCGCAGGAAAGGACAGATCAGACGGCCCCCCGCGGACAGGTGTTCCTGTTCCATCCGCTTGTGGAGTTCGTCTACCCAACCGAGGTCACGGTAAGGGCCGTTCTCGAGCAGCTTGTTGTATCGCGAGATGGCGTCGTCTAACTGGGACATGCGCAACCGTGAAATGGTCTATAATCAGTATCGCACAGCGTGCGCCCTTTAGCATAATTGTAACCTGCGCAAACCGCAATTAACTTCTTATATATCAGACATTTGCCGAATTTTTTCAGGGTTCTTCCCGGATCGCGGCGGTTTTCCTAATCCAGGCACAAAACGACCCCAAAGGGTTTTGGGAGGCATGCGGGGGCCGTCCCGGGCTTCAGACGAAGCTATACTTTTCGGCCTTCTGGTCCCATAGGATCTTGCGATTGTTCTTGAACGACAGGGTGGCCATATGGCCCGAGATGGCCGCCTGCTGGCCGACCAGCGGCGACGCAATCACCTGCTCGTGGCCGCGGATGGCTTCCACCCAGTTGCGGAAATGGTTGATGGCGCCGTCGCGCTCGCCGAAGTCCTGGGGACCGTTCAGGTGAATCGGCTGGCGGGCTTTCACGCGTTCCGGCGCTTTGCCTTTCAGCAACTGGGGCGTGAAGTAAAGATCCATCCGGTTGAGCACTTCGAGAGTGCCCTCGTTGCCGCACAACTGCTCGCCGTATCCATAGTTGTCGTTGCCGAAGTAGCTCGAATAGTTGATCTGCAGTTTGTCCGGATACTCGTAGATGGCGCTGAAGGTATCGGGCGTATCGCGGTCGTCATCCGCCGCGGTCCAGCGGTAGATTCCGCCGGAGGCCATGCAGGAAAGCGGCAGGGTGCGATTCAGCATGAAGTTGACGATGTCGGTCTGGTGCACCAGCAGGTCGGTGGAGATGCCGCCCGAATAGTCCCAGTAGAGCCGCCACTGGTAATAGCGATGCGGGTCCCAGGGACGCTTTGGCGCCGGTCCCAGGAACTTCGGCCAGTCGGTGTTCTGCGGGTTGGCGTCCGGCGGGATGGCGTAGCGCCAGGCGGGATTATCGTCGGTGGAGTTGCGGTACCAGAAGGCGCGCACGAAATGCACGTCGCCGATCATGCCCTGCTGCACCAGTTCCCTGGCCTTTTTGTACAGCGACGAGCTGCGGTTCTGGGTACCCACCTGCACGATCTTGCCGGACTTTTGCCACTCGTGCACGATGTCCCAGCCCTCTTCGATGGTGTGGGCCAGCGGTTTTTCGAGGTACACGTGCTTGCCGGCGCGGAGGGCGGCGATGGCCATGTCGTGATGCAGGTGTTCGGGCGTCATGATGAACACGGCGTCAATAGACTGGTTGGCCAGCAGGTCGTGATAGTCCTCGTAGGTGGCGGGCGTGTTGCCCCAAATCGTTTGCACGCGGTCCTTGCCGCGCGCCAGGTAGCCCTGGTAGGTATCGCAGATGGCGGTGACGCTGACGGTATCGGGAGCGGCCTTCTTGAGCCACTCGATGGCGGCGTTGCCGCGCGTGCCGACACCGATCCAGCCGATGTTGATCTTATCGTTGGCGCCGCGCGCGCGGATGACCGCGGGTCCGGCTAATGCGGCGGCGGAGACGGTTGCTTTGAGAAAATCCCGGCGTTCCATTTCGGCTTTATGGTATCAGATCGGCGGGTCTGCTTCGGGGACGGACAGTGGCCCGGATGGCGCGCGCTATGATGAGTCGATGCTGGTGCGGGAACTGCGGACGCGGCCCCTGCCGTGGCGCGAATACCGGAAAGACGTTCGGGTTTGGGGTTTGCCGTTTCGGGGCCTGGAATGGGCTTTCCAGTGGTGCGCGTACTGGCTGAGCCGGTGGGCCTTTCTGGAAGTCCTGGAGTACCTGAGCGTCCTGTCGGTGCTGTTCGCGGTGATCTTCTACTTCTCGGAGTCCGGCGACCGCCGCAAGCAGAAGCACTATCAGGCCTGGCAGGTGATCAACACGGCGCAGGGGAAAGGCGGCAGCGGGGGCCGCATCGAAGCCATGCAGGAACTGAATGCCGACGGCGTCCCACTGGTAGGCGTCAATGCGGCGGGCGCTTTTCTGCAGGGGATCCAACTGCCGCGGGCCAACCTCCTGCGCGCGGACCTGGGAGCCTCCGACATGCGCGACAGCAATCTGGAAGGCTGCGACCTGGAGTACGCCGGCCTGCGCTACACCAACCTGCGGCAGAGCAATCTCCGCAGCACGAATCTGCGGTCGGCGGATCTGGAAGATGCGGACCTGGTGGGCGCAGTCCTGCAAGGCGCGGACCTGGGCGAGGCGAATCTGGCCCGCGCCGATTTGCGGCGCGCGGATCTGGGCGGGGTGCGCTGGAAGCAGATCAAGAGCGTCGCCGGAGCCAACCTGTACGGGGTGCGGAACGCGCCGGAGGGATTTGCGGACTGGGCCATGAAGCACGGGGCGGTGGCCCACGCGGATGGAGAATGAGGACCGGCGGAGAATGCGGGTCAAGCTGCGACTGGCGACCTTCGACGATGTGCCGGACCTGTTGAATCTGCGCGCCGGGGGAATGTGTATGTCGCCCGGCAGCGTCAGCGGCTGATCGCGACGTTGGCGCTTTCCCGGCGCAAGCCCTGGGCCATCGACCCGAAGTATTTCAACGTCTGCCAGCGGCCGTTGTACCTGACCGGCATGACCGTGACTCCGGGTCTGCAACCGGAAGTGCGGTTATCGCGAGGCGGGCCGCGCGACCTATCGCCACACTCCCTTGATCTATTTCGAGCTGCTGCTGGCCTGACTATACTGAAAGCATCGTTGAGCTGACGGACAACGGCCTGTATTGCGCGCGCGGGGACTTCTACGTCGATCCCGGGCAGCCGGTAGCGCGCGCGGTGATCACACATGCGCACACCGATCATGTCTGCCGGGGATCGCAAGCGTACCTGGCGGCGCGGCCCGGCGGGCGTCTGTTGCGCGCCAGGCTGGGCGCGGCCGCGTCCATCCAGGAGATCGATTACGGCGCAGGGGTGGACCTCGCCGGCGTGCGCGTCTCCTTGCATCCGGCGGGACACATACCCGGTTCCGCGCAGGTGCGGATCGAATCCGGCGGCGAGGTCTGGGTAATCTCGGGCGACTATAAACCGGAGCCGGACGCCACGTGCGAGCCGTTCGAGCCGGTGGTTTGTCATACCTTCTTCACCGAGGCGACCTTCGGATTGCCGATCTACCGCTGGCAGCCCGCGCCGGCGGCGATCGCCGAGATCGAGAGCTGGTGGAGCGCCAATCGGCAGGCCGGCAAAGCCAGTATTCTATTTGCCTACAACCTGGGCAAAGCGCAGCGCGTGCTGGCCGGCATCGGCGCGCCGCCCGGACCGATCTATACGCACGGCGCGGTGGAGCGTTTCTGCGCGCTTTACCGGGAGTCGGGCATCGCCCTGCCGTCCACCATGGATGTCGACGCCGCGCCTGCGGCGACAGACTGGAGCCAGGCGCTGATTGTGGCGCCGCCCCCCGCTATGGGCATGCCCTGGCTGCGGCGGTTCGGTCCCCAATCGACAGCCTTCGTCTCGGGTTGGATGCGCATACGGGGCGCGCGGCGGCGCCGGTCGCTGGACCGCGGCTTCGTGCTCTCCGATCACGCCGACTGGCCGGGGCTGCTGTCCGCGATTCGGATGACCGGCGCGGCGGATGTGCGGGTGACGCACGGGTATCGCGCGCCGATGGTGGAGTGGTTGCGGCAACAGGGCCTCGACGCGCGTGCCGTGGAGGCGCGCTTCGAGGCCGAGCAGGACGAGACCGGCGCCGAGCTCGCGGAGGACGCGCCATGAAGGCGTTCGCCGATCTCTACGCGGCGCTCGACGAAACCACCAAAACCAACGCCAAGGTGTCCGCGCTTTCGGACTATTTTGCGCGTGTGCCGGCCGGGGACGCGGCCTGGGCGCTGGCCTTCCTGATCGGCCGCCGGCCCAAACGCCTGCTCGAATCGCGCAAGCTGGCGCAATGGGCCATCGAGGAATCCGGCATCCCCGACTGGCTGTTCGGCGAGTGTTACCAGGCGGTGGGCGATTTTGCGGAGACCATGGCGCTGCTGCTGCCCGCGGCGCAGTCTTCGAGCGGCCGGCCGCTGCACTATTGGATCGAAGAACGGCTGCTGCCCTTGCGCGACGCCGACGATGACACCAGGCGGGCTTCCCTGGTGGCGGCCTGGCGCGAGATGGACGAACGGCAGCGCTTCGCCTGGAACAAGATCATCACCGGCGAGTTTCGCGTGGGTGTGTCGCAGAGCCTGGTGGTGCGGGCTCTGGCCGAGGTCAGCGGGCTGGATGCGGCGGCCGTCTCGCATCGCCTGATGGGAGACTGGCAGCCGAGCGCCGCCTTCTGGCAGCAACTAGTGGATGCCGGGACGGGCGGCACCGATGTCAGCCGGCCCTACCCGTTCTGTCTCGCCTATCCTCTGGAGGGCGCGGTCGAGGAGCTCGGCGACATACGCGAGTGGCAGGTGGAATGGAAGTGGGACGGCATACGCGCGCAGTTGATCCGGCGCCGCGGAAAGACGTTCGTCTGGTCGCGCGGCGAGGAGCTGATGGCCGGCCGTTTTCCGGAACTGGAGGCGCTCAGCACGCGCCTGCCCGACGGCGTGGCGCTCGACGGCGAGATCCTGCCCTGGATGAACGGCCAGCCGCTGCCCTTCGCGCAGATGCAGCGCCGCATCGGGCGCAAGGTGCTGGGGCCGCGCATTCTGAGCGAAGTGCCGGTGGCCATGGTGGCCTTCGATCTGCTGGAGTTCGACGGCGAGGATATACGCGAACAGCCGCTCGAAATGCGCCGCGCGCGTCTTGCCGAGGTCGCGCCGCCGGACTCCGCGCTGATCCTCTCGCCGGTGGTGACGGCGGATACCTGGGCCGATCTGGCGGTGCGGCGGCAGGAGGCCCGCGCGCGAAAAGTCGAGGGCTTCATGTTGAAGCGGCGGGGGTCGCCGTATCGCGTGGGGCGGCGGCGGGGCGACTGGTGGAAGTGGAAGATCGAGCCGTTTTCCGTGGACGCTGTCCTGATCTACGCGCAGCCGGGCCATGGGCGCCGCGCCAGCCTGTTCACCGATTACACGTTCGGCGTTTGGGACGGCGGCGAATTGGTGCCCTTTGCCAAGGCCTACTCGGGCCTCACCGACGACGAGATCCGGCAGGTGGACGCATTCGTGCGCGCGAATACCATCGAACAGCACGGACCGGTGCGCGCGGTGAAGCCGGAACTGGTATTCGAACTGGCGTTCGAAGCCATACAGCGATCGTCGCGGCACCGCTCCGGGATCGCGGTACGCTTCCCGCGCATGGCGCGCTGGCGGCTGGACAAGAAGGCCCAGGAGGCGGATACGCTGGAGACGATCCGGGCCCTGCTGCCGCCGGCCCCATAACCGGCGCGGCGGATTACCGCCGGCTGGCGATTTGCGTGTTCAGCGACAGCATGTCGGCGTTCCAGTAAGTGTAGGGCCGGATCAACGCCGCCTTCACGTTGTGCAACGACGGGGATACCGCGATCAGCGTGTTCTTGTTCAGCAAATAGAGAAACGGCGCCTGTTCCCAGGCGATGGCCTGCACCCGGTCGAAGTCCCGCTTCCGCTGCGCGCCGTTCACCGCGGAAGCCTGGGCGCGCATGAGGCGGTCGATTTCGGCTTCCCAGGGCGTGGCGGGCGTCTTCTGCTCCGGATTCCACTGGTGATTGGCGGCCGAGCTGAGCCAGATATTCATCTGCAGATTGGGATCCAGGTCCACGTTGGCGGTTCCCAGCATGCACGCCTCGTAATTGAAGCTCTTGGTGATGCGCTCGATCAGGGCGGCGAAGTCGAGCGTGACCACGTTCAACCGGATGCCGATCGCGCTCCAATCCTGCTGGATCATGGCGGCCATGCGGGCGCGCGCCTGGTTGCCGGCGTTGGTGATCACCGAAAACTCGACCGGGTTTCCCCGGCGGTCGCGCAGCACACCGTCCTTCAGGACGAATCCATCCTGGGCGAGAAGCCGCAGCGCGGCGGCGCGGTCGAACGGAACGGGCTTCAGGGCCGAATTGTACCAGTGGCGGTTGGCCGGCGAGATCGGCCCGACGGCCGGGGTGGCGTGGTTGTGGTAGACCACGCGGCACAGGTCGTCGCGATTGGTGGCGGCCAGCATCGCCCGCCGGAAGGCCGTCGACTGGAACCAGGCCTTTTTGTATTCGGGCGGGGGAGCCTGCGGCGCCTGGTTGAACCACAGCAGCTCGGATTCGAGCGACGGCCCGATGTCCCGTACAGCCGCGGGCGCCTCGGCTGCCAGCTTTTCGAAGTTATCCGGCGCCAGGCTATTGATCAGGTGGAGTTCGCCGCGGGTGAACCGGACCATCTCCATGGTGCGATTCTGCTGGATGGAAAGGCGGATGGAATCGAGATAGGGCAGGGCCCGGCCTTGCGCATCGTGTTTCCAATAGTGCGGATTCCGTTTCAACAGCACTTCGGAGCCGGCCTTGTAGCTCGCCACGTAGAACGGTCCCAGGACCGCGGCCTCTTTGGCCGGCGACCTGGCGGACATAACGGCCACCTGGTCGAACAGGCGCTCCATGCCGGATACCACGGCCGGAAACCGGATGGAGACTTTGAGCGGACCCGAGACCACGATGTCCGCCTTCCCCGTCCCCGCGCGGAACGAATCGCCCACCGGCGCGTGCAGGTCCGGATCCATCACCATGCGCATGGTCTGGGCCACGTCCTCGGCGGTGAACGGCGTGCCGTCGGAGAACGTCAGGCCGGGGCGTATCTGAAAGGTAATCCGTCTGCCGCCCTGATCGATGGTCCACGAGACAGCTAAGTCGGGTTCTATCTCCTGCGTCAGCCGGTTAATCCGAATCAGGACGCCGCCCGTAAGATAGCGAATCACCTCCGAAGGGTCGTCTTCCACTAACAACGGATTGAATGTCTTGGGTTCCCCCTGGAGGCAGAAGCGGAGCTCGCCGCCATGTTGGCCGTAGGCAGGAAGACATGCCACAGCCAGCGCCAGGATCAGGAATCGCCGTTTCATAGGTGACCTCCGTGTTTGTCCCCTCAGGCGGTGGCAGCGATCTCGCCCGCGCGCTTGGGATAGACCGTCAGCTTGTACTTCTTACGAAGCTGTTTGGTCTTATACATGCGGCGGTCGGCTTCCGCCAGCAACTCTTCGGCATCCGTGCCGTCGTCCGGGAAATAAGCTTCGCCCAGACTGAGCGAGACGCCACCCCCGGATGGCATGCCGGCGCCGACGGCGATCTGCTTCAGTTCCGCGATGCGGCTTTGCACCGAGCGCCGGTCGCTGCCCGGCAGCAGAAGGACGAATTCGTCGCCGCCCATGCGGGCCACGTAGTCATACTCGCGGCAGCGGCTGCGCAGCGCCTCGGCCACCAGCCGCAGGACCTTGTTGCCCTCCAGGTGCCCGAAGCGATCGTTGATCTGCTTGAAGCCGTCCAGATCGCAAACCACCACGCACAGCGGCTCGTTCTTGCGTTTGCAGCGGGCCAGCTCGCTGTCCAGGCGCAGGAACAGGGAACGCGCGTTGGGCAGTCCGGAGAGGTAATCGGTGGTGGCCGAATCCTCCACCTGCCGGAAGATCAGGGCATTCTCCACCGCCAGCGACACCTTGCTGCTGATGGCCAGCAGGATGCGGAGATGGTCGCGGGAGAAGGCGTCCGCGCCCGCGCGGTAGAGTGTCATCACGCCGATGGCGCCGCTCAACCCTTCCAGGGGAACCGACAGCGCGGAACGCAGCGTGTTGAACTTCGGCGCGTTGGCCAGATAGCCGGGCTCTACGGACGGGTTCCCGTTCAGAATCGGCTTCCGGTTTTGCGCCACCCATCCCGAGAGCCCTTCTCCGATCGGTATCTCCAGCGACGAGAGCAGGCGGAATTCTTCTCCGTTAACGTACTGCGGGACTAACTTCTGCTCCAGCCGCACATAGATGGCGATCGCGTCGTACGGAACGATCTTCTTGAGGCGGGCGGCGACCACCGAGAGTGTCTCATCCAGGCTGAGTGAGTTACCTAAGTCCTGTACTAACTCGAAGAGCAGCTGGACCTCCTGGCGGGCGGCGGCAATCGAACAGAGGAAGTCATACTCGTTGTCGGCAGGCTGCGGCGCCGAGATCTGGAACCCGGCCGCGGGTTCGGATCCCTTCTCGATCTTGAGGTCGGTGGACAACGGGGCCGGCTTGCCGGGCGCGGCTTGCGCCTGCCGCTCCCAGGCGACGTAGTGGCGCTGCAGGATGCGCACCACCCGCGGATCGAAATTCTTGCCGGAGAGGTTGACCACCTCGGCCATAGCCTCCCCCAAAGCCATGGCCCGGCGATACTGGCGGTCGGAAGCCAGGGCGTCCAGGCAATCCACGGCGGACAGAATCCGCGCGCCGATGGGGATCTCCTCGCCCTTGAGACCGTAGGGATAACCTGTTCCGTCCCAGTTCTCGTGGTGCGCCCGCACGATGGGCGCCACCGGATACGGGAACGCCACGCGTTCCAGGATCTCGGCGCCCACCACGGGATGGATCTTCATCTTCTCGAACTCTTCCGGCGTCAGGCGGCCGGGCTTGGAGATGATGTGTTCCGGCACCGCCAGTTTCCCGATGTCGTGCAGCAGCGCCGCGGCTTTGAGCGCCTCCAGTTCCACCTCCGCCAGGCCCATCTGCTTGCCGACCTCCACCGCATACACGCGCACGCGGCGCAGATGCTCGTGGGTGGTGTGGTCCTTGGCGTCGATGGCCATGGCCAGCGCTTCGATGGTGCGCATGTGCAATCCGGCGATCGACTCCACGTGCCGCCGCTCGGCCTCCAGGCGCGCCAGGTAAAGCTCGTACGAGCGATAGATCAGGTAGATGACCGGCAGCACCACGATGGAACCCTGCCAGTGAATCTGCCGCGTGAACAGGCTGATGATCCAGGCGATGGAGGCGCCGACCAGGTAAAACGGAAACGACCAGAAATAGCAGTTATGCCAGGTCTCGCCGAAGAGCTTGCCTTCCGACAGTGAGATCGCCAGCGCCACCGGTACCGTGTTCAGCCCGTAGTAGGTCATACCGGTGATCACCAGCAGCAGCGGCCCGATGTGATCGAAACGCGCCAGCACATTCCAGTGGTAGAACGCGTAGGCCAGGGTGATGGCGATACCGGTGTTCGCCAGGCTGAAGACCGCCTGGAACAACTTGGGACGCTGCTTGGATTTCCAGAAGCACTGGACAAACGTCCCGGCGCATCCTATGGCCATGGTCTCGGCCGGGCTCAGATCGGCGATGCCGATGAACACGAACAGGAAACACACCGACATGGTCCCGCGGATGCCGGGAAGATTGACTTTCAAACCGCCTGCCAGCAGAGAGAGGAATAGATAGAAGATAAAGCGCAGCAGATCGGTGGACCGCCAGTGATACAGCGACATCCCGACCACGGCGGTACCGCTGAGACTCACCGCGGCGACATACAGCTTCGCTTTAAGGTTCATATGGACAGCACCGGAGAGGCCGGCAGCGGATGAGCCGCGCGTGTCTTATACTCTTTTAACCGGCGCAGGAGAGTGCGGCGGGAAATGCCCAGCAGGCCGGCGGCCACGTCCTGCCGGCCTCCGGATTTCTCCAGCGCTTCCCGGATGACCTGCTCTTCCAGCCCGCCTAACTGATGCTTCAACTCAGGCCGCGTCGCGGGCTTCTCCGGCGACAGCCTGAGGTTCAGATCCTCGGCTCGAATCTCCCAACGTTCCGCCAGCACCGCCGCGCGCGTGATCACGTTGCGGATCTCGCGCACGTTACCCGGCCAGTGGTAATCCTCCAGCAGGTTCAGCGCATCCTCCGACAGCTCCAGGCGCGGATCGACTTCGTGCAGGAAGTGATACGCCAGCGGCGCGATGTCGTCCCGCCGCTCGCGCAGCGGCGGTACCAGGATGCTCACCTGGTTGAGACGGTGATACAAGTCGTTACGGAAGGCTCCGGATTCGGCCGCCGCTTCCAGGTCCTTATTAGTGGCCGCCACGATGCGCGCATCCACCGAGACCTTTCGCGTGCCGCCCAGCCGGTAGTAAGGCACGCCATCCAGCACGCGCAGAAGCTTCACCTGCATCTTGGCGTCCAGTTCGCCGATCTCGTCGAGGAACAGCGTGCCGCCGCTGGCGAGTTCGAACATGCCGGCCTTCTGGCCATCCGCCCCGCTGAACGCGCCCTTCTCGTAACCGAACAGTTCACTCTCCACCAGGTGGTCCGGCAGGGCGCCGCAATTGACGTCCACCCAGGGACGCTCGCAGCGCAAAGAGCAGTTGTGGATGGCGCGCGCGACGACCTCTTTTCCCGATCCGCTTTCGCCGGCAATCAATACCGTGGCATTGGTGCGGGCGATCTTCTCCACCAGCCGGAAGACGCTCTTCATGCGTTCGCTGCGCACCACCGCGCCATGAATGATGTTGTTCTCGTTTTGCGCCTCGGCGGCTCTGACGGCTTCCATGGCCGAGTGCACGTCCGCCTCCCGGGTCTCGTGGTTGGGGCGCTGGATTCCGCGGTGCAGGCTGAAACGGCCGGCGGTACCCGTCCCTATCGAGTGCACTTTTGCGGATATCGCCATACGAGTAACATACGCTCTACACGATCTATATTCAATTTAATTCCGGAACGCGTTGGTACTTCACGTACCAATATATTCTGCAAGGTTATGGGTTGAGTTATTATCTCTGACCGTTAACACAGGCCATAGTAAGCAGTCGGATATTAACTTTAGATAACTTGGGTACGCAACTTTGGCCGGCGGATAACAACAATTAACTTGTGACAGCCGGGCCGGCACAGCCATGATGAAACCGGTGGTTTCTTCCGATTACAACCCGACATACGCCGGTCCCCTGCTTTCGGTGAAGGTGAGCGCCGCGTATGGCGGCCGCGCGGCCGTGCTGCGCGCAGCGGCTTTTGACGTGAATGCCGGTGAAATCGTGGGGCTGGCCGGCCAGAGCGGATCGGGCAAAAGCACCATAGCCCTGGCCATCATGCGCCTGCTGTATCTCAAGGGCGGCGTGGCGGAAGGCCACATCCTTTTTCGCGGGCGGGATCTGTTGCGCCGTCCGGAACGCGAGATGCGCGACATACGCGGGCGCGAGATCGCCATGGTGCTGCAGAACCCGGTGTCGTCGCTCAACCCCGCGCTGCGCCTGGGCACGCAGATGAGCGAGGCTTGGGAGGCACACCGGCACACGTCCAGCGACGCGCGCGAGACCGTCATGCTCGAGACCTTGCGCGCCGTCAGCCTGGATGTGGACCGCGCCTTCCTGCGCCGTTTCCCCGGCGAACTGAGCGTGGGCCAGGCGCAGCGCGTGCTCATCGCCATGGCCATTCTGCACCGTCCCGCGCTGCTGATCGCCGACGAAGCCACCAGCGCTCTGGACGCCCTCACGCAGTCCGAAATCCTGCGGCTCTTTGAGCGCTTGAACCGCGAACTGGCGATGGCCATCCTTTATATCTCCCACGACCTGCTTTCCATCGCCTCCCTTTGCGGCCGCGTGGCCGTTCTGCACCAGGGCGAGATCGTGGAGTTCGGGCCCACCGCACGGGTGTTCCAGGCGCCCGTCCACGCCTATACGCGCCAGTTGGTGGAAGCGATCCCGACGGTCGAGTTCGCATCCGCTGTCGGGTAGCCGCCCCGGCTTCTCCGCGCTCTCCAAAAATTTCCCTTGATTGTATCACTAAACTAGTACACTATATGATTAGATGAATAGAACAGACGCATTCGCCTTCCGGCTGGACGGGCAGAGCGGCGTGCCCGTCTACCGCCAGATCATCGATCAGGTGCTGGCGGGCGTGGCCTCGTCGCGCCTGAAGGTGGGCGATCAACTCCCCACCGTACGCCAGGTGGCCGTGGATCTGGCCATCAATCCCAACACGGTGGTGCGCGCCTATCGCGAGTTGGAAATTCGCGGCATGCTGGAGACCCAGCAGGGCACGGGCACGTTCATCGCCCCGCAGGAAGTGAAGCTCAGTGCTGCGGAACGCCGCCGCCGGCTGGCGCAACTGGTCTCGGAATTCGTGGCGCGCGCCGGCAGCGCCGGATTCACGATCGCGGAATTAAAGGAGCAACTCAATGATCAAGCTGAAGCAAACGGCAAGAGATGAAGGTTTCGGCGCCAGCGGCGGGTCCCGTATCAGCACCGTGGGCGTGGCCCTGTTTGTGATCTTCGCGGTCACCGGCAGTACGGTGACGATCCTCACCCACCGGTCCGCGCCCGCGCTGGCCGCGGCGGCGGTGGGCATATACCTGATGTTCGCCATCCGGGTGGCGGACCAGTGGGAAAAGGTCGCGGTGCTGCGGCTGGGCCGTTACCGGGGCCTGCGCGGACCCGGCGTCTTCCATATTGTTCCGGTGGTGGATTCGCTGAGCCGGTTCGTGGACCAGCGGGTGCGCGTATCCAGCGTGACGGCCGAATCGGCGCTGACCAGCGACACGGTGCCGGTGAACGTGGATGCCATCGTCTTCTGGCTGGTGTGGAACGCCGAAAAATCCATCCTGGAAGTGGAAGACTTCACCAGCGCCATCACCATGGGCGCCCAGACGGCGCTGCGCGAATCCATTGGCCGCCATCAACTGGCGCAGATGATCACTGAGCGCGAGACCCTGGGGCACGAGTTACAGCGCATCCTGGACGAGAAGACCAATCCCTGGGGCATCACCGTGCAGTCGGTGGAGATCCGCGACGTCAAGATCCCCCACGAGCTGGAAGACGCCATGTCGCGGCAGGCGCAAGCCGAACGTGAACGGCAGGCGCGCAACATTCTGGGGCAGGCGGAGACGGAGATCGCCGACAAGTTCTCGCTGGCCGCCAGCACCTACCACGACAACCCGGTTGCCCTGCACCTGCGCGCTATGAATATGTTGTACGAGGCGATCAAAGAGCGCGGCTCCATGGTGATCGTGCCCTCGTCCGCGGTGGAGACCATGGGACTGGGCGGCATGATGGGCGCCACCGCGCTGGCCAAGGGTCCGCAGTAGGCGGCGAATGACTTTGCGGGTACGATGCTACGCCGGCCGTAAAGCGGATGAGCGGCCGCTGGCGTTCGAGTCAGGCGGCCGCGAATACCGCGTCGAGTCAGTGCTGGATCAGTGGTACGGCCCCGGCGAGACCTTCTTCAAGGTCCGGGCCGACGATGGCAATCTCTACATCCTGAAGCACAACAGCGCGGCGGACGAATGGACTCTCGAGAGCTATCGCCGGCTTGGGTGAGCCGCTACACCTTGCGCCGCAGGTACGGCCTGCGCTTGCCTTGCGCCGGCATGAACATGTCCGCCGCCGTAAGGCCCAGAGCCTTGGCCTGCTCGATGCAGAAGTCGATGCCGCGCGCCGGACCGCTGCCGCTGTTGGACCCGAAGGAGAATTTCAAGTGGGCTTCCTTGGCCATGCGCAGAAAGTCCAGGCTCGGCAGCTTGAAGTGGGAATCGATCTCCACGGCGGTGCCGGTGCGCTGCAGCGAGCGGATGATGGGCTTCATGCGCTCCTCGGTCCACAACTCGCCCGCCCGCTGGTCGAGGGGGGCCGGCAGCCAGGTGGGATGCGCGAAGATGTCCAACGGCTCCTTCTCGATCACCTGCACGTTCCAGCGCACGTAGCGCAGCATGAACTCCTGCGCGTCGCCCGGGTCGAAGCCGTGCAACCACATCTTGAGGCGGCTTCCGCCGGCGCCGGGGATGGTCATGGCATCCGAGAGCACGTAGTCGATGGATCCCAGGGCCGGCTTGGAGAAGCAGCTCATCCAGTCGACCCACTCCGCCTGGACGCCTTTGAAGACCGGCTGGCCTGCGAGCTTGGCGGCCCAGCCGCGCAGTTCCTCGTCGTTGGTGAGGATCGAGGGGTATCCGTTCTCTTTGGTCCCGGCATGTTCGGCGATGCCGAACTTTACGTTGGTCTTTTTGGAGAGAGCCACCGCATCCGCCAGCGAAAACGACGGATTCAGGTGCACGTGAAAATCGATCACGGGAAACGGCAGCGGGCTGGGCGGCTGCGTCTCCGTGAGGGCGCGGGCCGCGGGAACAGCCGCGGCCAGAGTACCCAGGAAACGGCGCCTGGAAGAAGCGATGAGCATAACCGGATATTGTAACCCGCTTACCTGGATCGTTTTCCGCGCATCAGATGGACTGCAGAATTCCCCGGATATAACCCATCGCGAAGGCCATCCCGGCATGCCACGAGGCGGCGCACCGCAGGTGCGGCGTGTGATCCGCGATCACCACGCCGTCATAGCCGTTGCGCTTATAAATCCGCAGCGCGCGCACGATGTCCACGTCGCCCTCGTCGATGAATACTTCGGTGTAACGCGGTACCTTGCCGCGCACGTTCCGCAGGTGCACATAGGCGATATTGCCCTGCCGGCTGTATTTCTCGATGGCGCTGTAGACATCGTGCACTTCCGCATCGCCGCCCTGCATCTCCGCGATGGTGCCCTGGCAGAACTCCAGCGCATTCGCGCGGCTGGGCACCATGTCGAGCAGCCGCTGATACAGATGCGGCTGGTAGACCAGACGGGCGGTGCCCCGTATGGTGGGCATCGGCGGATCGTCGGGATGCGCGGCCAGGCGTACGCCGGCCTCTTCCGCCACCGGCACCACCGCCTTCAGGAAGACCTCCAGGCGCTGCCAGAGCTGCTCGCCGGTAACCGTGCCGACGGTTCCCTTGGCGGCGTCCGGGTCGTAGATCATGTTCCAGACCTGCCCGTTGGGAATGGGAGTCTCGGCGGGACCGTCCGGTCCCAGGAATCCCACGCTCTCTGCTTCGCCGCGGCCGTATGGTCCGACCACGTGGCCCCACACGCCGGCAATGCTGAAGTTGTATCCGATCGCCGGAATCCCGGCTTTGCCCACCCGCCGGATGATGGTCTTGATATCCTCGAGCTGCTGCTCCCGGCGCGGCCCATCCAGCAGGATGTCGTACCAGTGCGACGGGTCGAAGTTCTCGATGGCGGCCAGCTCCAGGCCCTCCGCGTTCACCGCCCGCTTCAGATCGGCCAGCTCTTCATAGGTCCATAACTGTCCGCGGTTGTCGCTGACGCTCCAGCAGTTCTCGCCGTCCGTGCCCGGCAGATTGGGCGAATGCGCAAAGTAGTCCACCCAGTGCGCCACAATGTGGGTGGCTCCCGCCTGCCGCGCGAAGCGGAAATTGTCGGCGGTGAGCATGTGGCGGTAGAGTCCGAGTCCCAGCTTCATGGCGCTATATTGAACGGCATCGAGGATTGTAACGCGAATCGCCGATGGCAAAAGGAAGATACATACGATGCGGATCATTAGCCTTCTGCTGCTTAGCTCGAGCCTCTACGCCATGAGCTACCAGACTACGTTCCCCCTCACCGAGAACCCCATCTCCGAAGGCGGACGCTGGTCGAACGGCGCGGCGGACGGCGTCGATTGGTGCAACGTCCGCACCAGGCTCGGCGAAGCGTTCGGCGTGGGTCCGTGCCCGGTGGAGTACGCCGACCCCACCGCCATCCTGAAAGGCGCCTGGGGGCCGGATCAAACCGTGGAAGCCAAAGCCAGAATCCGCGCCACGAATGCATCGTATTACCAGGAGATCGAATTGCGCCTGCGCACCACCGTCAGCGCGCATAGCATCACCGGCTATGAGATAAACTTCGGCGTCTCGCATGCCTATCTGCAGATTGTCAGGTGGAACGGGCCGCTGGCGGACTTCACTTACCTGGGGTCCAGTTGTAACTACCCGGCGGTTTGCGGACAGGTCAACGGATTCACGATTCAGAACGGCGATGGGGCCAAGGCAGTAATCGCCGGCGGCACCATCCGCGTCTACGTGAACGGCGCTCTGCGCGCCACGGCCACCGACAGCACTTACCCGGGCGGCAATCCGGGCATCGGGTTCAACTTCGGCTGCGATGGAACTTACCCCGACTTCGGTTGGGAGAGTTTCGCCGCCAGTGACAGGGGGCCCGCTGCGACGGGGCGATAACCAGGGCCGTCCGTTTTGGGCGTATATTCAATAGGAGCTGTCTGCCTATGACATTCCCAAAGCCTCTGTATGTCCTCGCGTTTGCCGGAATCGCCGCGGCGGCGCCCTCGCCCCAGTCTTGCGAGGCCCTATCCAAGCTGAGTCTCAAGTCCACCACCATCGGCAAAGCGCAGCCGGTGGCCGCGGGCGCATTCACCACGCCGGCGGGCAAGGCGATGCCGCATCTGCCGGCATTCTGCCGCGTGGCCGGCGTCATCAAGCCGGCGCCGGATTCGAACATCGAGTTCGAGGTCTGGATGCCGGCCGCCAATTGGAACGGCAAGTTCCAGGGGATGGGGAACGGGGGCTTCGCGGGCGCCATCGAATACGCCCAACTGGCGCTGTCTCTCAACGCCGGATACGCCACCGCCAGCACCGATACGGGGCATGAAGCCGGCGGCACGGATGCGGCGTGGGCGCTGGACCATCCGGACAAGATCGCCGACTTCGGCTATCGCGCGATTCATGAAACCGCCGTGGATGCCAAAGCCATCATCCGCGCCTACTACGGCGAGCCCGCCCGGCGCGCCTACTTCAGCTCCTGCTCCAACGGCGGCCGCCAGGCGCTGATGGAAGCGCAGCGGTATCCGGAGGACTACAACGGCATCATCGCCGGCTCGCCCGCCAACTACTGGACGCATCTGCTGGCCAACGCCGCCTGGGACCAACTGGCGCTCACCGGCGAGAAGGACAGCTACATCCCCGCCAAAAAACTGCGCGCCATTCAGGACGCCGCGCTGGCCGCCTGCGATGCCAACGACGGCGTGAAGGACGGCGTCATCGAAAACCCCGCGCGCTGCCACTGGGACCCCGGCGTGCTGCTGTGTCACGGCGCCGAGACCGACAGTTGCCTGACGGCGCCGCAGGTGACCGCGCTGAAGAAGCTGTATGCCGGCGGCCATAACGCGCACGGATCCATCTTCCCCGGCTACGCGCCGGGGGGCGAAGCCGAGTACGGCGGCTGGGCCCTCTGGATCACCGGGAACGCGCCCGAGAAAAGCCTGATGTACGCCTTCGGCACCCAATACTTCAAGAACATGGTCTTCGATAACGCCCAGTGGGACTATCGCACCTTCGACGCGGACCGCGACACCAAGACCAGCGACGACAAGCAGAGCCGCAACCTCAATGCCACCGATCCCGACCTCAGCCGTTTTCGCAAGCGCGGCGGCAAGCTGATCCTGTATCACGGCTGGAGCGATGCCGCCATCGCCCCCGAGAACACCATCAACTATTACGACAGCGTGGTAGCGCGCATGGGCCAGAGCGAGGCCGACAGTTTCGTGCGGCTGTTCATGGTGCCGGGCATGCAGCATTGCGGCGGCGGATCGGGCGCCAACAGCTTCGGCCAATTGAGCGTTGCGGCGGGCGACGCCGATCACGACGTGGACACCGCCCTGGAACGCTGGGTGGAAAAAGGCGTCGCTCCGGAGCGCATCATCGCCGCCAAGCGCAAAAGCGACATGGACCAGAAGAGCGAGATCGTGCGCACCCGGCCGCTGTGCGCCTATCCGCTGACCGCGCACTATAAAGGCTCCGGCAGCACCGACGACGCCGCTAACTTCACCTGCGCCAAGGACCAATAGCGCGCCGCGACCGGCCCATGAAACCAGCTCTGGGGACCCTCGTTTTTCTGGCTGCCGTATCGTGGTGGTCGCTGCGGCTGATCAGTCCGCCCGCCGCCGTACCGGCCGCCGCGCCCGCCACCGTATTCTCCGCGGAGCGGGCGCTGGCGCACATACGCGCGTTCGCGCGCGGTCCACACCCGGTGGGCAGCGCGGCGCATGACGCGGTACGCGACTACATCGTCTCGCAGCTAACTGCGCTGGGCGTGCAACCGGAAATTCAGACGGCGATCGTGGTCAGTCCGCGCTGGGGTTCGCCGTACAACGCCGCCACCGTCCAGAACGTCATCGCGGTTCTGCCCGGCGCCGCCAACACCAGGGCCGTGATGCTCTCGGGCCATTACGATTCGGTGTCCGCGGGTCCCGGCGCGAGCGACGACGGGCACGCCGTCGGCCTCGAACTGGAGACCCTGCGCGCGCTGCGGGCCGGCCCGCCTCTGCGCGACGACGTCATCTTCCTGTTCACCGACAGCGAAGAGACCGGCCTGTTGGGCGCCCGCGGTTTTCTGGATCGCGATCCCCTGGCCAAACAGGTCGGCGTGGTGCTGAACTTCGAGGCGCGCGGCACCAGCGGCCCCGGCATGATGTTCGAAACCAGCGAGGGCAACGGCAAGCTGATCCGCGAATTCGCCGCCGCCGCGCCGCATCCGGTCACGTCGTCGCTGAGCTACGAAGCCTACAAGCTGCTGCCCAACGACACCGACCTGTCGTTCTACAAGCAGGCCGGGCTGGTGGGCATGGGTTTCGCCTACATCAACGACGTGTGCTACTACCACACGCAGTACGACGATCCGGCACACTTGGATCCGCGCAGCCTGCAGCAGGAGGGCGATTACGCCCTGGCCCTGGCGCGGCGCTTCGGCAGCCTGGATCTACGCCACATGCGCGCCCCGGACGCTACCTATTTCGTGCTGCCGCTCCTGGGCGTGGTGGTTTATCCCATATCCTGGAGCCTGCCCCTGGCGATCGCCGCCGCGCTGTTCCTGGCGGCCACCGTGACGCTCGGCATCGCCCGGCGCCGGCTGAGCCTGGGCGGCGTGCTCGCCGGCTTCGTCGGCTGCCTGCTGTTGCTGGCGATCGCCAGCGCCGCGGTGCAGGCGATGTGGTCGCTGGTCCGCAATCACGATGCCGGGGTGTGGCAGGCCTTCGCCGGCGATCCCTACCACGCGGACGTCTATCGCCTGGCCAGTGTCGCGCTGGCGATCGCGATCGGCACGGGAGTCTACGCCCTGATCGCGCGCCGCGCCCGCGTGCTGAATCTGTGGGCCGGCGTTCTGCTGGGCTGGCTGCTGCTGGTTCTGGCGACCGGCATACTGATGCCTGGCGCGACCTACCTGTTCCTGTGGCCCCTGCTGGCCGCCACCGCGGCCCTGGCCCTGCTGGTGGTGCGCGGCCGGCAGCCCGGCGACTCGGCCGGCTCCCTGCTCCTGGTGCTGGCCAGCGCGGTGCCCGCCCTGGTTTTGATGGCGCCGTCCATCGAGCTGCTGTTCATGTCGCTCACCATGCGCATGGCGTTCACGGGCGCGTTCGCCACCGTGTTGTTGCTGGGTCTGCTGATCCCCTGCGTGGACGTGATGGCGCGCGTGGGACGCTGGTGGCTGCCCGGCGCCGCCGCATTGGTCTGCGCGGGCTGCCTCGTCGCCGGCGCGTTCCTCGCCGGTCCCAATCGCGACCTGCCGCGCACCGACAGCATCTACTACGGCATGGATGCCGATACGGGCAAAGCCGTGTGGTTCAGTCTGGACGAGCACGAAGACGACTGGACCGCGCACTACCTGGGCGCCAATCCGCAGCGCGCGGCGTTGCCCCAGTTCGTCCCGTTCATGTCCTGGCAATACCTGACGCACGCCGCGCCGGCGGTGCCGCTGGCGGCGCCGCGGCTCGACCGGGTGGAGGATTCCGTGGCCGGCGCGGTGCGTACGCTGCGCCTGCGCGTCACCTCGCCGCGGCACGCGCCGCGCTTGTACATCTACGGCGACGAGCGTGCGCCGGTGCTGGAAGCCAGCGTCGACGGCGTGCCCATCGACGCCAGCCAGGCGTATTTCGGCTTGAAGCCTGGCCAAAAGACCTACGCCTTCCGCATGCGGCGCTGGGGCCTGTGCTATTTCAACGTGCCGGCGCAGGGCCTGGATCTGCGCCTTCGCCTCGCCGCACCGGCGGCCGGCTATCGCATGGAAGTGGTCGACCAATCCTATGGCATCGACGGCATGCCGGGCGTGGCGCCGCGGCCGGATGACCTGATCCCGTTCCCGATCATGATGGATTCGGTCTGGGTGCGCAAGGCGTACACTTTCTGAATATGCTGGCTTCCGCGCTGGCCCCCATCGTGTTGCCCGAAGCCGCCGGCGGCGAGGTGCGGTTGGGCTCGCTCTGGGAGCGGCAGCCGGCAGTGGTAGTGTTCCTGCGGCACTACGGATGAATCTTCTGCCGCGAACACGTCGCGCAGTTGCGCGCGCATGAACAGGAGTTCCGCGAACGGGGCGCCGGCCTGGCGGCCATCGGCTTGGGCGATGCGCTGTACGCGCGCGCGTTTCGCGAGGAGACGGGCATCGCCTTTCCGCTCCTGATCGATGCGCAGCGCCAGGCCTATCGCGCCGCCGGCCTGCGCCGCGCCAACATCCTGCACATGGTGCGCGCGGACAACAGCGCGGCGCGCAAGCGCGCCCGGGCGGCCGGGCACACGCAGCACAAGCTGGGCGAGAATCCGTTTCAGTTGGGCGGCAGCTTCGTTTTCGGTTCCGGCAACGTGGACCGGTACGCGCACGTCAGCGCGACTTTCGGAGACAATGCCCCGGTGGCAGCGCTGCTCGCCGCCGTTGCGCGCTGAAGCCGCCGGCCGCCTATTCAAACCGCAGCGCGGTCATCGGGTCAACCCGCGTGGCCCGGCGCGCCGGCACCAGTGCGGCGGCGGCCGAAACCGCCAGCAGCACGAACGACACCGCGCCGATGGTCAGCGGATCGCGCGCGCTCACCTGGAACAGCATGCTGCTGAGCGCCCGGCCCGCGGCCAGCGCCATCACGATGCCCGCCATCAGTCCCAGCGCCACCGGACGCACGCCTTGCCACAGCACCATCCGCTGCAAGCCGGCCGAGCCCGCGCCCAGCGCCATGCGAATGCCCATCTCCGCGCGCCGCCGCTCCACCGAATACGACACCACGCCGTAGATCCCGAAACCGGCCAGCGCCAGCGCGGCGGCGGCGAACAACGCCACCAGCAGCATCTGGAAACGCCGTTCGGCCACCGACCCGGACATCACCTCCTGCATGGTGCGCATGGCCGGCACGGGTACATCGGCATCCACCTGCCGTATGGCTTCCCGCGCCGCCGTGGCCATGCCGTGCGGATCCATGGCCGTGCGGACCAGCAGCGAGGTCAACAGCCGTCCCACCCGCTGCCAGTACGGAATGTAGATGATCAGCACCGGCTCCTTGTCCAGGCTGGTGCTGCGGATGTCCGCCGTGACTCCGACCACTTCCTCCAGGTGATCGTTGTGCTGCATCCTGCGCCCCACGGCGTTCTTTCCGGGCCACAGACGCCGCGCCAGGCCTTGCGATATGATCACCACTTTGCGGTTGCGCTGGCTGTCGTCGAAGGTCGCGCCTTCGCGAAACGGGATGTGCAGGGTACTGAAGTAGCCCGGACTGACGAAGCGCACGTTGACCATGGCCCGCTCAAACAGGGGCCGCGTGTCGCCTTCCGCGGCGGCCATATCGATCCAGGTCTCGCCCTGCAGCGGCAAGGCGGAGACAAAGCCCGCCGATTGGACGCCCGGCAGCGCCTGTGTCTTCTCCAGCACCCGCTGCAGGAAGGCCGCCTGTTGCGCCTCGTCTTTGTACTTGGAGGCCGGCACGGCCAGGTCCACCGCCAGTACCCGCTCGATGTCGAACCCTTTATCCACGTGCATGAGCCGCACGAAACTGCCCAGCAGCAGGCCGGCCGCGATCAGCAGCATGGCGCTGACCGCGGCTTCCACGCCCACCAGCACCCCGCGCAGGCGCATGCCATGGCGGCCTTCGGTGGTGGTGTACCCGCTGGATTTGAGCGCCTCCTGCGGATGCGCGCCGGCGCTGCGCAGAGCCGGCAGAATGCCGAATACGACGCCGGTCGCGATCGAGATCAGCAGCGCGAAGCCGAGCACCCGCCAGTCCAAGGTCACTTCGTCGGTGCGCGGCAGTTCCACGGGTGCGGTCTTCAACAGCACCTGCACTCCCCAAGCCGCCAGGACGATGCCCAGGGCGCCGCCCGTGAGCGCCAGCAGCATGCTCTCGGTCAACATCTGCCGCATCAACTGCAGCCGCCTGGCGCCCAGCGCCGTACGGATGGCGGATTCCCGCACCCGTCCGGCGGCGCGCGCCAGCGAGAGATTCGCCAGGTTGGCGCACAGGATCAGCAGCACCGCGCCCACCGCCGCCAGCAGCACCAGCAGGCCTCGGCGCGAGGAACCGACGATGTCTTCCTGCAGCGGCGAAAGCGCCACATGCAGATCCATCTTCTCCTTGAGATGGGTGCCGATCTCCGCCTGGATGGCGTTCAACTGGGCGATGGCTTGTTGCGGCGTCACGCCCGGCCGCAGCCGCGCGATTCCCGCCCAATTGAACTCGCCTTCCCAATCGTCGAGGTCATCCTTGGAGTAGCCCACCGGCCGGTAGATCTCGGTCTTGGGGCCCAGGCCGGCAAAGCCCAACCCGGTCTGCGCGGGAAAGCGGAAATCCCGCGGCATGATGCCCACGACCACGTGCGGCCGGCCTCCCAGCAGGATGCTGCGCCCCAGGATCGCGGGATCGCCGCCGAAGCGCCGCCGCCACAGCGAGTCCGAGATCACCACCACTCGCTGGTGGCCGTCCGGATCTTCTTCGTCCAGAAAAGCCCGTCCGTAACGCGGGTTGACGCCCAGCACGTGAAAGATGTTCGCCGAGACCTGCGCGCCGTTGAGCAGCTCCGGCTCGCCGTCGCCGGTCAGGTTGAATTCGGCGGTTCGTACCGCGGCGATCGACTCCAGCGCCCGGCAGCGTTTGCGCCACTCGAAGTAGTGATTCAGATTCACGGGTAGGCTGGGATACAGATGCGCCAGTTTCGGGATCACTTCACGGATGGCGACCAGCCGGTCCGGCTCCCGGTAGGGCAGGGGACGCAGGAGCACCCCGTTGACCACCGAGAAAATGGCCGTATTCGCGCCGATCCCGATGGCCAGGCTCAGTATGGCCATGGCGGCAAAGCCGGGTTCGCGCATCAGCGTACGGAAGGCGTAACGGATATCGTTCCACATCGTAGTTAATCAATAATACGAAGCATCCGGCTTTCAGTTCCGAAACATATCGTTCCGGACTCGAATCGGCGGCCGCCCGGCGCAAAGCAGTTCCCGCCCGCTAGAATAATAAGGTGACCGGTCACCAAATCCGCCAACGCTTCCTCGACTTCTTCGCCGCGCGCGGCCACCGCGTGGTGCGCAGCTCCTCGCTGGTTCCGGCGAACGATCCCACGCTGCTGTTCACCAACGCCGGCATGAACCAGTTCAAGGACACCTTCCTGGGCCTGGAAAAGCGCGACTACAACCGCGCCACTACCGCGCAGAAAGTCGTCCGCGCGGGCGGCAAGCACAACGATCTGGAGAACGTCGGCTATACCCGGCGCCACCACACCTTCTTCGAGATGCTGGGCAACTTCTCGTTCGGCGACTACTTCAAGGCCGAAGCCATCGAGTTTGCCTGGGACCTGGTGACCAAGGACTACGGCCTGCCCAAGGATCGCCTGTACGTCACGGTCTTCCGCGAGGACGACGACGCCGAGCGCCTCTGGCAGCAGGTCGCGGGAGTGCCCAGGGAGCGCATCTTCCGCTGCGACGAGAAGGACAATTTCTGGCAGATGGGCGACACCGGCCCCTGCGGCCCCTGTTCCGAGATCCATTACGACATGGGTCCGGGGACGTCCGAAGCGGGTCACGAGCACGAAGCCTTTCCGAGCGACGCCGGCGGCCGCTACGTCGAAATCTGGAACCTCGTGTTCATGCAGTTCAACCGCGATTCCGCCGGCGTGCTGACGCCCCTGCCGCGGCCTTCCATCGATACCGGCATGGGCCTGGAGCGGGTGGCGGCCGTGATGCAAGGCAAGCTCTCCAACTACGATACGGACCTGATCCAACCCATCATCCTGCGCGCGGCGGACATGTTCGGCGTCTCTTATGGCGCGGACCAACGCACCGATACCGCACTGCGCATCGCCGCCGACCACTGCCGCGCCACGACATTTTTGATCCACGACGGCGTGCTGCCGTCCAACGAAGGCCGCGGCTACGTGCTGCGCAAGATCATGCGCCGGGCCATGCGCCACGTGCGCATGATCGGCGTGGAGGATCCGTTCCTCTACAAGCTCACCGGCAGCGTGGCCGAGTTGATGAAGCCCGCCTATCCGGAGCTGCTCGAGAGCGTGCAGCGCGTGGCGCGCATCGTGAAGGATGAAGAACACCGCTATGCCACTACCTTCCTGGTCGCGGAGCGGGTCTTCAACGAAGAGATCAAATCGACGGCGAACAGAATAATGTACGTCGATGACTTCTCAGCGAACCGGATCCCCGGGGCCATCTCCTTCAAGCTCTACGACACTTACGGGCTGGCGCTGGACGAGCAGGAGGACATGGCCCGCGAGCGCGGACTGGCCATCGACCGCGCGGGTTTCGACCGCGAAATGGAGCGCCAGCGGGAGCGCGCCCGCGCCAGTTGGAAAGGCGCGGAAAAAGGCGCCATCGCGCCGGCTTATCAGGAGCTGGTGGAGCAGGGCCGCACCCGGTTTCTGGGCTACGACGAGATGTGTTCCACCAGCCGCGTCAAGGGCTTGCTCGTCGGGCGCGAACTGCGCGACGAGATCGCCGCGGGCGTGGAGGCGGAACTGGTCCTCGACCGCACGCCATTCTACGCCGAGACCGGCGGCCAGGTGGGCGATCGCGGCAGCCTGTTGGCTGCCAACGGGGACAAGGTCGCCGACGTCGAGACGGCTTATCCCGCCGTGCCCGGCCTCACCGTGCACCGCATCGTTTCGGCCGCGCCCATTCGCGTGGGCGACGAGCTGCGCGCCGAGGTCGCCGCGCCGTTGCGCCTCTCTACCATGCGCAACCACACCGCCACCCACCTGCTGCATGCCGCGCTGCGCCAGGTCCTGGGGACCCATGTCAAGCAGGCCGGCAGCGTCGTGGAGCCGCCGCGCCTGCGCTTCGATTTCACGCACTACGCCGCCATGGACCAGGCCGAGATCGAAGAGGTCGAGCGGCTGGTGAATGAAGAGATCCTGCGCAACACCGGCGTGGAAACCCGGATCCTGCCGCTGGAGCAAGCCGTGGCCACCGGCGCTATGGCCCTGTTCGGCGAAAAGTACGGCGAGCAGGTGCGCGTCGTCTCGGTCCCCGGTTTCAGCAAGGAGTTGTGCGGCGGCACGCACGTGCGCCGCACCGGCGATATCGGCGTCTTCAAGATCGTCTACGAAGGCAGCATCTCGGCCGGCGTCCGCCGCATCGAGGCGATTACCGGCGAAGCCGCCGTGCGGCAGTACCAGGATCTCACCGGCACCCTGCACCGGCTTTCCGAACTATTGCGCGCCTCCGAACCGGAGTTGGTCGAACACGTGGAGAAGATGCTGGCCCGGGAGAAAGCGTTGGAGCACGAGAAGCGCGAGCTGCGCAGCAAGCTGGCCCACCACGCGGCCGGCGAACTGGAATCCCGCGCCCGCACCTATAACGGCGCGCGCGTTCTCGCCGAGCAGGCCGACGGCATGGACCGCGCGCAGATGCGCGAGCTGGCCGACGCGCTGCGTAACAAGTGGAAGAGCGCGGTGGTGGTTCTGGCGTCGGTGGCGGACTCGCAGGTGTCCATCGTTTCCGCGGTCACCAGGGATCTCACCTCCAAGGTGCATGCCGGCAAACTGGCGGCCGCCGTGGCGCAGGCGGTCGGCGGCAAGGGCGGCGGCCGGCCGGATATGGCGGAAGGCGGCGGCAAGGATCCCGCGGCTCTGCCGGCGGCCCTTCAGCGCATCTACGCGGAAATCGAGAGCCGGCTGTGACCCAGTTCGACGCCATCGTGGTCGGCGCGGGTCCCACCGGCCTGGCCTGCGGCATCGAGCTGCAGGAACGCGGCATCCGCACGCTGCTCATCGAGAAGGGCTGCGTGGTGAACTCCATCTACCACTATCCGACCAATATGGTCTTTTTCACCACGCCGGAACTGCTCGAAATCGGTGACATTCCGATGACCAGCCTCAACGAGAAGCCCAACCGGCACGAGGCTCTGAAGTACTACCGGCGGGTGGCCGATCACTACAAGCTGAATATCCACGACTACGAGCGTGTGGAAAACGTTTCCGGCGAGGACGGCGCCTTTCACGTGTCTACTACGGACCGGCTGGGCTGTCATCACACTTATACGTCGTGTAAGGTCATTCTGGCTACCGGATATTATGACGTTCCTAACTTGTTACATGTTCCCGGCGAAGAACTTAGTAAGGTACTGCACTACTATCGGGAGCCGCACCCATACTACAACCACGACGTGGCTGTGATCGGCGCCAAAAATTCCGCGGCCATTGCCGCGCTGGAACTGTTCTGGACCGGCGCGCGAGTCACACTGATCCATCGCGGCGCGGGCATCTCCGAAAAAGTGAAGTATTGGATCAAGCCGAATATTGAAAACCGTATCAAGTGCGGCGAGATCCAGGCGTACTTTAACTCACAGGTTGTGGAGATCCGGCCCGATTCGCTGCTGGTCTCCACGCCGCGCGGCGAAGTGTCACTCCCCAACGATTTCGTATTTGCGTTGACGGGCTACAGCCCGGATCTCAACTTCTTGAATTCCATAGGCATTACGCTGGACCCGGAGACCCGGAAACCGCGCAGCGATCCCCAGACGCTGGAGAGTGAACGTCCCGGTGTTTACCTGGCCGGTGTCATTGTGGCGGGCATGCACACCAACGAGATCTTCATCGAAAACGGCCGCCACCACGGCAAGCAGATTGCGGAAGCCGTGGCCGCCAAACTTCATCGTTGAAACGCTGGCGCCGCGAACATCACTAACAGTTAGGGGCGCGTCAATTTCATTCCGGGTCCGAAAGCGCGCTCCGTTCGGGTGGATGAAACCAGGAGGCCCGCTTTCGTATCTAAAACGAGTGAAGGGGTTGGCTATGTTAAATAAATTGGTGAATTACCTTTTCGGCTGTACCCACGCCAGAACCACATTTCCCCTTACACCCTCGCGCAATGGCGTGACCTCGCCCGCGGGACAACGGCATGGCACTTACGTTGTCTGTCTCGATTGCGGCCAGGAATTCGGCTATGACTGGGCGGAAATGCGGATCGGAAATCCCGTGGCGGCCCGCGTCGTCAGCCGCGAAGTCGCGCTCTCCCCGGTTCACCGGTAAACCAGATCTCAGATTGTCGCTAGCGCTCGAACGAGAAGAACTCCGCCACGTTCTCCCGCAGGAGTTGCGGAAAGCTCTTGTCCAGGTAGGAGCGGATCGAGACGTAGCACTGGTCGCACGTGTTGCCTGCCGTGAACTCGCGGATCAGCCGGTCCCGCTCCTCCAGGCCGAACCTCTGGAACTGCATGGAACATGGCTGCAGAGCGCCGTCGCTACGCACCACCAGGAAGCGCAGGCCCGCTTTGCAGCCCGGCGTGCCGTGCTGCGCAAAGTATTGGCGCGTGGCGTCCAGGGTGCTCTTCGAGTTGACGATCCAATTGGTGTGGTCGCGCATGCTCTCGACCATGTCGAGTCCGCGGTTGAGCGTGGCGAGCTGTTCGGGCGTATTGAGGAAGTACTCGCGGCAGCCGGTGCGGCGGGGTGAGTAGGCGCTGTAGCACAGGTTCACCCCCCATTCGCGCGCCTTTCCGGCCAGCGCCGGAATCTCGCCGACGTTCTCGCTGGTGATGCAACTGTTCAGCACGATATCGTCGTAGCCCAGCCGCGCCAGCTTGGGCACCATTTCCGCGAGGTGTTTGTAGAGACCGGGGTACAGGCGGAAGTCATCGTGCCGCTCGTCGGGGAAATCCAGGCTCACCGAGAATTGGTCCACCCCCGCCTGGCGCAACGCGATATAACGCGCCTCGGTCATCAAGGACCAGTTCGAAACCAGGATGGTGTACGGCGGGCGCCCGCTGCTCTTGATCTGACTGACGATGTCCACCACGTCGGCGCGCATCAGCGGCTCGCCGCCCGAGATCTGCACGACGCAAGGCTGCAACACGTCCATGTAACGCCGGTATTCGGGCGGCCGCAGTTGTCCCGTTTCGTCCTGGGGACCGCCATGGTCGCAGTGCCGGCAGTAACAGGTGCAGGAATCGGTGACCTCGAATGAGACCACGATGGGCCGGCCCGCAATCCAATTCCGCGATCCCCGCCCGATTATCCGGATAGCCTGTGAAAACGGGACTTTCCGCACGGTGAAACTAAATCCTATCATGGATGTGTGGAGAACTTACGGTGGCGCGCCGCAGTCCTGTGGCTGGGCCTGTGCGGCGTTCTGGCGGCCCGGTACGGCACGGTCCCGAAGCGGAGCGAGCAGGATTACCCCGCGCATGCCAGGCTGAACGAGTTGGGCGTCGGCGCCGAGTATCTGGTGCACAGCTTCTCCAGCGGCAATGAGATGTACATCGCCCGGGACTTCCTGGTGGTGGAGGTCGCCTTCTTCCCCGCCAAGGGTCAGACCCTGACCCTGGGCGCCAGCCAGTTTGCTTTGGTGGTCAACGGAAAGAAGCCGGGGCTCGGGCCGCAGTCGGCTGAATTCGTGGCCTCCTCCCTACGCCATCCGGACCAGCAGCAGCATCCGGGTGTCGAAGCCGGGGTCGGTCCGGTCATTTTCGGAGCGCCCCGTCCCGGGGAGCGCTTTCCCGGCGATCCGACAGCGCCGCCGCCGTACCCGGCGCCGCGCGTGCCGGACGCCAATCCGACCGGCGCGGAACAGCCGCCGCCGGTCACGGCGGACGAATTGGCCGTCCAGGCCGCGTTGCCCGAGGGTGAGCACCACGGACCGGTGAGCGGATATCTCTACTTTCCCTTCCGCGGCAAAACGAAGCACATCCATCGGCTTAACCTGGAGTTCACAAGTCCTGCTGGTTCTATTACTTTGCCGCTACTCCAGCCATAGGCGCGGGAACCCCCTACTGTAGAAAAAAATTAGCCTATTCGACATTTTCCTGTTGCATTCTTACGCGGGGGGTAGTACACTGGCAGCTATTTAACAGGGAAAAACGGAGTAGTCCAGAGTCCGAGGGGTCTCTGGTATTGGTGAATGAGGGAGTAGTCGTCGCTTTGGGGGCCTCGTAGCCATTCACAGTGGTTTTGTGCCTTCCGGCGGCGATCGTCAATTCATTCCCAAACTGAGGTGTAACGCCGGCCTTTGCGGCCGGGTGTAGTGATCTTCGATCTTTGGGGGATACAAATGCGAAGCAAGCTAACGTTTTTGCTGCTGGGGGTATTCCTCTCGGCGGCGATGCTTTTGGGGCAGACCTCGAGTGGGTCCTCCAGCGTCACGGGGCGCGTTACGGATGCGACCGGCGCGGTCATTCCGGGCGCGGTGGTGACGCTGACGGATACATCCACCAACATCTCCAGGAGCACCCAAACCAATCCTTCCGGGTTGTATCTGTTTAACGACGTCAACCCCGGGACCTACGATATTTCTGTCACCAACGCCGGTTTCCGCAAAGCGGTCATCCGCCGCCAGACCGTATTGGTGGCGACTACGATGACCGTGGATGTCCAGCTCGAAGTCGGCGCCGCGGCCGAAGTCGTGGAAGTCACGGCGCAGGCCGGCGCCGAACTGCAGACCCTGAACGCCACCATGGGCACCACGGTGACCGGCCAAGGCCTGCTGGACCTGCCGACCATCAACCGCGATGTGAACTCCCTCCTGTTTCTGCAGCCGATGACGGCTCCCACGTTCAATGCCGAGGGCAATATCACCAGCGGCCAGGTGGCGGGGAACATGTCCGACCAGAATACCTATTATCTGGACGGCGGAAACGCCACCAGCGACTTCGATGGCGATAACGGCACGTACGTCGGGAGCCGTTCGGCGGTGGTCCCCACCCCCATGGAGAGCGTCGAGGAAATGCGGGTGAACACCAACAACATGACCGCCGACTTCGGCTTCTCGGGCGGCGGCCAGATGCTTCTCACGACGAAGCACGGCACGAATCAGTACCACGGCTCGATTTACGACTACTTTCAGTCGGACGTGCTGTCTTCCAACGACTGGTACAACAACTTCCACGGCATCGACAAGCCAAAATCACACTACAATCGCTTCGGCGGGTCGTTCGGCGGTCCATTAACTCCTGAGTTCCTGGGCGGAAAAACTTACATCTATATGAACTACGAGGGGGAGCGTTATCCGCGCAGTGGCCCCATCGAGAAACTGGTTCCGGCTGAAACCCTGAAGCAAGGCATTCTGCAGTTCCGCGATGCCAATGGGACCATTCAGCAATACAACCTGGCGACATCCACCGCTTGCGGGCCGAGCGGCAACCAGCAGTGTGACCCCCGCGCCGTCGGTATCAGTCCCTCGGTAAGCCAGTTGTGGTCCAAGTATGAACCGCCCTGCAACGATCTCGACTACGGCGACCACGGTTTGAACACCTGCGGGTTCATCGGGCAACTCTCTTACCCGCTATCCACGAATTTCGGGGTGGTTCGTATCGACCACGATTTCGGCGCGAAGTGGCGCTGGTACAGCAGCTACCGGTACTTCCGCGAGATCAATCCGACCACCAACCAAGTCGATATCGGCGGTATTCTGCCGGGCGACAAGCTGGGTCAGCCAGCCACCGCATCCGGCTTCCCCGTCCAGCCGCGTTACTTCGTGACCGGACTTACCGGGACCATCACACCCAACCTGACCAACGAGCTGCACCTGAGCTACACGCGCAACCAATGGCAGTACCTGCGTGTCGGGGCGCTGCCCCAACTTCCCGGCCTGGATGGCGCCTTGGCCATCGGCGGGGAAACCAGCAACCCGCTGATGCCATACAACGTGGATACGCAGAATGCCCGTGCTCGGTTGTGGGCCGGTCACGACTACGGCATCCGCGACAGTCTCAGTTGGCTGAAGGGTACGCATCTGCTTCAGTTCGGCGGCGAGTACATGTACGACTGGTGGAAGTTCGACCGGTACGACAACGTCGTCGGCGGCCTCACGCAATTAGTGGAAGCGATAAGCAATTCGGGTGTCAACATCGACCAGAATTACCGGCCGATGGCCTGCTCTGATGCAGTCAGCAGCGGCTGCCTTCCGAGTTCATTCAACGGTTCCTGGAACAGTCTTTATGCCCAGGTATTAGGATTGGCGAGTTCCACGAGTGTGGTGGTGGCGCGCTCGGGCGCGAACCTGGCGGCGCAACCGCTCGGCTCGCCCGTCAAATCAGTTCTCGACGACCCCAGCTACAGCCTCTTCTTCAACGACTCCTGGAAGATCAAGCCCAACCTCACCCTGAGCTACGGACTGAACTGGACCATCCAGATGCCGCCGATTGACAAAAACGGCGCGCAGGACATCCTGACCACGACGTCCGGCTCACCCATTCTCATCAACACCTATGTCGCCCAGGAGGAGCAGTTGGCCAACATGGGGCAAGTCTACAACCCGACGCTGGCATTCACCCCCGTGGGCGATTTGGGCGCGGGCAACAGCAAGTATCCCTATCATCCGTTCTATGGCGGCTTCGGACCGCGCGCGGCGCTGGCCTGGAACCCGGAGGTTAAGGGCGGCTTCCTCGAGAAGCTGCTTGGCAATAAGGCCACGGTCGTGCGCGTTGGCTTTGGCCGCTCCTATTCCCGCAGCTTGGCGGCGGGCCTGGTTTCCACCTCCGTGCTGGGCGATGGCTTCCTGCAACCGGTAGGCTGCCAGGATCCCAACACCAGCGGACAGTGCACGGGCGCCGGACAGGTGACTCCGAGCAACGTTTTCCGGATTGGCGTGGACGGCACCAATGCACCCGTAGGCGCTATCACGCCGACGCTGCAATCCCCGGTGGCTCCCGGCGTCAATGCGCCGTACTCCACCCTGGTTGAATCTCTCGACCAGGCCTGGAAGCCCACGGTGACCAATTCGATCGATTTCAGCATCCAGCGCCAGTTGAAGGGCAATGTGATCCTGGAAGTCGGTTATGTCGGTGTCTATGCCACCAATCTGTATCAAGGCATGGACTTCGGCAGCGTTCCTTTCCAGACCAAGCTGGGTGGGCAAACCTTCGCGCAAGCCTACGACAATATCTACTTCGCTCTGGCTGGCAACAAGACGCCCGCGGCACAGCCCTTCTTTGAGCAGGCGCTGAAAGGCAGCAGCTATTGTGGCGGGTTCGCCAACTGCACCCAGGCGGTTGCCACCAACGAAAGCGGCAACGTGCTGACGCAGTGCGTAACCTGTATCTGGAGCGACCTGGATACGAGTTGGACGTCTTTCGGTCCGGCTCTGGCTTCAACCACCCAGTGCTACTACTGCTACGCGTATGCCACGGATGGGTTTTCCAACTATAACGCCCTGGTGGTTACCGCCCAGAAACGCTATTCCCAAGGCTTGACATTGAACGCCAACTTCACATACAGCCACGCCCTGGGTATCGCCAGCACCGGTCAGTCCTACACGCTGGACAACGCCAGCGACATTTTTAACCTGAATACAGACTACGGCCCGGAGTTCTTCGACCGTAAGTTCGTGTTTAACCTGATGTCGACCTATAGTTTGCCCTTCGGCAAAGGGCATAAGATCGGCCAGGGGGCTTTCCTGAGCAGAATTCTGGGTGGTTGGACCCTGGCCCCCATCTTCACATTCGGCACCGGCTTGCCCTTGCCGGCGATCACCGGCTCCTGTCTGGAATATGGCCAGGCCTGGGACCCGGTTGACTGCGCTACGGCCATACCGGTGGGGATCAAGGCCAGTTCGCTGAGCAACACACCGCACTTTGGAGTCAATAGCGACGGCAACATCGGCGTCAACGGCGACCCCGCACAGGGTGGCGCCGGCGTAAACATCTTCTCCAACCCATCGCAGGTTTACAACGAATTCCGCCCGCTCCTGGTCGGTATCGATGGCCGGAGCGGAATCACCGGAATCCTCCGCGGCCAGGTGCGTTGGAACATGGACCTCGGCCTGACCAAGGACACCCAGTTCACGGAGCGGGTGGGCGCGCAGATCTACGTGCAGGCGTTCAACGTCCTGAACCACATGCAGTGGGGCGATCCGGGAGTGAACCTCCAGGATCCGCTGAACTTCGGTGTCATCGGCGGCCAGTACGGCGCTTTGACGCTGGGCGGTTCGGGCGCTTCGGCGAACTACACGCGCATCATCCAGCTCGGCTTGCGCCTACACTTCTAATTCTTCGCTTACCTTTGAATTGCCAAGAGAGGCGGGCCTTCGGGTCCGCCTCTTTTGCTTTCGGAGGGCATCCGGCGCGCGGCGGTCATTCAGCGCCGTCGCAGCCGGATTTCCAGCAATAGAACCGCGCCCGGCGGGACCGCCCAATGCTCTTCAGCGCAACACGGGGATCTGGCGGCGATCGATGAGCGCGCTCACGGCGGCGATATCGCGATCCAGCGCGCGGTCGGCTTCCACAAAGGCGCTCACATCCCGCAGCGCCCTGTAGATGGGGCGGGTGCCCACACCCAAGCGATCACGGCCGGAGCGGAGGTCGATGGCCTGGGCCGCCGCCAGCAGGGTGATGGCCACCGCGCTGCGCAGAAGCCGCGTCACATCCATGGCGGTGAGGGCCGAGTGGGTACCCAGGCTGACGATGTCCTGGTTGTATTGTTCGGTGGGCAGGGTGTGAATCAGGCTGGGAGCGCACCAATGGCGGATGGCGGTGACCAGGCTGGTGTGCACAATCTGCATTCCCTTGAAGCCCTGGTATACGCCGACGTGCGGGCTGAGCGACGGAGGCAGGCCGTTGGAGAAGCGATCGTCCATCAGCAGGGCCATCAGCGAATGCAGCCAGTTGGCCAGATTCGCCAGATCCAGCTTGAGCCCGTCCATGGCGCGCGCCACGTGCGCGCCGTAGAAATTACCGGTGTGATAGACACGGTCGGAGTCGATCAGCGGATTGTCATTGACCGAATTGGCTTCGCGCTCGATCACCGCGCGGCACTGTTCCAAGGTCTCGTGCATGGGGCCCAGGCCCTGTGGCGCGCAACGCAGGGAATAGGGACTCTGGATGGACTCGCCGGCGGCGGCCACGTCGTGATTGCCGTTGGCGCGGCGGCCGGCTTCGGCCACGCGGCCGCGAATATCATCCAGGGGCACGGCCAGCTTGGAATCGAAGAGTAGCGAGAGGAGTACCTCCGCCACCGCGAGTTGGCCGGGATGGTGCTTGGCCATGTGAATGGCGGGGTGGTAGTAATCCGGCGAAGATCCCAGAGCTTCGGCGATCATGGCCAGGGCGCCCAACGACAGGCGGAAGAGATAGCCAGCTTCGTCGAGGAGGATCGCGCCGATGCCGGTCATGACGGTGGTGCCGTTCAACAGCGCCAGACCTTCCTTGGCCTCGAGAGACAGGGGCTCGATGCGGGCTTCGCGCAGGGCATCGGCAGCGGGAACACGGCGACCCTGGTAGCAGGCCTCGCCGCGTCCGGCCATGACGCGGGTGATGTAGGCGGAAGGGCACAGGTCGCCGCTGGCGCCCACCGAACCGTAGCGCGGCACGATCGGGGTGATACCGTGGTTCAGCAGATCGAGCAGGCGCTCGATGACCACCAGGCGCACGGCCGACAGTCCGCGCGCCAGGGCATTGGCGCGCAGCAGAATGGCGGCGCGCACGGCCTCTTCGGGCAGCGCTTCGCCCACACCGCAGGAAAGGAACTCCAGAAGATTCTGCTGGTGATGGGCGAGTTCATCGGAAGGAATTACGTAGCGGGCGTTGCCGCCGAATCCCGTATTGACCCCATACACCACTTCGCCGGCGGCCAGTTTGCGTTCGAGGGCCTCACGGCTGCGGCGAATGTGACGCCGGAAACTCTCGTCGCCACTGAGGACTACGTGCTGTCCATGACGGGCTACGGCGACGATCTCCGGAAGCGAAAGGGGCGCCTGGGAGATACAGATCACCGACGTAGGGGTAATCAGAGTCGCCATGCAGCATCCTTACACCACAGTGCAGTGGTGTTCTGGCTACAGTATGGCACTGCACCGGGGATGTGTCAATACCGATACCGGTGCGGATTGGCACTTTACGAACCTTAATGCGGCGCGCGGCGTGCAGACGGATAGCAGCAGAGGGGTAAATGCAATGATACGGAGCTTTCTGGTATGCGGGCTGGCCCTCAGCGGAGTTCTGGCAGCCCAAGAACCGCCGACGTGGGCGGGGCGGCTCAGTTACGTGAGCGGTCCGGTTTCCTTCGAGCCGGCGGGCGTGGATAACTGGGTGGAGGCGACGGTGAACCGGCCCTTGACGATCGGCGATCAGTTGTACGCGGATGTAGGGGCGCGGGCCGAGGTCAACGTACCGGGAACGGCCTTCCGGCTGGGCGATCGCGCGGCATTCCAGTTCCTGAACCTGGACGATCACGCCGTGCAAGTGAAGCTGTCGGAGGGCACGTTGGACGTGCGGGTGCGGCGGCCGGATGCCAACCTGGAGATCGACACGCCGAACGTGGCGTTCGTGCCGGGCGGTCCGGGCGAATACCGGCTGGACGTCAACCTCAACGACGGGCGGACGTACGTGGATGTGCGGGACGGAGGGGGGCAGTTGACCACGGGCGCCGGCTCGATTACGGTGAGCATGGGCCAGCAGGCCGAAGTCATGGGGCAGGGCGCGTCGGCGCAGTACAAGATCAACGGGCTGCCGGGTTACGACGGCTTCGATCACTGGGCAATAGAGCGGAACCGGACGGAAGACCGCTATGCCCAGGCGCGGTACGTTTCGCCGGAGATGGTAGGCTACCAGGATCTGGACGAATACGGGACGTGGCGGGAGGTGCCGGATTACGGCGAGGTCTGGGTGCCAAACGGAGTCGCCGCCGGGTGGGCGCCCTATAGCGACGGCAATTGGGCATGGATCGAGCCGTGGGGCTGGACCTGGGTAGATGCCGAGCCTTGGGGATTCGCGCCCTTCCACTACGGGCGATGGGCTTATCTCTCGGGATATTGGGGATGGTGTCCGGGTCCGGCGGCGGATGTGCCGATATATGCGCCGGCGCTGGTAGCGTGGGTAGGATTTGGCGGCGTTTCCGTGGGCTTCGGCGCCGGGCCGGCGGTGGGCTGGTTCCCGCTGGGTCCACGCGACGTGTATATTCCAGCGTTCACGGCCAGCGCAACCTATATCACGCGTATCAATGTCACGAATACGAGGCTGGTCAACGCCACTTACGTGACGCGCGTGTATCGGGGATACGAGCGGAGCGGATCGATCCCGATCGACACCTATATGAACCGGACGGTGCCGGGCGCGATCCTGGCGGCGCCGGAGAACGCGTTGACGGACGCACGCCGCGTGCAACAAGTGGCGCGGCGGGTTCAGCCGAATCAACTGGCGGCGATTCATGCGGTGAATGCCGCGCCGCGGGTGGTTCCGCAGGTGGCCAGCGTGTTGGGGAGGCAGCCGGCAGCGCGCGTACCCCGGCCGGCGGCGGCGGTGCTAAGTCATCCGGTGGTGGCGAGGACCACGCCGCCAGCGCTACCCGGGTCGTTCGCGGCGCGGCGCGCGGAATTGGCGCGACAGCCGGGACGTCCGCTGTCGATGACGGAGATGCACCAGTTGGCGCATGCTTCACCGGCGACCGGCAGCGCGCCAGTGCACGTGATGCAGCCGGGGCATGCGATGCCCGCGGAGGCCGCGCATGCTCAGCATCCGGCTGCTCCGGCGCAGGAGCGGCGGCAGCCGCCTGCGGAGAGGCAGGCGCATCCGACGACAGAGGCGGCGCACGCACCGCGGCAGTTCGAGCCGCCGAGCGCGGCGCGGCGGCAGCCGCCGGTAGAGAGGCAGACACATCCGACGACAGAGGCGGCGCACGCACCGCGGCAGTTCGAGCCGCCGAGCGCGGCGCGGAGACAGCCGCCGGTAGAGAGGCAAGCGCGTCCGACGACCTCCGCGGCGCATACGCGGCCGACTGAACCGCCGAGCGCGGCGCGGAGACAGCCGCCCGTGGAGAAACAGACGCGTCCGACGACCTCCGCGGCGCACACGCGGCCGACTGAACCGCCGAGCGCGGAACGAAGACAGCCGCCCGTGGAGAAACAGACGCATCGAACGACCTCCGCGGCGCATACGCGGCCGACTGAACCGCCGAGCGCGGAGCGAAGACAGCCGCCGGTGGAGAGGCAGACGCATCGAACGACCTCCGTGGCGCATACGCGGCCGACTGAACCGCCGAGCGCGGAACGAAGACAGCCGCCGGTGGAGAGGCAGACGCATCGGACGACCACGACGGCGCATGCACAGCATCGCGCGGCTCCGGCGCAGCCGCGTCCGGCGGTAAGGCGGCCCGCGCCGCCGGCGCAAGCGCATATGGTCCGACCGCCGCGACCGGAGGAACACCGGGCACCGCCGCCGCGTCCGGCGGAGCCGGAACGGAAGCCGGAGCACCACTGAGGTTATACGGGGCGGCACTCGCGCCAGGAGGACGCCTCAGTCGGGATGATGCGGGACAGGCGCGGCTAGACCCAGACTTTTTCGATCGGCTCACCCTTCCTGCAGAGGTCGCAATGGGCGGCATCGGCGTAGTAGCTGGCGTTGAGCCGGGCGAGGTAATAGAGGGGCAGATTGCCAAAGTCGCGGGTGCGGGGCGTGGGCTGATAAATAACGACGGCGAGGGCGATGACACGGGCGCCGCGGGATTCGAGCAGGGTCTGCATCTCGGTCAGCTTGCGGCCGGAGCGCAGGATATCGTCCACCAGCACGACCTGTTCGCCGGGCGCCTGTTCGAGGTATTGGCGGAAGTGGAGGGGCTGACCTTCGTCCTCGCGCTCGGCCCAATAGACCTGGCGGGCGCGGAGGGCTTCGCAGACGCCGTAGGCGACGGGCAGGCCGGCGTTGGCCAGGGTGACGACGGAAAGATCGGGGATACTGGCGCGGATCTCGGCATTCTCGCGAAGCAGGCGGCTCAGCCCCACGCTGAGCATGCGGGCATGCTGGTAGTAGCGCATGGCCAGCGGCACCTGGAGGTACTCGTTGGAGTGGAGTCCGTTGGTGTATTGGAAATGACCGTCGCGCAGGGCGCCGGTCTCGCGCAGAACGCGGACGACTTCGTCTTGGGTCGGTAACAGGTGCATGTTTCGCTCCGGTGGTTCAGTTGGCCCCTTGCCCGGTAAGGACGCGGGGGATGGTGCGCAGGATGATCTTCCAGTCGAGCGCCAAGGACCAGTTGTCAATATACTGCATATCCATGCGCATCCAGCTTTCGAAATCCAGATTATCGCGGCCGGAGACGGCCCAGAGGCAAGTGAGCCCGGGGCGCATGCGCAGGCGGCGGCGCTGCCAGGTCTGATACTGTTCCACCTCGTCGGGGACGGCGGGGCGGGGACCCACCAGGGACATGTCGCCCTTGAGGACGTTCCAGAGCTGCGGCCACTCGTCGATGGAGAACTTGCGCAGGTAGCGTCCCAGGGGCGTCAGGCGCGGATCTTCGGGGATCTTGAGGGCGGTTTTGCGGGTGCTCAGATGGGCCACTTCGGATTTTCTCTCTTCCGCGTCGAAGCACATGGAGCGGAATTTATAGAAGAGGAAGCGGCGGCCGTTGAGTCCGCAGCGCACCTGTTTGAAGATGACGGGGCCGCGGGAGGTAAGGCGCACGAGCAGGGCGACGGTCAGCATGAGGGGAAGCAGTACGATGAGAGCGGCGGCGGCGAGGAGCATGTCGGTGGCGCGCTTCGCCAGCAGACGGATCTCGTCGTGGGGGGCGGCGGAGAAGGTCAGCAGGGGGGTGAAGCCGAGGCGTTCGAGGTAGACCTCGCTATTGACGTGGGGGAAGAAATCCACGGCGATGCGGGTACGCACGCCTTCTTCGTCGCACATGAGGAAGACATCTTCGAGGCCGGCGAGGGTTTCGCTGCCGACGGCGAAGATGATCTCGTCGATGACATCGCCGCGCAGCAGGCGGGGCAGCTCGCTCAAGGGATAGACCTTGTAGAGGGAGCCCAACTGGATTTCGGCGGAGGCATCTTCCGGTCCGGCGGCCAGGAAGCCGGTGAGGCGGATGCCGTGCGAGGCGGCGCGTTCCAGTTCCTGGCCGAGGCGGCGGGCGCGATCGCCAACGCCGGCCACCATGACGAAATGGGGTCCGCCGAATTCGCGCTGGATGGCGCCGGCCATGCGTCCGGAGAGCAGGCGGAAGAGGAAGAGCAGGATCCAGTCATAGATAATGAACAGCGCCAGGAACGGGCGGCTGAGGTCGAGGCGGAGGGAGAACTGGAACAGGACCAGGGCCACGATGCCGTAGAGGCACTGGCGGACGGAATCGCGCAGGATGATGCGGGGGTCGCCGGACTCGAGCTTATCGTAGGCGCCGAGCCAGAGTGCGATGAGAACCCATACGCCGGCGACGAATCCCAGGAGAAGGACCTGAATGGGGAAAAGGATATAGAAGACGTGTTCGAGGTGAAAGAGACTGCGGGTCCGGTAGGCCGCCTCGAAGGCGAAAGCGCTGAGGATGATGTCGGACAACCCGAACAGTACGCGGGCTTTACGGTGCTGGCGACTGAACATCCGGTAGACAGGATAACATGGGGGGCGGCGGGGAGGCCGCCCGCAGGGGTGGTCGGTCAGGCCGGGGCTACGGATGGGTAAAGCGGCGGTACGCGGGCCGCAGTCCCTCGGGCGGGGTGAGGAGGTTCAGCGCGCCGGCTTCGCGGATAGCCGGGAGCAGGGCCATGGCAGCCTGGAGGGCGGCCAGTTTAGTCTTCTGTTCGGGCGTCAGAACGGCCAGGGCCTGTTGCTGGAAGCTGGCGCGGATGGGAGCGATCTGCTGTTCCAGGGCCTGCCGATCCTGCTGCGCTTTAGCGGCGGTGGCGGCGTCGGCACTGCCGTTCTCCTGCTGCGCGCGCAGGCTGCGGCGCATGGGGGCCATCTGCTGAAAGATCGGCTTCAGGGCTTCGCCTTCGGACTGGCGCAACTGTTTCAGGCTGGCGATCTGAGCGTCGGTCAGATTGAGATAGGTTTGGACGGCCGTAGTCTTGCCCGCGGCAAACATACCGTGCATACGGGGTCCGGGCGGCGGTTCCTGGGCGAACAGGGCGGCGGCCAGGCAACCGGCTGCGATAAGACGTAAAGTCATGGCGGTAATATATCCTCCGTTTTCCATTATCGCGGGCGGAGCGCTTTCAGGCGGTTAAGTCTTTGATAAATCTGCCGCTGAAGAAGGTTAACACGGACTTAGCAAAGGTCCGGGGAACTAATTGCGGGCGGGGCCGGATTTGGCCACCACGCCGGTGTTTTCGTCGATGGTAAGGAACTGGTTGGCGGCGACCGCGCCGAGAGTCTGTTTCTGACCACTGGGCCAATCCACTTGGATGGACTGCACTTCGGAATCGGCGCCGAGGCCGAAGGTCAGAGCCAGGTCGCTTTGCGAGCAGTAACTCGAACCGCTGCGCACCATGTTCCACTGCTTACCGGACTTACTCGAAACGCGCACGACGGCGCCGATACCGTCGCGGTTGGATTTGCGGCCGACCAGACGGACGTTCAGCCAGTTGTTGCGGTTGCCGCCGTCGTTGCGGAAGAGGAAGGCGGGGCCGTCGTTGGTGGTGATGACGATGTCCAGGTCGCCGTCGCGATCGTAGTCGGCGTAGGCGGCGCCGCGGGCAACCACGGGGCGGTTGAAGGCGGGACCCATCTGGGCGGTGACGGTATCGAAGCGGCCCTTGCCGAGATTGTGGAAGAGCAGGGGGGGCTCCTTGTACTGCACTTTGGGCTGGACGTGTCCGATTTGTTCTTCGATGTGGCCGTTGGCGGCGAAGATATCAGGGTAGCCATCCAGGTCGTAGTCGAAGAAGAAGGCGCCGAAGGTGAGGGTGAGGAGGCTGGCGCGGCCGACCGCCGAGGCGGGTGCTTCATCCACGAACAGGCCGGTGCCCTCATTGTGGTAGAGGGCCAGCATCTGGTTGGAAAAGTTGCCGACCAGCAAGTGGGGCCGGCCGGAGCGGTCGTAATCGATGGCATCCACGCCCATGGCGCCGCGGGCCACGCCGTCCTCGCCGAAGGCCACGCCGGCGACCATGCCTTCTTCGGAGAAGGTACCGTTGCGGTTATTCCGGTACAACTTATTCGGCTGGGTATCATTGGAAACAAACAAATCGGGCCAGCCGTCGCCGTTGTAATCCAGCACGGCAATCCCCAACGACTTACTATGTGGATCGCCGATGCCGGCTTTCTGACTTACATCCTCAAACTTACCGTTACCCAGGTTCCGATACAGCCTGGAGGACGTACCTTTATAAGATTCGGGCGTGCAGTATGACTTAGTGGCGCCATCGAGAGAACACCATAGATCGCCCTTTTGGGTCCACTGGACGTAGTTCGCCACGAACAGGTCCAGCTTGCCGTCGCGATCGTAGTCCAGCCAGGCGGCGCTGGTGCCGAAGTCGGCGTTATTGATGCCGGCGGCGCGGGTGACATCGCGGAACCGGCCGTGGCCTTCGTTGTGAAAGAGGCGGTCGCCTTCGAGGGCGGTGATGTAGACGTCGTCACGGCCGTCGTTATCGTAATCGCCGACGGCCACGCCCAAGCCATACATTTCGACGTCGAGGCCGCTGCCGGCGGTGATATCGGTGAAGGTGCCGTCGTGGTTGTTGCGGTAGAGGGCGGGGAGCGATTTGCGGCCGCGGGGGGTCCAGTCGCGGCTGTTGATGAAGAGGAGGTCGGGCCAACCGTCGCCATCGACGTCGATCCAGGCGACGCCGGAGCCCATAGTTTCGGGGAGATACTTCTTGCCGGTGCGGCCGCTGTTATGTTTGAACCTGATGCCGGCCGAGGCGGTGACGTCAGTGAACGTCATGGGGGCGATGGCCACGCGATTGGCGCCGACGGCGCCCGCGGCCAGCAAGCCCAACACGATCAGATACCATTTCATGGGACCCCTCCCCTAACGATGATGGGAAGCAGCATAACATCGGGCTGCCGAAACCGCCATAATCTTTTGCGATTAGCATTTTAATATTAGCGGCCGGCTGGGCCGGCACGGATAGTGGCTTTCGATTATTGACTCCAGGTGGGCCGTCCGATACACTCGCTCCAATTCACTATGAGGGGTTGGAGGATGCGTTTCGTTATTTGCTTAGTAAGTTGCGTTACTTTCGGTGCCAACTTAGCGGCACAGACAGACCAGGCGGATCCGCTGCACATAGGGCCGGTGGATGTGACGGGCACGATTCACGAGCGGTACGAAGACTGGGACTTCTTTCCATCCAAGGGCGAGAGTTCATACGGTTATTCGGGATCGCTGATCCGGGTGTTATTCAGCCACAAGGAGAAGAGCTACGACTGGGGCGTGGAACTGGCCGCGCCGATCCTGCTGGGCATACCGGACCACGCGGTGGTGGCGGCGCCGCAGGGGCAACTGGGACTGGGCGGAAGCTATTACGCCGCGAATCACAACGAGCAGAACTCGGCCTTCGTTTTCATCAAGCAGGCGTACGTACACCTGAAGGGCGAGCATTCCAGCGTGAAGCTGGGGCGATACGAGTTTTTCGACGGCGGCGAGGTGAAGCCGAAGGATGCGACGCTGGCGATCGTGAAGCGCGACGGGATCGCACAGAGGCTGATCGGCACGTTCGGTTTTGCCGATGTACACCGGAGCGTAGACGGCGCCGTGTATGCTTACGCGAACGGTCCATGGAATTTCACGGTGTTCAGCGGGATTCCGGACCGGGGGGTGTTCCAGGTGGACGGCTGGGGATGGGTGAAGACACCGTTCACTTATGCGGCGCTGACCCGGCAGGAGCACTGGGGGCGCAGCAACGCGGAGTGGCGGGTGTTCGGCATTTACTACAACGACGACCGGGGGGTGTTGAAGACGGACAACCGGCCGGCGGCGGTACGCGCGGCGGATCCGGGCGCGATCAACATCGGCACTTACGGCGGGCATTACATACAGGCGATTCCCACGGCGGCGGGCACGATCGACCTGCTGGGCTGGGGCGCGCTGCAGACGGGGCGGTGGGGGGTGCAGACGCAGCGCTCGGGCGCGGGCGCGGTGGAAGGCGGGTTTCAACCGAAGATCGCGCAGGCGGTGCGGCCGTGGGTGCGGGGCGGCTACTTTTATTCCACCGGCGACGGCAATCCGAACGACGGCGTGCACGCGACGTTCTTTGCGCTGCTGCCGACGCCCCGGGTGTACGCGCGATTTCCTTTTTACAACGAGATGAACAATCGCGACCTGTTCGCCTATTTGATGCTGCGGCCGCGGAAGGACCTTACGTTCCGGACGGACGTACACGGGATCTGGCTGGCGAACGGTCATGACTTGTGGTACGCGGGGGGCGGCGCATTCCAGCCGTGGACGTTCGGATTCAGCGGACGGCCGGCGAACGGATCGACGGGACTGGCGACGATCTACGATATCAGCGCGGACTACCAGATGATGCGAGCGGTGTCGCTGGGACTGTATTTCGGGTATGCGCGCGGGGGCGCGGTGGTGGAACATATTTTCCCGGCGGGCAGGGATGCGAAGTTCGGGTATGTAGAGGTCAACTACCAGTTCTGACGCCGGAGCCGGGGCCGTTGGGGGCGGATGGCGGGTGAGGGACGCGGGCAGCGGGGTCCAGGCCGGGGGCGGGTTTGGGTTCGTTTCGCAGAGTGCGTGAAGCCGCGGGCGGCGGGGCGGCAGGCGCCAGCGCCTGCCCGGCCTGATCCGGTTGTTCCGGTTGCTCCGCCTGTTCCGCCGCGGCGCGGGCCTGCTGAAAAGCTTCCAACTGTTTAAGCGAAGTGGTGATGGACCGCTGCAAGGTGGTTTCGTAGCGGGACAGGCGCTGGAGTGTCTGGGCGCTGCCGCTGGCGTCTTTCATGAAGACTTTACCGAGGCGCTCGGTATAAGGAACCTCCTCGGGGAAGGAGGACATCTGGGCGATGTGGGACTCGAAGATCTGGATTTCGATAGCCGCGACGCGATCGAGCCGGTATTGGGCGGAGGCGATGCGCATGACGATCTTGTCTTCGGCCGCGCCGACGGGGCGGAAGCGGGTGCGGAGGTCGTTGACGAGCGCCTCGAACGCGGCGGGGTCCTCGCCGGGAAGCAGGTAATTCCCGGCGCAGAGGCCGTGGGTGGTGCGATTGCGGCTGGATGCGGCTTTCCCCGCGGGAGTCCGCGGGCCGGTACTTTTCTTTGCGTTTTGCCGATTGGCTTGGATACGGGCTTCGGACAGCATACTGGCTCCTTCAAGCCCGTTGTACGGGAGAGAGCGGCGGGGCAGTGGGGACGAGTTGCAGAAGTAGTTGAGGGGATGGGAAATATTCAATCGCGACAGTAGGGACTTTACCTTTCCTGGGCGGAACGGCCGCATCCGCGTATACAGAACGCTTCCAGAACGGCAATTCAGGCAAATTGGACTTATCGGGGCGCGCATGGGGAGCGGACCCGACTATGCCGGGCCGCAACAGGAGAGGGGAAATGGAATTAGAAGAAGAAAGACTGATCAACGAAGTACTCTGGCTGAGCCGGACCAGTAAGTACTTTCCGCGGGGACCGTGGCCGGAGGAGATCGGCCCGCTGAAGTCGCGGCTGCGGAGAATCTGGAACGCTGGAGATTACGACCGGGTTTCGCGCTACATGCAGATCGAGGCCGAAGGCTTCTATCGCCGTCTGGGGGTGCGGCCCGGATCGAGATTGCTGGATGTGGCGTGCGGCTCCGGCCAGTTGGCGCTGATTGCGGCCCGCAACGGCGTAGACGCGACGGGCATTGACATCGCGGAGAACCTGGTGGAGCGGGCGCGAGAACGGGCGCGCGTGGAAGGTCTGCGCGCGCGATTCCAGGAAGCGGACGCGGAGGATCTGCCGTTTGGCGACGCGAGCTTCGACGCGGTTACGAGCGTGGCCGGAGCCATGTTCGCGCCGCGTCCGGAGGTGGCTGCCGGGGAGCTGTTGCGCGTATGCCGCAGCGGGGGCCTCATCGCGATGGCCAACTGGACGCCGGAGGGCTTCATCGGCCAGATGCTCAGAATCATTTCCAATTTCGTGGCTCCGGCTGGAATGCGGGAGCCGGTGCTTTGGGGGGACGAAAGGGAGGTGCGCGCGCTGCTGGGCTGGGGCGCGTCGAGCCTGGAGTTTGAGCGGCGCAACGCGGTACTGAATTTTCCTTTTCCGCCCGACGAAGTCGTGCGCTTTTTCCGCCTGTATCATGGGCCGGCGAACCGCGCCTTCGCGTCGCTGGACCGGGCAGGAAGGTTGCGGCTGCAAGCGGAGATGGAAGAGCTGTGGTCAATCCACAACGTGGCAAAGGGCGGATTCACCAAAGTGGACGCCAAATGGCTGGAAGTGGTGGCCAGACGCGCGTAGGGGCGAAGGGACCAAACACACAAGGAGAGACTCGCCGCGCTTTACCACAAGCCCGGAATCAGCCGATAGCGTGTCCGGGTGCAGTACTGCGGGTAGCCCGGCAGTTCGCGGCGCAGGGCACGGTCTTCCAGCACCGTACGGACAACGATGGTGGCCATCAGCAGGGCGATCGGCGCAAAACCGCAGGCTCAGCCGAGAACCAGCGCGGCCCCCGGCAGCAAGAGCATCAGCCCGGAATACATGGGGTGACGCACGACCCGATACGGTCCGGTGGCGATGACGCGATGGCCGAGTTCGGTCTGCACGCGGACCAGCCGGCGCCGCAGCAGGTCCGGGTGGCGGCGGCGCAATCCGGCGAAGCTCACCCCGGCGATGAGCAGCAATGAGGCCAAGAAGAGCCAGCCGCGCCACCAATCGAGGCGGCCCGCGAAGGCAAATGGCACCAGGAAAGTGAGAGCGCGGAAGATGGCCGGAATAGCCAGCTTCCAACCTGGAGTCTGTGCCGGAGCAGTCCTTCTTATGTAACCCGGGCCATGGTTCAGGGCAGCGGTTCGCGGGTGACGCGGCCCGACTGGTCCACGACCAGGCGCGAGCGCAACGGGGGCAACGGCGCACGCCACTCGAAGTTGGCGTGGGCCAGCACGCGACCCTGCTGAATCCAGTCCTCGGGGAAGTAGTAAGAAAGGAGGCGCCACGTGGGGTATTCGCCACGAATGACGACGAGGCGCGGGCCGGGCGTTTGGGAAACGCCATGTATGGCGCCGGCCTCGACCGCGCAGACGTGGCGAATCCAGGGCAGGGTGGCCTCGCGGCCCATGCGTTTCAGGGGAAACAGGAACAGGGCGATGCTGAGCAGGGACGCCAGCACCGTCCAGCGCGGGCGCCATGCGGCCAGCGCCCACGACCCGGCCAGACAGGTTGCGGCGATGCTGGCCAGGGTCTGGTCCGGATCGGTGATCTGTACGGCAAAGCTGAGCAGAAAAGGCGGAACAAACCAAATCGCAAGAAAAGCGAACTGCCGGCATTGGTTATCGGCATAACCACGCCGGATGGCGGCCGGAACCGCCCAGATCCAGCTCAGACCGCCGATGCCGTTCCAGTAGGCGGCGAACAGCGCCATGACGAAGGCCGAGGTGGTGAATCCTTCGGCCCAGAAGGAATGGCCATTGGCGCGCAGCATGGTCCTATTGACGGTGAATGCGGTGTGGAGGCCGCCGGATTTCCAGACGGTGAACAGAAACCAGGGCGCGACCGTCACGGCCAGGATGGCGAGCGGGGCCAGGAGGCGCTTCCAGGAGACGCGCTGCAGGAACAGCGGGCTGAGCAGCAGGGGAAACATGACGGGAAGCATCTCGGTTCGAAATCCGCCGGCGAGGCCAAGAACGAACGCGGCGGTTTTCAGTTGGCCGCGCCAGACGAAGAAGGCGGTGGCGATAGCGCCGGCAGCCAGGAACGTGCGGACGTGGTCCACCGAACCGGCCAGGATGAAGACGGGATTGAAGAACAGGAGGGCCGGGGCGATGCAAGCCGCGCGGGGTCCGAACATGTCGCGGGCGAGCGGAACGAGGAACAGGAGCGCCAGCAGCGAGCCCAGCAGGCCCATGAGCAGCGCGGTCCATTCGGGAGAGGGTCCGCACCAATGGACGATCCGGCTGGCGGCGACGTACAGGGGATAGCCGCGATGGGGTTGGCTGAGCAGCGGCGCAAACCGGCGCAGGGCGAGGGCGAAGTTCACGTTATCGAAGTCGAACAGGAACGGCGGCGCGATGGGCCAGCGGGTGGCAGCCAGGGCGGCGGCAACTCCCGCGGAGAGGGCTATCCGCGAGCGGATCGCGGACAGCGGCGCGGAGACCGGTTTCCGGACGGTCTCGACGTTCTCAAAAGGCACTCAGGATTTTTATATCACTCTGCGAAGCGAGCGATGGATTCTCTTCACCCGGCCAGTGGAGCGGGTGGGGCGGCTACACGGGTGCGCGCCCGACGGACCTATGGTTTGACCTGATAGATTACGCCGGTAGCCCGCAATCCGCCTTGGGTAGTCGTACCGTAAAGATTGCCAGCGGCATCGAAGGCCAAGCCGGAGGATGGATGGTCCCCGTCGCGACCCCCGGTGAAGGTGTGCAGCACGGTTTCATTTCCGGCGGTATCCAGTTTGTAGACGACTCCCGCCCAAAGCGCCGTTCCGCCGCCGCTGGTGGTGGTCCCATAGAGGTTTCCGGCCGAATCCTGAATCACCCCGGCGGCGGGAAAGCCACCATCCGCCCCGTCTGAAAAAGTATAAAGCACGCTTTGATGACCGGTTGGATCCACCTTGAAAACGGTGCCTGCCTGCCGTCCACCGCCCTCGTAAGTCGTGCCATACAGGTTTCCTGCCTGGTCCAGGACGAGTGTCGCTTCGGGACGACCTCCATCGAGCCCGTCAGAGAAGTTATACAGCACGGTCTGGCTGCCCTGCGGAGTGAGCTTGAACACTACGCCGGCGAAACCCGCTTTGCCCCCGAACGTCGTGGTGCCATACAGATTACCGGCCGAATCGCGCACCAGGCCCCCGGCGGGTTCAGCCCCATCGTTTCCCCCGGTGAAACTCCACAGCACAGTCTCATGGCCGTTAGGATCAAGCTTGAACACAGTCCCCCAAACGGTCCCGCCGTAGTAAGTGGTACCGTACAGATTTCCAAAGGAATCGAGGATCACGCCCGACGTGGGGTTTGCCCCGTCGGCACCCCCCGAGAACCCATGTAGGACCGTCTCATGGCCGGTAGGATCCAATTTGAATACGACACCGGCGCCGGATGGACCGCCGCTGAAGGTAGTTCCGTAAAGGTTCCCTGCCGTGTCGAGAATCACGCCCCCCTGCGGGTAAGCCCCGTCGGCGCCGCCGGTAAAGCTGTACAGTACCGTCTCATTCCCTTTGGTATCCATTTTGTAAACCACGCCGGAGTTAAATGGCCCACCGGATTCAGTGGTTCCGTAGAAGTTACCTTTCGGATCGCGGACCAGTGCGGAGTAAGGGTCAGCACCGTCGGCCATTGCCGGGAAACTGTAGAGGGTAGATTTGTTACCGGACGATCCTATCCTGTAAACCGTCCCCTCGTTCGCGCTACCGCCATTGGCTGTCGATCCGTACAGGTTTCCTGCGGAGTCCAGCGTCACGCCCGCGTACGGTTCGCCGTCCGCGCCTCCCCCAAAGCTGTACAGCACTGTCTCATGCCCAGCCGGATCGACTTTAAATACTACGCCTGCGTTCGCGGCGCCGCCTAGAACCGTGGTGCCGTACAGATTACCCGCGGCGTCGCATGTAATGGTGGCGTAGTAAGGGAGACCGCCGTCGGTTCCTCCTGTGAAAGAATACAAAATCGAATAAGTTCCGCCGGGATCGAGCTGGTATACAACACCGCCGCCCGCCGGGCCTCCAGACCCGGTACCAAAGATATTACCGGCTGAGTCGAGCGCCACCCCGGCGTACACGGGCGCTCCGCTGCTGCTTGTGAAAGTGTAGAGCACGCTTTGCTTGCCAGTGGGATCGATTTTGTAAATGACGCCGTAACCGCCGGACCCGCCGTAATAAGTCGTACCGTAGAGGTTTCCGGCCGAATCCCGGGCTACGCCAGCGTAGGGGTTTCCTCCGTCGAGACTGCCTGTGAAACTATGCAGCACAGTCAGATGGCCGCTCGGATCCAGCTTGTAAGCAGTGCCGGCCGCGGTGCCGCCGAACGGCGTAGTCCCGTAGAGATTACCCGCGGAGTCGCGGATCACACCGGCATACGGGAAGGCGCCATCGAGGCCTCCGGTGAAGTTATAGAGCACGGCCTGGTGGCCGCCAGCATCGATCTTATATACGACTCCTACACCGGCGGCGCCACCCAAAACCGTGGTTCCATAGAGGTTCCCAGCCGAGTCCCGGATTACACCGGCTTGCGGGTTAGCGCCGTCCGCCCCGGAGAAGCTGTGCAGAACGGTCTGCTTCCCGCCGGGAGCGATTTTATATACGACGCCCATGCCTGAGTTGCCGCCGTAACAAGCGGTTCCATATAAGTTGCCCTTAGCGTCGCGGATTACATTCGAATAGGGAGTTCCACCGTGCGGCGGAGTTCCAAAGTTGTGCAATACCGTTTGGGTGGATGCATTCGCGATAACTGCGAAGGCGTATGCGAGCCACAGCGGGCTACTCTGCAAGACGATCGCTCGAAGTTTCATTTCGCCAGCATTTCTTCTGCACGTTGAGAATAACACGGGGATAGAGGTGAGGACGCTCCTAGCATCATCCGCGCGGCCGCCAGACTATCTCGACGCGCACAAAAGGCACGCAGGAACCCGGTCTCACGCCCCGAGTTAGTTTGGGGACTTCAAAATCCGCAGGACGGAGAGTATCGTACTCCAACCGCGGGTGGTCGCCGGCGCACCCAGGAGTTTGTCGATTTGGCCCAGGCAGCCGATGGTTTTCATGTGGCGGCGGTAGACGCCAAAGGCCAGCCGATTCCGCAGACCGAGGATTTGCACGAACCACTCGCCGTCCGCGGGGATGACGATCGGAAGGCGCGGCGGGCGAGGGCCGGTCCGGGAAAGGACGCTCACAAACCGGACCAGGCCGGGGCTGGAAGGCTCGGCGCCAAACGGATTCCCGGCCTCCAAACGGATCAGGTCCCGGCCGGTGCAGAACGCGGCTTGCGCATCAAAGCGCAGCTTGCGGCGCAGCGCGGCGAGGAAGCGCGCGCGGGAGACCGGTTTTCGAACCACAAAAGTGCCGGCCGCGCCGACGTTGACGACATCGTAGGCGGCCAGCTCTTGGGCGAGCAGGCTGGGGCGAAGGGTACGGTACCCGCCGACGTTGACGCCCCGGAGAAAGACAACGATGGCCATATCGACGTCCGTGGAAGACATTATCACATCATCCAGGAGCGGGCGACGCGAGTTCCGCTTGACATCATCCGATATTTGTACGATTATCGAAATATCAAGAGGAAGGAGCGCGGTTCCATGGCGGCCAAGATCACGCAAGAGGAAGTGACGCGTTACGCGGACATGTTCGCGGCGATGGGCAGCGAGCCAAGGCTGCGCATCGTCCGGTTACTGCTTTCCGCTCATCCCGACGGGATGTTCGTGGGCGAGATCGCGGGCGAGTTGGAGATCACGCCCAGCACGTTGTCGCATCACCTGGAGAAGCTCAAGAACGAGGACCTGGTGCGGGTGCAGCGGGAAGGCACTTTCCTGCGCTACACGGCCAACACGAAGGCGCTCGAAGCCGTGCTCGGCTTCCTGTACGCGGAGTGCTGCACGCGGAACAAGGCCGTGGAGCCGAAGAAGGTGGTTTGTTGCAGTTAGGAGAAGACCCATGAGCACAGTAAAAGATGTTGTGAAGGAGAGATACGGTCAGGCCGCGCTGCGCGTAGTTGCGGGCGAAGGCAGCGCCTGTGGCGGGAGCAGCCCGTCGAGCTGCTGCTCCGGCGGGGACCCGATCACGTCCGAGCTATACGATCAATTGCAAAAGGACGAACTGCCGGAGGCGGCGGTGCTGGCGTCGCTGGGCTGCGGCAATCCGACGGCGCTGGCGCAACTGGCGCCGGGCGAGGTGGTGCTGGATCTGGGTTCGGGCGGGGGGATCGACGTGCTGCTCTCGGCCCGGCGGGTGGGTCCCACGGGCAAGGCTTACGGCCTGGACATGACGGACGAGATGCTGGCCCTGGCGCGGGAGAACCAGCGCAAGGCCGGCGTGGAGAACGTGGAGTTTTTGAAGGGCGAGATCGAGAGCATTCCGCTGCCGGACGGATCCGTGGACGTCATCATTTCCAACTGCGTGATCAATCTCTCGGCGGACAAGGATCGCGTGCTCGGCGAGGCATTCCGGGTGCTGAAGCCGGGCGGCCGCCTGGCGGTGTCGGACGTGGTGACGCGGGGTGAAGTGCCGGAGGAGATCCGGAAGAACATACTGCTGTGGGCCGGGTGCGTGGCGGGCGCGCTGGAAGAGAACGAGTACCGGGCCAAACTTGCGGCGGCCGGATTCGAGGGGATCGGCATCGAGCCGACGCGGGTTTACCGGCTGGAAGATGCGCTGTCGTTCCTGGCGGACAAAGGTCTCGACCTGGAGAAGATCGGCCCGCAGGTGGAGGGCAGGTTCATGAGCGCTTTCGTGCGCGCCACCAAGCCGGCGGCCAAGAGTTGCTGCGGCCCGGGCTGTTGCCCGTAGGCGGGAACGAATCGATGGCCGGCTCGCGACTTGCATTCCTCGACCGCTTCCTGACGCTTTGGATCTTCGCCGCGATGGCAGGCGGGGTGATTCTCGGCTACCTGGTTCCCGGCGTGGTGCCGTTTCTCGATCGTTTCAGCGTGGGCACGACGTCCGTTCCCATTGCCATCGGCCTGATCCTGATGATGTATCCGCCGCTGGCGAAGGTGAGATACGAAGAGATGGGGCGCGTGTTCCAACACCGGCGCGTGCTGGCGCTTTCGCTGGTACAGAACTGGGTGGTGGGCCCGGTGCTGATGTTCGCGCTGGCGGTGTGGCTGCTGCGCGACAAGCCGGAGTACATGACCGGCCTGATTCTCATCGGCCTGGCCCGGTGCATCGCGATGGTGATCGTGTGGAACGACCTGGCGCACGGCGACCGGGAATATGCGGCGGGACTGGTGGCGTTCAACTCGGTCTTCCAGGTGTTGTTCTTTTCGGTGTACGCCTACTTCTTTCTGGCGACGGCGCCGCGATGGCTGGGGCTCAAAGCGGTGGAGGTGGACATCTCAATGGCCGAGATCGCCAAGAGCGTGCTGATCTACCTGGGCATCCCGTTCGTGGGCGGCATGCTGACGCGGCTGGCGCTGCGGAAGGCCCGAGGGCGGGAATGGTACGAGCAGAGATTCATCCCGCGGATCAGCCCGATCACGCTGATCTCGCTGTTATTCACGATCGTGGTGATGTTCAGTTTGAAGGGTGAGATGATCGTGCACCTGCCCCTGGATGTGATCCGGGTCGCGATTCCGCTGACGATTTACTTCGTGGCGATGTTCTTCGCATCGTTCTGGATGAGCAAGAGAGTGGGCGCCAAATACCCGGAGGCGGCGACGCTATCGTTTACGGCCGCGTCGAACAACTTTGAACTGGCCATTGCCGTGGCCATCGCCACGTTCGGCATTCATCATGGAGCGGCGTTTGCCGCGGTGATCGGCCCGCTGGTGGAGGTGCCGGTTTTGATATCGCTGGTGAACGTGGCCCTGTGGATCAATCGGAAGTGGTTTGCCGGCGAGTTTGCCGGCGTGGAAGTGTGCCGACCGCAGCGAGTCAGCTCCACGTGAAGGGCGGGTATCAGTTAAGGGAAAGGCGATATGACGACGCGACACTTCAACGTGCTCTTTCTGTGCACGGGTAACTCGGCGCGGTCCATTATGGCGGAAGCGATTCTGAACCATAAGGGCCAGCCGGACTTTACCGGCTACAGCGCCGGCAGCCATGCCACGGGACGCGTTCACCCCGAGGCGCTGCAGCAGATACGCGCGGCCCATATGCCGACGGAGGGACTGCGCAGCAAGAGCTGGGACGAGTTCGCCGGGCCGGACGCGCCCAAGGTCCATTTCGTATTTACGGTGTGCGACCGGGCTGCTACGGAAGTCTGTCCGGTGTGGCCCGGCCATCCGCTGACGGCGCGATGGAGCGTGCCCGATCCGGCGGCCGTGGTAGGGACGCCGGAGCAGATCGCGCGCGCGTTCTTCGAGGCGTTCACGATTCTGGATCGACGGATCACGCTGTTCCTGTCGCTGCCGCTGGCGACGCTGGAGCGGGAAGTGATTCAGAGCGAGATCAACCGTATCGGCCGGGCTTAGCGGGAACGGTCCGGTCCTCTATACTCTGGTAGTGATGAGGTTCTGGATCTGTATTCTGTTTGCGATGGCGGGGCTGCGCGGGCAGACGGCGGGCTGGCAGCCGGCGGCGGGCGCCACGCAGGTTCCGATATGGCCGGGCACTCCGCCGGACGCGAAGTTCGGTCCGCCGGCGAACAGCGAGACAGCCACCGAGGGAGAGGTGGACAACGTCTCGCGGCCCACGATGACGGTCTATTCGCCGAAGGGGAAGAACACGGGGGTGGCGGCGATCGTGTTTCCCGGCGGCGGCTATAGCGTGCTGGCGATCGACCTGGAAGGCACGGAGGTGTGCGACTGGCTGACGCCCAGAGGGATCACGTGCGTGGTTTTGAAGTACCGGGTGCCGCACACGGGTCCGCAATGGAACGATCAATGCCAGTGCCAGCGCAACCCGAAGGCTCCGATGGCGCTCGAAGACGCGCAGCGGACCATGGGGCTTCTGCGTTTGCATGCCGCGGAATACCATATCGATCCGCACAAGATCGGGGTGCTGGGGTTTTCGGCGGGCGGGCACCTGTCGGCGGACATCAGCACGCATTTCGACAAGCGGGCATATCCGGCGGTGGATGCGGCGGACAAAGAGAGTTGCCGTCCGGATTTCGCGGTGGTGCTGTATCCGGGGCACCTCTGGATGGGGAAGTTTGACTTGAATCCGGACGTCCCGGTCACGCGGCGGACGCCGCCCACGTTTCTGGTGCAAGCCGAGAACGATCCGGTGGACAGCATCAATAACTCGCTGGTGTACTACATCGCGCTGAAGAATGCCGGCGTGCCGGTGGAGATGCACTTATACGCGGAAGGCAAGCATGCCTTTGGGCTGCGGCGCACGAAGTTCCCGATCACGGGCTGGCCGGAACTGGTGGAGCGGTGGCTGGGGACGATCGGAATGATTCCGGAGTAACTCAGGCGCCCAGGACGGCGTACCAGAGGAACTCGACCAACTTGAAGAGGGAGGCTTCGCGGATGCGCTCGTCGTCGCCGTGGGCCTCGCCGCGGTCGCCGGCTTCGACGACCGGGCCGATGCCGTAGGACTGGACGCCGCGGGCGCGCAACTGGGCCAGATCGGTGGCGCCGGTGAGCATGGAGGGCAGGGTGACGGCGCCGGGAAACAGTTTCTCCTGGGCATGTTCCAGCGCGCGATAGAGGGCCGTGTCGATGCGGGAGGGCGGGGTGGCGGGGCGATCGGGCTTGTGGGTGACGATTTCGACATCCAGTCCGGCGATGGCGGCGCGCATCTCTTCGTAAAGGCGCGGCACATCCTCGCCGGGCAGGGCGCGGATGTCGAGGTAGGCTTCGGCTTCGGCGGGAATCACGTTGCGGGCGAAGCCGGCCTTGAGGATGGTGGGGGCGAGGGTGGTGTGCAAGAGGGCGTAGTGCGCCAGTTCGTAGCGCTCGAGATAGCGGTCAATCTCGGCGGCCTGCGACGGGTCGAGGAGGCGGCGGTAGCGATCCGCGTCTTCGGGGGAGCTGATGGCGGCGAGACGCGCGAAGTAGGCGCGGGTAGTTTCGTCGAGGCGCATGGGGGTACGCCAGGCGCCGAGGCGGGCGACGGCCTGGGCGAGGCGGACGATGGCGTTGTCGGGTGAGGGACGGGAGGCGTGGCCGGAGACGCCGCGCGCGATGAGCGTGACGCCGCGGGGCACCTTTTCGGCGGTGGCGACGGCGACATAGCGCACCTTGCCATTGCGGGAGACGGCGGCGCCGCCTTCGGCCAGGGCGTACTCGGCGGCGATTTCGTTCCAGTGGCGGTCAATGAGGAAGTCGATGCCGACGTGGGGAGTGCCTTCTTCGCCGGCTTCGGCGATGAAGATGACGTCGCGATGCAGGCGGGCGTGGCTGCGCTCGAGGAGGAGCATCACCATGAGGCCGGCGGCGACGATGTCCTTGTCGTCGATGGCGCCGCGGGCGAAGATGAAGCCGTGGCGGCGGACGGCGGCGAGGGGGTCGACGGTCCAGCGGGCGCGATCGAAGGCGACGGTGTCGGTGTGGCCGAGGATGGCAACGGGACGAGCGGAGCCGTCGCCACGGATGCGGGCGACGAGGTTGGCGCGGGCGGGCTCGAGCGCGAAGAGGCGGGCGGGAATGCCCTCGCGATTGAGGACGCGCCTCAGATACTGGGCGGCGGCGGTTTCGTTGCCGGGCGGGTTGACGGTGTCGATGCGGAGCAGGGCGCGGAAGTGGCGGAGGGTTTCGGCGTCGACCTTGCGCCAGTCGGGGGCGGCGGGCGGGGCGGCGAAGGCGGTGAGGGAGGAGAGCAGAAACACGAGGGTGAGACGCGCCGGGAACATGCGTTTGGGTGGGTTGCCGATATCATATTTTAAGTGGAAGGCGGGGGCCCACGATTTCAAGGTTTACAGCGGGATGTTGCCGTGCTTTTTGCGGGGGCTGGTATCGACCTTGTTTTCGAGCATGCGGAAGGCGCGGATGACGCGGGGGCGGGTCTCGCGGGGCTCGATGTTGTAAGAGGCGGATGGCGGCTTTAGGGCAGCTTGATCGCGAATGCAACGCCACCGCCGCGAAGGCCACCCTGCCACGCGGTTCCGAATAAGTTGCCCGACGAGTTGCGGATCACAGCGGCGCGCGGGAAGCCGCCGTCGGCGCCGCCGGTGAAACTGTAGAGCACGGTTTCGTTTCCAGTGGGATCCAGCTCGAATACGGTACCGAGGTTGGCCGCGCCTCCGGCGCTGGTGGTTCCATAGAGGTTGCCGGCTGGATCGCGAATAACGCCGGCCAGGGGAGAACCGCCGTCCGCGCCGCCGGTGAAACTGTAGAGCACTGAGTAGTTGCTGGCGGCATCCAACCGGAAGACGACGCCCGCGCCTCCTGTGCCACCGGCGCCTGCGGCGCCGTAGAGGTTGCCTGCGGAATCGCGCACGAGGGCCACGGGGTAGGCGCCATCCGAGCCGCCGGTGAATGAATGCATCACGGTCTCGTTGCCGGTGGTATCCAGATTAAAGATGACACCGACATTGGCGGCGCCGCCGAGGGACGTAGTGCCGTATAAATTGCCAGCCGGATCCAGGATCACCGGACCGTCGAAGGGATCGCCTCCGTCGGATCCGCCGGTGAAGCTGTACAGCGCGGATTCGTGGCCCGCGGGGTCAAGTTTAAACACCACACCGGCGTTGTACGCGCCACCCTGGGAAGTTGTGCCATAGATGTTGCCGGCTGCGTCAACTGAGACCGCCGAGTACGGTTGTCCGCCATCCGGACCGTTTGTAAAACTGTAAAGCACGCTGTAATTGCCGGCGAAATCGATCTTATAGACAACCCCGGCATTCGAGGAGCCACCCAGGGCCGCCGTGCCGTAGAGATTGCCGGCTGTGTCGCGGGTGACACCGGCCCAGGGGTTGGCCCCGTCGGCGCCTCCGCCGAAGCTGTGAAGCGGCGTCTCATGGCCGCCAGGATCCAGCTTGTAAACAGTCCCACCGCCCACGGTGCCGCCGGTGAAGGTGGTTCCGTACAGGTTTCCCGCGGGGTCGCCGGTGACACCGCCAATCGGGCCGTCGCCGTCGTCAGGGCGGGGATTGGGAAACGCGTAGAGGGCGGAATACCGATTGGAGGCATCGATTTTGTAAATAAGCCCGCCGTTGGCGGTAGTGGTCGAGTAAGTCGAGCCGTAGAGATTACCGGCTGAGTCGCGAATGGGTGCGGTGTAAACCTGCTGGTCGCCGAAGGCATGGATCGGTGTGTACCTGCCGTTGGCGGCTAGCTGGTAGATTTCTCTAGAAGTGGCGCCGAAGAGATTGCCGGCGGGATCAAGAACCACGCCGGCCCATGGGGAACGCTGGGAACTCTGGGAGTTGAAGTTATGAAGGATGGAGTAGGTCTTGTCGGTGTCGAGCTTATAGATCACGCCATACCATTCGAATACGCCGCCTACACTGGTGGTGCCGTAGAGTTCGCCCGCAGCGCCGCGGGTGACGCCGGACCGCGGATTGCAGCCTTCAGAAAGGGAGAACCGGTACAATACTTCCTCGCCGCCGCCGGGAGGGACCTTGAATATCACGCCGTAGCCCTGGGTTCCGCCGCCGTAGGTAGTTCCATATAGATTACCGGAAGAATCGCTGACTATACCGGGGTTGGGGTTGGCGCCGTCGCTGCCGCCGGAGAAGTTATACAGGTTGGTGAGATGGCCGGCGGGGTCCAGTTTAAACACGACGCCGTAGCCGTAGCCGCCATTAGGATCGCCACCGTGCGTTGTGGTGCCGTACAGGTTGCCGGCGGCGTCAAGGACGAGTGTTCCGGCGGGATTGCGGCCGTCCGCGTTGCCCGTGAAGCTGTAGAGGACGGTGAGGTGGGCGCTGGTATCGAACCTGTAAATAGCACCCTGGCCGTAAGCACCGCCGAATTGGGTCACGCCGTAAAAATTGCCGGCGGAATCGGCGGTCAGACCGCCGCTCGGCCAGCCGCCGTCTAGCGCGCCAGTGAAACTGTAGAGCAGGGTCTGACGGCCGCTGACATCCAGCTTAAAGATTACTCCCCAGGCGCTGGTGCCTCCGGTGGCGGCGGTGCCGTACAGATTGCTGGAGGAGTCGAGCAGGAGGGCATTCGGTTGTCCGCCGTCGGGCGGGGCGGTGCCGAAACTGTGCAGCACCGTTTCCGTAGCGAGAGTTTGGGCCGGGCTGGTGTTTAGCGCCGCCAGTACCGCCAGCCATATGGTGAAGCACAGTTTGGGCATGCCAGTTCTCCTGCGGAGGATTACAGCGGGATGTTGCCGTGCTTTTTACGGGGGCTGGTATCGACCTTGTTTTCGAGCATGCGGAGGGCGCGGATGACGCGGGGGCGGGTCTCGCGGGGCTCGATGACGTCGTCGATGAAGCCGCGCTCGGCGGCGATGAAGGGGTTGGCGAAGCGCTCACGGAATTCGGCGGTCTTCTGGGCGCGCACGGCGTCGCCGTTGACGGCCTGGGACAGTTCGCGGCGGTAGACGATGTTGACGGCGCCTTCGGGTCCCATGACGGCGATCTCGGCGCTGGGCCAGGCCAGGTTGACGTCGGTGCGGATGTGCTTGGAGCCCATCACGCAGTAGGCGCCGCCGTAGGCCTTGCGGGTGATCACGGTGACTTTGGGCACGGTGGCCTCGGCGTAGGCGTAGAGCAGCTTGGCGCCGTGGCGGATGATGCCACCGAACTCCTGGCCGGTGCCGGGGAGGAAGCCGGGCACGTCTTCAAAGGTCAGGATGGGGATGTTGAAGGCGTCGCAGAAGCGCACGAAGCGGGCGCCTTTCACGGAGGAATCGATATCCAGGCAGCCGGCGAGGTAGGCGGGCTGATTGGCGACGATGCCCACGGAGCGGCCCTCGAGGCGGGCGAATCCGACCACGATGTTGCGGGCGAAGTGCTCGTGGACTTCGAAGAATTCGCCGTCATCGACCACGCGGTGGATGACGTCCTTGATGTCGTAGGGCAGGTTGGACTCGGCGGGCACCAGGGTATCGAGCGCGGGGTCCATGCGATCGGCGGGATCGGCGGCGGGCCGGCGCGGGGGATCGTCGCGGTTATTCTGGGGCAGGTAGCCGAGCAGCTCGCGGATCATGCGCAGGCATTCGGCGTCGTCGGGCGCGATGAAGTGGCCCACGCCGCTGACGGAGTTGTGGGTCATGGATCCGCCGAGGCGTTCCTTGGTGACGTCTTCGTGAGTGACGGTCTTGATGACATCGGGGCCGGTGACGAACATGTAGCTGGTGCGATCGACCATGAAGACGAAGTCGGTGATGGCGGGGGAGTAGACGGCGCCGCCGGCGCAGGGGCCCATGATGGCGGAGATCTGCGGCACGACGCCACTGGCCAGGGTGTTGCGGAGGAAGATGTCGGCGTAGCCGCCGAGGGACAGGACGCCTTCCTGGATGCGGGCGCCGCCGGAATCGTTGAGGCCGATCAGGGGCGCGCCGTTTTTCAGCGCGTGGTCCATGATCTTGCAGATCTTCTGGGCGTTGGCCTCGGAGAGGGAGCCGCCGAAGACGGTGAAGTCCTGGGCGAAGACGTAGACGAGGCGGCCGTCGATGTAGCCATAGCCGGTGACGAAGCCGTCGCCAGGGACGACCTGTTCGTCCATGCCGAAGTCGCGGCAGCGGTGGGCGACGAGCTTGTCGAGTTCTTCGAAGGTGCCTTCGTCGAGGAGGAGCTCGACGCGTTCGCGGGCGGAGAGCTTACCTTCTTTGTGCTGGCGATTGCGGCGCTCTTCGCCGCCACCCTGATCGGCGGCCCGGTGGCGGCGGCGGAGTTCCTGGAGGCGATCCATCCTAATGATTGTAGCTGTTGAGCCGAGCGGACTTAACAAAACTTTACAAAGGCGATGTGCCCGGGCGGGAGGGATTTCCGTCCATTAGATTTCAGATGCGGAAGTCTCATCGGGCATGGATCGCCTGGGGCGCCGGGAGCGTGCTGGTGGTGTTGTGCGCGTTGCTGGCGTGGCTGCAGTTCCGCTGGATCGGCGAGATTACGGAAGCGGAACGCAATCGCCTGCACGAGCAATTGCACGCGCGGCTGATGGCGGTGAGCCGGGCCTTCGACCAGGAACTGGCGGACGCCTGCCGGGCGGCAGCCGAGGGGGCGGACGCAACCGCGCCGGCGCGCCGTTGGTTCCGGCGCAGCGGGGTGGCCTGGGAGGAGAACGGGAAACTACGCCTGGCGCTGCGAGATGCGGGGACGGGAATGCTGGCGACCGCGGAATGGCCCGCAGAGTGGAACGGGACGCGCGAGAGCCTCGCCGAACGGAAGCGGCGGGGCGACGGTCCAGGGCGGCCACCGGCACTCGACCCCCGGTTGGTGGTGCTGCCCCGGCTCGCGCGTCCCGGGGAGGCGCGGGGTGGTCCGGAAGGCGGATGGGTGCTGCTCGAGCCGGATACGGAATATCTGCGCGGAACGGTGGTCCCGCAGTTGGTCCAACGCTACCTGGCGGTGGACGGCAGGCTGGAGTACCAGGCGGCGGTGATCGAGAACGGCGCGCCGGCGCCGTTTGCCGCGGATGACTCGGTGGCGCTGTTCGATGTGCGTCCGGGAGGCATGCGGGGACCGGGTCCGCGCGGCTTGGGAGGACCGCCCGGCGGGCCGCCGCCGCCGGATGCAATTCATGGACGCTGGCGACTGGCGGTGCGGCACAGCGCCGGATCGCTGGAGGCGCTGGTGGCCGGGACGCGCCGGCGCAACCTGGGCGTGTCGGCCGGCATTCTGCTGCTGATGCTGGCGACCGGAGCGGTGCTGGCGCGCACGACGCGGCGCGCCCATCAACTGGCGCAGCAGCAGTTGGATTTTGTGGCGGGCGTGTCGCACGAACTGCGCACGCCGCTGACCGTGATCCGCACGGCGGCTTACAATCTGCGCGGAAAGCTGGCGCAGCGTCCGGGGCAGGTGGAGTCTTACGGGGCGATGATCCAGGCGGAGAGCGAGAAACTGCAGGCGCTGGTGGAGCAGGTGCTGCGGTTCGCCAGCATCGAGTCGGGACACATCGTACGGGTGCGCCAACCGATCGCCATCGATGCGCTGGTGGGCGCGGAGCTGCGCTTTGAGAGCGGCGTGGCGGGGCAGGAGCTGCGCGTCGAGAAAGAGATCGAACCGGGTCTGCCGCCGGTGCTGGGCGACGGCGTGGCGATGCGGCAGGCGGTGCAGAACCTGGTGGACAATGCCATCAAGTACGGCGGCGGCGAGCACGGGTGGATCGGGGTGCGGGCGTGCACGGTGTGGACGGAGCGGGGCACGGCGGTGGAGATTCGGGTGGCCGATCGGGGCCCGGGGATTCCGCCGGAGGAGCAGCGGCACGTTTTCGAGCCGTTCTTCCGGGGACGGCGCGCGGTGGCGGACCAGATACACGGCAGCGGATTAGGTTTGAGTCTGACGAAGAAGATCGTGGAGGCACATGGCGGCGAGATTCGCGTCCGGAGCGAGCCGGGCGGGGGGACTGAATTCATGGTGCGGATTCCAGCCGCGCCGGCGGAGTTAATCAATGAGCCCGCGTATTCTGTTGGTTGAAGACGAACCCGGATTAGTGGTGACTCTCTCGGACCTGCTGGCGGCGGAGGGCTACGCGGTGGAGTCGGCCGCGGATGGCGAGAGCGGGCTGCGGCGCGCCCTGAACGAGAATTTCGAACTCATGATCCTGGACCTGATGCTGCCCAAGAGGACGGGGTTCGAGGTGTGCCGCAGGTTGCGGCAGATGGGGCGGGACCTGGCGATCCTGATGCTGACGGCGCGCACGCAGGTAGTGGACCGGGTGGTGGGGCTGAAACTGGGCGCCGACGATTATCTGATCAAGCCATTCGATCCGGCGGAGCTGCTGGCGCGGGTGGAGGCGCTGCTGCGCCGCGTGTGGAAAGAGAACCGCACGCCGGTGCGCACGTTCGAGTTCGGGGATGTGCGCGTGGATTTCGAGCGCGCGGAAGTAACCAAAGGCGGACGGGCGGTAGGGCTGGCCACCAAGGAGCTGCAACTTCTGCGCTACCTGGTGGACCACCGGGAGCGGGTGGTGCCGCGGGAAGAGATCATGCAGCGGGTGTGGGAATACAACAGCGAGGCATCGTCGCGCACGATTGACGTACACATCGTCTGGCTGCGGCAGAAGCTCGAGACCACGCCGCAGACGCCGCGCCACATACAGACGATCCGGGGCAAGGGATACCGGTTCACACCGTAGATCCGGCCACAGGCGCAGGGCCGTGTTAGGGTAGGGAGATGAAAGCCTCCTGGATCTGGGTTGCCCTGATACCGCTTAGCATGTCCCGCGCCGCCGACGTCGCCGAAATCCGTTCGATCATGACCAGCCGGGTGGAGGCGGGCCGGGCGGTGGGCATGGTCACGGGCCTCATCGACGCAAACGGGCGGCAGGTGCTGGCGGCCGGGAAGGTGGCGGAAGAAGGCGCGCGGGCGCCGGACGGCGACACGGTGTACGAGATCGGCTCGATCACCAAGGTGTTCACTTCGCTGCTGCTGGCGGACATGATCGAGAAGGGCGAGGTGAAGGCCGACGATCCGGTAGCCAAGTATCTGCCGGCCACGGTCAAGGTGCCGAGCCGGAACGGACGCCAGATTACGCTACTGGATCTGTCGATGCAGATATCCGGGCTGCCGCGGCTGCCGAACAATCTGAAGCCGGCCGATCCGGGGAATCCGTACGTGGATTACGACGCAGCCAGGCTTTACGATTTTCTATCGCACTACGAGCTGACGCGGGACCCGGGGGAGAAGTACGAGTACTCGAACCTGGCGGTGGGCCTGCTGGGTCACGCGCTGGCGCTCCGGGCGGGCATGAGCTACGAGGAACTGCTGCGCAAGCGCATCTTCGAGCCGCTGGGCATGACGAGCACCTCGATCACGCTCTCGGAAGATCAGAAGAAGCGCCTGGCGCCGGGGTACAGCGCGTCGCTGCACGCGGTGAAGAACTGGGATTTCGGAGTGCTGGCGGGCTGCGGCGCGATCCGGTCGACGGTGAACGACATGTTGAAGTTCCTGGCGGCGAACCTGGAACTCACGGATTCGCCGCTGCGGGCCGCGATGCGGCGCATGCGGTCGGTAGAGAAGGACACAGGCATGCCGGATGTGAAGATCGGCATGGCCTGGCACGTATTCACCAAGTACGATCCGGCGATCTGGTGGCACAACGGCGGGACGTACGGCTACCGGTCGTTTGTGGGCTTCATTCCGGAGAAGAAAGAAGGCGTGGTGATCCTGTGCAACACCTTCATGGATAACGACGACCTGGGAAGTCACATCCTGGACAGCCGCTATCCGGTGGTGCTGATGGAAAAAGAGGCCGCGGTGGATCCGGCCATCCTGGAGCGTTACGTGGGTGAATACGAGATGAACCCGACTTTCAAGATCAACGTGACGCGGGAGGGGCCGCGGCTATTCGTGCAGGCGACGGGTCAACCGCGTATCGAGGTATTCGCCAAGTCGGACTCGGAGTTTTTCTTAAAGGTTGTAAACGCGCAGATCACGTTCGAGAAGGACGGACTGATTCTGCATCAGAACGGGAAAGATCAGAGGGCCAAGAAGACGAAATAGTGTGTGAGGTGACCCACCCTCACCCACCCAACCGGCCACGCGCGGGATGCTTTACGCACTCAGCGGCAGCGGGTGGAGCAAGGGGAAGACGACGGGCACCATCGGAATGGCAACCTGAAGCAGGGCGAATAACAGCGCTTCGCGGCTACTGCAGACACAGGGCAAAGTGTCGTTCGAAAAGTAACCCTGACAGGGGGCCGGCTGATCCGCTAAACAGTAGGCTTTGTGCATAACTGAGCTCGTCTTCCTTCCTCCGAGCAATTCCATCGCCGTTCTTGGAGGGGCTACCGTAGCCCTCTGGCGCTTACACCTCGATCATGTACTGTTGCACCCGGGCTGTCAACACATTTTTATGACATATTTCAGGAATTCTACGGATGCACTTTTCTCCCGTAGTTCTAGAGCCAGGATAACCAGGGTACTAGGGATGCATCCGGGGTAAGTTCTAGGGAAACTGCCGATAGCGCCATCGCGGAATGGGCATCGACTTACTAAGATAAACAGCTCCGATACGCTTATACTGGATTGTATCCAGAAAGCAGTCCTGGCCATTCATCTCCCGCGCCGTTCGGGAGAACAGGGAGGACAGTGAGTATGACGGGCAAGCGGTTTTGGGTGGAGCCTTGGGCAAGAACGACACTCGCAATCATTTCGATCTGCTTCGGTGTGGATGGGCCGTGCGCCTGGGCGGCTGCGAATTCCGTGAACCGTTCCGCGGCGAAGCTCATGAGCGTGCCTTTGAGTTTCGAGCGCAACCAGGGGCAGGCAGGCGCCACGGTTCAGTTTGTGGCGCGCGGTTCCGGTTATGCGCTTTACTTCGGTTCGGGCAAGGTAGTGCTGAGCCTGCAGCGGCGGCAGGGAACCGCGGCGGTTGACACTGTGCGCATGGGCCTGATCGGCGGAAACGCAAACGTGGAAGCTGTGGAACTCGACCGGCAGCCCGGCGTGGTGAGCTACTTCATCGGCAACGATCCGCGGAAGTGGCGCACCGGAATTCCAACCTATGGCAAGGTCGGCTACGTCCAGGTGTATCGCGGCATCGACCTGGTGTTCTACGGGAACCAGAGCCGGTTGGAATACGATTTTGTAGTGGCCGCGGGCGCCGACCCCGCCCCCATCGCCTGGCGCATTGAGGGCGCCCGCCCCGGCATCGACGGCAATGGCAACCTCACGTTGCACGCGGCCCATGGTCCCGTCACTTTCGAGAAGCCCATCGTTTACCAGATGGATGGCACCAGAAAGATCGCGGTGGAAGGGTCGTTCGTCCTTGCCAAGGACCTGGTCAGCTTTCGGATCGGCCGCTACGACCATGCGCGGGAATTGGTGATCGATCCCGTGCTCAGCTACGCCACCTATCTGGCGGGAACTGCCTTGGATACTATCGGGAATGGGCTGGGGCCGGGCGCCCACGACAATGTGTCGCAGGGTCTCGCCGTAGATAGCGCGGGCAGCATTTACGTGACGGGCTACACGAGTTCGCTGGACTTTCCGATTACCAATGCTTTCGACAAGACGTATCCCAGCAGCAACACGAACAGTCCCAGTACGTTTGTCACCAAATTCAGCCCGGATGGCAGTTCGCTGGTTTATTCGACCTTTCTCGGCGGCAGCTCCGGCGACCAGGCGTACGGGATCGCGGTGGATTCCGCGGGCGAGGCCTACATCGCGGGTCTGGCCCGATCGCCCGATTTTCCCATCACCAACGGAGCCTACCAGACGATCTGTTCCCCTATTCCGACGGATACGCCGAGCCTCCTCCAGCCAGGCTGCCCCGGCGGCGGCTCGAGCGCATTTGTGACCAAGCTGAATTCCACGGGAACCGGCCTGGTCTACTCGACATTCCTGGGCGGCTATGGGCCGGGATGGGCAACTGCGATTGCCGTGGATAGCGCGGGCCGCGCCTACATTGTGGGCGACGAGTCGGTAGCCTGCCAAAACCGATACGCCTTCCATAGCTGCTTTCCAACCACTGGCGGCGCGTTGATCGGCGGAAGCGAACCAAGCGCGGACGCGGCGCAGTTCGCCTTCGTCGCGGTGTTCGATCCGGCCGGCGCCAATCTGCTGTATTCCACGCTCTATGGCGACCTGAACGTGGCCTGCCCGGCCGGCTGCGGCCTCACCCAGGCCGGCGGCGTGGCGGTGGATTCGACCGGCGCCTTCTACGCGATCGGGTATACGAAGGCCGCCAGGCTGCCGACTACCTCCGGGGTCATTCAGCCCACCGGCGCGCCACTGGATCCTACCGGCGTCTATGTGACTGCGTATCGCGGCTTCATTGCCAAGTTCAATCCCGTCACTTCACCCAGTGGAGTATCGTTGGCGTATGGTACTTACCTGGGCGGGAAAACCGGGAATCTGAGCGACTATCTGAGCGGTATCGCCATCGACAGCTCGGACAATATTTATGTCGCCGGCTTCACCAACTCCGGGGACTTTCCGGTGACGAGCGGCGCCTACCAGACCGCCTGCGGACAGAATGGAGCGTGCGGGGCGGACCACATTACCAAGATCAATCCGACCGGCACCGCGATCCTGTGGTCTACCTACCTGGGAAACGCCCGGGCCGATGGCGGCGACAGTATGCAGTCCTGCGGGCCGGTCCAATTGGATGGAAAGGGCAACGTCTACCTCATAGGATCGGCCGCGGACGAGTTCCCGCAGATCAATCCCCTGGAATCGATGGCACACATCTCCACGGGACTGGTGGTGGCCGAGTTGGATCCCAGCGGCTCGACGCTGCTCTTCTCGAGTCCAATCGGTTCCGGTGGACTCGATCCCGAATTCCCGGGCGGGTTGGCGGTCGATCCGGCCGGCAATATCTACCTCGCCGGTAATGACCTCGGCAACAACCTGATCACAACTGCCGGCGCATTCCAGACGGCCATACCCACCGATCACTGCTGCTATCACGGTTTTGTGGCCAAGATCGCCGGCGGCCCCGCGGTCAAACTGGCCACGGCCGGACAGATCGAGCCCTTCGCCCCGGAAGCCATCGTGGCGGGGTACGGCGCGGGCCTGGCCAGCGTCACCGCCACGGCGACGACCACACCGCTGCCGACGTCGATCGAAGGAAACAGCGTGACGGTCACAGACTCAGCCGGCGCCGCGCGTCAAGCTCCGCTGTTCTATGTTTCGTCCGCGCAAGTCAACTTCGAGATACCGGCGGGCACGGCGTTGGGAGCGGCCACGGCGGCATTCCAGAATCACGACGGAACGGTGCAGCCGGCCGCCATCCAGATCGGCAGCGTTTCGCCGGGAATCTTCGCGTTGGATACCGCCGGACTGGTGGCGGCCTGGGTCCTGCCGGTGGTTTCCAATGTACAGCAGCCATTGCAGCCGGTGTACCAGGTGACAGGCGGAGGCCTGGCTCCTTTGCCGATCGATGTGGCAGCGCCGAATTCGCAATTTTATCTGGAGATGTACGGTACGGGTCTAAGGAATGCCAAGAGCGTGACAGCGTCAGTGAACAACGCGAATGTGCCGGTGCTGTATTTCGGGCCCGCGCCGGGATGGGCGGGCGAGGACCAGGTGAACATCGGGCCGCTACCCCTGACGCTGGCGGGGCAAGGCAGCGTGAATATCGTTGTCACGGCGGACGGGCATCCGGCGAATACTGTGACGGTGACTATTCAATGAGCTAAGCGAAGGCTGGGGAGGCTGGCCGCACGCATCAGTTACCCCAAGCCGTCGTGCACGAAACAAAGTAATCCGTCTCCGCCTGCCAGCCGGCGTGGGTGAACCGTAACTGCGTGGCGGCGCCCGTCGGCGTCATGCGGATTTTCTCATCGCCGGAACGCAGGCGCACGACGAGCGCAAGCGATATCATGGGCGAATGCATGGCTTACCGCGGTTGCTGATGCTGGCCCCCATCGTCATGGGAGCGCTCGCGGCGGGCGGCCTGGACTTGCCGCTGCGGTCCCGCGTGGAGGCGTTCAAGGGCAGCGGGCAATGGCAGGAGGTGCGGTTTGTCGCACCGCTGCCGCCGGGCCAGACCGCGATCGTGATTTGCGATATGTGGGACAAGCACTGGTGCGCGGGCGCGACGAGGCGGGTGGCGGCACTGGCGGAACGTATGGCGCCGGTGATCGCCGCGGCGCGCGCTCACGGCATCCAGATCATACACGCGCCGTCGGAGACCATGGGCTTCTACCGGGACTGGCCGCAGCGCCAGCGCATGCTGCATATCGCCAGGGTGGAACCGCCGGCGCCGCTCGGAATCACCGATCCGCCGCTGCCCATTGACGACAGCGGCGGCGGTTGCGATACGGGGGACGCGCAGTACAAGGCCTGGTCCCGGGAGATCGCGACACTTTCGGTGGGCGATGGGGACGTGATCTCGGACGATGGCGCGGAGATCTACAGCTTCCTGCGGCAGCACGGCATACAGAACGTGTTGATCATGGGCGTGCACGTCAACATGTGCGTCCTGAACCGCTCGTTTGCGATCAAGCAGATGACCAACTGGGGGATCCGCTGCGTCCTGGTGCGGGACCTGACGGACAGCATGTACGATCCCAAGGACCGGCCTTACGTGAGCCACGACCGCGGCACGGAACTGGTGATCGAACACATCGAAAAATACTGGTGCCCGTCGGCCACCAGCGCGGACCTGATGAAGGCGCTCCACCGCCGCGGCACGCGCTGAGACCGCGGCCGGCCGCGGTTAGCGGAACACGCCGGTGTGGCCCAGGGAGTAGCGTCCCGGCTGGGGGTAGACGCAGAGCCCGTGGGGCCCTTTACCCACGCGGATGCGCGCCAGCAGATGGCCGTCGGCGGTATCGATGGCGTAGACTTCGCGGCTGTAACGGCCCGACAGCCAAAGCACCTTGCCATCCGCGGAGACCCCGCCCATGTCCGGCGTGCCGTGCGGGATCTCCCACCGGCGTACGACTTTGCGGGTGGCGAAGTCGATGATCGAGATGCTGCCTTCCTCGCGGTTGGAGACGTACAGCACCTTGGAATCGCGGCTGGCGTAGAGCCCGTGCGCGCCCTTGCCGGTGGGGAGGAATCCGAGTATTTTCAGATGCTCGCCATCGACCAGGTGTACGCCGTTGGCCTGCATGTCGGCCACGTAGAAGACCTGGCCATCGGGCGAGAGCTTCACGTCCTGAGGCATGCCGCGGCCGGGCAGGTCGAGGGTTCCCACCACGCTCTGGGAGGCGACATCGACCTTCACCACCTGGCCGGCGAATTCGCAACTGGCGATCAGGTAGCGCCCGTTGGCCGAGAAATCCATGTGATCGACGCCGCGGCAGGGCACCGGTAGAGATTTCACCAGCCGCATGGTGGCGGCATCGCGGAAGTCGAGCTGGTGGATGCGCTCGGCCACCACGATGGCGAATTTACCGTCGGGCGTGTAGTACATGTTGTAGGGATCCTTGACACGCAGGGTCGGTCCTTTGCGGCCGGTGGCGGGATCGATCCTGGTGATACTGTCTCCCAGATCGCAAAGCACCCACAAAGACTTCAGGTCCCAGGAAGGAGTTACATGCTGCGGCTGGCGTCCGACGCGAAAATGACGGATGATACGGTAAGTCTTCGGGTCAATCACATCGACGCTGTTACTGCTGCTATTAGGCACATAGACCAGAGAAGGGAACCGGCGCACCACCGGACTCAGTTCGCCGGCGGCATCGGCGGAGTAGATGTCCCGCGGATTCAGCACCGGCGGCATGCCGGGAAGCGGATCGGCGGATGGATCGGCGGCGGACGACACGAGCAGCGATCCGAAGGTACAACAGATCAGGATGAAAGTTCGCATTGGAGAGTTGACTTAGACGGGACACGAGACCTTGGCGATGGACGCGGCGGCGGACTTACCCATGCGGATGCAATCGGGGATGCCGATGCCGGTGTAGGCGTTGCCGGCGAGCTGCAGTCCCGGAATCGCGGCGGCGCGGGATTCGATCTCCGCCCACCGTTGCGGATGGCCGACGGTGTACTGGGCCATGGAGCGGGGCCAGCGGAAGATTCGGCAGAAAGACGGCGGCGCATGAAATCCGACTATGTCATGCAACTCGGCGACCACGGCGGCCGTGATGGCATCGTCGGTTTCCGAGAGTACGCCGCCATCGTCCATGCCGCCCAGGAAACAGCGCAGTAGAGTGGTGCCGGGCGGCACACGATGGGAGAACTTGGTGCCGACCCAGGTGCAGGCCACCAGGCGGCGGCGTTCACATTTGGGAACCAGGAAACCGAAGCCCTGGAGCGGCTGGGGAAACGCGCTATCCGGGAACCCCAAGGCCACCGTCATCGAGGAGCTGTAAGGCACGGCGGCCAGCAGGTCGGCCAGACGCGCATCGAGGCCGCGCAACAACAGGGCCGCATTGTGCGCTTCGCACGCCAGCACGAGCTGCGTGGTTTCGAGCGAGCCGTTTTCCAGGCGGATGCGGAAGCCGCCGCCGGTACGCTCCACGGCCAGGGCGCGCTCGCGCAGCACGTGCGTGTGACTTTCGATGCGGGCGCTCAGGGCGGTGACCAGGTCCGCCAGACCGTTCTTCAGGGTGCGAAACAGGGGAAGTTTGCGGGCTTCGGACTTATTGGCGCGCAGCTCCGCAAGCACGCCCTTCGTCAGGCTGCCGTACTTCGCCTCCAATTCGACGAAGCGCGGCAGCACGCTGGTAATGCTGAGGGCGCTGGGGCTGCCGCCATAGATGCCGGAAAGCAGCGGCTCGGCCAGGTAGTCGACGGCTTCGGCGCCGTAATGGGCGGTGACGAAGTCGGCCACGGACTGGTCCTCAGGGCGGCGGCCGGGCGGATGGAAGAGCTCCATGCCCATGCGGACTTTGGTCGGCCAGCCGAGGAGCCGGGTAGTGAGGAGCGGCATCAGCTTGGTGGGCACCATGAGCTGCAAGCCGTCGGGCAGGGGCACCAGCCGGCCGCGGCGCCAGACATAAGTGACGCGCAGGTGGTCGTTGGAACCGATGACCTCGCCGGCCATGCCGAGCTCGCGGATCAGCTCCATGGCGGCGGGCTTGATGGAGATAAAGCTATCGGGTCCGCCCTCGATGACGCATCCGCCGGCCTGCGCGGTTTGAATCACGCCGCCGAGGCGCGGGCGGGCTTCGATGAGGGTGGAGGGAATGCCGGCTTTGGCGAGGTAGTAAGCGGTGGAAAGGCCGGAGATGCCCCCTCCGACGATGGCGACAGACGCATCCATGAAATCTGATTATCGCAACTCGGACGGCGGACGCGGGGCTGCGGCAGATGTTGGCTGGCGCAATCGGGCGGCGGACCGCAGGGCCGGCGGGCGCGCGGATGCCTGTCAATAGAGGCTCGGACGCGCGCCTCCCCCGAGCAGCGATGTATTCAGCGCGCCGGTGGTATGGTTGCCTTCGTGGCCGCCGAAAGAAAACAACAGATAGGCCTGGGGGAATCCGCCCGCGCGCAGCGTCAGTCCCACGCTATAGCTGTGCAGCAAATGGGTGAAGTCGAGATCGCTATGCTGCAGCGCCACCTTACCTTCGTCCACCATGACGGTGAAACCGACCGGGCCGTAAATCGAGTGTTCAAAACTGGCCCGCACGAGTAAGCTGTTTGGCGCGCGAAAACGGTAATCCTGGTAGCTGGGCAGCGTGGGATTGCCGTTGATATCCGAACCGCCCAGAGTCGGCTGGAAGTAAAACGGCACGAAGTGGCCGGCCGCGGTGAAAGACTCGTTTAACAGAAAGCGTAAGCCAAAACTGCCTTCCAGGTTCCGGCTCACCGTGGGGCAGGGGTGCTTCTTGGATGTGGACGAAACGGAGCAGTCATCCGGTCCGTTAACGTCGCTCGGTACCAGCGACCTCGTCTGCCGGTGGATCGGAAACTGGTGCGACAGATCGGTGGTGAAGCGCTGGAACGAGTACGTGGAGTCGCTGGCCACGTATTCCTGAAACACGACGGAGTAGTTCAGCCGGACAAAGCCGCCGGCGAATTGCGGGCGGATACGCAGGCCCTCCCCGAACTGCGCAAATCCAGGCTGGCTCAGCAAGCCCGGCGCGGCCGTTGGCGTATAAAGCTGCTGGACAGACGGGAGCGTTCCCCCCGGTCCGGGACGAATACTGACAAAGCGCCCGTTAACCTCGCCGAACAGCGAAGCGTTCAGGCGGCTGCCGAGGGGCAGGACCCCGTTGAAACCGGCGATGCTCTCGCGCATTCCGAAATACGAGCGTCCGGCCTCGCTGGCGCCGGGTCCCAGGCCGAAGAATTCGAGAGCGTTGAGCGAAATGCTCTGGGCCAAGACATGGAACACGGGATGTTCGCCCTGCATTATGTTGACTGTGCCCGCGCCAGGCGCGGCCTTGAGGGGACGGTGGTGGTCCAGAATGGCCGTCATGTAGGCGCCCGCCCGCCAGGATGCGTTGGTCGATGCGACCGCGTCCACATCCCAACTCAGCCTCCAGTCCCGGTTGGGTGTGTAATGCGCCACGAATGCCATTCCCAGCCCGATGCCGTTTTGGGGGGCGATACTTCCCGCTGCGATATGCAGAGGATGATCCGTGAACAAGGTGTAGGCGCAGCTTCCCAGCGATTTGAAGCTGGTGCAGTCCTTGGCCAGCGCCTCCCTTTCCTGCCGGGCCTCCGCGCCCAGCTCGGTCTCCTGAGCGTAAGTCCCCGCGGCGGCCGCCAGACATACGAAGATCGCGAAACTCCGCATGTCTAGTCCTTGGCCCTGGCGTGCAGCTTTTGGGTGACACGCCTGATGTAATCGGCGGCTTGGCCCTCGGTGGCGAGCCGGGCGATGTCGATGCCGGTCTGCTCCGCCAGCGGCAATTTTTCCTCCACGTGCCGGAAATGCTTGACCTGGGTTTGCAGCAAAACGTTCTTCGTCAGCGGCCGGTTCGGATCGAAGGAACTGCGCCGCGTTTTGGGTACGCGTACCACGAGCTGCTCTGCCATGTCACACACTCCTTTCAAAATGGGGACAATCGACGTCCGGGCGCATTTCGTCACCCAGCAGGTCCAGGAAAGTCCGCGCGTTTTTCTCGCGTACGGAGCGATTGTCCGGATTCAGCCCGAAGTGCCGGGTCACGGTTCCCGGGATCGACGCATGTTCGAACACCTGTCCGTTGACCGGATCCTCGGGGCCAGGCACTACCGTCCCCTTGGGGATCCAGGGCGAGATCAGAATTGCCGGCACGCGGACTCCCAGCCGGTCGAAGAGGAACGGCACGCCGCCGGTATCCTGCAGCGAGGCTTGGAACGGCGTGTCCGCCACGCATGAGGGCGGCGGAACATGATCGTGAATCCCGCCATGCTCGTCGTAAGTCAGGAGCAGGGCGGTGCTTTTCCAGAGATCCGGGTTTTGCCGGATGGCATTATAAATCGATGCGATGAAATCCTCGCCCTCCTGCACGTCATGATCCGGATGCTGGTCGGAAGCTACCAGTTCTCCACCGCCGTCGCCGATGTGATCGCTATAGTTGGGCTCGATGAAACTGTAGTCCGGCAAAGTGCCGCGCTTGCAGTCCTCCAGGAACTGATCGTAGGTGGCGAAGATCCGCGGCTGGTTCTTCAGCAGGTTGACCACCTCGATGGTAGAGCTGGATTGATCGAAATAATAAAGCTTGGTGGTGCGGCCGGCCTGCAACAGGCGATCGTAGATGCTCAGGAACGGCTCTTTGACATAGAAGATGTCGAGACTCACCTGGCCGAAGGAAGTGCCGTAGTGGGCGAAGGCGCGGTTGCAGGTGGTGGGGCCGGGGATGGAAGCGAACCAGCCGTTAAACACGGCGTAGCTGCGGGCCAGCGTGTGCAGCACCGGCAGCGATCCCGCGGCGAAGTAATACATGATTTTGTGCGAGTGCGCTACGTTGTGTTCCTGATCCCAGTAACTCTGGACGAAGCCCTGCATGGGGGGCACCGGCACGAAAGGCCCCGGAGTGCCGAATCCTGGAGTGCCGAAAAACAATTGTTTGTGTACGGCCGGGAAATGATGGTCGGGGTCGGGATCGAGCTGACCCTGGAAGTCGGCCAATGGCTGTACCGCGACCGGCTCGTTGGTGGTATCCGGATTCGTCTCGTTTCCGCGAAGGCCGTTGATCCGCGGGTCCTGGGCGTACAGAGCACCCAGCATGTGGTCGAAGGAGCGGTTCTCCATCATCAGCACTACGATATGTTCTAGGTTGTCGAGTCCCGCAGACATTTCGTCCCCTCTCCTTCTATAGTGAATTCCAGCGGCCCGCCGTTTCAAGTTATGGGAACGGGAGACCAGCCCGGTGACAGAAAAACTGAGGCACCAAAGCCCTGAGAACCGAATTACTTGCAAGAATTCCGGCGGGTGTGAGCGAATCCCGGTGTGGCGGAATCGCAAGAGATGCTCGCTTCCAGTGATACCTATCCACGGCGGGGACGCTGCCTGCTGTTCTCCAGTTACTCGCTCACGCCCCGGGACTGCGGCGCATGCCGCACCATAGCCTTGTGCCCGTACTACGACGCTGCCGGAGTGGGCGAGATCATACGGCTGGATATCGCGCGCTGGGACAAGGAGTGCCAGCGGAGAGCGGCGCTCTCCCTACGCGTGAAGCACTGGTAGTGGGCGCCGGGGCGCGGTCCCTCGCGCTATCCCGGCGCCCTGACCCGACACTTCGGGCAAACTAGTGGCGCTGCCGGATCATCGTGTTGATCGAGATATGCGGCCACTGGATCGAGCCCGGCTGGCCGTCGGCGCGCGGGAAGAACTCCAACAGCACCCTCTGGGCGTACTGCAGGACGAAACGTGTATTATGATCGTCGTCATCACCGTGTGTCCGGACCTTCTGAATCCAGAACGTCGCCGTGACACGGGCAGCGTTCGCCTGGCAGATCACGAAGGGAATGTTCTGGATTCCGCCGTTGACCTGGCTGTCGACTGTAAAGGTGGTGGTTTCGAGAACCACCGCTCCTGGAAGCGCGCCCGCAATCGCGCCATTGAGGAGGCTTAACGGATCCGTCGGGTCGAACAGGCCCTGGAAGGGATGATCATGGAACTGCTTGTACGGGCCGAGGTACGGATTGGTCAGGCTGGTGCTGGGAAGGCCGATCGGAAACGGATCAAAAACCGCTTTGAGTGCGCTGTTGGTGAGGTCGGGAGGGCCGGGTGTCGGCACCGCGCTGCCGTCGAATCCCATGGCGAGCACCGCGTCTCCGTGGGGTATGTTGGCCAGCCGCGCCACGTCCGGCCCCGGCTGTACCTGATTCGAACAGGGACCGGTCAAGTTCGCCAGGTGCAGGAACAGCCCGGGCTCGCGATGAATGCCGACGGCGGTATTAGGGGGAACGCCTGGACCGGGCTGTAGCACGTTGCCCTTCGGCGTGTCGTTGGTGTCCGGGGTGGCCGGCACCTGCACCGTGCCGTCGGGTTTGCTGGCGGCGTCGATGGCGGCCACCTGATCGAGCGCTTGCAGGTAGCGGAGGGCCGCGAGGTGTTGGTCCTGATGGCTGGCCCCACGGTTCGGGACACCCAGATCGACCAGGTCGAACTCCAGTGTTTCGTTCGCCTGATTCAGCAGCAGCCGGAAGTCGCCAAAGGCGCCTGGCTGGCCGAACGGCAACGCGATCATGTTCCACGCGTGGCCCGCAAAGCCGTCCGAGTTTGACCAGGTGCCCGGCAATTCGCGGAGCACACCAAGTTTCGGGTCTCCCCGATGTTCTGTGGCCTTCCCAATGCGCCGTCCGCCTTCAGCCAGGTCTTTTAGCAAATCTGAAATGAGCATGATATTCCTCTCTTTCCGTCCCAAAAGGTTGTTGTTAACCGTGACTCTGAGCCAGCCGGCGGCGCCATAGCCGTCACCACCTATGTCTGGATTCTTATTACAGTAGTGATTCGTACACGCCTGCCGTTTCAGGCCGACGGCATTATTTTGCGATGAACTTCGGCGTTCCCGCGGGGAGACCCGATAGCAGTTCAACCCTTGGCAGCCGGGCGGGTGCGAGTCGGAACCAGAAAACCGCCGGCGAACACGGCACTCATGCCGATGCTCCCCTCGGGCCTCTTAGTTTGCGCCGGGCGCCGGAAGCCACCAAGCGAGCGATACGCTCCTTATTCTCTTCCCGGACAGGCCGCGTGTAACTCCCCGGCAGGTTTGAATCAAGCCGCCGAAGCGCGGGCGAGCTTCGATGAGGGAGGGAATGCCGGCTTTGGCGAGGTAGTAAGCGGTGGAAAGGCCGGAGATGCCCCCTCCGACGATAGCGGCGGACACATCCATGAAACTTGATTACCGCAACTCGGACGGCGGACGCGGGGCTGCGGAAGCGGCGTGGAGGGTTTGATGATTCTGTTTCGAGCACGGGCAAGGGGGACGGCTGGCGCTTTTGTTTGTGACCGTGCGAGGTTGTGGGCGTTGCATGCGACGGAGGGTTGGGCCTGTGTCAGGCGGACGGAGCAATCCGTGGCCGGGTTTAGCAAGCCTTTCTACCACGGGCGGGCGTCTTGCCATTGTCAATGGTAACGTGTAGGGTATGGCTGGCCCACAAATCCAACGACCATCACTTGTGAGCATCGGTTTCTTTCACTGTGGGTATGAAGGAAGTAGAAATGGCCTTAAGCTGTTGAGAGCGACGTTGAAAGCCTCGGCGGTCGAGCATGTGCCACTCTCCGGCTCTCTGATTGTTTTGCCGGAAGCGTTCAATCTCGATGATTATTACGGTAAATTCTCACCGGATCCTTCAGTAAAATCCTCGCTGGCCCAGATCTCTGTGTGCATGGGTATTGCTTTCGTTGCGGGGCTAATTCAAAGGAAGACCAACTTTAACTGTGCGTACCTGATTGACGGGCCGACCTGTCAGGTTCTGTCGTACAAAACCGATCCTGGTCGATCCGGCAGCTACCGGCCGTGTCCGCGTAGCCATGACATATGTCGCCTTCATCGAGGGCTTGCTGTCGGTGCACTCGTGTGCAACGATGCGGGTGAAAACTCGACCGACTGTACCTTGGCAGAGAAGCACGCGCGGCACGATGTCCTGGCTCGGAAACTGGCCGATCTAAGAGGTGGAGGTGATGCGGTTATGTGCGTCCCTGCGTACATGGGGGCAGTAAGCAGTGAGCTGGTGGTTGCATATTGGGGGCAGAGGCCCGGACTGATAGTAGTTCTAGCTAATGGTAGATCCACTCAGCCGAGTGTCATGCGAAGGGGAGACGCGACCATCTGTTCGGAGAAGAAGGACGCCATACTCTGTCTGCGTAACCTGAACGATCGAGGAAAGTACGAAGTTAAGTATGCAAGGGCCGTCTAGTCTCGAGGAGGCAATCTGTCGGTGACACCAGGCGATTGGGCAAATCCGCCCCTCGGTTTGCCGGCGAGATCGTCACTTCACCTGGCGCAAGACCAGGATTCCGGCCAGCGTCTGACCGTCACGCGGGTCGACGCGGAGACGGGCGCCGGGGCCATTGAAGCGGTAGCGCATGCCGGTCAGGGGACTGACGACGGTGAGACCCGTGCGTCCGATATATTCAAATGCAGGCCCGGCCGGTGCGGCCGTCACGGGGGGCTGCGCCGGTGGCCTAAGCGCCGTTCTGGCCCGGTTTCCGCAACACATGTTCGGTTTCCTCCTCATCTTCCTTGTAATAAACGGCCGGCGCCATGGGCTCGCGATCGGTGATGCGTTCGAGAAGGATGGCGCCCCCGGAGAGCGCCGGCCACAATAAGAGCCGCTCACCCCATCCTTCTCCGATAAACCACGCGCAGGGCGCGGCAATCCAAAGACTCAGACAATAGAAGCATTTCAGTAACTCGCCCGCCATGCGCGACGCGAGCCGGGCGCGCAGCCGCGCGAAGAGCTTCCAGGGCCCGTCCTCCACGGCCAACAGATGCGTGAGGCGCCAGACCCCCAGGGTGGCGAGGAGCAACCAGTAGAAGCGCATATCCGGTTACCGCTCCGCCTTTCTTTCCCCGGGGGTCATAAGGTCGCCGTTCGCCTAGCTGCTGACCTTCAGATTGATGGTCTGGAAGTCGTAGTCCGCCAGCGTGGGGAAGTTAGAGCCGTCGGTCAGGCGCTTCCCGGCGCGGATGCGGAACTCATAGCAGCAATCCACGGGCGGATAGTAAGTCATCACTTCCGGCGCACCTACCCAGGAGTTCTGGGAATAGTTCGGATCGGCGCCGCCCGGGTAGGGATTGGTCTTGTATCCCCTGACTCCCGGCGGAGTCACCGCCCCGGCGTTGCCGTGCCCGTATTCGGCATCCACGTAATACTCGTAGAGGTGACCGTTGTTGTCGTGCACATCGACGGTGATTTGTACATAACCGCCCGGCCCGATGTCGTATGCCGGACAGTCGCCCGCCACCGTGGGGATCTGTCCGCCGGCGGTGAAGGCGCTGATGCCGAGCACGGCGGCGGAAGTCAGGGGTGTGTTGTCGATAGTCATTGTGAGCGGGTCGTCGGGCGCCACGCCGGCCAAGGCAAAGGCGCTGTCGTACCCCACCAGGGTGAGATCCACCCCGGTCATGGCCACGCCGCTGGTGAGCACCGAAGACGAGCTCTCGAGCATCAATCCCGGGCTGCCCCAGTAGATGTGGTAGTCATTCGGAAAGGTGGGGAAGGCCGGCAAGCCCGAAGGCGCGGGCAGGTTCTGGCGCGCCTCGATGGTGGCGTACAGATTCACCAAACCGCCGTGATTGAAGGGGCCCAGTTGCACGGGAAAGCTGCCCACGTAGTTCAGCGCAGCGTCATAGACGTAGATATAGCGGGTGAGGGGCGAACCCACGGGGCTTCCGGAGCCGGCCGCGGGGCGGGTGGCGCCTCGGGCGGGATTTCCATTCCAGTTTGCCGCGTTCACCTGGTAATAGGAGAAGGCGGCCGGGTCGTAGACCCCATAGAGGTAGAGGTCGCCCTGAAACGCCATATCCTGTTCGTCGGTGCCGATATCCGTGGGGATCTCGGCGTACCCGGTGTTGTGGTCGATGTTGGCGACGTTCAGGGCGCCGACGTTGGTCCACACGAAACCGTGCGCGGGCGGGCAGTGCGCGTTGCAGACCGTGTCGGTCTGGTCATTGCCCACCAGCGTCGCGAAACTGCCGTCCTCGAAACACCAGCGAGTGTCGATGGCTGGATCTTCGTTGAGGATGGTGACGCCATTCTGGGTCACGCTGAAGACGATATTGGGATCGTCGCAGCACCACCACCACCAGGGGAAAATGCGTCGAATCTGGGCATTGGCGAACTTGCTTTTGATGAGCGCGGTGCGCCGGGTGTCGGGCGCGAATTCGGCGGCTGCGCGCGAGAATCCCTGCCCGCGGGCCAGGGCCTTGGCATCCGGGCGGATCAGGGAAATCTGATGGGCCAGGGTGGCGGCGGGGCCGGACAAGCGCTCTTCCAGCGCTTCGAGCACGCGCAGAATATCCCATTCCCACCACCAGGGCCAGCACTCCCACCAGATGGGATAGCAGGGCCAGCAAGGATGGCACAAAAGACAAGTACACCAGGGGAAGCAAGCGGTGAAGCTGCCATCCGGGCCGGTGGTGACCGTGACACGTGGAGTCTTGACGTATCCGGCGGCGGTATGGCTCACCGTGTAGACGGTAACCTGCGCGCCAGGGGCGGCGCACTGGTCCGCGCCCACCACCTTGCCGCTGATACAGTAGGGCGGACAGAGCAGCAGCAGTTTGTTCAGCGCCTCCGCGGAAATTGCGATATCGGCGGCGCGGTGCTCGCGTTCGGTCTTGAGCACATTCTCCGGCAGCGGAACGCGCACCAGGTCCACCAGGTGTTCAACGTGTTCGCCGGCGCCGGCGGGCGCCACGGCCAGGGTTAACCCGAAGGCACTTTTTTCACTCGCGGCGGCGCGCGAGAGATTGAGCCGGTACGAGCCGTCCGCCAGCACCGGTCCTCTTGCCAGGACTTGACCACACAGAACTACCAAGGCCTCCAGCTTTGTAGCCTCCGCCGGCGGTACTTCCTTGATCTTTCCGAGAATCGTGATTGTCTGATTTAACATCGTGCGTCACCTCGTGTGGAGCTCAGTCTCCATGATTATGAGCTCACCTTTCTTCAGGAGAGTGACTAATTCCAGCAGGGCGTTTCAGAAGTTGTACTAGGGAATTTACCGGGACCTGGGCGCGGCACGGTTTCTGGGCCGCGCAGCGAAGACGGCACGCATGCCGATGCTACCTTCTAGCCTCTTGGTTTGCGCCGGGTGCCGGAAGCCAGCAAGCGAGCGATGCGCTCCTTATTCTCTTCCCGGACAGGCTCCGCGTAATTCTCCGGCAGCGAGTGCCAGTCCGGCTGGCGGCCGGCGAGGCCCGCGTCGAGCATGGCGTTTATGAAGCGCCGCGCGAGTCCCATGCACCGCAGGTGCTCCTGAACGCGGACGTACGCCAGCCGCGAATGGCTCGTGGTCACCGCAAAACCCACCGTCAATCGGACCATGACGGTCTCGTGTTGATCCGGACGGGTGACCAGGATCTCGAGCAGATGTACCTGGTGGCGGCTCCAATCGAAGTCCGCCTGGGCCAGCAGTTCGCGCTCGCGATAGTTGAGCCGCTCGTCATCCCAATCCGCCTTGATAATCTGAAGCCGGCCAATGGACTCCGGATCGAGCTTCAGGCGGCTCTCGCAGAAAGTCCGGAATCGCGAGCCGTAACAACTGGCGCTGATCATCCAGGTGACCCGAAACATCGCCGACCACGCCCAGTGGTCGAACAGATTCATCCAACCGGCATTGTCCGGGTGCTCGAATTCCTCCTCCAGGTTCAAATCCAGATAGACATCCTCCATAAGCTGGAGAATCGAATTGCAGAAGATGAACCCGGCGCGCCGTTCTCCGGTAGTGGGCGGCAAGCCGAAATCGGGCGGCGGCAGCGGGTCACTGACACCCTGCATCAGGCGGTCCCATTCGGGACTGATCTGACGTTCGAAGAACAGCAGCTCCTGGTCGTTTCGCATCCGCTCCATGAGCTTGACCAGCACCTCTGCGTGGCGGGAGAACGAGACGCCGGTTTTGGGGCTGGATGCCAGCCAGCGCCGCCGCAATTCAGAGAAGAATCCGGCATCCAAAGGAGGTTGAACCGCATCGCGATCGTCCGGGTGCGCGGACCCGTTCGAGCGCCGTTCCACCGCGGCCTGGAATACCGTGGTCCCTATGTGGTGCCCCAGTTTCCGGTAGCTCTCGAACTGCGATTCGTCGAAGAACTGGTCGCTGGTAGGTTGGTGCGGAAACTCGAAGTGATGCGCCGCGTATTCCAGTACGTCGGCCGGCTCGTTACCGGTCAGACTGGCCTTGATGTAGATCAGAGTGCCGTTGGTTCCTTCCGGCTCGTCCGCATCGGCCGGATAACGGATGCAGCCCACGGCGCAATGCGCCGCGCTCATCGGCCGCGCGCCGGATGTATCCGCCGCGGGCCGTATGGCGCTCACGTCGATTTGAATCTCGACACCAAAGTCGGCGCGGCACTTGCGGATGGCATTCCCGAGGTCTTCGAACGCAAAGCCTGAATCTTCACCGCCGTCGCACGCGATGATGTACCGGCATCGGCGGCGCACCAATTCATAGAGGCCCAGATTCTCGAAGTGGCCTCCGTCAGAAAGGTAAACATAGGCGCTCTTATTGTTGGCCGCGCCGGCCAGTTCCGTCAGCAGGTAACCCAGGCCCTGCAAGGGGCCCGAACGCCGCCAGGTCCTGCGATGGCGGGGATTGCCGATCCACCAACCCAGCCGCACGTTGAACACGGTCAGCAGAAACGCGATGGCCGGCGAGGTATGGTATCCCCAATTGGGGCTGAGCGCCGCGCCGGAGATGGCGGTGGCGCGGCCCAGCCGAATCCCGCCGCCCGGAAAGGCATAGTCCGCGGTGGGCCGGTAGGCGTAAAAGGCGACGTGGCGGCGCTTGGGCAGTTTGCCGGCCCGTTCCTCCGTCGGGCTGGCCGCGAATCCGCTGTACAGCGGAGTAAAAGTGAAAGATTCCGCCTTGCGTTCCTGCCATGCGAGTTCCTCGCCGCTCACCAGGTTCAGGGTGGCGTTGATGACGGCGAAGGGCCCGGGATAAGGCCGTTGCGGATCCGCAAACGGGTGTAACTTCGCCAGCCGGAAGTCATCATCGGGATCGAAGCCGGTGAAGCGGTTGGGCGCCCGGTTGCAATGGGAAGCGCCGAGGTAACAGCGCACCAGGCGGTTCTCATAGAAATTGTGCATGGAGAACTCGTTGACGTCGATGCGCGTGGCCAACAGGAATGCCGCCAGCAGGCAAACAGCCGCGAACAGCCACGCTTCGCCGGAACCCCACCACGACAGGTAGTCGTTGTGATTCGCGTACATGCGTTCTATGCCGGGGAAACCAAGACCTATCAGTTCGAGGGTCAGCATGTGCACCAGCATCGAAACCAGCAGCAGGAGGCCGGCCACGAATACCGGCGGCGCGATGCGCGCGATCAGATCGGAAGTGGGATCGGTGGAGACCGGCCCGGTCTTTTCCCCGCGCCCCTTCAGGACCCCCGCCAGGGTCGTGCCGATCCAGCCCGAACCCAGCAGGGAAGGAATCAGTTTGCCCCAGGCCCCGCGCAGGCCAAATAAATAGCTGCACGCCCAAGGGCCATAGAAAGATGTGCCGGCGATCGCCACCCAAACCAGCAGCCAGATGGTTTGCACGGCCCCCACGCGGCTCCACCATTCCCGGCGGTCGTCCCGGAGCGCCCGGCCGAACAATCCCAGATGCAGAATGATCACCAGCGAATAGACCGCCACAATGCCGGCTGTGCCCCAGATCAACTGCGACCACCAGTATTCGCTGGAGAGCGCTTCCACAACCAGTAACAGCCCAAATCCCGCGGCCGCGGACAAAGCGTTAAAGACGATGACCCCCGGGACAAAGCTGGCGATACCTGCCCGCCACCGGGAGGGATCGTAGTAACCTCCCAGAAAAGATATGGCGCAAAGCAGAACAAAGAACCACGCGGCGATCCAGATATTCGCAACCAGGCTCACGCCGTGTGCCGCTCGTTCGGACAGGCGCGCCGAAATGGACATGGCGGAAAGCAATACCGGCAAGGCCACCAGCAGGTGAATATAGATCTGATCCAGGCCCAGGCCGCGGGTCCGTACGCCGCGGACCTTGAAGGAACGCAGGTTCAACAGAATCACGAGGACCGCAAAGATCAACGGCAGCACACCCACCCACCACCGGCGTCCTGAATGCGCGGCGTCGAAGACGATGCGCATGGCCCGGGGGACCATCAGCGCGCCCGCCAGCGCCAGCAGGATCACGCAGATGTTCAGCAGCCAGTTACGCACCCACACGGTAAAGATGGTCCAGGTGTCGGGACTCAGTAAGCCGCGCCTGGGAGCGAGGTAACTGCTGTACTGCCGCAGCCACTTGATCGGATGCGCGGCGATCGACTCGGGATCGGGCGTCGACTGCGGAGAAAGCGCCTCCGCCACGTGTGACGGCTCCTTTTCGTTGCTTAACCAGGCATGCAGCCAGCTACCGATGTAACCGCCCCCGGACACGGTGGACAGGTAATCGACGTAGCGCGTCAGTTTCAAATCGGCAAGGCTCTGCAATATACCCAGGCTCAGGGTCGCGCTGCGGATCCCGCCGCCGGAAAGCGCCAGGCCCACCGCCTCGATATCCGCCGCGTTTCCATCCGGGCTTTCGACATGGCGCAGTTTGCGGGACGCGCATACGGCTTCGCGCTCGGCGAACCCGGTCCATGGGAACGGGAGGGCTTCATCGAACGCCAGGGCCGTAGAGGCCGCCAAAGATGGGTGGAAGAGCAGGGCCACCGCGATGAAATCCGCAAATTGCTTCTCGCTTGTCCGGGTATGGGGATGCAGGAGGTCCGATATTTCCTTGACCATGCGCGAAACGGCTTCGCTTATGGTCCTGAGCGGCGGGGCGTCGTCGCTCCGGCCGTCCGGCATGTGCTCCGCGAGCCGCTGCCCGAGAGTTTTGAGCAGAGGGGAAAAAGCCAGGTCTGGGAATTTTGTCTCGAGCTCCTTGCAAAGATCGGGCCGGTCAGTGAGGATCTTGCCGATCCGGGAGGAGAGGGCTTCGGCTTCCGTGTCCGGTGCGATCGGTTCGCAGCCCAAGCCACGCAGAACGCGAAGCTTGGCTGTCACGGCGGGGCTCCGGCTCCAGCGGCAACAAGGCGCCGGTTGCGCCCGGCATCTTGCATGTAAGACCAGAGTGTGGGCCAGCAGGGCCGCGGCGCTCTCTATATCGAAAGCCATTGCCGTACTTCCTTTAGAAAAGTGGCGCTCTGAAGCCAGCTTCGGAGGAAAGAACCGTTCAGGTGTAAACTTATACCACCCCTGCATTGAAAATACAAGCTAAATCATGTTCGTCTTCCCAAACCTCACGGTCACTTGGGCGGCCTACTTTCGGAAGAATGTCAGCGTTGGACCAGCATTAATCGGTTGAATTCCCGGTTCCTATCATCGTAATAAGACAACCTAAGCATGGACATCAGTCCACTTTCGTGATAATCTCTAAAACATTTCAGCCGTCGCCGTGCTTCGGCGCCGGTTGAACAGAGGAGGGCTGAAAATGTCCCGAACCATGCCAGGCGCTTTGTGCGCAACGCTTGGATGTCTTCTCCTGCTCACCAACGGATGTGGACGAAAACAGCCCCGATCGGGGGCCGTGCAGGACGAAGCCATGCGCGCGGGAAGAACCGTGAACGATTTTAAGCCCGCGGGTCTGGATGCATCCGGTCACGACTATTTTCACGATATGGACGGCGGTATTCCCCTCAGTCCCGCCGAGGTGGAAGGGCGAAATACCTGGATCGTCTGGACCGGCGGAAACGACCGGTTCTGGGATGTGATTTCGGTGCGCAGCGCGGGCGCCCTGGATTTTGTGAAGACTCTCTCGTCTTACCCGGGCGTAAACGGAAGCAGGCCGCTGGCTGCCAGCCGGAAGAACCGGTGGCGTTACCTGGGCCTGGTGAACGAACCTTGCTTCAAACAAGCCGAGGGGCCCGATCCGGAGCGCTGGGGCCTGTGGCTTGACAAGCGGGATCCCGCCTGCCCGCCCGATCCGTTCGAAAACGAGCAAAAATATCCCGGAGTTCGGATCGGCTCGCGTGGAACCACGGTCAACGGAAAAGCGTTTCCGGCCGGCTCATTCTACGGCTGGGCTTCCGGGATCGTCGGGCTGCGGCTCTTTCCCAATCCGGATTTCGACGACGCGGCCGCCCGGCACTGGGATCCGGTCAAGTATTACACGGACCCGGATTACTACAATGACGCCAAGCTGATCAAGCCGTACCGCGTGGGCATGTCCTGCGCCTTTTGCCACGTGGGCCCCAATCCCTTGAAGCCTCCCGCCGATCCGGAGAATCCCAAGTGGGAGAACCTCAGTTCCAACGTAGGCGCGCAATACTTTTGGATCGACCGTATTTTCGACTTCGACAACGATCCGACCAGCTTCGTATTTCAGTTGTTTCATGCTTCGAAACCGGGCTCCTTGGACACATCGCTGGTTTCCACGGACAACATCAACAATCCGCGCACCATGAATGCCGTGTACGCGTTGCGGCCCAGGCTCGAGCGGGCCTTGCTGGCGGGCAAGGAAACCCTCGCCGGCGGCAGCGAGAACAACAAGCAGTTCAACCAATTCGTGAAGCCGGATGATCCGACCCTGGGTTGGCTGACCAAGTTCTGCGAACCCGCCGCTTATTGCCAGGCTGCCGCGGAATCCCAAGGGCCGCGCCCCACGGTGTTTTCGCCGCGGGTACTCAAAGACGGCTCGGATTCGGTCGGCGGTCTGGGCGCGCTCAACCGTGTGTACCTGAATATCGGGCTGTTCAGCGAGGAGTGGCTGCTGCACTTCAATCCCCTGGTGGGCGGCAAAAAGACGACACCCATCGAGATCGCGGTGGCGCGAAAGAACTCCACTTACTGGCTGGCCACCGAGCAGCAAACGGTGAACATGGCCCTGTTCTTTCTGAAGAGCACCGATCCGCAAAAGTTGAGCGACGCGCCCGGCGGCGCGGCCCAGCTCACCCGGGACCAGGCGAAGCTGAACCTGGGAAAGCTGGTATTCGCCGAGCGTTGTGCGCGCTGCCACTCCAGTAAGCTGCCGCCGCTGCCCCCTGACAAAGATCCGGGTGCTTGTCCGGGTTCCAATTACATGAATTGCTGGAACAATTATTGGGCTTACACCAGGACGGCGGAGTTTAAGACGGAGATGCGGAAGATGGTGCTGCAGGCGGACTTCCTCAAGGATAACTTCCTTTCGAGCGAATTCCGCGTCCCGGTGACCCTGTTAGAGACGAACGCGTGCAGCCCGCTGGCGACCAACGCCATCCGGGACAATATCTGGGATAACTTCTCTTCCGAGACATACAAAGAACTGCCCACCGTCGGCGACATCACTTACTATCACCCGGTGACAGGCGCCGCCATGACCTATCACATGCCTGGCGGAGGGCGGGGATTCACCCGTCCTGCGTCCCTGATCAGTCTGTGGTCCACGGCTCCGTTCCTGCTGAACAACAGCGTGGGGCGGTTGGATCCCCTGGATAAGAACGATCCGAACGATTACTACAATCCGAACCCGGGAGTCGCGGAACGGCTGGCGTCGTTCCAGAACTCCATCGAACAGATGCTGTGGCCGGAACGCCGGAATCGGGATACCCTGATCGGCGACCTGATACCGCGCAGCAAGGTAAACGGCTTGCCGCTGCCGAGCGAGATCGCGCGCACCACCACCACCAGTTTCCTGCGCGTGCCCCGCGGCTACCTGCCCGACTGGCTGCAAAGCCTGATGGGGCCGCTGCAAAGGATCTTTCCTTTTCTGCTGCACAACGGAGAGATCGAGATCGGGCCGATCCCCTCCGGTACGCCGGTTAACCTGATTGCCAATCTCGACCTGCTCGGCGAAGGACTGAGCGGCGAGGCCAAGGCGAAGCACGACCTGGATGTGGCCGAGCTGCTGCTGCGGATCAAGAGCGCGCTGAAGGCCGTACCGGCAGACGCTGCGGACCGCGACGCACAGGCCCGGCGCATCTTTCTCGAAAGGGACCTGGTCAACCAGTTGATGCAGTTCAGCAAGTGTCCGGACTATATCGTCAACCGGGGTCACTATTTCGGAACCAGCTATTTCCACGAACCGGATGGCACACAGGACGAGCCGGGGCTGACCGACAACGAAAAGCTGGCGTTGATCGAGTATCTGAAGACATTCTGATCCCGAGGAGAGCCAGGCATGGGCACCAGCAACGCGTCGCAGGCGGATTGCGAATACATCGTAGTGGGGTCCGGAGCCGGCGGCGGGACGGTGGCCGCGCGGCTGGCCGAAGCGGGGCACAGCGTGATCCTGCTGGAAGCCGGCGGCGACCCCCGCGCGCTGGAGGGCGGCGATCCCAACAATCCCGGCACGAACCGCCTTCCCGAAGACTACGATGTTCCGGTGTTCCACGGACTCTCGACGGAGAACGACGCCATGAAGTGGGAGTTCTTCGTGCGGCACTACGCCGACCTCGCGCAGCAGCGGAAGGACAGCAAATTCGTTCCCGCCCAGGACGGCGTCTTTTATCCGCGGGCCGGCACCCTGGGCGGATGTACCGCGCACAACGCCATGATCATGGTTTATCCCCATAACGAGGACTGGGCGGGGATCGCCGCCCTGACCGGCGACGATTCCTGGAGTCCGGACAAGATGCGCGGCTATTTCCAGAAGATGGAGAACTGCCATCACCGGCCGTTCGACCGCGTGCTGGACGAAACGACCCATCTGAACCCGTCCAGGCACGGTTGGGACGGCTGGCTGCATACCGAGAAGGCCATCCCGGAAACCGCGCTGGGCGATGAAGAATTACTGCACACCCTGGCCGCGTCTGCGTTCAAAGCCTTCGCCGAAATCGGACACCCGCTGGAGGAGGTTGCCGAATTAGTCGATAGCCAGTTGGATCCCAACGATTGGCGGGTGGTGCAGAAGAACGCGGCCGGGATCCGGTACACGCCGTTGATGACCTCGAATCATCAACGCGCGGGCACCCGCGAACGGCTGCTCGACGTCGCCCGGCGGCACCCGCTGCGCATCGAAATGGATGCCCTGGCCACCGAAGTGATCTTTGCCGGCGGCACGAATCGGGCGGTGGGCGTGCGCTATCTGAAGGGCGCGCGCCTGTATCGCGCCTTCAGTCCGCCATCGGGAAGCGCGGGCGAGCCGCGCACCCTGCAGGCATCCCGGGAAGTGATTCTGGCCGGCGGCGCATTCAATACTCCGCAGATGCTGATGCTCTCCGGGATCGGGCCTGCCGCGCATTTGAACGCGATGGGAATTCGAGTGCGCGCGGCGCTGGAGGGAGTCGGCCAGAACCTGCAGGACCGCTACGAAGTGGGCGTGGTGAACCGCATGCGCGAGCCGTGGGAAGTGCTCCGCGGGGCGATGTTCGCCAAAGGCGACCCGCAGTTTTCGCAGTGGGAGAAGGAAAGGGCGGGGGTCTACACCAGCAACGGCGCGGTTCTCGGCGTCATCAAAAAGTCGAGTCCGAATCAACCGGTCCCCGATCTGTTGTGCTTCGCTTTGCTGGGTTATTTCCGGGGTTACTTCCCGGGTTACTCGGCGCTGTTCGCCAAGAAGCTGAACTACCTCACCTGGGCGGTTCTCAAGGGGCACACCGTAAACCGGCGGGGCCAGGTGACGCTGCGCTCGAAGGATCCGCTGGATATGCCCAATGTGAATTTCCACTATTTTCAGGAAGGAACCGACGGCGGGCAAAACCAAGATCTGGATGCCGTGGTGGACGGCGTCAAGTTTGTCCGCGCCATGACGCGGGATCTGATCCGGGCCGGCCTGATCGAGGAAGAGGAACTGCCGGGCGCGGCGGTCGCCAGCGACGATCAGCTTCGTGCGTACGTGCGGGACAACGCCTGGGGGCATCACGCTTCGTGCACCTGCCCCATCGGCCCGCCGGAAGCGGGCGGCGTGCTGACCAGCGACTTTCGAGTCCACGGCACGCAAGGCCTGCGCGTGGTGGACGCATCGGTATTTCCGCGCATCCCGGGACTATTCATCCTCAGCGCGGTTTACATGATCGGCGAAAAGGCGGCCGACGTCATTCTGTCGCAGGCGGTGTAAAGATGAATGCCGGTCATCTCCCCCGAAAGACCTGCAGCGCCTTCTCGGTACGGCGGCGGATCAGTTCTGCCACATTTTCTGAGACGGGATTGGCAACCGGCACCTCCGGCAGAGCCTCCCTGACGCGCTCGGCTATTTCAGTGAGCCGAGCCCTCACCAGCGGTTTACCAAGCCTGGCATCCTCCGCCAGTATCTCGAAATCCCGAAGCGTGACTCTCTCGGAGGAATACTGTCCGCCGATCCGCATGGCCATGTCCCGGCTCAATTCCGGGTAATACACCGTGCTGACCACATCGTAAAGCGGTGCCAGCCGTATCTCGAGTTCGCCGCCGCCGGGCCGATAGAGAAGAGAATAATTCTTGCCGTGCGCGTCGTTGTTTCCGACGATGTAATTGAAGACGACAGCATCGAGCAACTGCGCGAGGTCGATCACGGGGGCGCTTGAAACCTCTCGCATAAGGCCAAAGCACTGTTTCAGCGATGGCCCGCCCTCCTTCTGGTATTTGTGCTCGGAGACGATCCCGAGGGCCTGGCAGAAGTCTTCCTGGTGCAGTCGCTCGACGACAGAGGCGCCGTCCGGTTCGGGCCGCTGAGAACGGTCGTATCGTTTTGCCAGCAAAAAACTGATACCGGCGGCCTCGCGGATCTCGACCGTGGCGGCCGGCAGGCCGGCGGCGGCTGCGAGCTGCATGCAATACGCTTCATTAAACACCACGCCTGCGAAGCGCTCGACATTCGGCTTGAGGATATGCGTACTCGGCGCCCCGCCAAGCGGCAGGCATATGGCGCCCTCTTCAATCCGGATGGCGATCTTATCCTGAGCGCCGGCCAGGGACAGCCGTATGCCCTCCTCTCCGGCCAGGAGCGGCCGGCGCGGCAGGTCTTTCAGGATGGCCGCGAGTTCTTCATCGGACAGCTTGCGATACCCGTAGTCCCGGTCGGGCAGCGGCTCGCCATGGGGCACGAAGGTCACGGCGCCCGCGCATTCGCCGCCGATCCGCTCCAGCATGGCGTAGTCGTTGCGCGCGCTGATGCCGAGATTGCGCGCGATCGTTTCGCGCTTGCTCTCTTCCGGGAGAATGCCGGCAAAGAAACCACGGCATTCTTTGCGGCGGAAACGTTCTGCGCGGAGCGGAAGCGAATGCGATAGCGGGACGGCCCCCTTCCTTTGCAGCCAGCTCTTCGCATACTGAAAGCTCAGGTCTCCGTCATCGTCCTGCCTCAGATGCCCGACGAGGCCGGTATGCAGGTGGACGTCAAGCGTGCGGGCCATCGTCTGATCCTTGGTGCGCGGCCGCCGGGGGCGGCGTTAGGGTCATTTTGATGCCGAGCGTGTGGATGACGTCGAGTACTTTGCCCGTCTCGCAGGTTTCTTTTCCTTTCTCCAGGTCGATAATGAACCGCAGGCCTGTTCCGGACGTAAGCGCGAGCGCTTTCTGCGTGACGCCGAGCTGCTTCCGTGTCTCCCGTATTAGTTTCCCGATATCGGCTGTTGTGTACTTCATAAACGTGGGCATAAACGTGGGCGCAGTCAGACAAAGTTACCGCACGGGAATATATTAATGTCTCCGCGCTGAAAAGGCAAGAAAAATTCCCGTTCGGGAATATCTGGGCATTTGCCACCTAAAAGCGTTATGCATGTTCCCGAGCGGGAATTTAGAACCAAAAAGCTACGGGTGCGCTGAACCTTCTTCCCGAACGGGAGCCGTCGGGATTCTCGAGCACGAAGTCCAACGTGGCCTTGCGGGTGCATCCTTTCCATCACAACTGTCAGCGCCGGTCTTGTTGTGGGTTTCTTCTGCTGGACCGCCGCGTGGTGGACGGTGCTTGCCCGAACCGCGCGCAAGCCTGTCGCGGTGAGACTCGTTTCGGCCAGGAGCGTCTTGAAGCGCCGGTTTCGAGTAAAGCATAAGAGAGAGACGCCGTGAACGTCGCGATCGAGATTCCGGACGAAATCGGGCGGTCGCGCGGGGCAGGCTAGTGACGTATCGCGGGCGGTGCTGGAGGCGGTAGCGGTAGCGCGATATTGCCGCCATCCGCGACGCCTCCAGGCAATGAACGCGGCCGGGGATTCCGCCGGGCAGTACTCTAATCACGGCGTTTGCCAATCCAATGCGTAGATCTCCGAAGTCGACGTATCTTGCACGGTCACCAGCGAGCCGTCCGGAGCGCCTGTGAACCAGCCCCAATCGGCCAGCCTCAATCCGTAGGTTTCTTTTCCGCCAACTATGTTGTGGACGTTGATCCGTTCCACTTTCCGGTCGCCGATTCGCACGCGCCACCACCACTGGTACGAAGAGAAGTACAGGAATTCGCCATCGGGGGACCATGTCGGATATCCAGCGCCGCGATCGTAGATCTGGGTCTTCCGGCGGGTCCGGAGATCATATAGCACAGGCACATTACCCCGCGGTCCGGCGCAGCCCGCGATAAACCGTCCGTCCGGAGACCAGCGCGGAGACCACATACCTTCCGAACCGGCCAGCGACCGTACATGGTTCGATTTCAAATCAACGACACGAATGGATTCCCCGGGGACAACTCCACCGGCGCCATAGGCCAGCGACATTCCGTCCGGCGACCACGATGGGTCTGAGTCGCCGATTCCGCCGCTCTCTCCGCTGGTTAACTGCCGTAGCGCACCGCCCTCCGCGGGCACCACGTAGATCCGCGTCGGTTCCCCCATATGTGCTCCCATGAAGGCGATCTGCTTTCCGTCGGGAGACCAGTGGGGCAGACCTGCCACCATCGGCGGCCGGGTGAGCTCGAGGCGCTGACTCCCGTCGGCGGCCGATCTGACCAGCACGTGCTCGGGCCGGGAAACATAAGCTACCCACCTTCCGTCCTTCGAGAACTCCAGTTCCGTTCCAAGCACGCCGGGAAGCAGGGGAGTGAACTGGCTCGTTTTCAAGTCATACCGCACGAACTGCCTGCGGCGCTGGTAGCCGGCGAAGAAAATCCGCTTGCCGTCCAGGCTGGGCAGGGGCCAGTACACCTCCAGCGGGCCGGTGGCCAATTGGATCGGCTCACCGCTGGCTCGCGGAAAAAGCCCCATTTTCTCGCGCAGAGCCCAGAGGTTTGATCTGGACTGGAATACGCAGTATTTTCCGTCCGGCGTCCATGTGCCGCAACATGTGTACCGCTGTGGATTCCAGCCAGGCAATAAGGGCCGCAGCCGGCCGTCGCTGATGGAAATCTCCCACAGGGACGACGACGAATCTCCAGGCGCGGCAATGGAGAAACGTAATCGGCGTCCATCGGGCGACCAGCGAACGAAATACGGAATGCCGTCGACCGTAGCCAGCTTGCGCACCTCCGTGCCGTCGTTGCGCGCCAGGTGCAGCTCATTGTCGCGGGCGTAAACCAGTTGCCGGCCATCCGGCGACCAGGCGGCTGCGCTTTGGTGTGCGGCCATGTGGACACACTGCCCGTTGTCGCATGCGGGGCCAACGCGAACCGGGTTAGGGAAGCCAGTGCTGTCGGTGTTATCGCCCCCGAAGAATCGCGCGGTAGCGATCAGATTGCCCAGGCGCCGCGGAGATCCGCCCAGCACTGGAGCCACCCAGAGTTCGTACCTGGCGAGTGCGCCATCCATGTCCAGATACCGGAACATGAGAAACTCAGTCCGGTCCGGGGAAATGTCCGCCGGCCAGGCGTCCCGCATAGGCAGCGGCAGATCGGCGGGATCTCCGCCTTTCACCGATACCTGGCGTGGATCGAACGTGAGGTTGAAAAGCAGCCGGGGACCGTCGGTGAGCATGGGCGCGCTATTGCCGCGCTCGTCGTTCGTGATTTGGACAGTGCCTGTAATTTGCGGCGGCGCAGGCGGCCGGCTCAGCCAGAACGAACCCGCGCCGATGGCGGCGGATGCGGCCGCCAGCGCCGCCCACTTCCGCCATCCCCCTTTCACGGGCGTCTGAATGCGGGCGGGTGACGGCGAAATAGACCGCAGAGCAAGAGCGAGATCCGCCGCGGACCGGTATCTTCGGTCCGGCGACTTCTCCAGGCACCGGCGCACAATTTGCCCCAAAGACGGCGGCACCGAGCGCGGCAGCTCCGGCGGATCGTCCCGCAAAATTGCGCCCATGGTCTCCGCCGAGGACCTGCCGCCGAAGGCCGGTTTACCTCCCGCCATTTCGTAAAGCACGACTCCGAATGAGAACAGGTCGGTTCGCTCGTCCAGATCTTCGCTGCGCACCTGTTCGGGCGACATGTATGCCACGGTCCCAACGGGGGAAGTCGGGGATGTTTGTCCGCGCGCCGGCTTCGCATCCGCCGCCACTTCCGCCAGAGCGGGATCTGCGCTCAGCGACCGTTCCGGTAATAACTTGGCCAGTCCGAAGTCCAGAATCTTGGCCTGGCCGCGCTGCGTGATAAAGAGGTTGGCCGGTTTGATATCGCGGTGTACGATGCCGCTTTGGTGAGCGGTTTCCAGCGCGTCGGCGATCTGCAGCGCCACACTCAGCAATTCCGCTATCTGCAGCGGCCGCTCTGCCAGAAGGTCCTTCAGCGTGCGCCCCTCCAGAAGTTCCATCGCGATGAACGGCCGGCTTTGGTGCTCGCCGATTTCGTAAATGGTACAGATGTTGGGGTGGTTCAATGCGGCTGCCGCGCGCGCTTCCCGCCGGAAGCGTTCCAGCGGCTCCGGATGCCGGCTGTATTCCTCGGGCAGGAACTTCAGGGCCACGTTCCGCTTGAGATGGAGATCCTGCGCCCGGAAGACTACGCCCATACCGCCCGTGCCCAGCTTGTCGAGCACCAGATAATGCGAGATCGATTTGCCTTCCAGATCGTCCGTTTCGATCTCCGAATCAACGGGTGCGGACGCTCCGGAAGAGGACACCTCGACAACTTCGACTTCTCCTACAAACCGGTAGCTGCGCCGCGCCACGGTCTCGATGTAACGCGGCTTGTCAGCCGATTCCCCCAGAACATCGCGTAACCTCCGGATGGCGCTGTTGATGCCATGGTCGAATTCCACCACGGTTTGGTTCGGCCAGAGCCGGTCGCGAATCTCCGCCCGCACCACCACCTCGCCGGGATGCTCCAGCAAGAGAAGTAAGAGCCGGAACGCCTGGTCACGCAGGTGTAGGCGTATGCCGTGCTTGCGCAATTCGCCTGCGCGAACATCCAACTCGAAGGGTCCGAAACGATATAGCCGTGTTTTGCGGGGAGTCGAAGCAGCCACGTGTGCGCTGTTGTTCTGCCGAGTCTATCACGGCTGAAGTGTACTCGCAAGTGGTGCATTTCTAAGCAGATTCATGGTTATCGTCATGTTACCTGCCGGTTACCAGCGGTGCATTGCCAGAGCCGGCGTAGGACTCTCATAATCGCACCTGAAGGCCGCGTCAACGCGGCCGGAGGGTTGACATGCATCAATGCATAGAGTCCGAACCGGAGAGGAAAAACATGAATACGGGAACAAACTTCTGCCAGATCGACGCTGGTAAAACAGCGAGACGGAAAGCTGCCTCAAGGCTCTTCCTCGCCTTCTGCATCGCGGGGTTAGGCCTCCCCATGAACGCATCTGATTCTAGATATGCAACATTCAGCGCCCCAGGGGCGGGGACCGCCGCGGGCCAGGGTACTTGGGCCTCCGCTAACAATGCCTCGGGGCAAAGCACCGGCGTGTACTATGACGCGAACTTCGGGCATCACGGCTTCCTGCGGGATAAAGGCGGCGACATCGTCACATTCGACGCTCCGGGGGCTTGCGGCACTACGCCCTTCGGTATAAGCCCCTCGGGGGTTATCGTGGGAACCTACCTCGACGGGAGTTGCACTTATTTCCATGGCTTTCTGCGCCATCCCGGCGGCGCCGTCACCACGTTCGATGCTCCAGGCGCAGGCACCGGCTACAGCCAGGGGACAGTTGCCTACAGCATCAATCCATCTGGGACGATTGCGGGTACGTATCTTGACGCGAACTACGTCGGCCACGGCTTTCTGCGCGATCCCAGTGGCGTGTTCACCACGTTCGACGTGCCCGGTGCGGCATCCCTCTCGATTCCTTATCCCCAAGGACTGAGCCCATCGGGGGCGATCACGGGAAATTACTTCGATGCAAACAATGTGAGTCACGGCTTCCTGCGGACACCCGACGGCGCCATCAAGACGTTCGACGTTCCGGGTGCGGGCACTGGCGCTTACCAGGGCACTTTCGTCTCAGGTATGAACCAGTGGGGGACGATCCTGGGATATTACATCGACTCGGGAAATGTGGGTCATAGCTACGTGCGCGCCCCCGGCGGCGCCATCACGAAGTTCGACATTTCCGGCGCGGGTACCGCCGCCGGTCAGGGTACCTACACATCGAACATCAACGCGTCGGGAGAAATCGTGGGAACCTACGTTGACGGGAACAACGTGCAGCACGGCTACCAGGGTCTTCCAGGCGCCCTCAAAGCACTTAACGCTCCGGGTGCGGGTACCGCTCCCGGCCAGGGGTCCGCTACCCAAGGCAGCAACGTATTCGGGGAGATTGTGGGATTCTACATTGACGGGGCCGGCGTGTTGCACGGCTTCGTGTGGACCCCGTAGGCAGTAACTCCGGCGCGCCCAGGCGTGCCGGTGGGTATGGCGGTATGACTGCGCAGTACCTGATGGCGGTGCATGAACGGCCGGCGAGCGCCTGGTGCGCTCGCCGGCGCCTCCAGCGAAGATATCCGGCGGAAGGGTGATATTTGCCTTCCAGATCGTCCGTTTCGGTCTCCGAATCAACGGGTGCGGAAGCTCCGGAAGAGGACACCTCGACGACTTCGACCTCTCCTACAAACCGGTAGCTGCGCCGCGCCACGGTCTCGATGTAACGCGGCTTGTCAGCCGATTCCCCCAGAACATCGCGTAACCTCCGGATGGCGCTGTTGATGCCATGGTCGAATTCCACCACGGTTTGGTTCGGCCAGAGCCGGTCGCGAATCTCCGCCCGCACCACCACCTCGCCGGGATGCTCCAGCAACAGAAGGGTCCGAAACGATATAGCCGTGTTTTACGGGGAGTCGAAGCAGCCACGTGTGCGCTGTTGTTCTGCCGAGTCTATCACGGCTGAAGTGTACTCGCAAGTGGTGCATTTCTAAGCAGATTCATGGTTATCGTCATGTTACCTGCCGGTTACCAGCGGTGCATTGCCAGAGCCGGCGGAGGACTCTCATAATCGCACCTGAAGGCCGCGTCAACGCGGCCGGAGGGTTGACATGCATCAATGCACAAAGTCCGAGCCGGAAAGGAAAAACATGAATACGGGAACAAACTTCTGCCAGGCCAACGATCGCAAGACAACGAAACGGAAAGCCGCCTCAAGGCTCTTCCTCGCCTTCTGCATCGCGGGGTTAGGCCTCCCCATGAGCGCATCTGAATCCAGATACACAACATTCAGCGCCCCGGGCGCGGGAACCGCCGCGGGCCAGGGTACTTGGGCCACCGCTAACAATGCCTCGGGGCAAAGCACCGGTGTGTACTATGACGCGAACTGGGGCAACCACGGTTTTGTGCGCGCTAAGGACGGGGGCATCGTCACAGTGGATCCCCCCGGGAGCTGTGCCACCCACCCTGTCAGTATCAACGCCGCGGGGGCAATCACGGGAAACTACCTGGACGGGAGCTGCGCCTTCTTCCACGGCTTTCTGCGCGAACCCGGCGGCGCTATCACGACGTTCGATGCTCCGGGCGCGGCCACCGGCTACAACCAGGGCACATTTGCCTACAGCATCAATTCATCTGGGGCGATCGCGGGTACCTATTCTGACGCGAACTACGTGGGTCATGGCTTTCTGCGCGCTCCCAGCGGCGCGTTCACCACGTTCGACGTGCCTGGTGCCACGTACCTTTCGATTGGTTACCCCCAAGGACTCAGCCCATCCGGAGCCATCACCGGGTTTTATTTCGATGCAAACAATGTGAGTCACGGCTTTCTGCGGACACCCGACGGCGCCATCAAGACGTTCGACGTTCCGGGTGCGGGCACTGGCGCTTACCAGGGCACTTTCGTCTCAGGTATGAACCAGTGGGGAACGATCTTGGGCTACTATGTTGACGCGAGCAATGTCGGACACAGCTTCCTGCGGGCTCCCGGCGGCGCTATTACCAAGTTCGACATTTCTGGCGCGGGTACTGGCGCCGGTCAGGGCACCTACACATCGAACATCAACGCGTCGGGAGAAATTGTGGGAACTTACGTTGACGGAAACAACGTACAGCACGGCTACCAGGGTCTTCCCGGTGCCCTCAAGACGCTTAACGCCCCAGGGGCGGGTACGGCTCCCGGCCAGGGGTCCGCTACGCAAGGCAATAATTCATTTGGGGTGATCGTGGGATTCTACATTGACGAGAGCGGCGTGTTAAACGGCTTCGTGTGGACCCCGTAGGCAGTAACTCCGGCGCGCCCAGGCGTGCCGGTGGGTATGGCGGTATGACTGCGCAGTACCTGATGGCGGTGCATGAACGGCCGGCGAGCGCCTGGTGCGCTCGCCGGCGCCTCCAGCGAAGATATCCGGCGGAAGGGTGATGTTTGCCGGACGACGCGGCGGATTCGTTTCTCGAGGGCGCCCTAGCCCCGGCAATCCAAGCCCCGGCTTCTCGCTGCAAACTGGGCGACTTCAAATCACCAACCGGTGCGGGAGGCGGTATCCGACCAGCGCAACGCCAGGAGCTCACCGCGACGGATGCCTGGCCCGGCACTGACTTAAAGCAGTGTCCGGATGCGCCATGTGGACCGCTCGCCGCCTCGATCAACATACCCTGCCGCGCCAACGTCGACGCTGTGCCTCCGCCCTGAAGGCGCTACTCTATTTACCCCATTGCGGATCACGTCCTGCGCGGCCGTTGGACACGCCCTCGGTATCAGCGGCGGGGCTTGCCCCAATAATGGCGCCGAGCCTGCGAGTGCCATGAGCCGAGATTTGCATCATCTCGGTGCTCGCGCATCACCGTCTCACAGTTCGCCGGCATCCCGCTCCGCGTGTTCTGGTACTCGGAGCCCAGGATATGCGGCGCAGAGTTCTGAAAGCTTCGGCCTACGTTTACATATCCTGGGCGTTATCGCAGGGGCCGGCGAGCAACTCGACGCTGCGGGGCAGTTATTGAACGGTGAGGTTATACGTCACGGCAAATGGATCCGGACCATAGGGGCCAGACACAAACTTGCCCGCAAAATGAATCACGTGGTTCCCCGGCGGCAGGGGCTTTAGCATCACTAAGTAGCCGTCTGAGACTGACCAACCCGAGGTAACGCCCTCCAGTCCCAGAAGATTGTCGGTGGGCGGCATTGTGAAACTGTAGTACGGGGATTGGACGCGCAGACTTCGCAGCAATGCAGAAAGATCTTGCCCATCGACGGTGAGCCTCAACGTGTTGATGCCGAGACCGTTAGTAGCAGTCGCAGCACATGTCCGCATATCTTGCGGATTAGCGCCATAAGAGGGTGGCGGCTCTATATTTGAGCACTCCGCCCACGCAGCGGTGATCAGTAACGCCTTCGAAGGAATGGTGCAGGTGCGTGTCACAGAGCCACTGGCGATTGAGTTGAGGAAGAACACGGGACTGCTCGACTGTGCGACGTTGCAGTCTGCGCCAGTCAGGTCGTTGACAGGGTTGATGCTGGCAGGGATCGAGAACATATACTGCAAATATGCCGCCTGCCAGTCCCCGTACGTCATGCCGAACGGGGCTGAGTTCGCGGGATAAGCGAGAGACGCACTCGCCTCCTGCGCAAACAGCGCGGATGGTTGGGCCAAAAGAATCGCGGCACTCATGGCAAGCAACAGTGCGAGAGTGCGTCTGTAGATATCACCACCGTGAATTCGTTTCATAGTAACCTCCATAAGTCAGACCCGGCCGTACCCGAGGGGAACGCGGATTGGCATCGGCGTTGTCGCGGCGGACCGTTCCTGTTCCTGGGCGGGTCTCTGTATTCCCAATGCGCAGTCGGGACCCAAACAGGCTCACGCTATTTTTGAATCGGAGTCGCAGGCCCGAAAGGCTGTGATATCCTCTGTGAAGGGCGATAACGTGTCGCATTCCGCATCCAGCACCGTCACCCAGTTGTTGGAAAAGTGGGCAGGCGGGGACGACGAGGCGTGGCCATCACTCGTACCTCTGGTGTACGACGAATTGCACCGCCTGGCTCGGCGGTACCTCCGCAAAGAGCGCCGCGATCACACGCTGCAAAGCACGGGCTTGGTACACGAGGCGTATCTGCGGCTCTCGAAGCGGCCAAAGATCCGATGGGCAAATCGCGAACACTTCTTTGCCATTTCGGCGCGGCTGATGCGACAGATTCTGGTAGAGTATGCGCGCAAACACCTCGCCGCCAAACGTGGCGGCGGGCATAAGCTGGCGCTGGAAGAATCGATGGCGCCACACGGCGCGAAAGAGGTGGATCTGATCGCGCTAGACAGCGCGTTACAGAAGTTGTCGCGCCTCGACCCGCGACAGAGCCGGATTGTCGAACTGCGGTTCTTCGCCGGTCTTTCGATCGCCGAGATCGCGGTTGTGCTGCATGTATCTCAGGCAACGGTCAAACGCGATTGGACCACGGCGCGGATCTGGCTCCATCAGGCAATCACGGAGGCAGTGAAATATGACGCCCGAGCGCTGGCGCTTAATGAAGCAGGTGCTGGTCCAGGCGCTGCAGGTGAAGCCCGTTGACCGGCCGGAATTCTTGGCACGCATCTGTGCGGCGGATGTTTCGCTTCGGCAGGAAGTCGAACGTCTTCTTGCCGAAGATGTCAGCAGCAGTTTCCTGGAACCGGCGGACTCGGACCCGGATGATCCTGGCCTGACGGGCTGCACGGTCTCAAGCTACCACGTGCTGCGCAGGCTGGGCACCGGCGGAATGGGGGTGGTCTACGAGGCGGAAGACACTCGATTGCACCGTCATGTGGCTCTGAAATTTCCGCCGCAGAGGGTGGCCGAAGATATCATCGCACTGCGGCGGTTCGAGCGCGAGGCGCGATCCGCGTCGGCCCTTAACCATCCCAACATCTGCACGGTGTACGGAGTGGAAGAGTATGACCGGCGCCCCGTGATCGTCATGGAGTTGCTGGAGGGCGAAAGCTTGAAAGACAGGATTCGCCGGGGGCCGATGCCGATCCGCGAAGTCCTGGATTTTGCGATTCAGACATTGGACGGAATCGGGGCTGCGCACACCAAGGGGATCATCCATCGCGACGTCAAGCCGGGGAACATCTTTATAACCACGGGTGGTCGTGTCAAGATTTTGGATTTTGGGCTGGCCAAGGCGATTCACGCCGATGACTCTGAGCGTGAAATCAGCGAAGAATCGCTTACCGCGGAAAGTGTGATTCCGGGCACCACCGCGTACATGTCACCGGAGCAGATCAGCGGTGAGGAATTGGACTGCCGAAGCGACCTCTTCTCCCTGGGCGTCGTGCTTTACGAAGCGGCTACGGGGGAACGGCCCTTCGCCGGCAGAAATGGCGTGTTGTTGATGGATTCCATTTTGCACGCTCAGCCAGTCCCGCCCAGCCGCATCAACCACGCACTGCCTGCCTCATTCGACACGATTCTTGCCAGGCTGCTGACGAAGGATCGTGCGCGGCGGTACCGGCAGGCCGGCGATATTTGCGCGGACCTGAAACGGCTCAAAGACGAGATCGAATCGGGCCTACCCGCGACGCCTGCGGGGCCGCACGACGTGCCGAGGAAGCGCGGTCGGGTCGGCTGGGCAATGCCTGTAGCGGCTGCCGCGTTGCTTGTCGCAATCGCGGCGGCACTTCACTACCGTCATGGCGCGCAGGCACTGACTCAGAAAGACACTATCGTTTTGGCTGATTTCAGCAACGCGACCGGCGAGGCCGTTTTCGACGACACCCTGAAACAGGCGCTGGCGGTGCACCTGGAACAATCGCCATTCCTGAACGTGCTGTCCGACGAAAAGGTGAACGCGACGTTGCGGATGATGGGTCGCCACCCGGGCGAACGTCTGACGATCGAAGTCGCTCGCGATGTGTGCCAGCGAGCCGGGAGCAAGGCTTTGCTGACCGGTTCGATCGCCGGGTTAGGCCGCCAATACGTGGTCGGGCTGCGGGCGATTGATTGCAGCAGCGGAGATTCCGTGGCGCAAGCGCAGGTCCAGGCGGCGGGTAAGGAGCAGGTTCTGAAGGCGGTCGGCGAGGCCGCCAACACCGTGCGTCGGAAGCTCGGCGAATCGCCTCTTTCCCTTCGGAAGCACGATACGCCGCTGGAGCAAGCGACAACAGCCTCATTGGAAGCACTGCGCGCCTACAGCGCCGGCTGGAAAGCCGAACTCCATGGCGATACCGAGTCGATCCCATTTTTCAAGCACGCCATCGAGCTCGATCCGGGCTTTGCTTTGGCTTACAGTCAACTGGCCATGCCTTACGCAAACATCGGAGAAATGGGGCAAGCCAGCCAGGCGCTCCGGAAAGCCTTTTCGTTGCGCGACCGCGTGAGTGAGTACGAACGATACCGGATTAGTGGCTACTATTACTCTCTGGTAACTGGCGAACTAAACAAATCCAATGAAGTATTCGAGCTATGGCGGCAAGAGTACCCTCGCGATCTTATCCCCAATGTTGAAATCACCTGTAACTATTCAGCAGTCGGGCAGTGGGAGAAGGCGCTGGTTGAGGCCCGTCGGGCGCTCCAGGTGGACGCGCAGAACGTTTTTGTTTATGTCAATCTCGCCACGGTCTATTTCGCGCTGAACCGTCTGGCTGAAGCCACAGCTACGCTGGACCAGGCACAGACCCGCAAGCTCGATGCCTATTCCTTGCGTCAGCAACGCTACTATGCCGCGTTTTTGAGCAACGACCATGACTCGATGAACCGGCTGACGTCCGGCCTTGGGAGCGAGGAGGATACATTGCTCGCGGCGCAGTCGGATACCGAGGCGTACTTTGGAAGGCTGGCCAAGGCCCGCGCGCTCGCTCAGCGGGCCGCTGATACCGCAAGGGCTGGGGGCGCAAGAGAGACCGCGGCCTTCTGGCTGGCGAATGGCGCATTGCACGATGCGGAAGCCGGCCTGTCCAAACCGGCAGGGCAGGGAGCCCGCGCCGCCTTGGCTCTGGCCCCTGGCCTTGGGGTAAGGGCACTGGCTGCGCTCGCCATGGCTCGGGCTGGACAAGTAGCCGAGGCGCGGCGGATCGCGGATACGCTGGCACGAGATTCTCCAGGGGACACTATTCTGCAGAACTATTGGCTGCCGGCGATTCACGCCGCGGGTGAACTTGCCGGGAACCATGGCGCGCAGGCGGCTGAGTCACTTCGGCCTGCGACAGCCTACGAACTCGGTCAGTCGCAACCTTTTATTTTTGGCATGATGTACCCGCCTTATCTGCGCGGGCAGGCCTACCTGCTCATGCGAAAGGGCAGCGAGGCTATTGTCGAGTTCCAGAAATTGACTGAGCATCCCGGGATTGCGTTGAACTGGCCGCTTGGGTCGCTGGTCCACCTGGGGCTGGCGCGGGCCTATGCGCTCGAGGGCGATACCGCGAACGCGCGCTCAGCTTACCAGAGATTCCTCGGGTTGTGGAGAGATGCGGATCCTGAGACAGCCTTGTTGCGGCAAGCGAAAGCGGAGAGCGCGAGGCTCGAATAGGTCTGCCTCACGTTGGCGGTGGATTGGATGATGGACCTGCGGCGCAGACGGCGTAGCGGATTGTAACTAGGAGCGCCGGCTTCTGGGCCGCAGTGCATGAGGGCGTACCTGGAGGTGGCGGTGGCAACATCGTCGATCGCTGCGCCTTGCACGAGCGAAAGGAGAGATCCCATGCGATACGAGCTTGCCGTTGTAGCGAACTCATTTTTCCTGTTTTCTTGTTTGTTGTCCTCTGCGACTGCCCAAGAGCATCGGCCGCCAAAAACCGTCGCCGTTCGCGCCGCGCGGATGCTGGATGTCAACTCCGGCGATCTGCAGACCAGTCCGGTCATCCTCATCGAGGGGGAAAAAATCTCCGCGGTGGGCAGCGGAATAGCGATTCCGTCAGGCGCCGGCGTCATCGACCTCGGCAATGCGACCATCCTGCCCGGGCTGATCGACTGTCACACCCACTTGCTGGCTCGCATTCCGGAGGACCCGGACGGCTATGTTGTGAATCTGGCTAAGAAATCTCAAGCCTTTCGTGCGCTGGAGGGCGCGGCTGACGCGCGTGCCACGTTGTACGCGGGCTTCACGGCCGTTCGCGACGTGGAGAGTGAAGGCTCCGGCTACGCGGACGTGGCGCTGCGAGATGCCATCAATCAGGGACTGATCGAGGGGCCGCGTATGCAAGTCGCAACCCGCGGTATCGCGGCACTGGGGCATTATCTTCCGTTTCACGTTTCTCCCGATCTTCGAGGCTTTCCAACCGGGGCGCAGATGATCAGCGGACCCGAAGAGGCCCGCCGTGCGGCCCGCGAACAGATCGGCGGTGGCGCCGACCTGCTCAAGATTTATGCCGATTGGTTACGTCCTACGCTCACCGTTGAAGAGATTCGAGTGGTGGTTGAAGAAGCTCACAAAGCAGGAATAAAAGTCGCGGCACACGCCGAGAGTGTCGAAGGAATTCGAAATGCTGTTGAAGCGGGCGTCGATTCCATTGAACATGCCAGTTATGCCGATGAAAGCTCCCTGAGGCTGATGAAGGAAAAAGGGACCTTTCTGGTGACCACCAAAGCTGCCTACATGGAGTTAGCGGAGGCCCCACCGGATTTGTCCATGCAGGCGTTTGGCATGGATTTGTCTGCGCAGGCCTATGGCCGGCGCGTCATCGAGAATGCGCGCCGCATTTTGCCGATGGCCCACCAGATGGAAGTGAACATTGCCAGTGGTTCCGATCCTTCGTCCGCTAACCAGCACGGCAAGAATGCTACGGAGCTCGTGGTACTCAACAAGCTCGGACTTGCGCCCATCGACGCCATTCGCGCGGCTACGGTGAACGGCGCGCAGCTTATGGGATGGGCGGAGAAAATCGGATCGCTGGAGCCCGGAAAATACGGCGACCTGATCGCAGTTTCTGGCGATCCTCTCTCAGACATTACGGAGTTGCAGCATGTGAAGTTCGTGATGAAAGGCGGCGTGGTCGTGAGAAATGAACTGGCATCTTGCGCCGGCGGGCACCGGCCATGATGAGCTCCAGGCATTGCCGTTTCCCACTGTGGTCCGGCTGCTTGGGCAGCATGGTGTTCTTCATCTGATACGGTCCGCTGTTGGGCAGCCAGTCTCCCGCCCTGGGTTTCCGTCCAGGAAAATCCCGTCTGCGACGCTGCCGGCATGGAGAAACTTCGGGCCGGCGAGGCAATGCGCCACTTTGTGAACAAGCGTCTTGTAGGGCAAAGCCGGCGCCGGGCTAATGGCGATTTTCCCGTCGGTCGTGGCGAACCATCTACGTTCGCATCCGAATCTTCGAACGTGCCTTCCGACGACTTCAATGACGGCAAGCCATTCCCATCGACCGTACGATTTGCGCCGCGCCGACGCGGAATCCCCGAATTTCTAATGCCGCTCGCCGGCGAGTGCGGCGATTCCGGATGCCAGGCGAGCCGCGAGCAGTCGGGCTCTGGAAACGCTAGACATGGTGGTGGATTGCTTGACAGCACGCAACAGAAGTGGTAAATATGTCTAGACCAATGATCTCTAGGTTTGGACCAGTTATGAAGCATGCTTCAACCAGTGAAAGCGACGTTTTCTTCCGCATTCGCGTGGACAAAATCAGCCCCGTTCCGGCGTATGCCCAGATCACGGAAGGAATGAAGAATCTGCTGCAACCCGGCTCAATCCCGGCCGGCACGCCGCTTCCACCCGAGCGAGTCCTCTGCGAACGCCTCGGAGTCAGCCGGATGACACTACGACAGGCGTGCGAGGCGCTTGAGCGCGAAGGCTTGATTGAATCGCACCGCGGACGCGGGACATTCGTCGCGCCGCGGCGGATGACCAAGAAGCAGCAGGAGATGCGGAGCTTCACCGAGGAGATTCGGTCGCGGGGTCAGAAGCCGTCCTCGCGCCTCATCGTTTTCCGGAACGTGAAGCAGTCTCCGGAGGATAGTGAGTTCTTCGGGCTTCCGGAAACGGAGTCGTTCTACGAGATTGAGAGATTGCGTCTGGCTGACGATGTGCCGATCGCGCTCGAATGCATCCACATCCCCGAATACCTTTGTCCTGGCCTCGACCGGTTCAACCTGGTGTCGCATTCGATCTACCAGATTCTGGAAGAGAACTACGGCCTTGTCCTGGCTCACTGTTCGGAGGAGATTTCCGCCGTGGCTCCCACCAAAAAGCACAAACGCCTGCTTCAGGCGAACGGAGCGGTCCTGGTAGTGAATCGGAGGACCTACACGAACAAGGAAACGCCCGTCGAACTCGCCACCACCGCCTACCGTGGCGACCTTTACAGAGCGGTGGTTCATTCCATCCGGAAAACCGGCGAAGCGTACTGAGAGGCCTCGGGGCAAAAGATGCTACCCCGCGAACGAGTGGCTGCGGCGCTTGAGTTTCGATCACCGGAATGCGTCCCGGTCGAATATCACGCCTCACCCGCCGGGTTCATGGAGCACGCTGGGAAGCTGCTCGAACTCTGGCGCGGCAATCCCGACGACTTCGGATCGCCAGACCGCTTCAAGATCCCTGATGCAAGTCCGGGGCCGAGAGCCTGGCGCGACGCCTGGGGTGTGGAATGGCGCGAGGAGGCCTTCGGCGCGGGTGGGATTCCTGTGCGCCGCCCCCTGGCTGACTGGAGGGCGTGGCCCGATTTCCGCATGCCGGTATTGCCGGAAGATTCGGGCCCGGATTTCGAGCGGGAACGCATCCGGTGCCGGCATCATCGCCAGACATACTTCCTCAAAAGCGCCTGGATCAGCCTGTTCGAGCAGATGCACGCCTTGCGTCCCTTTGAAGACGTGCTGATGGATATCGCCACTTCCAGCCCCGAAATTGAGCGTCTGGCAGACTCGCTGACGGAACATCACCTTGCTTACATTGAGTACTTGCTGAAGCGCGGCGTTGACGCCGTCCAGTTTGGCGACGATTTCGGCACGCAGTCGGACCTGATGCTTTCCCCCGCGATGTGGCGCCGCTTTTTCCGGCATCGATACGACGTACTGGTCCGGCGGGCGAAAGAGGCTGGAGCGAAGGTGTTTTTCCATAGCTGCGGTAACGTGACGAATCTGCTGGGCGAATTTGCCTCGCTCGGCGTGGACGCGATCTGGCCGCAGCTCAACCTTTACGATCTCCGCTGGCTGTCGCGTTTCTGCAGAGGTGCCCGGCTGGCGATCGCGCTGCATCCCGATCGCGGCGAGCTAATGATACGCTCGACCCCCGCACAGGTCCGTGAATATGTGCGGGCGCTGGCGGAGATCTTCGAGGTGGATCGCGGCGGGGCGTGGTTCTACGTTGAGGTTGATCGCGGATTCCCGTTCAGCAACGTCGTCGCGCTGACGGAGACGATTGCAGAAATCCGGAGGGCTCCGGCCGCCGTGCCGGTTGCTGCCCGGCCCTGATCCTGGAGGAAATATTCATGCCGTTGTTGCACTCTGTGAGTTATTCCGGCACGTGGGGACACCAGTCCCTGCCGCTCGAAGCGTTCGTCGATAAAGCCGCGGAACTCGGGTATGACGGGGTGATGCTGATGGCGAAACGCCCGCACCTGTCCGTGCTCGATTGGAACAGCGAGGCGATCGCCCGTTTGCGCGACCGGCTCCGGTCTCGCGGCATCCGCACCATCTGCGTGGCGGGATATACCAATTTCACCGCCGACATGGAGCACGGCGAGATTCCCACCTACGAGATCCAGATCCAACATGTCACGGACCTGGCGCGCATGGCGCACGGCCTGGGTGGCGATCTGGTCCGCGTTTTCACCGGTTATGAGAACCCCGCGGCGACCTATCTCGCCCAGTGGGGGCTCCTGGTGAAGGCTCTGCGCGAATGCGGGCAGCGCGCCGCGGACTTCGGCGTGACCGTCGCGATCCAGAACCATCACGACCTCGCTTGCGGGTACGAAAGCCAGTACGACCTGATCGAGGAAATCGATCACCCCAACTGCCGGGCAGCCTTTGACGCCTGGGCGCCCGCTCTTCACGGGGCCAATTACATTGCCGCGGCGAAGAAGATGGGAGCCGTCACGGTTCTCACCACGGCAGCGAACTACCAATTGCGTCCGCGCTACCGGCTGGCGACCAAACTCACGAACTTCGAACCCATTCTGCCTACCGCACAGGCGGTCCCCATCGACGAGGGTTTCATCGATTACCCGGCATTTCTGGATGCGCTCGAGAAGGGCGGGTTCCGGGGAGCCGTTACCTACGAGATGTGCTCTCCGCTCCGCGGGGGTGGGTCGGTCGAAAACCTCGACCGGTATGCCCGCCGTTTTGTGGAATTCATGGGCGCACGAACCCCGGCGTGTGTGTGAGCGCCTGAGGAGAATGCAATGGAAACCGGCAGAAGAACGTTCGTGAAAGGGGCCGCCGCGGCGCTGGCTCCCTATTTCATTCCACGCAGCGCGTGGGGCGCGAACGACAGGATCGCCTATGGTGCGATTGGCGTCGGGAATCGCGGAGGATGGCTCAATCAGTCGTTTCAGAAAATCGGGGCACAGTGCGTGGCTCTATGCGATGTGTATGAGCCCCATCTCGCGGCAGCCCGCAAGAATTCGCCCGCCGGCGTCCCTGTGTACGAGGATTACCGTGAACTGCTGGCTACGCCTGGGTTGGACTGCGTGGTGATCGCGACGCCCGACCACCAGCACCTGCCCATGCTGCTCCATGCGCTCGAGGCCCGCAAAGACGTTTACCTCGAGAAACCCCTTTCGCTCTCGCTCGAGCAAAGCCCCCGCATGATCGCGGCGGTGCGCGGCAGTAAACAAATTGTGCAGATTGGCATGCAGCGGCGCAGTATGGACTTCATCCGCCGTGCCAGGAAAATGATCGACGAGGGCGCGCTCGGCAGAATCTCGATGGTCCGGGCCATGTGGAACTGGCACTTCGCCATGCCGCTGGACGCATCCCCGCTGCCGGGCGAGCTGGATTGGAACCGCTTTCTCGGGTCTGCGCCGCAGCGCCCCTTGGACCCGCTCCGGTTTCGGTGGTGGCGCGGCTTCTGGGACTATTCCGGCGGAAACATGACAGATCAAGGCACACACCTCATGGATGTCGTCCAGTGGATGACGAACTCTGGGCCGCCGCTCTCGGCGGTATGCCAGGGACGCATCACAAATGCCGGCGGCGTCGAGGTGCCGAACGTGTTTACTGCCGTATTCGAATACAACGATTTCCTGGCGACCTGGACGCTCGATTACCGCAGCACGTACGATCACGACTGGTCGATCCGTTTCATCGGCGAAGAGGCGACCCTGCTTCTCGACCGCCGCGGTCTTCGGTTGTATAAGGATGCGGGCGACTCCCGAACGCCATGGAATCAGAAGGTCTCCACTGAGCCGGCCGTCGAAATTCCCGACACCGATGCACAGGAAGCGCATTTACAAAACTTCCTCGACTGCGTCCAGAGCCGGCAGGAGCCGAACTGCCCCGTGGAGATCGCAGCAGCGGCAGTGACCGGGCCGCATCTGGCTAACCTGGCATACCGGCAGGACCGCAAGGTCCGCCCCGATGCGGCCGTGAACGGTTGACCTAGCCATCCGCCGGCCACAACCCCATCCGTGCTCCGATCCGCGGCTCAGGCGGCGGTTGCGGGACCGTTTGCGGCCGAATGCCCGAAAAGGGTGATCTGAAGATGAAAAAAAGCCCCGAATATCGTTGACAAGACTTTAGGCCAATGGTATATATGTCTAGACCAACTTTATTGCAACCGCGGGCGCACCGTAGGCAGCGTGTAGCGGCTGCATCGGGTTTGGTTTTCGGCGCTTGCGCCAGTCCCGGCGTTGACCGGTTCCGGCGAGACTGACGGGTCTGATGTGACCTGCCTTTCAGCATACGCCCCGGATTGGATTTTCAAGTTGTCCCTGGCTTCAGGAGGCATATGACAGACAGTCGCATTGGGTTCTGGGTCGTCGTTATGATCGCCGCCCTGGTGGTGGCGTGGCTCACATCCGCACAGACCTTCCGCGGCTGTATCACTGGCATGCTTACGGATGAATCCAAGGCCGTGCTTGCCGGCGCAACTGTCACATTGAACAACGTAGGCTTAGCTTGTCTAGCTATGCTGGGCTCAGCTCATGAGGAGGATCTATGAGAAGGAATTCTTTATCTCGATTCCGCAGAGATTTGGTAGGCGTTTGGCTCGGGGCGGCGCTTCTATTATTTGTTCTTGCTCCGGTTACCCTGCGTGGGCAAACTGGTTACGGTTCGATTCTGGGCAGGGTGACGGACTCCTCTGGCGCGCTTATGCCCGAGGTGACCGTCACGTTGCGCAGCGAAGCCACGAACGTCTCAAATGTGATGCGAACTAATGGGGCCGGAGACTATGTGTTCTCCAATGTGATCCCGGGCGTATACGAAGTCACGATAAGACAAGAAGGCTTCGAACTGTTTGACGTTAGTCACATCGAACTGTTGGTTGGCCAGACTGTCCGTCAGGATGCCCAACTCACCGTCGGCGCCACCACCACGAGAGTCAATGTAGTAGCGAGCGTGCCGCTTGTCCAAACGGACACTTCCTCGGTGGAAAGCGTCATCGACTCGAAACAGATTTCCATGATGCCGCTGGACGGCCGGACGAACATCTTTCCTTTAATTGCCCTTGCTCCCGGCGTGCAGGGTGGAGCGTGGGGCTTCTACACTCCCAAATTCGGCGGAAATACCGTCGAAGGCAGCTATAACGTAAGAATTGATGGCACGGACGCGTCCGAAAGCGAGAACGAATACATCGGCATCGGGGACCCCTCCCTGGACGCGATTGAAGAAATTAAGATCGTTGACAGCATGGGATCCGCGAAATACGGGACTGGCGCCGCCTCCGTGATTATGGTCACGAAGTCTGGCACCAACGAGTTCCACGGCAGCGCGTTCGAGTACAATCGAATCAAGCAATTCGCCGCCCAAAATTTCTTCGCCACGGGTTTACCCAAGTCCCCCTACACTCGTAATGAATTTGGTGGATCATTGGGAGGGCCCATCAAGAAGGACAAGCTGTTTTTCTTTGGGAGCTATGAGGGCCTCACTTTCAGATCCTCGAGCACCTCCGAATCCGCGATGCCAACCACGGCACTTCTACAAGGGAATTTCTCCGGCCTCCCGGCGATCATAGATCCCTCCAACGGCGCTCCATTCCCAAACAACCAAATTGACCCCAGCCGGTTCAGTGCGGCTTCGCAGTTCTTCTCGAAGTACTTTGACACCCCGAACCTGCCCACCACCGCGCCAGCAGGTTTGGGGACAAACTTCGTCGTGAATCTGGGAACTAAACAAGACGAATTCAGGTATCAAGGGCGGGGCGATTACACGATCAATGACAAAAACCGCTTGTCGGCGATGTGGTTCGATGCGCGCTACGTCCCCCGGGTTTACCCTGGATGGAGCCCCAAGTTTGGCGGGGTCACCAACCCAGCTACTTATCAGAACGTCGCCATCAACTACACCAGCACAATTACACCCTCACTAACGAACTTGGCCACCTTTGGATTCCATCGTGTCTGGGACCAGGTTGCCGCGCAAACCGCTGGCCAGGTTGATATGAGCAAGCTGTTTCCGCAGATACCGGCCCCGCTGCCGGGGTTGGGCGGCCTTCCCAACGTTTCCATTTTGGGGTTCAACGGACTGTATGACACGGGAGGCGGCGGGGATAACGAGCAGACTTATGAAGGATCTGACACTTTAAGCTGGGTGAAGGGAAAGCACCTGGTCGAGGCCGGCTTCTCGGTGATGCACTGGAAATTCTACAACTACGGGGTTGACGACAACGGTTCTTTCTCGTTCACCGGGCGCTACACCGGGAACGCGTTTGCGGACTTCCTGCTTGGCGACCTTTCCGCCTCGAACTACGCCGTTCTGCCGGTCGCAGCCACTCCAACTAATGACCGGTATGGCTTCTTCATCACGGACGATTGGAAGCCAACCCCCAAGTTAACCTTGAATATGGGATTGCGTTACGACCTCCCCACGCTCTATCAGAATTCACCGGGGAACATGTCCAACTTCTATCCCAACCTGGACGCATTGGTTGTCCTCAAAGGTACAGGCAGGCCAGACTTGTTCCCTGGTGTTCCTATAATTTCAGGATCGAGCGTTGGTCTTAACGCCGGAAACTATATCGGAACCGATCACAAGATGATTGCTCCGCGGATTGGGCTAGCCTATCGTCCGCTGAACAGCAGCCGCCTGATTTTGCGGGGAGGTTACGGCCTCTATTATGTGTCCATACCGTGGGTCTGGGGCTCGTATCAGCTGGTGCGCAATGCACCCTTCACGGCCGAGTTGAACTATGAGCCTGCGGCAGGTACCACGCCCACGCTCACATTTGCCGACCCGTTCCCGACAGGTGAAGGAAGTAACTCAGCCGCCGTCGGACCTAGCGCCAATGCCTTGCCTTCGCACTATAGGTATCCCGCTACTCATCAATGGAACTTTACGGTCGAATCCCAAATTACGCGCGATTCGTCGCTCCGCATTAGCTATCTTGGAAGCGAGTCGGAACACGTCACGCAACAGTACAACCTGAACGACCCGGCTCCACAACCGGGTCCGGTGCAGTCTCACCGGCCTTATCAACCATTTGGCCCGATCACCTTATGGGCAAATGACGCGACAGCCAATACCCAGCAACTTCAGGTCTCGGCGCGCCGCCGCTTCGAAACGGGGCTCTCATTCCAGGCCGAGTTTAGCTGGACCAAAATGCTCGACGATGGTTCATACCCGGCGGGTTCCATACCTACGGACAACCAGAATATTCGTCTCGATCGCGGAAATGACTCTTACATCCGCCCAAAGTACTTTGTGGGGAACTACGTGTACGAATTGCCGTTCGGAAAGGGGCATCGCTACCTGACGTCCGCCGGCCGTGCGCTCGATGCCCTGATTGGCGGATGGCAGACAAGCGGGATCCTCACGCTAGGGAGCGGCCTTCCTTTCTCGGTAACTTTTGACAGTTCCGTCGAGGGATGGCCCAGTAGCCGTGCTGATATCGTTGGCAATCCGAACGTGAGCAATCCGTCACGGTCGCAGTGGTTCAATCCGGCAGCGTTTGCGGTACCGCAACCTTTCACTTTCGGCAATTCGGCCCCCAATTCGCTTTTCGGCCCGGGTTATGCCCAGTGGGACACGGCCCTCTTCAAACAATTCTCACTCACCGAGAGTTTCAAGCTGACGTTCAGGGCGGATGCCGTGAATGCTCTGAATCACCCCAACTTCGGAAATCCGAACAACGACATCAGCAATCCGAGCCAGGTGGGGACGATTACGGGAACGTCGGGGCCCTCGCGCGCCATTCAGTTCTCTCTTCGGCTTGCCTTCTGATGCAGCCGCGGTTCATACCGCGCGGACGGACATGCGGCGCCCACCCCCGCATGTCTGTCCGCTTTTTATATAACCACATGACCCGCGCCGCTGCGGTTCTCGCCCTTGCAACTGCGTGCTTCGCGCTGGAACCGGAGGCGGTCCAGTTGAGACGCGGTGAACATCAGATCGAAGTCGCCATAGGGGGCCGGCCCTTCACGACTTACTACTTCTCGTCCGCGGTGTCGAAGCCCTACCTGATGCCGCTCGAGACGCCGTCCGGCGTGATCGTGACGAGGCCGTTCCCCGTGGTGAACGATATTCCCGACGGCGATATCAAAGACAAGTCTTTCGAGCCGCACCAGAGGCCACTCTATTTCGGGCACGGCAACGTGAACGGGCTGGACTTTTGGGAGGAGGAAGTCTTCGACTGGTACATGACCGATCATGCGCGCCAGCCCTATGGACACATGCTCTTGAAAAAGGTCGAACAGGTTTCGCAGGATGGGACTGCCGGGACCGTCCGGGCGCGGTTTCGCCTGCTCGACCCGAACCAGCGGCAGATCGCCGAGGAGACCCAGAGCTTTACGTTTCGCGGCGACGCGCAAACGCGAACAATCGACTGTGAGTTCGTGGTCTTCGCGACCGATGGACCCGTGGTATTCGGCGACGCAAAGGAAGGCACGTTCGCAATCCGGCTGAACCGGGATCTGAGCAAGCCCAACGATCACATGTTGAATTCCCTCGGTCAGCGCGGCGAGCCGGCGATTTGGGGCAAACCCGCGGATTGGGTGAACTATTCCGGAACTGTCGGAGGCAAGCCGGTCGGCATCGTGGTGTTCGATGCGCCGGACAGCTTCCATCACCCGACGCCTTGGATGGCCCGGGAATACGGACTGCTTGCGGCCAATCCGTTCGGCCTTCGCAAGTTCACCGGCGACAAGAACAAGGATGGCAGTTGGACTGTTCCCGAAGGCCAATCCATCCGGTTTCGATACCGGGTGGTAATCTACGACGGCGAGATCGCTCCGGATGAACTGGCGCAGGCGTACGCGCAATACGCGGCGGTGAAGTAGCTGTGCCGCCGCATGGCGAACCCTTCATGGGCATCTATACCAACCTCGTGCGGCCGCTCGTGTTCCGCGCGGACGCCGAGAACATGCACGCCGCAGCCATCCGCGCGGCCGCGGCACTCAGCGCTTCTGAAATGGCCTGTCGAGCTGTGAATGCGTTTTGTCTACGCAGCCGCCCCCGCCTGCAATGCTCGGTTGCCGGATTGACATTCCGCAATCCCCTTGGGTTGGCTGCCGGCTATGACAAGAACGGTCGAGCGGTCCCCTTCCTCGCGGCTCTCGGATTTGGCCACATCGAAATCGGCTCAGTTTCGGCCGATCCCTCCGAGGGCAACCCGAAACCCCGTCTGTGGCGCTTGCCAGGGGAGCGCGGACTGATCGTAAACTACGGGCTCCCGAACGATGGCGCTGACCTCGTGGCCAAACGCCTCGTGCGCTCGCGCACGCCCGTTCCGGTCGGTGTGAATATCGTGAACACGAACCGTGGCGCGCAGGCGTGCCCGCTCCACGAAGACGCGATTATCGCCGACTATGTTCGATCGATTCGCCGGTTGGACGCCCACGCCGCGTACCTGATGCTCAACCTGAGCTGCCCGAATACCCAGGACGGACGCGCGTTTGTTTCTGATGCTCGGCGTCTCCGTCTGTTACTGGAGGCTGTCCGCGACGCGGCCCCCTCCAAGCCGGTGTTCCTCAAAATCGCACCTTTCCCCGATGCGCGCTCCCTGGGAAGTTTCCTGGAGCAGGTGGATGCATCGCCGTTGATTCGAGGATTTGGCATCAATCTGGCGCCGGGCACGCCGCCGAGTGCCCCGCCAGGCGCGGTTTCCGGCGCGCCGTGCCGCGAACGAATGGACCGCGCGGCCGCGGAACTATACCGCCGCATGGATCGGAAGCGCTATGCGCTTATCGCCACCGGTGGGGTGTTCTCCGCGGCCGACGCATACCGGAAGATCCGGTTGGGCGCTTGCTTAGTGCAGTTCCTGACCGCGCTCGTGTTCGAAGGACCGGCGATCGTCTGCCGCATGGTCAACACCCTCGACGTGCTGCTGGCACGCGATGGATTCGCGAGCATCTCCGGCGCCGTGGGGGTCGATGCGCTTGACAACAAATCCGCGCTTGCGAAAGGGCTATACCAATGCGAGAAGGTCTAGACATTATTGCCGGCTTTGATTTAAGCTATCACCGAGCCGCCTGCTTATGATCCGATTTGGTATCAGCCTGGCGTTGCTTTCCGGAATCTGCAACGGCTTGTTCACGGCGCCGATGCGCGTCATTCCCCGCTGGCGCTGGGAGAACATCTGGCTGGTCTTTATTGTGACAAGCTGCATTGTCTCCCCCGCCCTGGTTGTTCAGACAACCGCACCCGGTGTTTTGCATATTCTCTCCGCCGCGCCGGTACGCGCTGTCGCGTGCGCCGTCGGTTTCGGATTCGCATGGGGTTTCGGGGCTATCCTCTTCGGACTGAGCGTGGCGCGGCTCGGTGTTTCGGTCGCGAACACACTGGTGATAGGACTCAGTTCCGCCCTCGGGTCGTTGGTACCCCTCGCGCTGGAGGGCCGGTTCGGCTTCGGACCGCAGCAGGTATTGCTGTACGGAGGCGTGCTGGCCTTCGTTTTGGGAGTGTGGATCTGCGGCAAGGCGGCGCGGCTGCGGGACGCCGGAGCGCCACTCGAGGCCGCCAGCCCAAGTTTGGCGGGCTACTTTTTCGCCTTGGGCGCCGGCATCATGTCCGCGGTCTTCAATATGGGATACACCCTTGCCCTGCCGATCGCCGCCGCCGGCACGCAACTCGGATACTCGTCGTTTGGCAGCACGAACTGCATCTGGCTCCTGATGCTCGGAGCCGGCGCGCTCCCGAACGTCGTCTATTGCATCGCACTTACCCGGAAGCACCATTCCGGTGAGCTGTTCTTCGTGACGGGACTCTGGCCGCCGTGGGCGCTCAGCGTGGCCATGGGCGTCTTATGGGGCGGCAGCATCTTTCTCTATGGGGCTGCCACGCCTATGCTCGGCAACCTGGGGCCATCGGTCGGGTGGCCGCTCAGCCTCGCCATGGGCCTGATCACGTCCAACCTGATGGGTTTCCTGCTCCGCGAGTGGCGAGCGGCTCCCCGCCGCGCCGTGCACGTGATGGCTCTGGGGCTGAGCATCTTACTGGTCGCCATTGTTCTCTGCGCGTTTTCCTCGAAAGCTGGTGAAACATGACATCCTCAATCGCTGCCCGGTTTGCCGGCGCGTTCCGCGGCAAATTGCTCGTTTCGTGTCAGGCGCCTGCTGGCTCCGCACTCGCCGACTCATCCGTAATCGCCCGCATAGCAGCGGCAGTAGTCGCGGCGGGCGCCGCGGGTATCCGGGCCGAAGCCCCAGCCAATATCGCCTCGATCCGTAAGGCCGTCACCGTGCCGATCATCGGGATCTCGAAAGAGGTTCACAACGGCGGCGCAGTATTGATCACTCCGAGCCTGGAGTCCGCCCGGGCGCTGGTTTGCGCGGGCGCAAGCATGATCGCAGTGGAGTGCACTTCTCGCGGCCAGCGCTCCGGCGCGCTCGACCGCGTGGCAGCCATTCGCCGCGAACTGGGGGTACCGGTCCTCGCTGACATTGCCACCCTGAGCGAGGCGGAAGCCGCGGAAGCCGCGGGGGCCGATTTCATCCTGACAACGATGCGCGGCTATACTCCGGAGACCGAAGACATTCACGATTTCGACCCCGCATTCGTACGGGAGGTATCCGGACACGTGGGAGTTCCCGTTATCGCGGAAGGCCGCATCGCAACTCCGTCTCAAGCCCGCGACGCCTTCGAAGCCGGCGCGCACGCCATCATTATCGGGTCCGCGATTACCCGCCCCGACCTGATCACCCGTAAGTTCATCTTCGCTATCGGTGGCGACGGCGAGCAGGAGACCGAAGTCGCCATTGGCGTCGACCTGGGTTCCACCGACACCAAGTTCGGGATAGCGCGGTTGAATGGCAGCCTGCTATGGCAGGACTGCTGCCCAACCCCGGCCCTGTCCGGACGGGACGCGCTGCTGGATCATTTGGCCACGGTGATCGCCCACTGTAGAAAGGCTGCCGCCACTCGGAACACCACCCCTGCCGGCATCGGTATAGCAACCGGCGGATGGGTCGATCCAGTCAAAGGACGGGTAATTTATGCTACCGGCAACCTCCCGCATTGGTCGGGAACCGAGATTCGGACCGCGCTGGAGCAGGAGTCCGGTCTGCCGGTAGCCGTCGAGAACGACGCCAACGCAATGGCCGTGGCGGAAAAACGGTTCGGCCTCGCGAAGTCGGCGTCCACCTTCGTTTCGGTAACTTTGGGAACCGGCGTGGGGGGTGGCTGCTATATCGGCGGGCGCTTGCATCGCGGTGCGAACTGCCTGGGCAATGCCATCGGGCACATCGTGGTTCAGCCCGATGGTTTGGAGTGCAATTGCGGGCAGCGCGGGTGCCTGGAGGTGTATGCGAACGCCGCCGCGCTGGTGCGATATGCCGGCCCGCCGTTTCGAAGCGCGGCGGAAGTGGCGTGCGGCGCCCGGCAGGGGCACGCAGCCGCGCAAGAGGCGATTCGCACTTATGCCGCGTTCTTAGCGCGCGGGCTGGCGGTAATCGCTAATATGATCGACCCCGAACTCATCGTGCTCTCCGGAGGCGTGGCCGAAAGCAGCCCGCTGCTGATCGAAGAGGTCTCGAACTGCATGAGACGGCTGGTCGTGGGATGGTCCCATCGGCGCATCCGTCTTGCGGTGTCAGCGCTCGCCCGATTCGGCGGCGTGTCGGGAGCGGCGGCAGTGGCGTTTGATGAACTGGACCGGCGGCCCCGAGAGGCGGCGGGCTGACCCATGGATCGCAGACAATTTCTCCTCGCTGTTCCCGGGCTCGCGATGGCCCAGCATCCGTCGCAGTCAGCCGATGCGCGCCGCGCGGGCGTGTGTGTCGCCACCGGCGACGGCTCCGTTCGACCCGATATCTGCGGTGCGATCCAAGAACTGGGCCTGGCATGTGATGTGATGAGCCTGCAGGCAGCCGAACACGTGGACCCACGCCACTTTGCTCTCCTCTGGATTGCTTGCCAGGATTACCCGTACCATCTTCAATTGTCCACGGGGCTGGCCTCGGCGATACTCGCGTTCATGGCATCCGGGAAGGGCGTCTTCGCGGAGTTCGTCGTCAACTTCCCTGGCGTCCCAGCGGAGCCTAAGCCCGAGAAGACGGGTGTCGCGCGACTGTTCGTCGCAGAACCGCTCGAGCCGTCGACACTCCCCGCTGGCACCATACTCGACGAGCACGACTCCATGTGTCTGCCCATTCAGTCCGGGCTGGCAGACGTGCGGACCATTCTCTCTTTTGGAACGGTGAGAGGAGTTCAGCGAGTCCTGGGCACGCCCGATTCCGCGGCCTGCTGGCCGGGTTTGGTATTTGGGCGCCAAGGCACGGGCCGCTTCGCCGTGGCGGCCACGAGTCTATCGGACTTCCGTCGGCGCGAGTACGCCCCAGTCGCGCATTGGGAGCCCTTCTTGCGGGATCTGATCCTTGCTCTACTCGATCCCGCCACCCGGAGCGCCGTGGTTTCGTCCTACCTGCCTGTCAGGTGCTACACCGAACCGCGCCGCTGGGTTCCGCCAGGCTCAGCATACAAGCTCGTGATCGAAACAGCGGCCGGCGCCGGCGTAGCGTTGACCGGCCGGGGTAAAGCTGTCGAGACTTCGCCTGGACGTTACGAACTCGCTTTGAAAAGCGGAGCCGCGGGCAGACAGACTCTCGCTGGATCGGTTTCACGTCGGGCAGCCCGGCGCGGCTACGAGGCCGGAATTGATGTTCTGGACAGGCGGGAAGAGTACCGCCGCGTGCTGGAGCGGAACATGCGCTGGTTCGAGCGTTCCGGCGTGCTTCTCCGCGCAGACGGAACGCTCGGTGTCACCGAATGGATCTCCGGACCGGACATCAATGGCCGTCGCATTCCTTACGGCAAAGGCCAGATGTTCTCACCGCAGCGGACCGATTGCGTATTCCAGTCGGGGCTGGCCTTCTGGCTGGCCGGCAAAGCCCAGGCGCGGCCGGACCGCCAGAGAGTCGGCGAGAACCTGCTGCAGTCGGTCCTCGATCTGCAGCGGCTCGGCCGTGGCGATGCGCGATACGGGTTGTGGTACACCAGAGGCCGCTCCGGCCCTCCATACCAGGACGACATCGGCTGGGCCACGATCGGGTGCCTGGCGGGTTATCGCTATACTCGGCATCCGGTCCTGCTCCATCGCGGCTCGCTCTCCGCACAGGCTACTGTAAGGGCATTCAAAACCGGCGGCAAGAACGGACTGGCGCTAGCCGGCGAGGAGGATGACACTTATCCTCACCCGCACGACCGGGGACACCTGATCGCCTCCTGGCTTTACACCTATGGCGTCACGGGAGACAGATCATATCTCGACCTGGCCTTGCCGCTCGTCGATCAGATGATTGAGAGATTCCCGTCCATACCGATGTTCCTGATCAGCCGCACGGCAGAGTCGACCCGTTTTCTTCTGCCGCTCGCGCTGGCTTTCATTTACACGCGGAGCGCAGGATATGCGGCGGAACTCCGCAAGCAGACCGCCTACCTCCTTTCGCGGATGGCGGCTTGCGGAGCAATTCAAGAAGATCGCAGCAACACTGGTATTAAACGCTCCGGCGACCTCGGGCTGACCTACGACGCGGACGAAACCATCAGCGACCAGCTCTACACCACCAGTTTCGCTGCCATGAATCTCTGGGTCGCATACAAGGCGACGTCCGACGAGGCTTATCTCGCTGCCTTTCACCGCGTGGGCGATTATCTCAGTCGTATTCAGATCATCGATCCGGAGCGCCCAGCCATCGACGGAGGCTGGATGCGAGGTTTTGACTATTCGCTTTGGGAGCCCTATGGCTCCAACGCCGACGAGTCCTGGACGGCGTACTGCATGGAAACGGGGTGGACAAATGCCATCATCGACATTGCGCTGGCGCTCTACCTGCTTAATGACGGATTTTGTGAATCGCCGGCGCCGGGAGCGGGTCCCCGCGTCTAGACAAAGGAGTCTAAGTTGAACCGAAGAGATTTCGTCAAAAGCGCCGCGGCCTTGGGCTTCGCCGGACCGTTGGCGGCGCGGCGCCCTTTGGGAGCTAACGAACGCATTAACCTGGGCCTGATCGGCGCCGGCAGCCGCGGCGCCTGGATCACCCGCAAGTTCGCCAAAATCGGCCAGCAGGAGAATCCTGCGCAGATCGTCGCCGTCTGCGACGTCTATCAAAAGCGGATCGACGAAAATAAGCAGCTCTACAATTGCGACGGCTACCTGGATTGGCATGCAATCATCGACCGCCCGGACATCGACGCGGTAATCGTCGCCACACCCGATCATTGGCATGCGCCGATTGCCTTGGCGGCTATGGAGAAGGGCAAAGACGTCTATCTGGAAAAGCCCATGTGCCACACCATCGCGGAAGCGCGCCGGCTGGTGGAAACGGTGCATGCCACCGGCCGTGTGCTGCAGGTGGGCTCACAGACGACCTCAGCGCCGCAATGGTGGAAGGCGAAGCAGGTGATCGCCGAAGGCGCCATCGGGCAGATGGTGATGAGCCAGGGTTCTTACCATCGCAATTCGAAAGAAGGCGAATGGAACTGGCCCATCGATGAAGGCGCCGGACCCGACGGCAAGGGTGAGAACTACATCGACTGGAAAACCTGGTTGGGCCCCGCGCCGGCGCGCGCCTGGGACCCTGACCGTTACTTCCGCTTCCGCAAATATTGGGATTATTCGGGGGGCATTGCTACCGATCTCTTCTTCCACGTGGCGGCGCCCTTGAACGTATGCTGGCCGGAGCCGCAATTCCCCGTCAAGGTCATGGCCGGCGGCGGCATCCATGTTTTCAAGGACAGCCGGGAGGTGCCCGACACCTTCCATCTCATCGCCGAATATGCCGCCGGGCACTCGGTAGTGCTGTCCTCGTCGATGGCCAATTCGCGCCACATCCCAGGGCTGATCCGCGGCCATCTCGGCACCATCGTCATGGTCGAGCATGGCAAGTTCGAAGGCGTCACGGATCACATCAGCTTGTTTCCTGAAAAAGATACCATCGATGAAGCTTACGCGGCAAAATACGGGACCGTAGAGAACCGCATTCCGATTGAGCAAGTGGACAACGAATCCGCGCACTTCTCCAATTTCCTGACCTGCGTGCGCACACGCCAGAAGCCGCGCCTGGACGTGGAGACGGCGGCGCGCGCCCAGGTGCTGATTTCTATGTCGGTGCAGGCCTATCGCGAAGGCCGCACGTTGTTCTTCGACGAGAAGAACTGGACGGTGACCGGCCGGGCCTAAGCGATGCGAGTGACATGGGTGTTTCTAGCAGCGGCGCTGGCTGTCATGCCGGCATCCGCGGCGAGCATCTCCGGCGGCTTCGCCGGACGTTGGGACCTGACCTTGAGCGACGGAGTCAGAGAACTCCCTTCCTGGATCGAGATTGTGCAGGGCGGCGGACCACCCACAGCCAGATTCGTGGGACGCTGGGGCAATGCACGGCCTCTGCCGCGTGTCGAGATCGCGGGCGATAGAATCGAGTTCGTGTCTCCTAAACGCGAGGAAGGCGGCAAGGAAGACATGGTCTTCAAGGGATGGTTGGAACACGGCAGGATCACGGGCGTTGCCAATGGCCCGGACGGTACCACGTGGACCTGGGCCGGCGTCCGCGCACCTGATTTAAGCCGAGCCGGCGCGCCTCGCTGGGGTGAACCGGTGACGTTGTTCAACGGCCGCGATCTGGCGAACTGGCACGTGCGCGCGCCCGAGTTGAAAAACGGTTGGAGCGTGGCGCAAGGCGATCTCGAAAATCACCCTCCCAGCGCGGATCTGGTGAGCCAACGCCAATTTACCGATTTTAAACTGCACATCGAGTTTGATTGTCCCAAGGGTTGTAACAGCGGCGTTTATCTCCGCGGCCGATACGAAGTACAGATCGAGGACGATTCGCTGAAGGCCGCAGAGATCTTCCGCATGGCCGGAATCTATGGATTTCTGGCGGCCAATCCACAGATGCCGCGAAGACCCGGCGCATGGCAGAGTTACGACGTGACGTTAGTGGGTCGGCGTGTCACCGTGGCCCAGAACGGCGTTACGGTGATCGACAATCAGGAGATCCCGGGCATCACTGGCGGCGCGCTCGACAGCCGCGAAGCCGAGCCGGGACCGATCTTCCTGCAGGGCGATCACGGCTCCGTTTCATTTCGCAATATTGTGGTGACACCAGCACTGCCATGAAGCGCATTCTGTCTGTTTGGCTCGCCCTGGCCGGCGCTCGGGCTGCCGACCTTCGTGTCGGATACGTAGGCATAGATACCTCGCACGCCATCGCATTCACGGAGATCATGAACGATACGAGCGCGCGTGGTCACGTCTCAGGCGCGCGCGTGGTGGCGGCATACAAAGGCGGAAGCCCGGATATCGAGAAGAGCTACACCCGCATAGATAAGTTCGCCGAGCAGCTCGTGGCGCGCTGGAACATCGAAATCGTAGACGACATCCCTTCGCTGTGCGCCAAGGTGGACGCGGTCATGATCGAGAGCGTCGACGGGCGCGCACACTTCGAGCAGGCAAAACAGGTGATCGCAGCCGGAAAGCCATTCTTCGTCGACAAGCCGCTGGCGGCCACTTTCGAAGACGCCCTCAAAATCGCCAGAGCGGCTAAGCAGGCCGGCGTGCCCTGGTTTTCTTCGTCGAGTCTGCGCTTCAGCGCTCTAGCCACGTCCCTTGCCTATGCCGACGCCAAAGGCTACATCGTTTGGGGTCCGGGACCGCTCGAAGAACATCATTCGCTGGAGCTCTCCTGGTACGGCGTTCATTCGGTGGAACTGCTGTTCACCTGGATGGGTACAGGATGCCAGGAGGTGACGCGCACGTACTCCGCCGATGCCGACGTCACCACGTGCACGTGGAAGGACGGCCGTCTCGGCACCGTGCGGGTCAATCGCCCCTACAGTGAATTCGGCGGCCTCGCGTTCCGTGCGAAGGAAGTCGTGCGCAGCGCACCCACGCCGGATACCGGATATGCCGAGTTGGTGCAGGCCGTGGTGACGTTCTTCCAGTCCGGCAGGCCGCCGGTTTCGCCCGCCGAAACGCTCGAAATCTTCGCCTTTATGGAAGCCGCGCAGCGCAGCAAGGAAGCCGGCGGAAAGCCCGAGCGGTTGCGCGATTACTCGTTCTGAGGATCAACCAATATGTGGAAGGCAACTTTGTTCGGCGTGATCGCCGCCGTGATAGCGAGCTGCGGCCTGACGGCTCAAACGCCGCCGCCGTGGGTGGACCTGTTCAACGGCAGAGACCTGGCCGGATGGCAGGTGCGCGGCCTGGGAGTCTGGAGCGTGATCGACGGAGGCATACTCGTCGGACAATGCGACCCGGTCAAGCCATGTTTGCCTCAATCGTGGCTCTACACCGAGATGGAATTTGGCGAGAACTTCGATCTCTCGCTCGACTACTGGCTGCGGCTGGGCGGCAACAGCGGAGTATCCATTGGCGATCGCGAGCGAGCCAAGTTCGCCATCGATCCGAAAGCCGGATGGCCCACGCCCGCGCGATCCGCCTACGAAGTGAACATCGATAACGGAATTGGCGGCGACTACGACATCACCGGCAGCATTTACAAACTCGCCCAAGCCAAAGCAGGCATTCAGCGCCGCACGGATTGGAATACTCTGTTCGTCGAAGTGCGGCCCAACCTGATCCGTGTACACCTCAACGGCGTCGTAGTCGCGGAACATCCGGGCCTGCCCGAGCGGCCTAAATCCGGCCCGATCGGCCTGCAATTGCATTCGCCCGAAGACGTCGTGATGTTCCGCAATATTCGGATCAGGGAACTGAAGTGAGAGGAAGTATCCGGGCCGCACGCGTGAGCTGCGCTTAGTATTTGGGCGGAGTTTCGCCTGAAGCGACACAGGGGTGCTCAAGCCCGTTGAATCAGCGGGTATGCAGCCCCCGGTGCCGCGAGCGCGAAAGGCACGGCGTGGTATCTGGTGGTCCGGTCGCCGTCTCCCTGGCGCGAATGCGCCGTTTTCTCCGGAATTTTCGCACTACTGCGCCTAGGGGTCCGCGGTTCAACTACACTCACTCAGGCATTACTCCTCAAATGTTTTCAGGTTCTAACGCCGTCAATGGCCAAGACTAACCCGCGTCGCACGTCGAGGCCGTTGCGGGGCTGCGGCCACTAACATACCAGCCGGCCGTGCACGGTGCGACACGGCGCCGCCGTGCGCGAACGGTGGCTAAACGTGCCGCAAACTCGAGTGGGTTTTGCGGCTGACTTTTTGCTCGTCCGACGCGCGTGGTGGACGGTGGTGGACCGCGGGGCGTAAGTCTTTTGTTTCTGGCGTCCCCAGGGGGATTCGAACGGACCGCCTAATAGACTTGGGGAGATGTGGCCGTGCTAAGCCTTTTGTTTTCGGACTTGGCCGTTCCGGTGAGGCCGCAAAAATGGCGAAAAAAGGCGCTGTGGTGGTGGTCTTGTGGTGGCGTGGTGGACGAGAAACCCCGAGAACCGAGCCGTATCGCGGCCCGGGGGGTATGGCTGAAGTGAGGACCGCTGGGTCCAGGGTGCATGAACACATCGGTAAGATAGTAGTTGGAGCGATGGCCTCAATAGCGTAAACTAAAACCTTTCTCGTGATACCCGCATGCCGCGTGCGAGCGCCCGATATCCAGATGAAGAAACCACAAGTGGCATCGCGGTGTGAACCTGATTACCAAAAGGTTCGTGCGAGCGGCTTGCGCTTGGTTGATTCATTGCGCCCTCACACGCGCCGGCCAGTTTACCAACAAAGTCAGGGGTTCGCCCTGCCCGCCCATCGTGTTTATGACGAACTTCTTCCCGTCCGGGGTCACGTCGTAAGGATTAACCGCCGGGTGGACTGAGGCACTGAACAGAACCTGAGGAGTCCGCAGTTCGATACGGTCGCCCTTCTCTTGAAGTTGTACCGCCATCATCTGGTTCGCTGGTGAGAGGTAGAAGATCTCGTTGCCGTCCCCTCGCCAACGGGGGCAACGGCCCCCACTCGGCGAAATCTGCCACTTGCCGCTTCCGTCCGCCGCTCCTGCCACAGGATCCAGGATCTTCGTGGCATCGAAAGGCGCCAAATACACTTCCTCCCTGCCGGACTCCTTGGAGGTGTAAGCGACCCACCGGCCGTTGGGAGAGAATTGCCCGTCGTAAACTGCCGGAGCCCTCTTCAGAAAAAGATGGGGCCGGCGGTCGCCGGACAGCGGCAGTATCCAGATATCCGCTGTGGAAAGGCCGATCGCCCCGTGCGTGTAAAGGAGGAACCGGCCGTCATGAGACCAGCTTGTAGGCCAGTACATCAACTGATCGGTGTCTGCCGCCGCCACGAGCAATTGTTCGCCGCCCGCACCGCTGGAAGGCGTCTGGTAGATGCCCCTGCGGGCGTCATTTAACGCGCCGAACACCACGCTGCCGCCGTCCCGCGACCACACCGGCATGCCGTGGTCGGTTTGCGGGTCGATCGTCAGCCGCATGCGAACGGAGCGCGACAGTTCGTGCACCCAGATCTCGCTGTTCGGACTTCCAGCGTTGGCCGCGAGCCTTCGCCCATCCGGCGAGAGCCTGACGTCCCAATAGTCTGCGGGTTCACCCGTGACGCCAAGTTTCTTGCCGCTGCGGTCGAACCATGTCAGTTGTTTCCCGTGCTCCGCCCCGCTGGTCTGATAGATCAGGAGGCCGGTCTCGGAGGAGTCAAACAGTGGTCCATAAACATTGGCCGAAACACCTTCCGCGATCGGATGCGGGTCTCCCCTCAAAGTTCCCCGGTCCGGATCCAGAACCTGTGCTACCAGCGTTTCCCCGCGGAGGTAAAGCAGAAACCCCAGGGCATAAGAGGCGCCGGAATTCTCTCTCACCACCATCCTCCCTGGCCTGCCATCCAGGGACGCAAAGTAAGTTCCCTCTAATGCAGGATTGCCACCAAAAGCCCGATATAGGAAATGTTTTCCATCGGGCAGAAACCTCGGGTTGTTGATGTCCGTGAATTTGGAAGTATCCACCGCCATGACCAGGACGGGATTCCCGCCTGCCGCCGGCACCTGGTAAAGTCCCTTGGTGGAATCGGGCACAAACAGAATAGTTCCGTTGCGGTTCCAACTTCCTCCATCGCCAGACGGGGCTTCGGCGAGGACGGTGGCAGGCCCACCCGATGCATCGATGATCTTCAGCTTGCCGTCGGCGAAGAACCCCAGCGCGCGGCTGTCCGGCGACCAGAAAGGACAGGATGCACCCTCAGTTCCGGGCAGCCGCTGAGCCACGAGCGAGTCGAGGGACCGGACACAAAGCATGGCCTTGCCATTCTCGTCCGTTACGGGAAAAGCCAGGGCATGTCCATCGGGAGAGAATGCCAGCGTCCCGCTACTTGGCACCAGGGCACTGAACCGGGCATAATCAGGCGCCAGAATTTGAGCGGTGATGGGGCCCGCCGGAGCCCGCGCCGTACGCCAATACGAAACGGCGCTGACGATGGCTGTCAAAGAAGAGACAAGGGCCAATGCGGCATACACGCGCTCCCGTCTGCGCGCTTTCGCGGTCACCGCAATAGGCTCTTGCCCCCCTTCTGCAATCCACTGCAGCTCCCTCTGCAGATCGCGGGCGTTCTGCCACCGCTCCTCCGGATTCTTAGCCAGACAGCTTCGCACCAGCCTTTCGAGCGCAGGCGGTGTGAGCGGCTGCCGAACTGTGATCGGCTCGGGTTCCTTCTCCAGTATGGCGTTCGCCACCACTAGCTGGCTCTCGCCGGGAAAAGCCACGCTGCCGGTCAGCATCTCATAGAGTGTCGCCCCAAAAGCGAACAGATCGCTCCGCACGTCCGCCTCGCGGCCTTGAATCTGCTCCGGACTCATGTACTGCACGGTGCCCAGCAGCATGCCCGCAACTGTGATCGGTGCGGTCGGGTCAACCGTTGGCTGACCCATGGCATGTACGCCCGCCCGCGCCTTGGCCAGCCCGAAATCGAGCAACTTCGCTCCGGATTTTGTAAGCATGATGTTGCCCGGCTTCAGATCGCGATGGACAACGCCGGCTGTGTGCGCAGCTGCCAGCCCATCGGCGATCTGGATGGCGAGTTGCAGCAACTCGGATAGAGGAAGCGGTCCCCGCTCCAGCCGCCTGGCCAGAGTATCTCCCTCCAGGAATTCCATCACTAGGTAGTCGATTTCGCCCTCCCGGCCAATGTCGAAAAGCGTGCAGATGTGGGGATGGTTCAGCGACGAAATCACCTTCGCCTCGCGTTCCAGCCGTTGCCGTAGGCCTGGTGTTTTGGCCAACCGCTGCGGTAAAACCTTCAAAGCAACCGTGCGCTGCAGGCGTTTGTCCCTGGCGCGATAGACTTCACCCATACCACCGGCGCCCAAATGGGCCTCGATCACGTAGGGTCCGAGTTCCAGCCCTGGCGACAGCCGGGGCTCGCTGCCGCCGTGCTCGGAGGCAGACGATCCGGCGGCGTGATGCATGGCCGGCTCGTCCAGAAAGCACGCGCCAGACGGATTCCCGGCGAGCAGCGATTCCACCTCGCGGCGCAGATCTTCATCGTCCCGGCAGGCTTCCCGCAAGAAGGCGGTGCGCTCATCCCGCGGGCGCTCCCGAGCCGAGTGGTACAACTCTTCAATCTGGCAGAGACGTTCCGGTGTCACAAGCTCTTCACGAGAAGTTCCCCAACGATACACTATCCGTCATTGACCTGCAACAGGCGCCCCTGTGACCACTGCGACCGGCCGCGCCCGGCGCGTCTTCAGGCCGGCGTGAATCAGATCGATATCTTCCTGGGCGAACATTAGCGGCTTGCGGCGCATTGCAAAATAGTCATCTGCGTTCCAGTGAGCTTTCATGACGCCGGAAGCCGAATGCCGGTCGATTCCTTCGATGATATGCGTGATCTCGTGAACCAGCACGTGGGCCATGACGAACCGCACCCCGCTGCGATCCATTTCCTGCACACGGTCGACAAAGACCACGATGGTCCCCGCGTACGGTTTTGCAAAGGCCAAGGCTTCGGCATGGGGATACCTGCGCGAGTCGTAGGACCACTCCACCCGGATCGCTCCCGCCCCGTTTGGGCAGGCATCCAGTTCCCGCCAGTCGATTCCTACACCGATGCGCGCGAACATCGCCGCCGCCATGGGCCGGACACCCATCAGCACCTGCCGCTCGGCCTTCATACATACAGTCACGCTTGCCTCGGGCTCTGTTGCGTTTTGCCGTCCAAAAAGACTGACTCCCGCCAAGGCCAGCAAAACACTTAAACGTACGGTCTTCATTTCCTGTCTCACCTCCACTGCTGCGGGCGGAAGCGGACGGGAAAACCGGCCACGGGTGTGATAAGTTTTTTAAAGAATTGCGATGGCGTTGCCTCAGTCGGCCGAAGTCACTGCTTTGTTAAGAGCTTGGAGCGGCGGCGACCCGGCGGCCTTAGGCCGCATGGCATCCCTGGTATACGACGAACTGCACCGCATCGCCCGCCGTTACATGCGGGACGAGCGCACCGGAAACACCCTGCAGACGACAGGCCTGGTGCACGAGGTCTATCTTCGGCTGGTGGATCTGAAGAACGTCGACTGGAGGCAGCGGGCCCAGTTTTTTGCCATAGCGGCTCAAATGATGCGCCGCATTCTCGTGGACGCGGCGCGCGCCCGGGCTTCGGACAAACGGGGCGGCGGCGCGGTGAAGTTGAACGTGGATGAAGCTGCGGTCCTTTCACCGGAGCGCGATTCCATGGTGGTGGCGTTGGATGACGCGCTGACGGCGTTCTCGGCGATCGCTCCCCGCCAAGCCAGGCTTGTCGAGCTGCGTTATTTTGGCGGCCTGAGTGAGGAGGAGATTGCAGGCGTTTTAAATGTCTCCCCGCGGACGGTCAGACGTGACTGGGAGTTCGCCAGATCGTGGCTGATGCGGGAACTGGGCCGATAGATCCCGCGTGCGCTGCGCGCTTCCTTTAGCAACGCCGCCGCCGCGCGAAGCCAGGAGGAGCCGAGCCAGGCGGTCAGGAAGAGGCCTGCTTTTCTAAAAGCGGTAGCGGTTCCTACCGGAGAGTGGGGTTGCCGTGGTTCACCGGCATGGGCAGAGGCCGTCAAAAATATCGCCGTGACGTTCCCACCTGAAGTGACCGGCGTAGAGCCAAGTGACCTTTGAAGAATTGGCGTCCCCAGGGGGATTCGAACGGACCGCCTAATAGACTTGGGCAGATGTCGCCGTGCTAAGTCTTGTGTTTGCGGACTTGGCCGTTCCGCCGAGGCGGCAAAAAAGGCGAAAAAAGGCCCTGTGGTGGTGGTCTTGTGGTGGCGTGGTGGACCGGTGGTGGACGAAAACCTCGAAAATGGAGCGGTATCGCGGCCCAGGGGGTATGCGTGAGGTCGGACCCCCCCTGGGTCTCAAAGTGGATAAAATCCTCGGAAAGAAAGTATAATATCCGTTAGTTCTATCCAAGGCCGATGACGGAAACCGGCCTTGCCAAGGCGCGCCAGATCTTCGCAAAGCATCAAGGAATGCTACGTACCAGCGAGGCCATTCGGCTGGGTATCCACCCACGGACGCTCTATGCTCTTAGGGACAGCGGCGAAACTGAACCGGTAGCCCGCGGCCTCTTTCGGCTCTCCAAGAGGCCCCCTCTCACCAACCCGGATCTGGTGGCCGTTGCCCTCCGCATCCCGCGAGCGGTGATATGCCTGATCTCAGCACTTGCGCATCACGGTCTCACGGTGGAGGTGCCGCATGCAGTGGATGTGGCGCTTCCGGGCCACGCCCAGATTCCAAAGCTCGCTGGCATCCCTCTCCGCGTGTTCTGCCATCGTTCAGTGCCGGCATCCAATCCGTTTCAATTGACGGCGTAGAGGTGAAAATCTACTCGCCTGAGAAATCTATCGCGGACTGCTTCAAATACCGTAATAAGATCGGCATCGATGTGGCCGTTCAGGCGCTCCGGACGTACGGCGAGCGAACAAGAAAGCCTGACTTTAAGCTTATTTCCAAGTTCGCGCGAGTGAACCGCGTTGACAAGGTAATGCGCCCGTACCTGGAAGCGGTGCTGTGAGCGGCCACGACATCGGTGCACCCGTCCGACGAATCGTGAATAGGGGCGACTGGCGATGGATCGGCGTTAGGGTGGTCATTGACAGCCGCTTCTACCCCCTGAGATACTAGGCCTAGGTGGGTGTTGGAGTCCACCGTTTAACCGCCCTTTCCGGGGAAGATGACTCCTACGAAATCAGAATTCAAAGGAGTCGCGCGTGTCAGTTCCGGCCCCGAATAAGAGCCGGTGCCTTGCCAAACGGCGGGGCGCATCGCATTCCCGACCACAATCGAATCGAGTCCCTGCCGCCGAAGCGGTTGTAGAAGTGTTCTGCCGAGGTCCATCAACGGCGGCCCTGATTCGTCTGAAGCGACACCCACGTCTGTGCTTTGCCGCGCCGATATATTTGCTCCCAGGTATCTCGACAAGATGGCAGACTTCACAGATATGCGAACGTTCACCGCGCCTCGTCAAAGAGAGGGGCACTGATGATGCACTGGGCTGGCGGCGGAAGAGGTCGGGATGAGTAGCCAAGCCGTGTTGAATCTCACGCCTTTCCAGAGCGTCCTCGCGGTGAGCCCGGACGACAGCCAGATGGGGGCAGACGAAGCGCCGGTCTACTTTTCTGACCTGAACCTGGATCAGGTCGTCGATGCGATCACGGCAGACTGGAAGGAATACAACCTCAAGCCGTTCTATCATGCAGTGCTGAAAGACCTCGGCGAAATCACGTACCGTCAGGAGATTTTCCTGGACCTTGAGGACAAGGCCTTGCTCCAGGGCATCAGATCGTTCTCGGAGCGGATGCGCACTATGCGTTCACGCCTGAAGGAGGCTGATGAGGCGAAAAGGCTAGCGTACAAATATGCGATGGAACGCCTGTTTCTGGGCGCCGCCGAACTTTACTGCGAAGCCATCCAAAATCTTCGGCAAGACCTGTGTACGGCCGAATTACGGTCACGGGGGCTGCGGGCACTGCGCGACTATCTAGCCGCATACTGCGCAGACACCTCTTACGTGCGATTGGAGAAGGGGGCCAGGAAAGTGAAGGCGGATCTGTCCGCGATCAGATACTGCCTGTTGCTTAAGGATGGCAGTGTCACAGTGCGTCGCTGCGAGGAAGAAACAGACTACAGCTCCGCCGTTGAGCAGATATTCCAGAAGTTCCGTCATGACACTCCGAAGCAGTACCGGCTCGAAGTCCGGAATTGGGCGAGGATCAACCATATCGAAGCGCAGATTCAGGACCGCGTGGCGCTCCTTTATCCCGACGCCTACCTGGCACTCGATAACTTTTGCACGGCGCACGCCGTACACCTCGATGAACGAATCGTGCGCTTCGACCGTGAGATCCAGTTCTACGTTGCGTACGTCGCGTATGCGGAAAAGTTCCGCTGCGCCGGGCTGAGCCTGTGCCAGCCGGAGCTCTTGCAAGGCTCGAAGCAGATCCGGGCTCAAGACGCCTTTGATATGGCGCTCGCAGGCAAGCTCATCGATGAAAAGGGCGCCGTTGTCCCCAACGGTTTCTTCCTGAATAACCCCGAACGCATCCTGGTGGTGTCCGGTCCGAATCAAGGGGGCAAGACCACTTTCGCCCGGATGATCGGTCAGTTGCATCATGTTGCATGCCTCGGTTGTCCCGTGCCGGGTCGCGAAGCTCGGTTGTTCCTGTTTGACCGCCTCTCCACCCATTTCGAGCGGCAGGAGAATGTGGCGAATCTCCGCGGCAAACTTCATGACGATCTCGTTCGCATCCACGAGATCCTGAGTACAGCCACGCCGAACAGCCTCATCATAATGAACGAGATGTTCTCGTCTACGACGCTCAAGGACGCGATTTACCTGAGCGCGCGCGTTATGGAAAGGATCTTTGAATTGGACCTGCTCGGCGTTTGGGTCACTTTTCTGGATGAGCTGTCGTCCCTAAACCAAAAAACCGTCAGTATGGTGAGCACCGTTGACCCCACCAATCCGGCGATCCGAACGTACAAATTGGAGCGGCGGCCCGCGGATGGCCTGGCGTATGCACTCGCGATCGCCCAGAAATACAAGGTGACATACGACCGCCTGAAGGAGCGAATCAAGGAATGAGACCGCTGTTGATGCATCCAGATCAGGATTTTGACCAACACAGGATTTTCCGCGATCTGATGTACCAATACCGGAAGCCCGACGGACAACGGCACCTGCCGCCCCATCAGCAGGCATTGATTGAGGACCTGGAGTTGCGTACTTTGTTCGATGCTATGGCCGGTGGAGACGAGTTTTTGCTCGATGTGGCGCTGGAGGCGCTCCTCACCGGTCCACGCAACGGCTTGGAGACCGTCCTCTATCGCCAGGAGGTTTGGAGAGATTGTTTCAAGAATCCAGCCCTCATCAGGCAACTCTATAGTCTCACCATCGAAGCCATCGGCGGTACCAGAAGAAGGTGGTGGAGCTTGTCGAGCACTTATCCGTCAACACTGTTGCACGATGCGATCGACATGCTGGAAGTACTGTCAGCCATGCTCAGGAAGCTGAGGTTGTTCGCCAATCAACATGCGATTCTGTTTGAATCTAAGGCCTTCGGCGCCATGTTCGCCATGGTCAGGACTGAGCTCACTGAGGAATACCTGGAAACAATCGAGACTTACCTGGCCGAATTAAAGTTCCATAAGGGTGTTTTGCTCAGCGCGGAGCTCGGCGATTCGAACGAGAGCACGAATTTGACGCTTCGGAAGGCAAACGGGAAGAACCGCAACTGGTTGGAGCGATTTTTCGGCAAAGGTCCGCCGGGCCACTCCTTTCATCTTGCCGAACGCGACGAGACTGGCGGGAGGATCTTGTCGGATATGCGGCACCACGGGATCAAGCGAGTAACCATTGCGCTGGCCGAATCTGCATATCATGTCGCAACGTTTTTCACTATGCTGCGAACGGAATTGGCATTCTACGTCGGGTGTCTTAATCTGCACGACCGGTTAACCGCCAAAGGGGAGCGAACATGTATCCCCGTCCCCGCGCCCGCTGGCAAGCGATCGAACCATTTTACCGGGCTATATGATGTTTCTCTCACACTTCACGTGGACGGCAGAGTAGCTGCCAATTCCGCCGTGGCCGATGGCAAAAATCTCGTTATCATCACCGGCGCCAACCAGGGCGGCAAGTCATGTTTTCTGCGCAGCATCGGTCTGGCTCAGCTCATGATGCAAAGCGGCATGTTTGTGGGAGCCGAATCCTTCACTGGCGAGCTATGCCCTGCCTTGTTCACTCATTACAAGCGAGAAGAAGATGCCAACATGAAAAGCGGAAAGTTCGATGAGGAGTTGGCTCGGATGAGCGCAATCGTCGAAGATCTTAAACCGAATTCCATGATGCTCTTCAACGAATCTTTCGCTGCGACCAATGAGCGGGAGGGTTCAGAAATCGCAAGGCAGATCGTCTGTGCACTGCTGGAAAAGGGCGTGAAAATATTCTACGTAACGCACCTCTACCAATTCGCACGCACTCTCTTCGAGACGAGGTCCACGGACGGCCTTTTCTTGCGAGCCGAACGGCTGCCGGACGGGAGGCGGACGTTCCAGTTGCTGGAAGGCGCCCCACGTGAAACCAGTTATGGCGAAGACTTATACATAAAGATCTTTGGACCCGACACGCACGATACTTCGCGACCTAGCGTCGTGCGCGAAGGATAAATCAAAGTTTACCGACCGAAGGCTGATCGTCCAGCGAACTGCGCTTGCGTTCTTAGCCGTTCCTCAATCCTCAGAAACTGGTTGAATTTTGCGACACGCTCGCTGCGGCAGCCCGAACCCGTTTTGATGTGTCCGGCTCCCGTGGCGACCGTCAAGTCCGCGATGAATGTGTCCTCTGTTTCACCTGACCGGTGCGAAACGAAGCATCGATAACCGTTTCGGGCCGCCAGTTCCATGGTGTCCAGCGTCTCGGTGACAGAACCGATCTGATTCAACTTGATCAGAATAGCGTTTCCAATACCCTTATCGATTCCCTCCTGGAGGATTTTGGGGTTCGTGCAGAAGATGTCGTCACCCACAAGTTCGACCTTTCCCCCAAGGGCAACCGTGAGGTTACGCCAGCCGTCCCAATCGTTCTCGCCCATGCCGTCTTCCAGGAGAACAATCGGATACTGCTTAGTCCAGGACTCCCAGATTTTGATCAGCTCATCTGAAGTGATCGACTTCTTTGTGGACTTGAATAGCACGTATTTGCCGTCGTCCCACATCTCGCTGGCGGCCGGATCCAGACAAATCGAAATGTCGGTTGATGGCTTGTAGCCGGCCTTCGTGATGGCCTCCAAAATCAACTCGACGGCTTCGTCGTTCGATTTGAGATCGGGGGCAAAACCGCCCTCATCGCCGACCGCCGTGCTGTAAGCCTTAGACTTCAGCACCTGTTTCAGCGTGTGGAAGGTTTCCATACCCATCCGGATCGCCTCGGCGAACGACGGCGCATTATGCGGTGCGACCATGAACTCCTGGAAATCAACTGTGTTGTCCGCATGCTTGCCGCCATTGAGAACGTTCATGCATGGTACAGGGAGGACTCGGGAGTTCGCACCACCCAAATAACGATACAGAGGCAGACCGTGCGCACTGGCGGCAGCCCGGGCGGTGGCCATCGAAACAGCCAGAATCGCGTTCGCGCCGAGCTTTCCCTTGTTTGGCGTGCCGTCGGCCTCAATCATGGCCTGGTCCACGGCGCGCTGATGAGTTGCGTCCAGTCCCGCGACGGCGCCGGCCAGTTCCTTGTTGATATGCCCAACGGCCTTCAAAACCCCCTTTCCGCCGTAACGCTTCTTGTCGCCGTCGCGGAGTTCGACCGCTTCCTTTTCCCCCGTCGAAGCACCCGAAGGAACCGCTGCAACACCCACCGCGCCGCCGGCCAGGGACACCTCGGCCTCCACGGTCGGATTACCGCGGGAATCCAGGATCTCGCGGCCAATCACGTTCACAATCTTCGTCATATGCCTCCTTAAAATGAAAAAGCTCCCGCCAGACGGCAGGAGCTATCAGAACCGGTTGCCCGGAGCGGTTAAAGGTGACGCTCCATCACCTACCCGACACTGAAGTCCGAATATATCTCATGGCGCGCATGTCGGCAAGATATGGAGTTCGAACATGCCGGCTTGCGGATCGGTGCCCGAGGGTATCATAAGCGCATGACACAACGAAAGCAGGTGCGCCCCACCGTGATCACGGCATTGGCGCTGACCCTCGCGGTGGCGGCGGCTTTCGGGCAAACTGCCCCGCGGGCCGTTGTGATGATCTCCATCGACGGGCTTCGGCCAGATTATGTTAATGCGCCCGAGCACAATCTACGCATTCCAAATCTGCGCCAGATACTCAAAACCGGTGTTCACGCCGACGGCGTGCGCGGCGTATTCCCTACTGTCACGTACCCTAGCCACACGACGTTGATCACGGGCGTTTGGCCGTCGAAGCACGGGATTTGGAACAATGTCGTATTCGATCCCCTGGGGATCAACTTCGAGGGCTGGTATTGGTACGCGGAAGATATCCGCGTGCCGACGCTGTGGGACGCCGCCGCCCAGGCAAATCTGTCCGTTGGGAGCGTCAGCTGGCCGGTCAGCGTGGGCGCTCGCTCAGTGCGCTATCTCATCCCCGAGGTTTGGCGCGCCGTCACGCCCGATGACCTCAAGCTTCTACGCGCCCTCTCCACTCCAGGTCTGGTATCCGAATTCGAACCGGTGCTGGGCCCGTACGCCTGGAACGTCGAGGGCGCAATTTCGGCCGACTGGTCTCGAACGCGGTACGCCGAGCGGATCATTCGTGACAAGCTTGTTCGCTTCATCACCGTACACCTCGGCGCTCTCGACGAGATCGAACACCATTCGGGCCCCTTCAGCCGTGAAGCCAACGCCGCTCTCGAGGAAATCGACAGCATGGCCGGTGTCCTGGCGAAAGCCATACGCGAGCAAACGCCCGGTGGGGCCGTCTGCGTTGTTTCCGACCACGGCTTCGCTCGAATCGATCACCAGGTGAATCTCAGGGCAGCCTTCGTCAAGGCCGGTCTGATTGTGCCCAACGCGAACCGGTCGAGCATCCGCTCACCCGCGGTTTCCGAGTGGAAAGCCGATGCCTGGGCCGCGGGCGGGTCCTACCTGATCGTCCTCAAGGATCCGCGCGATGAGGCTACGCGCGCCGCTACCGGCACTTTGCTTCGGGACCTCGCCGCCGATCGGGCCAACGGTATCGAGAGTATCCTGGATCGCGACGAGATCGCCCGCTTGGGTGGCGATCCGGAGGCCGCATTTGCCGTTGATCTCAAACTGGGTTTCTCGGCGGGCAACGCGCTCGACGGCCCTCTGGTGCGCAGCATTAAACCCGGCGGCATGCACGGCTATTCGCCCACGCACCCTGAGATGCGCGCAGCGTTTTACATGTCGGGCGACGGAATTCGCAAAGGCACGGATCTCGGTGAGATCGACATGCGCAGCATTGCGCCGAGCGTCGCGAAATACTTGGGAATTCCGTTCCCCACCGCGGACCTGCCCCCACTGCCAGTGGAGAAGTGAGCGCCGCGCAGAGATTTAAGCGGGCATTGCACTTAACCAGCTCTTTCGGTATGCTCGAAAAGGCGGTGGAGTTCGCTAAACCGCCGCTTCCCAAGCGGCCAATGACTCCTGCGGCACGAATTGCTGTAGGGGTGCGCCGAATCCCTACAGATACATATTGCACCGTCGGTGAGGTGATGGAGTAGCTCAAAGTGGAACCGCGCCTTCCTCTGGTTGGTATGGCCAAGGAAAGGGAACGCCTGAGTCAGGCGTTTCGCAACCACGCGCCAATATTATTACTGGGTCTTCCGGGGAGCGGAAAGACCAGGCTCATCCAGGAAGCCCTATTGGAGAGCGAGAAGATTCTCTATGTGGCCTGGGAACGTAGTTTGCATGTGCTACTGACAAAGATGGCGAGGGTACTCGTGGCTACCCGCCATCCGGATTTCCTTCGCCTCGCCGGCGTAAGCTCTGTGCGTAGATTCGATCTCGAAGCCTGGCTGCGCGCGCAAACCAGCGTTCACCTAAAAGGGTTGCTTTGGAGCTCGTTCGAGATCTCTCCCGTTTCGATGGTGTTGGATGGCATCGCGGGCGCCGGATTTCCTACTTACCGGTTCTTGCAACGGATCTACCATGCACCGGGTATGGCTCTATTCGCTTCTTCGCGGGACACGTTCAGCTTGGGAGCGTTAGCGAGGCTCTTTTGGGATCCAACCAAGATGCTGTCCCTCGCCCCCCTCCACGACCTGGAGGCCGGCCAACTCTTCGAGGCGGCGGCCAATTATTTCAAGCTGCGAAACCTCGATCTGGAAGAATTCCGCGAAAAGGTTCTGGAGAGCGCGCGTGGCAATCCCGGCCAGATCATCGAGATGTGCCGGCTGGCCACGCAGCCGCAATATATCTCGGGCCGCTATATAAAGTTCGTGCCGTTGCGCATCGATGCGATTATCAAGTTCGCCCGTTAGGCTGGTCGCGCAGAGCGGTTGCCGTTTCTCTGGAGCTGTGCTTGAATGGATTATGGCAATGGAGTTTGCCACCCCGGAACATCGGGGCAACTGCCTTCATCCCTGACGGCTGATGACTCCTCTCGATTACCGAAGCACGTGATGCCCGCAAAGGGGTCGCAATGAGAGAAGTTGTTCAGCAACGTCGAATCCGTATCGCGCTCGCCGGCCAGCCGGGGCTCTACCGCGTGATCTATCTCCGTGAACAGGGGATAGGATCGTGACGGAGACAATCGCCTATAACGCTCTGCAGGTATTGTTTGTGCTGGCCGTGGCCCCTTTGTACGCTGGGCTTCTATCCCGGCTCAGCGAAATCGTACAGAGTAAACGCGGTCCTAGCGTTCTCCAGCCGTATTGGGATCTTTGGAAGCTGTTCCACAAAGATGAGGTGGTTTCCGAGGAGTCAACCTGGATCTTCCGGGCCACACCCTGGCTCGTATTCGTGACGCCGGTATTCGTCACCACCCTGATCCCCGTGTTGACAGACTATCCATTGGCATTCGCGTTCATGGGAGATATGTTAGCGGGCGGTTTCTTTCTAGGGCTGGCGGGTTTCTTCGCAGCGCTGGCGGCAGTGGACACGGGTAACCCCTACGGGCCGATGGGGGCCAGCCGCACGCGCATGGTTGGCTTTCTGGCGGAGCCTGTCTTCATGATCGTTTTCTTCACGGTCTCATTCGTGGCTCAGTCGACCATACCGTACATCGTGCAGCAGAAGTGGGTTGCCAGCGCCGCCGCGTTCTTCTCCCCGGCACACATCCTCCTATTGATTGCGTTCCTGATGCTGATCCTGGCCGAGGGTGGCAGAATTCCCGTGGATAATCCTTCGGGACATTTCGAGCTCGCGATGATCGACGAATCGAAGGGCCTCGAGTATTCCGGGCGCGGCGCGGCGCTCATGAAGTGGGGCGGACAAATGAAGTTCCTGGTCCTTACGTGCATCTTCCTGAACGTGCTGGTTGCGCCTTGGGGCCTTGCCGGTGGCCGCGCGATCGGCGAAGTCCTGATAGCCGCGCCATTCATTCTGTTAAAGGTACTCCTTTTCGCGGTGGTCCTGGTAGCGATCGAGACTTCGCTAGCCAAGCTGCGCTTGTTTCGCATCACCGAGTTTCTGGGCGCCGCATTTATCACTTCGGTGGCGGCGATGGTGACCAGCATCTTTCCAGGAGCTCAATGATGCCGGCCTCAATCGCGGACGCATTGAACACTCTCAGCGCGGGCCTGATTCTCATCTCAGCCTTCGCCATGGTCGCAACTCGCCAGGTGCAGGGCGTCCTCCGCTTCTTCGTGGTGCAGTCTCTGCTGCTGGCCGCGTCTTCCTTCATCCTGGGCTACGGCCACAACTCGGTACATCTCTGGGCACTCGGGGTGATTACAATTGCGGCCAAGGTGGTGACCATCCCATGGGTTTTGCGCCGGCTCCTTCCCACCGATTTCTACGAGCGCCGCGAGATCGCGCAGGCCGTCAATATCCCGGCGTCTCTGCTGCTGGCACTGTTGTTGACGGTGGTAGCCGAGTTCATCGCCGGCCCATTGGTTGCCGGCGCGCATGATTCTGTCATCGGCGTCAACCTGCCAATCGGACTCGCCTGCGTCTTAATCGGCGCGTATTCCCTGGTCGCCCGGCGAGAGGCGATCCCACAGCTCATCGGCATATTGGCAATGGAAAATGGCGCCTTCTTCGCCGGGATCGCCATCGCGCCGGAGTTGCCACTGATAGCCGAGCTTGCCGTAGCCGTTGACGTTATTCTGATCGCGGTCATCGTCGGCTTGCTCACGCGAAATATTCAGGAACGGCTCGGGACCACCGAGGCAGCCGCTCTGCGCGAGCTAAAGGAGGAGCCCGCGGAATGGCTTTAATTGCGGTAGTCGCGATTCCCATCCTGGCGGCGCTGCTGTGCTGGTTGCAGCCTCTGAGGGAGCGGGCGTGGGCCATCACTGTGGTTTCAACATCGGTCGTCTTCGCCTTGACGGCTTACCTCAGCGCCGAGGTGATCGTCAGCGGTAGAGTCATTGCCCTGCCAGGCTGGCTCGAATGTGACGGACTGAGCGCGCTGATCTTGCTGTTGGTGAGTTTTGTTTGCGCGCTCGCTTGTATCTTCGCAGGCGGCTACATGCGCCACGGTGAGAGCGGAGCGAAGTCACGGTTGTGGTGGTTTTACGCCAATTATAATTTGTTCGCCTTTGCGCTCCTGGCGGTTCCGTCATTGGCTGAGCCTAATCTCACTTGGGTGGCGGTCGAACTGGTAACGCTATTCGGCGTTCTCCTGGTAGGCTTCGACAACACGTCAAGCGCGCTCGAGGCGGCGTGGAAATTCGCTGTACTCACGATCATGGGCGCGCCGATTGCGCTGTTCGGATTCTTCGCGTTGTTCTGGACTTACCACGGTGTTACGGGCGGCGCCTGGGAGAGCTGGTCCGCGCTCCGCGTGGCCGCACCTGCGCTGAACCCGAATGTCCTTAAGCTCTCGTTCCTCCTGGTGTTCGTCGGGTTCGGAGCCAAATCCGGCCTGGGGCCCATGCATACCTGGCTGCCTGACGCGCACAGCCAGGCGCCGACTCCGGTGTGTGCCGTGCTTTCCGGCGTAAAAACGACCGTCCCGCTCTACGTCATTCTCCGTTTGCTCTCCATCATCCTGGCTTCGCCCGCGGCCCGCATCGGAATGTGGATGACCGGCCTGGGGCTGGTCTCAGTGGGAATCGCCGCGTTCCTTTTGCTTCAAGTCCAGGACTACAAGCGCATGTTCGCCTACTCGACCGTCGAGCATATGGGCATCATCCTTACGGCTGCTGGTTTGGCGACCCAGGCGGCGCGCTTCGGCGCCGTTTCTCAAATACTCAATCACGCGATCACCAAGTCACTGTGCTTTTATGTGGCGGGAATCATCTTTCTCGCTCTCGGCACGCGTGAGATTCAGTCGGTCCGAGGGTTGTTCAGTATTTCTCCATTCGCCGGCTCGGCGTTGTTGCTTTGTTCTTTCGCCATCGCCGGCGCGCCGCCGTTTCCGATTTTTCTGAGCGAGTTCTCGATCCTTTCCGCCGGAATGCACGCCGGTCAGTATGCCACTGTTTCGATTCTGGCGCTGCTCATCGTGATTGCCTTCGTCGCGATCATGCAGCACACGAACCGAATGGTCTTCGGCAAGCCCACCCTGCCACGCGGGAAGAGTCTGTTTCCGGCCAGTTGCCGGATCGCCGTATTGGGCGCTGCATTGCCGGTTGTCGTTCTGGGCGTGTACATACCCGCGCCGCTGCACGAACTGCTGCGTTTGGCCGCACAGCAGTTAGGGGGCCGCTAGATGGCGGTCACACCTATAGCTGCGGCCGAGATACAGAGGCGATTTGGAGCGGCAGTGTCGCCGGCTGAGGATGAGTCCTGCGCCGATTTATGCGTCATCGTGAATGAACTGGCTGTGTTGCCTTCTCTGTGCCAGGCATTGATTCAGGAAGCCCGCTATCTGTTCGCTGGCTTGGTAGTTGAAGAGCGCGATGAATGGTGCCTCCGGTACATCTTTCTGAACGCGCGCGAGGGCTGGGCGCACTTGCTCGTGCGTTTGTCACGCAACGCTCCGAACGTCCCGAGCATAAGCGCTCAGGTGCATGCCGCGGATTGGTACGAACGGGAAGCAGAGGATCTATTCGGCTTGGAGTTCGAGGGGCACCCCCGGCTGGGCGATTTCGTCCTCCACGATCAGGTGTGGCAGGAGGGCGTTGCGCCCATGCAAAGAGCGTTCAACGCCCGCGAGGTTCATTTTGAAAAGCAGCCGCAGGAGGACTGGCGGCCCATGCTGGTAGTGCGCGATCCCGGCGCGTTTGCCATGCCGGTCGGACCCGTGTACGAGGGCGGCATCGGGGAATCCGTCCATTTCCTTCTCGAAACCGTGGGCGAGGATGTGGTCCGCGCCGTACCCCGCATCTTTTACAATTACCGGGCGGTCGAGAAGATCGCGGAGGGCAGAACGGTAAACGACGCATTGCTTTTGGCGGAGCGTTTTTCAGCTAAATCCGCATTTGCCCATTCGTTGGCTTACTGCCAGGCCGTCGAAAAAGCATGCCATCTAATAACGCCTGCCCGGGCCAACTGTCTGCGCGTGGCTCTCGCGGAACTGGAGCGGCTTCGCCATCATGCGGGAGTGATCGAAGGGATTTGCTTGTCAACTGCCCTCAGCGTTTCCGAAGCCCATGCAGCCGTCGCCGAAGAGCATCTTTTGCGCGCATCCGGCTCCTTCGCTGGGCACCGGTATCTGTTCGGACTAAACACGCCCGGCGGTCTTCGCCGCGATTTCGACGACGCCAACTGCCGGGACTTATTGCACGCTGTCGATCTCGCTTCCAGCGAGTTACGGCGTCTCGAAGAACGCCTTCGCTTCAGCAGCAGCTTCCTCGACCGTCTTGAGAATGTCGGGATCGTCAGCCGCGAGGGCGCCCGCGATCTCAATCTGGTGGGCCCGGTGGGGAGGGCTTCCGGCCTGAGCCGCGATTTGCGACGGCTTTGCCCCTATGGCGCCTACGGGCAGTATCGTTTCGAGATCCCCTGTGAGCCCGAGGGCGATGGCTACGCCCGGCTGCGTGTGCTCTTCGCTGAGGTTCGCCAATCCGCCAGCCTGATTCACCAGGCCATCGAGTCGCTGGAGCCCGGCCCTGTTTGCGCCGGTTCGGCGGAGTTTTTGCGAGGCGCCGCGATGGGCTGGGTCGAAGCACCCGGCGGAGCGGCCCTGCATTGGATCAGACTGGACGGCGCGGGAACGGTCGCGCGTTATCGCGTTTTGCCGCCCTCATTTCGAAACTTCCATGGACTACATGTCGCGGTCGAGGATTTTGCCTTTCAGGATTTTCCGATCATCCTGGCGACATTTGGATTATCGGCGGCGGAGTGCGATCGGTAGGAGCAAGAGCAAATGAGCTTCTGGTTCTGGCACGGCCTGCGAAACGGCATCAGATCCACAAGGTATCCGTGGGCTGCGGAATCCGCTTCCGGAATTACTCCAGGGCGCCCGGTGACTACGGTCTTTTCTTCCGCCGAAGAGGCATCCAGCGCGGCTGCCAATTGCCCGGTCAACGCTATCGCCGCGCATGCGGCTACCGCCGAAGTGGATATCCAAACCTGCGTCTGGTGCCAGCACTGTCACTTCGGCGCCCCTAATCCGCTGCATTGGGACAGCAGCTTTGAATGGGCGCGCACCGAAAATGAGCGGGTCTGCCTATCCGGTAGTTTCAGGCGCTCGCTGCACGTGATGGTTGTGGATGCCGGAGACTGCGGAGCCTGCTTGAATGAGGTCAGACAACTGAACAACCCGTTGTACAACATGCACCGTCTAGGTATTTTTCTCACCGCCACACCGCGGACCGCGGATGTGCTGCTGGTGGTCGGACCCGTGACCGTGAATATGCGTGGCCCGCTGGTGAAGACTTACGAAGCGATGCCCGATCCGAAGCGCGTCGTGGCGGCAGGAACATGCGCCATCACAGGCGGTGTTTTCGGAAGAAGCTTCGTTTCTGCCGGTGGTGTCGGTGCGGTGCTGCCGGTTGACCTTTCCATCCCCGGAGATCCGCCTCCTCCGCTCGCCGTCCTGCACGGGCTCCTGGCGGTGTCGGGCCGGATATCACAGACGAAAATCGCGGAGGCATCCTGATATGGCGGCCTGGAGCGGCGGTGCACTTCTGATCTTCTTCGTCCTTTGTGCTATAGCGCTGCTTCTGTCCGCATTCGCCCGTGCGGCGTACGCGGTCAAGATCGTTGGGTGGTTTGGCGCGCTCAGCTCGATTTGCTTGGTGGTCTCGGCCGTAGTTCGCCTGGCCAGCGGCCAAGACTTTCATCTCGATCTTTGGACTCTTAACGGCTGGGGATCGCTATCTCTCCACGTGGATGCGCTGTCGTCGGTCTTCCTGTTCACCGCCGGCTTGGTATACCTTTCGTGCTGTCTCTTCGCGCCGGATTATCTCCTTCACTACTTTCGAAAACGCTATCCAGCCAGCCGCTACGCAGTGCTTCATTTTGCCCTGATGGCCTCTGTTGGGCTGATTCTCTCGGCGGGAGATGTTCTGACATTTTTGCTCGGCTGGGAATGCATGTCCATCCTCTGCTACCTCCTGGTGAACTATGAGCAGAAGCAACAAACAGACGAGCGCGCCGGCTACATCATGCTGGCGATGAGCGAGGCTGGATTTCTCGCCGTGGCGATAGCTTTTCTGGCCGTGGCGGCGAACGCGTCCAGTCTCGGTTTTGGTGATTTGAGAGCGGCCGGGACGCACTTATCCGCTGGGGCTGTCTGGGCCGTGTTCCTCTTGGGATTTCTGGGCTTTGGCGTCAAAGCCGGCCTGGTTCCTGTAAATTTGTGGTTGCCGCGCTGTTATACCGCTTCGCCGCCGGCTTTCCTACCGGTGCTGGCCGGCGTGACGTTAAATTTGGGTTTCTACGGCATGATGCGGCTCCATGCCGACTTGGTTCGCGGACACGGTGTTGGAATAGGGTTGTTCGCTCTGGTGGTCGGGAGCATAACAGCCCTCGTGGGCATTCTCTACGCGACTACTGAGAACGACCTGAAGGCAATGCTGGCGCACAGTTCCATCGAGAATGCAGGGATCATCGCAGCGGCTTTCGGTGCGTTTCTTGTCTTCCGGGATTCCGGCAATCCCGTGCCCGCAGCGATCGCCCTCACCGCCGCTATGTATCACATGCTGAATCACTCCATCTATAAGACTCTCCTGTACCAGGGCGCCGCCCATATCGAAGGCGCCACAGGCACGCGGGATCTGGACCGCCTTGGGGGTCTGATTCGGCTCTTGCCGTGGCTGTCGATAGTTTTCCTGGTGGGTTGCCTGGCGATCTCGGCGGTTCCGCCGTTCAACGGGTTCGTCAGCGAGTGGCTCACGCTGCAAGCGTTCCTTCGCAGCGCCGTGCTTCCCTCGGCGCTAGTGAAGATCGTGTTCGCTCTGGCAGGCGCTATGCTCGCACTGACGGCCGCGCTGGCGGTCACCTGTTTTGTGAAGACCTATGCGATGAGCTTCCTCGGAATCCGCCGTGGGAGTTGGGCGCCGAATCGCGCCCGAATCACGACCCGCGGGCGATTCTCGCTGATACTGCTGGCGGCAGTCTGCTTGTTGCTTGGAATCCTGCCGACCTATGTGATACCCGCGCTCGACCGCGCCATCGAACCGCTGGCCGGGGCTAGCGCTACCACCGTGCTGGTGCAGCCGTTCTTCACGGCCACAGAGACAAACCAGCAACTTCCGCCCGCGTTCCTGAGAGACTTTCACGATCTCGGCGCCCAAACCGGCGCGGGAGTCGTTCCGGGACGTGGGCTCGTGGTTCTCCTGCGCGGTGCGGAGGCCAATCCCGTGGTTTTCGCCATGTCACCGTCGTACGCGTTTGTGGCCCTCGCGATTCTGCTTCTCGCCGCCTGGGCCATCGTCGGGCGCCTCAACCGTCAGCGGCGGATGGCGAGGCGGGAGGTTTGGGCAGGCGGCATCCCGAAACTGTTGCCTGAATTGACGTACACCGCAACCGGATTTTCGAATCCCGTGCGGGTCGTTTTCCAGGCGATCTTCCGCCCTAACATCGAAGAAGACACCCGGCAGACGGTAGCCGTGCACTTCCGCACCGCCATACATCGGCGCCGGGATGAGACTCACTTGGTGGACCGTTTATTCCTGCGGCCTGTGGGGACCGGAATGTACTCCGTGGCAAAGCTGTTCGCGGGCATGCACCATGGACGATTGAACGCGTACGTGGGGTATGTGGTAGCCTTCCTGATTTTTATACTCTTTCTCTTCCGGCTAACCTGACCAGGGCGTTGCCGCAGCTCCTGGTCCTACTATGATGTTGGCCAGGGCAGCGCAATGGCCCGTTCGCCGGCAACCCATGACAGTCCGCGACGATACGCGGTTTGCTCATCCGTGGTTGCCAGGTCCCGGCGGACGGCATCGTGCTTCAAGGCGTACATTCGCATGTCCCTCGCGCATCTATCCAAGGTTTCTGCTTCCGCCCTGAGCAATTGGCCAGCATTCTCCGGAGACAAGCCCGCATTCAAAACGCTCCGCACGTGAAGAATGCAGAGTCCTGGACGAGGTTCATCGGTTCGAGTGGCCAGGCGGACGGCAACCTCGGACGCCATGATCCGCTCCTGCTGCGAGATGAAGTTGCAGATTCGACAGCCTTTCGCGGCAGGCAGGGCGGTGTCGATGCCGCGAGACAATGCCTCTGTATCAGTCTCGGCCGAAGCAGCCGACAGTTCTCGCGCCCGCGCATCCAAGACCGGGGCGTAAGCCAGGCACAGCCCTTGTGGCGATGCGATGGATTCATACTGCCAGGCGTGCATGGTACAGAAACCGCCCTCGCGCGCATGTTCGGTTTGCCGTTCCGGGTCGGTCGCCAGCAGGTACTGATCGTGGCTCAATAGGTCATAGACCGCCGCCGCGACTCGCGCACAAATAAGGCATCGGGCAGGCCCAGCACACCCTGGTCCCTTGGTGGCCGCAACTTCAGTAGGATCAGGCGGACGGAGGCGGCTTATGTTCTCGAAAGCCGCTTCTAGCCAGCTGCTCAGCCGATCCAACACAAGCTCGTCTGCTTCAATCGTCTGCGATTCAAACGCGGATAATACGGCGGCAGATTCGGCTTGGTACCGGGTCCACGATTCTCGAAAAAGCCGGTCGGTCCAATCGAGCGCCGCTTCGAGGGTTCGTTCCCGGACTTTTTGAGCGTATGCGCGAACCGCCTGCTCCACAGCCTGCATCCGGGCGCGGCGTCCAAACTTCCACCAGGACCTCGAACCACCCATGTGAGGTTCAGGAGCGGCGGCAAACACCAGACGGGTGCGTTCCAACAGATCGGCGCCTCCGAAGTCAGTGTGCGCGGGGAGCGTGAAACCTAGCAGTTCGGCGGCGGCTTGCTTCGGCCGATCCGGCAAGTTGAGAATCTCTCGAATCTCCGCGCCCGCAATTACCAAAACCAGTGAAGCCAGAGAGCGGCTCTGGCTCTCCGTCCATGCATTCCAACCTCGCATTAAGGTCTGTCGGACGTCCTCCAGCAGCTTGTCATTTGAAAGGTCGGACGGCTCGGCCGCGGCGGAAAGTTGATCTTCCGCCCAGCGGTTCACCTCAGGCTCAAGAGCTTCGGACAGTTCGCGGCGCACCGTCCCTGCAGTTCGCTCTTCGAGACCCGTTGCTTCGCGAGAGATCGCCCCGGTACATTTTTTGAAGCATCCGTTGCGGCCGGCGCCGGCCTCGGCGATGCTCAGGTAAAACCGCTCTTCATCGAGCAATTTTCCCGTCCGCCCGGCGATGCGTGTCAGGAATTCGCGACTCTTTCCCTCTGTAAGGAACACCCATAGTGCGCTTTCAAAATCCGGCAAGCCGCTCGTGTCGAGGCCTTGCTTCGACCCCGCCAATTTCGCGTCGAGCGCATCGCGGGCGGACAACGCAAACAGCCGAATCGACTCCGGATCCGCGGCGTGCGCCTTGATGCGCCCCAGGATACTGTCCAATATCCGCGCCCTGTCTGGCTCTGGAACGAGATCGGCCTTGTTCACCACATAAAAGACTTTGGCGGCATACCGGCGAACGCAGCCCAGAAATTCTTCCTCATCCGGTTGCAAAGGAGAATCGAAACTGGTCACGAAAATGATCGCATCCGCATCAGGCAAGAAACGCTCGGTAGCGGCGGTGTTCGTGATGATATCGGACCCGATTCCAGGCGTGTCTACGAAGTAGAATCCGTTCCGTAGCACCTCCAGGGGTGCCCGAACGATCACCGACTGCACTTCCTTGCGGTTAGCCGGGTTGCCGTCTTCGGTGGCATACTTTGCTAACTGATCGAGGGACGCGCGGGCCGGAAGTGAGCCGTTTCTGAAACGTACCTCAATGCCGGGACGGCTGCCGTAGCAGAGGCTCGTGATCACGGAAGTCAATGGCCTGATGCCCGTCGGCAGCAGCGCTTGGCCCACCACGGCATTCATGAGAGAACTTTTGCCACCATTGAACCGCCCTACCACAGCAAGCTGAAAGCGATCTTCGGCCAGGCGGGCCAACAACTCCTGCCCGCGGGCGGCATTGCGTCCGTGTTCGCGCTCGCGGGCCAATTGCATCGCGCCCCGCACGATATCGGCCAGCTTCAATTTGATTGTGTCGTAGCCGGCCTCTCCGTTCATGGACGTCTCCGAAGCTTCTCTTCCAGGCGTAGAAGCAGCCTGAAGACTTCGTCGCCCGCACGTGTCGGATTCGAAGCGCGACGTTCCAGTTCCGCCTCAATGGGCAACAACGATTCTGGGGCAAGCGCTTCTAGTGCTGTCTCTGTCTCCTTTATGAGATACCAGGGCAGACCGGCCAGGACACCCACCAGTTTCCTTGCCGCAGTGAAACGGTCGGCGGAATCCGCCACTGCCGCCGTGATTCGCGCTATGCGAACCAGCAGTTCCGGGTCGCGCTCGGCAAGGATGGGCCGCAGTTCGGCCCAGTTTGTCCGGTCAAGGCCGACTTCGGCCAGCAGCATCAAAACGCTGCGGCGGCGAAAGAGGCTGCCTGGGGTTTCCTCTTCGGCATTGGGCAGCGGCATAAGCGCCGAAAGCATGAGGGCGTTTCGTGCGCGCCGGCCCAACCTCCGCAGGCCCGCTTCGGCAGCCGCACGACAGAAATCGTCTTCCAGAGCACGGTCCAAACACGGAATGGCCTCGGGCCGCTCAAATTCAGCCAGAGACTCTATCAGGCCGGGGAGGTTCCGCTTCCGGCTGAGATCGAGAAGTATCTGAAAGGTCTGTTCATCGCGCGTTTCGCCGATCCGGCGCGCGGCAGTGTTCTTGACTGCATCCTCCGCCAGCAACAATTGCGGATCATGAGTGCGCGCCGGCGCCTGCACGTATTCGAGAAGCACGTCGTTCGCTCGCAACCAAGCCAGCGCCTCCACTGCCCAGACTCTGGGTTGGGGCACACTGGTAATTCGGCCGGCTAACAGGAATTTGCGCAAATGGGGCACGGCTCTCGATCCGCACGCGACCAGATCCGCAATCGCAGACTCGCCCTCCCCCAGTGACTGCAGGCGTTCGACCAGCAGCCTCACATTCTCATCCACCGCGGCAATCGGTCCGCTGGCCATTTCGTCTCCCGCGCGATCATCCATTCGGGCGTCACTCCTGGCTAATGACAAGGGCTTGCCCGCTTCCGGCCGCCGCCAGCAAGGCGAGGTCGTTCTGCAAAGCCGCTGCATCTTCAAGTTCGGCGCTTTTGCCGGCTACAAGGCGATCCAATTGCGCCCGATATACGTCTGCATAGGAATCGAATCGCTCCTGCAATTCCGCGAACCCCTTGCGCACCCAAGCCTTCGTGATGCGCGCGTAGATCTCCACCGCATCCCCGATCGTCTGCCCCGCCTCGGAGTTGATCCGTGCCTCCAGGCGCCGGATTGCCCACTGACGACCCAAAACCGGAGTGAGTCTGCTAGGTGCCACCTCAATATCCAGATTGCCTGGGTCGAAACGAGGCATGTTCTTGATTACGTCCAGCAGTTCATCTTCGTCTGGCCGGTTTTCGAGCTTCATTGCCTTAGCGACTCGCACGAGTGTGCGTCCGGCGCTCGCTGCTGTTTGTTGAATGAGCGATGGAATCTGCGCCGCCATTTCTCCGACGACTTGTTCTAACGTAGTTCTAATCAGGATCGGACCAGCACCGTTGGCGGCCGCCGCCCAGCCATCCAGGATCTTCGTGGCCGTTTCCCTGATAACTGGTTCGCCGCATTGCTGCAGGGCATCCGTCATGTTTACCGATTCCGTACGCGCCTCGGCGATCTTGCCGGCGGCCGTGCGGAGCTCGGCCTCAAGATCTCGCAGCTTTCGAGGGTCGGATTCACCGGAGGGTTGCTCGCCAGGTGCGGCGCGATTGAGCCGTGCCTTCAATGCCGCCTCTACCCCCAACCGAAGGGCACCAATCTTCCGGTTCAGAGACTGCCGGGCAAGTTCCGCGTGACGGTCGTAAAGCGGGAGGATTTCCTTGTCGAGCCAGGCATCCAAGAGATTCGTAAATCCCTCCTTGATGCTGACGGCGCTTACCGGAAGATGCGATCCCAGGTCAGTCTTGATGTGATCGGCCACATATTGGCGTGCCCGTTCGCGATCGTCCGGCGCCAGCAGGTCAGCTTTGCTCAACAACACCGACGCGGGAATGCCCGCATCGAACAGAGTCTGAACCGTCGCCAGGTCGTCCTGGGTGAGCGTGGAACCGGCATCGATCAGCACGACTCCCAAATCGCAGCGTGGCAAATAGGCCCTGGTTTCGGCGGCTCCGGAAGTGGCCAGGGAGCCAAGGCCAGGTGTATCCACGTAAACGATACCCTCCCGAAGCCTCACCGCCGGAAGTTCCACGACAATCCGCGTGACGTGCTTTCGGTTTGCGGGATTGTGCTGCTCGGTGACGAACTCGGCCAGCCGGTCCAGACCGAACTGTTCGGGCTTCTGATCGGCGAACCATGCGGTGGCGCGTGGAGTGGGGCCAAAAATGAGGCGAGTGGGGACGGCCGTGATCGGATTCACTCCTACTGGAAGCGCCTCACGCCCCACAATATGATTTAGCAAAGACGATTTCCCGGAACTCACCCTGCCAAAGACGGCGATCTCGAAGTTGTCCGTCTCCAGACGGTCGATGATGGTCGCCAGAGATGGACGGAGTTCCACCAGGCCGTTACGGTCGATGGCTCGTTCGAGCGTTCTCACCAATGCAATATCCCCGCCCGCCTCTTCGAGGCGCTGCAGGCGCGCCGCCAAGTCGGCGGACTGCCCCTGTGCGAGATATGTATTCAGCCTGGAGATGATGCCCTGCATCTCGTCCACGAGCCCGGACAACGCCGTGCTTGCTTCGGCCGATATCTGTCCATATCCGGTCATGCGCTTCGGGCGGCATTCATCGAACGCAATATCGACGAAACCGAGCGTAACCCGAATAGCGTGTATGGACCCGATATTGGGAGTCGGAATCGGTACGCCCTGCCCCTCCAGAATGCGCACGATCTGTGCCCGCATCCTGGCGACGTAGTCCTGGACCACCCTGGCTTGGGCTGGGGAGATGTCCGGCTGGTATTTCGGGAACGGCGATTGCGACTGGGCAGCGGTTAGAACCGCCTCGATCTCGGCGAGCAGCTTATCGGCGTATTGGAAACTGGAAAAGAGGTGCCTTCGGTGGGATTCGTTCAGTCCGCCCTCAATCCTTGCGTCGTCCATCCGAGTCCTCGTTAAGAGTCATCTTCAGGAGTCATCTTCCCCCAAGGGGCGGTTACGGCGAACTCCAACGCCTGCTCTTATTATCCCGGAACCTGGCGAGGCCGTCAAACGCCGCAATGACGCTCTGCGGCGGTCTATAATCGAGTCTGATCGTCCAACCTTCGATTGGCGCGGTGGAGTTCGCGTTACGCCGGTGTGTGGCCGATGACTCCTTTGCCCGAAGTTGCACACTTCGGTATTAGTTGAGGAGAACCGTGAACAAGAACACCGCGCTCAAGTTCGTCCTGATGATCGGCGTCGTCAGCTTCTTCGCCGATTTTACGTATGAAGGATCGCGCTCCATTACCGGGCCGTACCTAGCTGTTCTCGGCGCCAGTGCCACCGCGGTCGGGATCGTCTCGGGATTAGGCGAGTTGCTCGGGTACGGTCTGCGATTGGTCTCGGGAGGCTTGAGCGAGCACACCGGAAGGTTTTGGCCGATCACGCTGGCCGGCTACACCGTCCAGATGCTAGCGGTTCCCATGCTGGCACTCGCCCCCAATTGGCAACTTGCGGCGTTATTGATCATCGTCGAACGAATTGGCAAGGCGACCCGCAATCCCCCCCGTGACGTGATGCTATCGCACGCTGCGAAACAGATGGGGTTCGGCTGGGGATTTGGTGTGCATGAAGCGCTAGATCAATTTGGAGCCCTTTTTGGGCCGCTGCTCGTGGCGGTGGTGTTATCACGAAACGGCCAGTATCGTGTTGCCTTCGCCACCCTACTGGCGCCCGCGATTCTAACTCTCGTGCTCATTGTGACGGCGCGGTTTGTATATCCTCGTCCGCAGGACATGGAGATTTCAACGCCCAATCTCGCCGGCGCCGGACTGCCCCGTTTTTACTGGGTTTATCTCGCGGGAGCCGCCCTCGTCGCGGCTGGATTTGTAGATTTCTCCATTATGGCTTTTCACTTCCAGAAGACCGGGACGGTGCCCCAGTCGTGGGTACCGGTGTTTTATTCGGTCTCCATGGGCGTCAGTGGTCTTGGCTCGCTTCTGTTTGGGCGCTTCTTCGACCGAATCGGAATGAGGGTCCTTTTGCCCTTGACGCTGATTTCGGCGTTGTCGGCGCCGCTGGTTTTTTGGGGTGGCTTCAGGATGGCACTGCTCGGCTCGGCGATCTGGGGCCTCGGAATGGGCGTCCACGAATCGATTATTCCGGCGGCTGTCGCGACTATCGTGCCCGCGGAACGCCGTCCATCCGCGTACGGCATATTCACGGCCGCCTACGGTCTGTTTTGGTGCCTGGGAAGTGCGCTGATCGGTTTCTTGTACGATGTCTCGCTTTCTGCTGTGGTTGGATTCTCGATTGCCGCGGAACTCGCGGCAATACCGTTCTTCGTGAAAGCTGCAACGGCGCTGAGCCCCCCATTGCCTTTAATCGGCGGGCGAAGGGAAGTATAATGTAGTTTAGATCGTTGGTGATGGAGCCCGCCATCAACCGTCTCGGGGCAACTCGGGAATGATAGCTCCTACGCGAAGGAAGAGCTATGATTCTGAAGACTCAGGACTTCCACACCAACGTAAAACCTGGGCTTAATGGAGGTGGGGATCCCTCCGACTCCGGTCCGTTACCTTCCCGAGTGCTCCCTGATTCACTAGTCCAATCGCCAATCGACTTGGTCGCCGAATTGGCCGCGCGGTATGAGATATCCGCGCTCTCCGGCCTGTTGGCCACCACAAAGGCCGCCATGGACCAGGAGGAGATCTCGGTTGCGGTATTGGGCCGATTCAAGGCTGGCAAGAGCAGCTTCCTGAACGACTTCATCGGGCAGGAGATCCTTCCGGTCGGCGTAATTCCGGTGACCGCCGTCGTCACGGAAATCACGTACGGCCCACGTGAAGTTGCCGACATCCATTACATCAATGGTGCCGACCAGGAGATCGCGCTCGACCAGATCGGCGCATACATTTCCGAAAAGGAGAATCCGGAGAACAGGAAACAGGTGGATCTGATCACCATCGAATTGCCGGCGCTCCGCAGATTTCGCGGGCTCAAGTTTGTTGACACGCCGGGCCTTGAGAGTGCCCATTCCCACAACAGCCGGACATCGTTGGATTGGCTGCCAAATGCGGGCCTTGCACTGGTGGCGGTAAGCGTCGATCCGCCCCTCTCCCAGCGTGATATCGAACTGCTGAAAAGCCTCTACCAATACACACCGAAGGTCGCGATTCTCCTAACCAAAGCGGACCTTCTGAGCGACAAGGACCTGGCGGAGGTAGTTGAATTTGTCCGATCGCAGCTTGCCAAGAACTTTGAAGGAACTCCACGGGTCTTTCCCTATTCGACAAAGCCGGGCTTCGCGCGATTCCGGCAGGCGCTAGAAGCCGCGCTGTTCCAGGAGACGCTGGAGCGCTTCGCCGAAGAACGCGAATCCATCCTCAATCGGAAGATGGACACGCTTCTACGGGAGTGTGGAGATTACCTTTCGCTGAGTCTGAAATCGGCCGAAATGCTGGAATCGGAACGCCAGGCGCTCGCCCGCCAGGTGATCGGAGAGCGTGAAGCGATAGACGACGTGAAGTCGCAAGTCCGGCTGGTCGTCCGGCATGCCGCCGCCGGAACACGGACATTGGTTAGCGCACGGCTGGAGAAACAGCAGTACGAAATGGAGCAGGCGCTGTTGCGGGATTTTGAGAGCGAGTTCCCGAAGTGGACCAAGAGCCTTGCGAAGATGCTCTCATCGTTTGAAGATTGGCTTGCCAGAGGTTTAAGCGACCAACTGACGGAGGCATCCATTCGGGAACGCCCTCAGTTTCTACCCCCGCTGCACAAGGTGCAAAAGCAGGCCTTCCGGGCACTCCAACAGTTCCGGGACCGCTTGTCGGAGCGTACATTCAGTGCCTTTGGCGTACCCTTGCGCACGACTGAAACCGAAATCCGGGTGATCGAACCCGCAGCACCGGACATCCGCGTTGGACGCGTGTTTGACCGAAACTGGGAGCTTCTCTCACCTGTCTTGCCGGTGTGGTTGATTAAATCAGTGGTTCACGGCCATTTTGCCCGCAAGATCCCCTATCTGGTTTTTCAAAACCTCAGCCGGATCAGCACGCAATGGGAAGAGAGCATTAATGCCGCCCTCTGGAGTGTCGAGAAGGAAGCCAAGCGGCGGTTGGATGAACTGATTGGGACGGTTGAACGCCTCGTCGAAAGCAGCACTAATGAGCGGGTGCCGACCCTCCGTGCAGATCTGGACCGCATTCATACCGCGCGGAGAACACTCGTGCAAGAGGAAGAATGACCGAGGGATGAGTAACGCCGCTTATGATATCCAGACGGTCCATTTTCGGAGACCGAGAGCTTGAGCCGATATCTGTTGGTGCTGCTTGGAGGCGGTGTGGGCGCGCTTGCCCGCTACGTGGCGGCGTCCGCGATCATGACGCGTTTTGGCGGGAAGTTCCCGCTCGGGACACTGATCATTAACGTGACCGGGTCGTTCTTGATTGGCTTCGGGATGACGATGCTTACGGAACGGTTTAAGCTCGATCCAAGGTGGCGGCTGTTACTGGTGGTCGGATTTCTCGGCGGCTACACCACATTTTCCAGTTTTGAATGGGAGACCTATACGGCGGTCAGGGATGGTGGTCTCTGGACCGGGATGCTCAACGTCGGTTCGAGTGTTGTGCTGGGCTACACGGCCGTCTGGTTAGGGGCAATGTTGGCACAGCGCTAAGAGAGCGTGAGGAGGCGGTAATGCTTCAGAAGGGCATCGCAAAGAAGGTTACAATTTTCATCAACGAGGACACACAGCGCCACTTAAGTTCTTTGTGTGACGCCATTCTGACCTTCTTACTTCATAAAGGAGTGGCGGGCGCTACCGCCACACGTGCGATGGCCGGCTTCGGGGCCCACCAGGAGATGCACACGACCAAAATCGAAGTGCTCACCCAGCATCTGCCCATTCGCATAGAGTTTATCGAATCCGCGGAAAAGGTCGATGAGCTCATGCCCACACTTTATGACATGGTCACCGACGGCGTCATCGAAGTCCACGACACGCACGTGGTTAAGGTGGCCAACAAGGACCGGAAGGCACCGCCGAAGGGACCTCATACGGAGATGAGGGGCAAGGCGCGCTTGATGCGTATCTATATGGGCGAGTCGGACCGTTGGCAGGGTGAACCTCTTCATGAGGCCATTCTGAAACGTTTGCGCCTGATGGATATTGCCGGCGCCACGGTGTATCGGGGCATTCTGGGTTACGGAGCGAAGGGCCACACACACAAGGGAGGGCGGCTGCCATTCTCACACGATCTGCCGGTTATGATTTCGGTCGTGGACGCAGAGGAAAAACTGACTAAGGCTCTTGACGACATCGAGTCCATGATGCAAGATGGCATCATTGTTTTGTCCGATGTGGATGTGATTCGCCTCGTCCATAGCCAACCAGCGATGGAGGCGGCACGTGCGAACAATTAAGAAAGCCAAACTGCTGCGGCTCCATTTTGGCGAAGGCGATCAGTATAAAGGGAAGCCCTTGTACGAGGCCATCGTAAATCGATGCAAGGAACTAAAGATTGCTGGCGCAACCGTATTTCGCGGGTTGGAAGGCTATGGCGAGACTGCGGAAATCCATCGGCATCGTCTCACCAGGAAGGATCAGCCGATCGTCGTCACCATAGTGGACACCCCCGAGAACCTCGACCGGCTCATTGCCGAGGTGGCGGAGATGATGGATACCGGTATGATCGCGACCTCGGACGTCGATTACATGCGTGTCGAGAAGCCGGCAGCCGATCAAAAGTAAATCGGGGCACGGCCGGACTCGTGACGACTCATGGCTGATCCCGCTGTTTGGTATTGCCGGAATTGTTGGGCAACGGTTCTACCTCAGGCTTCAATTTGCCCAAACTGTGCGGCCAGAATCGAGGCTTACGAAAATATCATACGATGAAAAGTTGCGGCTTGCGCTCAGCCACCCCGTTCGAGAGAACCGCATGATCGCCATCCCGACGCTCGGTGGGAAAAAAGTCAAGAGGGCCATGCAACGGACCTGGCGACGATTATTCACGACGCGGAAGATATCTACATGGTAAGGCAAGCGTTGATCGCTAAGGCAGCTATTGGAACGGAACGAGCCAGGACGTAATCTCGCAGGCCAAACTCAACGAGGCTCCCTGGATTCGCCTGTTCGACGCGGATTTATTAGGCGAGAGCCGCGAGAATTCGCGGTCCGAATTGACGTAAACACGATGACACGCCGAAGCAGTGGACCATGCGGGCGTATTACGCAGACCGAGGCACGCTCGCGAAAATATATTCGCCTCGTTAAGAGTGCGGGCCTCGGCTGCGTTACAGACGAGTAGCGGCTACTGTAGGAGTCATGTCTCACTATTTACCCCGTGAGCTGGGGACCGGTAACCGACTTCAGTTTAGCACCAAATTCTGCCTCAACGTGCGATCTCCTTGGCGAAGGACGGCATGATCTGTTTGTGAGTACGGGTGTGTCGAAGACTACAGCGACGCCTGATGCCTGCGGGAATCTAAGCGCCGGAGGCGAAACCTCGGGCGAGATGCTTGTGCGGGTGTACGAGTACGGCTGCGCGCGTGAAGCGATCCGCGGCATGGACGCGGCCATCGATCAGATCTTACGTCGAAACGAACTCTGGAATCGAATTGTCGAGATTGACAACGAAATCCGCACAAAAATGGACGCCGTGCTGCACGCCGGCCCGCAAGAGGATCACCTTGCAGGGTTGCGACAGGGCCTCACGGAGCTGCGCACCCGGCTGGCGCAGGTTCGCGCGGATGCGAAGTCTTCCCTAATCGATAGCGCACAGTTAGTCGCTCAGATCAGAACAGCGGTGGTGGAGATACAAACAATTCTCGCTGAAGTGAAGCAGATTCGCAAAGCCAACGCACGGGAGAATCGACCCTTGCTGCGCGAGTTAAACAGTGAACGGCTCCGGCGTATACAAGAGGCCCAAGTCAGTGCCGGCTTGTACTGGTGCAATCGAACGGCGGTCGTTCGGAATTATGAGGTCGCGCGAGCACGGGCCATGAAGGAAGGCAGGCGACTCAAAGGGCGTCTGTGTAATGGGGCGGGCTCGGTTTGCGTATATTTTCAACGCGGTTTGCAGGTAGCCGCAGTTTTTGGTGATAATGGCCGATTACAAATCGATCCAGTTCCTGAAGAAGCTTGGAACTCTCCGTCCCGCTCAACGCGGCGACGTCTGGCCCGGACCAATGTACGCATGCGCGTCGCAGTAAACGCCGGCGGCCCTGTGTGGCTTGAGCTGCCGATGACAATGCATCGTCCGCTTCCAGAAGGAGCTGTGATCCGCTGGGCAACGATTGTTCGTGAGCAAATCGGCCTTGCGTGGCGTCATCGCTTGCTTTTGACCGTAAGAACGCCCGCTTGTCAGAATGCGCGATCTGCCGACGCCGTCGGCGTCGACCTCGGTTGGCGCATCACGCCGGAGGGTCTGCGCGTTGCGTATTGGTGCGGCACGGATGGTCGTCACGGAACGCTGGTTCTTCGCCGCGCGGACTTGCTGGCGTTCAAGCAGATCGGCGCCCTTCAATCCGCAATCAAAGCTGCCCACGAACAGGCCAAATCATTTCTCCGATCTTATCTTGACCGCCAAGCGCTACCTGCACCTCTAATGGAGCGGGCGTCAGCCGCCCTCTCCTCCCCCTCCCCACGGCTGCTAGTCACCCTGCTCCAGGAATGGAGGGCGAGCCGATTTTCGGGGGACAGATATGGCTTCGGCAGAATTTCTGCTTGGCAGAAGCAACATATTCATCTGTGGACGTGGCAAGCCAACCTGCGCGACCAACTGATCCGGAAGAGGCGAGAGTTGTACCGCTGTTTCGCTGCTGAACTGGCCAGCCGCTACGGAATCGCGTTCGTAAATGATGTTCCATTGCGCAGGATTGTCAAGAGAAGCCTGGTAGTTTGCGAAAACATACCTGCACAACGGCAAAATCGTTTTGTCGCCGCCGTGAGCGTTCTAGTCCGAATTCTGCAAAACGCTTTCGAGAAAAATAGCGGCACCTTGACCCGTATTCAGAGCGCGGGCGCAATGATGGCGTGCTATTCTTGCGGGACACTGGATCAATGGAATCCTGCCGAGACGCTGACCCATACGTGTTCGCACTGTTGCACGACATGGGACCAGGATTTCAATGCCTCGTTGAATTTGCTCAGGCGAGGTCTTGCAGCGCGCGACGACACGTGCTGATAGCAACCTGTTTGACGTGTCTGCTTCTGACAGCAGAACGTGACAGCGACGGATCGCGACGTTGATGGGCGGTCACGCCTTGAGCGGTAGTCTGCGAGTGCGACCAACACCGGGTAGCCGCAGTGGACGAAGTACGCCCGACGCAGCAAACCGCGGATTCAGAGCATAACCCTTGGAGATTACTTCAACACCGAAGGCCCGAATCAGGGGGTCGCAAGCCCCCTGGGGCTATTGCACGGTTTTCGTCACCGCGTTTTGCGCCCGATTCTGTTGCTGGTATTGCTCCCACTTCCGCACCGCCTCCTCGTCCTGGCCGTGGATCATGTGGCCGTAGATGTCGAGCGTGGTGCGGATACTGCTGTGGCCGACGCGTGCGGAGACGGCAGGCACGGGCACACCGGACGCCAGCAGGTGAGAGACGTGCGTGTGACGCAGCAGGTGGAGCGAACTGCCTTTCGGCTTTGGGATGCCGAGGCGCACGAAGATCTCCCGGATCGTACCCGAAAGGGAATCCGGTTTGAGCGGACTGCCGTCCGGCTGGCAAAAGATCAGATTGAGGTCGCTGCGGTAGTCCGGGCCAAACTGGCGTCGGAACCTATCCTGCTGTTTCCGGTGAACTTCAAGGGCCTCCAATGCCTCCTTGGGTATGACCAATGTTCGGGGCGTCTCTGTCTTGGTGCCTTTGAACTGCAAACCAGCCCTCGTCTGTATTAGCGATTGTTCGATCGTTACGTATTCATCGCGAATATCCGACCACCGCAATGCCAGCACTTCGCCTCGGCGCGTACCGAGGGCCGCGCTGATCCTGAGCAGCGTCCGGATGCACCAAGGGCCGGTCGCGGATTCGATCAGCAGGTCTTGCTGAGCCACGGTCAGTGCGGCCGCCCTGTGCTTTTTGGGGGTTGGTGGTTCGCTCGCCCTTACGGGGTTGATGATAGCGATTTGCCAGATCATTCCGCGATTGAACGCGGCCGAGACCATTCCGGCGACTTCGCGAACAGTTTTTCTAGCAAGTGGACGCGATTCCCCAGTCAAACGGTCGTGACCACCGCATCTCAGCAGGCGAGTCCATTCTCGGCTGAGGTGCAGCGGTTTGACCTCGGGGATAGGCATCGCCAGGAGTTCCGGATCGAGCAGCTTCAGCTTATTTCGATAGCCCTGCACTGTCGTGGGAGAGAGTTTTTCTTCCGCGTGTTGGTGCAAAAACTCCTGGAGCAGCATGCCCAGCGTCTTGGGTGGCGCGGCAGCTACTCCACTACCGGCTTTGGCCAGTTCGTATTTCTGCTGCTCCTCGTTGCGGCGCACGGCCTCGGCTTTCGTCGCTTCATCTCTAGTGGCGAATCCGCTCTTCTCGATGATGATGCGATCGTCCCGCGTTGACCCCGGCCCATCGAACTTGAAGCGCCATACGACCTTGCCGCGCAATTTGCGTTTGTGTACTGCCATTGGTCAGGACCTTACCTCTGTGTCGGCCTGAAGTCCACGTCAGCGACAGAGCGGTTGCACGTTCCGCAACGCCGCTCCCATTCCTCGTAAGCGCAGCGGGTGATTAGCCAGCGCTGGCCCAGGCGGATGGCCGGCACGATCCCCCGATCCAACATCACGTAAACAGTCTGCCGACCGATGCTGAGCCGTCGTGCAATCTCTTCCACCCTTATGCGACTCCCGGGCCGGGCTGACAACGCCTTATCCGGCTCTGTAGAGGTAACGCTTGTGATCATCTCGGACATGAGTTCGTTATTCTCCAAATACTTTTGCAATTAAATTGGCCCCCGGCATGTCGTGGACTAGTTGTCACGCTGGCGCGGGGCACCGCTAAGCAAAAAGCCCGCTACGCTTGTCGGGGAGCGGGCTTAGAAGGATCGTTTGATTGTGCTACCGGCCGAGCCCCCTAGAGAGCGCGAGTCCAATCCTGTGGTGCTTTCGAACACGAATGTCAGGTTTGGTGCAACTGTTTACTCTCCAAAGCGTCGGGACCCAACTCCGGAAACAGCGAGTCTTACCGGTCGGTTCCAGCAAATAGAAGGACTTCGCGCTACGGTCACGCCGTCACGCGGACGGGTGCCCCCAACATATTCGCATTCGCCATTAGGGCATCAAATTCGGCTCCGTGAGCGGGGCCGACTTTAAGGTGTGCCATTAAGTGTACGAGGCACTCAAGCATATTATCGGGCCAGCCGTTGTAGTGCAGGAGAATCTCCCCGTCTGCGATTCCGCGGGCACAGACATCCTCTGCGGTGCGGGGCCGGTCGGGCAGCGGCAGGTTATGCACAACCCGCACTCGACTGGGCGGTAGTGAACCGCCGAAATATCGGACGTTAAAGTCGTTGTAGAATTCACTGAAGAGATTAGATAGCGGCGTGAACTCGGATTTCAGTATCTCTATGGCCTGCAACGCTACCGCCGCTTCACAATAATCAGGCCACCCGTCCGGATACTCGTCGTGGAGGTCTTGTATGACATACAAAGGAGGCGCCTCGCCGCCCGCCTGAATCGCGGCCACTATGATGCGATGCACGGCCCGCGTAATCTCCTCCTGATGCGAGAGCCAAACGGCCACGACATCTGTGATCGACCGACACAACCGGTCCAACTCAAAACGTTTCATTGAATGCGATTACCTTTCTGCGGCAGCAGTGTTGATTCCTAGCGCCAGCCGCATGTGCGTTCCTACAGTTCGTACGCGTGACGGGTCATGATCCACCGCCTGCCAAGACGACTGCCTAGGAGCATTGTCGGTCGGGCGATCCTCATCGGCCGAACCAATTGCGGGTCTGTGCGGGATCAAGCCAGCCCGGACGGACCCACTGGCTCTTGGGTGTCGGAGCTGGCGTAGGAGTCCCTTCTCGGCTTTGCTCCATGGCTGCGTCCAATTGCCGTTCTAAGGCCAGCCACTCTTCATCCCGGAAGCGGTCTATGCCACAAACCGCCGCAGCCGCCCTTGCATACACACGGCAGTCCAGCGCCTCATTGCGATCTCGGGTCTTCTGCCACTCGGCTCGGCGGTAGCCCTTGACAATTCGTGGCACTAACTGTTCCGCCGTCAGTTGCTTGAAATACTCCGCTCCGTACTTAGGGAAGTGACAATAGCCAGGCGGGTGCGGGATCCCTTCTTCGGCCGGGGGATCGAGTCGCAGCCACCGATACAACTCCTCCTTGATGATCGATCCGTTAACCGGCCAGACCTTGACCCCCCATTTGATGCGCTTGCCTTGAGGCCCGACATCAATAGGGGAAGGTGCGCTGACGGGAGCGGCCACACGAGAATCGCCCTTGATTACGACAGCCCGCGCATCGCCGCACTGCCGCACCCAACCGTAGACTTCGGCAGTCGCATATCCCGAATCAACCGCGTACTTAGCGATCGGCAGGCTGGTCCCTGTCTCCGTTGGGTAGTGTGTCTCCAGCAGATCCGATAGCTTCTGCCAAACTGCCCGTCCGCTCGTTTGCCCTTCAAGCACTTGGTAATCGACGGACCACGATTCCTTTCCCCGCCCCCAGGCGACAACTTCGACTTCGATGCGATCCTTCTGCACGTCAATGCCGGCCGTGAGGAATAGGCCGCCGGCCGAGACACAGCCGATGCGGTAGTCTTCCCGGCGATCATATAGTCGCTGCCAGTCGGGTGCATCGCCACGCTGTGCCCACGTCTCGCCGAGCACCGTGTTAACGAACACTTGTAATTGTGCAGGGTCCTTTTGCGCCGTCTCGAATTGCGCGGCCGCGTCCGCCCAAGAGAACCACCCAACCGGTGAGTACAGGCTGGATAGATGGAAGCCTGCCGTCTTGCCGTCCCCCTCTGCACTGCGACGCCACTGCCCCTGCTCCAGCATCCATGGTTTCTGATGGTTTTGAATCTCCCGGCCGCAATGCTCGCAGATGTAAACCGCACGCACCGGCTTGCCCTTCGGCCAGCGCAACTGCGCGAACTTGAGAATCTGTGGCTCCTTGCATGCTGGGCACGGGACCCAATACTGCCTCCGATCACTTTCTTCAAACGCGGCTTCGATCCGGCTGATACCAGTGATCTTGGGCGTCGAGCACAGATAGATTTTCCGGCGCGCAAAGGTTCGCGTGCGGGCGGTTGCCAACGTAACGGGGTCACCCTCGTTTTCCACATCGCCGGGATACGCGTCCGCCTCATCCAGAAACAAATAGCGCGCCGCCATCGAGCGCAGACCCACGGCGGAATTGGCGCCGGTCATCACCAGAACCCCGCCTGGAAATTCCTTCGTGAGCACCGTGTTGGCGCTGTCGCGCGAGCGGGGATCGCTCACTAACTTGCGGAGCACTTCCGATTCTTCAATCAGCGGGTCAATCCTCTGCCTGGAGTTGCGCTTGGCCATTTCGACCGTCGGCTGGATGGCCATCATCGGACCGGGAGCCTGATGAATTACGTAGCCGATCCAGTTGTTCCCGCATTCGGTGCCACCGATCTGCCCGGCTTTCATGAAGACAACCCGTTCGATGGGGCAGGACGGCGACAGGCAATCCATGATCTCGCGCAGGTATGGGGTCCGGTCTGTGCGCCAAGGACCAGGCTCAGCCGACGCACGCTGTGACAGGGCTCGGTAGTGGTCCGCCCATTCCGAGATGGTCATCAGTGGGTCGGGTCGCGCGCCGGATGCGGCGGCAGCAGAGTAGATCTCCTCAGCCGTTGGCATTGGCGAAGTCATTCAGCGCCCTCCTAATCTCGTCACTTAGAATCGCGTGGCACTTGGCCGCCTCAGATTCGGCCGCAACGAGCGCCGCTATGCGATCCGGAATGTTGAGCATGTGATCGCGGAACTGCCGGAACTTGTTGAAGGCCGCCACTTCAACTTCATCCTTGGAGATCAGCTTGGCGGTGCGTTCCTCGAATTCAACCTTGGCAAGGCGAGCCTGGTAATGCTCCCGCACAGCGCGTGCTTTGGTGTATTGACTCGCTCCGAAGCCAGTATGATCGTCGTCTGCAGGCTCCGAACGTTGTGTCGTCGCAGGCGGAGCGGAGTTCCGCGTGACGGCCGGCGCGTAAGTCTTGGTGTTCCGTTTCCAGCCGGCATCGGCCGCGTCGGATTCGATCTTGCCATCCGGTAGCTTGGCGATCCGTCCCGCCTTGACAGCCTTTTGTACGGCGGAAAGCGCCACACCGCGATGGCGTGCATACTGCCGCATGCTCATGATCGCCATGTGCTCGCCTTCCGCACATTCCTTGTTGAGTAACTCATTTTTTCCTTGACCTTTCCGGCGGACCGAGTGATGAATCGACATGCGCCAAGCAGGCGCAGAAAAGGACCGCCGAACGAAAATGACCAACGCAGAAGCAACCACCACGGAAAACGCCGCCGACGTTGCGGAACAGGGCGCCACCGTCGCGCCGGAGAAGACTCCCTCGAAGAAGGGTCCCAGTGCAAAGAAGGGCGCGCCCAAAGCCAAGAAGGCGGCCAAGGCGCCCGCGCCGAAGAAGGCAGCCAAGGCCACCAAAAAGGCCGCCAAGCCGGAACGCAAGACCGCCGCCCCGCGCGCCGAGAGCAAGGGCGCGAAGATTCTGGAGATGATTGCGCGTGCCAAGGGCGCGAGCCTTGCCGAGATCATGAAGGCAACGGACTGGCAGGCTCACAGCGTCCGCGGCTTCATCTCGACTGCCTCGAAGAAGCACGGCGTCAAGATTGAATCCTCGAAGAGCGAGTCTGGCGACCGCGTCTACCACCTCGTGAAGTAGGGACTCACGCCGCCCCTCACAAGCCGCCGCCGGTTCATCAATCCCGGCGGCGGTTCTGCATTATGGGATTCATTTCAGGAAGTCAGTTCGCCTCGTGTAATTGCAACCTCGGCGAAGGTCCGTCCGTCGCTTTCCAACGTCGCGGTGCCACCCGACCAATCTTGCCATCGCTTGACCGCAACATCGCAGTAGCGAGGCTCCAGTTCGATTAACCGGGCTTGTCGCCGCGCCTTCTCGCAGGCGATCAGCGTCGTACCCGATCCACCGAACGGATCGAGAATCGTGTCGCGGGTCTTGCTGCTGTTCCGGATGGCCCGCTCCACCAACTCCACGGGCTTCATCGTTGGGTGTTCCTGATTGGACATCGGCCGTTTGATGAACCAGATGTCACCCTGATCCCGCGCGCCGCACCAAAAGTGATCTGTGCCGTCACGCCAGCCGTATAGGATTGGTTCGTATTGACGCTGATAGTCTGACCGGCCCAAAGTGAAGTGGTGCTTTGCCCAGATCACAAACGTGGACCAGTGGCCGCCGGCGTCTGTGAATGCTCGATAGAGCGTGTGCAGCTCCGACGATGACATACATATATAGATGCTGCCCTTGGTGACCGCCAATGTGTTCGAGCACGCCAGCCGCAAGAACTCATAAAATTTGCCGCCAAGGGAATCGTTACCGATCTTCAGCTTCTTGGCCGTTTTGCCTTCGTAGTCCACGTTGTAAGGTGGATCGGTAAAGACCATGTCGGCCAAGCCGCCGGCCAGCACTTGGTGGATGGCGTCGATGCTTGTGGCATCGCCGCACAAAAGCCGGTGGTCCCCCATTATCCAAACGTCACCCGGAACCGTGACGGCGCGTTCCGGTTCGTCGGGAACGGCATCCTCGTCGGTGAGGCCCTCTCGCGACTCTTCAGGGTCGCGCAGGAGCGCCTCAAGTTCATCATCCGTGAAACCGACCAGATCGATATCGAAGCCGTCCTGTTGAAGTGATTCCAGCTCCACCTGGAGCATTTCTTCGTCCCAGCCCGCGTTCAACGCTAGTTTGTTGTCCGCCAAAATCAGTGCGCGGCGCTGTGTTTCCGTCAGTCCGTCAAGCACGATTACCGGAACCTCGGTCATATCGAGTTTCCTCGCTGCCGCCAAGCGCGCATGGCCAGCGATCATCACCGCATCCTCGCCAACGAGGATTGGATTGGTCCAACCAAACTGGGCAATTGATGCAGCGACCTGCGCCACCTGTTCCTCGGAGTGCGTTCTGGCATTCCGGGCATACGGGACCAGCTTGTCGATCGGCCATTTCTCAACTTGAATTTCACGATTCATGATGCTCTCCTTGACCGCCGCGGCCCAAGCGGGTTCGGTGGATCATCGATCGGAACGCCACGCTCGGCGGCCACTTCGGTGAACGCTTGGCCTGTTGACGCAAGCACCGAGTCGTCGCAACCTAAAGCCTCCATCCGCCGGAGGATTACGTCGCAATAGGCCGGCGAGATCTCACAGCCGTAGCCGACGCGGCCCAACGTTTCTGCAGCGGCCGTCGTCGTCCCACTTCCCAGGAATGGATCGAATACTAGATCGCCGCCGTCGGTGAACGCCTTCACGAAGAAGGCAACCAGCTCGCGAGGGAAAGGCGCCGAGTGCGATCCCTGGCTCGACTCCGACTTCACCTCAATGACATTGCTCGGCCGTGCGATGCCCTTGAAACGGCCGTCTTCGTCATCCGCTTCGGGCCGCCCCGCCGCACTGCCGCGCGCTCCGGTGCCGAGCAGACCACTTCCGGACGTGGACTTCGGATTGTTCGGTGAGTAGTCGAAGCAGTCCTCTGAGATGTGGCCGACCGCCTTTGGCCGGAACTTGATTTGCGCTTCTGGAGCAGAGAAGTGGAAGACCGGTTCCCAGGCATTTTTAAATCGATTCCCCCAGCCGCCCGGCACGCCATCGTCAGTCTTACGCCAGCACAGTTCATCAATGAACCACCAGCCCCACTCCCGGACATGCGTGACGATCAGGTCCTTCACGTAGAGACTGCGCTGACCGGCATCGGCGTGCTCTTTGATGTTGAGAAAATAGGACCCATCCGGTGCCAGGATGTTTCCAATGTTCACCGATACCGGTCGGAACCAGTCGCAGTAGTTCTCCGGCGGAATTGGCGTGAAGCCGCTGGTCGCGTCGTACTCGCGCTGAGTGGCGTAGGGCGGACTGGTGATGACGATGTTCGCCTGCCGCCCGTCCATCAAGCGCTCGATGACCGCATAATCGCGGCAGTCACCGCACATCAAGCGGTGGCGTCCAACCTGCCACAAATCACCAACGCGGGTAACCGGCTGTGCCGGTGGCGCCGCCAAGGGTTCCTCATCTGGCGGTGTGGCATCGTCTGTTTCTTCCGCCAGCAGGATCTTCAGCTCATCCTCAGAGAAGCCCACGAGCCGAAGATCTAAGCCGTCACGCTCCAGCGCAGCCAACTCCTGGGCGAGGAGTTGCTCGTCCCAGGTGGCATTCTCCGCAATCTTGTTGTCCGCAATGAGGTACGCTCGGCGCTGGATGTCGCTGAGGTGGTCCAGCACGACGACTGGGATCTCCTCAAGACCGAGTTTCTGGGCCGCTAGCAGGCGGCCATGGCCGGCGATTATGCCGTCGCTGCTGTCTACCAGGATGGGTGCATTGAACCCGAACTCGGCGATGCTCGCGGCAATCTGACTGATCTGCTCCGGCGAGTGCGTGCGCGCATTCCGCGCGTACGGAATCAAGCGTTCAACGCGCCAAATCTCGATGCGCCGCGCGAGGGCAGGCGCTTTCGATATAGGATTTTTCATTAGTTCTCCTGTTTTCTGGGTTGCACAAAACGGCAAATTCCACCAGCGGTAAGTGTACGGTTGTCTTGTCTGCGGCGGAGTAGCGTGGGTGACCACCTGACCACCGTGCTTGTCGCCGACGTTATTTCCTGGCCTTAACTAAGTAACTATCGAATGTATGCAGTAACTCGCAGAACTTGAAGTGAGGTGACCACCGACCACCTCTCTTTCAAGCGCCCCGCTATCAAAGGCGGGCGCTCCGTACACCCGCCGCTGGTGGCAAAGGGAGGACCCATCGTTTCATGTGATTAAATCATCCACCCACGCCCGGTGGGTGTATAGTAACTGCACGACCTTATTTGGAATCGGTGGTCACTGAGGTGGTCACTCCTCGCGCCATACGTGCGCGGAACCTTAGAGTGACGGCCCCGCTTGTCATTGCGCCAATGCAGCAGACTGCCAACGTGATCTACTGGACTGTGAAGGTCGATGCAAATCCCAGCGCCGCAAGTTGGGATGTCGTATAAGCCTGGACGTTTTGCACGGCGTCTTTCACTTCGACGAGGACGACCCACGTGCCTGTATGCGAAAACTGCGGAAGCGTGATTGAACCGCTTATTGTCCCAGTCGATAATGTTGGCGCATTTGGTATTGCAAATGTAAGTCTCATATCCTGCAAGATGTTAGCGTTCGTATCGCTCGTGCGGACGGTGACCTGAATAGCAGCAACGCCGGAAAGGTCGTCCGTGGCAGTCGCAGTGAAGGTAAGGGTCTGCGGTGCATCGCCAGTGCCTGTTACGGTAGTTGGGCTGATGGTAAAGCCGGCCAGCGTCGGCGGTGTAACGTCTTGGGCCGCAGTCGCCGGTCTCAAAAGGATCGCGCAGATGGATAGCACCATCAGCAGCGCGGTGAAATATCTTCTCATTTCGTTCGGTTTCCTTCCGTTTCAGGTGATTTCAGTTGATCCCCGGAGTGTTTACTATCTCGTCGATCCTGTCCGCAGTTACTTGGCGATTGGTTAGGTCTTCATTCCGTAGCCACTATTGGGTGCAGGCGACGACCGTTTGTCTGGTCCGTCTCCGATCTGTCACCAGTCACCAGTTGTCACCAGTAGTTTCATATATTGCTTAATAGCAATACATATAGTTACGACTTGTTCTCCCGTGCGTGCGCGTGAGAATAACTGGTGACACTGGTGACATCATAGATAGCAAACGGTTTAGACTGGTGACACGACTGGTGACAGACTGGTGACAGTGGTGACAACTGCCGGTTGGTAACGATACTCCCTGCCGGCATCGGTGCGTATCTGGTGTCGTTCCCAGTTGATCGCTCGGAGGCATCGTGCAATCCGGTTCTTGTCAGTCTGTGTCCAGTCTTTGCTCGACTTGTGCAGACAGGCATCCAGGATCTCCGGAATGGACACGCTGTGTTTGTTGTGTACGAAGGCTGCGATCAACGGCTGCCACGGATCGGTATCGTATCGCCTTTCCTGCTCAGCTATAGCGGCTTTGATAATGCTGTCTTGGTCCAGCCACCAGGTAGCGCCAGCTCGATACCTATGCACTGCCTCTGCCCATAGCTCATCTCTGTCACGTGCCAAGCCCTCCAGATCAATATGGCCACAACGTATCGGCCAGAACCGCCGGCCCCCGGTCTCATCCTTCAACCAAACGTCGGCGTTGGTCGTGCCAACAAAACAGCATTGTCGCGGCACCTGTACGACCCTGCGGCCATACGGCAATCTGAATCGCTCGGTTTGCTGCGTAAGAAAAGCCTTGGCCCTAGCCATTTCGGATCGGTTGAGCGCGTCTAACTCGCTCAATTCGACGAGCCACACGCCGCGTAGCTGCATACTGGCGTCTTTGCTTCCCATGTCTGCCAATTGATCAGTGAACCATTGGTCGCTGGCCAGCGTGCGGACCGCGGTACTCTTGCCGATGCCCTGAGGCCCTTCCAGGATGAGGATGTGGTCCGCCTTGCACCCCGGCTTCATGATTCGCGCGACCGCGGAAATGAGAAACTTCTCGCCAATGGCCATGGCGTACTCGTTCGGGTCTGCGTCGCTGGAATTGACCCCGCAGTAACGGATCAGCCAGTCGCCGATACGGGGGGTCCCGTCCCACACCAAAGGCTCCAGGTAATCCCGTACGGGATGGTAAGAGTTGTGACGGGCGACGCTATCCACGACCGCGAACACCATTGGCGGTCTGACCAAGATGCCCTTTCGCTCAAGCCAGCGGACAGTCCCGGTATCGAAGTCGTCATCGATTTCGGCGCCAACCGCAATGTTCACCGGCGGCGGGGGTTGAGCGAGAATCACGTGGGCGGCAGCGAATTCGTTATATCCAAGTACTGCGGCCCATTCTGGCGACCGCTCCAAAAACAGCGCGGCGTTGTCATAGCAGGACAGCAATTTACCTTTGTCGTTCCGGAGCAGCCTGCTCCGCCAGTCGCCGAACTCGACAGCCGCTATCTCCGCCAGAACACGATCGGGACCAACCGTTGCTAAATGATCGTCAATGCCTTTGCCCTTGTCGATTGGCCATTCCAGCGACGCCACCACAGCGCCTCGGTCTATCAGGACCGATGACAGTCGCCAGCGGGCTGCTCGCACCTGAGGATTCGTGTGTACGTCGGCATCGTAGGCTATGATTACGCGGCGCCCCTTCCACTCGATCCGGTCCAGGTCAGGAATCACGCCCCGAACATCTCTCCGCGCCCCGGTAGCATCAGTGGTCTTGCCGACGGTACCACGAAAATTCCACACACCGGCAACTGCAACGGGGACGAAACGCAGCGCCACGCTCTCATGGTTCGCCGCGCGGAATAGGGCCAGAGCCTTGAACTCGCCCTCGGTCACGACGACGGGCAAGTTCGGATCCATCAACGCGGACAACTGCAGACCGGGCGGAAAGTACAGCAAGTTTCTGCGGCCCGGCGGTTGGAGATATTTATTGGTCTCTCGCGCACTTCCATCTCTGGCATATTCTAGCGGAGGTTGGTCTAAGCGCAGCCGATACTCTCTCGCGTGAGAATCGCCTGGCAAAGTATTCGGAATTATGAGTCCAGCAAGATTACCGGTTCTCCGACTGAACATATCTCGGCCCGTTTGGGAATCGACTCGTCTGATGCCGGCTTGATCGGCCAGTTCCGACGTGATCCAGCGTGACGCCAGGGCGGCATAGTCGGCAGGTGTCAGGTTTTCGCCAAACGATCTAGCGATCGGCAGCGCACTCATTCGCTCTCCCCGGATGTTCCTCGGCAGTCACGCCAATCATCGTGCTCGTCTTCGTTACTTTGCACAGCAGCTCTCCTACGTACAAATATTTCAGCCCGGTGTCGCCACCAGCCGAGCATTTCTCCCATTTTGTCGGAAGAAGTATCAAGTAGCATCTGCAATGTGTGCCCACAAAGTTGGCCGCGTTCGCTGAAATCGTTCGTTATATTGCAACTAAAAAGATAGGCTCTAGTCTCTGGCGATGACGGCGAGTTTGTCCAGAATCTCGGACATCAATTCCCCATAGGCGAAATAGAGGCACGTCGAGGGGAGCCCTTTAGGCATATCCGCCTTCACCAAGAAAGTGACGTGGAACCTTGGCGCCGCGACGATTTCACCATTGTCAAGCTTCATCTGCTGCCCTTCCGGGTTCGCGGTTATGATCGCGCGGGCCGAGGCTCGACCGGCCGGATTTCCACGTGCAAGCAGATCGTGCTCGTTCGTCATGATCTGCTGCACCACCCCTGAAGCTTCTTTTGGGGGGAATCCTAGACTCGTCAGTGCGTGCATCATGGCAAGTCCGCAAACCTCCAGGCCGCTGTACAAACGACGCTGGCCAGTTCCGGGACTTCGATCAAGCGCCGGGCTGAAGAGACCCCTGTTCACCCAGGTTTGGATCGTTGCCGCTGTAATTTCCGGCACGACGTGCAGTATGTCCGCGTTGACAAACTGAGCTCGTTCGACATCAAGTTTCATAGGTAATGTTCCGCCAAAAGAACCGCGTCAGCGCGGCACATAATAAATATCACATGGCACATAGCACTTGCCCTTTCACCAGAGTTTATCCGGTTTCTCCGGAAAAATATCTGGCGTGCTCGTATCTAACTTAAAATTAATGGCTTGCACCGCCATGGGCGAAACGCAACTCTCAGATGAAGGCGATGGTCGACAGCGATCCTACCAGTCTGGCGTCTCTCAAGCGTCGGCCCAACTTCTCTCTGGCGAGTGTGATTCTCGCGGAACGATAGCCTGCAGGATCGCCACCGAGCAGCGCCGCCTCGATCGCGCCAGCCAATTGCTCAACGCGCACCGTCGGGTATAACGGGGCATCGCTGGGCCGCGCGCGCGGATGCGGCCGAAAGATCCCAGCCTCATCACAGTCTTGGCCGTGCGCGATGCGCACTTGGATCGCAAAGAACCGCCTCCCGCCGGCGATGGAGTCGTCTGCTTCTCGCCGAACTGTCCGCGTCAAGAATTGGCGCATGTGCGCAAGGCCAGATTTCAGAACCTCACACACCCACGACTGTGCATGGCCCACCTCGTCGGCAATCTGCAGCTGTGTATGGCCGAGCCAGTGTAGCCCAATCACCTGTCGTTCCACTGCTGAAAGGCCGGCCAATGCTCGCCTTATGTCCATGCGGCGATCCTTCCGATTTATCCATCCTGCGATCGGCTCCGCTACCTTCTTGCAACCTTCGAAATCGTCCGTTTCAGCAGGATCAGTACGGCGTCCCTCTGTCCATCCGCCGTCGGGCACCTCTGCCGGTCGCGCAATCCCCGGTCCGCGGTAGAGTGGCTTGGGCAAAACGTAACGATATCCTGCTCCGCCGCATTCGTCACATTTCTCCCCCGCTTCGTCAGCGGCCTCCCCGTCACACGTCTCGCATTTTCGCCGTTCTGTGCTTTGTTGCCGCTTATATTTATTGACGGCTTTTGCGATGCAGCCACCTAACTGGTCAGTAGCCCTGCCCGAGACTAGGCACGCCCAGACGTACGTGTCGAGCTTAGCATTAGGTACGGGTTGATATCGATCTAACGCTTCTAAGAGTGCTAGGTTCAGGTCTTGCTCCAAGTCATCCCTTTCGATATATGTGGGGAGGCCCCTGGCAACCGCCCGGTTCACAATATGCTTGCTCGTGATTTGAGATTCTCTGCTCAATCGCACTACGCGCTGAATCATACCTGAGTAGTGTTCTGCAAGCTCGTTCCTTTGGCTTAGCGTAAAGAAACAGCCGCGGCGACCTCGCTTGCCCTCTCGCTGAACTTCTTGCTTCGCCTCTCGTTGCCTCTCTCTTCTGACGCGGTCCCTATTCTTCTCGCGGTACGCCAAGAGGGTTGGGTTGGCTGGTCCGCGCGTGGGAGCCGTCGTCGGACAATCAAAGCTGCCCTGCCAAGGCTCGTCCAATCCCTTGCTCGCTTCTCGGCTCAGGACCACTACGTCCGCAATACCCACAACTCCTTGCCCGCGTCGCACGCCAACACGGGACTCTTCCCTTGGTTTGAACTTTGATTGAGGCTTCACGGAGCCTTGTCTGCTGTTCTGGTGGCTCAAATTTCGGACTGGACAGTTCAGGCACGGACGAACCGGATGAAACAAGTTGCTAGCCGTTAGCCAGACGGCTTCTACGCAGGTGTGAGCGAGGAAGGCGTATTGACGTGAAGAGAAGGAGGAAACAGACTCCGGGGTTGCGGCTTGGTTAGGGCAGGGTACGACGCATATTCTTTCTGGCGACGGAGTTGCCATTTGAAGGGACAGCAGGCCACGCATGGAGTTATCAGAGTGATTCTCTACGCCGATTGTGCCTCCGGGGTTGAATCCGAATTGATAATCGCGTTGCCAACGAATCCGTGTTTCACCGGCATTTCCAGCGCTTTTTCGTCCGCCGGGCAGCTCCTTACGCTTCTGAACTACGACGCCCGTGAAATCAAAGATTACACTATTTCAGATCTCTATACCTGGTACTGGCCTTTAGCAAACAAGTTGAAGATGCACGGTATATCACCCAATGCGCGTTCGGTTGCTTGCTCTTCGTGTTCCGCATTTCATCGGAACCTCCAAGGCAATGCCGGGGGCAGCGCGCTACGGTTGTAGACAGGCGTTGGGCCAACGAATACAGAAAGGCCCGCCGCGGCCGGGGCTGGGCGGGCGAAGGAACCTGCCGGCGGTCGCTAGACGTCTGCTTCTGCCAACTCATGGTCTTCCTGATCTCGGAGATAACGGCGCTGTTCTCCCGCAGGTCGAATCACGACGAGTTGGGCGGCCTTACCGGCTTCGCGTATCCCCAACTCGGGCGTTTTGAAGAGGGGCGGGTTTCACTCCCTCTTCCACTCGCGCAATAGCCATCCGGGCAGATTACGAAACAGCCGTGTGTTCGGTCCTCCCGTATTGAGATCCACACCATCCTCGCTCTGGGTACCGGCACAGACGACTCCAATCGCCGAGCCGTCCATTGCGAGGATTGGCGAGCCCGACATCCCGCCGCGAATCGGCTCTTCGGCATCCGATATCCAAAATGAGCCGCCGTGGATGGAGTTTATATTGCACTCGAACCATCGCCCGTTAAGCGATAACAGCAATGCCCAATCCCGCGCTGGGCCTTCGGACACTGAAAACGGGACGACGGCGCCGACCATCTTTTCATACCCCTCGGCTTCTTCAATCCGGTCCTCACCGTCGGGTGGACCAAGCACGGCAATATCTCCGATTGGATCAGCAAACAGACATTCGGCCGAGATCGAAGGCTCTTTCCCGAGCGGCCCGAGCAGGGATACGTAGGTACGTTCGTCAAGGGGCAAAAAGCTCGCGCACGGCGGGACAAAGGGCAGGCAGTGTGCGGCAGTGATGATGAATCGGCTACATTTGCCTGCCACCACAAAACCGCGCCCATCCCCCACCCGGATCACAGCGCCGTTCGCTTCCTCCATGCTGCCTCCCGACTTAATGCTTGATGGCATATGAGCGTTCAGTACTCCTTCGTCGTCAGTTTGTCATTTGCACCGCGCTCGCCCAACGTCGTTTCCCGCCGCCGTATCACTCCCAGCCGCAACTCGATCGGTTTGAATCCGATGTCAATACGTGCTCATCCGGTTTTCTTCCGGCGTAGGGGCGATGCATGTTCAGTTCAGCGTTCCGATCTTGCAGCGTTTGTTGGAAAACCATATATTACAACATCAATACCTTGATATCTTATGGCATGTTGCGATTGGTTGACACGCCCGCACAAGGAAGGCGTGCGGAACGAACTGCGGCGGCCGGGATTGGCTCGAAAGGATCCACGCTGCAACGATTAGGTGTGTCGCGACGGCACGGCTACGCGCCGGTGCGGTCCGTAAACTTGAACAATTGGCAGACCGGCATCTTTAGGCGATTGCTGATCTGCTCCAACTTCTCGAAAGATGGGGCGTTGACGCCGCGTTCGATCAGGCTGAGAAAGTCAACCGAAATCCCGATTAATTCTGCAAATTGCTCTTGGGTGAGCTTGCGTTCTCGGCGGATTCCCAGCAAACGCGCACCGAACTGTCGTCTTAGGCGGCTGGCCATCGAGGTTGCAATGAACCTCTACTGTGCCGTAACCTCATTACGAGTACCACCGAATGAGATTACGGGTTGCAAAACCCAGCGGCTGGTCCGCCGACTGCTCAAAACGCCGCTCTTCGGTTGCGAAGTTCGATCCGATCTGCGGCGGCCCTGCTTCGTGACGTACGCGAAGCCACTTCCGCCTCGCGCGCCACCGAATCGCGAAATCGGGGCAATTTGCTTCAGTCCCGGTGGGCGGCGTTTTCTGGAGATGAGCCTCATGATCGAATTACGATGCCAATCGTCGGAGGCATGAGGAATTGGCGGCAGCCGCAAGGAGAAATAGATGCAGTGTCCCAGATGTCACCTCGAAAACCCACCGACAACCGACGTGTGTGACTGCGGGTACTCCTTTGCGACGGGATCTTATGCAAGAAAGGCGTTGGGCGCCTCCGCAGCGCTTGGAGGCGCCGGGCTGGAAAAGACCCGGTATGCCGCGTTGGAAGGCATCTCAACGATCTGTCGGATTGCCGCTTGGCTTGTCGCAGGCGCGCTGGTTCTCGCGGGAATTGTCATCCTGGTCAATTCCACGGACCAGCTGAAGTATTCGGCCATACCACCAGCGCTAGGTTGTTTTATTGGGGCTGCGTTTCAGTGGCTTCTGCTGAAGGCCTTCGCGGAAGTCATCATGCTCTTCGTCGATGTCGCGTACGACGTCCGCGCAATTGCCATCAAGATCAACAATGTCGATGGGCGCTGATGAATGGAGTGGCCTGCCGAGTCCGTAGCTCGGCGATCTGAGCCGGGCTCTTTCGAATTGGTCTCCGTCGGGTCTGCCGAGAGTCGGTTGAGTTTTCCGCCGGCCACTGGCCGGCGAAAGGACCGCGATTGCGCCGGTTGTCGCATAATCGCTCTCTGCCAATGTTGAAGTCGCTGCCGGGGTCGGCCCCGTGCAGATAGCGTTCGGGCAATCGAAGCCAAAAAGCCCGCCGCAGCCGGAGCCGGGCGGGCCTTGAAGGTCGGGCGCGCGACGCTACTTGCCGATGCGATACGTCCTTTCGCCCCCCTCAGGCTTAAAACTCTCGACGCTGTACCCGGCCTTCTTCATCGCGCCGGCCATGAATCCGCGCACGGTGTGCTTCTGCCACCCCATCTTCTCCATCACCTCACTGATGGTGACGCCACCCTTCCGTTGCATCAGGGCGATCACCTGGGCCATCTTGCTGCCCTCACGGGGTCCGGCGGCTTCGCGAGCCTTGGCGGCTTTCTTGGCTTTGGGCGCGGGCTTGGCGGGGGTGGTCTTCCTGGTAGCCTTGGCCTCGGCGGGCGCGACGTTGGCCACACGGTGGCCACCCTTGGCCTTTCTGTCCGCCTTCGGGTTCTCTGCCGGCGCGTCTTCCGGTTTGGGTTCCCCGGTGCCGTCTCCAAGGCCCTGAATAGCAGTCCAAATGCGCTTCACGGCAGTCGCGCGGCTGGTGAACTTCTTGACCGGAGATACGCCCGGCAGGGTATTCCAAATCGCCAGCAAGCGCTCGGTGGGCCAGGACGCTGCCAATTTGGCCAGTTCCTGCGCGCTAGAAAAGCTATCGAAGGGGGTTGCGGTGGTGGCGGCGGCCTCTTCCGGGGTCGCAAACGCCACGATTTCGTTCGATTCCGTAATCGTAAAGGTGCTCATCGTCATTCTCCTTGGTGCCGCGCTCTGCGCGGTCATCACATGTGATTGCTCAGAAGTGCTTGGAAGTAAAGGCTCTTTCTGAAATAGATCTGCAAGGGCGAAGGGCTGGCGATGGCCGCGGCCCGGTCATGAAGAGCCATTTGGCTCGTCGTGCTTTTCGCGGCGGCTCTCCAGAGCCGGCATTAACCCGCTTGGCGGCGCAATTTTCCTGAACCGGACCCGGCGCTGTCGTTCACTTCGGTCGCGATGCAAATCGACGAAGATCCTGGGCGGCGCCGCCTCACGGCTCGGGTACGGCGCGTCGTGGCCATGGCGTGATGTGCCGCGACTGGCCAGCGGGAGGGAGCGACTAAACCACGGCCAGCAAGAGTTCTCGCGCGGCAGTCGGAACGGCTGGAAGCGGAACTCACGCCGGGCGATGACGAAGTTCTTGTGCTGGATGTTCAAGGCGTCACACCGGACCGCCAGGTTGTGAACAACATCGAGTTGATGGTTCACATACCGCAGCGGCCGCTGAAGCCGAGGTACCGGTGAAGGCCATCGCCTCCAGGCTCGCGCGCCTGGAGCGGGAGAACCGGCTAAGCGCGGCGCCGCGGCGTTTGCGGATTCAATACGGCAATCTGACGACACTGCCCGACGATTACACCGGACCCAGGCACGTCGTCACGCTCCAGCAGCTACCGCCAGAATCGCCTGGTGAAGACTGGTTTGAGTGGGAGGAGCGACCTGGCCCGGAGCCGGTGACGCCCAACGACGAGTTCATCGTCCAGGTGTGCTACGTGGAGGGGAAAGCGAAGGCCTGAAACCACGCACTCGCCGGCCAGAAACCGCTGACGATAACCAGGGATGAGGCCGTTGTGGTCACTCTCCAAGTGACCAAATTGCACAGCGATTCCGTACTGTCTACAATAGGCGTAGTGACAGGCAACACCCAGTTGCGACGCAGCCTCGCGCTGCTTTGCGTGGTTGCCCTCCTGCTTGCCGCCGCAGTCCCTGCCGGCTCGGGACTCCTCCTGGCCGTCCTTGTTCCTTTCGGATTTCTGGTCGTCGCGAATGTGTGCCGAGTGCTTTCAGCCGGCGAAATTTCTGCCGCACCCCGGCCGGTTTTTCTTCGGCCCGCCATCGGTCGGGCGCCTCCCCTCGCGTAGTCGTTCCCGTTAGTTCTGGCATAGTTTGCCGCAACGAAACAACGATTGGGAGGATTCATGCCTTTATGTTACAGGTTGTCCAAAATCGTACTCTGCGCGATGTTGGAGTTCGCCACTCTGATGGGAGCCCCCTTGCGTCCGGAAGATCTGGAGGAATTGAGGCAGGCGCGTCGCACGGTTATCGAGGTGGCGGTCTCGGATCGCGGCGACCCGGAAGAGCCGTCAACAGGAGGCCAGAAATCGTGACATCCCGCCGTCACCGCAGGCGGTCCAAGGCCACCACAAGTTCAACTAATGACCGAGCCTGAGCCCCGTTTTTGCCTAGCGATAATGACGATTAATGCCGTTGTCGCCTGCTCACTGGAATGGCCCCGTGGGGCGGCACCTTTACCGGTGGCGCGTTTGGATTGCCTGGAGATGCGTCATCCGCTCGCAATCGGAAAGCGGCTAGTTGGAAGTTCAAGCTTATTGAGGTTTGATCCCGGCGGTTTCGATGATACGCGCCGCGCTTTCACTCTCGCTCAATACGAAGCGCGCGAACTCAGGCTGCGTCATGCTCATCGGATCGGCCCCATGCTGCGCAATCCATTCGTGCAAATCGGGTGCAGCCAGCGCGCGTGCGACGTCCTTCGCCAGTTTGTCCACCACACGCGCAGGAGTGCCGGCGGGTGTCCACACTCCATACCAAATCGGATGGTCGAAGTCGGCGAGGCCGGCTTCTGCTACTGTTGGCACTTCCGGTAGCAAGGGCCACCGCTTCTTGATGCTCACGCCTAGCGGGCACAGCCTGCCCGCACGGATATCGACTAGTGCGAGCTGGATGGGCGCCAGCAGGTAATCGGTACGCCCGGCGACCGTATTGGCGATCGTGTCGGCGATCGCTTCGCCCGGTCGTGCGGGCACATGTACCGCCTTAATGCCCGCCGCTAGATTGAATTTCTCGATCCCCAAGTGGGAGCCGGTGCCCATGCCAGTGGAGCCAAACTTCAGCTGACCCGGCTTCGCCTTCGCCGCCGCAACCAGCTCGCTAACGGCAGTGATGCCAGCCAACTTGCCTGCAACCAGTAAGTAGGGCTGGCTGGTGAGCGGAACGACCGGGATGAAATCCTTCAACGGGTCATAAGGCAGGTTCTTCAACAGCGTGGCGCTGTATACCTGAGCGCTGGTGTTCACGAGCAAGGTGTACCCATCGGCTGGCGATTTCGCGACCCGAGCGGGCCCCGCGGTCGCTCCCGCGCCGGGGACGTTCTCTACGGTGACAGGTTGGCCCCACAGCTCAGAGAGCTTCGCGCTGACGGCACGGGATATCACATCAGGCCCGCCACCAGCCCCGAACGGCTCGATCATGCGCACGGGTCTCGTTGGATAGTCTTGTGAACTTTGCAGCATCAGAGCCGGCGAACCAAATCCCAAAGGCGTTCGAGTCGACAGCCTCACCCCCCAAACGGGAGACTCCGCTCAGTTGAATGTAAAACGGCCAACCCGCAAATGGCAAACCAGGTTTTCGCCATTCATCCGTGCGCACAGACGCGATTCCGTAGGGTTGGTCGGCTATCCGTCATCTACTTTTTGGCGGTGCCTCGCCTCTTCGCCAAACCGCGAATCTGAAAAAGTACTGGACGGTTGCGCCGTGACTCAGGATCTATCCCGGCACAGCCGACAAAAGGCACTCCGGATAACTTCCCTGCTGCTCGTCCGCTGCAGGCGGGAATAGCGGCCAATATGTCTCTGCAATCGTCAATGCGCGCAAAACATATTACGCGCCGACTGCTTGGTCTGTAGCTATCGGCGCAATATTCTGATTCACCCGGAACAGATTCCCCGGGTCATACTTGGTCTTGATCGCCTGTAGTCTGGCGTAGTTGGCGCCGTAAGTCGCCTCCACCCGCGCCGTCCCTTCTTCCATCATGAAGTTGACATATGCTCCTGGCGCCGAAAAGGGGTGGACCGCGTCCCAGTAGCCTCTCGCCCAATCCACGATCTTGTCTTTGTTCGCCGGATCGGGATCCACGCCTACAATCACCTCGGCCCACCTCGTCTGGCGGTAGCTGAACGCCGTATCGCCGCTCCCCACCCGGTGCACGGCTCCATTGATGGGATACATATGCATCGTCGAGAACATGGAAGGCAGCTTGGAACCGTGCGCTACATGTAGCGCTATGGACTCTTCCGTGAGATGGTCAACGAAGTCGGCCTTCCAGTACCACTGCAGTCCTGGCGTGAACAGCCCGTCGAACAGGCTCTGCAGCGCCGGGAACGGAACCGGCCCAACCCCCACCAGCAGCGGCATGGCCCAACTCTCCGCCGGCTTGAGCAGTTCCGCCGTGCGTTCCTGACTCGCGGTCGAGCACCAAAAGACTCCGCAGACGGTCCGCATATGCAGCGAGGCGGGAAACAAGTCCACCGGCGGCACCACCATGAACGCAAAGAACCCGCCGATGTCTTCCGGCGCCGTGGTGATGAACTGCTCGTACGCCTTCATCACGGCAGGCGCGTCTTCTAACGCATAGAAAATCGGTCCCGCCATCACCGTGCTCACTGGATGCAGGCGAAAGGTAAATGAAGTCACCACTCCAAAATTGCCGCCACCGCCCCTGAGCGCCCAGAACAAGTCCTGGTTCTGCTGGTCGTTGGCCGTGACAAAGCTCCCGTCCGCGAGGACGACATCCGCGGACAGCAAATTGTCGATGCTCAAACCACACTTCCGCGACAGGTGGCCAATCCCGCCACCCAGCGTCAAGCCTCCCACGCCGGTAGTGGAAATAATGCCGCTGGCCGCGGCCAGTCCGAAGGGATGTGTTGCATGGTCCACGTCTCCCCACACGCATCCACCCGCGACTTGCGCCGTCCTGGCAGCCGGGTCCACCCGCACGCCCCGCATTCGCGACAAGTCGATCACCAGGCCGCCGTCGCAACTCCCCAGGCCCGGACCGTTATGTCCCCCGCCGCGCACAGCCAGCAGAATACCATTCGCGCGCGCGTGGTTTACGCACGCCATTACGTCGGCGACGTCGACACAGCGTGCGATAGCCGCAGGCTTCTTGTCGATCATCGCGTTGTACAGTTTTCGGGCTTCGTCATAATTGCCGTCGCCCGGTCGAATCAAGTCACCACGCAAGTGGGATTTCAAGATGTTGTAGTCTGGCATCGTTTTCCCCTCGTTAAGTATGCCCAAACGCCGCGGGATGATTCCTCCCATCGAGCGCAATGGTCATCTGATCCTACTCGGGATCGCCGGTTTGGCACTCCCGGGTTGAAGTCAGTATACCTCAACTCAACCTGCCTGCCGAGAACGGTGCCAGCAAACGCTGCAAGCGAAGACCAGGTGCGTTCAAGCTCCAGGGTGGTCGGCCATCCGGAAGTTATCGGCGGACAGCTACCGATATGCAACCACAACGCCGACGAATTGATAGCGGCTTTACCCTGTTGTTGCGTCCAGATGTTCGACGACCGAGAGGGATGTTGCTCTCGAGCGTTCCTCCGGCTGTGACCAAATTCGATCTTTCCTGCGACCACGGGTAGAAATTCTCAACAAATCCCGATAATATTTGGCCATCCGCCGCTGCCTACTCCTCGGAGCTGATTGTGACGGTCGTTTTTGGACCTGATTTGCCCAACTGGACAACGGGAAACCGAAGTCTAAAAGATCACCGCCGAGCGGTTGTCCAATCCGTGGGCAGGAGGCGAGCACTATGAATCAGGGACCGATTGGGGGACGAACAGCCGGCAGAGTATCGCTTACGCTCTGCTTGGTCCTACCTGGCGACGAGCGGGCGCAGCGGGCCGTAATTGCGTTTTGGGCTGTTCGAGTCAAGGTGGCGCGGGCAGACTATAATGCCGCTGAAGTGCGGCTCCGTCAGGTTGTAGCCGACCACAGGCAGTGGCCCATCGCGGAACCAGACGGAAGTGCGCTGCTGTATGCCGCCCGGGTTGAAGAGCAGAACGCCCGCAATGAATACTTGAAAGTCTTTGGGATCTTCAGGCACCTTCTGCTCGGAGCAGAGAATCCGGTCTAATGGAAGCGAAGTTTGCGATGTAAGACTTTATTGCTCGCTTTCGAGTTAGTCGCCAATTTTGCGATCTCACGCTTCATATCGTGACCGCGCCATCGCAAGTGCGGTCGACAGATTGTCCCATGCGCTCAAGAACTCACCCGATTGCAGCGCACTAATAGCTGGACCGAGCGAAGCAAGACAGTGGGTTCGGCAATCGGGTGATACCTTTGCATACAACGCCTCGGCTTGCTGAAGAGTTCCAATTCTCATAAATCCCATCTGGAGTGCTCGTAGCATCCCCTCTAACGCGTCCAAGCACTCTCGACAGTCAGATTTAAAAGTTCCGTAAAGCCTCAGAAGTACATCCATGTCTGCCATGAACAAGCATTCTGCCGGCTCGGCGGTACCGTCGGGTATTATGCTCCGATAAGAGCGATCGTTCATCCAGGCGCGGACTACGATATGTTTCTCGGCGCCAAGCCCGATAAAGTGTGCCCGCAGATCGGCAAATTGTTCCTCCAACGGCAAGCACAGCCACTCGTTAAACAGTTTTGCCTGGAGATCGTTCTCGGGCGGTTGTTTTCGGATGCTAGCCAACTCCACAAGGCGCGTCAGGAGTGCCTTATTTTCGTTCACCTTCGTCCTCCCGAATCCATTTCTAGTGCCGTCAGGGGTTACTTCATGAGCTTCAGTGTACTGAAAGGTTCCGCTAAACTGTGCTTTCCTCGAGAATAGCCTATGGACTGAAAAGCGCTTGACCTGCGTGCAACTTTCAACAGACGGCGTTCGTTGGACAGGCATCAGCGGGCTCCCGCCAGGCTGGAACTACGCCGCATGGGTAGAGTTGCGTAATAAGTGTGGTCCACGAACTTCTCGTTGAAGATCCGATCCCAACGCGCGTTGTCGATGCACCATTTGCAAGCACCGCAGCGGCAGTGTTGCCGTTGTTTGACCTTCGTGCCGGGCGAAGCGGGCGCCGCCACCGGCTTTGGCGCCTCCAGCATCGAGGAGGACTTGGGCCCGTTCGCTACAGGCGCCACATCTGAAAATAGCGACGCCATAACATTTTGGGCTAGCCGCCCGTCGATCCTGTCGCTACTGGAATGGCGACTTCGAGAATTTGCAAGGCGCGAGAGCAGGTCCAGGAGTTCGGCCTGGGAGGCTAAGACAGCACTTGAGGCTAGCGATGCAGACTTCATGGCCGGTGCTGTGGCATTTTCCGGACCAAACCGGATAAATCCGAGTTAAACATCTGCATTATTCTGAAATTAAATGGCAATTCATAGTTGCGGCCACGCTCATCGACCTCGGTGGAGCATCGTATCTGCGTAGGTAAACACAGAAAATGAGGACCCTCACCCAGCTATAGAACTGGAATCAAGAAGGTACTAATCCTGCCGTGCATGTCCGGCGGCCCTAGAACTGAATGCGGATCGGAGCGCCATGTCCCGGCTTCGGGAGCAAGTCACCGGAGACGAGACGCATTAGCGCGCCGTTTCGCTCCGCAACAGGCGCCGCAGTTGCCGATATTAACGGACATCGTGCCGGACGACTCAACGGCGGAGCTAAGGCCTACCGATCCTCGCTGGTCATCGAATCCGTCCCGCTCGGCGCGTACCAAATAGTAGCAACGGCACAGCCGCGACAACCAACACTAACGTCGCGGGTTCAGGAGTTTCGCCTGCAAACGAAAGAGCAGCACTGGCGACCCCTTCTTCTGAATCGTATACGGTTAGACCGAAGCTATAGGTTCCGGGGGGCAGCGTTTCCACGTCATAGCATTCATTGTTGCTGTCGGTACTCTCGCAGTTGAAGCTGCCATACACCTGAGCCCACTGGCCAATCAGATCAGCCGTGAACGTCACAAGGGTCGGAACAGTGAATGTCTCGGTGAAAGTCGAAACTGAGCTAGCGACAACGTCGGAATCGCAACAGGTACCAGCGTATCCGGACCAACCCGAGTCGTTCCATGCCCCACTCGCTATTGCGAATTGGCCTGCCAAAGGATATCCAGACTCGACATCGCACGATGCGCTGTACGCATCGGCTTGGGCCTGGTATCCGCCGCCAGGATAGGGGATAGAACAAATCACCATTACCAAGGAACTGGCGAATGCCGATTTGCCAATGATCAATGCCGCCAGAATGAAAAGTCGGCCCATGGTACTTGCCAGCTCGATGAGAGTCTAGTATACACCGCTCATCGCTTTCGGAACGGCGATTTCAAGTCAAAGTTCCCCAGAATAATTCCGCCGCGGATCGCGTCGACGAAATCTGCCGCTGCTTCCGCCCTGCGGACGCATTCAGCACATACCAGCAGGTGCTCTTCGAGTGGCGCAAGCTCGGTTTCGTCCTGGATCATTCCGAGATGGTAGTGCTCAAGGTCGTGGTCTGACGGGTGTTGTTTGTTGTCCATACCCATAAGTGGCGAGATCGCTGCTTTGTTCTCAGACTTTTCCTAGGATTTCCAACCTGGCTGGGTGCATCTGGGTTCCCTTGCGCATTGTGGGGCACCAACCCGCTTCGCCCAAGGCCAGCAACTGCTTTGGAATGAATGGCTAACGTGTCTGGGATCCGGGGCATTCCGGTTGCACTGGGGTGGGCTCATGTCGGAATGTCATCGCCTTCGCAAGCTGCAGGATGAGGCTGCCGACGCCAGTCTACGTGCGAAGTGCCTGTTGGATCAGTCCCCTCGTCTGGCCGGCATCACAGGTCTGAGCGAAATTTACATCGCCGACGCCATTTCAAGAAGCCTGGAGAACCGTAAGCGCGCCTGCGCGGCGCTGGCTCTGCACATCCGACTTCACGGTTGCGCGCCGCTAAACTGCTGTTGGCCAGAGCCGGATTGCGATGGATGTCGGCTACGGGTGGGAATGCCGGGATTGCCGGGCTGACGGTTCGCTTCTCCATTGCGGATCCGTGAGAAGCCGATTGCCGGTAAGCGGCCGCAAGCCTCTGTAAGAAGCCAGATAATATGTCCGGAGGATTCCATGAAGCCGAACGCATGGACAGGGATCGAGATCCTAATCCCCGTGATTCTGGTATTTTTCGGCTGGGCGCTCGGGAGAGCGCAGACATCCGCGCCAGCTTTTGAGTTTGTTGTGGACGCGCCAGGTGGAGAAACGACAATTAGGTGCGTCCGAGGTTGCCAACTAGCCTGGGTTGAACGAGGCCTGAATCCGAACTCGACACCTGCTCAGTCCTTCGAATATCAATGCACGTCAGATCGTTGCTCGTCCGGTCGAATTGGCGGCTGGATGGCACTAAAGAATGACGATTCTCCTCAGCGATCCGAAGCGGCCATTCTTGTCCAGATTTTCGAGCCGGCGATCCGAAGGCATCCTCGATCCTCGATGCGCTTTCAGAACTCGTCGTCGATCGTCACGCGCACACGGCGAGTGATCTCGGCCGGGTTTTCGTCAAGGGCAAACGCCGCGCGTCGCTCGAATCCATGTGGGCCGGTAATGAGCACGGATACGTCGCCGCGGAACGGATCGGTCGAGATCCAAGCTTCGTACAATTGGCTGACGTGCTTGCCGGCCGCCAATACTGCCGCTTCAATTCGTTCTCGTCGATGTGCGGGGATCCCTTTGGTGTCGAAAACGGTGAGGGGCATGGGCGCTCTCCTGAGAGGAAAACCAATCTGTGGATATCCACGTCAAGCGATAGCGATAACGCCTGAGATCAGGCGGTGGTGGTCGGCCTGAATTAGCCGACGCCTTGGACGGCATCGGTCACCTCCCGTGCCGCCCGGTCCATCAAGGGCGATTGAGCCTCATGCGCTGTTTGAGGCGTTCGATTGGCGACGATTCATCGGTAGTCAGGTGAGACAGTCGTGGTTCGGATCCGAGCCCTCGCTGAATGGGTGAATCCGCCGGCACCTGCGGCAGTCCTTGAGCAGGACTAGTGGCATGCGCGGCCGTGGGAGGGAGCTTAGGAGTTGAGTCAGCAGCTCTTCGAGGCGGGCGCGCTTGGGCGTATGGCTATTGGGGGCGGGACGACGGACGCACATCGGCGCCCCAGCCCCACGCATACCCTCATGTCCCCCGACGACTGCCCCTACGCTCCATACCCAGTGGCCGGCCCTCGAACCTTCCGGGACCCGGTTTGCGAGGATGGGATGTGCCGTGGCGAGGGTGCTGAACGCTTTGCTGGACGCGTTCCACCAGGCGTCGCTGCCGTCACCGGTGGCCGGTTGGTTGGCGATGATGTCCAGGAGGCTAACCAGGTCGAGTCCTAGGTCCAGATCGCGTTGCAGTTGCTTGTGCAGGTCGCGGAGTTTGCCGGCGGATGACTTGGCGGACTTGATCGTGCCGTCGTTCTCGTATGCGCATTTCACTTCCACGCCGACGAGCAGGTCCGTCGGCGGTGGCCAAGTAAGCCCGCCACCCTCGACAAAGCGCCTCCTCGGCATTATGTCCACGACACCCGGTGCGGCGTCGCGCCGCTGCAACGCTTCCTCCTCGTGCACAGCGCGGTAGGCATCCATGTCCGTGAGGTTGGGTCGGCCACCGATGATGTCGATCTCACCCGCCTCGTCCAGGCCCAGGGTAGAGAACCGGAGCTCCATGATGAACCACGAGACGCCGGGGAAGACCTGAGTGCGCAGCGGCATGGTCGTGAGAAGCCGATGTATGGCGACCGACTCGCGCTCCTTATTGTCTTGGTCGATGATATACGACATCCTGTAATCCCAGGATAGCGCGGAGTCATGGGAGCGATGACGGTTCGTTACTCCGCTGCAACGCGGGCGGGGACTCGGGCGAATCATGAGCCACTCGAAGATTGGCGGCACACCAGATCGCACGCCTTGGGCGAAGCCGAACAGAGGCCGATATGGCCGCACAACGCCGTCGTTCGTCGATGAGTTGGCTTTAGAGGCACATCAGCGAGTCGGGCGTTTTTCAGCCAGGTGAAACGCTCCCAAACGAATGGCACACGGACCAAGCCGGGCGCTCAGAGTTAATTGAGTTAGTTCTACTGCGCCGAAGTCAGGCGTTTGCTAAGCTCGCCCTCAAAGCCCGCGTCCAGAAGTTGGATGGCCTGAAGTTCCTTCAGTGCTCCTTCGCGGTTGCCGGTCTCGAACCATGCCGAGAGAATCATGAGCCTGAGTACAGGCCGGGTCCAACTCTACCGCTCGTTTCAACAGAGCTAACCCCTCCTGCCCGCGGCCGAGCCCCACGTACGTCTCACCCATATTTACGAGCGTAACCACATCATCCGGCTTCAGTTCGATTGCCTTCTGATACTCACAGATCGCTGCCCTTAGTTCGCCTAGGTCTATGACCGCTTGAATGATTTCCTTTTATAGCCGAATTTGCGGCGAGCAGTTTTCCGATCAAACCGCCATGTGATGGTGGTGCGTGCAGCGTTAGCTCGTCGATTCCAGGCGCGGGACT